>Ga0255336_100114_pt1 | contig 187812 bp, 168 predicted proteins | sample MeOH1_35cm_T3_17_FD_189102 | JGI IMG/M metagenome (GOLD analysis project Ga0255336, IMG submission 189102) | Sandy soil microbial communities from University of British Columbia, Vancouver, Canada - MeOH1_35cm_T3_179 | ecosystem: Engineered > Artificial ecosystem > Sand microcosm > Unclassified... | reverse complement strand
GGTCAAATAGAGGATTTTTTAAAAACTGCGTCTAAACGAGCCATTTCAGTTGACGCGAAGTGTGGGATTTTCAAGGTATTTCAAATATTTAAATATCGATCCGATTCATCTAAACTCGCGCCCGACAACGGCCCCAGCAAAGGGAGCCGTATCGATTGTGTCCCACGCACGAGAACCCTGCTAGACGATCCCGCTCGACGCCTTCGCCTGTGCGGGTCGCTGTTCCCCTGCCTGTCTCCGGTAGCCGCTGGCGCGGTAGGTCGCGATCGGGTCTATGGCGCCGCCCTGGCGATAGCGGGCTTCGGCAAGGATCGGCTCGACGTCAAGGCGGAAGCCGGCCTTCAGCGTCTCGGCCGCGGCGAGCGCATCGTTCTCCTGCTGATAGCCTTCCAGTGCAGCACGGTCGACCAGCAGGGCCTGGGCATAGGCGCGGCGGATCTCGCTGGCGCTGCGGATCAGGCTTTCGATCGGATCGGTGACGTTGTGCGATTGGTCGAGCATATGCGCCGGGGTGAAGTTCGGTGCCTTCCTCAACTCCGCATCGACCAGTTCGTTGAAGACCAGGAACAGGCGGAAGGGATCGATCGAGCCGGTGTCGAGATCGTCGTCGCCGTATTTCGAATCGTTGAAGTGAAAGCCGCCCAACCGGCCGAACTGGATGAGCCGCGCGACGATCATCTCGATATTGGCATTGGGCGCGTGATGGCCGAGATCGACGAGGCAGAAGGCACGCTCGCCCAGAGAGGTCACGGCGAGATAGTTGCTGCCCCAATCCTGGATCACTGTCGAATAGAAGGCCGGCTCATACATCTTGTGCTCGACGAAGAGCCGCCAGTCCTGCGGCACGGCGGCATAGATGGTGCGCATGGAGTCGAGATAACGCTCGAAGGCGCGGGTGAAATTGCTCTGGCCGGGGAAGTTCGAGCCATCGCCGACCCAGACCGTCAACGCCTTGGAGCCGATCGCCTTGCCGATCTCGATGCATGCCAGATTGTGCTCGACCGCCTGGTGCCGCGTCGCCCCATCAGTATGGCTGAGCGAGCCGAACTTATAGGAGAGCTGCTGCCCCTGCTGGTCCTGGAAGGTATTTGAATTCATGGCATCGAAACCGAGGCCGCGTTCTGCCGCGAAGTCTTTCAATTCCGCCGGGTCCTTGGGCTTGTCCCAGGGGATATGCAGCGATACGCGCGGCGTCGCACGGCCCAGTTGATGGATGACGGCGCAATCATCGAGCTTGTCGAAGATATGCCGCGGCTCGCCGATGCCGGGAAAGCGGGCGAAACGGGTGCCGCCGGTGCCGACACCCCAGGAAGGCACGGCGACCGTGAAATTGGCGACCTTCTCGGTGATCGTGTCGATCTTGACGCCCCGTCGCGCCAGGCGCTCACCGAGGGCCGCGTAGTCCGTGGCGAGGTCCTTGGAGCGCTTCTGGTTTTCCGCCTCGATGACGCTTTTCGCAATACCGATGGTCATGATGTCCTCCCCTCCTCCGCCGGTGTCGTCGTGATTGTCACCTTCTAGCGGGTGAATGACTGCGCATTGCCGGCATCGACATTGATGATATTGCCGGTGGATTTCGCCGCAAGATCGGAAGCGAGAAAGTAAGTCGCTTCGGCGATGTCTTCCGGAAAGACCGACAGCTTCAGCATGCTGCGCTTGCGGTAATGCTCCTCAAGCTCGTCCGGCTGCATGTTATAGGCGGCGGCACGCTGCGCCCGCCATTCCCCCGACCAGATGCGCGAGCCGCGCAGGACCGCGTCGGGATTGACGACATTGACGCGGATGCCGAACTCGGCCCCTTCCAGCGCCAGGCAGCGGGCGAGATGAATCTCCGCCGCTTTGGCGGTGCAATAGGCCGAGGCATTGACCGAGGCGGCAAGCCCGTTCTTCGAGGCGATGAAGACCATCGCGCCGCCGAGCTTCTGCCGCTTCATCAGGCGGAAGGCCTCACGCGAGACCAGGAAATAACCTTTGGCGAGGATGTCCATGTTGCGGTCCCAGACCGCCAATTCGGTCTCGTCGATCGGTGCCGCCGAGGAAATGCCGGCATTGGAGACGAGAATATCGAGACCGCCATATTCCTTGGCGGCGAGGCGGAAACTGTCGATCACCGCCTGCTCGCTGGTCACATCGACGACACTCGAACGGACCTGGTCGGCGCCATAGGCCTTGGCGAAAGCCGCGCCGGTTTCCTCGAGCAAGGCGGCGTCGATATCGGCCAGCACCACGCAGGCGCCTTCCGAGAGCAGCTTCGAGGCGATCGCCTTGCCGATGCCGCCGGCGCCGCCCGTCACCAAAGCGATGCGGCCGGCCAGGGATTTCGGCCTCGGCATGCGCTGCAGCTTTGCTTCTTCCAGCAGCCAGTATTCGATGTTGAAAGCTTCCTGCTCGGGCAGGCCGACATAGGTATCGACCGCGGCGGCACCGCGCATCACGTTGATGGCATTGACATAGAACTCGCCGGCGATGCGCGCCGTCGCCTTGTCGCGGGCGAAGGTGATCATGCCCACACCGGGCACCAGATAGACGACCGCGTTGGGATCGCGCATGGCGGGGCTGTCGGCATGCTTGCAGCGCTCGTAATAGGCGGCGTAGTCGGCGCGATAGGCGGCAATGCCGGCATCGAGCGTTTCGACCACCGCATCGAGATTCGGCGCCGCCGGATTGAAGGGAACGACCAGCGGCTTGATCTTGGTGCGCAGGAAGTGATCGGGACAGCTGGTGCCGAGCTGCGCCAGTTCGGCAAGATGCCGGCTGTTGACGAATTCCAGCACCGTCGCCTGATCGTCGAAATGGCCCGCCTTACGTTCGCCGGCGCCGATGCGGGCGCGTATCTCCGGCATCAGCCGGGCCGCGATGGCGGCGCGCTCGGCGGCCGGCAAGGCCGCGGCGGCGGCACCGCCGAAATTCTGCTTGCCCTGCATGCGTTCGGCAAACCAGCGGATGGCGATGTTGACGATGCGCAAAGTTGTCTCGTAGCAGTCGCGCGCGGTCTCGCCCCAGGTGATGACGCCATGGGCTTCGAGCACGGCGCCCTTGGCCTGCGGATGAGCCTTGGCGAAAGCAGCGAGATCGAGCCCGAGTTGGAAGCCCGGGCGGCGCCAGGGCAGCCAGCCGATCTCGTCGCCGAAGATCTCCTGGGTCAGCGCCTTGCTGTTCCGGGTGGCGGCAACGGCGATCAGCGCATCCGGATGCATGTGATCGACGTGGGCGTGGGGCAGATAGGCATGCAGCGGCGTATCGATCGAGGCCGCGCGCGGATTGAGGTTGAAGGTGCAGTGGGGCAGATAGCCGACCATCTCGTCTTCATGTTCGGCGCCGCGATAGATCTTCTGCAGTTGCAGCAGCTTGTCCATGTAGAGGGTGGCGAAACCGTCGAGCTTCATGGTGCCGACATCGCCGCCCGATCCCTTGACCCAAAGCACATCGACTTGCGCGCCGCTCAGGGGGTCTTTCTGCAGGATCTTGGCCGAGGTATTGCCGCCGCCGTAATTGGTGATGCGCTTGTCGGCCCCCAGCAAGTTGGAGCGATAGAGCAGCAGGCCCGCTTCGTCCAAAGTCGCCGCCTCGGCCTCGTTCCAGCGATTCTCCACGAGTTGGATTTCGGCCGTATCGGCCATGGCGCTGCCTCCCTCTGGATTACTGATGCGGCTGTTGCGGACCTGAAAACTGATCCCGCCTTGGGCAAACCATTGCGCAGCCCTCGTCGAGTGTCAATCATATTTGAGCATATCTAATCATATTGCGTCGCAACATGATCAGTTAAGATTATTTATGATTGACACCCCCGTAAAATACATCATCCTCAAGGGGCAATGGGGAGGTTGGTTGCACATGCATGAGCGTGAGCGTCATCGCATTATCCTGAGTGCCGTCCAGGAACGGCCGGTCATTACCGTGCAGGATGTGGCCGAGTTGACCGGCGCCTCGGAGGCGACCATTCGGCGCGATTTCGCTGCCTTGGCCCAACAGGGTCGCATCCGCAAGGTGCATGGCGGCGCCGAGGCGGCCCAGCCCGGCGGCATTCTCACCGCCCGTTCCTTCAGCCAGAGTGTGGGTGTCTATTCGGCGCAGAAACGCGCCATCGCCCGCGAGGCCGTCAATCTGTGCCGCGAAGGCGAGGCCATCATCATCAATGGCGGCACCACCACCTTCCAGCTGGTGCACTACCTCTCCGGCCGGAAGCTCGAAGTCTTCACCAATTCCTTTCCCATCGCCGAACATCTGCTGAAGCATTCGAGTTGCCGCGTCATGCTGCCGGCCGGCACCATCTATCGCGAGCAGAGCATCATCCTCAGTCCCTTCGAGAATGATGGCATCGGCCATTTCTATGCCCGGCACATGTTCATGGGCGCCCAGGGCATTTCGGCCCTCGGCATCATGGAAGCGGATTCCCTGATCATCCAGTCGGAACAACGGCTGATGCGTCAGGCGGAAGAGCTGGTGCTGCTGGTCGATTCGAGCAAGTTCGGCGCCCGCTCCAGCCTGGTGCTCTGCCCGCTGGAACGCGCCGCCACCATCATCACCGATGACGGCATCAACGATGAGGCGCGCCGCCTGATCGAGGACGCCGGCATCAAGCTCATCATCGCCAATCCGGATCAGACGGCAGAAAGAGAAGACGGCCAGGTCATCACCCAGATGATGACCCTGGCGGAATAGACGACCAGCGACAATCGCGGTGGTCGTCAAGAACCACGAAGATTGCGACGACAACCGTCGACAACGCAATGATGCGACACAACGCAGTGATGCGATATAGGGGAGGATAGTCATGTTGTTCAACAGAAGGCTTGCCATTGCCACCGCTCTGGCCACCGGCCTGGTCGCCGGTCCGTTTGCCGCGCTTCAGGCCGAGGCAGCAACGGTGAAGATCGCCTTGGTCGTGAAGGCGCTCGGCATCGGCTTCTTCGATGCGGCGCATAAGGGCGCCGAAGAAGCCGCCAAGGAATTGGGTGATGTCGAGGTCATCTATACCGGCCCGACCAACACCACGGCGGAGGGCCAGATCGAGGTCATCAACAGCCTGATCGCCCAGAAGGTGGATGCCATCGCCATTTCCGCCAATGACAAAGACGCGCTGGTTCCGGTTCTGAAAAAGGCCATGCAGCGCGGCATCAAGGTGATCTCCTGGGATTCCGGCGTGGCGCCCGAGGGCCGCCTCATGCATCTCAACCCCTCCTCCAATCCCCTGATCGGCAAGATGTGCGTGAAGCTCGCCGCCGATGCCCTCCCTGGCGGCAAGGGCGATGTGGCGATCCTGTCGGCTTCCGCCACCGCCACCAACCAGAATACCTGGATCGAGGAAATGAAGAAGGTGCTGCCGCAATATCCCGGCATCAATCTCGTCAAGACGGCCTATGGCGACGACCTCGCCGATAAGAGCTATCGCGAGACCCAGGGCCTGCTGCAGACCTACCCCAACCTCAAGGCGATCATCGCCCCGACCTCGGTCGGCATTGTCGCCGCCGCCCAGGCCGTCGCCGATGCACATAAGATCGGCCAGGTCTATGTGACCGGCCTCGGCCTGCCCTCGGAGATGGCCGGCCACGTGAAATCCGGGGCCACCAAATCTTTCGCCATCTGGAACCCGATCGATCTTGGCTATGCCGCCACCACCATCGCCTATAATCTCGTCAAGGGTAAGGCCGAGGCCAAGCCGGGCGCCGAGATTCCCATGGGCCACATGGGCAAGGTGACGTTGGATGACAACGATGAAGGCGCCATGGCGGACCCGTTCGTCTATGACGCCAGCAATGTCGAGCAATTCGCCAAGATTTTCTGACCATGGCAGCCTAGGTTTTTGAACGGACGAACCACGCGCCCCTCACCCCTACCCTCTCCCGCGAAGGGAGAGGGAGCGTCGGCGCTTGCGGCTAGCACCGCCGCATGTTTGCTCACGCAGTAGGAACGGCAAACGATGAGACTGGCCGCTGGCAACAGCGTTCCCTTCCCCCTCGCGGGGAAGGACAGAGTGAGGGGGAAGCGCCGGATGGAGCAGATCGAGCATGCTGCAAACCGCTAGTATAGATATGAATATGATCGACGTATCCGCGCATGAGCAGTTGCAGGCATCAGCACCTGCCGCAATGGCACACGCTGATACCCCCTTGCTGAACCTGCGCGGCATTTCCAAATCCTTTCCTGGCGTTCGCGCCCTGCAGCAGGTCGAACTCGCACTTCATCCCGGCCGCGTTACGGCCCTGATCGGCGAGAACGGCGCCGGCAAATCGACCCTGGTGAAGATCCTCACCGGTATCTACCAGCCTGACGAAGGCGAGATCGAACTCGACGGCGCGGCGCGGCGCATCGGGACCGCGGCCGAGGCGCAAGCCGCCGGCATCACGGCGATCCATCAGGAAACCGTTTTGTTTGACGATCTCTCCGTCGCCGAAAACATCTTCCTCGGCCATACGCCCCGGACACGCTGGGGTCTGGTCGACTGGCAGGCGATGAACCGGCGCACGGCAGAGATTCTGCAACGCATCGGCGTCGCCATCGATCCGGCGGCGCGGCTCAGGGATCTGTCGATCGCCCAGCGTCATCTGGTCGCCATCGCCCGCGCCCTCTCGATCGAGGCGCGCATCGTCATCATGGACGAGCCGACCGCCGCCCTCAGCCATAAGGAAGTCGAGGATCTGTTCGCGATCATTGCCCATCTGAAAGCGTCGGGCACGGCCATTCTGTTCATCAGCCATAAATTCGAGGAAGTCTTCCGCATTGCCGATGACTATACCGTCTTCCGCGACGGACGCGCCGTCGGCGCCGGATCGATCGCCGATATCGATCAGGGCGAACTCGTCCGCCTGATGGTCGGCCGCAATGTCGATCATGTTTTCCCGAAACAGCAGGTGGCGATCGGTCCTGTCGTGCTTGCGGTGGAGAATTACAATCACCCGACGGAATTTGCCGATATCTCGTTCGACCTGCGCAAAGGCGAAATCCTGGGTCTTTACGGGTTGATCGGCGCGGGGCGCTCGGAAGTGATGCAATCGATCTTCGGCATCACCCGGCCCGGCAGCGGCATGATCGTCATTGACGGCCGGAGGCTGGCGCCGCGTTCGCCCAATGAGGCCATCTCTGCCGGCATCGTCTATGTGCCGGAGGAACGCGGCCGGCACGGTGCCGTTCTGCCGCTGCCCATCGCCGAGAATATCGCCCTGCCCTCCCTGAAGCGGCTGTCGCGTGCCGGCTTCCTGCGCCCCAGGGCGGAATTCGACCTCGCGCGGCGCTATGCCGAGCGACTGGACCTCCGGGCCGCTTCCTTGTCACAGACGGTCGGCACCCTTTCGGGCGGCAACCAGCAGAAGGTGGTCATCGGCAAGTGGCTGGCGACGGCACCCAAGGTAATCATCCTCGACGAGCCGACCAAAGGCGTCGATATCGGTTCCAAGGCGGCGATCCACGCTTTCATGAGCGAGCTCGCCGCCGAAGGCCTTGCCATCATCATGGTGTCGTCCGAGATCCCTGAGATCCTCGGCATGTCGGACCGGGTCCTCGTCATGCGCGAGGGACGCATTGCCGGCCATTTCGAGCGCGCGGGATTGACGCCTGAAGATCTGGTCTGTGCCGCAACCGGAAACCCGGCGGGCGTGGCATGAGGACCGGCGCCTCGCCTCACCGCTCCTTCACGCTTGGCGGATTGCCGGTGCGGCGCGAAATGCTGCTGCTGGGGGCAATCGTCATCCTGCTCGCCGCGATCGCCAGCCGCTTTCCCGATTTCCTGCTGCCGCGCAATCTCGCCAATGTCTTCAATGATACCGCCATCCTGCTCATCCTGGTGATCGGCCAGATGGCGGTGATCCTGACCCGCGCCATCGATCTCTCCGTCGCCGCCAATCTGGCGCTGACCGGCATGATCTGCGCGCTGCTGAACGCCGCCCATCCGGAAGTACCGCTCGTCGCCCTGATGCTGCTGGCGGCACTCGTCGGCCTCGGCCTTGGGGCGATCAACGGCTTGCTGGTCTGGAAGCTCGGCATTCCCCCGATCGTCGTTACGTTGGGTACATTGACAATCTATCGCGGCCTCGCCTTCCTGATCTCCAACGGGCGCTGGGTCAATGCCCACGAGATGAGCGCCAGCTTCCTCGGCTTCCCCCGGACCGAGATCTTCGGCCTGCCGATCCTGTCCTGGATCGCCCTCATCATCCTCGCTTTGGCCTGGTTTGCCTTTCGACGCCTGACGCTCGGGCGCGATTTCTACGCGGTCGGCGGCAATCCCACGGCCGCGGTCTATGTCGGTATCGACGTCGGCCGGACGCGTTTCATCGCCTTCTGTCTCGCCGGCCTCCTCTCCGGTCTTTCCGGCTATCTCTGGGTCTCGCGCTATGCCGTCGCCTATGTCGACGTCGCCAACGGCTTCGAGCTCGACGTAATCGCCGCTTGCGTCATCGGCGGCATCTCGATTGCCGGCGGCATCGGCTCGGTGGGCGGCGCCATCCTCGGCGCTCTCTTCCTCGGCATCATCAAGAACGCATTGCCCGTGGTCAATGTCTCGCCCTTCTGGCAGATGGCGATTTCGGGCGCCATCATCATCATCGCCGTCATCATCAATGTGCGTGCCGAACGCAACCGGGGGCGCCGCATCCTGCGGCAGCCACAGCCGGTCCTGGCGATCAGGGGAGGCCGCTGATGGCCGGCACCGACGCGCAGCGCCATATACCCGACCGTCTCGATCGCCCCTGGCAGCGCGCCCTCCGCAGCTGGGAGACGCTGCTCTTTCTGGTGCTGGTGGCGATCTTCGGCATCAATTGCCTGACCTCGCCTTTCTTCCTCGATCCGTGGAACCTGTCCGACGCGACCTTCGATTTCACCGAAAAAGCGATCATGGCGCTGGCCATGACCTTCCTCATCATCGCCGGTGAGATCGATCTTTCCGTCGCCGCCATCATCGCCCTTGCCTCGACCGCCATGGGTGCCGCGGCACAGACCGGCGCCGGCAGTACCGAACTGGTGGCGATCGGCCTCGGTACGGGTCTCCTCTGCGGCGCTGTCAATGGCTGGCTGGTGACGGGACTGCGCCTGCCTTCGATCATCGCCACCATCGGCACCATGAGCCTCTTCCGCGGTATCGCCTACGTGATATTGGGCGATCAGGTCTATAAGGGCTATCCCGCCGATTTCGCCTATTTCGGCCAGGGCTATGTGTTCTGGGCCTTTTCTTTCGAATTCGTGAGCTTCCTGGTGCTTGCCATTATCGCCGGCATCGTCCTGCACCGTACCGTCTTCGGCCGTGTGGTCTATGCGATCGGCAATAACCCGCTGGGGGCGCATTTCTCCGGCATCCGGGTCACGCGGGTGAAGTTCGTCCTCTTCCTGCTGACGGGCTTGGCCAGCGGTCTCGCCGCCGTCATGCTGACCTCGCGGCTGGGCGCCACGCGCCCCTCCATCGCCTTCGGCTGGGAGCTGCAGGTGGTGACCATGGTGGTGCTGGGCGGCGTCAACATCCAAGGTGGTGCCGGCTCGATCCTGGGTGTCGTCATCGCCGCTTTCGTCATGGGCCTCGTCACCTTCGGCCTCGGGCTCCTCAACGTTCCCGGCATCGTCATGTCGATCATCATCGGCCTGATGCTGATCGCCGTCATCGCCCTGCCGATCATCGGCCGACGCCTGCTGCAAGGGCGCAAGAGCGCCTGATGCCGGACCCCAGCAGCCACGAAAAGATCGCCTTCACGATGCGGCTCCTGCCGGGGAAAGCGGCCGAATACGAGAAGCGCCATGATGAGATCTGGCCGGAGCTGACGGCGCTCTTGCGCGCGGCCGGCGTCAGTGACTATTCGATCTTCCTCGACCCGGCGACCGACACGCTCTTTGCCGTGCTGTGGCAGCGCAAGGATCACAGTATGGCCGACTTGCCGCACCATCCCGTGATGCGGAAATGGTGGGACCACATGGCCGATCTGATGCTGGTGAAGCCCGACCACGAGCCGGTCACGGCGCCTCTGCGCCACGTCTTCCAGTTGGATTGACCGACGCATGACCGCAAACACTTCGCAGACGCAGACGCAGCCGCGCTTCATTGCCGTGCTCGATGTCGGCAAGACCAATGTGAAGGTGGTATTGCATGATGTCGCAAGCGGCGAAGACGTGATCAGCCGCAGCCGGCCTAACGCACCGCAACAAGACGGTCCATATCCGCATGCCGATACAGAGGCGATCTTCGACTTCGCCGAAGCCAGCCTCGCCGATATTGCCCGCTCCGCGCCAATCGATGCGATTTCCATTACCGGCCATGGCGCTTGCGCCGCGTTGCTGCGGCATGGAGAGCTGGCCTTGCCGATCCTCGATTACGAATACACGGGGCCGGAAGAAACCGCCGAGGCCTATGACCAGATCAGGCCGGGATTCGCCGAAACCTTCTCGCCGCGTCTGCCGGTCGGCCTTAATCTCGGCGCACAGATCTTTTGGCAGCAGCGGCGCTTAGCCGCCGATTTCGATCGCGTCACGCATATCCTCACCTATCCGCAATATTGGGCCTGGCGCCTCTGCGGCGTCTTCGCCAGCGAGGCGACTTCGCTCGGCTGCCATACCGATCTCTGGGCGCCCATGGCCGGCGACTTCTCCCCGCTGGTGACGACGCAGAACTGGCGTCATCTGTTCCCGCCGGTGCGCCGCGCCTTCGACTGCCTGGGCGTGCTGCGCCCGGGGCTGGTGCGGCGGCTCGGCCTCGTCCATCCGATTCCGGTTCATTGCGGCATTCACGATTCCAACGCCTCGCTTCTGCCCCATCTGCTGGATGAAACAGCGCCCTTTTCCGTGGTCTCCACCGGCACCTGGGTCATCTGCTTTGCCGTCAACGGCTCGCTGCAGCATCTCGATGCCGCGCGCGATACCCTCGCCAATGTCGATGCCTTCGGCCGGCCGGTGCCATCGGCGCGGTTCATGGGGGGCCGGGAATTTGCGCTGTTGCAGGAGCGCAACCCCGGCCGGCCGTCCCTGGCCGAGATCGATCCGGCAGCACTCGCTGCCGTGCTGCGGCGTCAGCTGATGATCGCGCCCGGCATCATCCCCGGCAGCGGACCGTTTCCCCAGGGTCGAGGCCATTGGCATAACGAGGCCGGTGCAACGCCGGCCGAACGGGAAATTGCCGCGGCCCTCTATCTGGCACTGATGACGGAGACCTGCCTCGGACTGGTCGGCGCAGCGGGACCGACCATGATCGAGGGACCGTTCGCCGGCAACATCCTGTATTGCGAAGCGCTGGCAGCCTTGACCGGCAGGCCGGTCAAGCGCTGCACCGGCACCACCGGCACCAGCAGCGGCGCGGCGCTCTTGGCGGCCGGAGAGGCAAAGCGGCCGCAACCGCATTGGTCCAGTATCGATCCGGCGAAAACCAGCTTCGACCGGAACTTGCTGCAAACCTATGCGGCTATATGGCGACAGGCGGCAGATAGCTGACCGCCTGGACCGTAGCCCGGCATCACGCCGCACTCGATGCGGCAATCCGTGTCGACGATTGCACGATGGGTCGATCGCATTCGTGGACGTGAGGGCCGCTTCAGAACTCGATCAGCTTCCCCGTCCGCACGCTTTCATCCGCCGCCAATGCGATGCGCAGGCTGTTGATGGCATCCTGCAGATGCTCGGCCATGTCTCGGTCGTTGCGGATAGCGTCTAGGAACAGGCGCTGCTCGCGTTCGCAGAGGTCCTGGTGGCCGGGTTCGTCCGACATGCGCAGGATCTCGTCAGCCTTGGCGAAGCCGCCGTCCTTGGCAAGCGCCGCATGATGCAGGCGGAGCGCATTGGTCCTGGTATGGCTGTCGATATCGGCGGAAGCGGTGACCGCCTGACCCGCTGCCGCAGACCCGCCCGCTTCGGCGGCGATGATGGAGACGCAGCCCTTGGGGCCGATCATGTCCTTCACGAAGAAGGCTGTCTCACTCATCATCGGACCCCAGCCGGCCTCATACCAGCCCACCGAGCCGTCATCGAAGCTCACCTGCAGCTGGCCGTAATTATACATGCCGGGATCGATCTCCTCGGTGAGGCGGACACCGATCGCATGCACCTTGACGGGCCTGGCCCGCGTCACCTGGCACATGACATCGACATAATGCACGCCGCAATCGACGATCGGCGAAATCGATTTCATCAGCTGCTTGTGCACGGCCCAGTTGCTACCGGCCGATTGCTGGTTGAGGTTCATCCGCATGACGAGGGGCTTTCCCAGCGTCCGCCCGATCTCGATGAACCTGGTCCAGGACGGATGCACCCGCAGGATATAACCGATCACCAGCTTGCGCTTCGCTTTGGCGGCAGCGGCGATCACCGTTTCGGCCTCCGCGACGGTTTCAGCGAGCGGCTTTTCCAGAAAGACATGGCAGCCCGCCGCGAAAGCCTGCATGGCATAGGCGGCATGGGTATCGGGCCAGGTATTGATGGAGACCGCATCGGGTCTCGCCGCCTCCAGTGCCGCCGCATAATCCTCATACAGCGGGACGCCGGCAAATTCGGCGGCGATATCGGCCCGTCCCTTGATCGAGCGACTGCAAAGGCCGGCGATCTCGAAATCGTCGATTGCCCGGTAGGCGCGCGCATGGCTGATGCCCATATTGCCGATGCCGACCACCAGCACGCGGATCTTCTCGCTCATGGCTCCTATCCCTTCGCCGCTTATGCCTTTGATGGCAGCAGCCGGCGATCAGCAACACCATCAACCCAGGTGCTGCGCACCCGCAGGGCCTTGTCGAGGAGAACCAGGCTGGCGCGATAGCCGGGAACGATCCGGCCGAATTCATGATCGCGCCTGATGAAGCCCGCCGGGTAGAGCGAGGCCATGCGCAAGGCTTCGCCGATCTCGACATCGAGGCGGTCGATGGCGAAGCGCACCGCTTCATCCATGGTGAGGTTGGATCCGGCCAGCGTCCCATCCGGCAGTTCCAGGCGGTCGTCCTTGAGATCGACGCGCCGCCCGAGCAGATTGAAGTGAGACGGACCGCCCGCCGCCGTCGGCATGGCGTCGGTCACCAGCACGACCTTGCCGCGCGGCTTGGCGGCAATGGCGATCTTCAAGGCCGGCGGTTCAACATGGTGGCCGTCGGCGATGATGCCGCAGAAACTGTCGCGATCCTCCAGCGCCGCCCCCACCATGCCGGGCTGGCGGTGGGTCAGCGGACTCATGGCATTGTAAAGATGCGTGAAGCCCCGCGCGCCGGCAGCCAGGGCCGCCACAGCCTCCGCATAGCTGGCCTCGGAATGACCGAGGCTGACGACGATGCCGGCCTTGACAAGATCGGCGATCACGGCCGGGGAGATCTTGTGCGGCGAGACGGTGAGCATGACATCGCCGCAATCCGCCGCCTTCAACCAGGCGATCTCGGCCGCGACCTGCGCGTCATTGATCACCGGCCGGATGAATTCGGCGGGATGCGCGCCGCGCTTCGGCGCATCGATATAGATGCCTTCCACGTGTACCCCGAGGACACTGGGCGCGATGCCCTGCTGGCGCGCGGCGCGCACCGCGGCGACGGCGCTTTTCACCGTCGCCAGATCATCGGTGATCACCGTCGGCAGCATGGCCGTGGTGCCGAAGGCGCGGTGCGATGCGGCGATCTTGCGCACCACCTCGGGGCTGGGCTGGTCGTTCAACAAGGCACCACCGCCACCATTGACCTGGAGGTCGACGAAGCCTGGCGCCAGCAGATGTTCGCGCCCGTCGATCTTCACGATCGCCGGGTCGAGATTTTCCATGGCGGCGATATCACGGATCACCCCGTCCGCGACGACCACCGCTTTGCGCTCGGCCTCGTGATCGTGAAACGCCTCCCCATCGAACAGGCGGGTACCGCAGATCGCGAAAACCGCCTTATTGCTTTCCGACATGGTCAATCCTCTCTGGCTTCCTTTTGGCCGGGTCGCTGCGTTGCCGGCAGGACATAGAGTTCGGCCACGAAATCATAGGTATCGCCGCGATAATGCGACTGGGTGAATTCAACTGTGCGGCCATCGGGCAGATAGGACACGCGCTCGATGAACAAGGTGGCGCTGCCGGCCGGCATCTGCAACAGTCCGGCTTCATATTCGGGCAGCGAGATCGCATGCAGGCGCTGCAAGGCGCGGATCGGCCGGGCGCCGAGTTCGTCCAGCGCCGCATAGAGAGAAGCGCCGACGATCTGCGGATCTGGCAGGAACCGGCGCGGCACCACGGCCAGTTCGATTGCCATCGGCACGCCGCCGGCGCGGCGCAGGCGATGCAGGCGGCAGACCTCCGCGCCAGGCGAAAGACCGAGCACCATGGCCTCCTGCGGCGTCGGCAGCGCGATGGACCGTTCCAGCCATTGTGATTCCGCGCTGAGGCCGCGCAACTGCATGTCCTGGGTAAAGCTGGTGAGACGCGACAGCGGCTGTTCGATGCGGCCGCGTTGCTGCGAGACGAAGGTGCCTGAGCCGCGACGCTGTATGAGGACGCCTTCGCTCACGAGATCGGCCAGGGCCTTGCGCACGGTGACACGGGAAATCCCCAGCATCTCCGCCATTTCCCGTTCGCCGGGCAAGGCTTCAAGCTCATGCAGGATGCCGCTGGTCACCGCCTCGCGGATGGTGTGCTGCAGCCGCAGATAGAGCGGCATGATGGCTTTGGCATCGAATTTCGCCTTGTCGAAAATCGCGCCGATCACCCCCGCCCCGACTGTCCCCGCATCGCTCACCATGGGGCGACCTCGCCCCGCAGGTGACGGCGCCTGGCCATCAGAATGGCACCGTCGATGGGATCGCCCAAAGCCGGGGCGATAAGATCCTCACAGCTATCGGGTAACCAGGGCCGGATCGGCTGCGCCAGGCCACCAATCAGCGAGAGGCGCGGCGCACCGGCCTTTTTGAGCGCCACCAGCATGTCGCCGAGGCTGGCGCCCGCCGCCCGCAGGATCGCTATCGCCTCGCCATCCCCGCTTTCGCCGGCGGCAAGCACCTGCGGTGCATATTGCGCGTAGTCGCCGGCTTCGGCATGGCGCGCCCAGGCGGTGATGCCGGCGAGGTCGTTGTCGAACTTGGCGAGAATGGCGTCCAGCAGCGGCGAATGCGGCGCCAGGTTGTCGCCGGCGAGAACCGCGCGGCGGATGGCGGCATGGCCGATGCGCGCACCTGATCCGTCATCGCCGATCTGGAAGCCCCAGCCGCCCAGCGCGCGACGATGTCCGCCGACCACCGCCAGGGCCGCCGAGCCGGTGCCGGTGATGACGATGCCGCCGTCATGGCCTTCATGGGCGCCAAGGCAGGCGGCATAGGCGTCGTTATCGGCGGTGACGCTGGCAAAGGGCCAGGATTGCGCCTCGATCGCACGCGCCATCTTCTCGGTGGTGATGCCGGCCAGGCCGAAACCCGCATGCAGATGGTGCAGGTCGCGCTCATGCAGTTCCGCCGCCGCTGCGGCCGCCCGCGCGGTGGCGAGGATCGACGCCACGGCCTCATCATGCGCGCGATAGATATTGGCGTGACCACCTTCAGCCGCGCCGCGCAGGCGTCCGGCGGAATCGCGAATCCGGGCGCGGCATTTGCTGCCGCCGCCATCGATTCCAAGATACAGCATCTCGCTCATGCTGGATTCCTCCCCTGCTCCAAAACCATACCAGAAAGATACCATTTGAAAATGGATTTTTTGCGGTAACCAAACGCAATCAACATCTGGTTCTGTAATTAACTGTTGTTTTTCAGCTTATTAGAATAGGACACTTAAACTGATTTATTTCCTCTTTGGGCAGACCGACCGGCGCCTAACAGCTGGTGGACATCTGGTACTGTTCTGGTATGGTATCTTCGTTAGCGCAAACACTGACCAAGGCTGATCGATACGCATGTCCCGAGCCGACGCGCCGAGCACCGAAGATAGCAATGATCGCTTTGCCGATCTCGATCTGTGGAGCGATCAGGATATCCTGGACGCCTTGATCGACGGCCAGCGGCGCGCGGTTGAAGCGGTGCGCCGGGCGGAACCGATGATTGCCGCGGCGGCGCGCGCCTTGGCTGATGGCCTGCAGCATGGCGGCCGGCTGATCTATGCCGGCGCCGGCAGCTCGATCTCGATCGCCGTGCAGGACGGCGCCGAATTGCCCGGCACGTTCGGCCTGCCGCTCGACCGCATCCATTTTCTGATCGCCGGCGGAACCGCGTCGCTGATCGACATCGACGGTCCGGCCGAGGACGATGACAAGGCCGGCGCCGCCGAAGCCGCGGCACTGAATTGCCGCAAACATGATGTGATGATTGCCGTCAGCGCCAGCGGCCGGACCCGCTATACCGCCGCCGCGGCCGATGTGGCGATGAAGGCGGGTGCAACCGTCATCGGCATTGCCAGCAACATGCCGTCGCCGCTGCTTTCGATCGCCAGCCACCCCATTCATCTTGCCACCGGCGCCGAGGTCATCGCCGGTTCGACCCGCATGGGAGCCGGCACGGCGCAGAAATGCGCCCTCGGCCTGCTTTCCACCCTGGCGCAGATCCGCCTTGGGAATGTGTATGGCGGCATGATGGTCAATGTGCAGGCCAATAACGCGAAACTGCGTCAGCGCGCGATCGGCATGGTGCGCAAGATCGCCCAGGTCGACGAGGCGCGCGCCGCCGAAGCATTGCAGCAGACCGCAGGACATATCAAGCCTGCCGCGCTGCTTTGCGCCGGTGCGGGAGATATCGCGGCCGCGGAGCGTTTGCTGCGCGACAACCACGACAATCTGAGACTCGCGCTGGAACAACTGGCTCGGGCATGACCGCCGCCTCGATGCGGCAATTAGGGAGGAAGGAAACTCACCCATGACGAAGAAGCAGACGGGGACCAAAGGATTGGCAGTGCGGGCCGCGCTCATGGCGGCAAGCATGCTGGCCGGCGCCAGCCATCTGGCCCATGCCGGCACCATCACCATCGAAAGCTGGCGCAATGACGACGCGGATATCTGGAAGAACCAGATCATCCCCGCCTTCAACAAGGTGCATCCGGATATCACGGTGGTCTTCTCACCCAGCCCGCCGAAGGATTACAACGCCGCGCTGAACGCCCGCCTGGAAGGCGGCACCGCCGGTGACATCATCACCTGCCGTCCCTTCGACGCCTCGCTGGATCTCTATACCAAGGGCCATCTGGTGAAGCTCAACGACCTGCCCGGCATGGACAAGTTCTCGGCCTTCGCCAGGACCGCCTGGACCACCGATGACGGCAAGGAGACCTTCTGCGTGCCGGTGGCCTCGGTCATCCACGGCTTCATCTACAACAAGGAAGCCTTCCAGAAGCTCGGCCTGACCGAGCCGAAGACGGAAGCGGAGTTCTATGCCGATCTCGACAAGATCAAGAAGGACGGCACCTATATTCCGATCGATATGGGAACCGCCGACCAGTGGGAAGCGGCGACGATGGGCTTCCAGAACATCGGTCCCAATTACTGGAAGGGCGAAGAAGGCCGCAAGGCGCTGATCGACGGCAAGGGGAAATTCACCGACGCCGCTTATGTCGACACCTTCAAGGACCTGGCGAAATGGGCGCCCTATATGGGTGACGGCTATAAGGCCCAAACCTATGCCGACAGCCAGAACATCTTCACCCTCGGCAAGGCGGCGATCTATCCGGCCGGGTCGTGGGAAATCTCGACGTTCCGCGCCCAGGGCGGCCTCGAATTCGGCGCCTTCAAGCCGCCGCTGCCGGCCGGGGCGAAGGAATGCTATGTCTCCGACCATGTCGATCTCGGCATGGGCATCAATGCGAAGTCGAAGAACCAGGCCGATGCGAAGAAGTTCCTGGAATGGACGACGTCGGCTGAATTCGCCACGATCTACGCCAATGCGCTGCCGGGCTTCTTCCCGCTGTCCAGCGCCAAGGCCGATATCAAGGACCCGGTCGCCCAGACCTTCCTCAGCTGGCGCGGCGAGTGCAAGACGACGATCCGCAACTCCTACCAGATTCTGTCCCGCGGGACGCCCAATCTGGAAAACGATTTGTGGAACGTTTCGGCCCAGGTGTTGAACGGCACCATGACGCCGGAACAGGCCGCCAAACAGGCCGAGGATGACCTCGCCAAGTGGTACAAGCCGCATCAATAAGAGATTGATGCCGTAACGGATCGGGGCCATCGCGACGATGGCCCCGAGAACCGATAGCAACCGGCCGACATGAATGAATGGTCGCGGGCAGCCCAAGGCCGGTCTTGTCGTGCGGCCGAATTCCGGGGAACATGATGCGGGACAGGCCGTTGCGTGGATTCCTGCCGGCATCGAAGGATCGGGGACATGAGTGACGCCGTCATATCGAGGGAGTTGAGCCCCGGTCGCGCCAGCGGCCTCAGCGGCACCAGCCGGGGAGCCTATCTGCGCCAGCTGGTTTTCTTTATCGGCCCGGCCGCCGCCGTCTATACCCTGTTCTCGATCTATCCGCTGCTCGCCACCATTGTCTATTCGACAGCGGCAGGTGATGAAACCGGCGCCACGCATTTCGTCGGCCTTGGCAATTTCATCACTTTGCTGACCGACGCCACCTGGTCGGCGCCGTTCTGGAATGCCTTGCGCAACAATTTCATCTTCTTCGCCATGCATATGTGCGTGCAGAACCCCATCGGCATCGGCCTCGCCGCGCTGCTGAGCCTGCCACGCCTGCGGCTGCGTTCCACCTATCGTACCTTGATCTTCATGCCGACCATGCTGTCGGTGGTGATCATCGGCTTTTCCTGGCAGCTGATCCTCAACCCGCTCTGGGGCATCACCTCGGGATTCCTGAAGGCTGTCGGTCTCGGTTTCCTCTTCGGCCCCTGGCTCGGCCAGGAGAGTACGGCCCTCGTCACCCTGTCGCTGATCTCGGTCTGGCAGTTCGTGGGTATCCCGATGATCCTGATCTATGCCGCCTTGCTGGCGATCCCACAGGAACTGAATGACGCGGCCACGGTCGACGGCCTGAACCAGTTCCAGGTCTTCTTCCACGTGAAGCTGCCGCTGGTCATGCCGACCGTCGGCCTCGTGTCGATCCTGACCTTCGTCAACAACTTCAACGCGTTCGACCTCATCTATACGGTCAAAGGCGCGCTGGCGGGCCCGAATTTTGCCAGCGACATCATGGGCACCCTCTTTTACCGCACTTTCTTCGGCAATCAGCTGCAGGTCGGCAATCCGACCATGGGCGCCACCATCGCCACCATGATGTTCCTCGTCATTCTCGCCGGCGTGCTGATCTATCTCTTCGCCATCCAGCGCCGCATCCAGCGCTACAGTTTCTGAGGCACGGCGATGAAGCAGCGACACATCAGCGCCCTGGCAGTCCATGCCATACTGCTGGCCTATACGGCACTGGCACTCTTTCCCATCGTCTTGACGCTGATCAATTCGGTGAAAGCGCGGAAAGCGATCTTCGGCGCGCCGCTCTCCCTGCCGACGCCGTCCACCTTCTCGCTGATCGGCTATCAGAAGGTCTTCTCCGACAGTTCGGTGCTGGGCTATTACGTCAATAGCCTGACCGTGACCGTCGTGACGGTCGCCGCCGTTCTGCTGGTCGGCGCCATGGCGGCCTGGGGCCTGAGCGAATACCGTTTCAGGGGCAACACGCTCATCAAGCTCTTCTTTGCCATCGGCATCATGGTGCCGATCCGCCTGGGCTCGGTCGAGATCCTGAAAATGATGACGCATCTCGATCTCAACAACACGCTGACGGCGCTGGTCCTGGTCTATACGGCGCAGGGCCTGCCGCTCTCGATCTTCATCCTGTCGGAATTCGTTGAACAGATCCCGCGTGACCTGCGCGAGGCGGCGCGCTGCGACGGCTTGAGCGAATACAGCATCTTCTTCTGGATCATCCTGCCGCTGCTGCGACCGGCAGTCGCCACGGTCGCCGTCTTCACCATGATCCCGGTCTGGAACGACCTGTGGTTCCCGCTGATCCTGGCGCCAAGCGGCGGCAAACAGACCATCACGCTCGGTATCCAGCAATTCATCGGACAGTACATCATCGACTGGAATTCTGTGCTGGCGGCCCTGTCGACCGCAATCATTCCCGTCCTCATCCTCTACATGCTGTTCTCGCGCCAGCTCATCCGCGGCCTCACCTCGGGAGCGGTGAAATGACGTCGATCCGATCCTCTATCCGTTTCCTCCTGGGGCGCCGACATGGCTGAAGTCCGAACCGAAAAACTGTGCAAGTCCTATGGCATCGCCGAGATCCTGAAGGACATCGACCTGACCGTGGAAGACGGCAGCTTCGTCGTCCTGGTCGGCCCCTCCGGCTGCGGCAAGTCGACCCTGCTGCGCACCATCGCGGGGCTAGAGCAATCGACCACGGGAAAGATCGAGATCGGCGGACGCGAGGTCAATGACCTGCCGCCGGCCCAGCGCCAGATCGCCATGGTGTTCCAATCCTACGCCCTCTATCCGCATATGGATGTGCGGGGCAATATGGGCTTCGGCCTCAAATTCGCCGGCTTCCCCAAGAAGGAGATCGAGCGCCGGGTACAGGAGGCTGCCCGCATCCTGAAACTGGAAGCCTTGCTCGACCGCAAGCCGCGCGATCTTTCCGGCGGCCAGCGCCAGCGCGTTGCCATCGGCCGCGCCATCGTGCGCGAGCCGGAAGTGTTCCTGTTCGATGAACCGCTCTCCAATCTCGACGCCGCCTTGCGCGTCAATACCCGCATCGAACTCGCCAAGCTGCATCGCATGCTCAAAGCCACCATCATCTATGTCACCCATGACCAGGTCGAAGCGATGACGCTCGCCGACAAGATCGTGGTGATGAACAAGGGCCGCATCGAGCAGGCGGGCAAGCCGATGGAGTTGTATTATCATCCAGCCAATCTTTTTGTCGCCGGCTTCATCGGCTCGCCGGCCATGAACTTCGTCCCAGGGCGTATTGTCGAAACAACCGAGCAAGTCCTGACCCTGCAGAGCGACAACGGCCTGCGCCTTGCCTTGCCGCGCCAGGCCTGGGGTACGGCGGCGATCAGCAGCGGCGATCAGATGACCTTGGGGCTGCGGCCGGAACATCTGAAGGTCAGCGGCGGCACGGGATTTCAATCGGGGCCGATCAGCCTTTCCGGTGCGGTCGATCTGATCGAGCGTCTCGGCGACATCGGCTATGCGCATATCAGGCTCGGGGACGGCAGCGGTGCGCCCCTGGTTGCAGAGATCCGCAGCGCCCTGCCGCTGGAAATCAATGACACCGCCAGCGTCACCACCGATCTCGAACATCTGCATCTTTTCGATTCCGAAGGCCGCGCCTTCGCAAAGCTTGCAGCGAAAGCTGCCGCCTGATCCGAATTAGCGGGCGAGATAAGCCGGCGCGCGTTGTATGGCATCGGCACGGGCCGCTGGATTGGTGCCGCTATGGGCAAGACCGGAATTGCTCGCGGTGAATGCCATCCCGTCATTCAGATGGACGGGCAAATTCGGATGATCGAAATCGTGATAGGCCCCGGGATAGACGACCAAATCGACTGATTCGTGTTGCGCCTGGGCGGTCACGGTGAGCTGCCGGCAGGGGGCGGCAGCGGTCCAGTCATCGGCATCGCCGATCAGGATCATCAAGGGCAGGCGGGTCTGCCAATGTCCTGCTGCCAGCGGCGCACGGCAGCCGGGATAGAAGGCGACGGCCTTGGCAAAATCCGTTCCTTGCGGCCTGTGCCGGTCTTCGATGGCGTAGAGCACGGAAGTGCCGCCATTGGACCAGCCGAGAAGCGAAATGGCCGAGGGCTTCACATCCGGACGGGCCGCAAGATAGGCAAGTGCTGCATTGGCGTCATCCGTCCTCTCCCGGCTTGGCTTCACGTCACGTTCCGCATTCCTGCATTGGGGACCGAGATTGCGCGACGTGTAGCTGTCGGGAAAGAGCACGATGAAACCGAGCCCTGCCAGACGCTGTCCCCAATCGTCGTGCCGATCACTTGGCCGGCCGCTTTTGTCGACGAGGCCGCCGCAACCGTGGAGCGCCACCACGGCCGGATGCGGTCCGGCACCTTGCGGCAGATAGAGCCAGCCTTGCAAGGACAAGCCCTTGCCGGGAAACCGGACCGGCTGTGCGGTCAAGGCGAAGGCCGGTTGCGATGCCAGCAGCAAAAAGAGAGTGAGCAGAAAGATGACAGGACAATGGGCCGCCGACGGCAGCGCGCGCTTCGACGGCACGATCAGGACTTTCTTTTCGCCGCAATAGCCAGCGCTGCCTTTGAAGCCGGCGGCTTGCCGAGATAACTGCAAATACCTTCACCCGCGATGATGAGGTCATCGAGATCGATGCCGGTCGGCAACCCCAGGCCGTCCAGCATATAGACCAGGTCCTCCGTCGCGAGATTGCCGGAAGCGCCCTTGGCATAGGGGCAGCCGCCGAGTCCCGCCACCGAGGCATCGACTACCCGCACGCCAAGATCGAGGCAGGCGATGACATTGGCGAGCGCCTGGCCATAGGTATCGTGGAAATGTACCGCGACCTTCTCGAGACCGATCTCGCGGGCGACGGCTGCCGTCGTTTCCCGTGCCTGTCCAGCCGTGCCGACGCCGATCGTGTCGCCGAGGGAAATTTCGCTGCAGCCCATCGCCACAAGATCGCGCGCCACCCGCACCACATCTGCGACCGGCACGGCGCCCTGATAGGGACAACCGAGCACGCAGCTGATATAGCCGCGCAGGCCGATACCGGCTGCCTGCGCCGCCGCCGCCACCGGACGGAAGCGATCGAGACTCTCGGCGATGCTGCAATTGATATTGGCCTGGCTGAAGGCCTCGCTGGCGGCGGCGAAGATGGAGACATCCTCTGCGCCCGCCTCAATGGCTGCCTGATAGCCTTTGAGATTAGGCACAAGGACAGGATAGCGGGTATCCTGCTTGCGCTCGATGCCGCGCAGGACGACATCGCTCTCCGCCATCTGCGGCACCCATTGCGGCGAGACGAAAGCGCCCACTTCAACGACCGGCAGGCCGGCCGCGGTCAAAGCATCCACCAACGCTATACGGACCTCGGTCGGTACGCGCTTGGCCTCGTTCTGCAGCCCGTCGCGCGGTCCAACTTCAACCACCTTGACATGGTCGCTGCTGCTCACGCGTCAGTTTCCAGCACAACCAGCTCGGCACCTTCGGTGACGAGATCGCCCTTGGCAAAGGGCAAAGCAGCGATGACGCCCTCCCGCGGGGCGCGAATCGTATGTTCCATCTTCATCGCCTCGACGATCATGAGGGACATGCCCTCGGTCACATGATCGCCGACTTTAACCTGCACCGCAATCACGCTGCCCGGCATGGGTGACAGGATGCGATCGGCCCGGCTTTCCGCCCCCGCGACGCCATCGCGCGGATCCCAAAGACCGAAGCCGTGCTCGTCGCCGTTGCAGAACAGATCGAGCCTGTCACCGGAGAATATTGCCCGCGCCTTTACCGGGATGCCGTCGATCCGGGCGTTGAGATCGCCGTCATCGGACAGCGTGCCTGCCAGATCAAGCAAAGCGCCGTCAGGCAGCCGCAGGGCAAATGTTCCCTCTCCTGTCGGCCAGACCCGCAGGCTGAGGCGCCGGTCGTGGTCCGCGAAATGCAGCAGAAAGCCCGCGCCGGCCTCATCCGCCGGCGCGACCTTCTCCGCGACCTTCTCCGGATCGCTCTGCCGGAAGGCCGGCGTATTGCTCCAGAAGCTTGCCATGTTCCAGGGACTGAAAGGATCGGTCGGATCGGCAGCACGCCTCGCTTCCATGGTCGCACGCCCGAGCAATGCCAAGGCCGCCAGAGCGATAAAGCGGTCGCGCGCCGGTGCGGGCGATGGCAAAAGCTCGGCTTGATGCCGCGCAATGAAGCCGGTATCGAGTTCCGCCGCGGCGAAAGCCGGATGGCACAGCAGACGGTGCAGGAAGGCGCGGTTATTGCCGAAGCCGACCACTTCCGTGCGCGCCAGCGCCGCCCGCAGCCGCATCACCGCCGCGGCGCGATCGTCGCCATAGGCGATGATCTTTGCCAGCATGGGATCGTAATGCATGGAGACGCTGTCGCCGGTCCTGAAGCCGGTATCGACGCGAATGCCAGTCAGATCCTCCGGCAGATGCAGATGATCGAGGTGCCCGGTCTGGGGCAGAAAATCACGCGCCGGATCCTCGGCATAGAGCCGCACTTCGATGGCATGACCCTGCGCCCTGATTTCCTCCTGCCGCCACGGCAAGGCTTCGCCACGGGCGACGCGGATCTGCCATTCGACGAGATCGAGACCGGTGATCGCCTCCGTCACCGGATGCTCGACCTGCAACCGCGTGTTCATTTCCATGAAGTAGAAGTCGTCGCCTTCGACGATGAATTCGACGGTGCCGGCGCCGTGATAGCCGACCGAGCGCGCCGCCGCCACGGCCGCCGCACCCATCATGGCACGGCGGTCTGCCGTCATGCCGGGCGCCGGTGCTTCCTCCACCACTTTCTGGTGGCGCCGCTGGATCGAGCAATCGCGTTCGAAAAGATGCAGCACGTTGCCATGGGCATCGGCGAAGATCTGCATCTCGATATGGCGTGGCCTGGTCAGATAGCGCTCGACCAGCACACGGTCATCGCCGAAAGCATTCTGTGCTTCGCGTTGGGCCGATGACAGGGCATCCGGAAAATCGTCCGCCGTCTCGACAATCTTCATGCCCTTGCCGCCGCCACCGGCCGTCGCCTTGATCAGCACCGGATAGCCGATGCGGTCAGCCGCCTCTGCCAGCACACCCGGCGTCTGGTCTTCCTCATGATAGCCGGGGACCAGCGGCACCTTCGCCGCCTGCATCAGCCTCTTGGCCGCACTCTTCGAACCCATGGCGCGGATGGTCTCCGCCGTCGGACCGATGAAGATGATACCCGCATCGGCACAGGCCGCGGCGAAACCGGCGTTTTCCGACAGGAAGCCATAGCCCGGATGGATCGCATCCGCGCCGCTGGCCTTGGCAGCTGCAAGCACCTTGTCCATCGCCAGATAGCTCTCACGCGCGCTCACGCCACCAAGCGGATAGGCCTCATCTGCCGCCTCGACATGCAGCGCCGCATGATCCACTTCGGAAAATACCGCCACCGTACCGATGCCCATGCGTCTGGCCGTGCGGACGACGCGACAGGCGATCTCACCACGATTGGCGATCAGGATCTTGCGAATGGACTTGATCGTCGCAGTCATCATGCCTGCCAGTCAGGTTTGCGCTTTTCCAGGAAGGCGGCGATGCCCTTGCGACCTTCCGGCGCAATACGGGCGGTGGCGATTTCCTGCGCCGTTGACTCGATCACCGCCTCGTTGATCGGCCGGTCGACCATCTCGACGATCCGTTTTGCCGCGGCGAGCGCACCCGGCGGGGCAAGGCGCAGGGAATCGAGATGGCGATGCACGGCAGCGTCAAGTTCTTCCGGCTCCACCACTTCATGCAACAGGCCGAGCATCAGTGCTTCCTGCGCCGAGAAGCGCTCGCCGGTCAATATCCAGCGCCGTGCCGCCCGCGCCCCCATGGCCCGCACCAGATAGGGCGAGATCACCGCCGGAATGAGACCGAGCCGCACCTCGGTGATGGCGAACTGCGCCTCCGGCACGCCGACCGCGATGTCGCAGCAGGCGATGAGGCCGATCGCCCCGGCAAAGGCCGACCCATGGACGCGGGCAATAGTCGGCTTGGGGCAGAGATCGATCACATGCATGAGATGGGCAAGCGCCCGCGCATCGGCGAGATTTTCCGCCGGCGTATAGGCCGCCATGCGGCGCATCCAGCTGAGATCGGCACCGGCGGAAAAGGTCGTGCCCTTGGCGCCCAGGACGACGAAACGCGTGGCCGGGTCATGGCCGGCATCGTTAAAGGCGGTGGTCAGGTCGTGGATGAGGCTGTCGTCAAAGGCATTGTGCAGGGCCGGCCGATCGAGGGTCAGAAAGGCGACGCCTTCATGATGGGAGACAAGCAGGCTCATAGCCGGAACACGCCGAAGCATGTCTCCTCTGCGGGAGCATTCAACGCGGCGGACAAGGACAGTGCAAGGACCATGCGTGTCTCCATCGGATCGATGATGCCGTCGTCCCACAGGCGGGCCGAGGCGAAATATGGATGCCCTTCACGCTCATATTGCGCCCGGATCGGCGTCTTGAAAGCCTCTTCCTCTTCCGTCGGCCAACTCCCCCCTTTGGCTTCGATGCCATCGCGCCGCACCTGCCCGAGTACGTTGGCGGCCTGTTCGCCGCCCATCACCGAGATGCGGGCATTGGGCCAGGTCCAGAGGAAGCGTGGATCATAGGCGCGGCCGCACATGCCGTAATTGCCGGCGCCGAAGCTGTTGCCGATGATGACGGTGAATTTCGGCACCTTGGCGCAAGCTACCGCCGTCACCATCTTGGCGCCGTCCTTGGCGATGCCGCCGGCTTCGTATTTGCGCCCTACCATGAAGCCGGTGATGTTCTGCAGGAAGATGAGGGGAATGCCGCGTTGGGCGCAGAGCTCGATGAAATGCGCGCCTTTCAAGGCCGATTCCGAAAAGAGCACGCCGTTATTGGCGACGATGCCGACTGGATAGCCCCAGAGATGGGCAAAGCCGGTGACCAGCGTAGCGCCATAGAGCGGCTTGAACTCGTCGAAATCGGACCCGTCCACCAGCCGGGCGATGATCTGGCGCACATCATAGGGCTTGCGCAGATCCTGCGAGACGATGCCGTAGATTTCGGCCGGATCATAAAGCGGCGCCAACGGTTCGCGCAGCTGCAGCCGCTGCGGCTTCTGGCGATTGAGCCCCGCAACCGCGCGCCGCGCGATGCCCAATGCCTCGGCATCATTCTCCGCCATGTAATCCGAAACGCCGGAAACGCGGCTGTGCAGTTCCGCACCGCCGAGATCCTCGGCGCTGACGATTTCCCCGGTCGCGGCTTTCACCAGCGGCGGGCCGCCAAGGAAGATGGTCGCCTGGCTGCGCACCATGACACTCTGATCGGCCATGGCCGGCACATAGGCGCCGCCCGCCGTGCAGCTGCCCATGACCACCGCGATCTGCGGAATGCCGGCGGCGGATAGGGTCGCCTGGTTATAGAAGATGCGGCCGAAGTGCTCGCGGTCGGGAAAGACATCGCTCTGATTGGGCAGGTTGGCGCCCCCGGAATCGACCAGATAGATACAGGGCAGATGGTTGTCGCGGGCGATCGCCTGGGCGCGCAGATGCTTCTTCACCGTCACCGGATAATAGGTACCGCCCTTGACGGTGGCGTCATTGGCGACGATGACGCATTCGCGGCCGCCGACCCGGCCGATGCCGGTGAGGATGCCGGCCGCCGGGATCACGTCGTCATACATCTCCCAGCCGGCGAATTGCGAGAACTCAAGAAAAGGCGAGCCTTGATCGAGCAGCGTCCGGATGCGATCGCGCGGCAGCAGCTTGCCGCGGTCGAGATGACGTTGCCGCGCCTGGGCGCCGCCGCCTTGGGCGATGGTCGCGAGCTTGCCTTCGAGATCGGCAACGGCAGCAGTGAGCGCCGCCTCGTTCTGCCGATAGGTATCGGACCGGCGATCAACCGTATCGAGGATGCGCGCCATTGCTCCTGCCTCTTCGCCCCTTGCCAGGCCGTTTGTGGCGGCTTCCCGCAGCCGGGGGCGTCTCCATCATCATCCGCAAGATGAGGGTCCGCCAATTCCGGCTCACGCTTCGCCTAATGATCGGCGGGTACGAAAGCCGCTTGGTTCCCGCATCGTTCTGATTTAGTATAAACAATCGTACGTTCGTTTTTTTAACGCAGCAAGCTGAAATTTCGCGGCCTCCTCCAGGCCGGAATCACTGTCGCTTTTGAAAGAGGCATGGGTGGCGCGTAAGGCAGGCTCCTCGGGAGCCAAGACACATGAAGCCATTCGTGTCGCCGGGCTGGCGCTGATGTATCGCCATGGCTATGAGGGCATGAGCCTGCGCCAACTCGCGGCCGAGGTCGGCCTGCAGCAGAGTTCGCTCTACAACCATATCAAAACCAAGCAGGACCTCCTGATGGAACTGCTGCGCGACCACATGCAGAACCTGCTGCAGGCGTTGGACGCGGCGCTGGCTGGTGCGGAAGAGCCATCGGCAAGACTGCGCGCCTTTATCGCCTTCCACCTGCATTATCATATGACACGGCAGGCGGAGGTCTTCGTCATCAATTTCGAATTGCGCAGCCTGGAGCCGGACAATTACGCCGAGATCATAGCCTTACGACAGCGCTACGAAAAATGCCTTGCCGACATCCTTAGCCTCGGCATGCGACTTAAGCTCGTCCGCCAGACCGACGTGCAGATCGCGACCTATGCCCTGCTCGCCATGCTGACCGGCATCTGCACCTGGTATCGACCGGATGGCAGATTGAGTGAGAAGCAGCTGATCGAGCTGCACACCGAACTGGCGCTGAAGGGGTTGTCTCTCGATCCTGTCTCGAACAGAGCCTGATCATCCGATAGCACGCCCCCCTCAGCCTGTCCTTCTCCTGCAAGGGGAGAGGGACAGGCTGAGGGGGCGCAGCTTGATTTGACCCTATTCGACCGGCACCGGTGCATCCTTGCGCAGCAGATCGGCCTTCTGCAGGTCACGCCAGAAATCGGCCGGGATACTCTCCTGCATCAGGACTGCGTTGCGTTCGGCCTCTTTGCGGGAGCGGGCACCGGGGATGATGTTGCAAACGGCCGCGTGGGCGAGCGGGAATTGCAGGGCCGCCGCAGCCAAGGTGACGCCATGCTTCCTGCAGGCTTGCTCGATTGCCGCCACCCGCGCCTTGATCGGCGCCGGCGCCGGCAGGTAGTTGTAGCGTGCCTCGGGAATGGCGCCGGTCGCCAGGATGCCGGAATTGAACGGTGCGCCCAGGATGATCGAGACGCCTTCCTTGACACAGCGCGGCAGGAAGCGGTCGAGGGCATCCTGCTCCAGCAAAGTATAGCGCCCGGCCAGCAGGAAGCAGTCGAAACTGCCGAGATCCATCAGGTCCTCGCAGGCCTCGGCCTGGTTGACACCGGCCCCGAAGGCACCGATCGTCCCCTCGCCCTTCAGCTTCTCCAGCGCCCGCAAGGCACCGTTCTTCACCTCGTCGAGCCGCTGGCGATAAAGCGCCTGATGGGTCCATTCATCGGCATCGTGGATAAGGACGACATCAACCCGGTTCATGCCGAGGCGCTGCAGGCTGTCCTCAACCGAGCGCATGGTGCCGTCATAGGAATAGTCGAAGACCGGCTGGAACGGCAGCTCGTCGCTGAAAATACCGCCCTGGCTGGGGTCGAGCTTCGGCGGCGGCACCTTGCCATGCGGCTTCAAGAGCCGCCCGACCTTGGTCGAGAGGATGAAGCTGTCGCGTGGATAGCGCCTGAGGCTGGTGCCGAGGCGATGCTCGCTGAGGCCATGGCCATAAAGCGGTGCGGTATCGAAGAAGCGGACGCCGCTTTCATAGGCCGCGGCGACGGTATCCACCGCCGCCGCCTCATCCACCACGCCATAGAGATTGCCGAGCACGTTGCCGCCGAAGCCGAGGGCAGCAACCTCGATCGCCGTCCGGCCAAGCGGACGGCGATGGGTCAGGTCGACCATGTCAACTCCTTACCAGCAGGTATAACCGCCATCGGCAACCACGATCGAGCCGGTCATCAGGCTCGCGGCATCGGAAGCGAGGAAGTGCACCACCGAGGCGATCTCGTCCGGCTGGCCGACCCGCCGCATTGGCGTCATCTCCAGCCAGACGGGATAGAGGCGCTTATCTTCCATGCCGAACTTCGTCAGCGAAGTCTCGATATAGGTCGGCGCCACGGCGTTTACGCGCACGCCGCGCTCGGCCCATTCCGCCGCCAACGACTTGGTCAGGTGATGCACGCCCGCCTTGGAGGCATTGTAGTAGCTCTGCTCCTGCGGCTTGTTGACGATGAAGCCCGACATCGAGCCGATATTGACGATGGAGCCCGATTTCCGCTCCAGCATATGCTTGCCGAAAGCACGACAGCACCAGAAGACACCATTCAAATTGATGTCGATAACGTTCAACCAATGCTCGTCTTCCACCTTCTCGGCCGGCGTTTCGCTGCGGGCGATGCCGGCATTGCAGACCAGGATATCGACCTTGCCATGGCGCTTGATCACCTCGGCCGCCACGCCGTTGACGCTGGCGGTGCTGGTGACATCGATCACCATGCCGTCGGCCTTGCCACCTTGCGCCTTGATCGCCGCCACGCCGCTATCGACCAACGCCGGGTCGAGATCGGTGACGACCACGGTGGCACCCGCTTCCGCCAGGGCCTGGCCGCAAGCGAGGCCGATATTGCGACCGCCGCCGGTAACGACAGCAACGCGACCATCGAGTTTCAGCTTGTCGAGATACATGGTGTTCAATCCTGTTCGTGTGTTGTGCGGGGAAGTAAACGGTTCGGCAAGCGCGACCCGCATCAGCGGATTGCGCGGATCGGTGTCGGCGGCGCCATGTCATTCGCCGGCGGCGTCGAGCGCGGCAAGGCGGTTCCATCCTGGCCGAAGAGATGGCAGGCGGTCTCGCTGGGCGCCAGCCTGACCTGGTCATGCACCTGCGTGCGGTTCTGTCCGTCCGCCTGGACGATCACCGTCTGGCCATCGCCGATATCGACATAGAAGAAGGTCAAGGCGCCAAGATGCTCGGCCACCACGGCGCGGCCAGGAATGCCGCTGGTGCCGATGGAAAGATGTTCCGGCCGCAGCCCGAGCGTCACCTGATCGCCGACCCGCAGGCCGGCCGGCAGAACGGGCACGCGCACGGCGATGCCACCCGTCACGCTGACGGTGACGTCGTTTGCGCCGAGCCCCGTCACCCGCGCCGTCAGCAGGTTCATCTTCGGTGCGCCGATGAACGTGGCGACGAAGACATTGGCCGGGTGATGATAGAGTTCCAGCGGCGAGCCGACCTGTTCGATGCGGCCGCCATTGAGGACGACGATCTTGGTCGCCATGGTCATGGCCTCGATCTGGTCATGCGTCACATAGACCGTGGTGCCGCCCAGCCGTTCATGCAGCTTGGCGATCTCCACCCGCATCTGCACGCGCAAGGCCGCGTCAAGATTGGAGAGCGGTTCGTCGAACAGGAAGACCTTGGGATTGCGGACAATCGACCGGCCGATGGCGACACGCTGGCGCTGGCCGCCGGAAAGCTCTTTCGGCCGCCGATGCAGCAGGTGATCGAGCTGCAGGATCTTGGCGGCCTCCATCACCTTCCGCTCACGTTCCGCCTTGGGCACGCCGGCGAGACGCAAGGCAAAGGCCATGTTGTCGGCGACGGTCATATGCGGATAGAGCGCATAGGACTGGAACACCATGGCGAGGCCGCGATCGGCCGGACCGACGTCGTTCATGCGCTGGCCGTCGATCAGCAGGTCACCGCCGCTGATCTCCTCAAGACCTGCGATCATGCGCAGCAAGGTGGTCTTGCCGCAGCCGGACGGGCCGACGAAGACGGTGAAATCACGATCCTTGATCTCCAGGTCGACGCCCTTGATCGCTTCGAAGGTGCCGTAGAGCTTGCGGATGTTCTGCAATGATAAGGTTGCCATGATAGGGATCCTCTACTTGACGGCGCCGAAGGTGAGTCCCTGAACCAGCTGCTTCTGGCTCATCCAGCCAAACACCATAATGGGGGCAATGGCGATGGTGGAGGCGGCCGACAGCTTGGCGAAGAACAGGCCTTCCGGACTGGAGAAGGAGGCGATGAAGGTGGTCAAGGGTGCGGCTGTGGAGGATGTCAGGTTCAAGCTCCAGAAAGCCTCGTTCCAGCACAGAATGATGGAGAGCAGCGCCGTCGACGCGATGCCCGGCAGCGCCAGCGGCAGCAGCAGATGCCAGATCTCGTCGCGCGGCTGGGCGCCATCCATCCGCCCCGCCTCCAGGATGTCATGCGGCACCTCCTTGAAGAAGGTGAAGAGCAGCCAGACCGCGATCGGCAGATTCATCAGGGTATAGACGATGACCAGGGCCAGGCGATTGTCGAGCAAACCGGCATCGCGCATCAGCAGATAGATCGGCACCAGCACCCCGACCGGCGGCAGCATCTTCGTCGACAGCATCCAGAGCAGCGTGCCGCGGGTGCGCTTGGTCGGGAAGAAGGCCATGGCATAGGCGGCGGGAACCGCCAGCAGGATGGCGCAGATCGTGGCGCCGACGGAGATCACCACGCTGTTCCAGGCAAAGAAGACGTAGTTCGCCCGCTCCTGCACCTCGCGATAGCTATCCAGGGTGGGCTTGAAGACAAAGAGCGGCGGCGATGCGACGGCATCGACCTCGGTCTTGAAGCCGGTCAACAGCATCCAGAAGATCGGGAAGAACATGACGATGGCGACGAACCAGGCGACGATGCTGATGATGAGTTTTTGGCGGAATTGCTGTTGCATGGCTCAGACCTCCAGATTCCGCGCGATGCTGCGGACCAGGAAAGCGGCGACGATGTTGGCGAGGATGATGGCGATGACACCGCCGGCCGAAGCCCCGCCCACGTCGAATTGCAGCAGCGCCTTGATATAGACGAGGAAGGCGAGATTGGTGGTGGCATCGCCCGGTCCGCCCGAGGTCGTCACCAGGATCTCGGCGAAGACCGAGAGCAGGAAGATGGTTTCCATCATCACGACGACACCGATCGAGCGCCGGAGATGCGGCAACGTGATGAAAAAGAACATGGTGACGGCGCGCGCGCCGTCCATGCGAGCCGCCTCCTTCTGCTCGTGATCCATCGATTGCAGGGCGGTCAAGAGAATGAGGAGGGCGAAAGGCAGCCATTCCCAAGAGACGATCAGCACCACCGAGCCCATCGGCAGATCGGCGAACCAGTCGATCGGCGTCAAGCCGACGCCGCGCAGGAGCGAGCTGATGACACCATAGAGGGGATGCATCATCAGATCCTTCCACATCAAGGCCGCCACTGTCGGCATGACGAAGAAGGGCGAGATCACCAGCACGCGGGCGACACCGCGGCCGAAGAAGGGCTGATTGAACAAGACGGCCAGCAGGGTACCGCCGCCGACCGTGATCACCAGCACCGAGCCCAGCAGGATCAGGGTATTGAGGAGCGCCGTCCACAAGGCAGGATCGGTCAGCAGATAGGTATAGTTGTCGAAGCCGGCAAAGCCGTTGTTGGTGGGATCGAGCAGGTTGTAGTTCTGGAACGAGAACCACAGGGTCATCACCAGCGGCACGATCATCCAGAGAAACAGTAGGCCGACCGAGGGCGCCATCAGCGGCAGCGTACGCACCGCCCGTCCCTTCTGGCCGCCGATCAAGCTCGATAAGGATGTTGAATGCGTGATATCCATCGTGACGCTCCTCCCCGGCTGTCAGGCCGCCGCTCGCAAATCCGTTGATTGCGCCGATAAGCCGATGTTCATCGCATCTTCGCTTATCCGGGATCATGAGATCTCAGAGGCTGAGACCTTGCACCCGTCACCGGCTCATTGGCGGACCGGAGCGGTGTCTATCCATATGTCCCCCGGCTTACCGGTCACCGGGTCGGTCAGAATCCTGCGATCATGAAGAAAGAAAGGCCGGAGCGACTGGGGGCAGCTGCTCCGGCCGGGGAGCGAAACCTACTTGATGTAGCCCGCCTTCTTCATCACGCGTTCGGTGTTGGTCTGCGCCGTCTTCAGGGTCTGATCCACCGTGCTCTGGCCGGTCAGGGCCGCGGCCACCAGCTGACCGACCTGGGTGCCGATCGCCTGGAATTCGGGGATGCCGGCAAACTGCACGCCGACATAGGCCTTGGGGTCGCGCGTTGTATGGACAGGATCGGCGGTCTGGATCGCCTCGAGAACGAAACCGGCGAAGGGAGCCGCCTTCTTGTAATTGTCATTGGCATAGGTCGAGGCCCGGGTTCCCGGCGGCACCGCCACCCAGCCCTGGCTCTGGCCGACGAGGTTGATATAGTCCTTCGAGGTCGCCCATTCGATGAACTGCTTGGCCGCCGCCGTGTTCTTCGACGAGGCCGGCACGCCCAAAGCCCAGCTCCACAGCCAGTTCGAGCCCTTCGGCCAGTCGGCGACCGGCGCCTGGGCAAAGCCGACCGAGTCAGCGACCTTCGACTTGCTCTTGTCATAGAGCATGCCGGCAGCGACGGTGGCGTCGATCCACATGGCGCAATGGCCGTTGGCGAAGAGCGCCAGGTTTTCATTGAAGCCGTTGGAGCTGGCGCCCGGAGGGCCATCCTTCTTCATCAGGTCGACATAGAAGGTCAGCGCCTTCTTCCATTCCGGCGTGTTGATCTTCGGGTTCCACTTGTCGTCGAACCACTGGCCGCCATTGGTGTTCACCAGCGTGCTGAGATAGGCCATGTTCTCGCCCCAGCCGGCCTTGCCGCGCAGGCAGATACCGTACATCTCTTTCGACTTGTCGGTCAGCTTGTCGGCGAATTGCTTGATCTGGTCATAGGTCGGCTTGTCCGGCATGGTGAGCCCGGCCTGCTTGAAAAGATCCGTCCGGTAATAGGTCATCGAGCTTTCGGCATAGAAGGGCAAGGCATAGAGCTTGCCTTCATAGGAAAGGCCCTGGCGCACCGGATCGAGAATATCGCCGACGTCGTAATCCGCCGGCGTGTCGTCGAAAGTGGCAAGCCAGCCTTGCTTGGCCCAGATCGGCACTTCATAGGTGCCGATGGTGAGCACGTCGAACTGGCCGCCCTTGGTGGCGATATCGGTGGTCACGCGCTGACGCAGCACGTTCTCTTCCAGCACCACCCATTTCAGCTTGATATCGGGATGCGCCTTCTCGAATTCGCTCGAGAGCTTCTGCATGACGACCATGTCGCCATTATTGACCGTAGCGATGGTCAAGGATGTTTCGGCATGCGCCGCGGCCGTCCCCGCCAAAAAAGCGGTTACGGCAAGCCCAGCCAAATGCCTCTTGGACATATTTTCCTCCCCGGATATGAAGACGCATCATTTGTTCATTGTTGGATCAAATGATCATCAAAGATGGCAGCGGTGTCAAGGGGCTCGTTTGGCCGCGGCGACTGACCCTCTTCCCGTACCGAAAGGGCAACGGGGGAGGTTCGGGATAGACTCTGAAAAGGGAAACAGCACCCGTTGCCCGCCCGCATTGTCGAGCGGCGGGGAGAAAGAGTGCGTCAGGAAGGAGGGGGGGCCGGCAAATGAAATACCGGCCGCCGAGGAAGCAGGCCTGATCCGGCGCGGCGCCGCAATCAGAACTTTGCCATAGCCTGCCTGGCTTGTTCTTCGCGCCGGGCATAGCGTGTCGCAGCGTGATTGATCTGTGCATGTGCCAGATCGAAATGTTCCGACGCCTTGTCGTTCAGCGCACGAACCTGGATGCTCATTTGCCGATCAGCGCGGCGGCGCACATCGGGGGTGGGACGAATGTCCATGCGAGACCTCCATTGGCTGGCTTTCGCTCAGGCATGGAGGCTAGGACCGGCGCCGATCGAATCCAACTCGCTTTTTCGTGAACCTTTTGCGTCGCATCCCTGAAGACCGTGCTTCGCGATGCGACGTGGCTCACCGGAATATCTCACGCCGCCTGCAGAATGAGCTGCGCCGTTTCGTAATCGGTGACAAGGCCGCGCAGCCAGCCGCCGCGCAGGGCGGCGAGGATGGCCGGCACCTTGCGGCGGCCAGCTGCGAAAGCGATGACCGGCCGCATGGCGAGCTTGGCCAGGCGCGGGCTAGTAACGCGATCGGAAAGCGGCGAGGCGACCAACTGCCCCTGGGCGTCGAGCGGCCAGCCGAGGATTTCGCCGACCGCGCCGCGGCGAATGAGATCGAGCAATTCATCTTCTGTAATGAAGCCGTCTTCCAATAGCGGCGAGCCGGGCGCCACGGTGCCGATGCCGATGAAAGCCGCCTCCGCCTGATCGTAGAGCTGATCCAGGATTGCATGCAGGCGATGTTCATTCCAGGCATCGCGATCGGCAATGGTCGGCGCCACCACGGGCATCGGAAGCAGGTAATGCTTGCCGCCCGTGCGATCGGCAAGGCGCAGGCCGCTGTCATAGCGGTTGAAGGCGCCGTCAAGCGCGATGGCGCCTGCCAGGGAGAGGATCTTCAATCGCGGCAAGGGCGTTTCCGCCACCTCATCGACCACCGCCTTGATGGTGCGGCCGGAACCGAGCGCCAGAACCGCCAAGCCCGGATGGGCGAGATAGCGTTCCAGGACGGCGGCGCCCGTAACGGCGATCGCGCGCATCGCCTCCGCCTCGCTACTGCCTTCCGTCGGCGCCACATCGCATTGTGTCAGCTTGAAGCGCTTGGTGAGCAGCTCGGCCACTTCCATGCACTCGTGCGTGGGCCGGCTGATCCGTACCTGGACGAAACCGCTTTCCGTGGCGCTGGCGATCAGGCGCTGCACGGTCGGGCGCGACACATGCAGGGTCTCGGCAATCTCCTGCTGCGTGTGGTTGCCGACGAAATAGAGCCAGGCAACCTTGGCTGCGAGATCGGATTTACGCGCCGACATGGTTGTGCACCTTGCTGGCGGTGGGGGTACCCTGATGTGTCGCGGCTGGATGCGCCAGATCGTGCAGGACGCCGATGATACGGCTGTCCTGGCATAGGGTGAGGTAGTGCCGGTAGCGCCTCTCGTAAATCGGCACCGCCGCCGCATCGGGGTGGTAGCGCCGCACTGTCTTCGCCCCGAACAAGGCAGCGCCGGAATCGTAATCGGCGACCAGGCCGGCGGCGACCGCGCCATGAATGGCGGCACCGATCGCCGTCGCATTGGAAATGCTCGGCACCTCGATCTCACGGCCAAGCACATCCGCCATCATCTGCATCAGCAGCGGGTTCCGCTCGGCAATGCCGCTGGTGAGGATGACGCGCTCGACGGCGGCACCGCCATCAGTGAAGGTGTCAACGATGCGGCGGGCGCCGAAACACAGCGCCTCCATCAGACTGTGATAGAGATCGACGGCGGTATGGTGCAGGCTCATGCCGACCATCAGGCCGGTCAGGGCGGAATCGCCGAGGGGCACGCGACAACCGTTCCACCAGTCGATGGCGATCGGCCGTATCTCGTCCTTCGGCAATTTGGCGGCCGCCTCGTTATAGGCGGCAAAGCTCGCCGCTTCGTCGGCGCCGCGCGGGAAGTTGCGGATGAACCAGGCGAGCACGTCGCCGAAAGCCGCCTGGCCGGATTCATAGCACCAGAGACCGGAAATGGCGCCGTCGAGTACCGCGCCTTCGATGCCGGGGATATCCTTGCAGCTGCGATCCAGCAGCATGTAGCAGGCCGATGTGCCAAGCGCGCCGACGATGACGCCGGGCTGCGTCGCCGCCACCGCCGGCATTACGGCATGGGCATCGATCACGGCGACGGCGACGGTCGCCGGCCCCTCGATGCCTGTCTTGGCGCGCCAGGCCGGGCTCAATTCACCGGCGGCTTCACCGATCGACAGCGGCGGCGCCAGCTTCTCATTGAGGCCAGGCACCACGCCCACGGGATAGCCCTGCGGCTCCTGGTAGTGCACTTTGTAACCGGCCTGGCACTTGCTGCGCGCCTCGACGCCGGTCAATTGCCAGACCAGCCAGTCGCCGGCCTCGATGAAGCGCTCCGCGCTTTGCCAGATCGCCGGCGCTTCATCGGCAATCTGGCCCGCTTTCGCCAGCACCCATTCGCTCGAGGTGCGGTTGCTGTAATGACGCAGGAAATCCGGTTTCGCCGCGGTGATGCGATCCGCCCAGGGCTTGGCGGCGTGATGCTTCCACAGCTTCACATAGGCATGCGGTTCGTCGGGATAGAGCAGCGACAGCGGCGTGCCGTCGGCAAGGCTCGGCAAGGGCGTGCTGGCGGTGAAATCGAGGCCGATCGAGCGGATTTCGCGACCCTTGCCAAGTGCGGCCAGCACGGCTTGCGCCGCTTCCGTATAGTCCGGCGCGTGCTGCAGAGCCCAGTCGCGCGGCAGCTTGCGGCCATTCGGCAATTGCGTGGTCATGACGCCATGGCGATAGGCATGGACATGGCTGGCGGCCGCAGCACCTGTGGTCGCATCCAGCAGAACGCCGCGCGCGGATTCCGTCCCGAAATCCAGACCGATGATATAAGCCGTCATTGCCTCCCCACTCCGCGGGGTCATTCGACCGCCGCCCTTCTTCACGCGTTCCCATCGCCGGTACCGTCGCGTGCGGTCTGCACTATCGCAGCCGGCTATATCGTACGCTGCCCGCATCGTATCCGCGCCGCCTCGCACTCCGACGCGGCCAGGCGGTTACGTCTTATCGCACGTTTCCACCGGGATAGGTTTGTGCATTTTGTTCACTCTGTTGACAAATGCAACGATCAGTTCTTAATCTTCCGCGTTTTCCAAGCCAGGCTGATCGCCGCCGACCGGACTGGCCTGTTTCGGGTGACATGTCCAATGAAACCGCGCCATAGCGCCTTTGATCTGCTGATCTGCGATTGCGACGGCGTCCTCGTCGACAGTGAGATCGTGGCCGACCGCGTGCTCCTGGAAACCATCACCGGCCTCTATCCGGGCCGCGGCGCCGAACGGGTCCTCGCCAATGGCTTCGGGACCCAGACGGAAGTCCTGCTGGCGCGCGTGGCCGATCATCTGGGCGAGGCCCTGCCGGTCAATTTCAGCGAAGAACTGCGGCGCAATCTCGATGCGCGGCTGGCCCTCGAGGCCGAACCGGTCCGTGGCATCCGCCAGGCGCTGGAAAGCGTCGGCCTGCCGATCGCCGTCGTCTCCAACAGCCCGGAGGGCCGGGTGCGTAACGCCATCCGCCGCGCCGAGATCGGCCATCTGATCGGCGACCGCATCTATACGGCTGACCATGTCGAGCATCCGAAACCGGCTCCCGATGTCTACCTGCTGGCCGCCCACAGCCTGATGGTGCCGCCGGAGCGCTGCGTTGTCATCGAGGATAGCGGTCCCGGTGTCACCGCCGCCAAAGCAGCCGGCATGTCGGTGATCGGCTTCGTCGGCGCCAGTCATATTCCCGATGGCCATGACGCCAAGCTCATGGGCCTCGGTGCCGGCCACATCCTGAACGACATGGCCATGTTGCCCCAGCTCATCGCTGACCTCGGCCGGCATCGCTCCGCCTCATAGCGCGCCAGCGCTGGCAGACATCCCAGGCATGGGATCAATGCGGCAGGCTTTCCATGCAATCCGTCAGAAAATCCATCACCGCGCGGACCGGCGGCGACTTCTGCAAATCCCGATGCACGACCAGCCAGATATCCCGGCTGATCGTTGCCGGCTTCGCTGCGATACGTTGCAATCCGGGTTCCGCATCGCCGAGATAGACCGGCAGTGCAGCGACGCCAATGCCGGCCTTGGCAGCCGCCAGCTGGCTCAGCTGATCATTGGCCTGCAGCACGACGGGGCGATCGCCCGCCACGGCTTTCACCCAGCGCTGCTGGGGCAGTTCATCGAAGTCGCGGTCGCCGGCAATGAAACTGTGACCGGCAGCCGGCGCCGCGGCAAGATGGTCGGGCGTCGCATAGAGCGCGAAAGCGAGGCTGCCGATCTTCCGGGTAATAAGGCCGCCCTCCGTCGGCCGCGACAAGCGTACAGCCAGATCGGCCTCGCGCCGTGACAGCGAGGCTGCGCGCTTTTCGCCGATCAGCCGCAGGGTAAGGCGCGGATGTGCGGCGCGCAGGCGACCGAGGCGTGCTGCGATCAAGGAACAGGCGAGCGCCGGCGGGGCGCTCACCGCGACCTCGCCATCCAGGCCGGCCTGCAGTGAACGCGCCGCGCGGCCGAGCGCAAAGGCATCATCGTCCATCCGCTCGGCAATCGCCGCCACCCGCCTGCCGTCGGCAGTGAGGTCATAGGCCCGCGCCCGTCGATCCACCAGTTTAAGATCGAGACTGCTTTCCAAAGCGGCGATGCGCCGGGCCACCGTCGCATGATCGACCGCCAGACGCCGGGCTGCCGCCGACAGCGATTTCTCCCGGGCGAAGACGGCGAAATGATGTAGATCCTCCCAGTCGAACATATGCGCATCGAACATGTGAATATTCTCACCAATCGTTTGCAGATATATGCAATTTTGCATAAACGGCGCCGCCCATAAAGTTGCTTTCAGCCGCCGAATTCGACCGGCTGGCATCGGGTGAAACAACGGAGAAAGCTCATGGCGACAGTCATCCATCTCAAGGCACCGGGCGGGATCGATCAGTTCGAGCAGGTCAAGCGCGATATCGGCGCCCCCGGTGCCGGCGAGATCCGCCTCGAGCAGCAGGCGATCGGCGTCAATTTTCTCGATATCTATCATCGGCGTGGCGAATATCCCCTGCCCTTGCCCGCCGTCCTTGGGGTGGAGGCTGTCGGCCACGTCACCGCGCTTGGCGCCGGCGTCACCGGTTTCGAGATCGGCGACCGCATCGTCTATGGCGGCGCCCTCGGCGCCTATGCCAGCGAACGGCTCCTGCCCGCCTGGCGCGCGGTCAAGCTACCGGAGATCATCAGCGATGAGATCGCGGCGGGCAGCTTCCTCAAGGCCCTGACGGTGCAGATGCTGATGCGGCGGGTCTATGCCGTGCGGCCGGACGATTGGGTGCTGGTACAGGGTGCGGCCGGCGGTGTCGGTTCCCTGCTTTGCCGATGGGCTAAGCGCGACGGCGCCAGAGTGATCGGGACGGTCGGCAATGCGGCAAAGGCGGAACTCGCCCGGCAACAGGGTGCTGACCACGTCATCATCGGCCGTGATGCGGATTTCGCCGCCGAGGTCGCACGCATCACCGATGGTCGCCTCGCCCATGTCGCCTATGACGGTATCGGCGGCAATACGTTGCAGAAGACCTTCGCCTGCGTCCGCCCCTTCGGCACCGTGGTCAGCATCGGCCAGGCCGCCGGTCCGATCCCCAAGATCGATGTCGGCGAAATCGGTCCCAGGCGCTCGCTGATCTTCGCCCGACCCAGTGTCATGGGCTATGGCAGTGACCCGGAGACCTATCGGGCCGCCGCGCCGGAAGTGATCGACGCGCTCACCAGCGGCCTCCACCCTGCCATCGGCCGGCGTTATGCACTGGCAGAGGCGGCCCAGGCGCAGGACGACCTGGAGCATGGCCGCAATAGCGGCAGCTTGATCCTGCGGGTTTCCTGATCCTCGACCCTAGAGCGCGATCATTTCGCAGAACCGCGAAGCGATTCCGCGCAAAGCGGTCCGGCTCCAGGTGTCGCGTAGAAAAACTTATCAATCCGGTTAGAAAACACAAATGGCCGGTGGTGGCACGGTGTTCTAAACCGGTCGAAAGCGGGATTTTCCCCGCCTTCGACGGGATTCAAGATGAACGAGCAGGACCAGGCCGGCGACTTGACTGCCACCACCGGCGGGCTGCCCTTGGCCGGTATTCGTGTTCTCGATTTCGGGCAATATATTGCCGGGCCGGCCGCCGCCATGATGCTGGCGGATCAGGGGGCCGAGGTCATCCATATCGATCCGCCAGGCGGCCCGCGCTGGCAATCGCCGGCAGCGGTCGTGCTCAATCGTCGGAAGAAATGCATCACCCTCGATCTCAAGCAGCCGGATGGCCTCGCCATCGCCCGCGACCTTGCCTTGCGCAGCGATGTGCTGATCGAGAATTTCCGCCCGGGCGTGATGAATCGCCTTGGCCTCGGCGCGGCCGAGATACGGGCACTCAATCCATCCCTCGTCTACGTGTCCTTGCCGGGCTTCGCTGCGACCGACCGCGACTTCGCCCATCTTGCGGCCTGGGAGGGCATCATCGCCGCGGCGGCGGGCCAATTCAACGATATGGGCCTCAACCGTGTGCTGATGGGGATCAACCCCTCCTTCTCGCCGCTCTGCCTGCCTTCCGCCTATGGCGCGGCCTTGGGTGCGACTTCCGCCGTCTTGGCGCTTTATGCGCGGGCTGGCCGAGGTGGGCGCGGCGACCATGTCGAAGTACCGCTGGTTTCCGCGCTGATGGAAGGCCTTGCCTATAACTCGATGCGGGTCGCCCCCTATCCACAACGCTATCATTCGCTCCGCGAACGAGAGATCGCGCGCCGCCGGGCAGCCGGTGAGAAGATGGATATGAGCTATGACGACCTGCAGTCGCTGCTCGATCCCTTTTATCGCAGCTATCTTTGCGCCGATGACCGGCCCTTCTATGTCGTTTGCGCCTCGCATCGCGTACATGTGCGCAAGCTGCTGGACCTGCTCAACCTGCTGGAACCGTTGCGCGCGGCCGGCATGCCGGAACTGGCCGACTGGTATCTGCCGAAAGCCGAATGGCCGGAAGGAGCCGATGGATCGCCCGGCCTCTATCCGACGCCGCAACCCTGGGCCGAGAGGATCACCCTTGCCATGGCGGCGTTGTTCCGCACCAGGACGAGTTTCGACTGGGAAGATATTTTCGGCGCCGCCGGCATCCCAGGGGCGGCGCATCGCCTGACCGAGGAATGGCTGGCCTCGCCGCATCCGCGTGAAGCGGGCCTGCTGATCGAAACCATCGATGCCGAGAAAGGCCGCATCCTCCAACCGGGACCCCTCGCCTGGCTGCAGCACACGGCAGCGGCGGCGACCGAGCCGACGCAGGTTGCTAAGCCGGATACGGATCGCGATACCATCCTGGCCATGGCGCAAGCGCCCGCCGATAAGCCGAATGGCACGGCTAACGCCGTGGCGGATGAGGCACCGTGGCTCGCCGGCATCCGCATCCTCGATCTCACCAATGTCATTGCCGGCCCGACCATCGCCGCCTTGCTGGCCCGCTTCGGCGCCGAGGTGATCAAGCTCGACCCGACGCGGCCGAATTTCGATCCCTGGACCACCATCGTCTTCGGCATGCAGGGCAATCAGGGCAAGAACAGCCTGCTCGCCGATCTCAAGAATGAAACCGGCCAGGAAATCCTGCATCGCCTCCTGCGTTGGGCGGATGTCATCACCGTCAATGCCAATGAGCGGCAATTGGCCGACCTGCATCTGACGCCGGCAAGGATCGCCGCCGTCAATCCCCGCGCCATCCTCTGCCGCATCGATGCCTTCGGCGGGCCGAAGAGCGGACCGCGCAGCGCCTATCCCGGCTATGACGATCTCGTTCAGGCCTCGACCGGCATCATGGCGCGCTTCGGCGGCTCATTGCAGACGCCGGAAGAACATGCCCATGTCGGCACGATCGACGTGCTGTGCGGCTTCTGCGGCGCGCTGGCGACTGCGATGGCACTTTTCCATCGCCAGCGTACGGGTCGCGCCAGCCTTGCCCGCAGCTCGCTCGCCGCCGCCGGCCAGCTGATCCAGGCACCCTTCATGTATCACTTTGACGGAAGGCCGCCGCATGACGAACCGCGCGGTCCGAAGGCTCAGGGCGATGGCCCGCTCTATCGCTGCTATGCCGCGCATGACGGCTGGTTCTTTCTTGCCGCCAAGAGCGAGCAATGGCCGATGCTCTCCCGCCTCGCCGCCGTGGATCACCCCTGGCAGCTGGAAGCCCGGTTCGGCCAGGCATCGCGCGAACACTGGCTTGCACATCTGCAGGAGATGGATATTGCGGCCGTCGCCATCGGATCGCTGGCGGCATGGCGGGACGCGCCGGTCGATGCCGGCAGCAGTTTCCGTTTCGACCATCATGACGACCATCCCAGCGGACACCATGTCGACCTCGCCGCCGCCAATGCCGTACGTCCTGCCGAAAGCCAGCTAAAGATGTTATCACCGGCAGAGAAATACGGCGCCAGCACGCGACGCATTCTTGCTGAACTGGGCTATGCGCCGGACGCAGTCGCCGCACTATTGGCGGCGGGTATCGTCAGCGAAAGCTGGAGCAGGCAGTACCTGCCCGATTGAAGCCGCGCGTGCCGGATCAAGCGGTCAAAGCCTGCAAGCGCCGATCCGCGGCCACTTCCTGAATGATCCAATCGCGAAACAGGCGCACCTCGTCTCGCGTGAGCGAGCTCTCCGGATAGAGCAGGTAAAGCGTAATCGGCACATAGGTCCCGGTACCGAAAGGCAGAATGAGCTCGCCGCTTTCGATGAGATCGGTGAACATAGGGTACATCAGCATGGCGATGCCCTGCGCCTGCACCGCCGCCGCGACCGTGACGTCGTAATTGTCGAAGACCACCGTCTTGCGAAACTCCGGCGCCGGCTGGCCCGCCGCCTTCAGCCAGTCCGCCCAGAGCGTCGTGTCGCGCTCCTGCAGGAGAGTATTGCCCTTCAGCAGGTCGATAGGCGCCATGCCCTTCTTCATCAGCTTGGGACTGCACATCGGCAGGTAGCCGAGATGCATCAGCGGCTCGGCCTTGGCCTTGCGCCAGGTACGGTCGTCCCAGGCCAGTGCGATATCGACCTCCGGCTTCAGGTAATCGATCTGCTCATAGGAATGCCGGGTCGCAAGCTCGATATGCGGCAGCTGGGCGATGAAGCGGCCCAATCGCGGCAGGACCCAGCGCGCCGAGAGATGCGGCGTCATCTGCACCCGCAGGGTCTGGCGCACCGTGCCGTTGCGGATCGAGGTGGTCAGTTCGGAAATCCGGTCGAGGCTGTCGCTCATCACCGGCAGCAGCAGCTCGCCCGCCGGCGTCAATTCCAGCGACCGGGCGCGCCGGATGAAAAGCGGGCGCCGGAGATAGGTTTCCAGCTGCTTGATCTGCTGGCTCACCGCCGGCTCGGTCACGCAGAGCTCGTTGGCCGCCTTGGTAAGGCTCAAGAGCCGCGCCGTCGCTTCGAAGGCGCGCAAGGCTTTCAGCGGCGGCAAATGGCGTTGAGGCAAGACCGGTCACTCTCCCATACAACGGCAATGGCGTTACGCCGCATCATATGCCGATAACGCCTGCGGCAACAGCCGACCTCAATGCACCGCCGCATACATGATCTTCTCCTCGGTCGTCTCGATGGGCGAGAACTCCTCGACCATGCGGCCCTGGCGGCAGACCAGGATGCGGTCGGAGAGCTTCATGATCTCCGGCAGATAGGAGGAAATGACGATCACGGCGAGGCCGGCATCGGCGAGCTTGTTGATCAGCTGATGGATCTCGGCAATGGCGCCGACATCGACGCCGCGTGTCGGTTCGTCGAAGATGACGATGCGCGGTTTCTGAATGAGACCCTTGCCGATCACCACCTTCTGCTGGTTACCGCCAGACAGCTCGACCACCCGAGCGTTGTCGTTGATCGCCTTCACATTGAGGGCACCGGTCCATTGCTTGGCCAGCTCAGCCATCTCCCTGAGGCTGATATAGGGCTTCTTATTGAGCCCCGCCGCCAGCGCGCCGGCATAGAGGTTCTCGGCGATCGACATGGTCTCGAAGAAGCCTTCGACCTTGCGGTCCTCGGTAACATAGACGATGCCGTCCCGAACCGCCTCGCGCGGCACGTAATAACGTACCGGCTTGCCGTCGAGTTCAATATCGCCGCCGCGCAGGAAGTCGCGCTTGTAGATGCCGGAAATCACCTTGAAGGTCTCGGTGCGGCCGGAGCCGATCAGACCGAAGACACCGGTGATCTGGCCCTCGTAGATCGAGAAGGAATTGTTGCGCACGACATTGCTCATCGAGATGTCCTGCACGGACAGAACTTTCTTGCCGGGCCGGCGCAGATGCTCTTCTTCGCGTCGCTCGCCATAGAGTTCATCCGACAGGCTGCGCCCGACCATGGCGCGCACGACCTTCTCGCGGTCGAAATCCCGGCAATCGCCCGTCACCACCAGTTCGCCGTCCCGCATGATGGTGATGCGGTCGGCATGGTTGAGCGCCTCTTCGAGCGCGTGGCTGATGAAGATGATGGAAACGCCGCGCGCCTTCAGGCGCCGCATCAGCGCGAAGAAATGCCGCTTCTCCTCCGGCGTCAGCGTCGCGGTCGGCTCATCGAAAATGATGATTTCGGCATTGTGATGGACGGCGCGGGCGATTTCCACCATCTGGCGCTTGGCGGCGCCGAGGCTCGCCACCGTGGCGGCCGGGTCGACCGGGAAATTCAGCGACTGCAGGAATTGCTGGGCGGCGATGTAAACGCCGCGCAACCGGTTGAGGAACTTCTCCTCGCCGAGATAGAGGTTCTGCGCCACCGTCATCGACGGTACCAGGCTCGTCTCCTGAAACACCATGGCGATGCCGCGGTTCAGCGCCTCGAAGGGCGATGCGAAACGCACTTCCTCGTCCTTATAGCTGATCGTGCCGCTGGTCGGCTCGACCGCGCCGGCGATCAGTTTCGTCAGCGTCGACTTGCCGGCGCCATTCTCGCCGAGCAGCGCGTGAATCTCGCCCTTGCGCAGATCGAAATCCACTTCCTTCACGGCCGGCACACCGCGATAGGATTTGGTGATCTTGCGCATTTCAAGAATTGTGCTCATTGGCGTTCCCCCGCTTTGCCGGCAACTGCCACCGCACGCGCCGCCTTGTCGAGACCGAGATAGGCGACATCGGGCAGAGCCAGCAGGGCGTTGCCGCCTTTCGCCGCCACCACCAGCACGCCGGCGAATTCGACGACCGAGGTCACGCCGTGCCGCCTGCCGTTGGAACGGCTGTGGAAGCTGGCGATCGGTTGCAGGTTCCCGTCGAGCCGCACCACGAGCCCATAGGAGCGGCTGGGCGACCAGGGCTTGTGCACACCCATGGTCTTGACGCCGCCGCATTGCAGGGGCTCGAGGAAACTGGTCCCGGAGGATAGGGCCGGGGCGATCCAGAAATCGCGCGGCACCTCCGCCAGCATGTCGCGGCGATAGGCGTCTTCCTGCAATACGAATTCGATCAGACGGTTGCGCGGAGCGAACAAGGTGAGCCAGGCTCCGCCATCGCCGGCCGGCGTCAGGCGCGCCGGATAGCCGGGCAATTTGGAGAGGATGGGCTGCGCGGCGCCATTCCCCGTCTCCGCGCCGCCGAGCCGCAGCAAGCGATGCCGCCAGCTCTCGCTGACAATGATCTCGCCGCCTTCGCGCAGCAGCAGGCCATAGGGGAAAGCGAGGCCGCTGGCAAGGCAGGCTGCCGTGTCGTTGCCGCCGGCATCGTCGAGCGTCACCCGCCAGACCGCGCCGCTGGCATTCTTCTGCATGAGATCGAGCGCCCAGTCGGAAGGCTTGTTGCGACTGGAGCCTTGCGCGATCACCAGGGTGTTCTCGTCGGCGAAGCTGATCGCCGTCGGGCAGGAGAACTGGCTCGGCAACTTGACGAGGCGCTTCTCGCCGAGCCCGTCCCAGACCAGCACCTGGCCGTCATCAAGGCCGATTGCCATATGGCCGCCGGGGGAGACTGCCAGGGCCGTGATCGGCGTTTCGAAACGCGCCAGCTCGCTGGCCCTGACTTCGGATTCCGCCGGCACCGAGAAGAGGCGCTTGCCGCTGCTGAAGAGCATCGCCTCCTCGTCGACGATGAGATTGTCCGGCATCGGCACTTCGGAGACGAGATTGGCCTCTTCGAGCGCCACATTCGGCTTCAGGGCGCCGTCCATCGGCGGGATGGTCACCGCCTTGCCGCGGAAGAAATCGAGGATCGGATCGAAGATCATGACCTTTTCCCCCAGTATGAGCTCAACCCTGTCCAGCCTTCATCGGCACCGGGAATGCGATAGCGGCCGATGCGGTTGTTGAGGATGCCACCGACATAGAGCCAGCCCTTATGCTCGCGCATCGAGGTCACCATCGGGTGTGAATTGCCGGTCAGGTCGGCCATGGTCTCGATGATCTTGCCGGTCTCGTCGAATTTGACCACGCCGCCGGTATTGATGTTCGGGAACAGCCATTCATCCTGCGGCAGGCGGCGCGTCATGCGCTTGCGATAGCCGGGATGCCGCAAAGCGAGATCGAAGCTCGGCGTGCGCATGCCGAGCCAGGCCATCCAATACGTGCCGTCAGAGGCGCGGTTGATGTTGTCCGGATAGCCCGGCATATCCTTGATGACGCATTCGACCTGGCCCTTCTTCGGCCCGTCGAACCAGTAGCGGTGCACGGCGCAGGCCCAGGATTCGGCGAAGAACAGCGACTGGCCGTCATGGGCGATGCAGACGCCATTGGCATAGCGGTATTTGTCGAGAATCGTCGTGGTCTTGCCGGTCGCCGGATCGTAGCAAAGCAGGCGGCCGGTCGGCCGGCTCTCGATCGAATCCAGCGCCCATTCATGGGCGTCGTAGCGGGTGGTCGAATCGGTGAAGAAGATGCGGCCGTCCGGCGCCACGTCGCAATCGTTGGGATCGCGCAGCCGGGCATCGTCGACGATCGAGGTCCAGGAGCGACGGGTCTCCGCCGAGAGCTTGGTGACCGTCCCATCCTTGGCGATGGAATAGAGGCCCATGGCGCCGACGCAGGAGATGAGATTGCCCGCCTTGTCGAAAGCGAGCCCCAGCGGGAAGCCGCCGGTATGGGCGAAGACCTCCGAGCGTTTGTAATCCGGTGCGAAGAACCGCACGATCTCGCCATGACGGGTGCCGCAATAGAGATTGTCGTCTTCGTCGAGCACGACATCTTCCGGCCCTTCCAGCTCACCGAGGCCGATATATTCGGTCTTCGCCAGGCGGTTATCGAGCGCATAAGGTGTCCCCGAGCCCGGCACGGCCGATTGCGTCTCACCCATCTGGTGATGGATCGGCGCCACATAGACCTCGTTCAGCACCTTGTGGCGGTTCTTCAGCCAGCGGATATCCAGCACCACGGCCACCGCCAGCATCAGGCCCAACACCATCTGGTTGGTGCCGGTGCCGAAGCCGAGGCGGATCAGGCCGTTGGTCATGACCAGGACGATGATGGCGCCCATCAGCCCCTTGACGATGGAGCCGCGGCCGCCGCCCAGCGAGTTGCCGCCAACCACGGCGGCGGTCAGCGCCATGATCTCCAGCCCCTGACCGGTTCCCGGCCCCGCCCCGCTCAAGCGGCAGGCGATCAGGAAACCGGCAAGGCCGGCGCACATGCCGGAGATGACATAGGTCATGAAGACCGTTTCGCGCACCCGGATACCGGAATTATAGGCCGAGCGCCGCGAGCCGCCGACGGCGAGGATGTGCCAGCCGGGGCGCGAGCGGGTCAAAGCGATATGGGCGATGATGGCGATGACGATCGCGGTCAGCACGCTGATCGAGAAGCCATGGACCGTGCCGTCGCCGATGAAGTCCCAGAGATCCGAGGAGATGGTCGACATCTGCACCTGGGCGGCGAAATTGACCACCAGGATGTCGTAGAGCGCACGGCCGATAATGAAGGTGACGAGAGTCGTCAGAAAGGCGCGCAGCCTGAGATAGCCGATCAGGAAACCGTTGAGACTGCCGAAAACGATGCCGGTCGCCAGCGCCGCCAGCAGCGCCACCCAGACCGGCAGGCCGAAAATGAAGAAGGTGGAAACGGCGGCGAAGGTCGCCAGCGCGAAGACCGATCCCACCGAGAGGTCGATGCCGCCGCCCAGCATAACGACGGTCATGCCGATGACGACGATGGAGAATTCACCCAATTGCCGCGTCGAATCGCTCAGCGATTGCGGCTTGAAAAAGCCGGAAATCGCCGTGCCGAAGCCCGCCACGGTCAGGACCAGTGCGAGAAACGGAATGGCGTTGTCGGTCCAGCGCTTGGTCAGGATCTCGCCGATCAGATGATCGGGGATGAGGTTATAGCGCAGGCGCAGGGCCCGTTCCTTGAGCGTCATTGGTCGATCCACTGAAATACGTCACGGGCGGCCAGCATTCACGCCGACCGCCCGCTTATTGCTACGCGAGTCTTACTGTTTCTGCGAGGCCTGAAGTGCCTTCAGATCCCAGCAGGTCTCGGGCTTGAGGTCGGCCTTGGTGGTCGCCTTCTCCAAGGTATAGATATAGGTGTGCATGGTGCCGGGCTTGATGCCGCTTTGCAGCAGGAACTTGATGATCGCGTTCATGTCACGCGACTGGTTCTGCAGCTCGGTCATGACCACGGCGCCGTAGGTGCCGTCCTGCAGGGCATCGCAATCGACCTTCTCACCGCCCCCGGTGGTGACCAGGAAGACCTTGTCCTGCAGCTTGGCATCGCGAATCGCCGCCGAGGCGCCGGTCGCATCGCCGTCCCAGAAATCGATGATGCCGCAGATATCCGGATGCTGCTGCAGCATGGTGGTGGTGACGTTACGCGAGGTGGTGGCGTCCCAATTGGAATCCGGCTTGGCCACGACCTGGAAGTCCGGATATTTCGCCAGCACCTTCATGATGCCGGCATATTGATAGAGGCTCGAGGAATTGACCTGGTCGCCCTGGACAAGGCCGATCTTCTTCGAGGAATTGGCGCCGCAACCCTTGACGACCGCTTCCGCTTCAAGCTGGCCGAGGCGGTCCCAGTCGCTGCCGACGAAGGCTTCGGCCGGGAAATTTGCCGGGTTGTCGACCAGGATCACGTAGATGCCGGCATCCTGCGCCTTCTTGAGCAGCTTGGAATAGGAGTTGAGATCGGGCGCGTGGATGATCAGCACGTCCGGCTTCGGATCGGAAGAGATCAACTCCGTGATCGCCTGGGCACCGGCTTCCGTCACCCAGTTGGGGTCACGGGTTTCGAAGACGCCGCCGAAGCCCTCGACTTCCTTCTTCAGGTAATAGGCCCAGCCCTGGGCGAGGTCGAAGCCCATGGCGAGGGGAATGAGCACCACGCGCTTGCCCTTGAGCGCCTGGCTATAGGCGGCTGGCCCCGGATCTTCCTGGGCCATGGCGGCGGTGCCGCCGATTGCCAAAGTGGCGAGCCCCGCCACCACGGCCAATGTTCGCATGAATTTCTTCAACATCATGTCCTCCTGTCTGAACGCTTTTCTTTTCGCTACGCAATGGACTCAGATATCGCCCTGCTGCGCCGTCTGCTCGTCGCGCGGGTTGATCAGGCTGTCGGCGATGATGGCGATCAGCAGGATCACCGCCTTGATCAGGTTCTGGTAGATGTTCGGGATATCGATGATGGTCATGGCGTTCTGCATGATGCCGATCAGCAGGGCGCCGACGATGACGTTGCGCATGCCGCCCTTGCCGCCGGAAAGGCCGATGCCGCCGATCACCACGATCAGGATGATGTCGTAGAGCAGGGTCGAATTGACGATGCGGGTGTTCATGCTGAGCAGGCTGGATGCGCTCAGGATGCCGGCCACGAAGGCGATCACGGCCGAAAGCATGTAGCGCAGCAAGGTCATCGGCCGCACCGGCAGGCCCATATTGCGCGCCGCCAGGAAATTATCGCCCATCAGATAGACATAGCGCCCCCATTTGGTGAAGCGCAGGAAGAGATAGGCGATGAAGGTCATCAAGGAGAACAGGAAGACCTCGACGGGCACGTCGCCTGCGCGCAGATGGCCGAGCCCCTCGACCCAGTGATGCGCCGGGACCGGCACGGCATCCTGGGTGATGAGATGCGAGCGACCGAAGCCGAAGACGAAGGAGCCACTGGCCAAGGTCGCGAAAATCGCCGGGACATCGGCATAAGCGACCAAGAAGCCGTTGATGAGGCCGACCAGCAGGACGCCGCCGATCGCCCAGGCAAAGGCGCTGACATCAGCCGTACCGGCATTCAGCATCTGGAGATACCAGGCGACCGACATCGCCATGACGGCAACCGCCGAGAGATCGATGCCACGACCGATCACCACGATCGCCATGCCGACGGCGAGAATACCCAGCACGCTGACGCTGCGCACGATGGCGATCAGGTTATCGGTGTCGAGAAAGCCCCGCAGCGTCGCTGCCGACACCACGAATAAGCCTATGGCCAGGACCAGCACGATGCGTTCCTGGCTTAATCCCCCTATAAGCCGCAAGGCTACCCCCGCCTCAATTTCAGTCGTTCACAACTGTAACATTAGACAATGACCGGCGTCGCGGTGAAGTGCCGAGTTTCGGAGATCGGCCATACCGCAGCTGCAGGCACGAACATTTGGCGCTACCTAACGTAGAACAGATAAGGCGCTACCCTGCCCCAAGCGGCTGCCGGCTGCGACCGACGCTCATGCCGTTCTGAGCGCGTGGGAGACCATTCTAAGTTGTTGGCTGACAGCAACAATTCATCCGCCCGTGGCGGGAGGCCGTGGCGGGAGATCGGTCCTTGCCGCTGCGAAACCGGCGGAACCTAGCCACGGCGGCGCGGATCACCAAGCGAGTTTGTCTTGACGGCGTTACGCCCTATTCTCGCGACCGCGGCAACCTGCCAGCGGGTGACGGCATTTCCCACTGCGGACGGCTAAGAGGAAGGCGATCCCGCGGCCGTGGCGCCGGCCAATTCGACCAGCTCATTGGTGATTTCGTCCTGGCGCAGCCGACGATGGTCGGCCACCAGATCATCGAGGCGATGCGCGACATTGCTGCGGGCGGCGACCATGGCCCGCATCCGCGCCTCGTTTTCCGCCGAAAACGAGAGAATGAGCGCCTCGCAAATCTCTGCGAAGACAAATTCCTGCGTCAATTGCTCCAGGAGAATTTGCGGCGGCAAGGTAATGACCGGCGCTACCGCCCGGCTGGCGACGGGAAAACGGGCGTAGTCGAAGGGTACCAATTGGTGGGCCACGATCGACTGGTCCTCGTTTTCGCCCTGCAGGTGGTCCGGGACAGCATGAACCATCAGAACGCGTCCCGCGCCGACACCGATTCGCGCATAGAGAACATCGGCAATGCGATTGGCCAAAGCCGGCACTTCATCGACATGAGCGACCATGGCCGCCGACCAGCCGATTGCGAGATTTTGTTCCTGCGCAGTCATCAAGCCGCGATCACCGACCAGCAGGATCTCATATGCCGGCCTGGTTTCGGGTTCGCCGTTTCCGGCACGAGCGTTGACCTCCTGAACCCGATCGAGGACGCGGGCGCTGAAATTGCCGGCAAAGCCCTGCTCCGCGCACAGCGCCAGAATGACGGTCGGGGCATCCTCCGTCACCCTCTTGCCGTCGCGCTGAAAGCCGGCACCGAACTGATCCGGCAGAAAGGCCAAAGCCCCGCCGATCGCCGCCGCCACAGCCTGCGCATAGGCTCTGATCCCATCGAGGCGTTCCCGCGCCTCGCGCATACGAGCAGCGGCGATCCCGCGCATGGCGGAAATCACCGCCTCCAACTGGTGGACAGTGGCGATCCGGGCTTCGATATCGCTCAGCCGCTCCGTCATGCGAGGTGTCCGGTCATTTGGTGAGATCCGCCGCCAGAACCTTGACCGCGGCGACCAGCGCATCGCGCGTCACCTGATCAAACGCCGCAGAATGTTCCTGCAGCGCCGCGACCGCAGCCGGTGCCGTCGTGTCGAGATGAAGCGACAAGCCCTCACGCAATCGCGGCAGCAATGCCGCGGGCAGGGAATCGAAAACGCCCTCGGACAGGGCCGCCAAGAGGGCGACCTGATCGACCAGCCGCAACGTGGCGAAGCGCGGCTGCATCAGCAAGGCGCGGATGCGCTCACCACGATCAATCTGGCCGCGGAGGCGTGTATCCGAAACGCCGCCGAAACGGGTGAACATTTCCAGCTCGACAAATTGTGCGTAATCCAGCCTGACGCGGCCGGACACCTGGCGCAAAGCGGCATGCTGCGCCTTGCCGCCGACGCGGCTGACACTGAGGCCGACATGCACGGCCGGCCGCTGGTTGGCGGCGAAAAGATGCGCATCCAGTACAATCTGCCCGTCGGTAATGGAAATCAGATTCGTAGGGATATAGGCCGAGAGATTGCCGGCATCGGTTTCGGCGATCGGCAAAGCGGTCAGCGAACCGCCACCCTTTTCGGCGGCGAGCTTGGCCGCCCGTTCCAGCAGCCGCGCGTGCAGATAGAAGATGTCGCCGGGATAGGCCTCGCGTCCAGGCGGTTCGCGGGTGAGCAGGGCCAGTTCCCGGTGCGTCGCGGCATGTTTGGAGAGGTCGTCCAGCACCACCAGGGCATGGCCGCCACGGTCGCGAAAATACTCCGCCATCGTCATGGCGGCGAAGGGTGCGATCCATTGCTGGCCCGGCGGCGTGGAGGCTCCGCCGACGACGAAGATGCAGCGCTCGATGGCGCCGTGCTGCCGCACCGCTTCGATCACCTGCCGCACCGCGGTCGCCCGCTGTCCGATCGAGACATAGATGCAGATCATGTCGGAATGGCGCTGATTGATGATGGTGTCGATGGCGAGCGCCGTCTTGCCGGTAGCGCGGTCACCGATGATCAGTTCGCGCTGCCCCCGCCCCAGCGCGAAGAGCGCATCGACTACGAGGATGCCGGTTTCGACCGGCTCCGAAACCAGGTCGCGTTCGATAATCGCCGGCGCCGGCCGCTCGATCGGTTGGAACGCGCTTTGCGCGATCGGCGGGCCGTCATCCAGCGGCCGCCCCAGGGGATCGACGACGCGCCCGAGCAGGGCCGGCCCGACCGGCACCCGCACCACATCGCCCGTTCCCGTGACCGGCGCACCCGCCTCGATCTTCGCTCCGTCATCGAGCAGCACAACCCCCATCTCCGTTTCGTCGAGGGTGAGGGCAAAGCCCAGGCTGCCATCGGCAAAACGCAGCACTTCATTGAGCTTGGTCGCCGGCAGGCCGGAAACCAGAGCGATGCCGTCGGCAACCCGTTCCACCCGGCCGACAGCTTCCGCCTGCGGTCCAATCGCGGCGGCGGCCAAGGCCGCGCGGCTTTGATCGAGCCAAGGGGTGGCGGCCGGCGCGGCACCGGAGGCAGCCTCCGTCGGCGAAATTTGATCAGGCGTGGTGTGGGGCATGAGCTTCTTCCGACGGGGTTTGTTCCGAAAGAGCTTGCTCCGATCGAACCTGCTGGAGCGCGCTGGCAAACTGTTCGAGATCGGCGCGGAAACTGTTACGAACGACGACATGCGCCGCCTGCAATTCCAGCCCGGCCAAAAGCTCGCGATCAACGACCGCGTCAAAAGCCGGCACACGGCCGACCCTTTGGGCGAAAGCCTCCTCCACTGCCGTCCGCTCTCCATCAGTGAGCGGACGCGGCGCGATCAGGCGCAAGGACGCTCCCGAGGCCGCGCCGTCGCGCGCCGATGCCGGCAGAGCAGCGAAGGCGGCGACGAGGCCGGGAATAAAGGCGCTCACCTTGACCTCATCCGGGAGACGCTGCAGCAGGCGCGCAACCATATCCAGCGCCAGACGATTGACCTCGGCGATGGCTGCGCTGAGGCGCTTTTCGCGTTCCCGCTGCAGATCGCTCTGCGCCGCTTCGCGAAGACGCGCGATTTCCACCCGCGCCGCCTCAATGATTCTGCCGGCTTCGGCCTTCGCTTCCGCGCCCGCCTTTTCCAGCACGGCGCTGCGATCAGCGGCGATCGCCGCCTGCTCGGCCGCCACCTGTTTTTGCAATGCCGCCGCCGCTTCTTTGCTGGCGGCCGCATCTGCGAGGGCTTTTCCCGCTTCCTGCCGGCGCTGCTCGATCATCGCCGCGACGGGGCGAAACAGAAAGCGCGCCAGCAGCCAGATGAGGACGGCGGCATTGATCGCCTGCAGCGCCAGGGTCCACCAATCAATCTGCATCTTGGATTTTGACCTATTTGGCGAAGGGATTGGCAAAGAGCAGCAGCAAGGCGATCACCAGGCAATAGATCGCCATGGTTTCGATCATCGCCAGGCCGACGAAGAGCGTACGAGATAGTGTCCCGGCCGCTTCCGGCTGCCGCGCAATGGCATCCATCGCGGCGGCGACAGCGCGGCCTTCGGCGAGGGCGGGGCCGATGGCGCCGAAGGAGACCGCAATGGCGGCTGCAGCGATGCTGACGATTTCGATCCAGTTCATGAAATTCTCCCATCCTGTTGCGCAGGGCTTGCGGAAACGATTTCTTTGCCGGACGCCTCAGAAGCAGGTGCATCCTGCGCTGCTGGCGTCGCAATTGGTGCCGTCATAGGGGAACGGCCTTCGCCGACCGAAGCGCCGATGAAGACGGTCGCGAGCACCGCGAAAATATAGGCCTGGACGGCACCGGTCAGCAGATCGAGCGCCATCAGGGGGATCGGCACCAGCAATCCGGCCAGGGAAAGGACGATGCCGACGATGAAGACACCGCTCATGACATTGCCGAAGAGGCGAACGATCAGGGAAAAGGTGCGGGTAATCTGCTCGACCACGTTCAGCGGGATCATCACCCAGCTCGGCTCGGCGAAGGTCTTCAGGTAACCGCCCAGGCCGCGCGTCCTGAGGCCGAAATAGATGGTGGCGCAAAAGACAATGCCGGCAAGGGCGGCATCGGTTTCGAGATGTGCCGTCGGCGGCTCGATCCCCGGTACCAGCGATGACCAGTTGGCGATCAGGACATAAATCAGAATGGTGCCGATCAAGGGACGATAGGGTGCCGGAGCAACCTGCATCGTATCCTGGATCAGCTGGTCGATACTGGTAACAATGAGCTCGAGAACCGCCTGCAGCCGGCCGGGGCTGATAGACAGCCGCCGGGTCGCCAGGAGGGAGAACACTGTCAGTCCCGCCATGATCGCCCAGGTGATCAGTACCGGCGAGGTGATCGGCAGCAGACCGATATGGAAGACCGGTTCAAGGATCAGCGGCGAGCCGTTCACGATGCGATCTCCCGGCCGGCGGGCGCATGTCCGGCCCGATCTGTCTGCCGCTCGACCCGGCGACGCACGACGCCACGGGCCAGCAACAGGCCGAGCGCCGCCGCCAGCAAAGGCCCTGCCCCCAGCTTCGCCAGGCCGACAAAGGCAAGGATCAGGATCGCGAAGCGTGCCAGTTGCACGAGAAGGGCAAAGCCGATCCTGCCTTCGGCAAAGCTGCGGCAGTTCCACCATAGCGCGGAGAAATGCAGCAGGCCGAGAGCGATGCCGGCGATCAGGGCGGCGAAGACCGTGATGAACCAAGGCCAGGATGCCATGCCGAACTGCGCCAATGTCATTGCCGATGCATCCATTTCCAGGCCGACCAGAAGCCGATCGCGGCACCGATCATGAGCAGCGGCGCCGAGAAGAAGATGCCGGTGGCAAATTGCCGGTCGAGCCAGCGACCGAGAAAGATCCCGATCAGCGTCGGGACGACAATGGTCCAGCCGAGAATGCCGATCTGGCCGAGGCGTACGCCGAGCGAGGGCTCCGGCTCTTCGCGCGCACGCTTGGCCCGCTCGGCGGCGCGTGCCGCCGCCTTGCCGATCCCGTCATTGTGTTCGTCTGCGGGATTCGTTGTCATTGCGAGGATTCCCCTTCCGGCGCGGCCACGGCGATCCCGTTTGGCTCCATTTGCTGCGCGGGATGCAGGAAGCGCATCAACTGGCGCACCGCTCTGGCATGCAACTGCATCTGTTCAACACGAGCACGGCGGTCGATATCCTGCTCGGCCGCCCGCAACCGCCGCACCTCCGCCTCCAGGACGGCGAGATTGTCGCCAAGCACGCCCTGGCGGCAGGCAATGGTAATGCGCGCGCCGCCCGTGACGGTGACGACACCGCCACGCTGTGCGCAGTAATGCCGCTTGCCGGCCGCATCTTGCCAATCGACGACAGAGGCCGGCAGGACGGTCAGCAGGTCGGTATGGCCAGGCAAAATGCCGAAGCTGCCGCTCGCATCTTCGGCCCGTAGCGCGCGGATATCCGATGCGTCGACCAGAACCTGCGCCGGGGTGGTGATGAGGAGATGCAGATTGCCGCTCATCCTGTTTTGGCTCCCGCAGCTGCCCCAGCAGCAGCAGCTTCTTTTTCACGCGCCTCCTGCAGATTGCCGATCATGTAAAGCGAGCTTTCGCGCCAGGTATCGCATTCGCCGGCGAGAATGGCCTTGCAGCCGGCCACCGTATCGGCGACCGGCACGGATCGGCCGGGAACGCCGGTGAAGGCCTCAGTCACACTGAAGGGCTGTGTGAGAAAACGCTGCAGCCGACGCGCGCGTTCGACGATACGCCGGTCATCGGCGCCGAGTTCTTCGACGCCGAGCAGCGAGATCACATCCTGCAGCTCGCGGTAATGTTCGATGGTGCGGCGAACCTCCATCGCTATCCGCGCATGCTCTTCGCCAACGACCAGCGGATCCAGCAGGATCGATGACGAGGCGATCGGATCAATCGCAGGATACATGCCCTCGGCCGCCATATTGCGGGATAGCACCACCATGCTGTCGACATGGCTGGCGATAGCCGTCACCGCCGGATCCGTGAAGTCATCGGCCGGCACATAGACCGCCTCGATCGCTGTGACCGCAGCATCGCCGACCGAAGCGATGCGCTCCTGCAGCACTGCGACTTCGCTGGCCAGGGTCGGCTGGTAGCCGACCCGCGACGGCAAGCGGCCCAGCAGACCCGAAACCTCGGCGCCCGCCTGCACGAAGCGGAAGACGTTATCCATCAGCAGCAGCACATTGCGATGCAGTTCATCGCGAAAGTACTCGGCAATGGTAAGTGCCGTCAGCGGTACCCGCCAGCGCGCACCTGGCGGCTCGTTCATCTGGCCATAAACCAGCACAGTACGATCGAGCACACCCGACTGGCGCATATCCAGCAGCATCTCGTGGCCTTCGCGCGACCGCTCGCCAACGCCTGCGAAGACCGAGATGCCCTGATAGCTCGCCACCATGGCATGGATCAGTTCCATGACCAGGACCGTCTTGCCGACGCCGGCACCGCCGAACATGGCGGCCTTGCCGCCCTGGGCGAGCGGCGTCAGCAGATCGATCACCTTGATGCCGGTAGCGAAGATACTGGTGGCTCCCGTACGTCGCGCCAGGGCCGGCGGCGGCCGATGGATGGGACGGCGCGCCACCTCCGCCGCCAGCGCCGGTCCGTTATCGCCGAGATTACCGACTGCATCCAGCAATCGTCCGAGAACGGCTTCACCGACCGGCACTTCGATCGGGCCGCCGATGGCACGAACGGCGGCGCCGCGCCACAACCCCGTGGTTGCCTGCAAGGCAAGCGCCCGCACCCGATGGGCATCGAGATGCGCCTGAACCTCGGCCAGAATAGGGACGCCGCCATCTCCTTCGATCCGCAGGCCGTGGTCGATCAAGGGCAGCGCACCCGACGGAAAGGCGACATCGATCACGGCGCCGCGCACCGCCAGCACATGGCCCGTTCCGTCGGCCTCCATGTCGCGTTCCGCGCCGGTCTCTTTGCGAGCCGGACCGGATGAGGTTGCATTGCCTGTTGCCGTGATCAATTCATTCCTCCAGAAGGGAGGTTGGGAACCTGACGGGATGTCCGACCGGCCACCCCACTAGGCCGGCTCAAGATGGGCCGGCTCAAGACGGGCCGCTTCAAGACTGTCGTCCCATCACCATAGCGCCGCCTGGCGCGTTTGGCACTGGACAGCGGTGTCGCACTGCAAAAACACGCCAAAATGGCTAGAACGGGACGTGGGGCATCCTCCCTTGCTGGACCCAAGCATCCCCGTTCAGATATCACTGGCAGATCTCCCGATCGGCGGAGCACCGGAGACGACAGATGCAAGCGAAAAGGCAGGACCGGATTTTCCGGAATATACGGATGATCGACGGGACCCCCGTCGAGCTGCTTTGCCGTGACGGCCGGATCGCCGCCATCGAACCACAGCCGCAAGGCGGGACAGCCGGCACAGGGGACGGCTTCACCCCGACCGGTGTGGCGGTGCATGACGGCGGCAACCGACTGCTGCTGCCGCCTCTGGTGGAAAGCCATATTCATCTCGATAAGACGCTCTGGGGACAAGCTTGGCGGCCGAATAGCGGGGGACCACGTCTTAAGGATTACATCAGCAACGAGCGGCGAATCTTGCGCGAGATCAAGGAACCGGTCGGCTCCCGCGCGGCTGCCCTGCTGGAACATTGCCTCGCTTTGGGCTCCTTGAAGATGCGTTCACATATCGATATCGACCCCGAAATCGGCTTGCATCATGCGGAAGCACTGCTGGAACTCCGGGAACGCTATCGGAACCTGGTCGATCTCGACTTCGTCGCCTTCCCGCAAAGCGGCCTGCTGCACGCTCCAGGTACAGCCGAGTTGATGGAGCAGGCAATTGAGATGGGCGTCGAGACGATCGGCGGGTTGGATCCGGCCGGGATCGATCACGACCCGATCGGGCATCTGCGCCTGATCTTCGATCTCGCCGCCAAGCATGGCTGCGGCATCGACATTCATCTCCATGACGCAGGGGAACTCGGCCTCTGGCAGATCGACCGCATTGCGGACTTCACCGCGGCATCGGGCCTCGCCGGCAAGGTAATGGTCAGCCACGCTTATTGCCTGGGGGCGGTCCCCACTGCCCAGATCGAGGTGCTGGGACAGCGCCTGGCGGCGCTGGATATCTCCCTGATGACCACGGCGCCATCCGACACCACCCTGCCGCCGGTCGACTTTCTGCAGCAGCTCGGCGTCAATATCTGCTGCGGTTCCGACAACATCCGCGATGCCTGGGCGCCTTTCGGCACCGGCGACATGCTGGAGCGCGCCCTGTTCCTGGCCTTGCGTCTCGATTGGAGCAAGGATACGGAAATTGCCGCCGCCTTCGACTGCGTCAGCCAGAATGGGGCGCATGCCTTGGGTCTCGACAGCCAGGATCGCTATGGCCTGGCACCGGGCTGCCCTGCCGACTTCGTGCTGGTCGACGCCGAGACCCTGGGCGACGCCATCGCCAGGCGGCCGCATGCGCGCACCATCGTGCGCGGGGGCACCGTCATCGCCGAAGACGGCAGCCTAATCCGATCGCAGCGGTGAAGCCTTCCCGGGGCGCAGATTATCGACAAGGATATGGCCGCTGATCAGCAGGACCCAGATCGGAAAGACGAAGAGCGTCCAGCGGAAATAGCCGCTCCCCACCAGCAGGAACAGGGCTCCGGCATAACCCGCTATGGCGATCCAGCGGGCGGCGATCTTCGTGTAAAGCGCCAGTGTCGACGCGGTGATCATGAAAACCGCCGCCATGCGGAAGGCATAGACATGCATCAGATAGAACGTGAAAGCGCGGGCAAAGGCGAAGGCTGCCGTACCGGTCGCGCCGGGCCAATCGCCATAGGCCAGGATCAGGCCGCCTCCGGCCGCCGCGGCAACGAACAGCATGCCAAGAAAGAGCAGCCCGCTGCCGAGAAAGACCGTCGCGACCAGGCGGTCCTCCTTGGCACCCAAGCGGTCGCGCAGAACGCCGATGAACCACAGAAACGCTATGCCGGCAAAGGGAATGAGGTTCAGGGCGAGCGAAACGGCCCCGGCATTGGCCAGCAACCAAACGCCGGTATCGCGCGGATCGTCCGGGCTCGCGCCCTGTAGGATCCAAAGGCTGGTCAGCAGAAGCACCGAGAAGATACAGCCCGCCAAAGCGGCCGCCCGCGGCGTTCGCAAGGCAGAAGCCACAGCCGGAGGTCGCGTTTCGCTGGCAGTTGGCGGCGGCACCCTGCTCTTTCCTCTCCCTGGAGCCGGATGCCGTCAGCTGGAATCGCCTGGGCGATCCAGTTGACCGCTGAATCCGTCTCTCTTCAAAATGATAACGGGCGATTCAGCTTCCAGGTTGAAGCCTCCCTGCTTCAGCCTGGAAGCATCGCACTCTAGCCCATCTTCAAGGTAGCGGCGACGTGATGGGCAATCATGTATTCCTCATCGGTCGGAACGACCCAGGCTTCGACCCCCGACGGATCGCCGCTGATCCTGCCGCCACCGGCCGCATTGCGCCCGGTATCGAGATCCAGGCCGAGCCAACTGCAGCCCTCCGCGACGGCAAGCCGCGTGGCAGAATCGTTCTCGCCAATTCCGGCGGTGAAGACCAAGCCATCCAGCCCGCCCAAAGCCGCCGTCAGGGAACCGATCTCGCGGATGATGCGATAGACGAATAGATCGATCGCTTCCTTGGCCGTCGGCGCGTCCGATTGGCGCAACTGCCGCATATCCGAGGAAATGCCCGACACGCCGAGCAGGCCACTCTTGCGATAGATCAGATCCTCAATGGCACGGCTATCCATCTTACGCTCATCCATCAGATACACCAGAACACCGGGATCGATCGTGCCGCAACGCGTTCCCATCATCAGGCCGTCGACGGCGGTGAAGCCCATCGTGCTGGCAACGCTGCGTCCTTCGTGAATCGCGCAAAGGCTGGCACCGTTGCCGAGATGAGCGACGATGAGACGCTTGCCTGCAAGCCCCGGTGCGAGCACCCGCAGCCGTGAAACGACGAACTCGTAGGAAAGGCCGTGAAAGCCATATCTGCGGACACCGGCTTGCGTCAGGTCACGTGGCAGGGCGAAAGATCGCGCGACCAGGTTCTGGCTATGATGAAAGGCGGTGTCGAAGCAGGCCACCTGCGGTAGATGCGGCGCGGCCTCCGCGATGATCTGCATCGGCGCCAGATTGTGCGGCTGGTGCAGCGGGGCCAGCGGAATGAGCTTCGCGAGAGCCGCGAGCACCTTGTCGTCGACCACGGCCGGCGCGATGAAATCGATACCGCCGTGGACCACCCGATGCCCGACGGCGCTAAGCGCCTGGCCGTGGAGGAGCTCCATTTCCAGTTTCAGGATTTCCTTCGTCGCCGCCTCGTGGTCGAGCTGCGCGGCCTCCCAGCTGCGCTCGATGACCGTCTTGCCCGCAACATCCTTAACCTTCAATCGAGGCGCCAGATCGATCTGCTCGATCTGGCCATGAAACAGCAGTACGGGTTTCGCCTCAAATTCATAAAGGGCGAATTTGATGCTGGAGGAACCGGAATTGAGGACGGCAATGCAGCCTGTCATGACTGAACTTTCTGCGAATCTGATCACGGCGCCTTACCGGCCGCGCATAGCAGGTGAGAGCAATGGTTTCTGATCTCTTTCAGCCGCCCCTTCTAGGCGACGATGCTTGCACCGCCATCCACATAGACGGTGCCGCCGGTCAGCCGGCGTGCGAAAGGTGTCGCGAGATAGGCACAGGTGAAACCGACATCCATGATGTCGATCAGTTCGCCAAGAGGTGCCTTCTGCGATGCCTCGTGCAGCAATGTCTCGAAATTCTTCAAGCCTGACGCCGCCCGCGTCTTCAAGGGGCCCGGCGAAATCGCATGGACGCGAATACCGGAAGGCCCCAATTCATAGGCCAGATAGCGGCAGGTCGCCTCCAAGGCAGCTTTGACCGGACCCATCACGTTATAGTTCGGGACAACGCGATCCGCACCGTAATAGCTCATGGCAAACATGGCGCCGCCGTCCGTCATCAGGGGCGCTGCCAGCTTGGCCATGCGGATAAAGGAATGACAGGAGATATCCATTGCCTTGGCGAAGCCTTCGGCCGAGCAATTGAGCAAGCCGTCCTGCAGGTCTTCCTTCGGCGCGAAGGCGATGGAATGAACGAGGATGTCGAGCTTGCCCCAGGTCTGGGTGACCGTCTCAAAAATCGCTTCCAGCTGCCCCGGTATCGCCACATCCAGCGGCCCGGTGATCGCCGCCCCCAATTCGACCGCCAGAGGTTCGACATGAGGCCGCGCCTTGTCGTTGAGCCAGCTGACGGCCAGCTCCGCCCCGGCCATTCGAAACGCCTTGGCACAGCCATAGGCAATCGACTGGTCATTGGCGATGCCGATGACGAGTGCCTTCTTGCCTGCCAGAACCGGATTGATCGTCTCTGTCATCATCATCCCTTATCAGCAACAATTTCTTCAACGAATGGCGGTGACCTGTCCGGTCCGGCGGGCCGCGGCGAGACAGCAGGCGACGGCGCAGGAAGCCAGCCGGGTCAGCAATGAATCGGCCCGGCTGGTCAGGATGATCGGCACCTTGGCACCAAGCACGATGCCCGCCGCATCGGCGCCGGTGAGGAAAGACAGGCTCTTCGCCAGCATGTTGCCGGCCTCGAGATCCGGCACCACCAGCAGGTTGGCACGCCCCGCCACCGGCGAGACGATATGCTTGATCGCGGCCGCCTCGGGGCTGATGGCATTGTCCAGCGCCAGCGGACCATCGACCAAGGCGCCGGTGATCTGGCCGCGATCGGCCATCTTGCATAGGGCCGCCGCGTCGATGGTCGAGGGCACCTTGGATGTCACCGTCTCCATCGCGCTCAGGATCGCCACCCGGACTTCAGGCACCCCCATCGCGCGGGCAAGATCGATGGCATTCTGGACGATGTCCACCTTTTCCTCCAGCGTCGGGGCGATATTCACCGCCGCATCGGTGATGATCAGCGCCTCCGCATGGCCCGGTACATCCATGATGAAGCAATGGCTGATGCGGCGCTCGGTGCGGATGCCGGTTTCCCGCGCCACCACCGCCCCCATGACCTCGTCGGTATGCAGACTGCCTTTCATCAAAGCCTCGGCCCGGCCGGCACGCACCAGCTCCACCGCCTTCGCCGCGGAATCGTGACTATGGGCGGAATCGACGAGCTCGAAGGCGGCGATATCAAGATTGGCCCGCTTTGCAACCTCGCGGATGCGCGCCCCTGGCCCCACCAGGATCGGCTGAATGAGATGCAGTTTTACCGCCTCCACGGCGCTTTCCAGCGAAACCTCATCGCAAGGGTGAACAACCGCCGTCTTCACCGGTGACAGCTGCTGCGCCATCCTGATCAGATAGTTATACTTGTCGTGACGCGCCGGCTTGGCAACCGCAGCATCATGCATGAGCAACCTCCCCCGTCTTCAGCTCGCCGGCCTCGATTTCGCTTGTCGCGCTCTCGGCTGTCTCACTCTCGGTTGTCTCGCGCGCGCCGGCTACCGCCTTGCTCGCCGCCACCTCATTTGCCGGTACCTTGCCTGCCGCCGCCTCATCGAGATCCAACCCGAACAGGCGGTCGATCCGCGCCAGGCGCACGGCACTTTCAGCCGGAAGCGCCCCCCGCGCCGTCACCACGCGGTGAATAATTTCGCGCGCCGTGCTGCGGTCCTTCTTCGTCTCGGGCAGCAGGCTCCGGATCGCTTCCACCGCCCGTTCCTCGTCGGCCTGCAACAGCAGATACTGCTCCTTGATCAATTCCTTCGCTGTTGCCCAGTCCATGCGGGATCGCGCCGGCTGCGCGGCACGCACCGCCTTCAGGGCCGCAAAACCGCGCTCATCGACGCTGCCGCCCGGCAGGCGAATATAGATGATGGCGCGCAGCAGCGCGGCCACGGTCCCGCCCGCCTCAAAGCGTTCCTCCAGAGAAGCGCGCAGCCGCGCCGCGGCGGCCTCGCGCTGCAAGTCCCGCTCGATCAGCCGTCCGCCATCCGCCGCATGATCGCCGGCGGCATGTTCGCCCAACCCCACCATGGCCCGTAACAAAGGCGACCCATAGGTCGTCAGGAAAGCCGTCTCGGTTGCCCAATCCCGCATCTGCTGAAAGGCCTCCCAGCTCTCTTCGATCCAGTGCGATGCCGCCGCTTCCACCGTCGTCAGGGGATTTTCGGCGGAGGCCGGTTGGCGTGCGGCGCGAACCGCTTCCGCCAGTTTTTCGATCGGCTGCATCCAGGGGTTCCGATCGGAAAACATCGCAAAGCGCAGGCGATTGGGATGCATGGCCCGCATCGCTTCGGCGCTCTGTTCCGTGACGGCCGTCCGTATGGCCGGTGCCAGGAACGTCTCATACAGGCTGCGGTTGACCTCGGAAAGCCGGGCCACCGTGGCAAAATAGGGATTGTCGTCTTCCTGTCCGCAGATCGCACGGACGTCGTCCAGCTTGCGATGTTCCAGCTGCAGGAGATAGCGGCCCTGGATCAAGGCGGCATTCTCGGTATCTTCATCGACCTCGGTGATCACCGCCTCGAAAAGGCCGGGCGGCATCATATCGATGAGATCCATGCAGTTGACGAATTCACCATGTTCACGGCTGGCGACTTTACCGGACACGAAAATGCCGAGATGACCGATATTCTGATGCAGACAGTAGACGATGGTCTGCCCGGCCGCGACGATATCCTCATCCTCGGCATAGAGATCGGTGATCCAGCCCAGCGCCTGGGGCGGCGGCGATTTGATGTTCCGCAGGTCGATCCGCACGCCATCCGTGGTCCGGATATTGCCGGCTGTGAGTTTGTTGCCGACAAACAGATTATCGGCGATCCACTGCATCTCTGCCGCATTCAGCAGGACGGGGCTACCCCACCAGGTCTCGAAATCAAGAAAACGGGCCGTCTCGGTATCGACCTTCGAATAGACATTATAGATTTTCTGCCAATAGGTATTACCCGGATTCAGCAGCTCGAAATTGGAGACCAGGTTGGCGCCGTCGAATATCCCCTTGCCGAGATCGCCGGCAAGCGTCGTCAGCCAGGTACCGCCAAGAACGCCGCCGAGATAACGCAGCGGATTCTTGCCGCGATGTCCCTGCCAATAAGAGAGCGGCGAGCCCGCCAGCAAGATCGGCCCCGCCAAATCCGGATTGAGCGCCGCCATCATGGCGATCTGCCAGCCGGCCTGGCAGTTGGCGATGATGATCGGCTTGCCGTTGGTCCCGGGATGCAAAGCCGCAACCTCCTCGATGAAGGCGGCTTCGGCACGACAGACGTCCTCGATCGTCTGTCCGGGAACCGGCTGGGGAAGAAAACCGATGAAGTAGCAGGGATGCCCGGCCGCCAGTGCAACGCCGATCTCGCTCTCCTGCTTCATGCCGCCGATGCCCGGACCATGACCGGCGCGCGGATCGACGACGACGATAGGCGGCTTGGCCGGATCGATCTCGACACCGGCCGGCGGCAGGACGCGTATCAGACCGTAATTGACCGGACGCGGCAGATGGCGCCCGTCACGCACGACTTCCAGATCGAACTTAAGGACATGCGGCGCGGTCCGGGCGTTGTGTTCGAAATAGATGTTGCCGCGTTGGCGCAGCGTATCGAGACAGAGTATCGTGCGCTGCCAAGCATCGACGAGATAGTCCTGGACAGGGTTGAGGCCAACTGACGTCGACATATGCGGCTCTCCTCCGGTTTTCGGATCACGATGCCCCGCACATCGTCTGTATGCCAATCTCGTTATAAAACCTTGTTTTTATCGAAGCCAAACTAGGAGATCATCCGGCGGGTCGTCTTGACGCAAATCAATTCCCCGTCCGGCGCGCGATGACGGCCTCTTCCCCATATGCCAACTTCTTCTTGGGCTTTATCGAGCAAAAGAATTGCACAGCCTGTTGTCGCTGGCAATCACCGAGCCGCCACCGCTTTTTACCAAATCATGACATGGTCAAGGATTTGTCATATAGCGGCCGCAGGTCCAACGCACCCGGCTGCCGATAATCAACCGGTCGACCATGGCGCTTCCGTCACAATCTTATAAGGATAGTCCGGTTCCTTGTAGCCATGGGCCTTTTGCCGCTTTGGCAGCCTGACCTTCCGGCGCGGCACCTCCTCATAGGGGATATGCTTCAATACATGCGAGATGATGCTGAGACGCGCGCGCTTCTTATCGTCCGAATGGACGACGTACCATGGCGCCCAGGAACTGTCGGTCGCCGCGAACATTTCATCGCGGGCGCGCGAATAATCGTACCAGCGGCTATATGATTTGAGATCCATCGGCGACAGCTTCCAGATCTTCCGACCGTCATGGATGCGCGCCTGCAGACGCCGCGCCTGCTCCTTCTCACTGACCTCGAGCCAGTATTTGAGGAGGATGACGCCCGAATCGATGATGGCCTTCTCGACGGCCGGCGCCATCTGCAGGAAGTGCTGGGCCTGCTCTTCGGTGCAGAACCCCATGACCCGTTCAACGCCGGCGCGGTTGTACCAGCTGCGGTCGAAGATGACGATTTCGCCGGCCGCCGGCAGATGCCGGATATAGCGCTGGATATACATCTGCGATTTCTCCCGCTCGGTCGGCGCCGGCAGCGCGACGACGCGGAAAACACGTGGAGAAACGCGCTCCGTAAGGGCCTTGATGACGCCCCCCTTGCCGGCACCATCCCGACCTTCGAACAGGATGCAGACCTTCTGGCGGCTTTCGATGGCCCATATCTGCAACTTGACGAGTTCGACATGAAGTCTGGCCAGCTGACGCTGGTAATCCTTCTCGGTCAGTTTGACATTTGCCTCTGGACTGTCCGGCTTCGCGGGCATTTTCGACCGCGCCTCCTTCTTGCTCGATCGCATCTTTTCCTCCCACCTTTAACCGAAGCGGCGACAAGCTTCGTAGTCTCGGTACCTTATCGCATTCACCAACTGAGGAAGAGGCCGACCTCACCCGGCATGCCATGGGGATAGTCGAGCACCTGCGCGCGCGCCTTGTAGCCCAGCGGCTGCAGTTCCTTGAGAAAGAACTCGTGGGCACGCTTGGCGAAGCCCTCCAGCGAATCCGGCCAGTCGGCTTCCAGATTATTGATTCGGCGCCCCTTGTCATTGCAATAGCTGGCCGGGAACGACAGTACTTGGATTTCGTGGAGCCCCTGCTCCGCCGCGTGCCGGATCGCGGCATTCACCCGCTCCATGACCTGGGGGTGGACATCGCGGTCCATGAAGGCCTCTTTAAGGTCCTTCTGCGTGCTCTCCTGGCGGCTCATCCGCTCCAGGAGCTCCTTGGCCTTGGCCATCTCCGCCTGCTCGGTTACGGCCTTGAGCTCCGTCGGTGTCAGCAATTTTCCTGCGCTCATCGCAGCCTCCTTCGCAATCTGTCTTCCGGAAATATGCATCAATGTAAGCGGTGGGCGATCCCCGGTTTTGACCTGCATCAAGCAACATCCATACCGCGGCCAATCGATTACCGGCCTCTCACCCGCCTTGCCGGTTAACGCGGCCGGTCATTTGACTTCGGGGACCCCATGGCCTCGGATGCCGCCGATGGATTTTAGCAGCTTTTCCGCCCCCTCGGTAACACCCGTTCTCCCAGCGCCACATCATGACCGACCTGCCGCGCGGCTCAGGACACAGCCGTCTGCAGCGCGTCTCCCGCCGGCCGCGCTGCTTCGGGGTTGTGCGTCTCCTTGATTCTGAACCAGGCAACATAGAGGGCGGGCAGGAACAGCATGGTCAGCAGCGTGGCTCCGGTTAGGCCGCCGACGATCGCATAGGCCATGGGGCCCCAGAAAACATCATGCATGATCGGGATCATGCCGAGAATGGCCGCGGCCGCCGTCAGCATGATCGGCCGCAGGCGATGGTCCGCGGCATCAATCACGGCATCCCAGCCCGATTTCCCGGCAGCCCGAAAATGCTCGATCTGGTCGATCAGGATGACGGAATTGCGGATGATCATGCCAATCAAGGCGATGATGCCGAGAATCGAGACAAATCCCATGGGTGTGTGCGTGAGCAGCAAGGCCACGACCACGCCGATCACGCCCAAGGGCGCGACGCTGAGGACGAGAAACAGGCGCTGGAAGCTCTGCAGCTGAAACATGAGGACGACCAGCATCAACAGCGCCATCAGCGGCAGTTGCGCGACGATCGATGCATTGGCCTTGGCGCTGCTCTCGACGGTGCCGCCTTCGACGATCTGCACGCCCGGCGGCAATGTCTTTCTCAATGCGTCGATGTCGGCCGCATTCATGGCATAGGCGGTCGGCGGCTGAATCCCCGGTACGACGTCGGCCTGGACCGTGATCGTCGGCAAACGGTCGCGGCGCCACATGTAACCTTCGCTCAGCGTGTATTCGATGGTGGCAAGCTGGGCCAGCGGAGTTGATCGCCCACCGCCGAGGCTGAGCTGCAGGTTCTGCAGGGATTTCAGCGAAAGCCGTTCGTCCTCCGGCGCCCGCGCCACCACATCGATCAGATAAATCGAATCGCGGATCTGGGTCACCGTTACCCCGGACAGGATCATGTTGAGGGCCCGGGAGACCTCCTCCGAGCTCAGCCCCGCCTTGCGTACGGCGTCCTGGTTGACGGCAAGACGAATGGTCTTAGTCTTTTCACCCCAGTCGAAGTTGACCAGTGAGGTATAGGGCGACGCCCGCAGGATCCGCGCCAGCCGGTCGGCCGCTGCCCGCACCTGATCGGTCGTTTCCGCGCTGACCCGATATTGCACCGGCCAGCCGACAGGCGGGCCCAGTTCCAGGCGGGAGACGCGGCCGGTTACCTCCGGAAAGTCGGCGTCGAGCGCCTTACTCAGCTTTTCGAGCAGCGCATCGCGTTCTGCCAATCCTTTGGCGACAATGACGAACTGGGCGAGAAAGCTGTTATCCAGCTGCACGTCGAGCGGCAGGTAGAAGCGGATTGCGCCACCCCCGACATAGCTCGAATAGCGTTCGATCGTCGGATCGCCTTCGAGGAGCTTAGTGAAACGCGCCGCTTCCGACCGGGCAGCGAAAATCGAGGCATTCTTGTTCAAGGTCATGGTGACCAGAAGCTCCGGCCGATCGGAGGCCGGGAAGAACTGCTGCTGCACATATTTAGTGGCATAGAGCGACAGGCCGAAGAGAACCAGCGTCACGACGATGGTGACATATCTGAAGCGCATACAGGCAACGATCATCACGCGGAAGATACGATTGAGAATACTCTGCTTCTTCTTCCCCTCTCCATGCTTGCTTTTCAGCTTGGCCGGCAGCACGAAGACACCGATCAGCGGCGAGAAAACGACCGCCACGATCCAGGATATCAGCAAAGCGATCAGCACGACGGAAAACAGCGAAAAGCAGTACTGGCCCACCCCGCTACGCGCAAAGCCGATCGGCAGGAAGCCGAATGCGGTCACCAGCGTGCCGGTCAGCATGGGAAAGGCGACGGAGGTATAGGCAAAGGTCGCCGCCTTGGCTTTGTCATAGCCTTCTTCGATCTTGGCGATCATCATTTCGACGGTGATCATGGCGTCGTCGACCAGGAGTCCGAGCGCGATGATCAGCGCGCCGAGCGAGATACGCTGCAAGCTCGTGCCCATCATCTCCATGCCAAGGAACACAATGGCGAGCACCAGCGGAATGCTGCAGGCAACGACCAGCCCGGCCCTCAGTCCAAGGCTGATGAAGCTGACGCCAAGAACGATGACCACGGCTTCTTTCAGGGCCTTGGTGAAACCGCCAATCGCCTCCGACACGACTTGCGGCTGATCCGAGACCAGCGACAGATCGAGACCGATCGGAAAGCGCTGCTCGATGCCGGCGGCGATCTTTTTCAAGTCTTCGCCCATGCGTAAAACATTGCCGCCGGCACGCATCGAGATGCCGAGGCCGACGGCCTGGCGTCCGTTTACCTGAAACAATTTTTGCGGCGGATCGGCATAGCCGTGCTGGACAAGCGCGATCTCATTGAGCTTGTAGAAGCGTCCATTGATGAAAAGATTGATCTGCTTCAGGCTATTGGCGGAAACTAGCGCGCCGGAAACCTCAACCAGATATTCCTCCTTGTCGGTGTGCATGACACCCGCCGGCACCACCACATTCTGGTTTGCAATCGCCGTCAGGACATCATTCAAGTTGAGTTGCAATGCTGCGAGCTTCTTCGGCGAGATGGTAAGGTAAAATTTTTCATCTTGGGCGCCGAAGATATCGACCTTGGCTACATCGGGTTGCGCCAGGAAAGACGTGCGCGCCTGTTCGGCGAAGTCACGCACCTCGCGTAGCGAGAATCCATCGAAGGTCAGGCCGTAGATCACGCCATAGACATCCCCGAACTCGTCATTGAAATAGGGGCCTTGGGTGCCTGACGGCAGGGTGGCATGGATGTCGGCGACCTTCTTGCGCACCTGATACCAGATATCGCCAAGCACCTTCGGGTTGGTCGAATCAAGAACGTTGACATAGACAACGGATTCGCCGGGCTTGGTGTAACTCTTCAGATAATCGAGACTGGGCGTCTCCTGAAGCTTCTTCTCCAGCCGATCGGTCACCTGCGCCATCATGTCGGCCGTGGTCGCGCCCGGCCATAGGGTCTTTACCACCATGGTGTTGACAGCGAAGGCCGGATCCTCCTCGCGGCCCAGCCGCAGATATGAATCGACGCCTGCGGCGGCACAGACGATCATGAAGAAGACGACCAGAGAGCGATGCCGGAGCGCCCAGTCGGAGAGATTGAATCCCGTCATTGCGCTGTCTCCGCCGGAAGGGAGACCTTCTCGCCATCGGCAAGCCAGTTGACGCCTGCGGTGACGACGATATCGCCGTCTTTCAATCCGTCGGAGATGGTGACGGTGTCGGGATCGAAGCGGGCAACCTTCACCGCCCGGTTGCGCACCATTGTCTGGCCGCCTTCAGCGGTCACGACCCATACCGCCGGCTCTTTTTCCGACTGCAGCAGCGCCGTGGTCGGTATGATGGCCACCACGTCTCCCTTCAAGTCGACACTGCCGGTCACGACGGCCCCGAGACGCATGGCATCGGGCGGCTCCAGTAGCGCCACCTTGATCGTATAGGTGCCGGTCACCGGATCCGCTGTCGGCGAGATCTCTCGGATCGTGCCATCGGTGGCGATCGTGGGGTCGGATTGCAGGGCGACATGCACCACCGGCACGCGGTCGATGAAGGTAACGGCACGCTCGCCAAGTGAGAACACCGCCTCTCGTGCATCGAGCTGAGAAATCTGCACGATCATCTGACCGGCATTGACCACCTGCCCCGGATCGGCGCCGGTGGCCGTGATGGCGCCGTCCGTATCGGCCGCCAGAGTGGTATATTTAACTTGATCTTGTGCCAGGCGCAGATTGGCGTTGGCCTCCTGCAGCTTGGCCTGGGCCACATTGAGGCCGCGCAATGCCTTGTCGTAATCCGCCTGCGTCGAGAATCCGTCTTTCAGCAGCGTGCGAAGCCGCGCCTCTTGCGGCACTGCCTGGGCAATTTCGCTCTGCGCGGCAGTGACCTGCGACTGACTGGCGGTCAGTTTATTCTTGTAGTCGGTGGCATCGAGCAAAGCGAGGACGTCACCCTTCTTCACCGTCATGCCGATATCGGCGCGCCGCTCGATCAGCCTGCCGCCGACCAGAAACCCAACCTGTGCATTATAGCGCGACTGGATGACCCCGCTGGCATGACCGCCCATGCCAGACTCCTCCAGATGGATCTTGACGACGCGCACGCTGCGCGGTGGTGGGGGTGCCTGTTCTTCCTTTGAACAGGCCGCGAGTGCCAAGATGATCGATGCAGCAAGGACCAGGATGCAGCGGTGGGCAAGGTTCGCTTTCATTACGCAACCCCCTTTCCAGAGGCGCCGGTAGCGGCCCTCTCGGTCACCCCAATTGTCAATCAGGCGTCGCGGCAACGCCCCCTTACCTGCCTATCGTCATGGCCCCTTCAAGTCCGAACCAACTGCATCTCTCAATTGAACTTACGCCCAGTTCAGGGTCGCGCCCAAGTCAAACCGGTCGCCGAAGCCGAGATTGTGGTGCCTGCGCGCCCCTTGAGGATATCCGGCAGGTCCTTCAGCGCGCCGATCGCCGCAACTTTACCGGTCGCCTCGGCAAAGCGGCAGGCCGCATCGACCTTCGGCCCCATAGAGCCGGCTGGGAACGGGAAGGCACGCATGTCTTTGGGTGTCGCGGCACGTATCGCCTTCGCGGTCGGCTTGCCCCAGTCGATAAAGACCGCGTCGACATCGGTCGCCATGACGAAAAGGTCCGCTTCCAATTCGCGTGCCAGCAGTTCCGAGCATAGATCCTTGTCGATCACCGCCTCGATCCCGCGTAGTTGCCGGTTTGCCTCGTAGACGGTGGGAATGCCGCCCCCACCCGCGGCGATGACGACGGTACCGCGCTCCAGCAGCCAGCGGATCGGCCGAAGCTCGAAAATTCGCTTCGGCAAGGGCGAGGCAACCACACGGCGCCATTTTTGCCCATCCTGCTTGATCGACCAGCCCTTATCGGCGGCAAGACGCCGGGCCTCCGGCTCGTCGTAAACCGGGCCGATGAATTTTGTCGGGTCCTTGAAACCGGGATCGTCACCGTCGACCTCGACCATGGTCAGGATGGTGGCGAAAGGCACTTCAAACGGCAGGAGATTGCCCAGCTCCTGCTCGATCATATAGCCGATCATGCCCTCGGTTTCGGCCCCCAGCACATCCAGCGGATAGGCCTCGTCCGGCTTATAGGCATTGCCTTGAAGCGCCAGCAAGCCGACCTGGGGCCCGTTGCCATGGGTGACCAGCAGCTCGTTTCCGGGCTGGATGGCCGCCAAAGCCGTTGCCGCAACCCGGACATTGGCGCGCTGCGCCTCCGCCGTCAGAGGCTCGCCCCGCCGCAGCAGGGCATTGCCGCCAAGTGCCACGACAATGCGCATGTTTCTCACCTTCCCGCTATCTGTCGCCCTGGCCCGGTATTCTGGCACCGATCCGCCCCGCCTCAATCACCCAATGTGGCGACAAGAATGGCTTTGATCGTATGCATGCGGTTCTCGGCCTGTTCGAAGGCGATGTTCATTTCGGATTCGAAAACCTCGTCCGTCACCTCCATCGCGGTCAGGCCGAAATGCTCATGGATGTCCTGGCCGACCTTGGTCTCGAGATTATGGAAGGCCGGCAGGCAATGCATGAATTTGACCCGCGGATTGCCGGCGGCCTTCATCAACTCGGCATTCACCTGGTAGGGGCGCAACAGCTTGATGCGCTCGGCCCAGACATCCTTAGGCTCGCCCATCGACACCCAGACATCGGTATGAACGAAGTCGGCACCGGCCACGGCCTTCTTCGGATCGTCGGTCAACGTCAGCTTGGCGCCGGATTTCGCTTCCAACGCCCGCGCGATCTTCAGATATTCCTCCGCCGGCCAGAGCTCTTTCGGCCCGCAGAGACGGACATCCATCCCCATGAGACAGCCGACGATCATCAGCGAGTGCCCCATATTGGACCGCGTATCGCCAACATAGGCATATTTGATCTCGTGGACCGGCCGGTCGCTATGTTCGCGCATGGTCATGACGTCGGCCAGCATCTGGGTCGGGTGATATTCGTCGGTCAAGCCGTTATAGACGGGAACGCCAGCATATTTGGCGATATCCTCGACCGCCGCCTGGGAGAAGCCGCGGAACTCGATGGCGTCATACATGCGGCCAAGCACGCGCGCGGTATCCTTGACCGATTCCTTATGCCCGATCTGCGAACCCGACGGGTCAAGATAAGTGACATGGGCGCCCTGGTCATGGCAGGCGACCTCGAAGGCGCAGCGCGTGCGGGTGGAGGTCTTTTCGAAGATCAGGACGATTTCCTTGCCCTTCAGATGCTCCTGCTCGGTGCGGGAATATTTGGCGCGCTTGAGGTCGCGCGCGAGATCCAGCAGGTATTGAAACTCACGCTGCGTATAATCCTGCACGGTAAGAAGGGAGCGGTTGCGTAGATTAAGGCTCATGATCGATATCCTTCCGAAGGAATATGCAGGTCTCAATAGGCCGGTTCGCGCCAGATCGGGCAGGTCATGCAATGACCGCCGCCACGTCCCCGGCCGAGCTCTGCGCCGCGGATGGTGATGACTTCGATCCCGGCCTTTCGCAGCAATGTGTTGGTATGCGTATTGCGATCATAGGCAACGACGACACCCGGCTCCAGCGCGACGACGTTGTTGCCGTCATCCCACTGCTCGCGCTCCGCTTCCCAGGCATCGCCGCCCGTCTGCACGACATGCAGCTTTTTCATGCCGAGGGCCTGGGCCACGACATCCAGCATCGGCCCCTTGTCCTTGTGAATTTCCATGCCGCCCTCGCCATCGGTCGGGCGCCAGCTGTAGCATTGGATTTCCTCGACCACCTCGTGGAAGACGGTACAGATGTCATGGTTGCAGAAGCTGAAGACGGTATCCAAGTGCATCGCCGACCGGCTCTTCGGCATATTGCAGGCGATCACCCGGGTCGCCGCGCCATTGGCGAAAAGCTGCCGGGTCACCTGGCTGACGGCCTGCCGCGTCGTGCGCTCGCCCATGCCGATCAAGACGACACCTTTGCCGATCGGCATGACGTCGCCACCTTCGAGGGTCGCAGCCCCGAAATCCTCGTCCGAATCGCCGAACCAGAATTTGAAGTCGCCGCCTTTGAATGTCGGATGGAATTTGTAGACGGCACGCTGCAACAGCGATTCCGGTTTGCGCGCCGGCCAATACATCGGGCTGCAGACGACGCCGCCATAGATCCAGCAGGAGGAATCGCGCTGGAACAAAGCGTTCGGCAGAGGCGGTATCAGGAACGAGGTGCCGCCCACGGCTTCGGCGAGCATCCGCTGGCTCTCGCTCGCGGGGACATCCTGTATTGCCAGACCGCCAATCAGAAAACGCGCCAGATCTGCACCGGACAGCGATTCGAGCCAGGGACGCAACACGGTAGCCGTACCGGGTCCTACCGTATTGGCAGTCACCCGGTGGTCAAGAACGAAGGCCCGGGCGATCGGGTCTGACAACGTCTCGCCCAGCAGAACGGGAAAATCGAGTACTTCCACGCCACGTTCCTGCATCTTGATGACGAAGTCGTAATGATCCTTCCTTGCCTCCTGAACCCAAATGACGTCGTCAAACAGCAGATCATGGCAATTGCCGGGCGTCAGCCGCTCATGGGCGAGGCCGGGCGGACAGACCATCACGGTCTTCAGTTTGCCGATTTCCGAATGCACGCCGAATGTGCGCATGAGGTGTCTCTCCTTCTTCGTGCGACGACGGATCGCCGTCAGATGCCGCGGGCTTATTGCGTCAGAACGACGATCGCATCAGCAGCGATCACAGGGGACTGATATAGCCGGTCCACATCAGCCAGCCGGCGAGTGCGGCCAGCAGCAGCATCGCGATCGCGAGCAGCGCCTCGAATGTCGAGAAGAGGCGGCCCTGGTGTTCGCGGCGGGCACGGATATAGACGAGGATTCCGGGTGCAAAGAGAACTGTGCACATCAGCAGATAGCTGAGGCCGGCCGCGTAAACGAGCCAGAGGCCGTAAAGCGTCGCAATTGCTCCCACCGCCATATCCCGCATCCGCTGCGAGCCACTACCCTCATAGGTCTCGCCGGTCAGGGTCAGCTTCAGCGCATAGGCGCCGGACAGTACATAAGGCGGCAGAATGGCGACTGAAGCGATGTAATAGAAGAAGTTGTAGGCGTTCTGCGAATAGAAGGTGAGCAGCAGGAACACCTGGATCAGGCCATTGGTCACCCAGAGCGAATTTACCGGCGCGCCATTGGCGTTCTCGGCAGCAAACCATTTCGGAAACGTCCCATCCTTGGCGCAGGCGTAGGGGATCTCTGCGCTCAGGAGCGTCCATGAGAGGAAGGCACCGCCAACGGAGACGATCAAGCCGAGGCTGATGAGTCCGGCACCCCAGTCACCCACGACGGATTGGAGCACGCCGGCCATCGACGGAACCTTGAGGCCGGCGAGTTCCGCCTGGCTCATCAGGCCGCGCGAGAGAATGGAGACCAGCAGATAGATGGCAAGAGCGCCGATGAAACCGATAATCGTTGCCCGTCCCACATCTGCGCGATTGGCCGCGCGCGCCGAATAGACGCTGGCCCCCTCGATGCCGATAAAGACCCATAAGGTAACAAGCATGGTGCTGCGCACCTGAGCCGCGACCGAGCCGAGCGTCATCTCGCCGGCGCCCGCCGCCGCTGCGCCGCTGTTCTGGCCCCAGAAATCCAGATTGAACTTGTCCCAATGGAAGGCCACCAGGGCGATCAGCAGGAAGGCGATGATCGGCACCAATTTGGCGACCGTCGTCACCACATTGACAAAAGCCGCCCCCTTGATGCCGTTCAGCACCAGGATATGGATCAGCCAAAGGCAGATCGAGGCACCGATAATCGACGCCAGATTGTTGCCGCCGCCAAAGACCGGGAGGAAATAAGACAGAGCGGAAAAAATCGCCACCGCATAGGCGACATTGCCGAGGAAGGCGCTGATCCAGTAGCCCCAGGCGCTGTTGAAGCCGACAAATTCGCCAAATCCCGCTTTGGCATAAGCGTAAGGCCCTGTATTGAGCGCAGGCTTGCGCATCGCCAGGCCTTGATAGACAAAGGCCAGCATCAGCATGCCCACACCGCTGATGAGCCAGCCAATCAGGATGGCGCCGGGTGATGCCTGTCGCGACATGTCGCTCGGCAGATTGAAAACGCCGCCACCGATCATCGATCCGACGACCAGCGCGATCAGCGGCAGCAAGGCCAGCTTGCCGGAGCTTTGCCGCGCGCTCGGTTCGGAAACATAAGCAACAGATGTCATCACAGCCTCCCCCGCTCGGCGGGGCCGAGACGATTACTTTCGAATGGGTTAAAAGCTAGGCCGCTCTGACAGCGGTCACTTTGACCCAAATCAAGCCTTGCGGGCTTTTCTGATCCGGGGGTTGCCCTGAAGAGAACTTCATGGAACTGTCACCGGGCTTCGGCGCGTCGATTCCTGTTGCCGGCTGATTTAAATCAATGCCGGTCGTGCGTTTCGGCCAAAGACTATGACAATTATGTTAGAGGGCGGGGAACCGGAGTATTTCAATGCTGAGCCTGATTGTTCGTATTCTCCTGCTGCTCGGTGGCGCCATCGCCGGCTGGTTCTTCGAGAAGGACGCGCCCAATTTTGGCGTCATTCAGATGGCCATCGCGGTTCTGCTGCTCGTCTTTTTCATTTTCGTCATCGCCTTCTGGCCTGGCCATTGGGCGCGCAAGCTGGGCGCCCGCCATCCACCGAAGCAGGATCATCTCAGCCGATAGGGCCACGGGCAGGCGTAAGCGACGGCATCCTTATATATCTGCATATCCTCGGACACGCGATCTCTCCGGCACGCCTCTGAATCATTGGCGGTGATACGGGAACGGCTGGCTGCGTCCTCGGGTTTCTGTCGATGGCCATTACCGGTAACCGTCGCATTTCGACAGACTCACGAAGGCTTGATATGCCGCCCAAGACCTCAAAGGCCGCTATCTATGCCGCGCTCGCGGGCAATCTTGCCATTGCCGCAACCAAATTCGCCGCCGCCTTCTGGAGCGGCAGCGGCGCCATGCTTGGCGAGGCGATTCATTCGACGGTGGATACCGGCAATCAAATTCTCCTGCTCTACGGCTTACGGCGCGCTGCCCGCCCGCCCGATAAGCGGCACCCCTTCGGCTATGGCATGGAGTTCTATTTCTGGGCCTTCATCGTCGCGATCCTGATTTTCGCTTTTGGCGGCGCGCTGACGATCTACGAAGGCATTGTACGCCTGAGCCGCCCGTCCGAACTGGTCGATCCCTGGCTGAATTTTGTGGTTTTCGGCTTTGCCTTCATTTTCGAGTTCCTGCCCTTCCTGGCCGCCTGGCGCCAATTCAGCAAAACCGAGGGGGCCTCATCGCCGATCACGGCGCTGTTCCGCAGCAAGGACCCCGGCATCTTCGCTGTCCTGATGGAAGACGGCGCAGCGGTGATCGGGCTGGTTATCGCTGCCGCGGGCCTGGGCCTGACATTGCTCACGCGGACGCCGATCTACGATGCCGGAGCCTCGATCGTCATCGGCTGCCTCCTCATCGGCGCCGCCATTATTCTCGCGGGCGAGACCCGCAGCCTCCTGATTGGCGAAAGTGCGTCGCCGCGGACGTTGCGGCGCATCAGGCGTATTCTGTCGCAAGACGAACGCGTTCAAGGCATCGGCGATCTCCTCACCATGCATTTCGGGCCCGAGGATGTGCTCCTCGCCCTCTCTGTCGATTTCCAGGATAATTTATCGGTTGCCGAGGTCGAGGGTGCTATCGAAGAAATCACCGCCGACCTCAAGCGCAAGATCCCACGGCTCCAGCGGATCTTCCTGCGACCGATACCCCAGGGTTTCAAACGGAGCGCTGCCGAATCGCTCAGCCGCGAGCCGACCGATGCGGACAGGCGCGATGAAACCGACATGCCAGCCGAAGAAGGTGACGGTGCGGCATATGACCGGCCGGCTGAACACGACCGCCATTGAATGACCCGCCGGCTTGGAACAACCGGGACGTGCTTTGCATTAGTGCTTGCGGCCTGTCCAAAAGGAACGATGCAATGATCCGAACGATTCTTCTTATTATTATCATTATTTTGTTAATTGGGGCCCTGCCGGCTTGGCCTTACAGCACCGGCTGGGGCTACTATCCGAGCGGCGGCCTGGGAGGTCTGCTGGTCATCCTCATCGTGCTCGCCGTTCTCGGCATCATTTGATACAGGCCGCCACTGCCGGTGCCAATCGCGACACCGGCAGTGGCGGAAACTCGAGCGCTTCACCCTGCTCTATCGCAGGGAGCAAATGATTTGCCCGATCATCAGGAATGGCCCGGAGGGAACATTCGGCGGCATCCAGCCATTGTCTCCGCATAATCGCACCCCATGACAGGGCTACCCGGAATGAAGCCCAGCGAGGAGGCACACATGGCAGAGCACGAAAGTCCAAGGCTCAATCCCACCAAGGCCCGGGCAGGCCTCATCAGTGGTCGCGTCATCACCATTCTGATCGCGTCTTTTATCCTGGCCGTTGTCCTGGTGGGAGGAGCAACCCTCTATTGGACATCCAGCCACTGACCGCTTTGAGCCATCAGCCTTCCTATTCGGCCTGCTTGGCGGCAGCCAGGTCGAGGGCTTTGGCCGGTAATTCCAGCTCGTGCGACCGGAAGGCGATGCGGATCTCGAAAGGCCGCTGATCGCTGAGCGAGATATGGGCGCGCAATTGCTTGATGAAAGCCGTAATCATCGGCCGATCCTTGGATGTCACACCAATCGACAGGGCCGGATCTAGGTTATAGGCGATGATCCGCACATAGCTCGTATCAAGATCGCTCTGTCCTAGAAACAATGCCACCTGTCCTCCATCGCCCTCGTCACGCGCCAGATAGAGAACGCGTGACACAACTTCCGTGATGAGCAGAACCAGGGAAACCACCCTGTCGGCGGCCAGAGTCGCATTGGCGTCGCTGGCTGCGAAAGTAAGCTCCGCGCTCTGCCCCGCGCGATTGGAGAAATGATGGCAGAGCTGCGTCAGGATGGGAGCGATCCTGACCTCCTTGAGATTTTCATCGTCGTAGAGATGGCGTTGCACGAGCGCCAAGGCGCTGGTGCGCAACTGCAATTCCTCGATCTCCGTGCGAAACGGGCTGGCCCGCGATGTCCTCGCATAGAGATTGAGATAGCTGTTGACGATCTGCATGTTGTTTTTGACGCGATGATGCAGCTCACGCAGCATTTCCCGTTTCGCGTCCAATGACTGGAGATGCTGCAGCTCGTGTTCATCGACGCGCCGTCCCATCTCTTGAATTGACTCGCTCAGGCGGCGAAATTCCCTGGGGGCACGCATCATCTTGCGCAGGGAGACCTGCTTGGCGCCGATGTAATCGCGAGCCAGCCTGGTCAATCTCTCGGTCCAGCGTGTGATCAGCAGGCGCGCGCCGACGATAACGGTCAGCAAGCCGAAACCGAAAATCAGCAAGAGAACCGAACATTGGACCACGAGGTCGCGCCAGAGAGGACCGATGACCTCGCTTCGATCCTGCCCCAGAACAACATACAGATCGTACCGACCGACCCGGTCGACTGCATAGATGCGCAACGTGCCGTCCCGGCCTTGCGCTTCGAACCGCAGCAAGTCGCCTGCGAGCAAGCCGGTAAGGTCGTTTTGCGACGGCAGATATCGTGTGGGCTGCAGGTCGTCCTGTATCGTCTCCGCCGCCGACAAGCCGGACTTATCCAATATGGAAAGAGCCTGCCCGGCGGCCATGCCGTCGACCAGCCCCTGCGGCTGCAGCCAAGCCGTCCGCACCGCGAGCGCCAGAACAGCCTTCAGCCGCCCCGCCTCGTCCAGGACCGGCATACCAAAAATGATCGCCGGCTCGCCAGTCCCGCGCGCAATCAAAAAGCCGCTGACAGCCAGGTCCTTGCGCGTCAGGACAGCCTGAAACCACAGGCGATCTTGTATCTGGATATCACCCTGTTCCATCCGTGCGCCGCAGATCGGCTTGCCCTTCACGTCGAACAGCATCGCATTGCTGTAGGTCGGGTAAGGGCGAATGGCGCGCGCCAGCAAAGTCGAGCAGCTCTGCCTTTTATCGGCCATATCCGCCGCCTGGAGCAGCGGATCTTCGTGGCTAAGACTGATTCCCAGTCGCGTCACATCATCAAGCCGCCCCGCCACATCGGCAGCCGCAAGCGCGACATAGCGGTCGATGGAACTGTAGGCAAATTCCCGTTGCTGGAAAAAATGCCGAACGGCCTCGCTGATGCCATAGGCGCTGGGTATCACCAGCACGAGGGAGAAGAGGAGTATCAAGCGGCTGCGAACCGTGTCCAACAAGGCCATCTCTAACCGCTCCCCTGCCCGGCCGGACAAATCCCGCTTCGCAATGCCGACCCTTTAATAGGCTTCATCAATCGTCCTAACAAGAATTGGTGACCACTTCGTTTACACATATTGGTGAGCAAGCCGGTCCGGCGGGAGCCCGCTGCGTTACTTCAGCAGGCGTCATCTGCCGAATGAAACGGACGCGTTGGTGTCCGCCGACAACAACCTCTAAACCATGGATACTCATGCCCACTCAGCCGGAAGCGGAAGAGTTCGATTTTCGAGCAGCACTCCTCGAATCGCTGCCGCATTTGCGCGCCTTTTCCCGCTCGCTTACCCGCAATCCGGATCTCGCGGACGATCTGGTGCACGAGGCGGTTGCGCGTGCCCTGGCCGCCTCGGAACAGTTCACCCCCGGGACCAATTTTCGGGCCTGGATTTTCACTATTCTCCGCCACCATTACTATAACGACAGCCGCAAGTGGCACAGCCGCGCCATGCCGCTGGACGGAGAAGCCGAAGCAACGCAGAGCGCCGCGCCGCCGCAACAGGCCCATATGGAATTCTCCGACTTTCGGCGCGCCTTTTGGCAATTGCCGCCGGATCAGCGGGAGGTCCTGATTCTTGTCGGCGCCAGCGGCCTTTCCTACGAGCAGGCGGCGGAAGTCTGCGGATGCCGTCTCGGCACGATCAAAAGCCGCGTGTCGCGGGCTCGTACAGAGCTCAAGCGCATCCTCGACGAGGACAAAGTCATTCTCGGTCGTGCCGAAGCCGATCAGGATGGCACGCAGGAACTGATTGATATCCTGAAAGACATTTCATGAGGGGCGGCGGATGGCGGCTCGGCCGCGTCACCGCTCGCGCTTATGTTCCGGCTTTCCCTTACGCTTGGTTTCGGCCAGGTCTTTCAATTCCCGCTCCGTCATCGACGAAGCCATGGACTTGGAAGCTCCGCGCAGTTTGCTCTTGCTGATATCACCGCGTTTGGCGGCCAAAGCGGCTCCGGCCGCCTTTTGTTGGGCTTTCGACTTGGCTGGCATAGCGTGCTCCTTCCCTGTCGCGCTCCTGCATCCGTGCCGGACACAGCTATCCCAGGAAACCGCGAGATGACGGAAAGTTGCGCTGCCGCCGAACCATCGGCGTTCGGTCCTTCCAGGGTTCATCGGCCAGGGTTCATCGGCCAGGGTTCATCGGCCAGGGTTCAGCCGGCAAGCGGCCTGCTGATCCGGATAAGCCCCACCCTCACACCGACATAAAAGGTAGGCCCTTTTTAGCGGTCGCACCGGAACTGGCGGTATTACAAGGGCGTTCAAATCAGGTTACCCTTTCTTTATCGATCTCTTCGGCAGCAGAATGACGCCCAGTTCGTCTTCGATTCGCGATGTAACGATGCTGAAGCTGAGCCCGGAAGAGGTAGCTTTTCCGTTGCCCGCGGCGGGCGATGGACCGGCCGATACCTTCAAGCTGAGCAGTCATGCCCGCGCCCATGATGCGCTCGATCTCGCGTTATCGATCAGCGGGGCGGGTTTCAATGTCTTCGTCCTGGGTGAGGATCGCTGCGGGCGGATGTCGACCACGATTGAATATCTTCGTGGCCGGCCGCAGTTGCCGCATCTGAAGCGCTTCGATTGGCTCTATCTGACGAATTTCTGGACTGAGCGCGAACCCTTCGCCTTCGCTCTGGCAGCTGGCGAAGGACGCCGCTTCAAGGAACACCTCGAATATTATCTGCGTCGCCTGCAGAAGATGATGTCGGCTGCGCTCAACGGGGATGTCCATAAAGAGCGTGCCGACTCGCTGAAGCGGGACACGGAGACGGATATTGCACGTCTGCGCGAGGAGCTCGAAAAGACCGCCAATGCGGCCGGCTTCGATCTCGCCAGGGCCGACGAGAAATTGCGGCTGGCCGAACGGGCGGGAGCGCCGGCAAGTGCTGAGCTACGGCATCGGTTGCAAGAGGAATTGGCCCAGTTCGAACAGAACGTCAGCAAGCGCAAGGCAGGGCGCGATGCCGCTATCGACGAGCTGGACCGGGAAACGCTGGCCGGCATCATCACTGCCGAGGCGCCGGCCTTCGTCGAGCCGTTTCAGGGCTATCCTGAGCTGCGCAACTGGATCGACGATCTCAACACCGACCTGCTCGAGAGCGTCCGTTCTTTTGCGCGCGCCATACGCCGTAACGAGGACGAGGTGCCGCCGCGTTACCGCGCCAACCTCCTGATAGATCAGACCGACAATACCGGCCCCTTGGTCATCCTTGAGCCGAACCCGACCTATGAAAATCTCTTCGGCTATATCGAGTATCGGCGCGGCGAAGACGGCTCGGAAACGGATCACACCTTGATCCGGCCGGGCGCGTTGCACCGTGCCAATGGCGGCATTCTGGTGTTGCGTGCCGAGGCGCTCGCCAATGACGAAACGGCATGGCGTTTTCTGAAGGCGGGCTTGCGCGACGGCATGATTCGCATCGAGGAGTTGCACCGCGCCGGCTCCATGCCGACAACGGGAACGCCACGGCCGCAGGCGATTCCCTTGGAAGCGAAGATCGTCATCGTCGGCTCGCCTGAGATCTATTACCGCTTCTTTTCCAATGACGCGGAATTTCGCACCTATTTCAAGATCAAGGCGGAAATCGACCCGGATATGCCCGCCAGCCCCGCCAATATCGCCATCTTCAGCGAACTCCTGCGCCAGATGGTCAGACAGCTCGGTGCTAGCTATGACGACACGGCGCTCCCCTTTCTCCTGGGCCTCGCGTCGCGTTGGGCGGGGCGGCGCGATCAGCTGACGGCGCGTATCGAGGTCTTCGAGGACCTGTTGCGCGAGGCGCAGCGCCTGTCGCAGCCTTTTGATTGCATCAGCGCGGATGTTCTCAAGGCCACCTGGTTGGCCCAGCGGCGGCGTAGCAGCCGGTCGGAGGAACGGTTCCTCGACAATCTGCGCCGGGAATATGTGGCGATTTCCACCAAGGGCACGGCGATCGGCCAGATCAACGCCTTGACTGTCCGCGATCTCGGCGACCAGGCCTTCGGTCGTCCGAGCCGCGTTACAGCGCGGGCTTCAATCGGCCGGCGCGGCATTCTCAATATCGAACGCATCGTCGATCTCGGCGGCAAGAGCCAGCAGAAGGGCGTCCTGGTGGTCGAGGGATATCTACGCGGCCGATTCGGGCGCACACATCCACTCTCCTTCGATTGCTCTTTGACCTTCGAGCAGAATTATGGCGGGGTCGATGGCGACAGCGCCTCGGTCGCCGAACTGGTGGCAATCCTGTCGACGCTGGCCAATGCCCCCGTGCGCCAGGACCTCGCCGTCACCGGTTCATTCAACCAGCTCGGCGAGGTGCAGGCGGTCGGCGACGTGATTGAAAAAATCGAAGGTTTTTTTCGTGCAACCGCCGCCGAGCGGCAAGCGGGTGGCCAGGCGGGCGTGGTCATTCCCGCCGCCAATATCCATGACCTGGTGCTTGAAGATTGCGTCGTCGAAAGCATGGCGGCCGGGCAATTTCACATCTGGGGCATTCGCCGCGTGGAGGATGCCGTGGCGCTGTTTTGCGCGGACCGGATAGGAGAGGCCTGCCAAGCAGAACGGATTTATCAGCAGGTCGAAGAACAGCTGCGGGCCTTCAATGAAGTGATCCGCCAGGATCTCCATCTATTTCCGGGGGAGATGGAAGGGCATTAAACAATATTTCCAGGAGATGACTTCGCCGGAATGCTCCGGCAAACCGCTGTGCCATGCCGCAGGCAACCCATTCGGCGCAAATAAGACCTTTAGAAGATAAGGGCATCGAAGCGAACGGACGCAGCTTGCGCGCCGAATTTTCTAAATCGGATCAGTTCGCTCAAGCTATTGTGAAAGCATTCCACGCGAATTGCTCTAGTCCAGCCCGTTTCGTTATCACATTATTCACCAGTCATTAATCGGGGACGCCACAGGCCCTTGGGCTCGGACACCCCGTTCGGGCGTGTTGCGATTTTGATGCTAGGGAGGGACGGACCTCATGTCAGTCGACACACCACGCGCAGCTTCCACGAAAGAGGAAGTGAGCAACGCTCTTATTGCTATTTTGCCGGATATGCGGGCCTTTGCGCGCTCCTTGACCAAGGAGCGTATCCTGGCGGACGATCTGGTTCAGGATGCCACATTGCGGGCGCTGACCTCGGCTCATCTCTACACCCCGGGCACGAACTTCAAAGCCTGGGTTTTCACCATTATCCGCAACTGCTTTTACAATGACCTGCGCCTGCGCCGACGCTTGACGGCCCTGCCGGAAAGCCTGCCGGATTCCGGCGAGCAAGGGGGGCAGGATGCCCCGCTGGAGCTCTGTGATTTTCGTCGCGCCTTCTGGCAGCTGTCTTATGAGCATCGGGAAGCGCTGATTCTCATCGGGCCGTCCGGCATGAGCTATGAGGAGGCCGCCGCCGTTTGCGGATGTGCCGTCGGCACGATCAAGAGCCGCGTCTGCCGCGCCCGCATCGAGCTTCGTCGCATTGTCGAGGCCGGCAATTTCGAGATTTCGCGGCGCGATACCGCCCCGATTGCACCGGATATGGAAGAGACGCTGGCTTCGAGCGCCGCTTGGCTGGCCGAGATGCCGGAAATACTTCGTCCGGCGGAGCCGACGCGGCGTCAACGGGGCCGGGTGGGCGCGATCTGACGCGGAGGCTTATGCGCCCGCGCCCTGCTGCTCAGCGCACCAATCAATAACAGCAATGATTGCTTCAGCCAACGAAGCCTCGCCCCTCCTGGCGGGGCTTCGTCGCATTCAGTCTTAGCGACTTCGGCCGCCGAACGGAACCTTGGCCGTTGCATCCGGTTATCTCCCGTTAAGTACCTCTCGGGTAGAGAAATCCTGGATGAGTGGACCGCGGCAAATACCGCTTGGAAATGAACCAACGCCGAGTTCGCGAACCTTACCGGCAATGCCCGATCCTCCATCTCCCACCCCAGAGGACAAGGATGAACCGGCAGATGACCAGGCTTCTCCCAAGCATCTGCAGGGGACCTATGTTGAACATCGCTTCACCGAGCCGCGTGCAGAGCTGAAGGCGGCCCCTATGCCACCCGAGGCCGAGAGCGCGGCAGATGTCGCCGCCGATACGCTTCTCGCCGATGCGTCGCCGGTGGATCCCAAGACGATTTTTCTTGCCGGCCTCTTCATCATCGCCATGGTGGCTGTACTTTATGTCGGCCAGCCCGTCATTCTGCCCATCGTCCTGGCCGTCATCCTGAAATTGCTGTTCCAACCGGTCATGCGCCAGGCCGACAGGCTCCACATCCCGCGCATATTGTCCGCTCTTCTTGCCACGGCTCTCCTGATCACGGTGCTTGCCAGCCTGGCCGCCATCCTTTCCGGTTCCGCGGGCGCATGGTTCTCGCAATTACCGCAGGGCATGTCCCGCATCGAACAAAAGCTCTCCTTTCTTCAGGCCCCAGCCGAATTGCTGAAAGAGCTTGATGGCACGATCGATCGCGTTCTTGGTGGGGCCACGCCCACGAATGGTGCGGCGCCCGCCGCGCCCGCCGCGCCTTCAGGACGCTTGTCCCTGCCGGCCGCGCTGCTCTCCGGCACCGGGACCATTCTCGACCTCTCGCTCAGCAGTTTTCTGCTGCTCTTTTTCCTGCTGGCCGCCGGCGATACTTTCCTGCGGCGTCTGGTAGAAGTCCTGCCGCGCTTCCGGGACAAGCGCCAAGCCGTCGATATCACCATGCAGATCGAGCGTGACATCGGCACTTACCTTCTGACAGTCACGGCGATGAATCTGCTCGTCGGCTTGGCAATGACGCTGGGCATGTATCTGTGTGGCCTCAGCGATCCCATCCTATGGGGTGTCCTTGCTTTCGTGCTGAACTATGTGCCGATCCTGGGTCCCCTGACCGGCTTCGCCCTCTTCGGACTGGTCGGCTTCCTCAGCTTCGACAATCTCGGGCCCGCCTGCCTGCCCGCCGTCATCTATATCGGTATCCATATCGTCGAAGGCGAGGTCCTGACACCCATGTTGCTGGCGAAGCGCCTGACACTCAATCCAGCGCTCATCGTGGTGTCGTTGATCATCTGGTATTGGCTGTGGGGGGTTGCAGGTGCGTTTCTTGCGGTTCCCCTGCTCGCCATCACCAAGATCATCTGTGAGCGGTTCCGGCCCTTGATGGCTTTCAGCCATTTTCTCGGTGATTAATTTCCGCGGCGGATCGACGGGCTGCGTTTGTCGGTAGCAGGGGCACCACCCGTCGCCTCGCCGGCGGGCCGCCTGAGCCGGCGATTGACAGTTGCCTCTCCGGGCAGGTCATATATCCTCTGGTTGCAGCAGGGAGCCCATGCCGCTGAGGAGAAAAGAGGAAGCGGGGCAATGCCTGCCGATCATGCGACCCGGATGCCGGTAGAAACGATCTCTGCTGCCACACGTTCAGGGAATTGATAGTTTTGCGCCGGTTCGCGAAAGGGCGAGCCGCCGCTCATTTGCAGCCATCTTTGGAAGACCATGTCCCAAGCGAAAGCGCCACGCCTCCTTTATATCGATCACGATGCGCATGCCTGCAGGGCGATCGAGAAGGCCCTGGCTGAATCGGGCTTTGAGGTGGTGCTGGCCTCTCACGGCACCGAGGGACTGGATCGATCAAAGGCCATGCATTTTGACGCAATAGGCATCGGCCCCGAATTGCCGGACTACCCGATATCGGAACTCCTGGCCGCAATTCGCATGCAACCGGAAAGTCCTGCGATCGTTTATCTAGCCGGCGCGTCTGGCGCCGCTTCCGGCGCCGAGGCGTTGCAGGCGGGAGCCAACGAGATCCTGGTCAAGGATAGCGCCGGCCAGTTTCTGATTTGGCTCGGTTTCGCCTTTCGAGCTGCCATTGAGAAAAGGCGTCTGCAGCGGGAGAAAGATCAGATCGAACAGGAAATGCGCGAGGCAAATGCCAGGCTGGAGCAGCTGAATGCCAAGCAGGCCATTCTATTGCGCGAAATGAATCATCGCATCGGCAATAGCCTGCAGCTCATCATTTCGATGATTCGCATGCAAGCCACCGCAACCAAGGACACCGAAGCGCGGCACGTCCTGCAGCAGGCGGTGGAACGCATCATCGCCGTCTCGCAGGTGCACCAGCGTCTCTATAGTTTGGACGATGTGCAATATGTGCAGCTGCGCCCCTATATCAACCAGATCCTGGCCGACCACAAGATCACCGCAGAGGTTCAGAACTGCCATCTGGCGATCGATATCGACAATTTCCGCCTGGAAACCGATCGGGCCATCGCCCTGGGCATCATCGTGACTGAATTGGTGACCAACGCGCTGCGGCATGCCTATTCCGAAGAAGGAGGACCGGTCCGGGTTGCTCTAAGCGAGCGTGATTCGGAATTCTATCAGCTGACCATTCAAGATGAAGGGAAGGGCCTGGGCGATACCCTGCGCGGCGGCAGCGTCGGCTCTCGCATCGTCGATGGCATGGCGAAACGCCTGAAATCCCAGATCGAGGTCGAGCCGACGCCGGCCGGTACGAAACTCGTCCTCCGTTTCCCAAAACTTCTTGCCGCGAACGAACAGCAGGCGACGTAAATTTGCCGCTTCCGCGTCTGGATTGCGCGGTGCGAGCCGAGTGACGACCGCCTTTCAGGCGCCCGCCGCGCCACGAAGTTCAGGCTGGTCGGTCCGACGCTCGTCGATCTTTTTCAAGGACAAGGCCTGCGAAATGGTTACCCGCAACGTATCCGGTTCGAAGGGCTTGGTGATGAGATAGGCCGGTTCCGGCCGCTCGCCGGTCAGCAGCCGTTCCGGATAGGCCGTGATGAAGATCACCGGGATATCAAGGGACTGGAGGATTTCCTGAACCGCAAGAAGGCCCGAGCCGCCACTCCCGAGATCAATATCGGCCAAAACCAGGCCGGGACGCTTTTGCCTGGCAATGGCAATGGCTTCGGCCTGATCGGCGGCCGTACCGACCACCGTATGGCCCATTTCACCCACGAGGCCGGAAATATCGTAAGCGATGACCGGCTCGTCCTCGATAACCAGAACCGTGGTGGAGATTTGCTCGCTTACCGTGGTCCAGGCCTTCGCGATCATCGCCTCGGCCCGCTCCTGTGGAATTCCGAGAATTTCACCGGCTTCCGTGGGCGTGAATCCTTCAAGCGCCGTCAGCAACAAAATCTGGCGCTCCTGCAACGGCATTGCCTCCAGCCGGGCCTTGACCGAAAAATCCGCCGCCAGGGGCGACAGCTCCTCCGACGGGTCATCCATGCTGATATGGATCCGGTCCCAAACGTCATGGAACAGCTTGAAAAGCTGATATTTAACGTTTCCCGAACTCAGCAAGGCATTCTGCTGCTGGAGCAACGTCTCCAGGCAGAGCCTGACATAGCTGTCGCCGGATTGCTGCGAACCGAGGAGGGCCCGCGCATAACGGCGCAGATACTTAACGTTGAGGAGAACTTGTTCCGACATATTCCCAGCCATTGTGGTCTTCCTGCCCTACGGATCGGTTAGGTCACTCTAGCGTCGCGCAGCGATGGAACAGATACAAAAATTAGTGATTAGTCTGGGGTGGATAGGGGACGGACATCTACTGGCTTTATCAAGACGTCCTATATAATCTTTAAATGACGGGGCCTCTGTCCGGCCTAGCATTCGGCAACAAGCGGAATTTTGGGTTCGAGCGTGGTTTCAGATCCGAAAAAAACGAACCAATTGGCCGAGCAGCCCGCTGCTCCCGATCCGGTTGAAGGAAGTGCCACAGGCGAGCCGGTCGCCCGCGTGGATTTATGGTTCGATCGGCAGATCACGCAATTATACGGCGAAGTGGCAGAAGAGCCGATTCCGCAGGAAATCCTGGATCTGGTAAACAAGCTGAAATCGCCGCACTGAAATCATTCAGTGCCTGAACCGTAGGCCAGGCGGCGTCTCTCGGACCGGCCTCGCTTTCGCGCTTATTTTCCGTCGAGCGCCTCGCGAATGCTGCGCGCCAATTGTTCAACCGAAAACGGCTTCCCAAGCATCCTGACGCCGGCATCGAGAATGCCGTTATGGACGACGGCATTGCGCGTATAGCCTGTCGTGAACAGTACCTTCAGCTCTGGACGAATCTTGGCCACCTCGTCGGCGAGCTGGCGGCCGTTCCGCCCCGGCATTACGATATCGGTAAAGAGCAGCGAAATATCGGCGCGTTCATTGACAACTTTCAATGCGGAATCCGCTCCGTCCGCCTGCACCACCGTATAGCCAAGCTCGGTCAGCGCATCAACACTCAATTGGCGGACTGTCTCCTCGTCTTCCACGACCAGGATGACCTCGGTTGCAGCACCGCCAAAGGCAGCGATCGTCGTGGCCACCGACACCTCACCTTCCTCGCTCACCCCATAGAACCGCGGCAGATATATCTTCACCGTCGTTCCTTGACCGAGCTCGGAGTAGATCTTCACGTGTCCGCCGGACTGCCGCACGAAGCCGTAGACCTGCGACAGGCCGAGCCCAGTGCCACGGCCGGTCTGCTTTGTGGTGAAGAAGGGCTCGAACGCCTTGGCTGCTATTTCCGGCGGCATGCCGCTGCCGGTGTCAGTCACAGCGATCAGCACGTACTGGCCAGAAGGGATTTCCCCATGCCGCCGCGAATACTCGTCGCCGAGGCTTGCATTGGCGGTTTCGATCGTCAGCCGTCCCCCATTCGGCATCGCGTCCCTGGCATTGACGGCCAAATTCAGGACGGCGCTTTCCAGCTGGCTGGGATCAGCCCGCGTTTTCCAAAGGCCGCCCGCCAATACCGTCTCGACCTGCACCGCTTCCGTCAGCGTGCGCCGTAACAGATCCGACATGCCCGATACGAAGCGATTGGCGTCGATGGTCTGCGGCGCCAGCGGTTGTTGCCGGGCAAAGGCCAGCAGACGCTGCGTCAGCGTCGCTGCCCGCTGAGCCCCTTCAAGGGCAGTATCGATATAGCGCTCAATATCAAATTCACCGCGAGCCATGCGGCGCTTCATCATGCTGAGGCTGCCGATGACAATCGAGAGCATGTTGTTGAAGTCATGCGCCAGGCCGCCGGTCAGTTGGCCGATGGCATCGAGCTTCTGCATCTGGCGGATCTGCCCCTCCGCCTTCTCGCGCTGATCGATCTCGGCCCGCAATTCGACATTGGCCTTGCTGAGCGCCGTTCGTGCTTCTTCAAGTGCCGCCTTGTCCGCCGCTTCGATGGCAGCCTGACGCAGGGCCAGGATCGTTACCACTAGGAAGCTGAACGCTGCCAGCAGGGCGATCGGAAGACGGGACCAGACCCAGTTCCACCAAGCCGCGGTGACGGCATCACGCGAAATATCGACGCTGAGATAAAGCGGCAAATCGCCGACTTGGCGGAAGGTTCCGAAACGGTCGCCGGAATAGCTGCCACCCGCGGATTTCTGCCGCAACGGCACGCTGAACATTTCCCGCATATATAGATCCTGTTGCGGGGGACTATCGGCGGTCGGCGGGTATTGCGCCAGGATGTTGAGATTGTCGCGGCGGAAAAGCGTTATCCGCTCGTCATAAGGCAGCTGCAATTTCTGCCAGTAGTCCACGAAATAGCCGATATCGGCGGTGACGGACACCATGCCGCGCAACTGATGATCGGGCCATTCCATCCGACGGCTGATGAGAAAGGTGGGCCGCTTGGTCACCCGACCGACGATGAGACTGCCGATAAAGAGCCGGTCGCCGGCTTGCTGCGCGGCCTTGAAACTGTCGCGATCGGCGGCATTTGAATACGGCGTGGGGAAATCGAAGCTGGTCAGGCGCAGCAATCCCTTGTCGTCATTGAACCAGACGTCTTCGATATAAGGCAACGCATCCGCAAGCCGGCGCAACTGGTGCTGCAGGTCGGCCGATTTCGCGAGATCGTCCCAGGCGGCCTCGCCGAGAAGATTGGACGCGGCACTCAGTCCGATTTTGGATACTTCGAAAAGTCTTGCCGCCTGGTCGGCCAGAAAATAGTCGCGCGTCGCGGCTTCAGTGGCGGCATCGGCCAGCTGACGTTGCCGTTCATTATAGATGAAGGCGCCGGCGGCCAGCACAATCAGAAGAAATCCCAATGAACCCATCAAGCTCGTAAGGCGAGCAAGAGAAAGTGGTCGCCAACCAACTAGTTTTGACACGGCCCCCGCCAGAAAAGGAGAATCCCATGCCACTTTAGATTGCCACGGCTATGAGTGGAAGCGGATTTGCGCCCCGAGAAAAGGTGAAATACTCCCATTCCGGGCGATAGGTCGACAGGCTGGCCGTGGCGAAACCCCGCTTCTCTTCTCCCGCCACAAGCCGAGCGCCGAGGGACGCGAAAAAAAGGCTCGCTGGTCGGGCAACCAGCGAGCCGGAAAATGCGAATGCCGACAGAAGGGCCTACTGCGGCAATCAAGCCGATCGCACTTGGGGATCGCTTGCTATCGCTAGAGTGAAACCGACTTCCCGCGATAATTGTTCCGTCGGAAGCCCGCTATTTTTCTTAAAACGAGGGATTGGTGCTGACAAATCAGCGGGCACGGTCGAGACTCAGGGACGTGCTCCCTAGTCCGCCAGGACCGCGCGGACTTTGTCGATGAGTTCGGTCAGATCAAACGGCTTACGGAGCACTGCGATCGATCCGATCCACTCATCAGACTCGTTGCCCGCTCCCTCTTTCTGCAGAATGTCGCGGGAATAGCCGGTCACAAAAATCGCCCGCAGATGGGGATTTGTTTCTCGAGCCCTTTCCACCAACTGACGACCATTCAATCCCGGCAACCCGACATCGGCGATCAATAGATCGATACCCCTGTTGGCGTTCAAATGTTGCAGCGCCATTTCGCCATTGCCGGCATCCAGCACCTCGAAGTGCTCGTCTTGCAGAACTTCAACCATCATCATGCGGATGAGTTCTTCATCCTCGGCGATCAAGATCGTCGCCGGCTTCTTCCCCTGCTCTCTCACTTCGTCCATCTCATCTTCTTCCAGCAACTGTTGCGCCGCGGCAGCAGCCATATAGAGCTTTACAACTGTACCCCGACCCTCTTCGCTTTCCAATACTACGCCGCCGCCACTCTGGGACATCAGGCCATAGATCATGCTGAGGCCCAGTCCCGTCCCCTTGCCAATCGGCTTGGTAGTAAAGAAGGGTTCCATTGCCCGCTCCATGACCGATTTAGGCATGCCAATGCCGGTATCGATTGCGGATAGCGTGACGTAGCGACCCTGCGGCAGGTGAGAAAGGGCGGGCAAATCGGGCCGTGGCAGATTTTCCTCTCCTGTCTCGATCCGGAAGGTACCGCCGTCCGGCATTGCATCGCGAGAATTGATCGCCATGTTGAGCAACGCATTTTCCAACTGATTCTCGTCGCATCTCACCCAGCCCGATTCGGCCTTCAACGCGATGTCGATCGTGATCTGCTCTCCCAATGTCCGCTTCAGGAGGTCCGTGAGACCCGTGACCAGATCGTGGAGGTTGACGGCATCGAGGTTCAGGGTTTGCTGTCGCGAGAACGCAAGGAGACGGCTGGTCAATTTGGCCGCCCGGGTGGTCCCCGTCATCGCCGCTTCGACATAGCGGTCGATATCGTAATTGCCCTTCTTCAGGCGTTTTTTGATGAGCTGAAGGCTGCCGGAAATGGCGCCGAGCAGATTATTGAAATCATGTGCGATGCCGCCGGTGAGCCGTCCCAGCGCTTCCATCTTCTGGCTTTGCCGCAATGCCGCTTCGGCCTTTTCCCGTTCGTCGATCTCGTGACGCAGCTGACGATAGCTCTCCTCGAGTTGCGCGCTTCTGACGCGCAGCTCTTCCGTACGCTGCGCCACCCGCTGCTCCAGCAGTTCGTTGGCCTGGCGCAGTCCTTCCTCCGCCGCCCGCATCCTGAGCAGCGCCCGGATGGATGCCAGCAGCTCATCGGGTTCAAGAGGCTGCACCAGATAGCCGTCGGCGCCGCTGTCAAACCCGGCAACACGGTCGGCGCCGGTAACAAAACTCGCGGATGTCTGCAAGACGACCAGAGACGGGTACAATTCCTTCAGGCGTTGACAGACCTCGATACCGCTCATATCCGGCAATTTGACGTCGAGCAGAACCAGTGTGGGGCGACGCTCCGCCACCAGATCCAACGCGGCCCTGCCCGAACTTGCTTCCACGACCTCGTAGCCCGCCTGCAGAAGGATGCGGGTCTTCGCATAGCGCAAAGCCTCCGTGTCATCGACATTGAGGACCAGAACCGGGCTGCCGCCTGATAGCACCGCCGGCGCCCTCTTCGCATTCGCTGAGGTTTTTGATTCAGTCATCGTTCTTGTATACTTTGAGAATTCTCGCCCAGTGACAACTGCGACAAGACCTCACCGACAGCATCACGCGTCAAGCTGCTCTTCGATAAAATCCGCCTCGCGCCAACGAGATTCTGATGATCTGCCTGATCCAGCATCGCCGACGTACAGACGATGACGGGCAATTCCGACAATTCGGTATCCGCGCGCATCTCGCGCAGAACAGCAAAGCCGTTCATGACCGGCATCTGCAGATCCAGAAAAATGATATCCGGCTTCTCGCGCCGCATCAGATCAAGGCCGGCAAAACCATCTGATGCCTCCAACACCGAACAACGCGCCTCCAGCGCTGACTGCCTGATGATATAGCGGAAAGTCTCCTCGTCATCGATGATCAGAAGCCGCAGATTCCCTCGCCCGCCTTCCGCCATCAGCGGGACCCGCTCCTCGACAGGTGCGTCCGGCCGATCGATATCGAGGGGGATCGACAAGGTAAACGTCGATCCCTGCCCGATCGCGCTTTGCAAGGAAACGGTGCCGCCCAGCAGTTCGGCCAACCTTTTCGACAGCGGCAGGCCAAGCCCCGTGCCCTTGTGGCGCGTCTGGAGGGAGCTTTCGATCTGTACGAATTCATCGAAAACGGCGGCATGATGTTCGGCGGCGATGCCGATCCCGGTATCACTGACCGCGAACTCGATGCGATTGCGCGCGACAGCAAGGCGAACCGCGAGCCGCACCTCGCCTTCTTCCGTGAACTTCAGTGCATTGGAAATGAAATTTCGCAGGATCTGCGAAACCTTGCCCATATCCGTATAGAGCCGGGGCAGGTCCTCCGGCTCGTCGAAGACAAGCGCCACCTTGGTGTTGACCAGGAGCGGCTTCAACATGCCGCGAAGTCCACCGACGAGTTCGTGCACCGAAAAGTTGCTTTTCCGGATCGTGGCCTTGCCGGACTCGACCTTCGCCAGGTCGAGCAAATCATTGACCAGTTCCGTCAGGCTGTCCGCGGAGCCGCGTATATACGAAACCTGCCGCTTCTGTTCTGCCGAGAGATCGCCATCGGCACCATCCATCAGCAGGCTGGAAAGCGCCAGAATGGAATTGAGCGGGGTGCGAAATTCGTGCCCCATATTGGAGAGAAATCGCGATTTCAGATCGCTGGCACGGCGCAGCTGCTCGGCTTTCTCGTCCAGTTCCGAATAGAGCGCGACGACGCCGCGATTGGTATCTTCCAGCTCGGCATTGAGCCGTTTCAGCTCCGTCTCACGCTGGACGAGACTCTCCATGGCGATCATGACTTCTTCATTCTGCCGATGAATGAGATCGCCGGGATCGTGCGAAAAACCGATCTCATCGGGCTCCGGCATGCCGGCCGCAATACCGGCATTCAGATGAGCCGGCATGGCATAGCCTTCATGGGTGAAGCCAAAGCCGAGGACCACCGAGAATCCGGCCGGGGAACCGATCGAAATCTGAAAATGCTCGACGAGTTTTCTGACGGCCATCATGTCCGTCGTCTCGGCCAGGTGCGGCTGCGTCTCGGCGCGGAATCGGATTACGAGACGAAAGCCGCGCTCCGCCTCCTCTATGGCGCCATCAACCTGCCCCGTAAGGCCGCTGACGACGATCATGCGGGCAACTTCCGACGATGCGGCTGCCAGTCTGATTTGCGCCAGGTCATTGAAACCAAAATGGGCGGCAAGCATCTTGATGCGCTGCCGCATCGGCGCGATATCGCTTACGCCCCCGATCGCAGCGCTCAGCACCGTCGCCGGCAAGGATGCCCGTCCACTAAGATTTGGCGACAAGGACCGTTGCATCGTCGGTTCCCCGCTGATGATCTCGATAAAGAACACTCGCGATAGTGTATGGATGCCGATCAAGCAGTCCGGGATAACGATCCATAGACCACGAGGTTGCAATACCATCGGAGCTGAGGACTAATGTCAATGGCGCGGTGGCAGGATAAGTTACTTCCTGGATCTTCCGCACCGCGTGACCCACCGTGCCGTTGTGCGACAAAAGCCTTTGCATTCGGTTTTGGCTGAAGACGGCGCCGCCGATATTGCCGACTGAAGCAACACGCAGCAGGCCGGCGTCGCGATCGACCTGAACAATGGCAACTGCAGCGCCACGGGTCTGGCGCAGGCCGGCATGAAGCCGTTGCAGGATATCGGCAGGCGCGCCCTGATAGTGCTGGTTGAAGAGCGCGATCGCCTTATAGCTTGCCTCGGCAGCCAGCGTGCCGTGACCAAGCCCGTCGGCCACCAGGCAGATCAGTCCATCTGTGCGCTCCCTGACATGCCAGCCATCGCCGCAGAGCGTCTCTCCGGGATAGGGCACGGCCACCGCTCCCCACAGCGGCGCCCAGGAAGCAGAATTCGACTGATACAGCTTGGGCAGCACGCCGGTTCGCATGAAGGGGGATCTCCCTTGCTCCAGTCGTGCAAACACAACGCTCCCCGCTGCAGGCTGCGAATATATGTCGAGAAGTGTCGATTGTCGCAGCAAGGCACCCATCCCGGTGCCCTGGCTGCCAGCCGTAGAAAAACCGTCGGCAAGGCATTTCTCCAGGTCGCCGAATCCCGGCCCCTTATCGAGCGATGCGCAATCGATATAGGGCGTATCGACGGGGATGCTTTCGGCGGCCAGGATGATGCCGCCGCCGGCATGCTTCACCAGATTTGTCGCCAGCTCGGTCACGACAAGGGCAACGCGTCCCTGATCCGCCTCATTGAAGCCAAGGCGTCCCGCTAGCTGCGTGACTTCGCGCCGCGCCGCTGCCACCTGTGAGATATCGCGCACCTCCATCGCGCGCATCCTATTTCCACCGGGTGATACTGATGCGCGTACCCTTTCCAAGCACGGAATGAATGTCGAATTCATTTGACAAGCGTCGTGCGCCACCAAGTCCCAACCCCAAGCCGTTGCCCGTGGTAAAGCCATCCGATAAAGCCCGCTCGATATCGGCGATGCCCGGTCCATGATCCTCGAAGATGACACGGATGCCAGCGCGCGTATCGCGCTTGACCACCTCGATTGTCGCCGTCCCGCCGCCGCCATATTCCAGGGTGTTGCGTGCAAGCTCGCTCGCGGCCGTGACGATTTTGGTTTGATCGATCAGGCTCAGGCCGATTTCGGTAGCATGTGCCCGCACTGCCTGTCGCACTCGAACGACGTCGTCCTGACCGGCGATCGGCAACACATTACTCTTGCGCTCGATCATCTTCGGTCTCGTCCTCATGAAGCCGCCGCTGAATCATCGCCATGCCGCGATCGACATTCAGCGCTGTCTTGACCCCCGATAAGGAGAGGCCCAATTCGACGAGAGTGATGGCGACGGCCGGTTGCATGCCGACGACCACGGTTTCCGCATCCATAAGCCGCGAAACTGCCGCAATACTGTCCAGCATTCGGCCGATGAAACTGTCCACCACGTCCAAAGCGGAGATGTCGATCAGCACACCCTTGGCGCCGGTGGAGGCGATTTTTGCCGTCAGTTCCTCTTCCAGGGTCATGGCAAGGCGGTCATGGAGATCGACCTGAATGGTGATGAGGAGGGCTTGGCCCATCCGCAGAATCGGAATTCGCTCCATTGATCAGACCCGATCGCCTAAAGCGCCGGCCTGGCTGCCGTTGCCACCCGGCACCACGCCCCTCGTCCTGACCACTTGCTTGCCCACCCGCTGCAACGCCAAGCCGAAGGCATCGGCCAGCGAGGCCTTGGAAACCACGTTCAATTCCACGCCAAGGTGCACCATCGTCTGGGCGATCTGGGGCCGAATGCCGCTGATGATGCAATCCGCGCCCATCAACCGGGTTGCGGCCACGGTCTTGAGAAGATGCTGCGCAACCAGCGTGTCGACGGTCGGGACGCCGGTAATATCGATGATCGCGATCTCGGCCCCCTCCTGAACGATGCTTTGCAGAAGATTCTCCATCACCACCTGGGTTCGTGTGCTGTCCAGCGTCCCGATCAGGGGTAAAGCCAGGATGCCGTCCCAGAGCTTTACAACGGGCGTCGACAGCTCGGCGATTTCCTGCTGCTGCCGCAAAATGACTTCTTCGCGACTCTTCTGGAAAATTTCCATCGAGTAAAGTCCGAGCCGGTCAATCAATAGGCCCAGCGACCAGCCTCCTTCTTGCAGTCCGTCCTGCCGCAGCAAGTCCATGATGGGCTGCTTCAGCGAGAAGACGAAGGTCGCCGTCTCGGTAGGCGTAAAACCTTGCACCGCCCGAGATCGGGAAATGTCGCTCAGGATATCCCGCGCCCGCTGGAACGCGGATCCTCGGCTGTCAGTCTCGCCGCTTTGACATGCAGTCGTGAAGGCCGAGAGGAAATCTTTGCATTGCGCCCGTAACTCACCTTCGCCGATCTGGCCAATTCCGGTTCGTCCCGCACTTGCCAGGTAGTTCAGCCACGATGCCAGGACCTCTGCCTCACGGCTCGCAATCTTTTCACCTAACGCACTGGTATTCGCGTCACTCATGATGCCTCCTGACGCCATCGGCGTGAGCTGTCTGCCGATAACGCGGTTTAAATGAACGGAACTGTAACCGCTAAAAGACTGTCAGGATTTACAATGGCGAGATCAGCTATCCCTAGTAGAAAATGAAACCGGCCCGGGTTCCTCAAACACTTTTATTTTATGGAACCTTTTTTCGCCTTTCTTGTTTCTAAGCCCGGCTTTTCAGAAAATGCGCCAATCTTTGGCATTACTCCGATCGGCTCTGCGGCTGGGCTTGCGGCGCAGACTGACATAAACACTGCCAGATCTCACCGGAGAGTGAAACTCGCTTGTCATCTTTCTAGGCTCGCAGCGGGATCATTTCCGGCAAGCACCAATTAGTAACGTAGATTAATCGAGGCTCGGAGAGCCGTATGTAGCGTCTGGGGCAATGGCCCCGGTTCCTTTCTTCCAGGAGATGCAGGCGTTTGAGAGTGCAGGAAACATTGGATCAGCCCCGGCCCGTCGACTATCCGATTGTACTGGTTGTCGAGGACGACGCCTCCTTACGCATGCTGGCAACGGATATCGTGGAGGAGACCGGCCTCCCGGTTCTCACCGCGGCCAATGGCGAGGAAGCGGTGCGCCTGCTGGACAAACACCCCGGGATCGGCATCCTTTTCACCGACATCAATATGCCGGGCCAGGTCGACGGCGTCGCCCTGGCCCGGATCGCCCGGGATCGCCGCCCATCCATTCAGCTGCTTTTTGTTTCCGGTTATATGACGCAGGATCCGGCGGCCCTGCCGGAAGGCGGGCGTTTTTTCGGAAAACCCTATGACGTGGATCAAATTTCCTCCACACTCATGGAGCTTGGGCGACGCTTCCACGCGTGAAGGGAGACGCCGTCCATTTCTGCTTTCTGCTCCTTCCAATGCCTCAGAAGACTGCACCGGGTCGCGTCCGAAGACTTCCATCTGAACTTTCGCCCGTGGACCCCGTTCAAAAATAGTTGATCACATTCCTGCCGTCTGCGAGGAAGAAACTGCGATGGAAAAGCATGCCACAATTCTTCTTGTGGAAGATAATACCCTCCTCGCCGAAACCACGGCCGATATCCTGACGGACGCAGGATATGAAGTCATCCATGTCGAGAACGGCGATCAGGCCATCCACCTGTTGCGCCATACGCGTGTCGACATCATCGTCTCCGACATCGTTATGCCGGGTGGTCTGAGCGGACTGGAACTGGTTCACGAGGTGAGCCTGCTCTACCCGGGGATCCGCACGCTTCTGGTAACCGGCTTCGGCTCTTCGTTATCTCTCCCGGCCGAGTTGAAAAGCCGCGTCTTGCATAAGCCCTTTGGCGCTGATGCGCTGCTGGATGCCGTGCAGCGACTACAGGAGTGATAGCCGCCTCAAATGACCTCGTTTCGTCGGGCGGGGGAACCATCCCCTGTCAGCTTTCTTGAAATTTTATCAAGATGCATCGCGCTGGTTGAGGAAAGAAATTGAATGGAACGATCTTCGTCCGGCGTGGAAGGGCTCGATAAGATTCTCTGCGGCGGCTTCGTGCGCGGCTCCGCGTATATTCTTGAAGGGCCGCCCGGTGCCGGGAAAACGATTCTCGCCAACCAGTTCTGCTGTCGACAAGTCGCAAATGGCGGGACCGCAGTTTACATCAGTTTGCTGGCGGAATCCCATCATCGACTGATCGAATATCTAAAGGAATTGTCCTTTTTCGACAGCTCGTTCGTTCCCTCCCGCCTTTCTTATCTCAGTGCCTTCAACACCCTGGCGGCGGACGGGTTGGAAGGCGTTCTGCGGATCGTGCGCGAAGAAGCCAAGCGCGCAAAGGCCACAGCGATCGTGCTGGACGGCATTTTTGCCGCGCGCAGCCTGGCGCCGAGCGAGCACGATTATCAGCGCTTTGTGTATGAATTGCAGGGCATCGCCAGCAGCCAGAACTGTGTCATGCTGCTGATCGCTCATCCGTATCCGGGTGCCGAGTTGATCGAGTACCCCGTGGTTGATGGGTGCATCGGCTTGCATCACGATCTCGAGGGCGCGGTCGCCCATCGCAGCCTGCAGGTGCGCAAGCAGCGGGGCAGTGGCGCATTGGTCGGGCGGCACGCTTTCACACTTTCCACCAAAGGCTTCCAAGCCTTTCCGCGCCTCGAATCCATGCTTCCCCGAGTCCCGCGCGACGATATCGTCAATACGCGTTTGAGCCTGGGATTGCCGAGCCTCGACCGCATGCTCGCCGGCGGGTTGCCCGAGCGGTCGGTTACGCTTCTCATGGGGCCGACGGGTTCGGGCAAAACCACGCTCGGCCTTCACTTTCTGGCAAGAGCGAGCACAGCGAGCCGAGCGCTATTGCTTAGCTTCTATGAAACGCCAGCGCGATTGAAAGCCAAGGCAACGGACATCGGCATCGATTTCCCCGCGTTGATGGCTTCAGGTGCTCTTGAACTTCTATGGCACCCCCCAAGCGAGATCCAAGTCGACGAGGTGGCTCACGAGCTTCTCGATCACGTACGTCGGAGCCAAATCAAACGCGTTTTCATCGACGGAATAGTTCCGCTGCGCGACAGCCTGCTCCCGCACAGCCGGCTACCGGGCTTTATCAACGCGCTCAACAGCCACTTGCGTGACTTGGGCGTGACCGTGGTTTACACTAGCGAATTGCGTCAAATCAACCTGCCAGAGAAACTGCCGTCGGATGAGATTTCCGCAATGATCGACAACTTAATCATCCTCACCTATTCGCAGCAGAGCGGTCTATTACAGCGGCGCATTTCCATCCTGAAGCTACGCGACAGTGCCTTCGATGCGCGCGCCCACGAGGTACATCTCGGCGCAAACGGCTTGACTTTCGAGCCGGTGACACAGTTGTCGGGGAGCCTCAATGCAGGTTCCTAACGCCGCCTATAGCATCCTCGTCGTGGAAGACGAATTTCTGCTGGCCGCAGCTTTAAGCGCGGCCTTGGAGGATGCCGGATATCAAGTGACCTGCGCCGCCAACGGCCGCGAGGGGCTGGATCAGGCACTTCTCTCGCCGCCGGATCTCATCATCACGGACTTCATGATGCCGCGGATGAACGGCATCAATATGATTGAGCGATTGCGCGCCGCCGGTCTGCAATTGCCGATCATCCTGCTGACGGCCGTTCCCAAAGAAAATCTGCCGAACGCCGCACGCTACGATGTCGTCATCGGCAAGCCCTATGATGAACAGAATCTTCTGCATGCCGTGCAGACCCTGATTCATGCGCCCGAAGCAAGGTAAGGCGACGAAGCGAAAGCGCATAAGGCGGAAGCCGAACGCTTCCGCCTTATGCGTTATTTCCGATGTTTTCCTAGGTGGAAGTTTTGGCGTTAGGCGAGACCCGCCACGCTATAAACATGATCGTAGCCGGCGGCGGAACGTTGCCACCCGAATGACCGCGACATTGCTTCCCGCCGCATTTTATTGATGCGCCGCCGTGAGGCGTAGGTGTTCATGGCGCGCTTGATGGCGTCGACGAAGGCCGGCAGGGAAAGATCCGAGAACAGGAAGCCTGTAAGGCCATCTTCGATCGTATCGGCAAGTCCGCCGGTCTTGTGCGCGATCGGCAACGACCCGAAACGCTGGGCATACATCTGGCTCAGGCCACAGGGTTCAAACCGGGAAGGCATGAGCAGAAAATCGCTGCCGGCAAACATGCGGCGTGCTTCCTCCTGGTCAAAGCCGATACGAACGCCGACCGAGCCGGGGAAACGCTTCGCCAGGTCGACCATGGCCTTTTCGAAGCGTTTTTCACCCCTTCCGGTGACGACCATTTGCCCACCATCCTCAACGATGCTCTCCGCGGCCTGTATTGCCAGGTCCACGCCTTTTTGATGGACCAGCCGCGAGACGATGGCAAAGAGCGGGCCCCGTGAGACGGCAAGCCCGAAGGCGTTGCGGATATAATCGCCGTTCCGCCGCTTGGCTGCCCATTCGCCGGCGTCGAAGCGCTTGAGAAGCGAAGGATCGCGCTTTGGATCCCAGCTCTCATCGATACCGTTCAGGATACCGGTCAGCCGGCCTTCGGCAGCGCGCAGTTTCAGGAGGCCGTCCAAGCCGCAGCCGAACTCGGGACGCGTGATCTCGTCGGCGTAGGTGCCGCTGACCGTGGTCAGATGCGAGGCATAGAAGATCCCTGCTTTCAGAAACGACAGGCGACCATAGAATTCGACGCCATCGACCTGATAGGCGTGGGCTGGAATACCGAGCTGCGGCAGGCAGGTGGCATCGAAAAGACCTTGATACGCCAAATTGTGGATCGTGAGGATTGACGGGGTTGCCGAGCCGCGCCAGGCGAGATAGCCGGAGGTGAGCGCCGACGTCCAATCGTTGAGGTGCAGGAAGTTCGGCCGCCATTCCAGGCCGGTGCAGCCGATCGCCATTTCTGCCGCCGCCAAGCTCAATCGGGCAAAGCGGATATGGTTGTCCTGCCAATCCTGCCCGGCAGCATCCAGATAAGGTGTTCCATTTCGTTCATAGAGCTCGGGGCACTTGACGACATAGATAATAAGACCATCCGGTGCCCGCACCCGCCCGATATCGCAGGCGGGCAGGCCGGCATAGGCCGGCAGGTGAGCGACGATGGTCATATCCGGATGATGTTCGACCACCTGCCGATAGCCGGGGATGAGGACGCGTATGTCGCAGTGGCGCCGCAACGCCCGCGGAAGCGTCGCTGAGACCTCGCCCAACCCGCCGGCCTTCACGTAATCATCGATCTCCGACGTGACGTAGAGAATGTGCTTGTGACGGCCGCCGAGGAAACGCGGATCGAGCGGCGAGCGCTGCGCCCGGCTGGCGACGGAACGGAAAGGCGTCGTGCTTGGCGACCGCGCAGTACGCTCGCGCGCCCGCTCTGCCCGCGGCTCGTCGTCAGACCGCGGCGGCATTACTGCCGGCTGCAGTATCGCTGATCCAGAAGCCGGTTCTTCGGGGGCAGTGGGAGCAAGACTGGGCACGGCATTTCCTCCTGATCCGATTCGAAGGAGCAACCGCCCTGCCCTAACGCTGTTCCGTTAAGGTTCAAAGATTCTGTTCGATCCGTTGCTTAGCGGTCCTTAGCCATGCGTGAGGGCCGCAATCAAATTTTGATGTGGGTGCCGTGGAACAAAACCTCTCAGGGACGCTTGCTAAGTGCCGCGAGGTTTTGATGGGGGAACTGAGGAGCAGTCGCCTCTCGGTTAGGGCTGAAAATAGGTGATGCGGATCGCTCCTCTGGTGAGGGAGACCCCCTCCGGGAAGGCCGCCATGGGCAGTGCCCCGAGGAAGCGATCGAGCGCTCGCCCCTGCTCCGCGGCCGGGCGGTATTCCATCATCAAATCGAAAGATTCCGTGGCGGCAATTTCCGGAAGGTGCGGCAGCGCTTCAGCCGGCCGGCTGAAGTAAATGAAATCCCCGGGTGTGTGCCCCAGCGTCCAGCCTTCGAATGAGGCATGGGTGAGATGAAAAGGCGCCGGTTCCCGAAGATTCCAATCCTCAGTTGCCGCGCGCAAACTCTCGCTAAGCGACGAGTCATATTCCATGCCGTCCATAAGAGCTTGGTCGTTCTCAAGGTCGCAATGGTGCGGCGGCTCCGAAGCCAGGCGGAAATGGACCCCATAGCCCGCGACGGCCCTGGGGCGCCGCCAGAAGGGGCGCTCCTTGCCGAGCATCTGTTCAGCCACGACCTGCTCGTAATCCAAGCCTGCTCGGCGACAAATGGCTTTGGTGAGAAAAGTCACGCGCGACTCCAGCGTTTCAACGCTTCGTTTCCCCGACGCGACGGCGGCGAGATCACAGAAATGTTACAGCAAATTATTTAAAGAAAATGAAGGCAAGAGCGCTTACCGGGGAGCGATCCTCCTCCGCACCCCGGCGGGGATTTTGGCCTTTTCCTCAATCGTTTGGTCACAGCCGCCGATCTCCTGTCCTCGGGAACAATGGGCCTGATCGCCGCATTTCTCGAAGACAGTCGGGTTGGCTGTCTTTCACCACAACTATTCGTGTGAGCGGATGCCTGACCACAACTGCTGTCGGCGGCTGGCTGGCAATGCGACCGCGGACTGGGCGCGTGAACTGGGCGCGTGAATATGCATCTTCCGCGTTTCATGAGGGATAGACGGCGTGAGAATGGTTCAAGCAATCCGCGAAAAGAGCGCAGCCCAGGCGCAGGTCGATGCCCTCATCGCCGGGGCTCTGGCGGACCCTTTCGCCTTCCTCGGTCCCCATCCGGCCGGAGCAGAAACCGTCATCCGCAGTTTTCAGCCGGGTGCAGCAGGCGTCACGATTCTCGATCGCGCGACTGGCGAAGAAATAGCCAGAGCCGAGCTGGTGCATGGGGCCGGTCTTTTCGAAGCGCATCTGGAGGCGGTGCCCCGCGCTTATGTGCTGCGTATCGACTGGCAGACGGCCATACAGGAGATCGAGGATCCCTATGCCTTTGGGCTGCTGCTGGGGGATGTCGATCTGCATTTGATGTCGGAAGGCTCGCATCGGCATATCGGCGACGTACTCGGCGCCCAGTTGATGACCATCGACGATATTGCCGGCGTCCGCTTCGCCGTCTGGGCACCGAATGCGAAGCGGGTTTCCGTGGTGGGCGATTTCAACAGCTGGGACGGCCGGCGCCATCCCATGCGTCTGCGCCATGGCGCCGGGCTATGGGAGCTTTTCATCCCCCGACTGACAGCCGGCGAGCGCTATAAATATGAGATCGTGGCGCGCGATGGTACCGTCCTGCCGTTGAAGGCGGATCCCGTAGCCCTTTATGCGGAACAGCCGCCGGCGACCGCCTCCGTCGTCGGCAATCTGCACACCTATAGCTGGCACGACCAGCCATGGCTGGAAAAGCGCCCTGCCTTTCATCGCGGCGATGCCCCCCTCAGCGTGTACGAAGTGCATACCGGCTCATGGTGGCGGCATGAAGAACAATCGCCACATTGGCAGGACCTGACCGATCGCCTGATTCCCTATGTTGCCGAACTCGGCTTTACCCATATCGAACTTCTGCCGGTCATGGAGCATCCCTTTGCCGGTTCCTGGGGGTATCAGCCGCTCAGCCTCTTTGCCCCAACCTCACGACATGGCTCGATCGACGCCTTCAAGGTCTTCGTCGACTCATGTCATCAGGCCGGCATCGGCGTCATCCTGGATTGGGTGCCAGGCCATTTTCCCAACGACGCCCACGGCCTGGCCAACTTCGACGGGACACATCTATACGAGCATGAGGATCCGCGGGAAGGGCTGCATCAGGACTGGGATACGCTGATCTACAATTTTGGCCGCAGCGAGGTGCGTGCTTTCCTGATCGCAAGTGCCCTGCACTGGCTGCGCCATTATCATATCGACGGCCTGCGCGTGGATGCTGTCGCCTCCATGCTCTATCGCGATTACAGCCGCGAACCCGGCAGCTGGATTCCCAACGTCCACGGCGGCCGGGAGAATCTCGAAGCCATCCATTTTATGCGTGAACTTACCGGTACCGTTCATCGCTATTTTCCCGACGCCCTGATGATAGCCGAGGAATCCACGGCCTGGCCTCATGTCACCGGTCATGACGGCCACTGGGCCCTCGGGTTCGACGACAAATGGAACATGGGGTGGATGAACGACACGCTGCGCTACATGTCGCGCGACGCGGCGCATCGCGCCTATCACCACAACGACATGACCTTCGGCCTGATATATGCCTTCACCGAGCGCTTCATCCTGCCGCTCTCCCATGATGAAGTCGTCCATGGTAAAGGCTCGATCATCGGGCGCATGCCCGGCGACGACTGGCAGAAGCGTGCCAATCTGCGGGCCTACCTGGCCTTCATGTGGACCCATCCGGGCCGAAAACTCATTTTCATGGGAACCGAGTTTGGGCAGGAGCGCGAGTGGAATCACGAACGTCAGCTCGACTGGTTTCTGCTTGATCAGTCCAGCCACCAGCAACTGCAGATCCTGGTGCGGGAATTGAACCGCCTCTACCGCAGTCGACCCGCGCTTCATCGCCGCGATGACCTGGCCGACAGCTTTCAGTGGCTGGTGGGGAACGATGCGCAGCAGAGCGTCCTTATATACCTGCGCAAGGACCCCGGTTCTAATAGTCGGCCGATCCTGGTGGCCTGCAACTTCACTCCGGTTCCCCGCTATGACTACCGCGTCGGCGTGCCGTGCGCCGGTCGATGGCAGGAAACCATCAACACCGACAGCGTCTTTTTCGGTGGATCGAACCTGGGCAATAGCGGCGCCATTCACAGCGACGCCATTCCGTCCCATGGACATCCGCAGTCTTTGCGTCTCTTGCTGCCCCCCCTTGCCACCTTGATTTTGGAGTTCGACAGCTGAATCATGACGCAAATTCCCGATCGCCTGCTACCTGGCCACCCAAATCCGCTTGGTGCCACATGGGACGGACTTGGCGTCAATTTCGCCGTGTTCTCAGCCAATGCCGAACGGATCGACTTATGCGTCTTCGATCCCTCGGGACGGCGCGAAATCTCGCGCCACTCGCTTCCCGAATGCACCGACGAGGTTTGGCACGGATATCTGCCGGATGCAAAGCCCGGCCTGGTCTATGGTTTCCGGGCCTACGGACCGTATGAGCCGCGCCAGGGTCACCGCTTCAACCCGAACAAGCTGCTGCTGGATCCCTATGCCAAGCAGCTGCATGGCGCCGTTAAATGGACGGACGCGCTATACGGTTATCGCATCGGCAGCACGCGCAAGGATCTCTCTTTCGACCGGCGCGACAGCGCCGCGGCGATGCCCAAAGCCGTCGTCTGCGACACCACCTTCAATTGGGGCGATGACCGCGCGCCGGATGTCAGCTGGCCGCGCACGGTGATCTACGAAGCGCATGTGCGCGGACTGACCATGCAGCGGGAAGATGTACCGCACCGCGAGCGTGGCACCTTCGCGGCTTTGGCGGATTGGCATGTGATCGAGCATCTTGCCAATCTCGGGGTGACGGCGATCGAGCTGATGCCGATCCATGCCTATCTGCAGGACCATTTCCTGGCCCAGCGCGGCTTGCGGAACTATTGGGGCTACAGCACGCTCGGCTTTTTTGCGCCGGAGCCTGCATATCTGGGCGATGGCGCGCTCAGCGATCTCCAGGTTGCCATCCGCCGGCTGCATGCGGCGGATATCGAAGTCATCCTGGATGTTGTCTACAACCACACCTGCGAAGGCAGCGAACTCGGGCCCACGCTGTCCTTTCGCGGCCTCGACCATGCCAGCTACTATCGGCTGATACCGGGCGATGAAAGGCATCTCATCAACGACACCGGTTGCGGGAATACCCTTAATCTCTCGCATCCGCGGGTCCTGCAGATGGTGATGGATTCGCTGCGCTACTGGACGACCAATTTCCACGTCGACGGCTTTCGCTTCGATCTCGGCGCCAATCTCGGCCGCGAAGGAACCGGCTTTGATCCGGGCTCCGGCTGGTTCGATGCCATCCGCCAGGATCCCGTCCTGTCGCCGTTGAAGCTGATTTCCGAACCTTGGGATATCGGGCCCGGCGGCTATCAGCTGGGCAACCATCCGCCCGGCTTCTCCGAGTGGAACGACAAGTATCGCGACTGCGTCCGTCGTTTCTGGCGTGGCGATGAAGGCCAGTGCCCTGACCTTGCCGCCCGCCTGACCGGTTCCGGCGATCTCTTCGATCACCGCCGTCGACGCCCCTGGGCTTCAGTCAATTTCATCGCTTCGCATGACGGCTTCACGCTGGAAGATATCGTTTCATACGAAGCCAAGCATAATGAGGCCAACAAGGAAGAGAACAACGACGGTCACGGCGAGAATTTCAGCGCCAATTGGGGGGCCGAGGGTGAGACCGAAGATGCGACGGTCCTCAACCAGCGCCAACGCGTCAAGCGCGCCATGCTGACCACCCTCTTCTGCTCCATGGGAACGCCGATGCTGCTGGCGGGCGATGAATTCGGCAGGACCCAGCGCGGGAACAACAACGCCTATTGCCAGGACAACGAGCTGTCGTGGATCGACTGGCGGCTGACGGAGAAAGCGGCCAACGATGAACTGCTGAGCTTTGTCCGGCGCCTGATCAATATTCGCCGCCAGCACCCATCCTTGCGTGGCCATCGCTTCTTGCATGGCCAGGCGGAACTCGTTCCGGGCATCGCCGATATCAGCTGGTTCAATGAGGGGGGCCAGCCGATGACCGAGCCGGAATGGCACGATATAGAGCGTCGGAGTTTCGCCCTTCGCCGCGCCGCCGTGGGACGCGATGGCAGTATCGACATTTCGCTGCTCCTGCTCAATGCCACGGCTGAAGATCAGGACTTCACCCTGCCGCAGCCCGGCTGCAACTGGTGGCTGGCCGTCGACAGCGCAAACCCGCTGAGCGACCTGATCGGCAAGCCCGTAGGCGGCATCGCCACCCCGAGACGCGCGGCAGGTCAACAGAAATCCAGGGAAACGGTGCCGGCGGCCGAGCGGACCGGCGCCGAAGCAGCGCAGCCGGCAGGCACTCCCTCACCGGGCGATGAGGTATCGGCAGTCGCGACGATCGCCGACGAGGCTGGGACGGAAGAGGCAAAGCCGATGCTGACCATCGCCGGGCGTGCCGCCGTGCTTCTTCTTGCCCGGCAAGACAGTGATGTCGGACATTCCTAAGTGGGGTAACGCGCAATGGGGCAACATCATGCCTTTGCTCTGTCCGGGGGCGCTTCTCTTGTCTCGGCCCAGCAGACCCGGTTTCGGCTCTGGGCGCCTGACCAGCCGGCGGTGCAGATCGAGATCGACGGTCAAACGCCGCAGCCGATGGATCGGCGGGAGAATGGCTGGTTTGAAGTCGACCTCCCTGTCGGTGCCGGCACCCGCTATCGCTACCAGCTGGAATCGGGTCTTTCCGTGCCGGATCCGATGTCGCGGCGCCAAGCGGGCGATATCCACGATTTCAGTCTGGTGGTCGATCCGGCGGCTTACAGCTGGAAGAATTCGGGCTGGCACGGCCGTCCGTGGTCCGAGACGGTCATCTATGAGCTGCATGCCGGGCTGTGCGGCGGCTTCGCGGGCGTCGCCAAGCTCTTGCCTGCCCTGCGCGAACTCGGCGTTACCGCAGTCGAACTGATGCCGGTCGCCGATTTTCCCGGCAATCGCAACTGGGGCTATGACGGCGTCCTCCCTTTTGCGCCGGACGCGACCTATGGATCGATCGAGGCGTTCAAGGCGCTTGTCGATCGCGCTCATGAGCTGGGGATGATGATCTTCCTCGACGTTGTTTATAACCACTTCGGGCCGGACGGAAACTATCTCAACGAATATGCCTCGCGCTTCTTCCGGTCGGATGAGCATACCCCCTGGGGAGCTGCCATCGATTTCCGTGAGCCGGTGGTGCGGCGGTACTTCATCGAGAATGCCCTCTATTGGCTGGACGAATATCAGCTTGACGGTCTTCGCCTCGACGCCGTTCACGCGATTTCCAGCCAGGATTGGCTGCCTGAGCTGTCCAGGGAAGTGAGAGCGCATTTTCCGGATCGGCGCATTCATCTGATGCTCGAACATGACGGTAATATCGCGCGCTTGCTGGAACATGATTTCGCCGCCCAATGGAACGATGATATTCATCATGCGCTGCATGTCCTCCTCACCGGAGAGACCGCCGGCTATTATGGCGATTACGCGCTATCGCCCATCGATATGCTGGCGCGCTGCCTGCACGAGGGCTTTGCCTACCAGGGCGAGATCTCGGTCCATCGCGGCGGTGTCAGCCGTGGCACGCCGAGCAAGCACCTCTCGCCGGATCATTTCATCTTCTTCCTGCAGAACCATGATCAGATCGGCAACCGCGCCTTCGGTGAAAGGCTGATTGATCTGACCTCGACGGAGAACCTGCGCGTCGCCATCGCGCTCCAGCTCCTCACGCCACAGATTCCGCTGCTGTTCATGGGCGAGGAGATCGGCTCGCGGCAGCCTTTTCTGTTTTTCACCAGCCACAACGAGGCCCTTGCGGAAGCGGTGAGGCAGGGACGACGTAAGGAATTTGCGCAGTTTCCGCAGTTTTCCGCCGGGAATACCCTCAGCAAGCTACCCGATCCCAATGCACCGGAAACCTTCGAGCGTTGCCGCCTGTCTGCCGAATCCACCAAGGCGCATGCCTGGCGACAATTTTACCGTGATCTTCTCGCCATTCGCCGGGAAACGATTGTGCCGCGCCTGGCCGGCTGCCGTTCGTTGCGTGCGCAGGTGCTTTCTTCCGACGCGATCCTGGCGGAATGGCTGATGGGTGATGGGCATATTCTCACGATCGCGTTTAATTTCGGCGGCATAACGGTCGCCCATGATTGCCCGGCTGGCGCACCGCTCTTCGTCCTCAACCACCCGATGACCGCTGCCGGTAAAGCACAGTTGCCGCCGCATAGCTTCGCCGCCTGGCTGCGCGCGGCTTAGGCATCGATGATGGGCGCGGCGGAGGAAGAGCTACGTGAACTGGCGGTTGCCGCGGGACTGCAGCCCGACTGGCAGGGCCTTGACGGCGCATGGCGCCGCGTCGCCTCGACAACTTTGCGGCAGGTGCTCGGCGCTTTGGGCATCGCCGCCCAGTCAGGCCGCCAGATTGCGGAGTCGCGGCAGGCCCTGGCGCTAGAGCATCTGGAGACGCTGCCGACACTGATTACCGCCGTTGCCGGTGGCCGCGTAGCGGTTCCGGCTGCCTTCGGCCGCCAGCGGCGGGCCAGCGTCGTGCTGGAGAATACCCATGAGGAGCGGGCCCTGCCGCTCGCACCAACCGGCGATGGTGTCTTCCTGCGCGCACCCCGCCGGCCCGGCTATCACCGGTTGCGGATCGGCCGCCACGAGACCATCCTCGCCGTTGCGCCGCCGCGCGGAACGGCATGCAGCGATTTGACCGGCGGGCAACCCGCCTGGGGGGTCAGTGCGCAGGTCTATTCATTGTCGCGCCACGATGATGCCGCGCAAGATGACGGCGGGGTCGGTGATTTTTCCACGCTGCGGGAATTTACCGAAGCCGCCGCCTTGGCCGGCGCGGCCGCCGTGGCTATCAGCCCCCTGCATGCGCAGTTCAGTGCCGATAGCGGGCATTTCAGCCCCTATTCGCCGTCCAATCGCCTCTGGCTGAATGTCTTGCATATCGATGTCGATGCGGCGCGGCAGCTTTTTCCGAGCGGCGATCTCGCCGATCGACGACCGGTACATAAGCCCCAAATGCGACGAAAGGGCCCGGCTTCCCGTTTCGTCGACTGGCCGGCGGTATCACACAGAAAGCTGGCCGAGCTACGCGCGCTCTACCTGCAGGTATGCGACAATAACGGCCTCGCGCCGGAGACCGTTACCGGCCGCGCCTTTCGCGCCTTTGTCGCGGCCGGCGGCGCCGCGCTGAGACATCATGCGCTGTTCGAATCATTGCAGGCTCATTTCCTGCGGCAGTCATCCGCTCTTTGGCACTGGCGGCAGTGGCCGGCGGCCTATCGAAATCCCGATAGCGCAGCCTGCGCACGGTTTTCCAGGGAACAGGCACGGGAGGTCGAATATCACCTCTTCCTGCAGTGGCTGGCGACACGGCAACTGCGCGAGGTGAGCGAGCGATGCCGCGCCGAGATGTCGATCGGGCTCATCTGCGACATGGCCGTCGGTTCCGATGGCGCCGGAAGCCAGGTCTGGGCCGACCGGACGAATATGCTGGACCGGCTGTCGATCGGCTCGCCACCCGATGATTTCAATGCCTTCGGACAAAACTGGGGCATTACCAGCTTCTCGCCCCGCAATCTTCGTTGCAACGCCTATCGTCCCTTTATCGATCTCCTGCGTGCCTCATTGCAATATGGCGGCGGTGTCAGGATGGATCATATCCTCGGTCTGCGCCGGCTGTGGGTCGTTCCGGACGGGGCCAAGGCGACCGAAGGCGTATATCTCACCTATCCGCTTGAGGACCTTCTGCGCCTCACGGCCCTGGAATCTCATCGCAGCAAGGCTTTTATCCTGGGCGAGGATCTCGGCACGGTACCGGATGGCTTTCGCGAAGAACTGCAGCGGGTGGGTATCGCCGGGATGCAGGTTCTGTGGTTTCAGCGCGACGCCGCCGGCTTTCAGAAGCCTGGCGCCTGGTCATCCAATGCGGTCGGCATGACGACGACGCATGATTTGCCGACCGTCGCCGGATGGTGGCACGGCACCGATCTGGCGTGGCGCAAGAAAGTGTCGAGTGCCGCCGATCCCGCCGGAGATCGCCGCCTGCGGCGCGGACGTGAGGCCGATCGGCAAGGGCTATGGCAGGCCTTCCGGGCCGTGCCCGTCACAAAAGCCGCTCAGCCGCCCACAAAAGCCCCGGATCTGGCGGTCGACGCAGCTATTGCTTTCCTGGGGCGGACGGTCTGCGATCTCACCCTCATACCGGTCGAAGACCTGCTGGCGTTGCGGGAACAGCCGAACCTGCCGGGCACGATAGACGAGCATCCCAACTGGTGCCGCCGTTTGCCGCTCTCGGTCGGGAACATCTTCCGCGATCGCTTGGTTAAGAAACGTCTGCATCTGCACCAGCACCAGCGACACCTGTATCAACGTCCCCAGCACCAACGACACAAGAGATGATTCCCCGCGCGACGATCCGGCTCCAGTTCAATCGGCATTTCACCTTTGATCACGCGGTTGCGGTCGTTCCCTATTTTTCGTCGCTTCATCTCACCCATATATATGCCTCGCCGATCTTTGCAGCGCGCTCCGGCTCGACCCACGGCTATGATGTAGTCGATCCCAATACCATCAACCCGGAACTCGGCGGCCTCGAGGGCCTGCAACGGCTGGCGGCCGCTCTTGCGGCGCGGAACATGGGACTGATCATCGACATCGTTCCCAACCATATGGCTGCCGCGCACGAAAACCCCTGGTGGTTCGAGGTGCTGGAACATGGCCGCCACAGTCCCTTCGCCAAATTCTTCGATATCAACTGGCGGCCGGCGGACCCGCAGCTGCACAATCGCGTATTGCTGCCCATCCTCGGCAACAGTCTGACGGCCTGTCTTGCCGCTGGCGAAATCACGCTTGCCTATGACGAGGACCGCCGCCGGTTCGTCCTGCACTATTACGACCACCTCCTGCCGCTGTCGCCGGGAAGCTACCGGTCCGTCTTGCGCCAGTTAGGCGAGCCTTTCGCCGAGGTCGCCCAGCAATGGCCCATATCCCGCGAGATGACACCGGCGATCTTCGACGAAAGGCGCGCGGCGCTGGCGGAATTGCGGGCCGCCAACCGGTCGCATTTCGATCATTCTCTGCAGAATCTGGGCGCGGATACGCTGAGAAGCAGCGAGCTGCTCACCAAGATCCTGTCGCGGCAGCATTACACCCTGGCGCCTTGGACGGATGCCGGGCAGCGCATCAATTGGCGTCGCTTCTTCGACATCTCCGGGCTGGTCGCCCTGCGGATGGACCGCAGCGAGGTTTTTGCCGCAACCCACGCGCTGACACTGCAGCTATACGGCGACGGCCTGATCGATGGTGTTCGCCTGGATCACGTTGACGGGCTGGCGGATCCGGAAGCCTATTGCCGCCGGCTGCGGCGCGCACTCCAACGAGCCGGCAGCAAACGTCCGGAAGGCAAACGCGCGCCTTACATCCTGGTCGAGAAAATCCTGGAAGCCGACGAAACCGTGCCGACCACCTGGAAGGTGGACGGCAATACCGGCTACGACTTCATGGCGGAAGTCTCAGCCCTGCTGCACGATCCCGCCGGCGAGCCTGTGCTTACCAAGCTCTGGACCGACGCAAGTGGAGATGCGCGCGACTTCGCGACCGTCGCCACGGCGGCACGGCACGAGATCCTGCAACGGCTTTTTCCCCGCTACCTGCAGGATGTGGCGGACCTGTTCATTGCCGCGACCCGCACCCGGCCGACCTCCGCCGCGCAGGAGGCCGTACGGCGCGGGCTGACGCAACTGCTGTCCGTCTTCACCAGATACCGGATCTATGGCAGTGCCCAGGGTCTCTCCGGAGATGATGATAATGTCCTGGCCGCCTATCGACGACGCGCGTCGATCGATCTGCCGGACAGCGACCGCCAGGCCCTCGATATGATCTGTCAGCAACTGCGCGAACGCGACAGCAACGATGCGCGCGGCGCCGAGGCCCGCACGCGCTTCCAGCAGCTTTCGGCTACCTTGGCGGCGAAGGCGGTCGAGGATACGGCCTTCTATCGATACGGACGGCTGCTTTCCCGCAATGACGTCGGCTCGGATCCCGGCCAGTTCCATCTGCCCCTCGAGCGGTTCCATGCTGCGGGCCAGCGCCGCCAGAAGCTTTACCCCCATAGCCTTCTGGCGACCGCGACGCATGACCATAAGCGCGGCGAGGATATGCGTTGCCGACTTGCGGTGCTGAGCGAGGATGCGGCGCATTGGAGTGATCTGACGCGACGCTGGCTGGTACGCCATCACGACCTTCATCCGACCGTGCCTGAAGCCGTCAAGCTGATGACCTATCAGACGATCATCGGCGCCTGGCCGCTGCTTCCGCATGCGACGCATGCCGTCGAAATAGAGGATTTCTCCGAGCGTTTGCTGGTCTGGTTGCAAAAAGCCCTGCGCGAAGCCAAGCAGGAAACGTCCTGGGACCGGCCCAATGCCGATTATGAAGCGGCCTGCAACGCGTTCCTGCAATCGCTACTGGATCTTGCGCGCCCCGACTATTTCCTTGCCGATGCCGCCCGTTATGCCGACCGAATTGCGCCGGCCGGGGCGCTCAACGGCCTTACCCAGCTCACCCTTAGGCTGACTTCTCCCGGCGTGCCGGACCTCTACCAAGGTTGCGAATTCTGGGACCTCTCCCTCGTCGACCCGGATAACCGCCGCCCCGTTGACTTCGCGCGCCGCCAGGAAGCCCTCAGCGACGACCGCGAATTTGCCGGGTTGCTACAAGATTGGCGGGACGGAAAGGTCAAACAGCGGCTGATGCAGTGCCTCCTGGCAACACGCGCGATGATGCCCGATCTCTTCTCCGTCGGCCGCTACCTGCCACTTGCCCTCTCCGGACCGGCCGCGGACCGATTGATCGCCTTTGCCCGTCAGCATGAAGACGAGAGTCTGGTCGTCGTCGTGCCGCGTCTCGTTTTTGACATGCTCCAAGATGCACCCGCGCCCCATATTCCCGCCCAGCGCTGGCGCAATACGCTGATACATCTGCCGAAGATGATTGATGGGGAGGTCTTCACCGACTGTCTGACCGGCCGACATCACGACTTCCAGGGGAGCATATTGCCGACTGAGCAACTGCTGGAACCATTTTCTCTTTGCGTTCTTCATCAACGAAGGAGCCGGGCGGGCAAGGCCAGCGACGGTGCCTGAGCGTGCTCGTTCGAGTAGCGCCCAAAAAATATCCCCAAAATATCCATTGATGCAGCGAGGCAAAGGATGAGTAGCAAAGAAGAACGAATCCGTGAACTGGCGCATGCGATCTGGTTGAATGAAGGCAAACCGCATGGTCGGGCCGAGCAGCATTGGGAACTGGCCCGGCGACAGGTAGAAGCGCAGGAAGCGCAGGTCTCCGACGCCTCCACCGAAAGTGCGGAGCCTATGCCACCGATTCAGCCTGATGGTCGGGAGACGGAAAAGCCGGCAGACCGGCGGCGGAAGGCCGTCTCATCATCGAACAGCTCGCGCCCCGCCGCCGGCAATGGGAAGGCGGGCAAGTCAAAACCGCGCGAGAGCCGCGCTTAGGATCTCCTCCTCCCGATCACGTCAGAAGGCTCTCCTAGACGTCGTCGTCAGTTAAAGTTCGAGCATGACAACGACCATTACGCGCCGCCTTCCTCATAGCGGAAGCCAAGGCGCAGCGTCACCTGGAAATGGGCCACCTTTCCATCCGCCAAATGACCACGGATATTGCTGACCTCGAACCAGTCGAGGTTGCGTAGGGTTTTGGCCGCCGTGGCGACGCCGCTGCTGATGGCGTCGTCGATGCTCTTTTCCGAGGTGCCGACGATTTCGCTGATCGCATAAGTGCTTCCCATGATCCTCTCCTTCTTGTCTCGATGATCGCGTTCCGATTTGAGGGCGAACATGTGTGATCACATGCTCGCCATTTCCGCATGGGTCGCCAGAAACAGACCGGTCGCGACCTGATGCGCGCCGCGCGCCATGGCGTCCCGCACCTCGCCTTCGAGACGCTGGTGCAGATTCTCTCCCAGCTTAACAACAGGTCGGCTTCCCGACTTGTCCAGATGGGCCAAGGGAAGCGGAGCATCCTTCAGAATAATAAGGGCGGCAAAGGTATCGCTGCCCTGCAAAAGAACATGGAAATGCCCGCGTGTCTCGTCCCAATGGGCGACGTCGCTTAGCTTGATCGTTTTAGAAGACAGTATATTCATACTTTTACCTCGTTATGCTGTTCGGCTGGCCGACACCCTCCCCGAAAGCAATGTTTCTTGGGGGCAAGGGGTTTCCAGGCGATGGAAAGATCAGATCCAGGGGAAAGAACAGCTCCGGAAAGATCAGCTCCGGGCGGCTAGCCCTATATAGAGGAACCCGCTACGGGCCGGGTTTGTTTCCGTTTCCATTGCAAGCGATCCGTTGCGACGGCGCGGCGGGTCTCATGGACCGAAACGACAATGCCTCTGTATCTGGACTGGAAAGATATCGCCACACGTTTGGTATTAACGGTTCTTGCCTGTGGCATTCTGGGATGGGAACGCGGAGAAGGTGACCGCGCGGCGGGTATGCGCACCACGCTAATTGTCGGCCTGGCGGCCGCAATCGCCATGATCCAGACCAATATGCTGTTGCTGATGACCGGGAAGACGTCAGATTCGTTTGCCGTTGCCGACGTCATGCGGCTGCCTCTAGGCATCCTGACCGGAGTCGGATTCATCGGCGCCGGCGCGATTTTGCGCCGCAACGAGCGGGTCGTCGGGCTGACGACGGCAGCAACGCTGTGGTTTGTCACGGTAGTCGGGCTGTGCTTCGGCGGCGGACAGCTGGCGCTGGGCCTGGTTTCGTCTCTGCTGGCGCTCTTTATCCTTCATGGCCTGAAGGCCCTGGATTCATACCGGCGTCTTGAGCGCCGGTTGCGGCTGCGGGTGACTTGGCGACTGGACGATCTCGAAGAGGCAGATCTCCGGCAGATGCTGACGGCCGAAAATCTGGGCTTGGCCTCGTGGAAGGTCAATTATGATCTCGACCATAAGATCGCCGCCTTGCGCTGCGATTTGAAATGGCTGACTTCCGCCAACAATTATAACGTGCCGGATTTGTTGAAGAAGATGAGCCGCCAGCCGGGCATCATCCGCCTTTCCTGGTCGTTGTAGACCGACCCTTGGGCGCAGGGTCGGGTTCACACTTATGACCAGAAATGAAATCCCAGCACCATTAAAACGACAGAGAGCGAGATTGTCGCCGCCGCCAGTGGCACAACACGCAGCAGGCGCCGACCGAAAGCGATGATCATGGTTGCGGGATATATGGCCAAAGCCAGACACATCGAAAAGACCAGAGAGAGCTGGATAAGATGCGCTAGGAAAGAAGACATGATTCATACCTCGCATGACTGCCCCAAAGGTCCACCTGCATGCTCAGGAGTTCCATCTTCAGCGGCATCGTCCGCGGGAAAACCAAGCGAAGCGAAAAAACGTTCCTGCGGTTGGACGTCGTTCTCGTGATGGTGATCGATCAGGCTTCGCGCCGCGCGCCCTGTCCTCAAAGCGCGGCGTCACCTCGGTGCCGGACATATCGGCGCCGCTCTGCCAACGGAGGCAAGAGAGGATAGCCGTGAGTGCTCTCAGCCATCTAAAGTCAGAGGCGGACGGCTGCCGCCGTTGCGACATCTGGCGGTGCGGCGGACGCGTCGTCTTTGGCGAAGGTCCGCCGCATGCCCGGCTGATGCTGATCGGCGAGCAACCGGGGCACGAGGAAGATCTGGCCGGGAGGCCATTTGTCGGACCTGCCGGCCGGTTGCTGGATGCCGCCATTTCCGAGGCAGGCCTTTCCCGGGCGGATATCTACGTCAGCAACGCGGTGAAGCATTTCAAATTCGTTCAAAGAGGCAAGCGACGCCTGCATCAGAAACCGACCAACAGCGAGATCGATATCTGCAAGTGGTGGTTACAGCAAGAGATCGAGATCGTCAGGCCGAAAGTCATCGTCGCACTTGGCGCCAGCGCCGTCCGGGCGCTGTTCGGCAAAACAATGCCAATTCAAGCAAACCGCGGGAAATCGTTTTCCATCCCACCTGCCGCCACCGGCTTCATCACCCTGCACCCGTCTTTCGCTTTGCGTCAGCGCGAAAGCGATCGCCGCGCTGCCCTGTCGCGGCAGCTTGCCGCCGACTTGAAGCAGGCCGCCGCATTGCTCTGATCCAGGGCCCAGACCCACGTTCCGTTTTTGCGGACCGGGCGGAACCATCATTCGGGCGTCAGCTTGACAATGCATGAAGTAACGGCGCGCTGCGCGAAGGAGAGCCGCATGCAAGATGAAGCGATCAAACGCCATGCCTATCAGTTATGGGAGGAAGCCGGCCGTCCCGCTGGCCGGGACGAGGAGTTCTGGGAAAAAGCAAAGGAACTGGCCGCGATAGAGGAAAACCAGCTTCTGGCCACCAAACCGGCCCACGAAAGCAATGACGGTCCGTGGGGCCAACCGGTCGAACCCGCGGTCTCGCTTGAGAACCAGGGCGATTTCCCGGGAATGGCCGATCAGGGCGACGAGCAGCCTCAGGCGCCCGGCAAGACGCGCCAGCAGTAGAGGATCGTCCAAATCGCCGGACGCGGGAACAGCCCGCATCCCCGAAGCTTAATTGAGAAGGCAACATCCAGCACAGGAGCGCAACATGGCATCTAGTATTCCAGCTGACCAGGAGACCCTCGAACGGGACGAGACATACAGCCTCATTGCCGCCTCTAAGGTGCGAGGGACCGACGTCTACGACACCGTGGGCGAACATATCGGCGATCTCGAGGACCTGATGATCGATAAGACCTCGGGGAAGGTCGCCTATGCTGTCGTCAGTTTCGGCGGCTTCCTCGGCATGGGTGAAGAACGGCGCGCACTGCCGTGGTCGGTGCTCACCTATGACATAGAGAAGGAGGGCTATGTGACCGGCGCCAGCAAGGACGTTCTTCGCAATACGCCGGAGCTGGGCGATTACGGCGACCGGGAATGGGGCACACGCCTTCACCAGCATTACGGCGTCTCGCCCTATTGGATCTAGGAGGCGATGCCCCGCATCGAGAAAACCATGATACTCCATCCCACCACCGCCCGTGATCGCCACAGGCCCTGGGAAGAGCCGATCGAGCGGACCTAATCCGGTCGATGTCGCGACAAGAGAAAAGGCCAACCGGACGGTTGGCCTTTTTTCCGTGTTCTCAGCTTTCGCCCATTGTCAGCTGCCGCCACCGGAACCCCCGCCGCCCGAGCCCGAACCGCCACCAGCGCCGCTGCTCCCTCCCGATCCGGCTCCGGTACCGCCTATCCCGCTTCCGCCTCTTCCGGTACCGCCCGTCCCGGTACCCGTTCCGGATCCTGTCCCCGTATTGCTTCCACCCGCACCATTGGGGGATATCGTACCGCCGGAATTGGAACCGTTGGAATTCAACGAACCGCCATTATTCACGCCGTTGGTGTTGTTTGACGGCGTGCCGTTATTCTGTGAGCCGCCGGGAACGCAATTGGTGTTTTGCGAACCGACACAACCGGGCATCCCGGGTGCGCCATTGGTGGACTGCGCGAGGGCAACGCCGCTTGAGAGAAGGAGAGCCGTTGCCGTAACCACCATCATATTTCTATACATATCGAACTCCTTCCGTTGTTTAACGGGAAGAGCCTTTCGCGGCCGTTGTTCCCCCGCCGGCGAATTTCACGATTTCGTGCAAGCCAAAGGGCACAGATCGGCTATCTGAACAGATGGGCTATCTGAGCAGGCGCATGATCGCCCACCTAAGAAACCATTTCACCCCCGTCGCGGCCACCGGAACTTGCCGCGTCACATGCGGTTTCATTTAAACCAATACTCCTCGCTCATTCCTGCAGGTGAAAAGTGTCGGAAGTAACCAGCTTGAGAGGTACATCGCCCATCGATCTTCCCTGGCGAGATGAGCGAACGGGCGATGTACTGGTGATCGTCGAAACGCCGCGCGGCAGTCGAAACAAATATGCCTTCGATCCGATCTACGGACAGTTTCGGCTGAAGAAGGTCTTGCCGCTCGGCTTCAGTTTTCCCTTCGACTTCGGCTTCATTCCCTCGACCCGCGGCGCTGACGGCGACCCCCTGGACGTGCTGGTTCTTTTGGATGAACCCTTGCCTATGGGATGTCTGGTGAAGGGGCGGCCGATCGGCGTCATCGAGCTGGAGCAAACCCGCGACGGGCGAACGTTTCGCAACGATCGCCTGATTGTCCTGCCGACCGGCCCCAGCTGCCGCAACAATATGCAATGCCTCGAAGACCTGCCCAACGAGTTGCTCAGCGAGATCGAGGCTTTCTTCATGGATTACGCCCGGCAAGATGGACGCTATACAAGGCCGTTGGGACGCGGTTCCGAGGCACGGGCACTTGAACTCATCAGGGAGGGCGTGCAACAGGCATCCACCGCGCGGACGAGATGACGGCCGGAACATTCGTCCCTGCAAGCCAGCCCGGCGGATCGCTGCAATGGAAGCCGTCTCAACGCAATCAGGTGCGTGGGGGCCCCGACGGGGTCCTTCTGGCCGGACAAGCGGTTTTGGGCAAAATCGATTTATGTGAGATCATGTGCTCCTCTGCTGCTTAGCGGAAAGATGGGCCGGGCAGAATGGTCCCGCATCACCTTGCGCGGGGAATCTTGTAAACGGAACAAAGCGGCGGTTTTTCGTGTTTTTTTGCCTGCTGAAACGGCACAGGAAGGGCGACACGACGTGGATTCCCTAGATGCACGCAGCAAAAAACTAGGCAAATACCGGCAGAAACGTGATTTCAATCAGACCGCCGAACCGTCTGGCAATGCGACGGTGGCGTCCAGCAACAGGCTGCGTTTCGTCGTCCAGAAACATGCCGCCACGCGGCTGCATTACGACTTCCGGCTGGAACTCGACGGCGTCTTTCGCTCCTGGGCCGTCACCAGGGGTCCCTCGCTCAATCCTGCCGACAAGAGGCTCGCCGTCGAAGTTGAAGATCATCCGCTCGATTACGGCGATTTTGAAGGGACCATACCGAAGGGTCAGTATGGCGGTGGCACCGTTCAGCTATGGGATCGCGGCTATTGGCAGCCGCTCGAAACCGATGATCCGGCGGCTGCGCTCCGCAAGGGCGAACTCAAATTCCAGCTCGATGGAACACGCTTGCATGGCAGCTGGGTCATCGTCCGGATGAAGCATGATCGAACCGGCGGAAAGCGGACCAATTGGCTGCTGATCAAACACCGGGACGAATATGCCGACGAGGATGGCGAATCGCTCCTCGCCGACGACCGTTCGGTAGCTTCATCACGATCGATGGAGACGATCGCCGCCGGAAAAGGCCGCCGCCCCAAACCTTTCATGCTCCGCGGACAGCCTGCGGCGGCCGCGGATGCGGTGTGGAATAGCCGCGCGAAGGGCGGTGATATGGCCGGAAATGAAACGGCCTCCGCCACGCGGCACAATTCCCGACGCGAACCTGTGGGTCGCGCCGCCAGCCGAAAGAAAGATCCGCCCCGCGAGACACCGCTGCCCGCCTTTATCGAACCGCAGCTTTGCCAGCCGGTCGAACGGCCGCCCGAAGGCGAAGGCTGGGTTCATGAAATCAAGTTCGACGGCTATCGTGTACAGATGCGGATTGCCGACGGCGTGGTCACGTTGAAGACCCGCAAGGGGCTGGATTGGACGACCAAGTTTGCGGCCATCGCCAAGGCGGCCGCTTCCCTGCCGGATGGCATCCTCGACGGTGAGATCGTTGCTCTCGACGCCAATGCGGCGCCGGATTTCGCCGCCCTCCAGGCCGCCCTGTCCGAACAGGACACGGACCGCTTGATCTATTTTGCGTTCGACCTCCTCCACGAGGGCAAAGAGGACCTGCGTGGCCTGCCCTTGGCCGACCGCAAGGAACGCCTGAAGACGTTCCTTGATAAAGGCCGCCGCACCAGACTCATCCGCTATGTGGAACATTTCGAAAGCAGTGGCGATGCGGTTCTCAAATCCGCCTGCCGCCTTTCGCTGGAAGGCGTCGTATCGAAGCAATTGAACGCGCCTTACCAGTCCGGGCGGGGCAGGAGCTGGACCAAGGCCAAGTGCCGGGCTGGCCATGAAATCGCCATCGGCGGCTGGTCTACCACCAACGGCAAATTCCGCTCTCTCCTGGCGGGCGTCCATCACGGAGAGCAGTTTATCTATGTCGGTCGCGTCGGCACCGGTTATACCGCCGCCAAAGTGAAGCAGCTCATGCCGCGCCTGAAGGAGGTCAAGGCCGATAAGTCCCCCTTTACGGGGGTCGGAGCGCCGCGGCACGAGCGCGGCGTTCACTGGACAAGGCCGGAACTGGTCGCCGAAATCGAATTCGCCGGGTGGACGGGTGACGGCATGGTCCGGCAGGCGGCCTTCAAAGGTTTGCGCGAGGACAAGCCGGCCGATGAGGTACAGACCGAAAGACCCGCATCCCCCAGCCGCACGGATATAGCCTCTCCAAGGCGTGCCGGCGGCAAGAGCGCAGCGACAAAGAAGAGCGGCGCAAATGCTGCGCAAAAGGGACGTTCCGCCATGGGCGGCAAGTCAGATGTGATGGGTGTCCTTATCTCCAAGCCCGACAAGCCGCTCTGGCCGGATGCCGGCGACGGCAAGGCGGTGACGAAGCTGGACCTGGCGCAATATTACGAGGCGGTCGGGTCCTGGATGATACGCCATCTGCAAGGCCGCCCCTGCTCCATCGTGCGAGCACCTGACGGCTATGCGGCCGAACAGTTCTTCCAGCGGCATGCCATGCCGGGCACATCGGCCCTGCTGAAGCTTGTCACCGTGTTCGGTGACAAGAAGCCTTATCTGCAAGTGGATCGCGTCGAAGGGCTTGCCGCGCTGGCCCAGGTAGCCGCGTTGGAACTGCATCCATGGAACTGCCAGCCAGGCTACCCCGAAATTCCCGGCCGGCTCGTCTTCGATCTCGATCCAGGGCCGGAAGTCGAATTCGCCGCCCTTATCGACGCGGCCACCGAACTCCGGGACCGGCTCGACGCCGTCGGGCTGGTGAGCTTCTGCAAGACCACCGGCGGCAAGGGCCTGCATGTGGTCACGCCTCTTGCCAGGCGCAAGAACGGCAAATTGACTTGGCCCCAGGCAAAGACTTTCGCCAAGGAGATCTGTACCCGCATGGCGAATGATGCGCCCGACCTATATATCGTCAATATGGCCAAGAAGCTGCGGACGGGCCGCATCTTTCTCGATTACCTGCGGAATGATCGCATGGCGACGGCGGTGGCCCCCTTGTCGCCACGCGCCCGGCCCGGCGCTACCGTATCGATGCCGCTGACATGGAGCCAGGTCAGGTCAGGCCTGGATCCAACGCGCTATACCGTGCGGACGACACCGGCCCTTCTCCGCCGCACGAAGGCCTGGTCGGAATACGACGATGGGGCGCGCCCATTGGAAGAGGCGATCGCGAAATTGGCGCGTCGATAACGCCACGGCCGATGACAAGCCGCCGAAGGCCGATTGTCGACATGCGTTGGCAGGTATCCCTGCGCGCGCCATAAGGCCGCACAATCGCTCTCGCCAGCGCAGCGATACGCACAGTATCCCCCCTCCTTAATTCCCGTCTGATGGAACGATTACCCATCCGCGTCCTTATAAAAAGGCACGTATTGAAGACAGATCCAGAAAAGGAAGGAGGTTTCAATGGCCAATGAAAAGCGGGGTTTTGGCTCCATGGATGAAGCGCGTCAGCGCGAGATCGCCAGCAAGGGCGGTCAGGCCAGCGGTGGAAATTTCAAGAACAACCCGGAGCGGGCCTCAGATGCCGGCCATCGCGGCGGGCAAGCCAGCGGCGGCAATTTCAAGAACAACCCGGAACGGGCGTCCGAAGCGGGGCGCCGGGGTGGTCAAATGAGCGGCGGCAATTTCAGGAATAATCCCGAACGTGCGGCTGAAGCGGGTCGCAAAGGCGGCGAATCGTAAAGCAGCCGTCATTGCACCGAGAAAAGGAGGAGGGCGTCTCCCGGCTCTCCTCTTTTTTGTGCCAAGAGGATGCGAATTCTATCGCCTCTGATGCGGCAGCGATCCATCTACGCCGTATCCGAATCTCCCTCTCCATCCCCATTCCATTTTCGCCTTCGGACTCTCTCCGCCGCCGCGGTCTTCCTTCACGTTCCGGTGTTCTGCCTGTCGCGCTTGCAGGTACAGACCAGCACGGGAACAAAGTCACCGATGTTCTTATTAATGTTGCATCTGTGTCCCTTGAGAAGGAGTCTCTCCATGAAGCGTGCTTTGTTGGCGGCCGGTGCCGCTATTTTCCTCGCGTCCCTGCAACCCTCTGCCGGTATCGCCGACACGACCACGAGCGTTACCAATTCCAGTGAAACGGATGCCGGTGCTTTGATCGGCAAGAAAGTCGTCGATGCCAATAACGATACGGTCGGGAAAATCGACAGCGTGCTGGTAAATGCCGACGGCAAGGTGAACGCTGTCGTCGTCGATGTCAGTTCCTGGCTCGAAAGCAAGAAGCTGGTATCGGTTGAGTGGAGCGATCTGAAACTCAATGCCGACGGCAATGTCGTTACCAGCCTCAGCAAGGACCAGGCAAAGCAGGCAGCTGACTATAACTATAAGAACGAGCACCTGCGCGGCCACGTGTTCACCAGCAATAACGAGCTCTACCAGACCAATGGCGAGGCGGCGAGCCAGACTGCGGCGAACACGCAGACCGATACCACTGCCGAGAAAGGCCAGAGCGGTCTGAAGAATTCAGACGGCAGCGTGAATGCCAGCGAAGTCATCGGCCTGCAGGTGCGCAATCCGGAAAACCAAAGTGTCGGTAAGATCAGCGAGGTTCTGCTGAACAACAAAGGCAGTGCCAACGGCGTCATTGTCGATGTCGGCGGCTTTCTCGGGATGGGAACACATCCCGTGCGACTGAAATGGAATGAGATCCAGTTGCATGAAAACGGCAGCGACGATTTCGCCAGCACGTCCATGACCAAGGACCAGTTGAAGCAACTGCCGATCGTCAAACGATAAAGGGGATGCGGATGGCGAGCAGCCTGCTGGGCAGCTTGCCATCCGCCCCGAATCTCTTGAGGAGGGATATGGCGACGCAAATCCGGGCCATCTGGAAAGGCTATCTGAAGATCGCCCAAGTAACTTGTGCTGTGGCGCTCTACACGGCCGTTTCGACCTCCGAAAGGCTCACCTTTCATACCCTCAATCGGAAGACCGGCCATCGCGTCCATCGTCAGCTCATCGACAGCGAGACCGGAAAGCCCGTTGATCGCGAAGATCAGGTAAAGGGATACCAGGTGGAAAAGGATGACTATGTCGTCCTCGAACCTGAGGAAATTTCGGCGACGATTCCGGTCAGCAATAAAATACTGGAAATCGACTCATTCATCGCTTGCGATGATATCGACAGCGTCTATTTCGATCGTCCGTACTATCTTGCCCCCGCGAACAAGGACGCCACCGAGGCCTTCTATCTTATCCGCGAGGGACTGAAAAAGGCATCCGTGGCGGCAGTCGCGCAAGCGGTCCTCTTCAGACGGGTCCACGCACTTCTTATCCGCGCCCACGGACCCGGACTGATCGCCACCATGCTGAACTACGATTACGAAGTCCGGTCCGCAAAGGAAGCTTTTGCCGATATTCCCAAGCTCACTATCAAGCGGGAGATGCTCGACCTTGCCAAGCATATCATCGAGACCAAGTCCGGCAAATTCGACCCCAAGGCATATGATGATCGCTATGAAAATGCCCTGGCGGACCTGGTCAGAGCCAAGCTCGCGGGCAAGCCGCTAAAGCCCAAAAAGCCCGCCAAGACCGGCGAGGTCGTCGATCTCATGGAAGCATTGCGCCGCAGCGCCGGCGGAACCAAATCAGCTGGAGCCGCCAAACGGCCCGCGAGAAAGAAGGCGGCCAAGCGAAAAAGCCCGGCGGGAACGGCGCGCCGCAAGGCCAGCTGAGCGCGATCAGCTATTTCTTATGGCGCGTTTCCTGGGCCAGGCTGCGCCGCAGCGCTTCGGTAATATCGATAACGTTATCCCCCCGCTGAGGCGTATCGCGCTTTGATTTACTCTTGCGGCGCGCGCCTTTCTTCTTATCCGCGATAATCTCCAGCAGATGTTCCTGGACTGGATCGTGGACCATTTTCGGACTCCAGTCCGTGGCCTTTTCGGTAATCAGCTTCTCGACCATCGTCACAAGCTTGGCGTCCGGCTTGGCGGCCCGGATATCGCCAAAATAGGCTTTGGGATCCCGCACCTCATCGCCGTAGCGCAGGGTCCACAGAATGATCCCCCGATCACGGGGCCGAAGCATGACCGCCCGTTCACGTCCATACATGACGAGCCGCGAGATTCCCACGGTCTTGGTTGCCACCATAGCCTCGCGAATGACGGCGAAGGCTTCCTCCCCCACGGGATCATCCGGAAAGAGGAAGTGCGGCTGGTCGTACCAGATCCATTCGATGCTGTCGGCCGGCGCGAACATGTCGATATCGATTGTCCGCGTGCTCTCCAGGGCGACGGCATCGAGCTCCTCGTCTTCGAGCATGACGTAATCGCCCTCACCTTTCTGATATCCTTTTACCTGATCCCCTTCCCCGACCACCTTGCCAGAATCCGCGTCGACATACCGGCTGACAACCCGGTGGCCGGTAGCCCGATTGAGAACGTGGAAACGGACCCGGTCACGCTCCGTGGTCGCCGGCATCATCTGCACCGGGCATGTCACGAGCGACAATTTCAAGTAACCTTTCCAGAAGGTACGCGGCGGCATAGCGGTTCTCCCGTGAAGCTGGGAACACAACGCGATCACTTCGCAATGTTCCTGGCGCTCCAGCGCCCTTCACCTACGGGAAAGAGCCGGAACGATCGTTATCTTCATGCTTAGGGGGCGATGCCCGGCGGACGCATCAACCCGCTTCGGTCGCTGACTAACAGGAAGCATCGCATTGGGCAGGAAGGCGTAAGTCTTGTGTCAGCAAGACCACTTCGAGGTGGTCATCGACGCGCGTGCCGCCGCGATTCCGCAGAGCCCGCTCACAGGCGACACGGATGACCTTTCCGTAGTCAAGAACCAGTCGCAAATTCCCCAGCACCGGGGTCGCATGCAGGCCTTCGGCAACGAAATTTCGCGGCAATACAAATACCAGCGCGCTGTCGCCAAGCTGGGCCGGCCAGCGATAATCCTCTGGTTCAACGTAGATGTATGAAAAGAATTCGATCTCCGCGTCTTGCATGGCCACCTCGGCGAGCCTGGCGTTAGCTTGGCCCCGTAATTTCCAAACGCCGGTCACAGCTATTTGTTCCGCTCTTTCCCATCTGCATAGATTCCAGCGCAACCTGACCAGCAGCTTGCGCCGCAGGAACAAATCTTGGGTCGGTTGGCGAAAGCAACCCACTTGAGAATAGTTTCGTCAGGAGGGAGGCGAAACAGCTGATCGCCCGGAAAGCGCAATCTTGGCGTCTCGACGTCGAAGAACATCAATAGACTCGCGTTCCTCCTGTCAGCACAAGATAGTCGAAGGAGAGTTCAGCCCGCCAAAGTAGCCGTTGATCACGCCATAACATTTGTTAATCTGACCCCCTATTTTTCAGGCGAAGCAGCGCTTTGACTATAAGGGGCACCAGATGCGCAGTTCGAAAACGCTTCACGTCGTCAATTGTCACGCTGAAGGCGAGGTCGGCGACGTGATCGTGGGTGGCGTCGCCCCGCCCCCGGGCGCCACGCTGTGGGAGCAGCGGCGCTTCATTGCCGAGGACCAGACCTTGCGCAATTTCGTGCTGAACGAGCCTCGCGGCGGCGTCTTTCGTCATGTCAATCTACTAGTGCCGCCGAAAGATCCGCGCGCGCAGATGGGCTGGATCATCATGGAGCCGGAAGACACGCCGCCGATGTCCGGTTCCAATTCCATCTGCGTCGCGACCGTCCTGCTGGATAGCGGCATCCTGCCGATGACCGAACCCGTTACCAAGCTGGTACTGGAGGCGCCTGGCGGGCTGATCGAGGCAACGGCGCAATGCCGCAACGGCAAGGCGGAGCGCATCACGATCCGCAACCTTCCCTCCTTCGTCGACAAGCTCGATGCCACGATCGAGGTTCCCGGCCTCGGCAGCCTGACCGTTGATACCGCCTATGGCGGCGACAGTTTCGTGCTGGTCGACGGCAGGGCGCTGGGTTTCTCAATCAAGCCGGACGAAGCCCGCGATATCGCTGTTATCGGCATGAAGATCACCAAGGCAGCCAATGAGCAGCTTGGCTTCACCCATCCGACCAATGCGGACTGGGACCACATCTCCTTCTGTCAGGTGACGGCACCGCTGGAACGTGACGAGGGCGTCTTGTCCGGCTTCAATGCCGTCGCCATCCGTCCCGGCAAGATCGACCGCTCGCCCACCGGCACCGGCTGCTCCGCCCGCATGGCCGTCCTTCATGCGCGCGGCATGATGAAGGTCGGCGATCGCTTCATCGGTCGCGCGATCACCGGCTCCCGCTTCGATTGCGCCATCGCCGCCGCAACGGAGGTCGGCGGCCGATCCGCCATCATTCCTACCATCACGGGCCGTGCCTGGATCACTGGCACGCAGCAGATCATGCTCGACCCCGACGACCCCTGGCCGCAGGGCTATCGCCTTTCCGACACTTGGCCCGATATCGGTGCCTGATGCCGCTCGCCTCGCCCCCCGGCGTGATTTCGCCCTGGGTAAATTTTCGCCCCTGGATAAATATGTCGGGTTGCAGCGTCAGCGGTACTTGGTGACATGGCCCGCCGAGATTCCTTAAAAAGCAGCCACGCGCAATTTTCGAAGAAATTCCACGTCAATCCATCCCTGGTCCGTTGACGCCGGGGCCAACAAGAGGTTTTCTTGCGGGGCATAATTTTCTTGTGAGAGATAAAACAGGTATGGGAGGCCTCAGCGATGTCGTCGACAATGCTTCTGACCGGCACACCTGTAATTGCGGCGCGGCGACGGGCAGCTGGCCCACGTAAGCGGCGCTTCGACCAACGTGCACAGAACGACCTACGTCACCTGCTGGCGGCCCTGAGAGAGATCGGCGATCGACCGAACCTGGAACAGCTATTGCTGCGCTATGAGGTCAGCAAAGCCCGATTGACGGCCTTTGTACGAAAGGCCGAAGCCGAAGCCCTCATCACCGAAAGCTGCTGCCAGTAAGCGCAGCAGCCGCACGGGCAGATCGTCACGGAGAGATCGTCGGCGGGGTCTACCGGTGTCTTGTCTCGTCAGGACTTGTCAGGGGCTTAACCGACTTCGCGATGATCGCTGCTCATCCCGGTTGACGCCGCCGCTCCTCGCCGGATGCGGGATCGACGATCAGAATGCAGGCCACAGCAGCTTCGCCCTCACCTGAAGAGTTTGCGCTCAGGCGTAGGCTGCCCGTCGCCGCTCCAGGTTGCTCGCGGCATTCTCCAGCCAGTCGGAGACTTGCAAGGCAACATCCCTCGCCTGCAACGTCACCTGCGGCAGCCCCATCAGCTCGCCGAAAGTGAACCGCGCTGCGGGGCCGGCGACCAGCAGAGTCGGCTGTCCGTGCCCAGCAAGGTCGATGACGCGGCTTGCACGATCGACATGGATGCCAAGATGCAGCGGATCGGCCGCCAGCAATCCCCCGTCGCTCAGCGATTGCAGAACCGGATTGCCGGCGATCAGCGATGCATGATCCGGTCCCGTACAATTGACGATCGCATGGAAATGACGTTCCTGCAGCGCGCCCGGCGCTGCGCTGCGGGGGCGCAATTTCACGCGGAACACTTCCTGTTCGAAGGCGACTTTGGTAAAGGATCCGGCAATAATCTGCAGACCCCTGCGCTTTAACTCCGCCTGCAGCACGGCATCTATCTGCGGAGCGATCTGATAGCGATGCGAGTCCCAATAGGGCCGCAGATGCCGGTTAAAACGCCGTTTTTCAACCAGCGGCAGACTGCTCCAGATGGCAAACGCCTGTTGTCTGATAGCATCGATCGCGTCTTCCCAGGGGCGCCCTTCCCGCTGCAATTCGGCGGCGACACGCCGCACGCGCTGTAGCAAGGATGATACGGTCGTTGCCGGGTCACTGGAGAAATCGCCATAAGCCTCAACCGGCAAGGCCGTGCGCGGTTGCGGCAACTGCCCGCGCCGGGAGATCGCCGTGATCTGCCCGGCATGTCCGCGGGCGCGCAGGGAAGCGACCGTATCGGCCATGGTGAGGCCCGTGCCGATCACCAGGACCCAGTCTTCGCTGCGGACCGGCTTCAGGGCGCCCTTGCTCCAGGGATTGCCGATGAAGCGGGGATGCCCGGCAACCGCCGCAAAGGCCGAGGGTATGGCGGGTTGCGGATGACCGGTGGCGAGGACGATCAGATCGGCTTCGAGACTCTGTCCGTCCTTCAGGGCAATGCGATAGCCGCCTTCGGATGGCGTGACGCCCGTCGCCACGGTTTGTAGATGGCGGAACTGGATGCCGGGCGCCTGCTGGGCTGCCGCACGGACCAGGCCGTCGACATAGCGCCCAAATACCTGGCGACGCGGATAGGCGCGGCCGTCGGCGAGAATAGCACCGGGATCACCCGCGGCATCGGGGGATTGGCGAAACCAGCGGTCGAAATGCTCGGGTTCATCCGGCAGCGGGGTCATGCGCGACGCCGCCACATTGACCCGGTGTTCCGCATCTTCCGTAGAATAGGCGAGACCGGCGCCGATGACGGCGCGCGGCTCGACCACGGTCAATGAAAACGGCTTATCGTGGGCGGCTCTGAGAAGATGCAGCGCCACGGTCGCGCCGGCGAAGCCACCGCCGATGACGACAATATGCGGCTTCGCGGCCATGGCAGGCAATGATCCCGATCAGGACTGCGACTGGCGCAAGGAGGGTGCGACAACATTGGCAATCATTTCGCCGAAGGGTCCGGCATTTCGCGCCGGCCCGAAGTTATTGCCGGTAGTCGCCTTCAGCGGCAGTTTCGGGAAGACCAGTTCGGCGAAGCGATAGCACTCCTCGAGATGCGGATAGCCGGAGAGAATGAAGCTTTCGATGCCGAGATCGATATATTCCTTCATGCGTGCTGCAACCTGGTCCGGATCGCCGACCAGGGCCGTTCCGGCACCGCCGCGCACGAGACCGACGCCGGCCCAGAGATTGGGACTGACTTCCAGCTTGTCACGGCGCCCGCCGTGCAGCTGCGACATGCGCTGCTGGCCGACCGAATCGAACTTGGCAAAAGCACGCTGTGCGGTCGCGATGGCCTCGTCGTCGAGATGCTTGATCAAGTCATCTGCGGCAGCCCAGGCCTCCTTGGCAGTCTCGCGCACGATGACATGCAGGCGAATACCGAATTTCAGCTTGCGGCCCTTCGCCTCGGCAACCCGGCGCATGTCGGCGATCTTCGCCGCCACATCGGCCGGTGGCTCGCCCCAGGTCAGATAGACATCGACATGATCGCCGGCGATCTCCTGGCCGGCAGCGGAAGAACCGCCGAAATAGAGCGGCGGATAAGGTTGCTGAACCGGCGGATAAAGCAGTTTGCCACCTTCGATGGCGAGATGCTTGCCCTTGAAATCCACTGACTGCCCCGTCATCAGCTCACGCCAGATGCTGAGGAACTCGCCGGTGACGTCGTAGCGCTCCTTGTGATCGAGGAAGACGCCGTCGCCTTTCAATTCAGCGGGGTCACCCCCGGTGACGACATTGATCAACAGGCGGCCGTTCGAGATGCGGTCCAAGGTCGCCGCCATGCGCGCCGATGCGGCTGGTTCCTGCAGGCCGGGCCTGACTGCGACCAGGAAACGCAGGCGTTGCGTCTGCGGCACCATGGCCGAAGCGACAATCCACGAATCCTCGCAGGAACGGCCGGTCGGCAGCAGCACGCCATAATAGCCGAGCTCGTCGGCGGCCCGGGCAATCTGGCTGAGATAGCCGAGCGAGACATGCCGCGCCCCGATATCGGAACCGAGATAGCGGCCATCCCCATGGGTCGGCAGGAACCACAAGACGTCTGTGGTTTTTTCGGGAGCGGCAGCTTGATTAATCGGCGTAACTGAAGAGGTCATGATGGGCTGTCCGTCTTGCTATCGAAACGACGCATGCGAGGCTTCCGCGCTACTGGATCGGCGGTGCCCTCAGATATTCTCTATCAAATCAGTAGCGTAAACTGAGGAATACTCGGCTGGACGCAAGAAAAACTCGCGCAGGGGACGCAAGAAAAACTGCGGCGGCTCGCTCAAGTTCCAGCAGGACGGGTCAGCTGCATTGCCTGCTCCTTAGGAATCCTTGTCGGCACACCGAGATTTTCTCGTTGGCGAGCCGCGTCGACTTGCCGCTAATCACATTCCATTCGTGCTGATCTCATTGCTCCGAGGGGATTCTCCATGTCGCGTCTTACACGCCGATCCATCCTGAAGGCCGCTGCCGGCGCGACGATCGCCAGCACCCTGGCCACCCCGTTTTTCGCGACTGCCGCGCGTGCCGCGATCAAAGAAATCAACATCGATTTCGCGACCTATAACCCCCTGTCGCTGGTGATCAAGGATCAAGCCCTGCTGGAGCAGGAATTCGCCAAGGACGGCACCAACATTCGCTGGGTGCAGTCGCTCGGTTCCAACAAGGCGCTGGAATTTCTCAATGCCGGTTCGATCGACATCGGATCCACAGCCGGCGCTGCGGCTTTGATCGGCCGTGTCAACGGCAACCCGATCAAGGTCGTCGGTATCTATTCGCGGCCGGAATGGACGGCGCTGGTCGGCCGCGCCGAGTCAACCTTCATCTCCGCCGCCGATCTCAAAGGGAAATCGGTGGCCGTCACCCGTGGCACCGATCCGCATATCTTTCTCATTCGCGCCCTTGGCGAAGCCGGGCTGACGGAATCCGATACGCGCATCGTGTTGCTGCAGCATGCCGACGGCAAGGCTGCTCTGCTGCGCGGCGACGTCGACGCCTGGGCCGGCCTCGATCCGCTCATGGCGCAGGCGGAAGTGGAGAATGGCGCACATCTGTTCTATCGCAACCCGGCGGCCAATTCCTGGGGCGTCATCAATGTGAGAGAAGCCTTTGCCAAGGAGAACCCGGAAACAGTGAAGCGCGTGCTCGTCGTCTACGAAAAGGCGCGGCAATGGGCCGTTGCCAATCCGGCCGATTTGAAGGCACTTCTCGGCAAAGTGACGAAGCTGCCCGACGCCGTTCTTGCCAAGCAGCTTGAGCGGACCGATTTCTCAAATCGCTCGGTAACGCCGGAAACGCGCCAGACGATCCTGCTCGCCGGCCAGGCCTTGCAAAAGGCCGGCGTCTTCAAGCCGGACGTTAATGTCGAGACCAGTGTCGATCAGTTGATCGACACGCAATATGCGCTGGCCGTGAATTAGCACCGCGGGTGACCCTCCGAAATGGCTGAGCTGGGGTCTGCGATACCGGACAAACACGTAGCGGCCATGGCGGAGCGCCGAGCGGCAACGCCGTTTGCTTTCCATCTGCGCCGCATCGCGCGGCACCCGCTCCTGCTCGGTTCGATCTTGCCCATTTCAGCGGCCGTCCTCTACGAACTCGCCTTTCAACTCGGCCTGGTGGAAGCGCGGTTGCTGCCGCCGCCGAGCCATATCTGCAAAACCCTGATCGATCTCGCGCTCGCGGGCGACCTCGCCGGCCATGTTGCGGCCACCAGCCTGCGCGTATTGACCGGCTTTGCTGTGGGTGCCGCGGCGGGGACGGTGCTCGGCGCGCTGACGGGAAGCCTGCCACCCTTGCGGCGCCTGCTCGATCCGTCGGTCCAGGCCTTGCGCTCGATCCCATCGCTTGCCTGGGTGCCGCTTTTCATTCTCTGGCTCGGCATCTTCGAAGCCTCGAAAGTCGCGCTGATCGCGGTCGGCGTCTTCTTTCCCGTCTATCTCGGCGTGATGACTTCCTTCGTCAATGTCGATCGCCGGCTGGTCGAGGTGGGACACATCTTCCGCCTGTCCCACGCGGCTTTGATTAGGCGCATCCTGCTGCCGGCGATCCTGCCGGATTATCTCGGCGCCTTGCGGTCGGGGCTCGGCCTCGGTTTCATGTTCGTCGTCGCGGCGGAAATCATGGGCGCCTCCGAAGGACTCGGCTTTCTGCTGGTCGACGGGCAGCAACTGGGCAAGCCCGACCAGATCCTGGCAGCGATCGTGGCCTTCGCCGTCATCGGCAAAGCGGCCGACTATGCCCTGCTCGCCGCCTTTGCCCCCTTGCTACGCTGGCAGGATTCTTATGGTCGCCTGAATACGGCGGCGCGACGTAACCGGATAAGCTAGCCCGATGTTGAGCATCGACCGGTTGACCAAGATCTATGAAGGCAGCGCCGAGGCGTTACGCGAGGTCTCTTTCCGGGTCGAGCCCGGCGAGATCGTCGCCGTGATCGGCGGTTCGGGATGCGGCAAGACGACCTTGCTGCGCCTGGCGGCCGGACTGGAAAGCCCGTCGGCCGGACGCGTCAGTCTCGACGGTGAAACGATCCGCGCACCGCATGCCGCCATCGGATTCGTTTTCCAGGAACCGCGCCTCTTTCCCTGGCTCAGCGTGGCGGAGAATGTCGGATTCGGCCTCACGCATCTGCCGCCCGTGCAGCGCCGGCAAATCGTCGAGACCGCCTTGGCGCGCGTCGACCTGGCCGCCTATCAGGGGCGTTGGCCACGCGAGCTTTCCGGCGGCCAAGCGCAGCGCGTCGCCTTGTCGCGCGCTTTGGCAACGGAGCCTAAAGTCCTCCTGCTGGATGAACCCTTTTCAGCGCTTGACGCGTTGACGCGCAGCAATCTGCACCATCATCTGCTGACGCTTTGGAATGCCTACCGGCCGACGCTGCTTCTCGTCACGCATGATGTCGAGGAAGCGGTGAAACTCGCTGATCGGGCCATCGTCCTGCAATCGCGTCCCGGGCGTCTGTTCGCCGAAATCGCCATCGATCTCCCCCGCCCGCGCGATGCGCTGTCGGACGCCTTCACTATCGTGAAACGTTCCATTCTTGACGCCCTCGCCACGGCGAGCGAGGGCGCTCTTCTCGCCGGCTGAGGCCTCCCCAGGGGGTGACCCACGGTTTTCTCGCGCGAGTTTTCCTCGCGGCGAGATAAATTTTGCTCGGTTTACTCTATCGATTGACTAGGGATTATAAAGCGATGGTTGGCGCCGCCGAATAACGTAGCGCCACGCTGCGGCGGGCTTATGCCGGGCGCCTTTTATCTGAAAACGGCAACCTATTTGAGCGAAGAGGAAACACGCATGTTCCGCAAATTCATTGCAGCCGCCGTCGCCCTGGCGGGTTTCGCCGGCCTCTTCGGGGAAAAAGCCGCCGATGCAGGCGAATTGCGCATCGGCTATCAGAAATACGGCACGCTGGTGATCCTGAAAGAAAAGGGCCTGCTGGAAGAGAAGCTGAAGCCGCTCGGCTACACCGTCACCTGGACGGAATTCCCCGGCGGGCCGCAATTGCTCGAAGCGCTGAATGTCGGCGCCATCGATTTCGGGACAACCGGCGAAGCGCCGCCGATTTTCGCGCAGGCCGCCGGCGCGCCGCTGCTCTATGTCGGCTATGAACCGCCGGCGCCGACCGGCGAAGCGATCCTGGTTCCCAAAGACAGCCCGATCAAATCCGTGGCAGACCTCAAGGGCAAGAAGGTCGCGCTCAACAAGGGCTCCAACGTCCACTACTTCCTGGTGAAGGCGTTGCAGGCTGGCGGTGTCGATTACAAGGACATCCAGCCGACCTTCCTCGCTCCTGCCGATGCGCGTGCCGCTTTCGAAAGCGGCGCGGTGGATGCCTGGGCGATCTGGGATCCGTTTTTCGCTGCCGGCCAGGCGGCAACCGGTGCACGGACGCTGGTGGACGGCACCGGCAGCGATGGCAAGGGCCTCGTCTCCAATCACCAGTTCTTTCTCGCCGAGCAGAAGTTTACTGCTGCCAACCCGCAGGTGATCGATACCACGCTTGCCGCCCTCAACGAGATCGACAATTGGGCGGCAAAGCATCCGGATGAGGTCGCGCAGGATCTCAGCCCGAAGACCGGCATTCCCGTCGATGTCCTGAAAGTCGCCATCGGCCGGCTGGGTTTCGGGCTGCGGCCGATCGATGACAGTGTCATCGCCGAACAGCAGAAGATTGCCGATACCTTCCTGCAGCTGGGTCTCATTCCAAAGCCGATCAATGTAGCTGATGTGGTGCGCAAGCCAGGCGCCTGATGCGGCCTTGACATCTTCCGCCATCCCCCGGTGGAACCGAGGGGTGGCGGGCCGAACCTAAGATCCGAACCGAGGGATCGATGACGCGAATCCGTTTCAACGAGACAGTGCATCGTCAGCCGAGAAGCAGGTGGCCGGTCTACCCTCAATCGCGCCAACGGCAGACCGCCCGACCTGGTAGGGAGATGAAACAGATGGCTCTCACCAGCAACGCCAGATCGCCACGGCAGCGGCTCAGCCAGTATCTGCTGGGAAGCCCCGTTGCTAACGGCCTTCTGCCCTGGCTGCTCCCCGTCCTGCTGGTGATTGTTTGGGAAATCGCGGCGCGCTCCGGCCTGCTGTCCTCGCGGGTATTGCCGGCGCCAAGCGCCGTGGCGCTCGCCGGCTGGTCAAGCTTGCGCGACGGCAGTCTGCTGCATCATGTGGCGATCAGCACGGGCCGCGCCTTCTATGGTCTCGTCATCGGCGGCGGCCTTGGCTTCGTGCTCGGTCTTCTGACCGGCGCCTTGCCTTTGGCGGAGAAATTGCTCGACAGTTCGATGCAGATGCTGCGCACCATTCCCCATCTCGCCATCATTCCCCTGGTCATCCTGTGGTTCGGTATTGGCGAGGAAGCGAAGATATTCCTGGTGGCGATCGGCGTCCTCTTTCCGATCTACCTCAACACCTTTCACGGCATCCGCACGGTCGATGCTTCGCTGGTCGAAATGGCGAAGGTCTATGGCCTTTCTGGGCGTGCGCTTTATTGGCGCGTCCTCCTGCCCGGCGCCCTGCCGTCGATCCTCGTCGGACTGCGCTACGCGCTCGGCATCATGTGGCTGACGCTGATCGTCGCGGAAACCATCTCGGCCTCTTCCGGGCTCGGCTATATGACGATGAATGCGCGGGAATTCCTGCAAACCGACGTCGTCCTGCTGGGTATCCTGGCTTATGCCCTGCTCGGCAAGCTGGCCGACCTCGCAACGAGGTGGCTGGAACGCTGGGCTCTCTCCTGGCACCCCGCCTATCAATTCGCCATCACGACACGGACAGCCGAGGTAGCATGACGGCCAATACTGCGGAGTTCGGATACAGCCATTTGACCGCGGGCGATCGACGGCAGCAGGTATTCCGGACCGGCGAGTCCGTCGCCCAGTTCCCCCCGCTTCAAGGGCCCTTCCGGCCGGCCGATGAGCAAAAGGTCGACGGTGTCCCGCCGGGAGGGAGCGACACGGGAGGGATTGATGACCGGCTTGCGGGCAAGGGGCTTTCCGTCAGCCTGCGACAGGTCAGCAAATCCTTCGGCCAACGGCAGATCCTCAAGGATATCGACCTGGAAATTCCGGCCGGCCAATTCGTCGCCATTGTCGGCCGTTCGGGTGGTGGCAAGTCGACATTGCTCCGCCTGCTGACCGGCCTCGACCAGCCCAGCAGCGGCGATATCACGATCGCCGGACAGGGGATCGACGGCTTGCAATCCAGCGTCCGGCTGCTTTTTCAGGAAGCGCGGCTCCTCCCCTGGCAGCGGGTCTTGTCCAATGTCGGCATCGCCCGCGGTCCGCATTGGCGTGAAACCGCCATGACGGCCTTGCGTGATGTCGGCCTAGCGGACCGCGCGCATGACTGGCCGGCCGTGCTCTCCGGCGGCCAGCGGCAGCGTGTCGCACTTGCCCGGGCTCTCGTTAATCATCCCGGCATTCTGCTGCTGGACGAGCCGTTCGGCGCTCTCGATGCCTTGACCCGGATCGAAATGCACCAGCTGATCACGCAGATCTGGCAGGAGCATCGTTTCACCGCCATTCTGATCACGCATGACGTGCACGAGGCGATCACCCTCGCCGACCGCGTTCTGGTGCTACGCGACGGCCGTTTCGTCTTTGATGAAACCATCATCCAGCCGCGACCGCGGGCGTTGGACGATGCAAAGCTGGCCCACATCGAAAAACGGGTGCTGGCTGCGGTTTAAGGGCTCGTCCCCCGCCGCTCGCAGTATCGACTTATCTACGCGTCAACTGCCGGCTTCGCTTGGTCGATGCCGCGCCGACGCGTTTGCATCAGTCATCCTCCGGCGCAGGCTGGCTTCGCTTTCGTGCCGGCCCTGACAAAGGTGTCTCTGACGATCTCGGCCGTCCTTTGGTTTCCTTGCGATGGAGTTTCTGCGCGTAATCGGCAGTCTCCCCCTCGAGGTGCTTCTGTCGTTCCGACGCCCGCTCCGTGATATGTCCCCCCTCCTTGTTCAATTCCCTGATCTTCTCGCGATACTCCTCATCCGTTTTTATCTTCGACATCTCAATCTCCATCGATTCGGCCTTGCGAAAGTCTCGACCGCGTGAACGCGCCTGGATCCGATCCCGCGCTTAAAGGAACATCGGGGAGCCGCGTTTGTTCTTTCCCTGACACGAATTTCAGAGTGACGCGGAGGTGCTCCCGATGAAGGAGAAATCCCATCGTCGTGTTACGCCGGAAGATGAAGAGCGCGGCACAGCGATTCGCAGACCAAGGGTCGAGAAACCCGACGAGAAACCGCCGGTAACAGGAAATGCGGGAGAAGACTTGAAGCAAGGCGCCGACGCCCGCGCCGAAGCGGCTCGCACCAAGGATGACTAACCTTCAGGTAGAGGGGACCACCATCCATATGAAAGGGAGCAGCGCTGGATCGATCTCCGCACAGGCGATCGGGGCCAGGACTCACAGGGAGCGTGGTCGCAGGGAGCGTGGTCGCAGGAGACAGCCGAAAAATCGGGCGGTGCGGCAACCACCATTGCCCGTCATGAGTGAGTGAAAGAGGGCTATGCGCCCGCCGGAAAGGGCACCGCGGGCAACACCTAACGGTCCGGTGGTCGAGAATGCGAAACATCGCCAAAATATGCGCCTGGATCTTCGGCGGCCTCTTCGCCCTTGTTCTGATTTTCTGTTGCGCTGTGTACCTCTTCATTTCCTCCGATTACTTCCGCAGCTTGGCGGAGAATCGCGCGAACGGTTCCACCGGCCGCAAGACTGAGATCGGCAAGATCGAAGTGGCCTGGGGTCGTGTGTCCCATGTCAGATTGACCGATGTAAGCCTTTCAAATGTGGATTGGGGCAAGGCGCCTCATATGTTTGAAGCGGGGGTCATCGATTTCGATCTGAGCCTGTGGCCCCTTCTCCGGGGTCATGTAGACATTCCCCAGCTGACGATCGAACGTCCCAAGGTGGCGCTCGAGCGTAACGCCAAAGGCCAGTCAAATTGGAGCTTCCAGGAGAGTCCGGTCGCAGCCTCCGCGGTCGATACGGTGACGCCAAACGAGCGCAGCAATGCGCCGATTATCGGCAGTCTGCAGATCCGCGATGGCAAGATCGGTTTCACCGACCAGCAGCGCCACCTGTCGCTGGAAGGTACGGTCAATATCGCCTCCGGTGCGGCGGCCGAAGCGGAACAGGTCCATCTCGCCATGAAGGGCGCCATCGAGGACAAGCCGCTTTCCCTGTCGTTCACCGGTGGGTCGGTGCTTCTGCTGCGAAACGGCTCCGCTCCTTATCCTCTTTCCCTCAAAATCGATTTCGGCGCCACCAAGCTTGCGCTGAGCGGCAAGATCGCGGACCCCTTCAAGTTCGAAGGGGCCGACGTCAAATTGCATCTGCAAGGTCCGGACCTGGCCGAGGTCTTCCCCCTGCTCGGCGTTCCCGCGCCGCCCACACCACCTTACGAGCTGGCCGGGAACCTGGAACGGACCGGAGATAGCTGGAAAGTCACCAACCTCGCCGGCACGATCGGTAAAAGCGATATTGCCGGGGCGATTTCCATTGAGCGCAGGGGCAAGAAGTCTTATCTGCGCGCCGATCTGATTTCGACCAATCTGAATTTCGACGACCTCGGTCCTCTTGTCGGCATCCCGCCCAATACGAAGAAAGGCGATGTCGCATCGACGCAACAGAAGCAGGAGAAGCAGAATCTCGATCAGCAGCAGAACCTGTTTCCGGATACGCCTCTGCATGTTGAGCTGCTGCGCGAAATGGACATGGACGTGTCGCTCGACGCCAAGCATGTGACCGCAGCGCCCTATTTGCCGGTCAAGGCCATGCTGGGGCATGTCAAGATCAAGGACGGCAATGCGGTGCTGGATCCGCTTAAACTCGCCGTGGCCGGCGGCACGGTCACCGGCAGCATGGGGGTCGATTCGCGTCCCGATTCGCCGGTCGTAACGGCGAAGCTGGGTTTTCGCGATCTCGACCTGAAGGAATTCTTCCGGACCTCGAAATACTTCACCACGACCAATGGTAAAGTGCTCGGCTATATCGATTTGAAGGGCAACGGTCACTCGCTCGCCAAAGTCTTCGGCAGTGCAGACGGCGAAGGCGGGCTTGCCATGACCGGCGGCTCCATCAGCGGCTTGCTGATCGACCTCGCCGGACTGGATATCGGCCATGCCCTCATTCTCTATATCACCGAAGACCAGCGCCTGCCGATCCGGTGCGCCATGGGCCGCCTTGCTTTCCGGAACGGCTCAGTGGTCTTTGACAAGACCATGATGGATACCACCCGCTCCGTGCTGCATATCGATGGTCAGACCAATCTGACCAGCCAGCAAATCAACATGAAGATCCAAGCCGACGCGAAGAAGTTCAGCCTGCTCGATCTTGAGGCACCGGTCCTCTTTCAGGGAAAACTGCGCGAGCCGGACATTTCTATCGGCAAGAAGGTGCCAATCCCCCTTATCGAGCTTGGGGGCGCGCGGGATCTCGATTGTGGCAGCCAGATCAAGGCCGCACTGCCGGGCCTCCAACAGGTCAATGAATAATGACGCCCGGATCCGACATTCCGCTATCTCTGGCGGAGTTGCGCCGAAAGCCCTTCAAGGACAAGCTGACCACGTTTTGGCAGCTTTCGCTGCGGGCGGTTGAGGCCTGGTCCAATGACCGCGCCCTCAGCATGGGGGCGAGCCTCGCCTTCTACACGGTCTTCTCCATGGCGCCGCTGCTGCTGATCGCCATTTCCATCGCCGGTCTCTTCTTCGGCAATGATGTCGCGCGAGAGGCGGTCGTCGACGAATTTCGCCTCTTGGCGGGGACCTCCGCAGCCGGCGCCATCGACTCATTGCTGATCAGCGCCAGCCATTTCGGCTCGGGGCTTGTCGGCATCACCATTGGCGTCTGCACATTCCTAGTCTCGGCCACCGCCGCTTTCATCGAACTGCAGGACAATCTCAACGCCATACTGCGAGCTCCGCCGCCGGCATTCTCAAAGTACTGGATATTCATGCGGCAGCGCTTCATCAGCCTCGCCATGATCCTCGCCATCGGCTTTCTGCTCCTGGTGTCGCTGGCGCTGGATGCCGGCATTGCGGCCTTCGGCCATTACTTCCAGGTCGATGCGGTTGCCGTCGTCCTCGCCATTGTCACTTTCCTCGCGAATATTGCGATGTCGGTTCTGCTGTTTACCCTGATCTTCAAGGTGCTGCCCAATGCTCATCTCAGCTGGCGCGCCGTCCTCTGGGGTGCCGTCTTCACGGCGACGCTGTTCATCATCGGTAAATTCCTGATCGGGTTCTATCTGGGACAAAGCCATATCGCCTCGACCTACGGCGCCGCCGCTTCGCTGATCACGGTTCTCCTCTGGGTTTACTACTCGTCGCAAATCCTGCTGATCGGCGCGGAGTTCATCGCAGCCTTTACCGGCCGACTGGAACCCGAAAGTACGCCGGCGCAGCGGCCTCGAGCGCAACATCGATCCTCGCCAGACGGTAAGAGAAGCTGACTCCGGCACGTCGGGCACATGACCTTGGCGGCTTGCCTCCCGGACGACCACGGCAGGATTTTTCGGCGCTTCGTTAGGGAACGGACGATATGCGCCGGCACTTCCTCTTCAGTCCCCAGGCGAGGGACCGAGGCGAAGGAGGAAAAAATTTCCAGGCCGGCAGCCCGCAAGAAATTGGCGGCTTTGCGATCAAGCAACCGTGAGAGGCTTGTGCCGCCCGCGTCATCGCCGGCTGCACCCCTCATTCCGCCCGAAACCGGCCTCACCTATGTTACCGATGGTGCGCCCGGGTTTACGCGCCGACCCTACAAAACCGCTTTCAGATTTATCGACCTGACGGGGAAGACAATCCGCGATGAAGCGATCCGCGCACGGATCCGCAGCTTGGCCATTCCCCCTGCCTGGACGGAGGTCTGGATCTGTCCCGACCCGAAAGGGCATCTCCAGGCGACCGGACGCGACGCCCGCGGGCGCAAGCAATACATCTATCATCCCGATTTTCGTGCCGCGCGGGAAAGCAGCAAGTTCCTGCATCTGCTGTCTTTCGCCGCTGTATTGCCGCTGATCCGCCAGCGCGTCAGCCGCGACATGGGCCGTCCCAGCCTCGACCAGTCCAAAGTGACGGCCACCGTCATCTTCCTGCTCGAGGCGACCTTGATCCGGATCGGGAACAGCGAATATGCCCGCACCAATCGCAGTTTCGGAATCACGACTCTTCGCAATCCGCATGTCACCGTCGAAGGGCCGGCGATCAAATTCAAGTTTCGCGGCAAATCTGGCAAGATCTGGAATGTCCAGCTGTCCAGCCGACGCGCCGCGAAAATCATTCGCGCCTGCCAGGAATTGCCGGGTCAGCTGCTGTTCCAGTATGAAACGGCCGAGGGCGGCCTTTCGCCCGTCACCTCCACCGACATCAACAGCTATCTGCGGGAGATCACCGGTGAGGATATCACCGCGAAAGACTATCGGACCTGGGCGGGAACAGTCCTCGCCGCGCGCATGCTGCACGAGCTGGGGCCGGAGATCGGCAATCGGAAGCGGGCCTTGCGCGAGGTGATCAATCGCGTGGCTGATCAGCTCGGAAACACCCCAACGATCTGTCGTAACTGCTATATCCATCCCGGCATCCAGGAGCTCTTTCTGGCAGGATCATTCACCTTGCGGCCACGAGCGGCAAGCGGCAAAGCCGTCCTCGATCCGCACGAAAAAGCCGTCCTGGCCTTGCTTAAGAATATCGAAAAGGCAGCGGTTACGACGACCTTGCGCTAGGCCGACGACGGCTGCCGGTTCGGGCGAGGCCTTGGCTTTGCCATCACGAAGAGGGCGACCGCCATCCCGCCGAGGGCGACCATCGATAGCAGCCAGAAGACATCGATATAGGAAAGCAGCGCCGACTGCTTTTGAATGAGCTGCCCGATCCACGCAGTCGTCTGTCCGACGACGTCGGCTGGTGCGCTGCCTAGGCTTTGAAAATTATGGCTGATCTGCTTGACCGCTTCCTGATAGCGGGGATCAGAGGGTATGATATGCTCGACAAGCCGGCTTTGGTGAAACTGCTCGCGCTGCGCCAGAGCCGTTTGCGCCAGCGAGACACCCATGCTGCCGCCCAGATTGCGGGCCACGTTGATCAGCGCAGAAGCCTGATTGGTCTTCGTCCGCGGCAGGCCGTCATAGGAAGCCGTGGTGATCGGAATGAAGACGAAAGGCAGGCCAATCGCGAGGAAGACGCGGCACCAGGCGGCATAGGACCAGGTCAGATCGCCATTCAACCCCGTCACATACCACATGGCGAAGGCGACGACGGCCATGCCCGACCCGATCAGGTATTTGGGCGCCACGACCGTAATGAGACGTCCCGATATCGGCATCAGCATCATGGTAACGAAGCCGCCTGGCGACAAGGCGCTGCCGGCCAAGGTCGCCGTATAGCCGAACTCTTCCTGCAGCATCTGCGGCAAGAACTGCGTCGTTGCCACCAGGATCGCGCCCACGCATAACATCACGGCGAAGCAGCTGCCGAACTGGCGACGCCCGAGAAGGCGGATATCAACGATCGGGTCCGCGCGCATCAGCTCCCAGGGCACCAGCAGCACGAAGGAGATGCCCGAGATCACCGCGAAAGTCAGAATGAAGCTGCATTCGAACCAGTCGTTTCTCTGCCCTTCGTCAAGGACGACCTCCAGGCATCCCAGCGCCAGGGCCACGAGAATGAATCCGATATAGTCGACGGATAGACCCCGGCGCAGGATCTCTTGGCGCTCTCTTACCGCCGCGGCGGGTTCGGAAACCAGCAGGTCGACCAGGACCAGGGATAGAACTCCCATCGGCACATTGATCAGAAAGACCCAGTGCCAGCTGTAATTGTCGGTGATCCATCCCCCCAGGGTCGGTCCGACTACCGGCGCGACAACGACGGCAACGCCATAGATCGAAAAGGCGCGGCCGCGCAGTTCCGGCGGAAAGGCGTCCGCCAGAATCGCCTGCTCGCTGGGCGCCATCCCGCCGCCGCCAAGGCCTTGCAGAACACGGAAGACGACCAGCGCCGGCAGGCTCCAGGCCAAGCCGCAGAGCAGCGAACTGACCGTAAATACCGCGACGCAGATCATATAGAAACGCTTGCGGCCAACGACCGTCGACAGCCAGCCGCTGATCGACAGAACCACGGCATTGGCAACCAGATAGCTTGTCACGACCCAGGTCGCCTGGTCGAGGCCGGCCGCCAGGCCACCGGCGATGTGACGCAGGGCCACATTGGCAATCGTGGTATCCAGCACTTCCATGAAGGTTGCAATGGAGACGACGCAGGCGATCAGCCAGGGATTGTGCTTACGGGCAGCGCTGCTTGCTGGCATGAATCTACCTCTGAGATCACCGGACGCGCACGCGCGGCACGACCGAGAGGCCGGGACCCAGCACCAGGTCCGGCGGCAGGTTGTCGATGGCGATCTTGACCGGAACGCGTTGGACGACCTTGACAAAGTTGCCGGTGGCATTTTCCGCCGGCAGCAAACTGAAGGCGGTTCCCGAACCCGTTTGCAGGCTGACGACATGGCCGTGAAAGTCGATAGTGGGATAGGCGTCGATCTCGATATTGACCGGTTGTCCTGGCCGCATATCCGTGATCTGCGTCTCCTTGAAATTTGCCGTCACCCAGATCTCGTCCGGCACGAACATCATGACGCTCTGTCCAGCCTGAAGATATCCCCCTTTGGCAGCAGAAAGATGCACGACATGGCCGGATTGAGCAGCGGTCAAGGTGGTATAGCTGAGATTGAGGGCCGCTTGATCGCGCTGCGCTTCGGCACGCAGGCGGTCGGCGACGGCGCTGTTCCGCTGCGCCTGCAGCGAACTGACCTGCTTTTGGGCGGCATTGACGCCTGCCTTCGCCTTGGCCACCGTGGCTTCCTGCTGCTGCAGCTGCGAAGCGGTTTGCTGTGCCTTCTGCACGCTGCCCGTGCCGAGAGAGGCCAGCTTCTGATAGCGCGCCGCATCCTCGGCCGAGAAATTGCGGGCTGCCTCAGCTTCCTTTACATCGGATTGGGCTTGCTCGACCTGGGCAATCTGGGCACTGATCTGCGCGTCAATATTGGTGATGCTGGCTTGTGCCGCCGCGACTGCCGCCTCGGCCTGTTCTGTGGCGACTTGATAATCGCGGTCGTCAATCCGCAGGAGGATGGCGCCCTTCTCGACATGCTGGTTGTCGGTCACCGGTACCTCGACAATATACCCCTGTACCTTGGGTGCGACAGCAAACTGGCGCGCATCGATAAAGGCGTCATCGGTGGTTTCAAAATGACGGGCATGCAGCCACCAAAGGCCCGTAGCCACCAGCCCCATGCCCACGAGCACCAAGATGAAAAGGGTGATCAGCGGATGCGACCTGATCTTCAGCCACAGCCCGTTCTCCCTATCCGGGCGGTCGTGCTCCCTGTTCGGGTCTTCCCCTTCTCCCTGGCGGGCCTCTTCATCCTCTCGCATATCCTCGCCGGTGCGGGCCGTCTCACTGCCACTGCCGGGATCAGGCCGCGACGCCTCGTCCGCACCTTCCGGCCTTTGATTGCTTTCTGGGTTTGACATGGCAAGCCGTAGCGAAGAGGGATCGGGTAGCTGCTGACAGCGTTCGGCGCCGCTCCGGAATGAGAGGAGTGACAGGACTGCAACGCCGGAACGCTTGTTCCGCTGGTGCCGACTAACGATCAGACGGTCTCCGGCGTTCCCGGCGAAAGCCTGCTGCATTCACAGATCAGCAAGACGACATCAACGCTCTGCCTCGGATACCGAACCCATGGTTCATGCGGGTACGGCTTCGATATTTCGACCGTAGAACCGCGGGCCCAGCAGGGCGGCGATAATCCCCTCCGCCACCACCTTCGGATCGCCGGTGAAGACACCGACCTCTTCGCCCGGCTCATCTCCCAGGTCGCAGACCTCAAGCAGCTGGGTTCCGTCGCCGACGAAGCCGAGCGGTTTGCCGTGCCGATAGGCCTCATTGATGAAGTGAATTGCCAATCCCGACGCAGCAAGTGCCGCGGCCGATTCACCACCCAGGACAATGGCGCCATCATAGATGACCGATGGCGCATTGGGTGCCGCGCGATTCACTTTTACCTGGCCACCGGCTGAATCCGTCACCACGCCGGCATGGGCGGCGATGAATTCGACCAGGATCCCGTCGGCAGCGAACTGCGCCTGCAGGGCCTTCAACTGCTTGCCATCACTCCCCTCGCCGCCCAGCAGCGCAACTTTCGCTCCCTTGGCCGTTGGTGCCGGCTTGTCCATGCTGAGGGCCGGCGAGACCAGCCCCTTGGCCTTCGGATTCAACGGACCCGCCGGTGTCGGCGCCGACGGTGTCGGATTCTTGGCGTCCCCGACGGGGTCCACCGGGATGCCGGTGCGCGTCGAAACACCCTGCGCGAGATCGGCCGAGATGTTGACCAGGATCTCATTCATCACGTGATAGCGCACTTCCTCGTTGACGACCTGGTTGAGTTCGAACGAGAAGGCCTCGGTGATGTGCAGCTTCTCCCATTCCGCCATACTGTTCCAGAATTGCGTGGCCTGGCTGAAATGGTCCGCGAAGCTAGGGCTGCGGGCACGGATTTTGTTGCCCTCCACCTTCTCGGCATAGCTGGTGAAGGCCTGGACAGCATCGGGCGTATGCGTCGGGCATCCACCCCCCAGCCGATTGGGGAAATACGCGACGCGCCCGGGATTAATCGCAACGCGGGTCATCGCATCCCGTTGGTTATTATGAACGGGATTGACCGGCCGATTGATCGGCAGCTCGGCGAAATTCGGGCCGACGCGGCGCAGCTGCGTGTCGAGATAGGAGAAGAGGCGGCCTTGCAGCAGTGGATCGTTGCTGAAGTCGATGCCGGGAACGACATGACCCGGATGAAAGGCGACCTGCTCCGTCTCGGCGAAATAATTGGCGGGGTTTCGATTGAGGGTCATTTTTCCGACGCGGCGCACCGGGACCAGTTCCTCGGGAATGATTTTGGTCGGGTCGAGGAGATCGAAGTCGAACTTGAATTCGTCCTTTTCCTCCACCACCTGCAGCCCGAGTTCCCATTCCGGATAGTCGCCTCTTTCGATGGCTTCGAAGAGATCGCGTCGGTTGAAATCCGGGTCCTTGCCGGAAATCTTCTGGGCTTCATCCCATGCCAGGGACTTGAGGCCCTTGAGCGGCTTCCAGTGAAACTTAACGAAGCGGCTCTTGCCCTTGGCATCCACCAGCCGGAAGGTATGGACGCCGAATCCTTCCATGGTGGCGAAGCTACGGGGAAAGGCGCGGTCGCTCATCACCCACATCATCATATGGGCGCTTTCCGGGGTTAGGGAAATGAAGTCCCAGAACGTGTCGTGAGCGGAAGCCGCCTGGGGAATTTCGTTATTCGGTTCCGGCTTGACCGCATGGATGAGATCCGGAAACTTGACCGCATCTTGAATGAAAAAGACCGGCATATTATTGCCGACCAAGTCCCATACACCTTCGTCGGTATAGAACTTGACGGCAAAGCCGCGCACGTCGCGCGGACAATCGCTGGAACCTCGCGAGCCGGCAACCGTGGAAAAGCGCACGAAGACCGGTGTCTGGCGGCTAGGGTCGGTGAGCAAGCCGGCCATCGTCAGGTCCGACAGATCCTCATAGACCTGGAAAACGCCGTGGGCGGCGGCACCCCGGGCGTGCACGATGCGTTCGGGAATGCGCTCGTGGTCGAAATGCATGATCTTTTCCCGGAGATGGAAATCTTCCATCAGCGTGGGGCCGCGTAGCCCCGCTTTCAGGGAATTCTGATCATCCGAAATTGCCAGCCCCTGATTGCTGGTGAGAATCTCCCCAGGATCGATTGTATCGCGCTTGAGGTCGAGATCCTTCGTCGTTTCGAGAGACTTGCTCGACTGCTTGCCAGCATTGCGGTGCGCTGCCTGGCCGGCGGTGCGTGCCTTTTCCGCCCCGCCACCGCTGCCTGCTTTTTTTGCCATGAAATTCTCCCGAGAAATGAATGAAGCCGAGCCGTATTATCAGCGATCTACGTGCTGCCCCTGAGGACTGGCACGGGCGCATATCCGTCGGAACGCGCCCTTGGCTTCGCACTCAGCTGGACTGGCACTTGGACATAGGCTCAGGTAAGACACGGCGCCGGTGCGATGTTCCATCCCGGCGGAAATGTGATCGATCCCGTATGCTGGACACCGCTCCTCATGCATCGTCCTGCTCGCTTCGCTCGTCATTATCTCGTTTCGGTATCGCATCCTTTTAAGAAGCCTCATGGGGCTGCTGACACGCATAGCGGCTTCGCTGCTGCGTTCGGTCTGTCCTGGCGGAACCTTTACAAGAGCGGGGCCTTTTTAGGTATCACTCCAAGGCTGACGAGGCTGCCATGGCGATGAGCATTCGTCCTTTTGCAATTGTGACCGGTGCATCTACAGGGATCGGTTACGAATTGGCGCGCTGTTGTGCCATGGATGGCTATGACCTCCTTATCGTCGCCGATGAACCCAATATTCACTATGCCGCGGACGAATTGGCGGCGTATGGCACCCATATCTATCCTCTTGTCGCCGATCTTTCGGGCGAAGAGGGCGTGGATATCCTCTGGCGTGCAAGAAGGAATATCGACCGTCGCCTGGATGCGCTGCTCGCCAATGCGGGCCGCGGTCTCGGGGGTGCCTTTCTGGATCAGGACTTCGCCGACATACGTCATGTGATCGAGACCAATGTGACCGGTACGCTTGACCTTCTCCATCGCGCCGCGGGGGAAATGCGGCGGCATCGGGAAGGCCGAATTCTGATTACCGGTTCGATCGCCGGATTCATTCCTGGCAGCTATCAAGCGGCCTATAACGGTTCAAAGGCCTTTATCGATTCATTCTCGTATGCGTTGCGCGAGGAATTGAAAGATACCGGCGTCACTGTGACCTGCCTGATGCCCGGCGCAACGGAGACGGAATTCTTTCGCCGCGCCAATATGCTCGACACCAATCTCGGGACGGCCGAGAAGGACGACCCTGCCGAGGTCGCAAGGCTGGGCTATGAAGCTTTGAAGGCGGGCAAGGCCGATGTGGTCACCGGCTTCAAGAATAAGTTGCAGGTTGCGGTGGCTGCGGTGACGCCGGCACCCATACTCGCCGGCCTGGAGAGCCGTCGCGCAGCGCCCGGCACCGCTAAAAAATAAGCCGCCAGAGAAATGATCTGCCGGCTATCTGCTGACGTTCTGCAGCACCCTCCCGGCGATGCGCTCACTGACTGGGAGTCGCGCAGTGGGGTGGCGATGACGCGCTGACGATCCGAATGCCTATCGCAAGACCCTCATGCCGCAAACGCTAATCGAAGGATGCAACATGATCACCGACCCCCGTAACGACGCACCCCGTCCTCCGCAGGTCAAGCAAAGCCAGGATATGCCCGGCAAGACTTCCGAGATGCATCCGAAGCCGGATCACGGCGAGGACAGCTACAAGGGCAGCGGCAGGCTCACAGGTCGCACCGCCATCATCACGGGTGGCGATTCGGGTATCGGTCGGGCCGTCGCCATCGCCTTCGCGCGCGAGGGAGCCGACCTGCTCATTTCCTACTACACGGAACACGATGATGCGAAGGAGACGGCCTCTTGGGTAGAGAAAGCCGGTCGGAAGGCACTGCTCGTCCCCGGCGATATCAAAGACGAAAGACATTGCCAAAGCCTGGTTCAACGCGCGCTTGAGACGTTCGGTCGGATCGACATCCTGGTCAATAACGCCGCACATCAGCGAAGCTTCAAAGATCTCGACGAGATCACGGCGGAAGAGTGGGATGTCACCTTCCGGACCAATATCTACAGCATGTTTTTTCTCTCCAAGGCCGTCATACCCCATATGAAGCCCGGCAGCTCGATCATCAATACGAGTTCGATCAATGCCAAGAATCCCAATGCCCATCTGCTGCCTTACGCCACGACCAAGGGCGCTATCGCCAATTTCACCGCCGGCCTCGCCGGCCTGGTGGCTACCAAGGGTATCCGGGTGAATGCAGTCGCGCCGGGTCCGATCTGGACGCCGCTCATCCCCTCGACCATGCCGGAGGAAGAGGTGGAGAACTTCGGCAAGAACACGCCACTTGGCCGCGCCGGACAGCCCGCCGAACTCGCCCCGGCTTACGTGATGCTTGCCTCCCTGGAAGCGAGCTATATCAGCGGCGCGCTCATTCCGGTCACCGGCGGTCGCCCCATGCTTTAAGCCCCGGACAGGAAGAGCCTCCGCGCGGCATGAACCTGTCAGGGGCTCTGGGTTGCGTCAGCAACGTAATCTACGCCGGTCAGCCACTGATCGGTTGCGAGACGTCTTCGTCTTTTCGATATTTCCAGGGAACATTCTGTTTCCTAGCTGTGTTGGCCTAGTCTACGCACAGCCTGAAGATGGGCCTGAAGACGGGATTGTCTGATGTATCGTACCAATCCACGCTCGACGGCCAGCATCGCCAAACATCCCCTCCATCCGATGCTGGTACCTTTCCCCATTGTCTGTTTTGTCGGCACCTTGCTGACGGATATTGCCTACTGGCGAACTGCCGAGATGATGTGGGCGAATTTCTCTGCCTGGCTGCTGACGGCGGGCCTCCTCGTGGGCGCCCTGGCCGGCCTTGCCGGGCTGATTGACTTTTTTGGCGATCGCCTCGTGCGCACCCACAGGTATGCCTGGATGCATATGATCGGCAATGCCCTTGCCTGGGTGTTGTCTTTGTTCAATGCCTTCGTTCATAGCCGCGACGCCTGGACGTCGGTCGTTCCCGCCGGCCTGATCCTTTCGGCTGCAGTTGTCGTCATCCTGCTGTTCACCGGCTGGATGGGCTGGTCACTGGTTTACCGCCACCGCATAGGAGTGACGGACGGAGAATTGACCGAATAGGAGTTGCCGCTTGATGCCTTCTCATCTTTCCGCAAAATTGCCGTTACGAATAGTCATGCTGACCCTCCTGGGGTCCCTCGCCCTGGCAGGATGCCGCGATGAAGGCGGCGATCCGCGTGCAGAGATCGGCCCGGACCCCAAGCTTCCCGCGCCACAGCAATACCTCTTCCCGCCCATGCATCTTGCCTCCGTGGTGGGATGGAAAGAGGGCGAGACTCCTACGGTCCCGCAGGGATTGCAGATCAAGGCCCTGGCGACAGGGCTGGCGCATCCGCGCTCGCTCTATGTGCTGCCCAATGGGGATATTCTCGTTATTCAGTCGAAGGCACCGCGCTCGGATCCGATCAACCGCCCCAAGGACCTGGTCATGGGATGGGTCGAATCGCTTGCGACATCGGGCGGCGGCAGCGGCGACGAGAAGCCGACCAATCTCATCACGCTCTTGCGCGACACCAATGGCGATGGCGTGCCGGACCTGCAGAGCGTATTCCTCGATCATTTGAACTCGCCGTTCGGCGTGGCGCTGGTCGGCAACGACCTCTATGTCGCCGATACGGATGCGATCATGCACTACACTTATACGCCGGGAGAGACCAAGATCACCTCGCCCGGCACAGTGCTCACCGAACTGCCCGGAGGTCCGATCGACCATCATTGGACCAAGAGCCTGGTGGCAAGTCCCGACGGGTCGCTGCTCTATGTCGGCGTCGGCTCCAACAGCAACATTACCGAGAATGGCATCGGCGCCGAGAAGGACCGCGCCGCGATCTGGGAGGTAGACCGGACAACGGGCCGTTCGCGCATCTTCGCCAGCGGATTGCGTAATCCCAACGGTCTCAGCTGGGAACCCCAATCCGGGGCGCTCTGGACGGTGGTGAACGAACGCGACGAACTCGGCCCCGACCTGGTGCCGGATTACATGACCTCCGTCAAGGACGGCGCTTTCTATGGCTGGCCCTATAGCTATTACGGCCAGCATATCGATCCCAGGGTCATGCCGCAGCGGCCGGACCTGGTGGCAAAGGCGATCGCGCCGGATTACGCCCTAAGCTCCCATGTCGCTCCGCTTGGCATGGCGTTCTATACGGGAACCAATCTCCCCGACAATTACCGCGGTGGCGCTTTCGTGGGCGAGCATGGCAGCTGGGACCGCCCGCGGCTCAACGGCTACAAGGTGGTCTTCGTCCCCTTCAGCAACGGCCGGCCGAACGGCATGGCGCAAGATGTGGTTACCGGCTTTCTGAATGGCGACGACGAGGCACGCGGCCGGCCGGTCGGATTAGCCATCGACAAATCCGGCGCCCTGTTGATCGCGGACGATGTCGGCAACACCGTCTGGCGCGTGACAGCGGCCGGCAAATAGACGCCCGAGGGCGGTCGTGAGTGCGGTCAGGGCCATTGCGATCGAACCGGAGCGCCCCCTGAAAACGCTTTTTCACTGGTCGGAGAGTTGCTCTTTCTCGGACTTCTGCCTGTTGGCCCAGAATCCGGCGATAAGCGAACCGGAAATGTTGTGCCAGACAGAAAACATGGCGCCGGGCAGCGCGGCCAAGGGCGAGAAATAGAGCTTGCCCAAGGTGGCGGCGAGGCCGGAATTTTGCATCCCGACCTCCAGCGCCAAGGTACGGCAGATCGATTCGTCGAAGCCCAGCAACCGGCCGCCCCAATAGCCGCCGAGCAGGCCCAGTCCATTATGCAAGACTACGCCCGCCAATACGATTGGGCCGACGCTGGCAATGCTGGCCTGGCTGCCCGCCACCACCGCACCGATAATCGCCATGACCGCAAGGATGGAAACGATGGGCAGCGCCGGCTCCACGGCGCGGATCACCGGGCGGGCGAAGCGGTTGAGCAGCAGGCCCAACATCACGGGTAACGCGACGATCCGCAAGATGCTCAGCAGCAGGCCCTGCACGTCCACCGGGATCGACGCATCCACATAGAGCCGGGTCAGAAGCGGCGTGGCGACAATGCCGACCAGAGTGGACATGGCGCTGATCGTCACCGACAGAGCTACGTCGCCGCCGGCCAGGTAGACCATGACGGTCGAGCTGGTGCCGCTGGCGACACTGCCGACCAGGATCATGCCGGCGGTCAGCTCAGGCGGCATCTGAAACAGTTTCGCCAGCAAGAATGCCGCGAGCGGCATGACGATATAGTGGATGACGATGCCGGCGACCACCGGGGCTGGCCGCACGATCACCCGCTGGAAATCGGCGAAGGTGAGCGTGACGCCCATGCCGAACATGACGAGCATCAGCAGATCCGTCACCCACGGCAACAAGGTGCGGAATGACGCTGGCTCAAGATAGGCGGCGACCGCCACGAGCATTGCCCAGAGCGGAAACAGGCGGGTGATGAAAGACACGATGGAGGTTCCTTTGATCCTGGACGGATCGGGGTGGGGTCCGGGTGATTTACGGCGGCATAGCGTATTTCACCGACCGCGGCAAGGACCCGCCGCTGGTCTGCCGGCCCGTCCATCCTCATATGCTCGCTGATTCCAGGGAGCGCAGCCGTCTGCCGTCATGCGAGGCGCAATCCGAATGACGGCCAAGCGAATTCGCGCCGGCTAGGAGACGGCGGATAGCCCCTCATGCGTGCCGACAAACATGGCTCCGTCGACCGTCACCCAGCCGCGATACATACCGGCCGTGTTGTAGGGAGCCGCGATGTTTCCGTTTGCGTCGACGGCGACCAGGCCGGCGCCGATAGCATGCGGTTTCAAGTCTTCTTCGATCAGATGATTTGCCGCCACATCAAGCGATTCACCGAGATAGGCGATGCGGCTGGCGATCTCGTGGCCAAGAACATGGCGGATGAACAGCTCGCCTTTGCCGGTGCCGGAAACGGCGCAGACGCCATCCCGGGCATAGGTGCCGGCGCCGATGATCGGGCTGTCCCCCACCCGCCCCTCCGGCTTGTTGGTATAGCCGCCGGTCGAGGTTGCGGCAGCCAAATGGCCTGCCTGATCCAAGGCGACGGCGCCGACGGTACCATGCTTTTCGGCTTCGCGTGCCTGTCGCGCCGTCCCCGCCGTTTCATGCGCCTTCATGGCTTTCAGTGCCTCGACGCGGCGCGGCGTCGTGAAGTAGGACGGCTCGACAACTTCCAGCCCCTGCGCCAGAGCGAAGCGGTCCGCCCCGGCGCCGGTCAGCATCACGAGCTCATCGGTCTCCATCACGGCGCGGGCGGCACTAATCGGATTGCGAATGCGCCGGGTCGCGGAAACTGCCCCCGCCCGCAAACCGGCGCCATCCATGATGGCCGCATCAAGCTCGTGCTCTCCCGCCGCATTGAGGACGGCGCCGTGGCCGGCATTAAAATGGGGCGAATCCTCCATGACCCGGACCGCTGCTTCGACAGCATCGAGGGCGGCGCCACCGCGCGTCAGAATCGCCCAGCCGCGACGCAAGGCGGCGGTCAGATCCTGCCGGGCGCCCGCCCAGTCGGATTCCGGCAATTCCTCCCGCCGCATCACCCCACAGCCGCCGTGAATGGCCAATGCGCATTTTCCCATGATTGCTTTCCTTTCGCTGCGCCGCTCAAGCGAGCAGCGCCACTTTCTCGCCGAGATTTTCCATGTATTGCTTGGGATCCAGGCCGCTACCGGTCGCCAGATGCAGGATCTCGTCCGGCGTCTTGCTGCGGCCATGGCGATGCACATGCTGATTGAGCCAGCGCGTCAGCGGCAGGTAGTCCCCGGCATCCAGCCCCCGCGCCACCTCCGGCTCCTTGCATGCCGCGGCAAAGAACTGCGCACTCATCACATTGCCGATTGTATAGGTCGGGAATGATCCGATCATGCCGGATGACCAATGCACATCCTGGAGGACGCCGCGCGTATCGTCAGGAACCGCCAGCCCGAGATAGCCTTTCATCTTTTCGCCCCAGATTGCCGGCAGATCCCTTGCGGCAATTTCGCCGGCAATCAGCGCGGCTTCGATCTCGACGCGGAGAATGACATGAAAATCGTAAGTGAGTTCGTCCGCTTCAACCCGAATGAGGCTGGGCCGCACCGCATTCACCGCGCGCCAGAAGGTTTCCATGTCGACATCGGCAAGGCTCTCGGGAAAGCTCCTCTGCAAGGCGCCGTAATGCAGCTCCCAGAAGCGATGAGACCGGCCGACCCGGTTCTCGAACAGGCGCGACTGCGATTCATGTGTGCCGAAACTGGCGCCGCCGACGGCATAGAGATTGATGATATCGGTGGCGAAGGCGGAACGCGTGAAAGCCGGATCGATGCCTTGCTCATAGATTCCGTGCCCCGCCTCATGCCAGATGGCAAACAGACCGCCCGGCAGCCAGCTGTCGCGGAACCGTCCGGTGATGCGCACGTCCTCGCGCGTGAAGGAAACCTCGAAGGGATGCACGGTCTCATCGAGGCGTCCACGCTGCAGGTCATAGCCGAAAAGCTGGGCGATATCGAGCGCGAAGCGCTTCTGCATCGCCACCGGAAAGACGCGTTCCAGGATATCGAGCCGCGGTTGGGGACGGCCAAGCGCGGTGTCGATCAAGGGCAGCAACCCCGCCTTCAAATGCCCGAATAGCTTCTGCAACGCGGCGAGACTCATGCCCGGCTCATACTGCCGGATCAGCGCATCGTAAGGATGCACCTCATATCCGATAGCGGCGGCGATCTGCCGCTGGATGGCGACGGTCCGCTCCAGCGCCGGGAGAAAGCGCGCGAAATCGTTATGGCGGCGTGCATCGGCCCACACCTGCTGCGCCGTCGTCTTCAACACGGCCGCCTCGGTCAACAACGCTTCCGGAATACGGCCGGTGATCCGGATGGCCGCCTCGGTATCGAGCAGGGCGCGACGACGCAGGGCCACCTCAGGCCGATCATCCAGCTGCCGATCATCCAGCGTGTCGAGCTCGGCGGCGATGGCGTCCCGCAGCGTATGCCCGGTCGCGATCTCGCGGGCAAGGCCTGTCAGGGTTGCGATTTGCGACCCGCGCATCTGTGCCGCCCCGGCCGGCATCTGTGTCCGGGCGTCCCAGGTCAGCAGGTTGATGGCGCACAGGACATCGTTCAGGCGACCCATCTCACGATCGAAGGCAGACGCAGGCGACGCCATTGGACACATCTCTTCCTCGCTTAGGGGATCGTTTGGCCGAGCGCTTCCATCGCCGTTCGCTCTTGGCCGAAATCGGCCAGGTGACAAGCGGCGAGATGGGCGGCATCGCGTTGGGTCAGGATCGGATGTTCCCGGGAACAGCGGTCGAAGGCAAAGCGGCAGCGGGGATGAAAGCGGCAGCCGGACGGCAATGACAAGGGACTCGGCAGCTCACCCTTGACGCTGGCCACGCGACTGCGGCGCGCGGGATCGAGATCGGGTGCTGCATCGAGCAATCCCCGGGTATAAGGATGCCGGGGCGATCCGAAGAGGTCCTCCGTCCGGGCGATCTCGACGATCTCGCCGAGATACATGACGGCTACCCGGTGCGAGAGATGACGCACCAGGCGCAGATCATGCGCAACGAAGAGAACCGTCAGCTTCAGCCTGTCCTGCAGATCGAGCAGGAGATTGATGACCTGCGCCTGGACCGAGACATCCAGAGCCGAAACCAGTTCGTCGGCGATCAGTACCTCGGGTTCCACCGATAGCGCCCGCGCGATGCCGATACGCTGGCGCTGGCCGCCGGAGAATTCATGCGGCAGCTTTTCCGCCGCATCCTGCGGCAATCGCACGAGATCGAGCAATTCGGCAATACGCGCAGCGATCGCTGCGCGCGGCCGCATGCGATGGACCGCCAGCGCTTCGCCCAGAATCTGCCGCACCGTCATACGCGGATTGAGCGAGCCATAGGGATCCTGGAAGATCATCTGGACCCGGCGGTTGAACAGGCGCCTGTCGGCACCACGCAGGGCGCCGATATCCTTGCCGTCGAAGACGATACGCCCCGAATTCGGTGGCACCAGACCGACCATCGTCCGTGCCAGGGTGGATTTCCCGCAGCCGGATTCGCCGACGATACCCAGTGTCTCACCCCGAAAGAGCTGCAAGGAGACGCCGTTGAGCGCATGCACCTGGCGCTGAGGTTCACCCATCAGCCGCTTGACGACCGACTGCTTGGCGGCGAACTGTACCACGAGGTCATCGACTTCCATCACCGGCTGGGATGCGAGAGCGGTGCCGCTCATCCTGCACCTCCGCCCGCCGCCGCGACCTCGGCTTGATGGAAACAGGCGGCGGAACGCCCCGTCATGGTCTCCAGCTCAGGTATCTCCGTTTCGCAGCGTGCGGTGCGAAAGGCGCAGCGCGGGTGAAAGGCGCAGCCGCGTGGCATCGCCGCGAGGGACGGTGGCGTGCCGTCGATCGACAGGAGCGGCCGGTGCTCGTCGCCGCTCTGCGGCACCGATCCCAGCAGACCGCGTGTGTACGGATGGTGCGGTTCGCGGAAGACTTCCGTGACACCGCCCGTCTCGACGATCTTGCCGGCATACATCACGGCGACGCGGTCGCAGGTCTGGGCCACGACGCCGAGATCATGGGTGACGAAGATGACGCTCATGCCCAGGCGGTCCCGCAGGTCCAGGATCAGCTTCAAGATCTGATCCTGGATGGTCACGTCCAGTGCCGTCGTCGGCTCGTCGGCCAGCAGCAGGCGCGGTTGCGGGGCAAGCGCAATGGCAATCATCGCACGCTGCCGCATGCCGCCGGAAAATTGATGCGGATAATCGTCCAGCCGACTGGCCGCCGCCGGAATGCCGACGAGATCGAGCAGCTCAACGGCACGGGCACGGCGCCCGCGCGCGTCGAGATCGGTATGGACGGCAAGCGACTCGTCGATCTGCCGATAAACCGACAGGACGGGATTGAGGGCGGTCATCGGTTCCTGGAAAATCATGGCGATTTCGCGCCCGCGCAGGGCACGCAGGCGCCGTTGCGACAGGCCGAGCAGCTGCTCATCCCCCCATTTCACGTCGCCGGAGATATTTGCCTCGGGCGGCGTCAGGCGCAGGATCGAGCGCAAGGTCATGCTCTTGCCCGATCCCGATTCACCGACCAGTCCCAGCACCTCTCCCGGGGAAACATCGAAGCTGACCCCGCTCACCGCCGCAACCCGTCCCGCCGGTGTCGGCAATGTCGTGGTCAGGTTGCGGACCCGCAAATGGTGGACCGGATGGTGCGTCTCCGTCAGCCGCTCTACGTGCTGCATCATCGCCTCGGCCGCAAGAGGTCGGCGAGACCGTCGCCGAACAGGCTGAAGCCCAAGCCGGCAAGCACGATGGAGATGCCGGGGAAAATCGTGATCCACCAGGCCGTCGACATATAGTTCTTGCCGCCGGAGATCAGCACGCCCCATTCCGCGGCGGGCGGCTGCACGCCAAGCCCGAGATAGCCAAGGCTGGAGCCGATCAGAATCGCCAGGGCCATATCGGTCATCCAATAGACGATGCCGCCAACGATGACGTTGGGCAGCAGATGGCGCAGGATAATGCGGGCATCGCTATAGCCCATGACCCTGCCAGCCGCCGCATAATCGAGCCTGCACTGCACCTTCATCTCTCCGGCGATCAGCCGGGCATAGAACACCCAGTAGATGATGCCGAAGGCGATATACATGTTGCCGAGACCCGGGCCCAGGATGGCGACGATGGCGATCACCAGGACCAGCAGGGGAAAAGTGATGAGGGCGTCGACGATCCGCCCGAAGATCGTCTCCGCCCAGCCGCCGTAATAGCCAACCAAGGCACCGACGAACGTGCCGAAGGTGAACGGGAACAGTGTCGCGAAAACGGCGATCTCCATATCGATCCGATAAGCATAGATCACCCGCGACAGCATATCCCGGCCGAAATTGTCGGTTCCGAAAGGATGCGCCCAGGACGGCGGCTTCAGGATCGATTTGTAGTCGAAGGCGTTTGGCTGATAGGGGGCAAAAAGCTCCGGCGCGACAGCCAGCAGCAGCCCGCCCAGGAGGATCAGGGCGCCGACCCCCAGCGGCACCGGCACCGGCAGGCGGAGGCTTCGCCGCATCGCAACACCGTCTTCGGTAATCGCCGTCATCGCGCAATCCGGGGATCGAGGGCGGCCTGGATGAGATCGGTCGCCAGGAAGATCACCGAAACCAGCAGGGCAAGTACCAGTGTCAGGCCCTGCACCATGGGATAGTCGCGGGCATAGATGCTGTCGATCATCAGCCGGCCGATCCCCGGGATGGCGAAGACCGTCTCGGTGATGACGGCGCTGCCGATCACCGTGCCGATATGGAGGCCGAGCAGGGTCACGGTGGAGATGAAGGCATTGCGCAGGACGTGACGCAGGAGGATGACGTGATTGGCCAGCCCCTTCGAACGCGCGAAATCGAGATAGTCCGCATCCAGCACGGCAATGATTGCCGACCGCAAGTTGCGCATCAGGATCGCCGCCAGGGTCACGGCGATCGCCAGGGCCGGCAGGAAGAGATGATAGAGATGCGACAGGAAATCGTCACCATAGCCGCCGACCGGGAACCAGTGCAGCCCGGCGCCAAGCACCGTCAACAGGACGAGACCGGTATAGAAGACCGGCATCGACAGGCCGACCTGGAAGAAGCCGCGGATCGCCACATCTTCAACCCGGTTCCGCTTCATGGCGGCAACGAAGGCCAGCGGCACGGCCAGCAGGAGGGCAAAGACGGCTGCCATCGCGGTCAAGATCAAGGTCGCCGGCAAGCGGTCGACAATCACCTCGGAGACCGGCAGCTTGATCGAAAAAGATGTACCGAGATCGCCGCTGGCGACACGCCCGACGAACAGGAAAAACTGCACCGGCAACGAGCGGTCAAGCCCCAGCTCGGCATTGATCCGCGCCGCATCCTTGTCGGTCGCCCGGTCGCCGATCATGGCGCTGGCCGGATCGCCCGGCAGCGAGCGGACGATGACGAAGGTGACAACCAGGATTACCACGAGAGTGGGAACCATGAGCGCCACTCTGCGCAAGATGTAACCGAGACCGGCCACGGGTTCCTCGAGCTGATTCCGTTGAAATGCGGGCCCGCCCATCCGGGCGGGCCGCGCTTGTCCAAGGCAAGGGGAAGTGTGCCTTACTTCTCGATATAGGTAGAGCTGAAAATGTTGTTTCCCAGCGGAATCTGGACGAAGCCCTTCACCGTCTTCTTCATGGCTACCGGATAGGGCGTCTCGTAGAGCGGAACGATCGGACCGGTCGCATTATAGATCGCCTGGATTTTGGCATAGTCGTCGCCGCGCTTTTTCGCATCCAGCTCCTGCTGCGACTGTTCGAACAGCTGATCGACCTCGTCATTCTTCCATGATGTGTGGAGCGCGCCGATATTCTTCGAGTACACGAAATATGAGGCGATCTCGTTGGGATCGGCGATGTCGTCCGTCCAGGCGCCGAGCCGCATGGAGAAATCGCCGGCGCGGTATTTCGTCGTACGCGTCGCGTTATCGACCTGCTGGATATCGAGCGTCACACCGATTTGCGCCCACATCTGCTGCAGGGTCGTCGAGATATTTATCTCATCCTCATTGCCCGAGAGGGCAAAGATGCTGGTCTTGAAGCCGTTGGGGTAACCGGCATCCTTCAGCAGCTGCTTCGCTTTCTCGACATCGACCGGATAAAGCGGTGCCGATCCGCTATGGAACGGCGTGGCGGTCGACATGAAGGACGTCATCGGTGTGCCGACGCCATGCGTGACAATCTGGATGATGCCGTCCTTGTCGACGGCATAGTTCAAGGCCTGGCGCACTTTTTCATTGGAAAGCGGATTATCCGAACCGTCGCCGAGCTTCGGCCGCACATTCAAGGTCGCATATTCCACCCGCGTCGAGGGGAAGAGCACCATGTTGATATTGGCGTCCGTCTTCAACTCCTCCACACGGGAATAAGGAATGAATTCGGCGCCGTCGAGTTCACCCGACTTCAATTTCAGCAGGCGCGTGGCATCGTCCGGGATGACTTCGAAGGTAATGCCGTCGAGATAGGGCAACGGCTTCCCATCCTCGCCCTGGCGCCAGTAATAGGGGTTGCGCACCAGCTTCATTTCCGAGTTGCGCTGCCAGGACTGCAGGATGAAGGCCCCTGAACCAACCGGATGCTCGGCGAAAGCCTTGGCCTTGTCCGCATCGGTTGCGCCGGGCGCTGCTTCGAACAATTTCTTCGGCATGATCGAGGTATTGAAGACAGTCAAGGCCGTCAGGATCGCCGGATCGGTATGCTTCAGCTTGATGACGACGGTCTTCGGATCCTGGACGACGACATCGTCGATCGATTCCACCATGAACTGCCAGATGCCGTTATTCGGCGTCGCGGCCCGCTTCAATGACCATTGAACGTCTTCGGCCGTGATCGGAGAGCCATCGGAGAACTTGATGTTGTCGCGCAGGGTCAGCGTGACGCTCTTCCCGTCATCCGCGACTTTCCACGCCGTCGCCAGCCCGGGCTGGACGCCCTTGCCGTCATCGGTGGGCAGCAACAACGTGTCGTAGATGTTCGACAGGATCCAGATATCGACATTGGCGTCGTTGAGCACCGGCTCAAGGAACAGACTGTCCGCATAACGCCCATAGACCAGTGTACCGCCGCGGGTGACCGCCTGGGCCTCCGTGGTCACGGCCCCGACGATGCCGGCCGCCACCAGCAAAGCAGCCGTTATGCTGCGAAAGGACGCTTTCATCTCCCTACCTCCGACCTGTTTTATGATTTGTCTGTTGATTATTATTAGTGTTCTAGTTGAGTAGAACGGTAATCTTGTGCAACGCAGTATGTCAATGCGCGCTTTTCTCGCGGACCAACGAAGATTGATCGTTGCCGCCGGTCCGTGCTAACGTCACCGTGCTAATTAACTAGTACAATATCGCGAACCCACGAAGGGCGATGGGATGGAATTCCGCCTGGACCGAGATCTACCGGTGCCGCTCGGCACGCAACTGCGGGGTCTGATCGAATACGGTATCGGCTTCGGCGAGCTGGCGCCAGGGGAGCGTCTGCCTTCCGTGCGCGAAATGGCCGAGCAGCTTGGCGTCGCCCCGATGACGGTCGCCCAGGTCTACCGCGAGCTCAAGGAACAGGGGCTGCTGCAGTCGCGGCTCGGGGCGGGTACTTTCGTCGCCGATGCCGGCAAGCCGTTGCCGCGGGCCGGGGCGGATATGACGGCCCTGCACCGGGGCATCGACCGCTTGATCGAGGACGGCCTCGCCATGGGCCTGCGCGCCAGCGACCTTGTCGGCCTGATCGGCGCCCGCATGGCGGAGCGTCTCTCGAGCGGCAAGCGCAAGCATATCGCGCTGGTCGGCAATTTCGAGGCCGCCACCTCGGCCTATGCCCATGCCGTCGCCGAGATCCTCGGCCCCGGAATCACCATCGAGGCTCTGACGATCGATGCCGTCAGCCAGAACCCGACGGCACATCAGCGGGCAGCAGCAGCCGACCTTGTCCTGACCTTCGCCCATCGCCGCCATGAAGTCGTGAAACTGTTGCCGGGCGCGGTCGTCGCGGCGATCAGCTTCATTCCGTCCGAAGCGACCCGGCGCTCGCTGGCGGCGCTAGATCCCCTCGCCAAGGTCGCGGTGGTGTCGATTTTTCCGGAATTCACGCCGCTGATGAAAGCCGCGGTGCAGCGCTTCGCGCCCCATGTTCCGGCGATCTCCGTGACGCTGCTCGATGCACCGGATCTCGATTCCCTGCTGCGCCGCTGCGATGTCCTGGTCTACGCGACCGGCGCGGAAGCCCTGGTTGACCGGCTTCCTGCGGGAACGCCGGCCTTCGAATACCGCCACACCCCTGATCCCGCCGATGTCCATCGCGTGGTGGGACCACTTCTCGCGCCGTCCGATGCGACGGCCGCCAGCCTGGACGAGGCATCATGAAAATCAGCGATATGCATTGGCAACAGGTCGAAACCTATCTCAAGAAAGACGACCGCGCTGTGCTGCCGATCGGCAGTACCGAGCAGCACGCCTTTCTCAGCCTCTCGGTGGATTCGATCCTCTCGGAAAAGGTCTCCGCCGATGCGGCGGAACCGCTGGGTGTGCCGGTCTTCCCCGCCTTGCCCTATGGTATCACACCTTATTTCACCGCCTATCCGGGTACCATCAGCCTGAAGGTGGAGACCCATGCCCGCATCATGCACGACATCCTCGATTGCCTGAAACGCCAGGGTTTCCGCCGCATCCTCATCGTCAACGGCCATGGCGGCAACCAGCCGGCCCAGAGTGCGGCCGGTGAATGGCAGTCGGTCAATGAAGAGGTCACGATCAAATTCCACAACTGGTGGAATGCGCCGAAGACCTGGGCGAAGGTGAAGGAGATCGATCCCGTCGCCTCTCATGCTTCCTGGATGGAGAACTTTCCCTGGACGCGGGTCGCCGGCGTCGAACAACCCACGCAGCAGAAGCCGATGATCGACTTCACAAAGCTGCGTCTCTATGGCCCGACCGCCCTGCGCGATTTTCTGGGCGACGGCAATTTCGGCGGCTATTACGAGCGCAGCGACGCGGAGATGACGGCGCTCTGGGATGTCGCTGTCTCGGAGACGCGCGAACTCCTGGAAACCAACTGGTCATGAGCGGCGGCATGTCAGGCGGCACGACTCTCGTCTGGGGCGCCGGCGCCATCGGCGGCACGATCGGTGCCGCCTTCATTCGCGATGGTGAGGACATCCTCTTCGTCGATCAGGATGCGGCGCATGTCGCGGCGATCAATGCGCATGGCCTGACGATCACCGGGCCCATCGCCCCGCATGCCGTCAAGGCGCGCGCATTCCTCCCCGGCGAGGTGAACGGCACCTATCAACGCGTCTTCCTGGCCGTGAAGGCACACCATACGGAAGCGGCCCTTGCCATGCTGCAGCCGCATCTCGCACCCGACGGCTTCGTGGTCTCGTTCCAGAACGGTCTCAACGAACGGGTCATCGCCGCCGCCATCGGCGCGGAACGAACCGTCGGCGCCTTCGTCAATTTCGGCGCCGACTATCTCGAGCCCGGCGTGGTGCTCTATGGCGGCCGCGCGGCCGTCGTCGTCGGCGAGCTCGACGGGCGCCGCAGCGAACGTATCGAGACGCTGCATCGCCAGTTGCTGCGTTTCGACGACAGGGCGATCCTCACGGCGAATATCTGGGGCTATCTGTGGTCGAAGCTGATCTATGGCGCGCTGCTTTTCGCCACCGCCGTTACGAATGACAGCATCGCCGATGTCCTGGCGCTCGCCCGCTATCGGCCGGTGCTGACCGACCTTGCCCATGAAGTCGTTCGCGTTGCGGCGGCCGAGGGTATCCGCCTCGAATCCTTCGACGGCTTCGATCCCGGCGCCTTCTCGCTGGAGGCATCGCCTGCCGAGACCGAGCGCTCTTTCGACGAGATGGTCGCCCATAACCGAAAATCGGCGAAATCGCATTCCGGCATCTGGCGCGACCTTGCCGTGCGCAAGCGCAAGACCGAGGTCGACGCGCAGCTGGGCCCGATCGTCGAGATCGGCGGGCGGCACGGCATACCCACCCCGATCACCGCAAAACTGATCGAGCTCATCCATCGCACCGAAGCCGGCGAGCGTCGTCTTGAACTGGCGGGATTAGATGAACTGGCGCGCGCCGCCAACGTCGCGGCGGGCGCGGTATGAGCGCACGGTTTGCCGGCAAACAGGTCCTGGTAACCGGAGCGGCCCATGGATTCGGCCGGGCGATCGCGCTTGCCTTCGCCAGCCAAGGCGCGGGGGTCACGGCCTGCGACATCATCCATGACGAGGTGGCGGAAACCGCGCGCCTTGCCGGCGGTGCCTGCCGCCCCCGGGTTCTCGATGTGACCGATTCCGCCGCCGTCAAAAGCCTCGCCGCCGAACTCGACGATAGCGTCGATATCCTGGTGAACAATGCCGGCGGCGTGCGCGGGCAGAGCGGCCGGCCGATCGAGCAGATCACGCCGCAGGACTGGCATGACGTGGTCGATGTCAACCTGACGGCTGTCTTCCTGATGGCGCAGGCGGTGGCGCCGGGCATGAAGGCGCGGCGCTGGGGCCGCATCGTCAACATTTCCAGTGGCGCCGGCCTCGGCATCAGCCTCACCGGCATCCAGGCCTATGCCAGCGCCAAGGCAGGCCAGATCGGCCTCACCCGGCAGCTGGCGCATGAACTCGGCCCCTGGAACGTCACTGTCAATAATGTGGCGCCGGGCTTCATCCGCTCAAACCCCGCGACCGAGCGTCAGTGGGAAGCGATGGGTGCCGCGGGCCAGGAAAAGCTGATCCAGAATGTCGCCCTCAAACGGCTCGGCCGGCCCGAAGACATCGCCAATGCCGTCCTCTTCTTTGCTTCCGAAGAAGCAAACTGGATCTCCGGCCAGGTCCTCAGCGTCGACGGCGGCAAGTGAATACGGATCGGCGCTGAAGCGCGGCTAGAGAACTGCTCACCTGACGCTGATACCCACCAGATGTCGTCCTCACGCATCCGCCCGGGCAGCCGGGCGCACCAGATCGATCATATCGCGAACGGTGATGCGGTCGCCAACGCCCAGCGCCTGGACCGCCGCGCCGTACATCACGGTATCCTTCGGGCAGGCGACGACGAAAGTGTCGACATCGCCCAAAGCGAGAGCTTCCTTGATGCGGCTTTCACTCGGGCGCTCGACGGATTTGCTGTCATCCATGAAGATGCGTCCGCCGCCGGCACCGCAGCAGAAACTGTTTTCCCGGCAGCGGGGCATTTCATGCAGCCTATGGCCGGCGCGCTGGATGATCTGCCGCGGTGCATCGAAGCCGTTGTTGTAGCGACCGAGATAACAGGGGTCATGATAGGTCACGACACGACCGGTTTCCGCGACCAGGGATAACGTGCCGGCTTCGATCAGTTCGGCGAGCAGCTGCGTATAATGCACAACCTCGTAATTCTTGCCGAACAGGCGGTATTCCTGGCGCAGCGCATTCAGGCTGTGCGGGTCCGTCGTCATGATGCGCTTGAAGGAGCACGCATCCAGCGTCTCGATATTCTGCCGTGCCAAGGTCTCGAACATGACCTCTTCGCCGACCCGACGAACGTCATTGCCGCTGTTCTGTTCCGCCTCGTAGAGAATACCGAAATTGACGCCGCATTCGTGCAGGGTTTGCGCCACCTTGACCGTGATCGCCTGCACGCGCGGATCGAACGAGGCGAAATCGCCGACGAACCAGAGGACGTCGACTTCTTCCTTGCGCGCATCCTTGATCTTGAAAGCGAGATCCTTGGTCCATTTGGCCCGCTGCCGCGCCGGCTTTCCCAGCGAATTGCCATTGCGCTGCAGGCTGGTCAGTGCATCCTGCAACATCGGCTCGACCGCGCCTTCCTCAACTAGGCTGCGCCGCATCTCGATGATCTTGGTCATCGGCTCGATCCGCACCGGACAGACCTCGATACAGGCGCGGCAGGAGGTGCAGGCCCACAACGTCTCCTTGCTGATCACGCCGCCGATCAGCGGCACATCCCGCTCCTCCCCGCGTTCCCGGGCGATCATGTGATCGCGCAGGTTCATGATCACCTTCTTGGGGCTGAGCGGCAGACCGGCGGCATGCGCCGGGCAGGCCTCCTGGCACCGGCCGCATTCCGTGCAGGAGACCAGATCGAGTTTGTGTTTCCAGCTGAACTGATCGATATCGGCAACGCCGGCACTTTTGTCCTGGGGGGTCAGCGCCGACACGGCTCCCTTGGGCAGCAGGCTGCGAAGATAGATATTCGGGATCGCCAGGAACATATGGCGATGTTTCGAGCCGGGGATATAGATCAGGAAGCCGAGAACGACACAGATATGCGCCCAATAGAAGGCCGCCGCCCCGCGGGCGGCGGTGGCCGGATCCAGCGAAAAGAGGCCCAGCAATGTCGCCAGGCCCGTGCTGACCGGCCGCCAGGCTGAGGCATGCCCAACCTCGGCGAGACGAAAGGCATTTTCCAGCAGCATGGTACAGACGACGCCGGAAACCATCACATAGATGAACCAGGCATCGGCCGCGTTCGAGCCGGCAAACCGGGCCGGCTTCAGAAAGGCGCGCTGATAGGCGGCCATCAGCAGCGCGGCGATGACGACAAGGGCAAAGACATCCTGTGCCAAGGCAATCCAGCTATTGCCGCCGATCGGTTCCAGAGAAAAGCCGGGAATAAGACCGGAGCCGAAGCTCTGGATGATGGCGCTGAAAAGTACGACGAAGCCGCAGAACATCATCGCGTGCAGCGTACCGGAATAGCGCTTGCGGAAGAGCCGCCGATGGAGCCCGACATCGGTGGCGACGCCGGCCAGCCGCTCGCCGGCACCCTCAACAGGCTGGCTACGCGGCGCGCGAAGCACCGGTGCCAAAATCCGGTAGAAGCGCAGGCCCGATATCGTCACCGTGCCGAGGAGCAGCAGGATGAGCACGATCTGGGTAGTCGGCATGTCAGCGAGCCCTCTGGCTCAGCGCATCCTTGAAAGCCGGCAGGAAGTCGGCCACGTCAACATGGGCGCCGATATGCGCGTGATCGAAGATCGGCGCCTTGGCATCGGTATTGATCGCGACGATGCAACCGGATGTCCCCATGCCCTCGATATGCTCGGGGGCCCCTGAAACACCCAAAGCGACATAGAGCTGCGGCTTGACCTTGCGGCCCGACTTTCCGACCTGGCGTTCCTTGGGAAGCCAGCCGATATCGATGATCGGCCGGCTTCCGACCAGTTCGCCGCCCATCAGTCCGGCGACCTCCCGCGCTTCGACAATCGCGTCTTCGTCGCCGATTCCGCGGCCGACGCAGAGCAGGCGATCCGCCTTGGTGATGTCGACAGCGTTTGGATCCGGCTGAGTCGCCGAGGCAAAAGTTATCCGGTTTGCCGCCGAGCCTGAGGGAAGCTGAAGCTCGGTCACCTCCGCTTGCCGCGACTGGCCCGATGAGCCTTCGCTGAAGGTGCCGGCATTGACCAGGAGCACCGCCGGAAGCTCCGTCTCCGTTGTCGCAACCAGCTTGCCGCCATAGACCTGGTTATCGACGTTCAGCTTGCCGCCGACTGCGCGGATCGCCGTGCAGTAGCTGAGCAGCGGCAGATTCCGTTGGATCGCGATGACGGGACCGAGATCGAGACCCGAGGTTGTATAGCCGAGCAGGATCAGGTCCGGTTGGGCCGTCTCGACGGCCGCCGCCATGAGGACAGCGTGCAATTGCGGATTATAAACTGCTCTTTCGGCAGCGGGTCCGGTCAGGACCCGATCGGCATCGAGATCGAGAACGGAGGAAACATCGCCTCCGAAATATGCGAGCTCCACCCGCCCGTCGGCGCCGGCCAATTGCCTGGCACCCTGCGCCAGCTCTCGAGCAATCGTTGTCGGCCTGCTGTCGAGGCTATCGACATAGACGAGAATATTCATTTTCTTCACCCCAGAAGTCCGCGTGTAGCCAAGATCTCGACGAGCTTTTCAGCGACCTGCTCCGCTGAACCATCAAGCATCTCGGCGCTGGACGCCCGCTCGGGAACCTTCAGCTGCTGCACCGACTGGATGATCGCATCACCCGGCAATGTCGCCTCAGTCTTGTTGATCGTGGCCGAGCTGGCCTGCCGGAGCTTGCTGCCCGAGACATAACGCGGTGGCTTGGAGGCCGTCTGGATACCAAGAACGACAGGCGTGACGGCTTCAAACCGGGCCGCGTAGCCGCCGCTATATTCCTGGGCAACGGTCAGACGACCGGCCCCGGCAACGATTCCATTCACCGCATTCAACACGGGCCAGCCCAGCGAGCCGGCGAGGAACGGCGCCAATTGCCCAAACACATCTTCGGGCGTCTGCACGCCCGTGAGGACGATATCTACACCGAGCTGCTCGATGATGGGCTTGAGCAACACCGCCGCGGCACGCGACGGAACCACCGGGCCGAGATCGTGACCAACCAGAACAGCCTCATCGGCGCCACGGGCGACTGCCGTCTGCAACTGACGTTCGGCACCTTCCCCCGCCAAGGCAATGGCCGTCACCTTTGCGCTGGTCTGTTCCTTGATCAGAACAGCTTCCTCCAATGCATGATCATCGAATTCGTTGAGCTTGAGGCCGACCCATTCCCGATCAATCTCGCAGCCGCTTTCGGCAATCTCGAGTTCTTCGGCAAGATCCGGGACAATACGAAGTACTACCGCAATATGCATTGCGCCTCCCCTTTACGCGCGCCGATTGAACCGGTCGCCCACGCGTACGGCACAGACGATCCACCGCGGCGACTTCTGTAGATTCTTTGCTGCCTCATACAAAAACTCGGCGCCGAAGTTGTCAACTATAATGTCGACAATATTGTCAGAACGATTCCGATGTGCCATGTTTGGGGCAAGAAAAATAAGTCGCCGCGCCGAAAGGCCGGCATGTCGCGGGGAGAAACAGCATGACATCAAGTACCACCAGACCGCCCAAAACCGCCGATGTGCTGATCATCGGCGCCGGGGCTTCCGGATCGGTCGCGGCCAAGCATCTGTCGGAAAATGGCTTCAGCGTCGTCTGCCTGGAGCAGGGCGGGCGCGTCGACAATGCGGAATTCTGGGGCGACAAGCCGGAATGGGAACTGATGTCGCAGAAGCGCTGGCACCCCAATCCCAATGTCCGCGACCTGGAGCAGGATTACCCGATCGACACGTCGGACTCTGACGTCAACCCGTTGATGTACAGTGCCGTCGGCGGCAGCACGATTTTGTATGCCGCGCATTGGCAGCGTTTCATGCCGTCGGATTTTCGCGTGAAGACCCTCGATGGCGTCGCCGACGACTGGCCCTTCACCTACGAAGAACTCGAGCCGTTCTATGACCAGATGGACATGGAGATGGGTGTTTCCGCCCTGAACGGCGATCCCGCTTATCCGGCCGGAAAAGCAGCGCCGCTGCCGCCCTTGCCGATCGGCAAGATCGGCATGAAGGCAGCCGAGGGCATGAACAAACTGGGCTGGCATTGGTGGCCCGCACCCAATGCGATCCCCTCCAAGCCTTATGGTGGCCGCAATCAATGTGTGCGCCGCGGCACTTGCCTCACCGGCTGCCCGGAGCGCGCCAAGGCATCCTTCGATCACACCCATTGGCCACAGGCTCTGAAGAGCGGAGTCGTCCTGATCACTGGCGCCCGCGTGCGTGAAATCACCGTCGACAAGGACGGCCTCGCCAATGGCGCCACCTATATCGACCGGACCGGTCGCGAGCGTCACCAGCAGGCCGGCATCGTCATTGTCTGCGCCAATGGCGTCGGCACGCCCCGCCTGTTGCTGTTGTCGACCTCGGGACGTTTTGCCAATGGCCTTGCCAATTCATCGGGTCTCGTCGGCAAGAACCTGATGATGCATCCCTATGCCGCCGTCACCGGCTATTTCGACGAGCCGCTGGAAAGCTGGCTTGGCCCGGCCGGTCAGACCATCCAGTCGATGCAGTTCTATGAAACCGACAAGTCACGTGGTTTCGTGCGCGGCGCCAAATGGCAGGTGATGCCCTCCGGCGGGCCGCTCGGCATGCGTGCGGCCTATGGCGGCAAGCCACTGGAAGAAGCCTGGGGTGCCAATCTCCACCGTAATACCCGGAAGGTTTTCGGGCGGGCCTTCGAATGGGGCATCATCGCCGAGGATCTGCCGGACGAGACCAATGCCGTTGTCCTGCATTCCTCGCTCAAGGACAGCGACGGCATAGCCGCGCCGAAGATCGTCTACAAGAATTCGGACAACACGAAGAAGCTGATCGACTTCCATCTCGAGCGCGCCAAGGAAGCCACCCTGGCGGCGGGTGCGGTCGATATTTCCCTGACGCCGCTGATGCGTGATTGCGGCTGGCATCTGATGGGAACCTGCCGCATGGGCACCGATCCGCAGCGATCGGTCGTCGATCAATATGGGCGAAGCCACGACGTGCCGAATCTCTTCATCTATGACGGCAGCGTCTTCGTCACCTCATCCGGCTTCAACCCGACCGGGACGATCGCCGCCGTGGCTCTCCGCTCGGTCAAGCACCTGATCGCCAACCGCCGTAACCAGAAGGTGGCAGCATGACGACGACCCTCGACGCCAGGCTTCGGGAAACCTTCGCCGCCATCGCCGACGTGCTGATCCCGAACGCCGAAGGCATGCCGGCCGCCAGCGAAGTCAAGGTGCATGAGACGATGCTGGACCATATCGTCGCCTTGCGCCCCGACCTTCGCGAGGACCTTCTGCGTGGCCTCACCAAGGCCGCCGGCCGCAACGCGACCGAAGCCGCCAATGACCTGAACAAGACCGACGCCGCGGCCCTGAGCGCCATCGGCCTGGTGGCTTCGGCCGGATACTACATGACACCACGGATACGCGAATTGATCGGCTATCCAGGCCAGGAGAGCCGTCCCGATTCCGACCCTGATGCCGTGCCTGAATATGTCAAGAACGGGATGCTGCAGCAGGTGATCGATCGCGGCCCGATTTTTAAACCAACACCCAAATAAGCACACCAAGTAAGAACGTCTCATTTTCCGGGGAGGGAACCATGGCGGCCACGCAGATGGCCGGCACGATGCGTGCTGGCCGCGACGAAGTAGCTGACGTTTTGATTATCGGTGCAGGCCCTTCAGGGTCGGTGACGGCGAAGCATCTGTCCCAGGCCGGCTTCAAGGTTGTGTGCCTGGAACAGGGGCATATGCCGGACGCCAATCGCTATCCGGGCCGCCGGCCGGAATGGGAGCTGGTCACGCAAAAGCAGTGGCATCCCAACCCCAACTATCGGGACATGCCGCGGGACTATCCCATCAACACCAAGGAATCGGATGTCAACCCGCTGATGTTCTGCGGCGTCGGCGGCAGCGCGACACTCTATGCCGGCCACTGGACGCCGTTTCTGCCATCGGATTTCAAGGTCCGGTCGCTTGACGGCGTGGCTGATGACTGGCCCTTCTCATATGAAGATGTCCAGCCATTCCTCGAAGAGATCGAGCGGGAGGTTGGGGTTTCCGGCCTGGCCGGCAATCCCGCCTATCCGACCAAGATGGCCTATCCGACACCGCCGCTGCCCATTGGCAAGGTCGGCCGCAAGGCCGCGGAATGCATGGATAAGATGGGCTGGCACTGGTGGCCCGGCACCAACGCCATCCCGTCGGTCGCCTATAACGGGCTCAATGCCTGCGTGCGTCGCGGCACGTGCATGAGCGGCTGTCCGGAAGGCGCCAAATCGACCACCGATCTGACCCACTGGCCCCACGCCCTCAAAGCCGGCGCGCGCCTCGTCACCGGGGCGCGGGTGCGAGAGATCACCGTTGACGAGCGCGGCCTTGCCACCGGCGCCATCTATATCGATGAGAATGGCCGTGAGCGCCGGCAGAAGGCCAGCACCGTCATTCTTTGCGCCAATGGCATCGGCACGCCGCGGCTGCTGCTTCTCTCGAAATCGGCCAGATTTCCCGACGGCCTGGCGAATTCGACCGGCCTGGTCGGCAAGCGCCTGATGATGCATCCCTTCTCCGCCATCCAGGCCACGTTCGACGAGGATCTGGAGTCCTGGCGCGGCCCCTTCGGCCAGAACATCTCCTCCTTCGAATTTTACGAAACGGACGAGCGGCGCGGCTTCGTGCGGGGCGCCAAATGGGGCGCGATGCCGGGCGGCGGTCCTTTGGGCGCGACCAGCTTCGTCGGCTCCAAGGTCTTCACCGATCCCAATGCGCGGGTCGAGGATATGTGGGGCACCAATCTCCATGATCTGGTGGCGCGGCGCTTCGGTCATACCCTGGTCTGGGGCATCATCGGCGAGGATCTGCCGGAGGAATCCAACCAGGTTCTGCTCGACCCGGATATGACCGATACCGATGGGATTCCGGCACCGCGACTGGTCTACAAGGTCAGCGAAAATTCAAACCGGATGCTGAAGTTCCACGAAGAAAAGTGCGTCGAAGCCTGCAAGACGGGCGGTGCGATCGAGGTGTCCGTTGTCCACCAGATGCGCGATACCGGCTGGCATCTGCTGGGTACGACGATGATGGGTACCGACCCAAAGAGGTCCGTCGTCAATGAATGGGGCCAATCGCATGATGTCCCCAATCTCTTCGTATTTGATGGCAGCACCTTCCCGACCTCGGCGGGCCTTAACCCGACGGCAACGATCATGACCGTCGCCTTGCGCCAGTCGCGTCATCTCATTGCGCAACGTCGCAACCAGGAGGCCGCATAATGTCGACGCCAAAGCAGCTCACGCCCGAGTTACGCCAGCTCTTCGGCGAAATCGCCGATCTTCTGATTCCCGCCTATAAGAACATGCCGTCGGCCACCTCTGTCGGCGCGCATCAGAAGCTTCTTGACGATGTGCTCGACTTTCGCCCTGACATCGGCGAGGCCTTTTACCGCGGCCTCGGCGCAATCAAATCCGGGCTGATTTCGGAAGATCTCAATGCCCTTTACCGGGCAGATGCGGAGGCCTTCGGCGCGATCAGCCTGGCCGCCTCCGGCGCTTACTATATGGCGCCGGAAGTGCGGACGGCCTTGGGCTATCCCGGGCAGGAATCCCTGACCTATGATCCGCACGCAACGCCGGATTATCTGGTCGATCATCTGCTGGAACGGGTAGCCCGTCGCGGGCCGATCTACCGGCCGACGCCGGCAGGTTAAGCCCCTTCCGGCACCCGGCCATCACTGCCGCGAAGCGACGAGCAACCGCCTATCCATCCAGATCGGAACGCAGCTTGAACATCCCTTTCTGCGCCCCAGCTGACTTCGCCCCGAAACCCCCGCGGACAAGATTGCCCGCGGGGACAATCGATACGCATTTTCATGTCTTCGGGCCGGATGCGAAATATCCCTATGCGCCCGATAGGACCTATACGCCGCCAGAGGCGAGCCTCGCCGCCTATGAGCATCTGGCCGACATGATCGGCATATCGCGCGCGGTCATCGTCCAGCCAAGTGTCTACGGAACGGATAACAGCCGCATCCTGGCCGCGATGCAGGAGAGCCGCATCCCGATGCGGGCCGTCGCGGTGATCGATCCCTCAACGCCGGACTCCGAACTTGAAGCCTTGCGGGCGCAAGGCGTCTGCGGGGCGCGGATCAATCTCGTCTTTAACCGGGCGGAAAGCTTCAAAATTGCGGGCAAGCTTGCCGATATGGTACGGGACCTCGGCTGGCATCTCCAGTTTCTGGCCGATGTCTCCCAGATCCCGGATCTGGCGCGATCGGTCGCCGCATTGCGCCTGCCTGTCGTCTTCGATCATCTCGGCCATGTTCCGGCAGGTCATGGCGTCGGCGACCCAGGCTTCCAGGATCTCCTGGCACTGCTGCGGGACGGCATCACCTGGGTCAAGCTGTCCGGCGCGTACCGGGCCACCGCGCGAACCCATCCGCCCTATGACGACATCGCGCCCTTCGCCCAGGCGCTGATTGCCGCCAATCCGACGCGCGTGCTCTGGGGCAGCGACTGGCCGCATCCCTCGATACCCGTGCCGATGCCGAATGACGGCGATCTTGTCGATATGACGATGGGCTGGGTCGCGGATTCAGCCTTGCGGCACAGGCTTTTCATCGCCAATGCCGAAAAGCTCTACGGCTTTGAACCGGTCGCGGAAAGAAGCGGTTACTGAGAGGGATTCGATGAACTTCTATATCATCGTCGCACTGATGGCCGGCGCCGTCTTGCCGATACAGGCACTGGTGAACGGCCGCCTCTCATCGGGCCTCGGCAGTGCCCTGCTGGCGGCCAATATCTCTTTCATCGTCGCCTCGATCTGCCTGGTGCTGGTACAACTCGGCCTCGCCCAGGCCCTGCCGCCCAGCGCGCGGATCGGCGCGATACCGCTCTGGGCGTGGTTTGGCGGCCTGCTCGGCGTCGTCTATGTCGTTGGCGCCATCACCAGCGTCGGCGCCATCGGCACGACGGCCGCGATCTGCCTGATCATCGCCGGCCAGATCGCCGCGGCCCTGCTTGCCGATCAGTTCGGCCTCATCGGCGCCGCGAGCCATCCTCTCACCGTGACCCGCCTCATTGGCGCCTTCATGGTCGGTGCCGGCGCGATCGTCGTTCTACGCGGATAAGGATCAGTGCAATAGATAACGGGGCGACGTGAGCGCCGCCCCGCTGAGTTATCGAACTTGATTCAGCCGGCGATCGCTTCCGCGGCTGCCGTCGCAATCGCCTCGTCGTCGGGCGGCATGCCGCCGGCAACACCAACAGCGCCGATCACATTGCCCTGGTGAACGATGGGGACCCCACCGGCGAAAACCACCCAGGCTTGCCGGTGCGAGTGCTCCATGCCGTAGAGCGGGCCACCCGGCTGCACCAGTGGCATCACGTCACCCGTCTTCATGTTCAGCGAGCGCGCCGTGTAGGCCTTGGCCTGCGATATCTCGATGCTCGCGAGCAGCGCATTCTCCATGCGGACAAAGCCCAGCAAATTTCGGCCGCCATCCACGATGGAGATGCTGGAGGGCGAATTCAGGTCCTTCGCCTTCTTCAAGCCGGCCTGAAGCCCGGCCTGGATCTTTTCTGCTGTAATCGTCACGGTATCCTCCTCTGTCTTTAAGCCGCTGTTCTCGTTCCACGTCCGCCCATGGAGATGGCGAGCAATTGGTCGTAATTGCAGTCCTGTTTCGGCGCATCATGCACGACCGCCCCGTTGCGAATCACGATGATCCGTTCCGCCAGAGACAGGATTTCCTTGGTCGATGACGAGATGACGATGACGGCGGCACCGCCTTCAGCCAACCGCAGGATGATGTCGTATATTTCCTTGATCGCCCCGACATCGACGCCTGATGTCGGTTCGACGAAGACATAGACGCGCGCATCCGCCTTCAGCCATTTGCCGATCACGGCCTTTTGCTGATTCCCGCCGGAAAAGAATTTCGCCGCCTTGTTCGGTTGCCGCGGATTGACGTTCAACTGATCCATCACGGCATTGGCATAGGCGGCTTTTCGCTTGGTATTGACGATGGCAAAGCGGGACAGGGCGCTGAGCACGGGAAGCGCCACATTCTCCGCCATGGTCAGATTGGGAAAGAGCGCCTGCTTCCGCCGGTCCTCCGGAATGACCGCAATGCTCGCAGCGCGTGCATCTGGCGGCGCCGAAATCGACACCTTCTTCCCATCGATGCGAATCGCTCCGTCGCTGCGCAATATGCCGCCGAGTGCCAGCTCGATCTGCTCCATGCCGCCACCGACGGGGCCGGTGATGCCGATAACCTCGCCGGCATGGACCTGCAGCGAAATCGGCTTCAATTTCGCGGTACGAAGCCCTTCCAGCTCGAGGACGACAGTATCGGTGGAGTGTCCGGTATTATAGGTCTCGAGGTCGCTGCGGCTGCGGTCGACCATGAGTTCCGTAACGCGCTCTTCGCTGATTTCGTCACGAGCGAGGGTCGCCGATATCTTGCCCCCGCGCAGGATCGTGACCCTGTCACAGATGCGTTTGATCTCCTCGAGGCGATGCGAGATGTAGATGATCGTTATGTTCTGGGCGAGGAAGTTCTGGATGATCTTGAAAAGCAGCTCCACCTCGGAAACGGACAGACGGGCGGTCGGCTCATCAAGGATGATGACTTTGTATTTCCGGTGAAACAGGGTGCCGAGCGTCACCAGCTGCATCTCCGCCGCCGACAGCGTCCTCGCCAGGCGATAGACGTCGATATCGATGCCGATCTCCTTGAAGATCGCCTTCGCCTCGTCATGTATCCTTTTGTAGTCAACAAGCCCCTTCCCCGGCTCGTTTCCAAGCAGGACGTTCTGACCGACCGTGAAACCGCCGATCAGCTCCGCATCCTGATAGACGGCCCCGAGGCCGAGCCGATGGGCGTCCAGCGGGTTACGGATATTGACGGGCTTGCCATCGAGGAGGATCTCGCCGCCGCTTGCGCCATAGACCCCGGTCAGTATCTTGATCAAGGTGCTCTTGCCGGCGCCGTTCTCACCGAGCAGGCCGTGAACCTCGCCGCGTTCGAATCCCAGATTGATTCCCTTCAGCACCTTGGTGCCGGAGAAATCCTTGGTGAGATCGCGGACTTCGAGCAGTGGCTGGGACATCGACGCCTCCGGCGATCAAATGAACTTCAGGTGGATTTCTTCGCGATTGAGCATGGCATTGGCGCCCACCGCCAGAATGAGGATCAGGCCGGAGAACAGCTGGCGCGCGGCGAAGGGAAAACCGACCATGTTCATGCCGGAATTCACCATGTAGATGAAAAAGACACCGAGCAGCGTTCCGAAGACATGGGGTTTGCCTTTACCCAGGACCGTTGCACCGAGGAACACAGCCGCGAAGGCCTCGAGCAGATAACCCTCGCCGCCGACCGGCTGGGCCGAGGATGAGATCGAGGTCAGGATCACTCCGCCGATCGACGACATGACGCCGGCAAATATGAAGGCCAGGATCAGCCAGTTATAGACCTTGACGCCCGAGTAGTAGGCAGCCATCGGGTTGTCGCCAACTGCTGTTATGTAGTGGCCGGGCTTCGTCCGCGTGGCAACGACATGCATGATGGCGACCACCGCCAGCAGGACCAGGACGGGGAAAGCGACGACGCCGATCTTGCCCTGGCCGATAAAGAGAAAGGCGGTTTGCGAATAGTCGACGGCCACCTGATAACCGTCGGTCAGGAAGATGTTGATACCGCCAAGCACGAACATCATCCCCAGGGTCACGACAATGCCGGACAGCCGCCCATAGGTCACGAGAAGCCCATTGATCAGTCCGATCATCGCGCCGACGCCAAGCGCACCGACGATGGCAAGCCAGGGGCCGACCATTGGAATGAGGAAGGCGGTAACGATGGATGTGGCCGTCACGGTGAGGCCGACCGACAGATCGAAGCTGCCGCCGACGACCACGAAGGTCAGGCCCGTCGACACCAGGCAACTCACGATCATGGAGAAGAGGATGTTGTTGAAATTCGAAACGGTGAAGAAGTATGGCGATGAGAGGGCAAATCCGAGCGCGGTCAAGAGAATGACGACGATGGTTCCCCAACGCCGCAGAAATTCGACCAGAAATGGAGATGTTTTCTCCTTCGAACCGCTCTGCATCTGAACACTCCCGGTGCTGGTCTGCGAAACCTGCTGTGTCATGGGAACCTACCCGGATTCAATAAGGGGGTTTAAGAGTTGTAGACGCCGCCGTCGATGGTGATGGCCTGTGCCGTCATGTAGGCCGATTCATCCGACGCCAGGTAGACGAAGAGCGGGGCGATCTCGCTCGAAACAGCCTGGCGGCCGAGAGGAACGACGCTGGATACAACCTTCTTCTGTTGATCCGCGCCGCCCATGAAGCTGATCGCCGGCTGATTGAAGGCAGTGTCGACCCAGCCGGGGCAGATCGCGTTCACACGAATATTGTCAGGCGCCAGTTCCATCGCGAGCGCCGTGGTGAAGGCGATGACGGCACCTTTGGATGCCGAATAGGCGGTCAATCCTGGGCCACCGCGCTTGCCGGCGAGGGACGAGGTGTTGATGATCGAGCCCGTCTTGTTTTTCCGCAGATGCGGGATGGCGTATTTGGCACCGAAGAAATGCGCACGGGCATTGACCGCGAACAGGGCGTCCCACTTCGAGGCATCGAACTCGGTCACGGCGCCGGAATGCTGCAGGCCGGCATTCTGGCACAGCACATCCAAGCCGCCGAGCTTGGCGCTGCCCTCGTCGACCAGACGGCGAACGCTATCTTCGGAGGTGACATCGACTTTGATAAACGTGACAGAGCTGCCGAAGCTGCTTGCTGTCGACGCTCCCGCCTCGTCGCGATCGCCAATGACGACTCGCGCCCCCTCTTCGACAAAGCTTCGAACGGCTTCCTTGCCGATATTGCTGACCGCGCCGGTGATGATGATGCGCTTCCCCGCAAGACGTCCGCTCATTTTGCCTCCTCCACTCTGCTGCCGAATTACTACTTGAGATCCGAAAGGAGCCGGCCGCCACGCCCCCAGCTTTCCTCTTCGACCTCGTTGATGATGACGTGAACGCGCTCTTCCACGGCGCCGCAGACATCGACGAGCGTGTCGGTCATGCGCCGGACGATCTCCCGTTTTTGCTCGACGGTGCGGCCGCTTTTCAGATGAACCTGAACGACAGGCATCTCAGGACTCCTCATGCTTTGAACGCAGACGGATTAAACGGATTAAAGAGCCCGGACCGGAAGGCCCGGGCTCTTTCTCGCGAATACTCAGCCGCCGTATTGCTTCAGGAAGGCGATCGCGTCCTCGTCCATTTTCTTGACATCGGCCAGGGCCTGCGCAGCCTCGGCCTTGGTGATCTGCGTTACCGGCACGCGGCTATGGAACTTCGGCACGTCTTCGCCGCGGCCGAGCTTCATGGCGATATCGGCGACCTGCTCGCCCATCAGATGCCATGGCACGTCGGTCGAGAATTCAACCGGCGAATCCGGCTTCGACATCTCTTCCAGGAGCTGGTTGGAGAAATAGTGGTTGAAGATGCGGACATCGGTACGGTTCATCTGCTTCAAAGCCTGGGCGGCGCCGATGGTCAGCGGCCACCACCAGGAGATGATGCCGGTCAGCGATCCCGGCGCTGGATTGGCCTGAAGAAGCGAGAGGACATTCTCGCGCCCTTTCGAGATCTGATCCTGTGTCGAGACGCTGCCCGACATGAAGGGCAATACCTTCATGCGCGGCTCATAGCTCGCCATAAGGGCGAACTGGTCGGCTTCCTGGTCGAACGGCGTATAGAAGCCCTTGCTTTCCGCCGTCTGGACGAAGGTGCCCTGGCGCTGGGTCGCGTTCTGGACGTAGTAGGAAAGCGTCATGCCGGTGCCGTAGGTGTCCTCGGTCACGAACGGCGAGTCCTTGACAGGGACGGCGAAGCCGACGGTCTTGATATTGCGCTTCTTGGCTTCGTCGACGATATAGGCCGTTTCCGATTCAAGCGAATAGATGCCGAGCACGAGGACATCGATGTTGCGGTCAAGGAGAGCCCGCGCCGATTCCTGCTCGCTCTGCTTGCTCGGCGTGCCGCGCACGGTCACCGGTTCGCCGCCCATGTCGACGACCTTTTTCAGCAAGGTGTAGCAGCCGCGGCGCCAGGGCTGGTTGAAGGGACCATAGTTAAGGCCGAGGCCCACGCGGACCTTCTTGCCGGTATCGGCCAAAGCCGGCTTCGCCAATTTGGAAGCGAGAATTCCCGCCGTTGCCAGTGCGCTGCCCTTTGCCAGCAACTGACGGCGGCTCACCCCCGCTGTCGTCTCTTCCACCTTGATCTCTTCACTCATGGTTTCCTCCTAGGTTGACGACCCTTTATGGGTCTTTTTATGTGCGCGACGTCGCCGTGCCGCTGATCGCCGATCAGCTTTGCCGAGCCAGAAAGCTGCTGATGATTTCCGTGATCGCCTGCGGCTGTTCCATCGTGAGGACATGAGCCGCATCGGGCAGCAGGGCGAATTTCGAACCGCTGATTCGCTTGTGCAGGCCGAGCATCATGTCGGGTGTGGCCGATGGATCCTCGGCTCCGGCGATAAGCAAGGTCGGCGTCGCGATTTTTTCCGCGACGCCGGCAAGATTCATGTCACGAATTGCGGCCGCACAGCCGATATAGCCTTCCGCCGACGTGAGGCGGATCATGGCGCGCGCTGCATTCACGACATCGCCATGTCGCTCACGGAAATAGGGCGTAAACCACCGCTCCAATGTCGGCTCGACGACCGGTTCCAGGCCATGCTGCTTCACGGTCGCGATGCGTTGCTTCCACAGATCCGGGGAGGTTTGCGCAAATGTTGCGCATAGGGTCAAGCTGCGTAGGCGATCAGGCGCCCGCGCACCCAAAAGCTGACCAATCATTCCGCCAAGCGATAGACCGATAAAGTGGACAGTCGGAATCTTGAGGGTGTCGAGCAAGGCGAGAACATCGTCCACCAACAGGTCAAGGCTGTAATCGCCGGCGGTGGCCTCGGTCTGCCCGTGCCCGCGCGTGTCGTAGCGGATGACGCGAAAGTCTTGCGAGAGAGCTTTTGCCTGGCTGTCCCACATCGTCAGATCAGCAGCCAGGCTATTGCTCATCAAAACGGCGGGGCGGTTTTCCGCGCCGTCTGAGCTCACATGGACCGAGATTCCATTGGACGCAAGTCTGCCCAAGCCTTCCCCCGCACTCTTCTATTCGGCTGTGTGTTCATCACACTTGATGTCATCTGAGTTCATGGCGACAACATTGTCAACAATTTTGTTGTAAAAATTGGCGGCACGTGGCTTCTTGAACCTGGGGTGGAGAGGCAAATGGACGTAGAAGCTATCGTCGTCGGCGCGGGGGTCATCGGATTGGCAATCGCGCGGCGCATCGCCAAGACGGGTCGCAGCGTTTTCGTCATCGAGGCAGAGGAGCGCATTGGCGCCCATACCTCGTCCCGAAATTCGGAAGTGATCCATGCCGGAATCTATTACCCGGAGGGAAGCCTCAAGGCGCAGCTATGCGTTGCCGGCCGGAAAGCCCTCTATGCCTATTGTGACGCGCGGCATATCCCCTTGAAACGAACGGGAAAACTCATTGTCGCCGCATCGGAGGCCGAGAGCGCAGCTTTGCAGTCGCTTTACCAGCGTGGACAACAGAATGGCGTCGGCGATCTGCAATGGCTCTCCGCCGGCGAGGCGCGCGCGCTCGAACCGGAAGTCGAATGCGTCGCCGCCATCCTCTCCCCTTCATCCGGCATCGTTGACAGCCATGCCTATATGCTGTCGCTTCAGGGCGAGGCCGAAGCGAAGGGCGCTCAATGTGTTTTTCGCACGAAAGTTGAGGACATCGAGGTGATCGATGACGGCTTCGAGGTGCAAACACGCGGCGCCGAAAGCATGGCGGTAACGAGTAGCGCGGTATTCAACTGCGCCGGTTTCGATGCCCAGATTGTCGCCGCGAAAGTTCGTGCCTATCCCCGTAACCGGGTGCCGCCGCGCTTTCTGGCAAAGGGCAACTATTTCTCGGTCTCCGGTCCCACGCCTTTCCGGCATCTGGTCTATCCCATGCCCGTTGCCGGCGGCCTCGGAGTCCACGTTACTCTGGATCTTGCAGGTCGCATGCGCCTTGGCCCGGATCTGCATTGGGTGGAGAAAGTGGACTACACCGCGGATTCGAGTATGATTCAGGCGTTCTACAACTCGGTCAGCACGTTCTGGCCCTCCGTGTTGGAGAGGGACCTGAGTTGGACGTATAGCGGCATCAGGCCGAAAACCAGCGGCCCCGGAGAGCCCCCCTCGGACTTCCTTGTTGACGGGCCGGAAGATCATGGTATTGCGGGCCTTGTTAACCTATTTGGGATCGAGTCCCCAGGATTGACTTCCTCGCTGGCGCTGGCAGAACTTGCCGTGCAGAAACTTGGTTGGAGTTGATTTTTTGACCCAGAAAAAAAATAGCGAATATGCGGCCGAGATCGTCCGGCATATCAAGCAAAACATCATCTTCGGCCGGCTGCGTCCGCGCGAGCGATTGATCGAGGAAGACATCACGGCCCAGTTCGATGTTTCCCGCCATGTCGTGCGCGCCGCGATTGTCGAATTGGAACAACTCGGCCTTGTCACCCGCAGGCCGAATAAAGGCGTTACCGTTCGCGATTTCTCGGTGCAGGAAGTCGACCAGATCTACGAGATGCGCGCTTTGCTTCAGGCCGAAGCGTCACGGCGCATTCCGATGCCGGCCAACAATGTGCTGATCAGCCAGCTTGAAGGCATTCACAAGGACTATTGCGCCGCCCATGACCGCGGCGAGCTGCAGGTCGTCTGTTCCTTGAACAACCAGTTTCACCGCGCGATCTGGGCCGCCTGCGGCAACGCCTGCCTCAGCGGTCTCATCGACAGGCTATGGGTCGAAACGCTCGGCATCCGCTGCTACGGCATCGGCGATCCGGGGCTTTTGAAGCTTGCGCGCGCCGAGCATGCGCGGATGATCGAGCTTCTTCGCATCGGCGATCGCGAGGCCTTCATCGCCCTGACGGTCGACCATATGCAACCCTCGCTGGACGCTTACAAAAGGGCCCATGGCGGCTGGACGGGTATCAATGCCGCCGGCGAGGAACACAGGGAAAGACAGGCGTCTTGAGCCTCAACTATGAGATCATCGTCCATGGCAACAGCCTGCGCCTGAAAGATGATTTTCTAGGCCTTGCCAACGTCACCTTGATCCACGCTCCGTCCGGGCCGATGCTGTTCGATACCGGCGGATATATTTCGCGGCTCGGTCTGATCAAGCAGCTGAATGAGCGCGGCCTCCAGCCCGCCGACATTCAAACGGTCTTTCTCTCGCATCTGCATTTCGATCACGCCCACAACATCGACCTCTTTCCGAATGCCCGCTTCATCCTCAGCGCGCGCGAATGGGAATATGCCAAGAACCCTCACCCCAAGGATATCTTGGTCCCTTGGGGTATTCTCGATCAGCTCGCACGGGGTCGTGTCGAACTCATCGATGGCGAAGGGGAGATCGAAAAAGGCATCTTCCATTTTCCTGCGCCAGGCCACACGCCCGGGAGTCACGCCCTTGAGCTGTACACGCAGGACAAGGGCAAGGTCATCATTGCCGGCGATGCGATCAAATATGTGAAGGAAGTCATCATCTGCCGTTGCGATATGGCTTTCGGCACCGTCGAGCAGGGCACGGCGAGCATTCAGCGCATCCTCTCGACGGCCGATTGCATCGTGCCGGGGCATTTTCCCGAACTGATCAAGCAACCCAATGGCGCATTCGCCTGGGATGAGGCAGCGCATTTTCATTTGCTGGTGAGATAACATACCGCCTCCTTGGTGCCGCGGAACCACAGGCAGGGCGACCTGGCGGCGACGCTGTCTCGGCCGATAAGAAGAAACTCGGCACCGTTTCTGGTACCGGGTTTTGTGAGCTTGTCTCGCAAGCATCGTTGGTTGTTTTGGGCCAGCCTCGCCACTCCGAGCGATCGCGTTGCCGCTGCGCGGCGGATTGCGGGACCGTATTGCAGGACCTTGGTGCGGTCGGCCGGTTCTGTTCTTTGTTGAGGCGACAAAGCAAGAAGGCCCCGCTCATCGGAGGGGGCCTTTTGGTTGGTTGCGGGGGCCAGAAACCACTACAGCGGAGACTCTTAAGCGTGTACTCATCGCTTTAAGGCGATGGATTGAAACGTTGCGGGCACCGAGTCCCACTTAACACCCCCAGCTTTCTGATAGTTGTACTTCTATTGGCGGAAAAGAAGGCCGATCAAACCTTGCCTATCTAAAGCCGTATGGCTCCATCCCATCTTCAAATACAACATGGTAAAAATGATCCCGAATCGCTGTCGCAGTAAACCCTACTTTGCCAAAAGGTGCCTTCTTGCTCAGAGATAGAGCGGCGCGGCGCCATTCGCTGGAAAAGCGACGATCTTGATCCGCTATTTGGTCTGACGAGTCATATGCGATGACATAAACATGCTTATCATCATCGGTTCTGCTACATATGCCTAACGCTCCGCCAGTTTCTATCGGCATTGCTTCTTTCATGCACTTTGCAAAGGCCAACTTTTCGGCCGCAGATTTAGGCATATAGATAAAACGTAACATGGCTTGTCTAATGGGATCTGCCATCACCGAGTGAAGAAAGAAAATGAATACTAGTGGAAGTACGAAAGAGACTGCACGAACCCATTTGCGCATCGCGAAAAGAGGTAACGATATTGTAGCAAATGCAGCAGCAGACCAAAAAGCTGCCAAGGCCCAATCACTGTAAACACCCCGTTCGTAGGCCACCTTTAAGTGCAGCAGCTGCAAGAATGCCGTAACAGCTGAGGGTGTTCCCCATATGACGCAATGTAGAACGCACCGCCATAGCATCGACCCATCGATAGTGCCGCACTTCATCGTAACTACACCTCAGCGAAAAACGATCAGGTAATACTTCAGGGCTTAATCACGTATTGCTATCCCAAAATGCTCAATCCTAACTGATAACGCGCCGCTTCCCCGTTTTGATCTCAGCTGATACTTGCAGGTCAACACAGTCTTTCGTTGGGTCAGTGTCCCTGGTGATCGTGTCGGAATTTCGCCCATCATATGGCGATCGTCATAGCGATGACGCCAAAGCCGACGGCTCGACCGACTGGCTATGGCGGGGTATCGATGATTGCTGGAGCTGCCAGCGGGATTCATCTTCCACAGATTGGGCCAGCTCAGCATGACGGCTTTAGGGCTTTCCGGCTCTGGCGCGTCGTTCTGCGCTTCAAGCTGAGACGACAGTTCGAGGGGCTCAGGCGACACCAGCCACCTCCCCCGACTGCACGCGGTGGAGGGCAGCGTAGCGGCCGCCGCCGCGGATCAGCACCTCATGCAGTCCGTCCTCGACCACCTGGCCCTGCTCGATGGTGATGATGCGGTCGCACTGCCGGACCGTGGAGAGGCGGTGGGCGATGATGAGGACGGTGCGGTTCTGCGAGATCCAACGCATATTGCGCTGGATCGCCTGTTCGGATTCCAGATCGAGAGCGCTGGTCGCCTCGTCGAAGATCAAGATCCGGGGATTGGTCACCAGGGCGCGCGCAATAGCGATACGCTGACGCTGGCCGCCCGAGAGGGTGCCACCACGTTCGCCGATCTGGGTATCGTAGCCTTCGGGGAGCTGCAGGATGAAGTCATGGGCGCCGGCGAGCTTCGCCGCCTGCACCACCTGTTCCAGCGGCATACCGGGATCGGCAAGCGCGATATTCTCTCGCACCGTGCGGTTGAAGAGTACATTCTCCTGCAGGACGCCCCCTACCTGGCGCCGCAGCTAGGCGGCATTGACCATGGCGAGATCAATGCCGTCGACGAGGACCCGGCCGCTTTCCGGCACATAAAGACGCTGGACGAGCTTCGCCAGGGTGGATTTGCCGGAACCCAAGGAGCCGACGATGCCAACCGACTGGCCGGGGGTGATCTCGAGATCGCCCCCCTTGAGTATGAATCAGTGCCGAAGTAGAACCCCACTATAAGCCATCTAACCTGCTGAAGTGAGTACGGAAACTCCGAAGATGGCAGGATCCCGATCGGCGCCGATCGGGACCCCAGACCGAACTTGTGATCACAAATCAGCAACTTAGCTCTGGCCAGCAGTGGTTCCACTTCGGCTCTGAATCACAGCGCTGGCGGGCCTTCTGGCGCTGTCGGCGAGCCCCAACGCAGGACGCCCCCGACCGGGAGATCGGGGGCGTCAACTGTCAGTGGTTGCGGGGGCCAGATTTGAACTGACGACCTTCAGGTTATGAGCCTGACGAGCTACCGGGCTGCTCCACCCCGCGTTATTCTGTTTGGTCTGAGTTTGGGCCC
>Ga0255336_100113_pt1 | contig 190211 bp, 199 predicted proteins | sample MeOH1_35cm_T3_17_FD_189102 | JGI IMG/M metagenome (GOLD analysis project Ga0255336, IMG submission 189102) | Sandy soil microbial communities from University of British Columbia, Vancouver, Canada - MeOH1_35cm_T3_179 | ecosystem: Engineered > Artificial ecosystem > Sand microcosm > Unclassified... | reverse complement strand
TCCGGCCTCTGGCCCGGATCCATTGGCGCAGCGTCGTCTCTTCCGGCCGACCTTTCTTGCCTGCGGGACAGCGCACGCTCTCAAATGGCTGCTCGTCACCCAACTCGCTGGCCTTCCACATGTCCTGGCCCTTGAAGTTATGCGGTGGCGGGGTCACGTCAGTCGGCATGGCCACTGCGTGCTCCATCTTCTTCTTGCCGCCGGAGCCTTCTCGCACGAAGCTCAGGGTGGTGGTGAAGATGCACTTGCCCCGCTGCCGGGCCTGGACCGTCCGGGTGATGAAGCTCTTCCCGTCGCGCACCCGCTCCACATGGTACAGGATGGGGATCGAGCTGTTCCCCGCGAGCACAAAGTAGCAGTGCATGCTGTGGACCGTGAAATCGGGGGGAATCGTCGCCTGGGCGGCCGAGAGGCACTGTGCAATCGCAGCACCACCGTAGATACCGCGGGCCCCGGGGGGGTGCCATAGCGGGCGGGCGTTGGTGTAGATGTCTGGACCGATGTCCGTCAGTGGGAGGAGAGAGAGGACATTTTCGATGGGCGAGTGGTGTGGCAGGGACTCGGGCGGTTTGATTAGGGTCGGATAATTGGACATTATAGCCGCCAGTTCAGAGGAAGAGCGGAAGAGCCAAAGAGCCAAGAGCCAAAGAAAGCTGGGAGGGCGGTGCTGGGATCGAGAGAAAAGATAGATCACGACATTATTTATTGTGGTTGGAGTTGTCTGCCTGGTTGCCGTCCCTTGGAGCGCGAAGAGATGATGGACTCTTGCAAATGTTGGGCTTGTTAATGGGCGAGTCTCGGCCAGAAAGTCCTGGGCCGAGGCTGAAGTTGGGTAGTCCTGTGACTAATCAACCTTGGGTGTTCCGAAGAAAATGTCAAGGTGTCAGGGTCAGGGATTGCTCGATTAAAGAGGTGCAAAAGTCGGCTATATATGACAGCAGTAATACCACCCACCACCTCCAACTCCTCGCTAAATGGCCCAATTTTCCATGACCTCGTTCTACGCGTATCGCACGGAGCTGCCCAACCGAGTCGGTGAAAGAGGCGCTCCTGCCGTCTGCGACCATCCCGTCGGCGGTGATTGGTAGATCGAGGCCCGTTCGATCTCTTCTCTCCTTCGTTCTCGGTACTCTTTGGTCCCGTCGGCGGCGGGACTGCGTCCACGACCGAGCATGTTGGACAACTTCCACCTTCCTGAGCGGGCCGGGAGACTCCCACTTCGAGGCCGAGGTCTGGCGACAGCCACGTACTTGGCATTGGCCTCGTTATCATCGAACGGGAGTTCAATTCTGTAAGTGCTCGAGGTGGCCTCCGGGCCGGGCGACAGACCAGAATCTCGCGAAAACAGGAGACGGAGCAGCTGTCGGCGTTGCGCCTCGTCCTCCGGAATGTGCGTGGGCATTGGAAGCAGTTCGGTGGCCGAGGCCGGATCTCCATTGCCGCCGTATGACTGTCTCTCCCATCTCGAGACGCGCTCCCTTCTTCCCCGGGCCATGCTCTTTATTTTCTTGATCTTCCGGTATACGATGTAGGAGAAGAGCGCAGAGAAGACGGTGGTGATACATGCGGTGATGAGAGGAACGTAAATGTACGCCTTGGTGGGAATGGGAAAGGAGTGGTGCAGGCCATAGTTCATGACGATGGTACACAGGCCCATAAACGATGACGTTAAGATGGGAAGCAGAACCGCATCGAAGCAGAAAAGAAGACTGCGACTGAGCAAAGCAGTGGCCACACTGCCCACGTAGCCGATCACGAGGCAGATGCCAGCGAGCGCGGCCAAGACGGCTCGTGTCGTCTTGATGTTATCCTTCGGGGACGTAAAGACGAGCGCGAAGAGAACATAGCCGCCGAGCGCGAGCCATGATGAAGCGAGTGCTCCGGTTCCAAAGTACCACGGGAGTCGATCACGCTCCGTGTACAGGTCGAAGGGGGTGTCGCGCAGCCGAGCGTAGTCGGACTGCATTCTCGATCATCGAACAAACGACAGAGGCTGAGGCATCCAACGGATCGGTATGGGCGATGAGTGATGCGAAGATCGGTGAAGACGGCCTCCTTGTGGTTTCAGGCCACCGCCGATGCTTGAAGTCAGCAAGAAGGGAGAGGAAGAGCCGGGTCGCAGGGAATTGATTGGTCCAGGACGTGCGCCGTGTGTCCTGGGACGAGAAGTGATGACGAAGACGATGACAACGACAACAAGAGGAAGAAGATGTAGCACATCATGCAAGAAACACCAGCAGCAGCGTCAACAATCACACTGAGGAAGAGAGCAACGGCAGGGCGGCGCAGCGGCAGGGTGGAGCGCAGGAATGGGACCAAATGGTCAGCTCGTGTTGGGGCTGGGCAGGCCATAAGGCTGATCGCAGCATTGGAGGCGTGTCTGGGCCAAAAAGATTCGCTCATCTCAGGCATGATTGGGCCCTGATATTAAATGCGCAGAATAACGTCTTCATATGCCCCAATTATGGGTTATGATGATCGTTGTGACCCCTGACAGGCGCCATCATTTCTACCACGTTGGCACCACCTGGCATCATTTGCCAGCTCCACTCATTTGCATCGGCCCATTTTCTCTCTAGGCATGCGAGAGCGCGCGGACAAGTCGCGTAGCATCGTGCGACCAAGCCAATGGCCCATTGTCCACTCTGTGCGAGAGATGGAAGTCGGTTTGCCATTTACCAGTGTCGAGATGTCGCGAGAAGACGTCCAGTGCTGTGAGAATTCGACATGGTCTACGTCGTCCTATGAAGCGGAGTCCTTTCAGACGGCTTCTCTGCCATTGATGTCGAGAGAGCATCCTCATCTGTGGTCAAGCCTGGCCTTACATTGTGCTCATCAATAAGAGCTGCATGCTTGGCTCTCATTGGGATTAACCGCGCAGTTGGGCAATGAATCCAGAATTACTCATAACTCATCCAATGTGTGGCTGTCTATGGCAGCCAGATTCGAGAATCTATTCTCGTCTTTTTCCGTGAATCCGAACCCGCTTGAACGCTTCGACAGACAAACAAAGGACCTTGAACGGCCCGTGCTCCCGGATGGTGACCGGGTCGCCAAATACAATGGGTGGTTGGATCCTTCGGTAAGGTCCTTTATCATCCACCACCTCCTATGGTGTCGTTCTCTTCCTTATCCTCGGCAGCCTCCGGATCGTTGCAGTCGGAGTCCGGTCCTTCTCGATCCTCCCATTTCCCGGCGCGGTCATGCTCGACGCGCTGTTCGACCGGCCTTTCCCGTCTCGAGGGCACTCTGCTTGCAGAGGTAATGAGCTGGGGTGACATTCCTCAATCAACATGGCCAAATCCGGGGCGCGGCTCGCGAGACATTGTAATCTGACCAGGGCCTGTCGTTGTCTCCTTCGCATTGTAAATGACGACAGCGCTTGTGCCGCGAGTGACAGAGACGGGCGCGGGGACGACGTGGCGCCCAAGTCCGACATGCTCAAATCCCACAAGGTCGGGTCGACATCTGGCGAGTAGTCTGAAACCGTGGTGGCCGGCGTGTGGGAACCGTCGTAGAAGCCTTCATCGAGGTCAAAACTGGACTCGATGGGCGAGGTGGTCTCGGAGGGCGAAGAAGTGTCGGTGGAATCGGTCAGAGCTTGAGATTGCAGCCGCGCCGTCAATGCCGTGATCGAAGGCTGCCGCGGAGGACGATAGCTATCGAATCGAGAGTCGCGGCGCTCGGCGGACCGCACCGACTTGGGTGAACCCGGCTCGAGGTCGACGGTGTGAGGGGAGGAGCAGCGGGACGTGAAGGGTGAGATGTCGGCGCTGGTGCAGTCGTCGACCTGCTCGGTGGGCGGATTGGAATGTGAGGAGAGGAAGGAAAACTTTTCATCGAACATGTTGGCCGAACTGCGAGAGAGAGGGAGACAGAGTAAGAGAGAGGGATGCAAAGATAATGATGACAGGGCGCTAATGGTGATGGTCGGCAGATAAAGCTGGGTCCTGACGGCTGACCGTGTGATTTTCCGTCGTCGGTCCAGGCTGAGAGGCGATAGGGTGAACCGCGGGGAAGATATACCTTGTCCTCGATTGTGAGCGATGGTCGTCTGGACAGGCATCGAAAGCCACCTGAGGCGGGATTGAACTAGAACTGGAAAGAGGGCGGAACCGTCGACCATGGCACCGTGGTACTGTGCCTCCTCGGCACGCAATCGGATCTGGCTATCTGCTCTGGTGGAGCAGTGCCCTGCACGGAACGGGGACGAGTTGCCAGCGCCGGCGTAGTAGATTGGGAGATGCGAGATGGACGATGCAGAAACGAAGCGAGCGAATCGACGGCCGGGAGCGGGCGGCGTGAGTTGCATTGCTGGACCATGAACGCCAGCCACGGGCAAGGGAGGGGCCAGAACCAGCTAGAAAGCAACCAGAAAACCGCCTTGACTGCGGCCGGCCTAGTTTGAGCACGGCCACAGGCAATCCAAAGTCGCTGTCTGTGCCCGCTGCGACGCTGCGCCGGTCTCGGCCCTTTTCGATTTCGCTTGGGTCCCAATGGCCCTGGCTGTCTCCTCACCAGGCTCCTCTTCGATAGTCGACACCACCCTGGTCGGTGGCGCTCCCCAGCCGCTTTGCCATTTGCCACGAGAATTGCTTTTGACATTGCTGTTGGTGCTATGAAGGAGTGTGCTGGCTGCACGACGCAAATTTTTTTCCCTTACCACAGCGCCGGCATCTGCTCGTCCACGAGAAAGCAAATCCAGGTGAGGGTGCTTTGTCCATACACCGGGCTGCAATATAAACGCTTGCCTTGGCCCGACATCCCCCACCGCACGTCGACGCTGAAGGGCACTTCCTGGCCCAGTCGCGCGCTCAGCTCAGCGATGGCAGCTCGGGGAGAGCGCGACAGGTGGCCGTGGATGTAATCCTTGCTCGCGTGCACGGTCGGCGATACATTGCAGATCTCGTAAAAGTTGTCATCGAGCGGCGACTTGGCCAGCAGGAAGAAGTCCGAATAGAGTTGTTGCAGCCTCGCCATGAAGTCATCCAGCACCTCATCCACGGAAGAGCTGGTCATGGACCGCGCCGGCCGCGGATATCCCCGACTGCTGGCCCTTCTCGAGCCCGACCTGGGCGTGCCGGAGCCCATGCCGCTGCGGGATTTCTTGCATCGTTCTTCCGTGGCAATGTTGAGCCACACGTCGTCGTCCGGCCGCACGTCGTCCTCCTTATCATCGGCGAGCGTGCAGCCGCCGAGGAGGTCCTCGGCCGACAGTCGATAGCCTTGAGGACTCCATACCGGAGTCAATCGCGTCGGTGGAGGCGTTTGCAACTCACTTTCTACGGTCGAGGTGGTCGACGCCATCTCGGACGGGGCGGACGATGCTTGGTCGCGGATAAACCGAGTGACGTCGACCAGACAGGCCAGCATGAACCGACACCGACCGCTGCTCGGGATGATGAGCGGACTGAACAGGACGAGGTGAGTAACTTCATCGCCGGCGGCATCGTGTCCCGTCACAATGTCCATGGACGTGCCTTCGCACTCATAGTTGTTGAGAAAGAAAGGCTCGCCAATGTCAAAGATATATCGCAGCTCCTCGGAGGTGGCCACGACCGGGCAGCCCTCGGTGACGGTATCCAGGACGCAAAAGGATCGAAAATGCTCGGTGAGGAGGAGAGGGTCATGCCGTTCCGTGTCCGACCACGAGCTGGCCGTGGCGGTGCTCCCTGGTCGACGGCTCTGACGGGATGACAGCCGTGTGAGAGGGGAAGACGGTCGACTCCATTTGCGATCTGGGTTCAGCGTCGGGTGTGAAGCTTCAAGTCTCAGTGTCGACGCGCTCTGATGGTGGTGATCATACAGCGACGACATTGTCGTCATCGTCGTCGTCGTCGTCGTCGTCCGAAGTGTCGCCAGGCTCGCTTCACGGCTGATGCCAAATCCATGCCGCGGTGAGACCGTCTCGTACACAATGTGTTGAGATGGCGGCCCCTGTTGGATGTATCTGCCTCGGAGATTGAATTGACTCAGACTGGTCACCGGCAGGAGAGAGTGCCCTGAAGCACACAACGTCGATCTCGTCGGATCTAATGTTGGATAGCCGTCTGAGATATCAGAGGGGTCGACCTGGATGTGGCTGGAAGGACCAAAGTCGGGAAACAGAGAGACCGTGGAGAAGGTGGGCAGGAAGAGAGTCGATGACTCGCCCTTGCGTAAGATGCCCGATCCCACGCTGTTTGGTGTCACTTGTCTGGCGAGACGGAGGCGGCGTAGCAAGAGGTCTTTCAAACTGTGCCTCAGCGATTTGCGCTGTTGGGCACGGGACTTGGGGCTCATTGTGCTGACAGGATCTGTCTGGGCCAATCCCTCATCTCCACAGTCATCGGGCCTTGAGCAGATGGATCAATCAATTTTGTCTGGTGGGCAACTCTGGATGGTGTCGGAACCGCGACCACCACTGATACCAGCAGATTGAGACGGCCAAAGACCTAAAACGCCAAACACCCATCACATTGTGCATCAGAGATCGAGTCGAGAGAACAAAAAGGGCGGAGAATTACGGCTACATGGTGGAGTGTTGTTGTTTACCGCATGCTCGTGAAGAAGACTCCAGAAATGAAGATTTTAAGGCTTGTGCAGGGGCTCGGGGCACTGGCTCTGGCCCTGGCTCGGGGAAGCGAGCCGGCCTTGATCCACCGTTTCAGTCTTAGCAGTGCAGCTGAGCAAATCCTTTCTGACAGCAGCAAGTTCGGTAAAGAGATCTCAGGCCGGCTGGAAAAAAGAGTGCTTGCTGGCTTCGGAAACGGCTCTCTCGATCATTATTAGTCGGACGGATGGGGACTGTCCACCGCCAGTTCATCCTCGCCTCTCCATACGCCGTTCCAGAGGCCGCCGGGAGAGGACCAAAAGGGCCGCACCACGAGGCGGCCGCGCAGATCAAGTTCCCCGTTGGATAGAAGTGTAGGACATGAATCCTGGACGGAACGAGATGTCCTCTGATGCCTCTCTGCAAGGCACGCGCCGTGTACAGTGGTAGGATCGCTGGAGGCCGGCTCCACTGCCGCGGATCAGGTCCAATGAGAAGCTTGCCAGTCTGGGCGCGAGATTTCTCTCAATTCCGAAAGGGAACCTGGGACGAGAATTGCAAGCTCCGTGTCTTCACATCACACCTCGCGACCAGCACCGGAGAATACCAACGCCGCTGGCAGGTGCTGCACCTCGCAACACTCTTGTTCCTCGTCCATTGCCCGTGGCGCTGAGATCAGCGGTCCGACCACCATGCCGGCCGCTCCTACATCGCGGGCGCTGCTCCGCCAATCGAGATTGGTCCTGCGCCGACAGCACAACGTTCGACAAGCTTCCACCACGGCGGAAACGGCGGCCAAAGTGAAAGAAGCGGCCTCGACATCGGTCTCCAAAGCTTCAGAAGGCCTGAGCCGAGTGACCAGCTCGGCAGGATCGGCTCTCTTCAAGGCCGGCGCCGGCGCGCGGACTGCCTTGGGCAGGGTCGGCGGAAGGACGGGCAGATTGATCTCTTTTGTTGAAAGTAGGTCCAGCGAGCTCTGCGGTGCGGAACAGGGTTGAGCTAACCTGCGGCCAGCTTTAATACCGCCCACGGTCTACTACGCACGTGTCGGCTTAGAGCTCTCCAAGATTGTTTTCAAGGGACAACAAATGACTCCACCGTAAGTGTGCCCGTGGCCGAGTGGGAGCATGACAATCTGACCCCATGTCCTCGACAGATCGATAGCCCAGTTTCAAGCGTATTTCCAGCCTGTGGCGAACGCCCTCAGCAATCCTCGAACACTCGTGTCCAGCATCAGCAGCATCGCGAATCCAGAAAGCATCCTGTCGACCATTCGCAACGTCAATCGAAAACAGTTCGCCACCATTGGCATTGTGGGAGCAGAACTCTTGGGTTTCTTTACCGTCGGTGAGATGATTGGACGATTGAAGATCGTCGGATACCACGGCGAACCACACCACGAGCATTGAGTCGGGTAGATGTGGTGTATCGTCGTGCAAGAGATGAAGAGGCGCTTTGTAATCTTAGGCTGTTCCTGCACGAGAGAGACCTCTGTGGGTGATGGAAGAGGAAAATCAAGAGAATACATATCCTCCGAGTGCTTTGCCGGACCCTCCACGTTTCAATGCCAATAGCGCACTCAGGACGTGATTTCCGGTCTCATTACTTGTGCCTCGAATTCCCTCTGATTTCGACGCTCATGTTTGATACGACCTTCCGTGATCCATGGACATGGCAATGCAACATTGGTATTGGAATTCAATCATAAAAGCATTGTACACTGGAGCCTTTCCAGACTCACGGACCAGTCGATGAGAGAGCGACAGCACTGGGTTCCTGAGACACAGCCCGCCAGCAAGAGCAATTAATAGCCGTCCTTTCCCTCCACAACCCCATATGCACCACCACCTTTCCCGAACATTTCACACAGCCCCTCGGCGACATCCTGGGGCCTCTCCCAGCCGGCAAAGTGGCCTCCTTTCTCAAAGATCTTCTCATATATGATCGGGCCCATCGTGTGCCGCCACGCCCTGGGGTTATTGCAAATCTCGACGGGAAAGTCGGCGATGCCGAGTGGCACGTCGATGTAGCCCTGCACAATGGGGAGCGTGATGCGCGTCGTGTCATGCAGAGCCTCGTAGTAGATGTACGACGCAGCGTCAGGGCCGGCGCGGGAGAAGACGTACATCGACGTCCAGAGACAGACTTCATCCGCGGTCCAGGGGTAATCGTCTGACCAGTCGACGAGCTTGTCGTAGATCCACGCGAGAAGCCCGACGGGGTTCGATGAGATGAGGAAGTTGATGGTGGCCGGTCGCGTGGACTGGATGGCGATGTACCCTCGACCCTCGCCTTGTCCGTATGGAAACTAAAGGTTGGAGTTAGTTGGGCAGCTGACGTTTTGGAACATTCAAGCTGGTCGTTCAACGTTCCGAAAGAGACAAAACTTCAACAGAACGGGTTCGGGGCGATGGTGTATACTAGACGGGCAATCGCTGCTCACCCAGCGCTCTCCCTGCTTCAGTTGCCTTTTCTCGCGCTCAGAATATTCCGGCTCCGGGTTGTCTTGGGTAAACTCGGGTTTGGCAGCCCACGCCCAGTTGACGTGGTGTGCCTTGACATGCTTTGGGTAGAGGTATGCAAGAGCACGAGTGATCAGGAAGCCCCAGTCACCGCCCTGCGTCACATATTGATGGTAGCCAAGGGCCAGCATGACCCGGTGGCAAGATTCGGCATACTGAGCAATGGTAAATCCCCGCTTGAAGATGCCGCTCGAGAAGGCATAATTGGGAAGAGAGGGGGCCACGACGTGGAAAGCGGGCTTTCCATCCCCGCCTTTCAACATGGGAAGCATCTTGGTCACTTCCAGGAAACTGCCAGGCCAGCCATGGACAAACAGCAAGGGTATCGCATCTTTGACGTTGCTCTTCTGGTGTAAGAAGTGCATGTCAATGTCCCCGAAACCGTCAACGTGGACCGTCGTTTCGAACTGGGGAAAACTGTTCATCCATTTCTCATGAGCGCGCCAGTCAAAGGTGGTCCGCCAATGCTCGACGAAACGTTTGACGTCGGCACTGAGCCGTCTTAGCCTCCACCACGGGGAGTGGTTGACACTGCTTACAGCGGTGTGCCATAGTCCCACCCGGCGTCCTGGACTGGCGTCGGCCATTCGTAATCATCAAGACGCCGCCGGAGTCGATCAAGCTTGTCTTGAGGGACGTTGATTTTGTACTCCCTGATTTGAGTCATATCGATGGTGTCAGCACCAGAGTTCTGCAGTAGAGACAGAAAGCAATGCAGCTCTCAGCTGTGACCGCCATATATCAATGTCGTCAGGGACATCTTCCCTCGGTCCAGGCTTACCCCGCACCCAGAACAGAGGAGTCAACAAAGTGAACGGTGAGAATGAAGTCATCAACACGAACTCTGTTCTGAATTGGCTGGCCAATGTCGGTCGAAAGGATAACTTGATATGTCCTGGATCAAAGCCATATGCCGGAAGATTTGGAACAGAACTGGGACGACTCCTGGCATGCCAGTAGAGCTGTGTGGACAAATCCCGAAAGTTGAGGTGTCAGATTCACCAGAGAAATCAGCGGTCTTTCAGTCTAGCCACGTCCCAGCGTACATTGTCAATGCAATGCTGAAGCTATATTTTGAAATGGGCAAGTAAAACGTACCCGTTCGCGGCTCGGAGTTTGGCCTGGAATAACCCATTCTTTGCTCGCGGTGTTGAAACGTGGGCGCTACTCTTACCGGGTATCTATGTCCTTTGGACCTAAAATTCTTGGTCGTCTCGTCCAGCTTCATCTGGCATTGTCCAAGGGCGAAGTTGGAGAGTTCTGTTCGGTGCAGGGTTTGGGTATTTCATCATCTCATACTTGAACGAATATCAGCACCCCTGAGGACTACCTCGGACATCTCAGATCATAGCCGGCGCCGCAATGTTCCTGTGCTCAGTGATTGAATTGAGTAATGTGTCGGACTGATCTGGACGAAGCCAGCATTCCCACCTTCTGAGTCCCGGATGTTCAAGTTTACCGCCCCACTCGTTTTGGTTTAGCTCAGGGAACTCTTGGCGCCTCCACAGACAAATTTCCCTTTCGCTCGCAGCCAGACTTGAACATCCGACACCACTCTGACAACGTTCCGACCTTCTCTCTTCATCGTCGAGGTATGTTACTCCACAGGCCTTCTTCAGCCAGCCTGGGATGAGCAATCTCGATACCGTTGCTGCCATGGCAAACCTCGCGATACGCTCATCCCCCGCGACACGAGCTGCAGAACCCTTGATTGGGCACTCTTCCTGCTCGAGGCTCCTGAAGACTGACAGACTTTCGCAGATACCTCAAGTCCTCGGTCACTCGACTTGAGAATCTCCAAGCGGCATCATGGTCCGAACGTCCGTCCTCAACGATGCTCTGAAGAGCATCAACAATGCCGAAAAGGCTGGCAAGCGTCAGGTCATGATCCGACCGAGCTCAAAAGTGATCATTAAGTTCCTGAGCGTGATGCAGAAACACGGTACGTACATGGTTTCGTATGTGACAATATTTGAGGAGGAGGAGAAGAAGAAGAAAGATTTCGGTCAAACCACAGTTTGTTCCTCGGGTTGATAACTAGGCGGCGGTTTCAAACTCTCGACGACCTTTGCCCTTTAAGTGCCCGAGAGATTGATGGATGATATTCTTCTGCGGTCGATCTTACACGTTGCTTTCTTATCTCCATGTCTGCTCATGTTTATTCGATCGCCACATTGCCCCCATGACATGACCACCAGTCGACTGACCGGTCTTTGAATTAGGCTACATTGGCGAATTTGAGGAAGTCGATGATCACCGCAACGGCAAGATTGTCATCCAACTGAACGGCCGCCTCAACAAGACCGGCGTCATCTCACCACGCTACAACGTCCAACTTCGGGAGCTGGAGAAGTGGGTGGTCAAGCTGCTTCCATCCCGTCAATTCGGCTACATCGTCCTCACCACCAGCGCCGGTATCATGGACCACGAGGAGGCTAGGAGGAAACACGTGGCTGGCAAGATCATTGGTTTCTTCTACTAGGTGCTCTCGCGCAGCGTAGTCTCAATGATGGCATGAAAAATCATAGGCGTTGAAGCGTCGGCTTTTCTTGCGAGCTGAGAATAAATGTCCAGTAGAAGTCCTTGGGATCAACTCATCTTTTCGCGGCACCAGCCCCAAATGTGCTCTACTACTTCTTGTGCCTTGCCAGCGTCATATGGCAATTTTGCTCCAGAGGAGGGTGCCAAGCCTTTGCCCTATTTCCCGTTTGGCACTCTGCCAGCAGGTCTTCCCGCCATCGGCGAACTTGAATCTCCAGTTCACCAACATCTTGTCGATCAGTGGACATTATCGTAAACATGGTATGCCTACATCATTATGGACATGGCCGTCTAGGGGCGTGGATCTGACATGTACAGGCGCCCGCAGCATCCTCCGGCGGCAAGAAACAAAAGAAGAAGTGGTCCAAGGGAAAGGGTACGTTCTTGTCTGGTGGCCGCTCGCTTTTGTTATCAGCCCGCCTCGAACGGAGTCGCTGACATTTGGTTCGTTCTGCAGTCAAGGACAAGGCCAACCACGCCGTCGTCCTCGACAAGGCCACATCGGACAAGCTCAACAAGGATGTGCAATCGTACCGGCTCATCACCGTCGCCGTCTTGGTCGACAGACTGAAGATCAACGGATCATTAGCACGAAAAGCACTCAACGACTTGGAGGAAAGAGGAGTGATTCGAAAAGTGGTCGGACACAGCAAGGGCAGCATCTACACCCGAGCGGCTGCGGGAGGTGACTAGGTGAAAATTGTGCGGCGAGGGCCGACGAAGCACGAAATTATTGCAATGCCTCCTTATGACGATGGGTTTTCGGATCGCGCTGCAGGGATTCAGCACGCGAAACACTTCGAAAGAGCAACAAGGTGATCGAGTTGTGACAACAATGGCAGACATTCGCAAAACATTCCATCCTTGCGCCATTCAGGATTTTTCCTGCCCCATATCCATCCGGTCGTCGTCCCTCCAAAATCATTCATGTTACAGGTTTTCCGGGTGCATGGCGAGAGGCGGCCTCATCCACACTCCCTCTCTTCCTCTTCGGCCTGCCCTGTTGAGCAGCATCACACAGAGGCGGCGGCGGCCCTGTGTGCTCCTCAACACCGACCAATGTCCCCGCCTCGAAGTATTTCTTACTGTTCCGATAAAAGTCCTCCCATTTCTGGACCTCCCGGAGCACTCTCTTCTTTGCTTCTCTTCGTTCCCGCTCCGCCCTCTTCTTCCGCTCGCCACTGCTTATCTCTTCCTCGGGATCGTCAATGGGGATGTAAATCTCCTCAGCTCCTCTGAGATCGGATGTCCTGTCCTCGAGAAAACATCCGGTGACGAATGCCCTCGTGGCATCGCGGCCGGCAAACACCGCGTAGCTGCCCCCGGGACCATATGTGTGTCGGCCTTCGGAAACGTCGAATATCGTGCCATTGATGGCCAAGAAGATCGGTTTCGTGGCATCGCTGCCGTTGAACAGCGCAAGCTGTGCCGGTGTCAAGCGTAGAGGACCACTCCACCAATAGGCCAAGGCCTTGGGCTGAATGAACCACGGCTTGTACCCCCAAAGGGCCGACTCGCCCGATGTCAGATAGTAGGACAGCACACAAGAGGCGCCGATCAAGGTGAGGATGACCCGGATGATATCGAGAACCGAGATGGCTCGACCATTGTCCTCGACCCCTGAAGATGCTTCGTCTGAATGAGCGGCCGATTGGGTGCTGCCACTTTTGCCAGAACGCTGCCGTAAGGTCGAGTCAGCCATTGCTGTCTCCTTCCCGGCAACATCAATTTTTAAAAGCCTGTGTCCGCTGATCGGTTGACTCAGAGGAGGATCTGTTCCAAGTCAAGAGACACTCACCCAGCGAGGTTGTAGGGGCAAATCTGCCACCTGTACACTGCAAGGATGCCTAGTACCGTTCAGGCATGCCGCGGTTTGCTGGTGTGGAGTAAAGATCGACGCCGCCGCTCTCCCTCCAGCCTCGCGAACTCCATACCAGCCACACGCGGTTGATTTGTACCACTCCAACATTCTCTCGTCGCTTCTTTCTGTCATTTGGTCTGTGCAGACTTTGCAATCACTGATTCTTCCACGAAGCTTCTGGGCTCATCTTTGCTGACATCTTTCGGACTCTCCTCTGACCCGCGTCTTCTCACTGACCAGCCTCGGCTGGGTGCATCATACCATCACCGGATTCCCATTCCTATTCCTGCACGAGGTCCTTTAAACCGTCAGCCAGTCTCGGCCGCGGGAAGCGCCTGAGGCATTACCGGGTCTCCGTCGCCTTCCATTGCATGCGAATTACTACTGCCCGCGACCGATTCGACGCAGGCCGCCACCGCCGCTGCTACTGCTGGGATGTCGTACTCGTACAGTGTCACCGAGCGCAGACGGCGCACCACAAACACCGGCAGCTATGGAACGTCAGGGCATAGATCCGTGTTTGGCTATTGGGTGCCACTCGTGCTGACGGTCACGGCAGCCACCGTGGGTCTCGCCGCGTGGATCTGGAGTGAGCGGGAAGAAGATGACGAGTCTGGTGAAGAGGGACAGTATCCTGGTGGTGGCCCGCCTCCTGGTTACGCGACCATGAGCGGCGGTCTGCCTCCCGGTCCTGGACCGGCCGTGGTTCCCTGGGAAGGCGCACCAGGACCAGCACCGGGACCACCCTTGCCTGGAGGATTTCAAGGTCCACCTCCGCCAGGGGGGTTTCAAGGGCCTCCTCCACCAGGCGGACTTCAAGGGCCTCCTCCACCAGGCGGATTCCAGGGACCACCGCCGCCGGGAGGATTCCAAGGTCCCCCTCCGAGCGGATACCAAGGTAGTCGAGAAGAATATGCGGCGCGATCGACTTCGGTGGAAAAGCAAGAAGTTGTTAATCTTACCAATCGGGTGTCAAGTTCCTCGGGCTTGGTCCGGTCGCCGAGTCCAGCGAGACAACCCTATGACTGGGCCACCAAAACCATCTCGGCTGGGATTGCAGCCGCAGGTGCCGTGGTCGGCGGAGCGTGGAACTCCCTCGGCGGCGGCGGCCAGGAAGACTATGAAGATCACGAACGGTGGAGTGAGGAGGTCGACCAAAGAGACAGTGACCCAGACATGATCAAGCAAGGTCCCAAGAGGCGTGGAACGGCAGACGAGTTCTTTTCTGGGAGCATCGAAATACCTCGAAATTCCTCGCTCGCCCGCCAAAAGAGGAAGACCGTTGCCGTCGTGGTATCTGCTGCCGGAGCCAAGGCCGATGGCGAGTTTGATGTGGACCAGCACGCAGTGAGTGACCATGATCGATTCCACGATTCTCCAAGACGCGTCTAACATACACACAGTCAGTGTTGGCTCATTTACCAGAATATATTAACCCCGACACGACGAGAGTTTTCGTTCTCATTTATGCACCGGACCTGAAAACTCATCCGTTGAGTGCCGTGGCCACGAGGAGACAGTCTCAGTCTATGACATCCTCTTTCTCGAACATCAGTCAGGCCGATGCTCACACTCCCGCGCAGACCCCTGGAGAGTTCCCCCCAGGTACCGACGACGGCATTTTGGCCCACGTGGATCCCAACCCCATTGATGAATCTTCCTCGTTGTACAAGACACTCCACAACCAAGCGCAGGCCGTCGCTGACCGAGAAACGATGGTCCTGCCCTTCACTTCGCGCAACGGTCACAAGCACATCCTCAAAAGCCTGGCCCCCGAGCTCGTCTACATTCAAGAGTCACTGTGTGGACGAGATGGTGAGATCGTCTCCGATCTGTCCGGTTGGGTTCGACAGACGGTCGTGGTGATCGGAGATGAAGGGGGCCATGGCGGCTTAGTCGATACCGACGACGAGGCGGCCACGAAGCGACAGGAGACCTGGTGGCAGAAAGAGGAACGAACGGGGCTGGGAAAGCGGGTGGCAGTGGTCGAGAGCCTCAAAATTGGCGAAGACTGGCAAAGAAGAGTTAACGAGCAAGATTAAGTGGCACGCACTAATGGGTTTGGATGACCAGTATCATACGAGCATGGAATCAGGAGAAATCTTGGGGAGGCCTAGCCATTCCTTTGAGCGTTCATTTCGGGGCACGCTGCTTCCAGCGCGACGACACTTTGTTCGATGCCACTTCGAGTGGGACATGTTGTGAGGTCTCAGCTTATCGTCACGAAAGCCAGTTATGCTGCCATTTGTCTCTACCTGAGTCTTTCTCTCTCTGCCCGGCTCAAAAGGGCTAGTCCGGCCTTGCGCCGATGCCAAGACTCTCTAGACGTCGTTGATGCGACAGCCCTGAGCCGGGTCGGCCAGCATAGCATACAAGATTCTGCTCATCCGTGCTGCTACTTGACGAATTTGGTGGTCGCATCGATGATCCTCCTGCGGCGCTGAATCAACTGGAGCAAATTACGCGGTTTCCCGCCCCGGTCGGATTCGAGGACAGCTGACCCTGCCCCTCATGATGCGCGCTTGGGTACGGATCTCCCAAACTGGCCGTGGATCTTTTGAGCAGGCCTGGACCTGTTTGGACTGAGGTGTGATCTTGGAAGAGAGGGGAGGGTCCCAAAGACGCCTCAAAGACGCAGCATGGCCGCGGTCGTGGCTGCGAAACCGGCCGGAGCGGCGACAAAGATGAAGAAGCCTGCGGTGCCCTATGTTCAGACCAACATGAACGGCACGGCAAAGCCCAGTCAACCTTCCTCGTCGCCTTCGAGTGCGACGAAGCGACTTCCTGGGCCCGCGCCCACTTCGGCCCCGGCAAGCAGCAACAGCGCAACGGCCAGTAGTGCCGCTCGAGCAAACCGACGAGTCCAGCGTCTGAACACCAGGAATAGCACGGCAGACAACGTGTCCATAGACAAGAAGACGGCGAAGAAGTACCCCGAACCATACGGTACATAGCGGATGTGTTATTGCCGTATGTCACGCTAATGGCTGTATAGTGCCCAAAGAATCGCACATCCTGAAAAAGTTCAAAGGCCGCCCACCGTCCCTGATTGTCCATTTACACCCGACACATTTCCGATTCGATCAACAAGATGGCAGTTTCAGTTATCATTCTGAAATGCGTGTTTTTCTCGAACATTTGCAAAAGGGCACGATCCCACATGACATGGTCGAGGAGTTTCGGAAATCGGACGTGCAATACTATGATGGCTGGCTGATTGTGCGCGTGGTCGACCACAAGTCGGTGGCACACGCCGCCGCGGCCTCTGGGAGTGCGACCGATGACGAGAAGCCATTTTCGATCCACAACTACAATCAGTACATCACGCCATCCCCATACGGCCCCTATCCCTCCAAGGAACACGCCGTCGCCCGGTCACCACCGATGAAACAAGAGCATCGAGCTTCGATGTCGACGCATCTCAAGGACGGTCTCCATTCCGATGACACCATGGACGTGTTGCCCAAGTCAAACTGGCCGCAGCCCAAAATCTACCACGTTGCGCTACGACCGACGATTCTGTCGCGGCATATGGATCTGGTCGTGGACGCCATGACGCCAGATCCCAAGGCGATCAACCGGAAGCAATCTCAAGCAAATGTGAATGGCCGCACTCCTGCTTCGGCGGCTCCGTCCACGCCGATGTCAGGCATGCCCCCGACTCCGTCGACAGAAAAGGGGCCGCCCTTGAAAAGACAGAAGATGAAGATCGATGCCAAGGATCTCCTCGAGTACGAAGCACGGATCGTCAATTCCACCGCGCCGCCCGTTTACCTGGATCCCGTCGAGAGCCTGGCCGAAGCCGAATCCGTGATCACGATGCTCAAAGATCCTCTTCATGACGCCGCCCCACCGTCGCCAAAGAGCAGGAAACGCACGGTCGCCGAACTGGCGGCAGACGATGCTCACGCCAAGGAGCAGGAGAGGTTTATGCTCATCATGGATGAGCGGAACGTCGGCATGACCACCGCGGCCAATGCCGGCGGCGTGGATGGCCAAGCCGGAGCGGCTCTGTTCCAACCTCGCTTCGAAAAGTTCAATACCCTTGACAACATCAAGCGTGACATTGCCGATCGGAAGCAACGAGAGAGCGACCGACAGTTGCAGGAAGAGGAGAACAGGAGAGGCGCGCAAGAGCGGATGCAAGAAGAAGAGAAGAAGCGGATCTTGATGAAACGGCAACAAGAGGCCCATATGCGTGCCATGCAGCAGCAGCAGCAACAGCAAGCACAGGCCCTGCAAAGGCAACACCAAGCCAATGGCATTCCACCACAGATGCAGAACCAGATGATTGCGGCGGCGCAGCAGCGATCATCGCCGGTGATTCGCCAAAGCACGCCACATACCGCATCCTCGCCCGTGGTCAATCACGGGACCGGTGGGCACGGCATGGCCGTGTCGGGCTCGCAACAAGGCCATGGTTCCCCTCCGAGACCTGGTTCAGCGGTACAACACGCACACCCCACCGTGCCCATGACCCGCGCACCGAGCGGCCAAGGACCAAGTCGAAATGGCACTCCTCAAATTCCTCAAAGGACTCCGTCCGTTCGAAACGCGACGCCGGTCATGCGGCAACCCACTCCGGCTCAGCCCATGGCTCAGACCAGCCCACATGGAAGTATGGTCGCGCTCACTCCTCAGATGACCACGGCCATGATGCCCGGTCAAATGCCCAATGGGATCTCGGGCATTCGACAACCCCTCAACGCGCAACAAGCCGCAGAGCTCCATCGTCGCCAAATCATGCAACAGCAAGTGCTCCAGCAACAAATGGTCAATGGCACTCCGCAGATGTCTCCCGCCCAGATCGCGCAGTTTCAAGCGCATCAAGCCGCGCAGGCTGACCGCCAGGCCGCGATACAACGGCACCAGGCACAACAGCAGGCGGCCATGCAGCAACAGGGGACACCACGGGTCCAACATATGTCTCCCAGTCCAGCCCAGTCCCAGAATGCGTACAAGCAGCAGATTGCGGAACAGATGAAGGCGCAGATGCAGCAAAATCAAGCCCATAATTCACCTGCCCCCCATCATCTGACCCCGCAACAACAAGCGGCGCAACAGCGCATGATGCAGCAGCAACAAGCTCAGATGGCCGGAGGGATTCCGCACCCTCAACAGCAACGTCCCCCCGGGAACCCTGTGCTGCAGCAGTTTTATCAGACCACGCTGAACGCGTATACGCAACGGTTCTTGAACCAAGCCTCTGCGAAATACGGTGGCAATGCCGGCATGCTCCAGCCACAAGAAATGGAACAGGTACAGCACCAGGCAAAGGCAGCGGCCATCCAAGCCATGCGAAAACGGCAGGCCGAGATGAACCAAGCACAAATGCAACAAGCGCAAATGCGGCAGCAGGCCCAACAAGCCGGGATGCCCAATGCCATGAACATGAATGTAACTCCAAATATGGCCGCTGCCCTTCAACAGCAACAAGCACAGCAGATACAGCAAATGCAGATGCAGCATGCGCAAGCGCAAATGATGGCTCAACAGCAGCAGCATCAACAGCAGCAGGGTGCCATGGCGGGGATGCATCAATATCAGCAGCAGTTGCAGAACATGCAACAGCAGAGATGAAGCAAACGGCCATCCGCCGACTGGCCGACCGCCAGAAGATCTTGGGGTGACAAAGGCCAATGGTGCTGGGACCGTCTTCTAGTATATTTTCTTGATGGCATTCCGATCTGTATTCCGGAGAATTGGGTGCCGATGAAGCTTTGGATGAAGCTGCGGCTTCTGGAACTCGGGCAAGATGACATCCACGAATATGACGACTGCCTAGGTTAGATGGACTGGATTGGAATGAGAATACGTGCATTGGTATTCATGCATGACAAGTACCGAGGAGGATGGGAGGATCATATTGTGTTCTTGTGACCATAACTATAACTGTTCTCATAGTCGAAAGTCGGAGTAAACTTGTTCACCTCCCAGGACCGGAACTTCCTCTTGATCCTCCACGTCCCATCTGCTGATCAAGTTGGCCACTGTCCCGGTCACCATCAGAACAAGTTGCTGCCTCTCCTCCCTCTCCTCTTCTCCATCCTTACCCTGCTTCACATGATGCGGCCGGAGTCCTGCACCCTCAGCCCCTTTCTAACCTTCTGCCCCCTGGTCTGCCGCCGCGGACTGACTCTACCATCTCCAACCTTTCTTTACCACAAGAGCGAAGTACCACACCCTCTCCCATAGCTTTCATAGCCTGCACTTCTCCGAGGAGATCCACGATCCAGGAGGAAGATTGGAAGATGAAAAGGTTCGAGCACGGAATCGGTCCTGGAAGACTTCCAAGGAGATGCACAATGCCAGGATGCCAGGAGTACAATCCTCTCCGCCAAGGCCATTCATGAAAAGCCAGTCCTCACTGCCACTCTCCTCACTCCCTGCCTCCATAATACTGCCTTCATCCTTAATCCTGCCTACATCCCCACTGCAACGGACCCGTCTCTACCGTGCGTGCCATACTTGTTGGTTCCTCCATCAGGTCCAAGACGCTTGTCCCACGCAGTCGCGCTCGCTTGTATTTGGCGGTGTTTTGACTTCTCCACAACTTGCCTGTCCGAGTTCGTCACATCATACCCTCTCTCTTGTTTGACCCCTCGTTCACGTCAGTCATGACGAGTGCTGCCAATCATAAGGAAACCGGGCAAGGCCATAAGGAAATCCCAGTCAAAGAGATGGAAAACTGGAATGATGACCAATTGCTCGAATGGATCCTGCGAACGTGCTGGCGCGGTGGAAACCGATGCACGCAGCCTTGCCCAGCCTGGGAGGGGCAAAAGCCTTAGGCCTATTGGAGGTATTACTCTCCTCTCATCCTCGCGGATGCAGAAGCTTCCAATAATATTGTGTCAGAGCCAGGCTCAGCCCTGCCAAGAGGTAAGCAGCACTTATAAATAGACTCTTCTACACGTTGGAATCGATATCAATTGATGCGAGACACACTTCCACTCCCGACATCCACTCATCGATTGGTTGATCTAGTTGTGGCTTTAGGCTTATCAAAACAAGAGGTAAGGAAGCTGTCGAACGGAGGAAGAGAGGACTCTCTGTTCAAGCCACAAACGGCCGCTAAGTTGAATTTCTTCGGCCACCGAAGGCCAAGCCAGGTCTGCGATTATTAGTGGGTTCTCACTCTGCAGTTCGGCATATCTTTGTGGCTCTCTCATAATCAAGCTGAAAGCAGTTGACAGAGTTACAGACCGTCCTCCCCCTATTTCCAACACTTGGACTTGTCCTCAGTCGCAATGGGATGGGTCGTGGTCTCTTCGCCTGTTCCTCAGCCCGATCTCAGCCCTCGGGGCCCCGTGGCACGCGCCGGCACAACCTCGTGTTGCACCCCGGTCGCTAGAGGACGAGTGACTTATCAAAGATGAAGCGCGGTCCTCCTAAAATTCAGCTGACAACGCTATCGCCTAAGTGGTCTGCACAGAAGCGCGCGGTGCGTTTTCATGTCGTATCCTATTCGCCTCAGTCATTTATGGCCTGTAGCTACGCAGATTCAGCCCCAAAGAACAGATGCGCTGCTGTCGAAAACACGAGAACTGCGGTCATGCAGCCGGCACGGCAACGCTTCAATTTCCGTCCGACTCTATTTGGGCACCAGAAAGGCCAAACGCTCAACGCCAACGATCTTACTTGATAAAGAGGTGCTCCTCAGCTTCTGCCCGCGCCTGTCATCACAATCTCTTCCAGCACCCGCCTGAACCGAACGACTACGATTTCTCGATATGTATTCGGCACGAAAGGTCGACACACCGGTCTCTAGTCTGGGACACAACCCGTTGTTCGTTCAAGGTCGCGATCATGTTCAGAAGCCTCGTTCACGTCTGCGCCGGTTTTTCTCCACATTGATCTTGGTCCTCCTCTTCATCTTTTTCATCCTGCTGAGCCTCAGCCTCGGCGCGGTCTTCATCTGGGCCTCCATAAAGTTCTTCCGACAACTGAATTGATCAGGATCTTGCCGTGTAAGTCATGTTGCTCTGCGTGGCCCGTAATACTAATAACCCTTGCACAGACTCTTTTCAGACTCCCAGCACCTCATCCGGCCATGGAAGGTGGATCAATGTTGCAACACCGTATGAGTGCCGAGCGCTCTCGCTTCCATCTTCCCACGGCTGTGCCTCAAGGCAGATGACCAGCAAAGGGTGTACCAATCGCAACGGATGGACTCCCACGGCATAGTCAACCAGCGATTAAACCTGTCCTGCGCCGTGGAAATGACACGCCCTTACGAGCCTGCCAATGCAGGGTTTCTGCTGGAAGCGACCACGCGAAGATTCCGATTTGAATCACCAGCGCCCGCGAAAGCCAAGAACCTCACGGCTCGGAAGGGACGAATCTCTCAGGGGAAGACCGGCTTCTTGCTTCGTTGACTGCTCTGGTGAGAAATGGGTATTGAGGATTACTGGCAGATGGTCATGTCAAGGTTACATCAAAGTGCAACGTCTTCGAGGGCACATGCATACTCAACAGCTTGTTCTCGATCCATAGTCAGTGGCCGTCTTGTCATGCACCGGCAAACGCGAGCGACTGCGTCCAGCTGACAAAATTGATTTATTCCTCTCGGGCTTGGACGAAATATCTCGAGATGCTGCCATCATATCCGACGTGTCTCTCGCCCAGGATCAGATGGACAACTTCTGGGAGACGTGTTGGCATCAGTATGGCTGTGTAAGTGGATGTGCTCGGGACGCTCTACCCCGCCTTGAACCGACGTGGAAGTTCATTGGCTGGCCATGTGAGATCTGGTCATCATCTCTCACCCGTCACGAGCCGGATGGTGTGTCCTCTATTTGGTCATGAGCATCAAACTACAGTAATTTTATAAGATTCCTTGATTCTTGAGCTCAAAATTTCAGCCTTGTATCTCTGCACAGGACGTTCAAGGTCCGACTCGTGCGGAAAGTCATTGCTGACCAACACGAGATGACAGGAGACAAAGAATGGGAGATTACAGCCGGCGGTCGAGGTAACAATACCTTTCGTTTTGATGCCTCGTATGCTGTCCCCTACACACAGAGGCAATGAATGGCTAAGCCTTTTCGCCCTCAATGCAGAGCGCGTCCCCTCCACGGCCAAACTTCTTGCACATGCTTTCCAGAGCGACCCCATCATCACATATATCCTCAATTCGCTACCCGAGCAGGAACGACACGGATATCTCCCACTGTATTTTCAGACGCTTCTCACCGCGGCTGCCATGAACAAAGCTATCTTCACCGAAATTGGTGACTGGCAGTCCTGTGGCGTTCTGCTACCCCCAGGATGTCGAGTCGATAACCCTTGGACGCTCCTGCCCGCTGGATTGTTGGGGATCATGTGGAAGGTCGGGTTTGATGGCTGCTCGGTGAGTGTGGCATCCGCCCTTCTTTGACACGCTCCAATTCGAGGCGTCAACAGGACACCATTTTTGAACCTACTAAACAATAACCAACTCACAGAAAATGTTGAGTGAATTCACTCCGCAAACCGCTGCTGCTAAACGAAAAGCCTTCCCTTTGCCAGATCAAAGGTACTACTATGTTTTCTTCCTCGGTACCCATGAGGATGGTCGGGGTAAAGGCTTCTGCTCAGCCATCGTCAAGCATTTCCAAGAGATGGCCGCAAAGGACCAACTGCCCATCTGGATGGAGGCGACTACAGAGTATTCCATGAAGTTGTATCTGAAACTAGGGTTTCATGTTGTACAGGAGATCATCATCGGTAAGGGGAAGGCGGCGGCTGATGGCACCAAACTGGTCGACGGTGCCGGAATCCCATTCTGGGGGATGGTCTGGAGACCGGGAAACCAGTCTTGAGCGACTCTTTCAGAAGGAGGATGAACCAAGAGGGCTACACAGATAAGTGGGATGACCTGATGCATTAGGAAGCTGTAGAACTATTCAAAGGTGATCTCCTGATTACTTGACACAATCGATACATGTTGTATTCCTTCTGAATAAGATGTCTATTTCTGTCAGCATCCAAACAAGTATCAATTCGGTGTGGTGTGTTGTGTCAATGGTCCAGCGGACGTCCCTCTTGGTAATTCCCCTCCACAGTTGTTTGGGGCTAGCAGCAAACGCAATCCTCGGCGCTGACCCACCCAAGCTTATTGCGGCAGCAACGGCTCCAAAGTCAGTCCACCTCTCCATCAACGCCGATCAATGTTCAACTTCTGCTTCTGGTTCAGTTCCGTGCGATGCCGAATGCATTAAGAACGCGAACCAAACCTAGCACCTATCTTCAGACGCGGCCACTTCGTCATGACGTCTCAAATATTGAGTTTGGGGCCGAAAGAGGAGACCTACCTGTTGGAAAAACGGGTGGATCAGCGGCCTTCGCGGTCTCCGAGTGTGTGGCCTGCACGACCCACTCTCCTTATCCTGATGGTGGTCGTGACCACAATCGTTGGCATTTTCTACAGCGTCCTCGGAGGTCCATCTCGAGGTCTGATACGTCATTGTTTTCATTCCGCTCCACGTCTGACTGACCATTGCAGCCCGCCAATCAACAAATAGTCCTCCAGAGCAGCGGGGGGGAAGGACACTATGCGTGTCTCCGGCTTGCATCCATGCATCGTCCGAGGTTTTATATAACCTCTCTCCTCGGTACAAGGAGATTGACCCGTGCACCGACTTTGAGGAACTGGTTTGTGGAGGCTGGAGGGAGCTGCACGACCTCCGTCCAGATCAAGGCGATGCCTTTACAGGCACCATCATGGCAGAATCCTCTCAATTACTGTTAAAACATATCCTCGAGGCCGAATATCCAGAAAATTCGATGGTGAGCCAGACCATCTGCCGAGGCTATCGGAGACGACCAAATCGGCCAAGCTAACATGCGACTCAGCGTTCCTTCTCGCCGGTCAATCTGCATTCCACTGGTCAATCGGCGGCAGACCAGGAGAATTTCGAAAAGATGAAAGCTGCCTACGATGCTTGCCTCAACGAGGACCTCATCAAGGAGGCTGGAACCGGACCGCTGAGGGGAATTCTCCATCAAATCTTGGCTTTATTTCCTACTGAAACCCAGGGTGACCTCTCCGCGCGACGTCTCGCCAGTGGAGACAAGACAGCCATCCGGAAGACGGTGGGGTTTTTGGCAGAGCTGGGAATCTCTGCCCTTGTCTCCACCGGCACCGGGGCTGATGACAGGGACCCAGACACCGTCGTGGTCTCTGTGGCGCCACCCTACAGGATAGGATTGCCAGCAAAAGAGCGTTATGAAGACGATCAAGTCGTGGCCCGGTACCAAACCGTGCTGACGCAGGTCCTGTCGGCGCTCTTTCCAGACCAACATGATCCGAATACCACGTATCACTCAGTGGTCGAGTTTGAGAAAAGGCTGGCTTCCGCTTCGCCTAATGCTGAGGACCGCGAGGATGTCACAGTTCGTACCCCGCTCGACGACCTGTCTCTCCGTTACTGATGTCGTCTTTAGAAATACTATAATCCAATGTCCACCGAAGAGGCGGATAGCCTTTGCCCACAAATTGACCTCTCAGGCCTGATTACTACTCTGGCCGCGGCCGACGCTGAAGTGAATCGGGTGATCGTCATGTCCCCACCGTATATGAAAGAATTGTCGGCCATTCTACTCGACACGTCCACGGAAACTTTGCAAAGTTATTTCATCTGGAAAGCCGTTCAATCATTAGCTCCTTATATTGAGGCGGATGCCGTCCGGCCGTACAAACAATTCTCCAACGAGCTGCAAGGGAAGGTATTGTGTTCGGCTCGAATCTTTCCATCTCGCTGTACTCACACCGATAGGATCCGGATTCAACACCTGAACGCTGGAGAACCTGTGTCGAGCACATCGACGATGGTCTCGGATGGATTCTGAGCCGGTTTTTTGTCGAGAGAGCTTTCTCCGCTGAAGCCAAGGCCTTGGGTGATCAGATCGTCTCCGACATCAAGGCGTTGTTCATTGAAAAGCTCCAAGCCACCAAATGGATGGAAGAAAAGGTGGTCGAACTCGCCGTCAACAAAGTACACAATATAATTCAAAAGATCGGATACCCCACCAAGGTGAGAACTGTTCCTCGGAAAGGAGACCATCTCTATAGTTCTAACACTCTTGGACTCTAGAGCCCAAACATCACAGATCCATCATCACTCCGCAAATATTATCAATCTGTGAACGTCACGCCGTCCACTTTCTTCAGGAACACGTTGTCAATTCGCCGTTTCGAGGTCAAGCAGGAATGGTCTGCACTTGGTAAACCCGTTGATCGAGATGAATGGTATCCTTCCTAATCCTGGCATCGAGACAAGCAGTATTGACTCATTTGTGTCATAGGGGCATGAGCGTGCCAACTGTCAATGCATGTGAGTAGACTCTGGAGAGAAATCTCATCTCTCGGAGGCCCATATCTGGTCCAAGATGCTGACACGGTCTCTCATTCTCCCAGACTACAATCCGCCGGGCAACGAAATTGTCTTCCCAGCGGGAATCATGCAATTTCCCGTCTTCGATGTCGATGTGCCACAGTATCTAAGCTATGGCGCCTTCGGCTCCGTCGCCGGCCACGAACTCTCGCACGCCTTCGACTCGACCGGGCGCCACTATGACGAAACGGGGAACTATACGGACTGGTGGACCAAGAAGACCGTGGCCGCATTCGAAGAACGTGCAAGCTGCTTTGTGGACCAGTACTCCAATTTCAGCATCGAGGGTCCTAACGGCAAGCCGCTCCATGTCAACGGCCGCCTGACTCTAGGCGAAAACATCGCCGACGCCGGTGGTGTGTCCGCAGCTTTTGCGGCTTGGAAGAAACGCGCCGCCGAAACGCCCAACGCTGACCTTCCGGGCCTGGATTACTTCTCTCAGGAGCAATTGTTCTTTGTCAACTACGCGAACTGGTGGTGTGGCAAGAGCAGGAAGGAAACGGCCATTAACCGCATCTACACCGATCCACATGCGCCCAAGTGGGCGCGCATTGTAGGAACGATGGCTAATTCGAGGGACTTCAGGGAGAGTTTTCATTGTAAAGAACGGGAGCCTGTCTGTGAACTGTGGTAAGACGTCAAGGGAAACAAGAAAAGCAGAATCCTGTACCATATTTCAAAAGCAAATCCATTCAATGGTTATTAACAGACGGCCAAAGCCGCTGGATGCCTGACATACAGCAAGACAGCCTTTTGCCACCGAATAGGGCTCCAGAAAGACAGCCGATTGCCAAAACTCCGTTATCGATAGGGTGACGCAAGTGAGTCTCCATTGAAATCAACACCGCCAGTGTCTGTACCATCCGCTTTCTTATCTCTCCCACAACTCTCTCGATCTTACAAAAATAGAAAACCAAAAATGCCATTCTCCGAAGCATGCTGCACCTGCGCCACTCTCATATCCAACACCAAAGTCCCCTACGACCCAGAGTCGGAGAAACCACTGGTGTTGGACCGCAAAACCGAATGCTGTAGTAGGACCATGTGCGGCACATGCTTATACCAGAACCCGCGGTTCCAAACATACTGCCCTTTCTGCCAGATTTCATCTGCCCCTACGGCCCTGCCCGCCACGGGCCTGAGACTGCCACCAACGTATACTCCAGCATCCCAAGGCGCTGGATTCCGGAGTTGGCTTGACGAGGCGCCACCGCCATACTACGATTCCGACTCGGACTGGATGTCTGGATCCCGTCGCCTGATCATATCGACAGCAACGACCTCCGGCTCGCCCCCGTCTGACACTGAAGACGCCGTACACTTCGTCGGCGCCCACGACACCCTCCAATCGCTATCGCTGGCGTACAAAGTGCCCCTCTCTGTCTTGCGGCAGCACAACAACTTGTACTCCGACCCTCTCCTTGCTGCCCGGAAATGGATCCTTATTCCCAAATCCCATTACAGTGGGCCGGCGCTGTCGATGCCACCGGACCCGGAAGAAGAGGAACGCAAGACAAAAGTGCGCCGGTGGATGGTGGCGACCAAGTGCGCTGACTACAGCGTCGCCACGCTCTACCTCAAGGGCAGCGACTACGACTTGGATGTGGCCGTCGAGGCGTACAGGGCTGACGAACAGTGGGAGAAGGAGAATCCGATCAAGGGTAAGGGAAAGGTCCAAGACCGCGAAAGGAGAAGAGCAAGGCCTGCACAAAGCGGGAGTTTTACCGGACAACTTTTGTGACCTTTGGCCGGCCGGTGCCAATGTGAGGGAGAGACCAGACATGACAAGCAAGAGTGGGCTGGTCAATCCGAGCTCAAGCTCCAGAACGTGAAGTTCTGATCCCGTCACTGCGTGATGACAGCCACGACTCCGGATTTAGTCTGTCTAGTGGGTTCCCAACCATGTGTTAGACGGTATTCGACAGCGATGTGCAATACACCATGGACTCAGCATACCCGACCCGGGGGCGTGAGCGGCGTAAAGAGCATTTCATCTCGCAGACCAACGACGAAGCATTGCCAAAGGACATGATCCATATGACGACGCGACGACGACGACGACGACGACGACGACGAAGATGATGAGCTGATAAATAACATATCTTGGAGGTCATTGAACCTGTGAGGCTGTATAATACTTTATAGAAGAGGCGACATAAGTCTTGTTGATTTAAATATTATTACCTTCACCTGTACTTCACGCCCGCAATTGTATAGTACATGTACCTCTGTGATCCGCTCAGGCAGAACTTCCGGCTACGGGCCTGGGCTCTGCCGTTCTCGCTCTCATTTCACCATTGGTACCATGGCTCTCCACAGCGGTGGAAGCACCAGCAGAACCTTCGACCTTTCCTGCTGAATCAGGGTCTGCCGGGTTCGCACTCGCCTCCTCCTGTTGGCTCTGCTGCTCTGCAACCGCTACGGCCTGAGCAGCTCTTCTTTCCTCCTCTGCCGCTCTCTGTGCTTCCCTTCTGGCCTCTTCCCGCGCCCGGACGTGCCTTTCGCCCACCCCCGGGATCAAGCTGGCCAAAAACAGTGCTGCCGCTTGCTCCACGCGGTATAATGTGTCGCGGATGATGTTCGGGTTGCGGTCTTGATGCTGTCGGACCAACCTTGCTGCCGCCTCTTCTGGCGTCATCTGCACGGCTCCTCTGACGTGGCCCGGTCTCACAGCTCTCCTGGCACTGGCATTCCCACTCGGATTTTGCTGTGCCTGTTGCCCGTCTCTTCCCACCACGGTCTGTGCTGCTCGCTGTCGTCTCGCTTGTGGTTGAGGCGGCCCCAGAAGATTATCGATATGACGGCGGGCCAATGCCAAGGCATCATTGAGAGGATTGTTCCTGGGAAGGATACAGACGACAATGGCAATGGTGAGAAACAGCCATCGTCTCCAAGTGCCGGGATCGGAAAGGAAAAACATAAACATGTAGAGTCGTAGGAAGAGCCAACCTCGCTGGATGAGAAACGCAAACATGTCGTTCTCCTCCTGGTCTCCTTGTTGATTCTGACCCTGCGCCGGTAAGGCTTGCTGCTGTCGTAACGCAATTTGCGCGGCGCCGGCATCGACATCGGCATTCCTGTTCGTTGCGGCTTCATTGGCGTGAAGCTGGGATTGGTCAGCCGACTCTCCAACGTGTTGTCCGCTGGCGGCAGAAGTCGCCAGCAGGGTTGTTTCCCGAGTCAGCGTCTGAGATTGTTGTGGCTGTCGAGCAGACCAGAAGTAACCATGCCCCGGCGCGAACAAGAGCGCTTCGGGGCCGTTGGGGGAGGACAACAGCCACGCCATAGTCCCGGGCGATGGCTGGGTTGTGGCACGGTGCTGTGGGAAGGGGAAGAGCAAATGATGGGGAGTGGGGGCATGCTGGCCAGCTGGACCCTGTGTGGATGGGCGTTGAAGGAAGGCCGACTGCGCAGCAGGAGCTCCCGATGGCTGAGGGGTCGCACGAGCCCCAGCCGGCTGTCCATTGGAAGACTGGCCGGGCGCCGGGACAGGACGCGGGAAAAGGGTTGGAAATCCAGGTCCTGAATGCCGGAGTTCGACACTACCAATCGGTCTCCTTTCTCCATTTCGACCTTGATCCTCGTGGACTCTTGGAACGGTTTCATTCGTTGCGGCAGAAGCCATGCCCGCTGGTGGTTGCGAACTCGGCGGAGAAGACGACCCCGGGGTTTGATCCTGCTGTGAAGGATGAGAGTTGTTCTGTGCCGTGGCATGGCTGTGGCCGCCGGGCTGACGGTTCTGGCCATAGAGACGCTGCTGTTCTGCGAGTAGAGCGGGAATATTTAGCATGTTGCCGGGGAACGGCGGAGGGAGCACCCCGAATGGCACAGCCGAGCCGTGGTGTATGGCCGTCGGCTGCTGACCATGGACCTGATAGGAAAGAGACACTCCTCCTTGCGGATTTTGATTCACGACAGACCCCTGTGCCCCCCCTGCATTGTTCAGTGCCAACTGGTGCTGCAACAGATGAAGTTGGTTCTGCAGCATCATTTGTGTCGCTTGCGCTTGTGCAATTGCCGACTGCGTAATGGGGATGTGCGGGACATGGTTTGCGGGGGGAATCGACGGCGGCTGAGTGCCCGCTACGCCTGGTAGCGATGTAGGCGTCGGTCCATTACCAAGTGCTGCGGCAGACGGTGCATTGATAGAGAGGTGCTGAGCCCGTGGCTGCTGGGGTAATCCTGTGGACGGGGTTTGTTGTTCGGATGGCTGGCGGGATTGGATCACAATGTGGATGGTGTAAGGTAGCGGTCCGACGGGGACACCGGGCTATAAGTCATCAGCAGCAGGCAGTGAGGACGGGTCGGACGGCGAACCTCCAACCGGAGAACCTCTCTCAGTGTGGCATTGTTTTGCAGAAGAGGTCTGCCCTGATATATAAGGCGCTGTTCTGCAGACGATGGGTGCTCTGGCAGCTCGGCCTGGATCCGTTCCTTGAGGCCTTCGATTGTCGTGCTCACAGGCAGGCTCCCGAGGGGATGCGGTGGTCTCGGATTGCCCGTGAGGAGGTATGTGACTCTCAAATTGACTTGGTCTTGCTGCGGTCCTGAGGTGGATGTCTCTGGCGGCTCGCTGAGAACGGAGTCAGAGCCGTTGCTGGCCATTTCGATGCGAGGATGTCCCCTGTGGCCGGCTCTTCCTCAAGAGTTCGAGAGAAAGATAATCAGGACATATTTGTGGACACATGAACGCTACTCTAACGCCACCGTGGACTCTTTGGATGTTGCAAGTTTCACAGACATGCACAGTAACGCACGGGCCAACGGTGCATATGACAGAGACCATTATTTTATTCTCCGCAAACGGCTGCTGTGAAAGCGTCATCGTGCAGGATTAGATTTCCTCTTTCTCGTCGACCAAGTTTCTTATTCTCACCAATGTCAGAAACGACTCAGCAGTAACATTCTTTTCTCTTGCAGCACAGGCTGGCTTCGCTGGCTTGCGAAGCGCGACCAGAATGACCGCGGCCTCGAGAGTAGGCAGGTCCTGTCTCTATCGCCGATCACCACTGTCTTGCTACACATCCGTCCTCTATTCGTGTCCGACACGGACTGCCGGTCAGCGATTGTCGCCTCTTCGTCGGCGGCAGCTGCAACTGCAACAGAGATCCTTTAGCTATACACGATACATACGGCAAGAGCACAGAGGTCCAAAGAACGAAAGTTTTGGCGCTCGACTGGGCCAGGCATGGAAAAAGACCAAGGTGGAATGGAAGCCAATCCCTGTCGGCCTGGGAATCGGCTTCTTGGGCTTATTGCAGCTGATACGAGTTGCTCGCGAAGGTGGTACAGAGGGAGATTCAGAGGCAGATCACCAGTCGCCGGTGGCACCATCCCCACCCAAACGGCCCAGGGTATATCCGACAGGAGGCTGGCAGGTTCAAGTCATGTCGACCTTGCCTCTCAAAGCCATATCTCGCGTCTGGGGACGCTTCAATGAGCTCACCATCCCATACTATCTTCGTGTCCCTGGCTTCAGGCTGTATGGCTGGATCTTCGGTGTCAACTTTGAAGAGATGGCCGAGCCAGACTTGCACCGCTACCCCAACCTGGCCTCGTTCTTTTATCGAGAGCTCAAGCCAGGTGCCCGACCGGTCGATCCAAATCCACAGGCTTTGCTATCCCCGGCCGATGCTAAAGTCCTCCAATTCGGGACAATCGAGGACGGCGAGGTCGAGCAAGTCAAGGGTATGACCTACAAGCTCGATGCCCTGTTGGGACGTTCGGCTCCGATCACTCCCGGGTCGCACGCTCCTTTCGACATATACGCACGGCCTATGGATATCGAGTCATTCGCTGTGGACGATGCAGAAGCCAAATCCATGGCGGCTGATCACGAGTTCGCCAACATGAATGGAATTTCATACACACTGCCACAACTATTTTCTGGCTCACAACCGCCGGGACAGCCTAGAGCGTTGGCGGAAGACGAGTCCACCACACCACCTCCTGCATCCGAGGCGGAGGTGCGCGCTGAGCTGGCGAGCGCTCAGCAGCCCTGGTGGTCACCGCGGCCGTCCGACGCCACCCCGACCAAGCTCTACTACGTCGTCGTCTATCTGGCCCCTGGTGACTACCACCGGTTTCATTCATCAGTCTCCTGGGTCTGTACATCGAGTCGACACTTTGTGGGTGAGCTGTATTCCGTGTCGCCGTACGTCCAACGACTCTTGCCCGGACTTTTCACGCTCAACGAACGCGTGGTCCTGTTGGGCCGCTGGAAATATGGGTTTTTCAGCTACACTCCGGTGGGGGCGACCAACGTGGGATCGATCCGGATCAACTTTGACCGTGAGTTGAGAACAAACAGCCTCACCACCGACACCGAAGCAGACCGACAAGCCGCCGTCGCCGCCGCGAGAGGGGAAGAATACTGTGGGTTCAGCGAAGCCACGTACGAGAAAGCAAGCAAAGTGCTCGGAGGCTACGCCTTACGACGCGGTGAAGAAATGGGCGGATTTGCCCTGGGCTCGAGTATCGTGCTGGTATTTGAAGCCCCGGCCGGCGTCCGGAAAATGAGTCTCGACCAAGGCGATACCGAAGAGGAACCTGTTCAAGGCGGATTCCGGTGGTGTATCGAACGTAACCAGAGGGTCAAGGTCGGTCAGACTTTGGGATATGTGGATGAAGAGTAGGTCAGCCAACAAGAACGGAGCTACCACCTTGCCACCATTTGGGTCATCCTGACACTCATCTCCACTGTGGAGGATGATGAATCACGACGAGCGTCTCATCCGATGTATTGTATGTACAGTAGCAAATAATTGTCTGAAGACACTCGATTCTTCTCTCTTCTCGACTGCCCGCGTTAGTCATGCCGTGGACAAGGTTCCCGCCTCCTTTCCCTCTTGCACGCCTCTTCGTATTCCATCCGACCACCTCAGACCGAGACAGCTTCAATTACAAGAGACCCTGTCATATGCGTACCTACAATATTTCATAAAGCAGGTCTACATGACCTCCATCCTCTCTAGATACGTTTAAAAAGATCGTTGACAGTGACCATAATAGCTTCTGGCTGATGATACGACAACTCTTGCCCGTTCACACATTCCACTCCATACTTGCCGCTGATGGCTGCTGTCAGGTCAAGGCAAAGGTGGCACCATTTTCAAGTCTGCCAGCTCTCCAAGAACCTGTTTGATGGCCTCTTTGGTGTCGACATAGCCATGCCAGCCGAGTTTCCGATTTCGATCCATGCTCATCACGCGACCCCAGCCACCAAGGATCTCACCATCAATGAGGCCGAAAGTGTCCATCGCCTTGTCACCAAATGGACTATCCTTCAAGCCATACTTCTCCTTCAGCTCATCCCATGCTCTCTGCACCTCTGGTTTCTTGCTCCATTCGACGAAGCTGAAGGACGCCTTCACGACTCCCGGGCCTCCAAAGCCCCGCGGCGGAACGGGATAAGGCATCGTCATCGTCGCGTATGCCTCCGGGTTGTCTTTTGGACGTCCCGCAGAGGTATGGTACCACTCGGCAAGGGTCGGCCAGAACTTGCCCCAAGAAAAAGCACTGGAGTCACATTGGTTTAAGGCTTGATTGCCCGCTTCTGGCGTCAACAGAGCCCATTCAGCATGATAAGCCATCAAGGTCGCCGCTGACTGATGTTTCTCAGCTTCCCACGCTGGGGTGTCGGCCGGAAACTCCAAGGGAAGACCAAGGTATGCTTGGACGGCCGCGTAAGTCGCCAGCGGCCACAGGATGTTCATCGCAGCGGTCTCAACAGCACCAAGAATGAAGCATGGTCTGGTGACAACCCATGCAGCTCCTGTTTTGGCGCAGTATTCGGCCACCAGGTCCTCCTGCGGAAAGTAGAAATTTCCTTCGATTCCGTGGCGCGGATCGTCTTCTTCCATTGGCGTCGACGTCGGACCAAGATGGAGGCCATAGTATTTTGCTCCAGTCTGAACGAGGACCCGTGTTGGTGTGACGCCGGCCAGAGGAAGAGCCTGGAGGAAGTTGGACAAAAGTGCAACATTCCGTTTCGTCGTGGTTTCCGTGTCTGACCATAGTCCCTGACCGTCCAGGGGTGGAGGCTGCACGTACGAAGCAAAATAGATGTAGTCCCTGTTCGTATAAGTCGAGTACAATCATGGAAGCCACGCTCTCACGCTTCAACCTGGTGTGCTTTGAAAACGTGAGCAATCTCCTCAGGCGTGTTGTTCAAAAAGTCGACGGCGACACGCACGATGTTGCCGTTCTGACGGTCAGATGGTGGTCTCCGCGACAGAGCGTAGATTTTATCCCATCGTTCTGGAGCTTCCGAAAGCACCTTTACCATGGCTGAACCACTGATGCCGTTGGCCCCAGTGACAATGGCACGGAGCTTTTTGCCATTGTACTGAGGGAAAGTCGGAAGGCCGTGGAATATGCCTTTCGAAACAACCGTCTGTGACATTTTGAGACAAGACCGGTTATGACTTGAGGAGCGCACGAATCCGCCGCCAGGACGAAGATGGTTGCATCTTTTAAAACGAAGATTCGTGTTGCAGATGAAGCACTCACCGGTTGAATGAATCAGCAGATGTCTGTGGTCTCATACAATGCTCTGCAACGGGTAGCCGGAATCCGGGCCGTGCACCGTTGTGAGACAGTATTCGAAATTTCTATCTGAGTAGTTGATAATCTGAAGCACACCTTTATCTTAGGTCGGCAATTTCTGAACACGCCATGACTCAGCCAAGATGAGGATGAACGAGGCCAAGGATTGCGCATCAAATCACATGGAGTCAGGATTGATGGAGCTGGCTGCATGATTTATAAAGGGGGGGTTGTGCAGACGGATGAAATCGAAGCAAACAGCCGTGGTGATGTGCGGTGCTGAGACTTTTCCGATAGGGCAAGACCCAAACTGGAGCGCTGCAAGCAACATCGTCATGGTGCGCTGAAACGCTGAAAGCATAAGCAGCTTGCTGTGGATTTGGCAGTTCCACAGAAGTCAGCCAGTCAGCCGGCCTCATATTCTTCGACTTACGCAGAGTGGTAGTCCCAAGGCATTGTCTCTTCCTCATCCCACAGACCGATGAGTTGCTTCTGACTGCCATGGCCTGACACCAGCACAAGTCGTCGAATAACTCAGGAAGGAATTTGTCTGCACTTCCCGTCCTTTACCTAGAGTCCAGCAAGAGTACTCGATCTTGGACACAGCAGTCTGGTTGCTTCGACCCAACAGCAATGCTTCTCTCGTCCATGGTCAGCTTGCGCCGCCGATCTGGAACAGTTCGCGACCGAAGCCAGCGATAGACTCTGCACGGGAGACGCTCATCTCCTGCGGCTGTGTTAGCGGCAACTGGTGAGGTAACATCCAGGCGTGCTCCTACCGCCACCACTATAGACGGCGTGGAACTGGTGTCCAGATAGCTCAGTTAAGACTGGCCGGGGCTTAGCTGTAAAGCGCGCCACGCGGCTGCATGCTTCGCCGATGGGGTGAACAGTCACAAGAGACACAACCACAAAAACGGTCAATTGGGTGACGAGAATATGGCTGAGAGCATGGAGCTGGATATAAGGAGGTGAGGCCAATCGCGCTGTTGTGACAGTCATGCATGGTAACGTAGTACGGGAGCCCGGTTTTGGCCCCCACCAGGTTTGACCCCTTCCCGCCTGCAGTGGAGCATATTCCCACCACTTCTACAAACACTGGGACGTGAGGTATCTGGGCACCAATCGGGTATCCAAGCTTATTCAAGGCCCAAAATCATGTCGATAGGTGGTAGAAATGGCTAGTAAAGGTGCCAGCTGATCAACTGCAAGGGACCAAATCCCCAGGCCATGTCACGGGACCGGCGGGGGCTGAGTCGGCGGAGCCCAGAAGGATGCGTCCTTGGCAACCAATCTCGTTTATTGGCTCAGACTTAAGCCACAACTCAGCCTTTGCCCCAGGATTGAGACAGGCAATGTCACCATGGAGATATACTTCACGCTTTAAATCATTCGATAAAGATGATCTCAGTCGTACCCCGTATGAAACGCCTCGTCACGAACATAGCCCATGGCGTTCCCGAGGCAGACATCAAATGGAGAATATAAAGAAGGTAAAGACTAAAGAATTCATTGTCCCAGAATATTGTAGTCCCCCAGAGTGAAAAGACACCACGATTGTCTGAGTCACCAGAGCAAGCACAGCATCCACCTGTTCAGTCACCAAGCAAACAACGGCCCGGGTGAAAGAGACCACACTGAATCACAGTCCTACAAACATGGCGGCCGTCGAAATTCTCCACCGCGACTCTTTCTTCTCGCACACACGATCATCGCCGCATCATACCATGAGATTCCTGAAGATGAAGTTAAGCTCGAAACGATCGGCATCATCTCACACACCCTCGGTTCGTGATCCCAGTTCATGCTCTCCGGTTTTCGGGCGCATGGGCTCGTCAAATCCTCTGCCAATCACCACGCCCAGAAGGACACCAAATCCGGTCGTCGATGACGAGGCGCCACCGGCCTATTCACCATCTGCAAGCAACGCCATGGGACCAGGGCAAATTCATTTGACCGAAGACTCACCCTATAGCTTTCTCGCCCAGTTTGACACTGTGTTTGTGATTGATGATAGTGGAAGCATGGCTGGGCGCAGCTGGCGTGAAACGGGCGCAGCACTCAGCGCCATCACCCCCATCTGCACAGGACACGACGCCGATGGGATTGACATTTATTTCCTCAATCATCGAAACCCTCTCGCCAGCTCCAGCCTCGGCGGCTACACGAACGTCACCACCACGGCTGGCGTCCAGGCCATCTTCAGCTCGGTCCGTCCTCTGGGAGGGACGCCGACAGGAACCCGTCTGAACCAGATCCTCAAGCCCTACCTGGCCGAGGTCGCCGAGTCGATGGAGCGGCAAGCCCATGGGCACGAAGCCTCGGTGAAACCACTGAACATCATCATCATCACCGACGGCGTTCCCAGTGACGATATCGAGTCGGTCATTGTGGGCGCCGCAAGGAAGCTGGACTCCTACGGCGCAGAGCCTTGGCAGGTGGGAATCCAGTTCTTCCAGGTCGGCCGAGAACCGGAGGCGGCCGAGGACCTTCGCGATTTGGACGACGCCTTGTCCGGTGCTCACAACATTCGGGACATGGTTGACACGGTGCCGTGGTCGGGCGATGATGGTGAAGTCCTGACCGCTGACGGCATTCTGAAAGTGGTCTTGGGAAGTGTCATCAAAAAGCTGGATCGGAGAAGAGGTTCAGATGAGCGATTGAGAAGGTAAGTTTTGGCCTTGCGGGAAATCGGACGGGACAAAATGTTTCTATGGGAAAAGTTGTATTATCAGTTTCATCAGGGCTGTCTGAATTTGCCGGCACAGAGGTCCCCTCTTGGAGGATTATGTTGTTGTCACGGAGGGAGCACAGGGATTAAGCTCCAGTTATGCTTTCACTTTTCCACAGCTAGAACCAGCCAATGACAGTATTAGTTAAGCCAATCCTTCCTCATTGTCTTCTGTTACTGCGCATACGTGTCCGGTGTGCAAGTTTCGATGTCACGTGATTACGTCGAGGTGGAGGAAGTTTCCTCAGAGCCTCAGATATTTTCCGGCCAATTCGCCTCTGGTGTGCTCGTTGAGCGGTGGCACATCGATTGGAGCCCGGCCAGGACAAGAAAGGGTACATTGAGGCGTCCTACCACGGCGGCTCCGTGCTGCGGCGCAGTCGAGGTTTCCGCCTTGTTTCACGTACGGCGCAGCTCCTGGTGTCTGTCTCAAAGCTCGAACACAGGCCCCCGGCACTTTTCAGACGATATGAGGTGCCGAGAACCGCCGACACTGAATATGTATCGAAATGGGAGGGGAGAAGCTTGCCGCCGCCCCGGCCGCGTCGGAGGAGAACAACCAGGGAAGCGCAGGTCCGGCAGATTGGATAAAAAAAACTGGCAAGATTTCGGGGGGTCTGGACAAGGAGCAAGTCGCGAATCAGGAACCAAGGACGCGGGGCCAAAATTGGTTTCGCTGATGGACCCTTTGATTGCCTGCCTCGCTTTGCTCGCTCGCTTACCAGCAGCGCATCTTGGGACTTGGGCTGTGGCTAGGAGCCCGGCTCAGCTCGACCAGCCCAACCAGCCGGCCAGGTCGATCAGCCATGGCCCTATCAGAGCAATCATAGGGTCCGTAGCTCCGTCACGATTGGCTGTGATTTGCTCCCAATGTCCCCTTCCCCATCCGTGCTTCTGCTCCCAATAGTCAGCCGGCTCTATTGCTGGCCCAGCCACTTCGCTTGTTTGAGGTCAGATTCGATCGTCACGACTTCGCAAATCGTATCGCATCTCATCATCCCATCTCAGGGTCGCGGACCCGGCCTTCCGTCAAGCCATCCGGGTCCTCGAGCTCGGCGGGCCCGAGGATGGCCTCATTCTCGACCCTCTGCTTTGGATCATGGTTGTCCGTGACATGTCCGTGCCGCGAATCCGGCCGGCAGAGGCTGGACGCCTCCCTCAACCTCTTTGTTGCGGTCTCGTCGTCCCTTCTTCAGACCCGATCTCGCAATTCGCCCAAAGACTGGAGCTGTAACTGTCGCGGGGGGCTGAAATCGTCCTCCCTTCAGCAAGCGCCGTACTCTGACAACGACGCCTGTTACGCGCTTCTATCCTGTCCGATTGGCTTTGGGTTTGGCTACTGCGGCAGCCGCTGTCGTCGTCGTCTCATCTCAAACACGCGCCGCGAACACAGATCTCCCACGTCGAGTTTCAAGCTGTCTCCAAGTGCCGCATGCCAGAGTCGTCCGCCACGTGCGGCCTTCAATGATTCGAGGCTTCGATTTACACTCGCCGGTGTGTAAACAACATCCAATCTCGGTTGCCACCACTGCTCCGACCGCCGACCACTGACCTTGATATATCTGGATCCGAAGTCACCGTTCTATTCGCGATCCGGACGTGTTGGCCCATTCAAACACGTTCTCAAGATCTGTAAAAAGAGTGCTGGACGCGGCCGTTAGTCTCAGCGTTGGTTCTCCTGCTGGGACAGCAAACCAAGCGGTCCCACATTGTGCCGGGAGAGGGGTGTGCCGTATATCGCCGTCCATATGGCATCGACGACATTAATCACGTTCCTGGTGTAAGTCCGTTTTCGCATTTATCACCCCAGCGTTAATCATTTTCAGTCGAACTCCTCCCGCCACCAAGTCGGTCAGCCTCTTGGGGTCATGGGACAATTTCACCAAAGCGTACCCCATGAGACGAGACGCTCGTCTCGGGCCTGAGCACTGGTCCGGCTGCCACAGATTCACCAATATCGTCTGTGATGGCGGTTTTCAGCCGAATGGCGTCCCGCGAGATGGTGGACTCAAAATGGGCGGAACCTATTGGTATTATGTAGGTTCGAAGATGTCACCTCTCTTCGATGCTGACACCCGTTGATCCAGTATCAACTCGACGACGACATCGAATTTCACAATTCGGCAGAGCCGTCAACCACGTCCTGTCCCATGCTGCCTGGCCAACTGGTAAATGTCCTCCACGTACCATTGGCCCTGAGTGGCAACCGTTCACGGAACGCCAGCGTCAGCTCGGTCAGCTCAGAACTTCGGACCATGAATCCAGCCGACAAGTTCATGAACCCGAGGCCGGTCCCCAAACCGTCCTTGCCCCGGTTGAAGACATCCCCCACTCTCTCAACACCCAGATCCCAATCCTCCAGCAGTCGGCCGTCCAGTGGATCGGCGACGTCGGGGAGACGAATTTATTCTGCCCGAGGAAGGTCCCAACCAGGAAGTGCTGAGACGTTACGGCGCCGGAGAATTGGTAAGAAAACGTCGTTTGATGATCACCGCGGTCTGGCCGTCTCGGCCGAGAGCAACAGGACCGTCGCCATCATCAGTGCATTCCGTTCGCTGAGATCACCACAATCCGAGAACCCAATTGTGGGCACAGATCGTCGAGCCCATACCGAGCAAAAACGAGCGCTAATGAACGACAAACGCGTGAATGGAGAAGCAAATGCCAAATCCAAGCACACGACACACAATCGGCCTTTGCCGTCTGTGGAGCCATCAGAGTCCACGCCCGACTCTGCTCGACGGACGCCATCCAACAAAGCATCGGAGACGCAGGTATTCCCCCCCGTATCGTCATTCGAACAACACCGCCGGCAACGTTCTCGCTCCCGGACGCCATCATCGCTCCGAAACCTCCAGACTCTGGATGACGACAAAGGGAAGCTGAGGATCGCCGAGACTGTGGCACTGCAGCCTCAGCCACTAGAGACCGTCAAAGAGGTTCCATCCGTTCACTCCACACCGACGTGGCCGCCATCTGCAACGAAAATCGTGAAGGGGACCTCGGGACAGGCCAAGACCGAAACGGCAGACCTTCAGAAGCGATTGCCCACATTGCCAAACACTCCCTCGTCAGCTTATCCACCAAGTAGCGGCTCCCCTCGAAGGCCTTTCTCCATTGAAATGGACATTCTGCAGAGCCACTTTTCCAGCACGACGATTGAGACGGATTGTTCGAGAAGCACCTTCAGTGTTCATGAGCGAAGTCACTTTTCAGATTGGACATGCCCAACAGATACTCTGTCGCCGTCTTCAGACAACAGCACCAGCATCATTGACGACGACCCCATGAGTCCGTTTCCCGCCGGAGGATTTGTCACGATCAACAGCATTCAGACCGAGGACATCCCCGCCCACCAGGAGAGGGCGAAAGGAGGCGGACACACACATCTCGCCTTGGCCAAGGAAGGCACGCTGACGCCCATCGTCTCTTGCTCGACCATCAGCTCGGCCGCACCGTCGACGGCACCGAGCTCCTATGTTGATATGGACAGCCCGACCCGGTCCGAGTCTGGCTGGAATAAATTTCAACACTACACGCTGCCGTCGGAAGAACTGGGTTCTGAAGCTACCCCTAAACCTCATCCAATTGACAAAGTCACAACGCCGCTCGTGGTGGACGAACGTCATCCCGCTCCCACTTTCCCGCCGGGCGTCCCAGGCTATGGCCAAGTCTCAATCCCGCATTCGTCAGGTATGCAACAGCTGCTCAGTGAGCTGAGTTATCTCAGCGACATGATACAACAGCGCTGATGCGCGGCGGCGACTCAATCCAAGAAGATAGTTCTGGGTTCATGCGATCATGGTCCGCCCAGCCGGCGTTCTCCTCTTTCGTGCTCAAGCATCACGGCGTCGCCTTCGGAGCAATTATGGCACGCTTTGTTGCACTGACCATGCGCCAAAGCTTGAACAGCATCTAATCCACGGCATCACATTCGCGGTACATACAATACGTACGAAGAACAAGGATACCATCTCAAGACACGGCGTTTGACTCCCAGTTTTGGGATCTTGCAGGACATTTGCAACGGAGAGTTGACAGCATCTCGAAAGCACGCGCCGAGTTCGTCAGTCATTCAACCCGTGAACAGGAGTAAATAGTAATAGTAGTGCTAGTATATATTGTATATGATATTGGAACTCCTATAGATCCATCACATACTAGCTGATTCCTCATCTCTTGTGGGCAGTTGGCCAACCACAACCCAGCCTTGGGGTAACACTGATATTCCTGCCTTCATCCGGAGGATTGTGGACTAAGGTGCAAGGACCAGCGGCGCGGAGTGCCAATCATTAGTGACTATTGATCAAGACAATGTTTGTTGGCGGGATTTGACAACCATGCTCGGCAATTCTCTGATGGAACAAGGAAATCCCGGGGGAATAACGGGTAGGAGGCCAAGTGACTTCAATCTGGAGTCGTTGTGGGACGCCTTCCACGGTGAGACATTGCCCATAAAAAAAGGAAACCCTCTGACTCAGGCATGTACGCTGGTGGCCATGAATTGGTCGGGTGTGATAGGGCTGGGCGCGCTTGCCCGGATGGGGCAACTCACAGCACTTAAAAGCCTATATACTTCCCTCCTACACGTTGACTAGCCAATGGTCGGAGCAGGCCAACTAGCTGTCGACGCTCATTCAACGGCGATACTCATTCTAGGCGCCGTGTATTTCCAAGTCTTTTTACCACCCCGTCAAGAGTCAGCCAACGTTGAGTGCTACCCGGGATACTGCATTACGCGGTCGAAAGCGATTTTTGGCAGACAATTTATAAAGTCGACGCACTTCGAGGCCGCTGATGGGACAATCTACACCGTACTCACATGACGATAACTCAGCAATCTCCACGAACATCAGGCGGTCACCGGCGTCGAGACATCCTCCAACCCCGAGTTCAACAGAGTCGGCGCGATGCATCAGATAGCGACAAAGTCACTGGCGGAGCCATGCCGGCCAAAACTCACAGCCTACTGTCCGGCGATGGACCTGGTCGCGACGGTCACGGCCAAGCAAACCGTCGATGTGTGGAGGTTGAACGGACAGCGCGTTTTTGGCGCGTCCTTTGGCCGCAGAGATGACGACGTCAAGGTCGAACGGCTGGCATGGAAGAGTGATGGTAAGCGAGATTCCGACTCCGTTCAAGATTAAAGCCAGTGGGAAGCTGGCGTTCTGGGCTCTAGCTATGAACTGAAACTGATGCAAGCCTGATCTGAATCTAGGACGGCAACTGGCGGTGGCGTGTTCGGACGGCGTGATCAGCATTATCAACAGCTTTAGTGGAAAGATTGCACATCGGTTACCGTCGAGACGACACCAAGCTCCAGGACAGACATCTCCGACTTTCTCTTCGTCGCAGCCATCTCGCCCGTCGTCAAAAGCGTCCACGACTCCTCCTCCTCATCGTCGGCCTTTTCCGTCGGTCTCAACGCTCTCGTGGATGTCACATTTTGCAAATCCTCCTGCACTGAGGCGGCAGTTGGCCGATGCCGGCCCAAATGTGATCTTGGATGATCTGCTGGGGCTCAAGGCAGATCTGGGCCGGCTCTTGAAAACGAGCGCAGATTTGCCTCGAGAACTGGCCGCTATCGATGTCGAGAGTTCTTTGCCAAAACTGGCGACTCTACCTGCGACCGGAGCGGATGACGACGTGTTTAGCACGAGGAACTCGATTGACGCCATATTCCACACCGCAAACGTATCTGCGAGCAGCGCGAATGGCCGAGCTGACGCCGTGGATGTCTTGCTAGAGGGGTTTGACGACGGATCAATACATGTGCGCATTTTTGATTCATTCGAGATTGGCAACATCGATCTCTCGCGTTCTCTTCCTCAAACATTCAGAGGCGGCGGAAAAATCCACTGCGTCGCCAGCCATCCTTTCCTGTCGACGTATTTTCTGCTGGTGGAAGCAAACGCCAGAGAGAGCACCACACGTGAGGGGCGAGAGACAACCGGCCAGCCGGAGTCGTTTCATCTCATGACTCTCGACTTGAGCTTTATACCCTTGACCTCACACACCCTCCCCTTGGTGGCCACGAAAGCCACACAGCTGGAGAACCTGTTGCGATATCTCTCACAGGTGGAATCGCAATTGGTGCAAGAGATCAAGGCGGCTTTTGACCTGCCCACCCGATTTCTTCGCAACGTCAACGACGCTTTGGCTGAACATGACGACTTCGCCACCTTTGTCTCTGCTGCTCATCACTTGGTGGTGACGGGAGATTGTGACCCGAGGCTGAAAGAGTGGCTGGTGGACGAGGTCGGTGAACGTGGTCTGAAGAGATGGGAGAAGGCGGTGGGTGACTGTCTCGACACGGTGCGGAGAATGATGAGTGAATGTTTCCTTCCGGCCCTGGAGAGGTGTCAGGTCGTCCTGTCGAGGCTGGACGGATTGTCCAAGTTCGGCCCGACAGCCGCAAGGCTGGGGCTTGACGAGAAGGGCATCCGAGCGATCCGAGAGACGATGGACGTGCTGGTCATTGTCAGTGAAGACATGTTGAAAGACGTGTGCGTCGAGATCAAAGAGTTCACCTCGTTCATGAAATGGCTCAAATGGGAAGCCGAAGTCGAGGCTCGGGAAGAGGACAGCGAAAGGGCCGAAGAGCTCCGGGAGACGTGGTCTGGAGAGAACGAGTTAAGATCGGTTCTCGACTATGTTGGCGGAGCCCTGCAAGAGAGCAGGTTGTGGAAGTACGTTGCTTCGGAACTTCTGCCGCCAGGCATTCCGCCCACCGACAAAGTCATGGTCGATGACGATCCCGCGCAATTCTACACCAGTTTCAAGCAATTGAGGAGGAGCATTGTCAGCAAGGGAAAGCGCCTGCCGACGCTGGGAGAGTTGTTATCCCGGGTCAAAAGACAAAGCGAGTCTGTATTTGCACAGATTGCCGAGACGCTGAGGAAGAGCATCCTGACCGCGCACCTGTTGGAATTGTCCTCGCCATGGGACAAGGGCATGATGGACATCAGAGTCATGCCCGCGGAAGAAAGCGAGGGACCCTACCACGTCGGAATATTATCCAAGGTCACAGAGAGAGCAGGCGTCATCTTCTACTCCGTTGTCACCGTACAGCCTGACGGGGGAACAAGTTTGAAGATGGCGGGGGCGTCGGTCTGGACTTGGTCGGTGCCTGAGGCGGAAGAAATCCTCGACGCCCAGTTCGTTGACGATACACAATTTCTGGTCCTTGTGACCGGGCCAGGCCCGGTTCGAATCTACAGCCGGAGCACCGTTACGTCAGAAAATGAAGGACGGGACGAGTCCGTGTGGCAACTTCGACACGTCCTGGAGGAAGGCCGAACGGATACGGGAACGAGGCCTGCCAGGCTGGAGGTCAATGGTAGGAAAGGCCGGAGGGTGGTGACCGTGGTCGACGAGGCCGGAACGGGGTATGAGGTCTTGGACCTCGAAAGCGATACTGGTGGACTGGAGACTCGGGAAGATGAGACCGGAGATGAAGTCATGACGGGATGAACATCCATCAAGATGATAAACCGGCGGGTAACCTGTAGTGGCATCTGATGGGACGGTCGGTGTGGCCGAGTCTCCCTTCACCAGCGAGTATCATATCACAGTTTGAAAGTAGCTGCTGCTGCCTAAAGCGCAATGCTGTCATGGTTTCGACCATCAGGCTCAGCAGAATGCACTTTACAAGAGGTGAATGATGTGTTGAGGACTAGGCTCAAGGAAGAAGGCAGTCTAATCTTGGCGGTAGGTGATTGGCTGGCAGTGGCAGTGGCCGCTGTATTCCACTAACTAGACCTTGTTAACCTTCGGACGCACACAATCATAAGCAACCACTCCCACAGGTGTGTACTTGCTCGCATCATACGACGACATCCTTCTTCTTCATTCTCCTTGTTCCATTGATCCTGCTGCCGCAGGTCGTCCTTTCTTTGACTGCCAGACCTGTTTATCCGCTATCTCTTCTTCACCACGGCCTGCGCCGGTCAAAAAGTGCAGGCCACCACATCATCTGCATCCGTGCCTGCCGACACTGTTCACGGGTGGAGCAATCATGGACGTCAAATACGTGCTAGAAAATACCTTCTCGCCGGGTACGAGTACCGAGATGCCATGCCGGGGCTCCCTGTGCTGACCCAGGCTAGATGCTACGATTCGAGGAAACGCCGAAGAGCAACTCAGGAAAGCCCGCGAGGGAAACTTTGTACGTCACACCAGCCACCACGCTCTCGTCATCATGACCTCCACGATGTGAACTCGGCCGCATGACGACTGACCCATTCACACAGTCTGAATACCTTTCTATCCTCTCCCGCGAACTTGCCAACGAACAGGCTGCCGGTCCTGTCCGACAAGCGGCCGGTCTCGCGCTCAAGAACTCCTTCACCTATCGTGATATCACCCGCTTGCGAGAGGTCCAGGCCCGATGGCTGCGCGGAGTCGAGCCGCCAATCAAGAAGCAGGTCAAAGAGCTGGCCCTTCAGACACTCAAGTCGACCCCTCAGGCTGGGAATTCCGCCGCTCAATTAATCGCGGCCATTGCGGCCATTGAACTGCCGCGCAACGAATGGCCCGACTTGTTGCCCCTGCTGGTGCAGAACGTCGGAGCCGGGACCGACAAACTCAAACAGTCGAGTTTGACGACGATCGGCTTCATTTGCGAGTCGGACGACGTCGAGCTCCGCGAGTCCTTGGTCGGATATTCCAATGCCATCCTCACCGCCGTCGTACAGGGCGCCAGAAAGGAGGAAGTGAATCAGGATGTCCGACTGTCGGCGCTCTCGGCCCTCAGCGACGCCACCGAGTTCATCCGCAGCAATTTCGAGAATGAAGGGGAGAGGAATTACATCATGCAAGTCGTCTGTGAGGCCACACAGTCTGAGGATACGCGAGTCCAGGCGGCCGCATTCGGGTGTTTGAATCGCATTATGGGCATTTACTACGACAAGATGAGATTCTACATGGAAAAGGCCTTGTTTGGTCTGACCATCACCGGCATGAAGAACGACGAAGAAGACGTGGCCAAGCTCGCGATCGAATTTTGGTGCACCGTGTGCGAGGAGGAGATCAGCATTGAAGACGACAATTCCCAGGCGCAACAAGAAGGGTCCACCGAACTCCGGCCGTACTTTCAATTCGCCAGAGTCGCGGCACGCGAGGTCGTGCCGGTGCTGCTTCAGCTTCTCACCAAGGTTTCGGAGGAGGATGCGGACGATGAGTACAATGTTGCACGAGCGGCATATCAATGCCTGCAGCTCTACGCCCAGACGATCGGCGGTGACTTGGTGCCTGCCGTTCTCGAATTCGTGGAAGCCAACCTCCGCAGCGAGGACTGGAAGAATCGCGATGCGGCCGTCTCGTCGTTCGGCGCCATCATGGACGGGCCGGATATCAAGGTCCTGGAACCCCTCGTGAAGCAAGCTCTTCCCGTTCTGATCGGCATGATGCAAGATCCGGTCGTGCAGGTCCAGGACTCGGCGGCTTTTGCGTTGAGTCGAATCTGTGATTATTGCTCCGAATGCATCGACCCGTCCACTCATCTGCCACCTCTCATGTCCGCTCTTTTCACCGGACTCGTGAGCAATCCCAAGATTGCCTCGTCCTGCTGCTTGGCTCTCCTGAACCTCACCGAACGATTTGTCGGCGAAGACGGGGCCGCGTCCAACCCATTGACGCCTCACTTCCAGGACAGCGTCACGTCACTGCTCGCGGTCACGGAAAAAGAAGCTGGAGAGAGCCAGCTGCGGACCGCGGCATACGAAGTGCTCGGTGGCTTCGTGACGAATTCAGCAAACGAAAGCCTGCCCATCGTGGCCGAGCTGTCCAATGTCATCATCCAGCGACTGGAGAGCACCATTCCCATGCAGAAACAGGTCGTCAGTATTGATGACAAGATCACGCTCGAGGAACTCCAGACGAGCTTGGCCAGTGTTCTCCTGGCCATCGTCCAACGACTCGAGCAGAACATTGCCCCACAGGCCGACCATGTCATGCAAATTAGCTTGGAGATTCTCAACGTGTCCGGCAACACGAGCGTGCCGGAAGTCATCTTCCAGATCGTCAGTGGGCTGGCCAATGCACTGGCCGGAGATTTCTTGAAGTACATGGACTCGTTTGCTCCATACCTGTACAATGCCCTGGGCAACCAGGACGCTCCCGAAATGTGCTCCTTGGCCATCGGCCTTGTGAGCGATGTCGTTCGTGCACTGGAGGACAAAGCGCAGCCATATTGCGATACCTTTATGAACTATCTTCTCAATAACCTCAGCGTAAGTCCGGTGGAACTGCGAGGTTGGAATCATGCTGATCTCTCTGGTGGCAGTCTGACAAGTTGACCAACCAACTCAAGCCTCCCATTTTGGAGACTTTTGGCGACATTGCTTCTTCCATTGGGGTCCATTTTGAGACCTATGTCACGGTGGTGGCCCAAGTCCTTCAACAGGCCAACAATGTCTCGGTTGCCAATGATGTGTCTTACGACATGCTCGACTATATCGTCTCTTTGAGGTCCGGCATTGCCGACGCCTGGTCAGGCTTAATCCTCGCCTTCAAGGGCACACCCCAAGGTGAGAGCGAGTCTTGACTTTCCTTTACAGCATGCTAAGCCTCTGTTAGTGGATATCCTACAGACCTACGTTGCGCCAATCTTTGACTTTTTGCGGACCGTGTCCCAGGACATGAATCACAACGAAGGACTTTTGCGAGCCTGCATGGGCATCATAGCGTAGGTGCGGTCACGTTTCTCGTGGACGAAGCTGACGCGGTGCAGTGACCTTAGTGAGGCTTTCCCCGATGGCCAGTTCGCAAACTACTACAGGCAAGACTGGCTCCTCAAGTTGATCAAAGAAACTCGGAGCACTCGTGACTTCTCTCCTCGGACTATCGCCGCAGCACGCTGGGCAAGAGAGCAGGTCAAGCGACAAACTCTACATCAGGGCACTGTCATGAATGCATCATGACCTGATGTTCAGAGGATTACTCTGTCAAGCACGATGCTTATCCCATCCCCGGCACCATCACCGCCACCCCTCCACACCTTTGCCCACAACAGCCCAGCAAAGCATCCAGGTCCCCACCATCACGCTGATTACGAGAGTGACGGTCACTTCCCATCCGAAGCAGACACCATCATCGAACCTCTCGACAATGAGGAGCAGACAAATCAAGTGTCTGATGAAAGCGACAACCAGGACCAGGACCGTTAAACGCTACCTCACCGTCAGCCGTGAACTCCCTTCAACACCCCCAATTCTCAAAACCTCACTGCGTCGGCAGCACCAACGCCACAGACATCGTCTCTGGACCGCGCTCAGGACGAAGGCGACAATTCCCCCCGAGTGAACTCCCAGACTTGAGTGAAACGCTCTTCAGGCTCCCGCCAGACTCAGGTCTGCCTTCAGAGTCATTGCTCCAATAAGGAAGGTGTCGGCGCAGCCGATCACAGGTGGCGGCCCCTATTCTGAGCACGCTTTGTCGGATCTTGGAAGATTCGTGATATTTCGGAGCAAGCACAGCAAAGAATACCCACACCGGAAGAACCGTAGAGGCACAGACCCACATGATACCCCCGAGCAGGAATACACTTAAAGCATCATTCCTTGGAGGAGAAGGAGATATCGATTCATAACATTCTACATGTATGCCCCAGTTTTTGTAGTAATCGATAGATCGCACTCCTGCCAGACAAACCCTTTGATGAATACAGACTGCATAGCCCATTTGTGTCATTACCAGGTCAATTCCGTCAGGCCTTTGTTTTCTTTGGACGGTTCAAGACCATCTCTAGACACAATCTCCTCAGAAGCAATCCTGTTTGGATCTTGATGCGTTCAGCAGGACCGGAGGCTAGATCAGAATAGATTGGATGGACTGCAGAGTAGATAGAGACGGATGATTCTTCCTCCACTATGTCGATGCATGGCATCAGGCATGCTCTGATCAGGAACTGGCCGATCGGAAGTCTGTCTTGGTGCGTCGGTGTGGGTGAGGCTATGGTCCGCCCTGCTGAGCATTGGTTTTAGCCTCATCTTTCATCTCCACATCCACGGTTCCACCGGTATTGCGACCGGTACCATTCATGTCCCCACTCTCACCATGCTCTAACGACTCGGGTACTTGGACGTCATTCCCTTCAGGGTGGTTAAGCTTGACCTTTTTCCACACCATATTTTCATCCTGCTCCAACCGGCGATCTTTCTCTCTAAAATGATCCATACTCTTCTTTGCCATTTCAGCATTGTGTTCCGCCATCTTGACAGCAGCCTGGGCTTTCCTCTGCTCCGCTATCGCCCTCCTCGCCTCCATCTTGGCTTCTCGCTTAAGCGCCGACTTCGACATTTTATCAGCCCGTCTTTGATCAACCGGTTTCGCCGTTCCTTCCGTTGACGTAGTTCCATTCTGGCCGATCTTAGCATTCGCGGTAGGGTCACCATTGCTGGCGCTCTGCTCACCAGCTGCAAGGTCTCTGACTTCCTTTTGCTCCTGAGTTGGCGGCGTCTGTTTCCCCTGTCCTTTCACTTTCTTCCTGTTGATCATTTCAACCCTCGCCACAGCGTCGGCCTCCCGAGCTTTCTCACGCCCGTGCTGCTGAAGCTCAAACGCTTTCTCGATTGCCGGGTACAGCTCCTTCATACCTTTGATCTGTGACACTTTGACTCGCATGTAGTCAAAAGCCACACAAACGTTCATCTCATGTGCCGCCCGGTGTAGAGTTTCATTGCTCGTTTCTGAAGGGGCATCATCCAGAGAGTCTGTCTGCTCTTGGCCTGAGCGCGCAACATCGGAAACTGCCCCTCTTGCATCCTGTGACGGGTCGGCATCCTGAGAAACTGGCTCGGCTTCGTCGATTGGAACCGATGTGCCCTCCGCCGCGTCATTGAGGGCTTCATCGACGGGCCCGGTCGCCCCGTCCTCATTTTGGATACCTTCCTCAAAGCGGACTTCATCAGGAAGCTTGACGTTGCTGAGCACCGGAATCTTCTGATATCTCTGACTGAAATGGGTCAAAATCACGTTCTTGGCCCGCATCTTTAAGGCCACTCCAAGCGCTTCGCTCGTGGTGCAGTGCTTCTTCGCCATGGCATCACCATCCATCCCGTCGTCGAATGTGGCTTCGTGGACGAGCACATCGGAGTCTACGCCGATCTTGGTGAAAGAGTCGCTTGGACGACAGTCTCCGCTGTATGAGAACTTGAAGCCGTTGTTGAAAGTAATCGAGATGGCCTGTGCGCCGTAACAGTGACTGACTCTGGTGGTTTTGATATCCTTGATGGGAAGACTGTCTTGTTTGAGGTCGAACGGTTCGCCATTCACGGTGAGTCCATAAACGGGATGGCAGACGACCGGGGTCAAATACCGATCCAGCTTTCCAGACAATACGGATTTGAAGTCATGGATATAATCGATCATATTTGCTTCACCCATGATACACAGACGCTCGCTGACCGACGACGCGCCGACAGCCGGATTTCCGTGAACCAGACGGTGCTGATCTGCAAAATATTGTCGCACAATAGACTTTCTCGCATTCAGAATACTCAGAGTGCCTAGGTGATGGTCGGCATGGAGGTGTGAGATCCAGATCGCGCGGAGATTGAGGAGAACATGGTTCAGTCGTTCCTGGGAATACAATCGTTGGAGCTGGCCCAGAGTGTTCTCGCCACAGTCGAACAGATAATTGCCCATGTTATTTGGCATTCGAAGGAGAGTGGCAGAAACATTGCGGTACTTGGACGGCACTGCTGAACCCGTGCCGAGTGTAATGATTTCGGGTTCATCCAAATCGCTCATGTCATCCTGGACTTGCCGCTCCTTGCCGGTCGGTTTGAAAGAGCTCAAAATCTCCTCTGGGAGCAAATCCCTCACTTCTGGAGGCAGTGCTTGTGCCGATTGGGTCATCGCTATGGGCGTCGGCACCTCATCGCTGTCCAAAAAAAATTTGGGCTCCACCTGAATCCTCAGGCCTCGTTGCGCAACCACGATATCCTGCGCGTCGATGCACTCTCTTAATTGTGGCATTGGATGAACAGATGCCCCGTAACCGTTGACGTTGTCGTAAAGTGGTGCCAGAAAGCACTCGGAGGATATCTGAGATAGTTGTATCGATGAAATCGCGCTTGAATCGAATGCAAAATGGTTGGGACAAAGATTCGGGTGGGAAATAATGTGCCGGAGGTCCTTGAGGGCATGCAGCAAGCGCTGGAATGCTTCAGACATGATGAGATCGGTCTCCAGTAACCAGACAACTGCCTCGACCCCTTCAAGGAGTCGGGGCCCTTCTAAGGATATTTTCTGCTCCAGATCGCTCAGGAGCCCGTGTTGTTGGATATCAAAAATGGCAATCCCTCTTCCCGGCTTGGTTGGTCCCAGCACCATCTCCGGAGTGACCGTGTGGCCCGATTCAGTCGTCACTGATTTGCCAGAAGTCAACTGTCCAAAGGCCGGCCCAGGCTTCACTCCCAAGCTCTTCGCTTTGTGTGGGTCAAAAACGCCTCGCTGAGGGTGGCCTCGCACAATATATGACATGGACACCCGGTTGGGAAGTTCATCGGCAGCCGGAAGCTCTGCGACGAGAGAAGCAGGCCAAGGGTTTCGGACGAGCACTGGCGATTCCGGAGAGAGGTGCGGAGCGCTGGACATATCAATACAGTTATACGGCGAGAGAGACTTTGTCAGTGCGTCTCTGACCCAGACCGTTGCTGGCATTTTGACGTCCTTGAATTTCGAGGTCACCAGCCGGTCACGACGCCAATCCGAATCGAACATGTTATGAACGATGTCTCGCCGGAGTTGTTGTCCCCACTGAATGTGAGTGTCGTCTCGAGGCACCCGTCCTCGGCTGCCTTGGCCGGTCGCCGCCGGTTGCTGCGCCTCTTCGTCCGAGTCTGAAGAGCTGGATGTTGGCTGAAGGTCGTTGGACGCTCGGCCGTGGAGGGGAATCGCCCACACTTGGATGTTTTCATCCTCATAGGTCGGAACATGGAGCAGCTCTGGATCAGAGATGTCGACCTCGTGGACCGACAGTGGCATTCCGGTCCGAAAGACAAAGCGCCGGGCGCATGCCATGGAGTGCAGCAGCTTTGGACCTCCATGAATGTGGAGTCTCGGCCTCCGGTCAGATCCTTCAGTCTCGACCTCGCCCTGCTGCACGTCCGCCATGGTAAGGATCAAGCCGATCAAACCAGAGCTGTCGCTCCCGATCTGCCCGGTCAAAAATATATTGCGAACTTTCCTCAGACCGACACCGCGTTGTACACATGCTCGTTGAGTGCCTTCGCCGATTTCACCAAAGAGGTAGCGTCGATTGTCAAAATGGAGAAACAGGCTTGTTCTCGATGTATCCGCGGTTGGGGTCGTGATGAATTGAAAATAAAACCCCTGCCTCGCACCCCCAGTTGTGGCACTTTTGATATGATCTCTCTGCATGGTGGACATATGCCGCCGGATGTCCAGCTCCTTCGGCGAGACGGAGGTCGTCCGAGCCAGATTTCGAGGTCCGTCCTTTCGTGCGACGGCGGTGCCGGTGCGGGTCAAGTGTTGATATCGACTATGTGTCCAGTCTTCTGTCCATTGACCCACCGCCACCGGAGACTGCCTCTTGTCCTGGCCAGTCTTGACCCTTTTCAATCCTGGTGGTCCTTCCCTCTGGTTGCGAGATCCTGCCCGTGGAGAGTCTACAGGAGAAACTGAAGAATCATCGGGCGAGGAGAGGTCAGAACCAGGCGAGAAACCCACAGGCAGATGATTTTTCAGATTCGAGAGCTTGAAGGAAGGGGCACAAGGCGGCGCATGCAGAACTCGTCGGACAGCCCGTACGGAGATGGAGGAAGCCACGGCGAGTTACCGTGCGAAAGAGTGACCGGCAGCCGATGGCCAAGATGAATCGTGGTGAGAGAAGCCTGGACCAGAGGGAAGGACGGACATAAATGGGGAGTAGTCAGCACACGAAATGAATGCAAATGTCATGTCGGTCCAAACTGCGTTGTGGGTTGCACTCCAAAAAGTTGCTGTTGCGTCACTGGCACGCGAACCTAGGCAGCACATCAATGACCCTAGCAGGCAGATCCACACATCAGAGAGATGGAAGAATTGCTGCGGTAGAAGAGTTGAACACAGGCAAATGCAAAGAATCATTGTTGCTTATTTCATCCATAGCTATCTAGCCGCTTGCCGGCGGCTTCGAAATGCAATCGGCTACGCCTTTCCATCGCCGTCATAAGTCCCTGTTACCTGACCAACCACTTAATCAATCCTTACATGGCAATCCTATAAGCCTGAACCCGGAATGAAACCGGCCAACCTCGCGCAGCTCTCATCCAATTCTGAGCACATCTTTTCCAGCGTGGGCCCCGCGTCGCTGACTTGGCCAGCATCAGCTATTTCCCCAGGAGAAAGAACGGAAGTCATATCTTCAGACCACTTCTGAGGTGCCACATGGTCAAAGGAGTCGCGTTTGCTATCATCGAAATAGAGGGCAAAAGCCACTGGGTCGAGGACGACGGTCGCGTCGATGACCACGGGCTCCGCATCGGAACTCAAGGTGCTGACATTGGGCATTTCCGCCAGGACCGGAGCGTCCTTAGACGGCTTGGACGACGCATCCACACCCGACCGTGGCTTCCCCGACAGTTGGCTGAGGTCGAGAGCGGGCGCTTCAGGCAGCTCGGTGACCGCATAGACCTGGAAATCATTGGCCGGCAGGGTCGAGTTCCAGGCGTGAGGAGTGTCGAGCATCGACATGTCGAGGGCCGTCTCGGGAACCAGCGCCATGGAAACTTGGGACTGTTGGCCATTCATCTGCTGCGCGGCCGCGTCGTGCGGGTTGACGTCCTTTCGCGCGGGCTGCGTCTGTGAGGGGACCTGCGTTTGACGCGGCGTCTCGGTGTAGGTACTGGGCGGTGGCAATCCGGACTGGCTGAGCTCCTGCAAAAAGCCCGAAAAGGCCTGAGAGGAGAGGAGCATCCGGGTCAGATCGGTGAGACGGTTGTTCTCCTCTCGGAGTTGCTGGTTCTGCGAACGAAGGTCGTTGGCTTCTTGAGTCTTGGCCGCGACTTCACCTTCGAGTTGGCCGATATATTCTGCGCCTCTATTAGCATACACTCATCAACCACACATCGGTCTTGGGCATACCCTTTCGACGGGAGCGGAAGGCACGGGCGGACACCTTGTTCCGGAGCTGGCGCCTCTCCTTGCTGCTCAACTTCTTCCCCTCTTCGCTGGCCAGTAGTCGCTCATCCTCGTCCATGTCTTCTTCATCCTTCTTCAGTTTGGGCATATTCGACATGCCCGTGGATGGAGCCGATTCAGACTCGGCCGTGCTGGCCACGCTGGCCTGTCTCATGCGGCTCAACACCCGTGAGATGCTTTCCTCCACAATCGGGTCTCGGGGGAGATGGGCCTTGGTCTGACCCTGGGATTGTCGCTGTTGTTGCCGCCGCGCCATCTCCTGCTGCTGCTGCTTCTGGGCTTGCTGCGCCTTTGCCTGAGCGGCCTGCTGGCTGTGCATTCCGGGATAGATCCGCTGGACGGGAGTGGTCGCGGTGGAGGAGGAGGAGCCCGGTTGAGAGACGAGGGTCGTGGGGCTGATGTACTGTCCGGGCAGTGACGTCGTGCTGTTGGGATAGAACATGGTCGGCAAGTCGTTGGGAGAATCGGCATCGAAATCCATGTCCGAAACGTCCAAGGACGGATGGCGAGCAAAATCAAAGTCGTCAAGCTTGCTCAGAGGAATATTCAGCGTCTCGGTGGGCATCACGAAGCCTCCATTTCCGCTACGATATTGCATGCCACTGGCTTGGTTGACGGCAAAAGTGTTCGCCAGCGCTCCGATCGGCAGGCCTGTTTGCTGGCGATACGCGTCATACTGGAAACTAGGGCCCGAGAAGGTCTGCGGTGTCGAGCTGGGAGCAAAGGTCGTCGCCGAAGACGGGACCGACGGCTGGGACGGGATCGACGCGGAAGAGTGCTTGACGGCGGGCGATGCGGACGCCGGCGTGAAATCGTTGTCGAGGTTGAGGAAAGAATCGATGTCTTGATCAAAGGGCGTGTTCATATGAGACATGCTGTGCTCGAAGAAAGAATGCTCGTCGAGAGGGAGAAGTAGCGGTGTTGCGGCCTGGGAGCCTGCGCAATTGAGTGTTGCCTAAAATAGCACGGAATTGATCGGCTCGACGGAGACACGATGTCAACGGGATGGTCGGGCCCGATTCGAATACCACCACAGACTCAGAAGCAAACGGGGGATTGTGTGGTGTATCCTAGGAAAATGAGGGTGTCGAAGGGAAGAAGGTAAGAGGGATGTGTGAAAGTACCAAGGACGGTAGAAAGAAGACGATCGAGAGGAACCAGGGGGAGGGGGTGGTGCGAGGTGAACTGAGGCTGTGCCAGGGCCGGCCACCGGCCGGGCTTCAAGACGGCAGAGCTTGCGAGCAGGTTTTCTTGGGAAGAGGTGAGGTGGGCTGAGCGTCAAAGCTTGCAGGGGGTGGGTATCACTGCAGCCCACTCCATGCCTAGCCTGCGCAAGCCGGCAGTTGAACGGGTCCGAAACCAACTGCTCCATCAGCGCACATCCAATCGCCGGCTCAAGCCACAAGACACGTCAGGCCCGCGCTTGTCCGGACTATAACCTTTGACTTTGTCGGGCCCATCGTTGAGGCAGAATGATGCTTGTTCACCGAAACAGCGATGACCGAAACAGCGATGAAACCGAGCCGTAGACACGGCGACTTGGGATTGAATTTTGGTTCCTGCGTCATTTAGGAGGATCAGCAAGCATGAGCAGATGGTGTACCTGGACTGCCCTCCAAATACGTCTAGATCTGTCATTGTGCCGTCGGTTTGACAGGACCAGGGCGCACGGAGACACATATAAGGGGTATTGTTGACCACGCCGAGATTGCCAGCGAGACACCGTTCAAACGGCCTCAGGCTCAGCGCTCTCCGTTCGCGTGGGCTATGAGCGTGAATGTGAGCACAGTGGTACCACAGCCCAAGTGCTTCGGCATCACCGCAGATTGGCCTGGTCTCACTATCGCCACTTTTGACATTGGAGAGTTAAATTGCCAAGCTGGGGGGCCTGCTGGGCACTGCCTCAACCACGTGACTTCACGTGGGTCTCCACGTGACTTCCTTGAATTGGCAGCAGCGGCCAAAAGGAGTTTAGCGGCCAGTGCCCGGAGTTGAACGCTCTAAAGTTGACTAATTCCTGACTCCAATCTCTGCTCAACGATTGCCATTTCTCCATGCTCGTTTTTACACCGAGTGCTACAAAGACACTCCTGGACTGACCCTTCTCCAATGGTCCTTCCAACCTGCTCCTCTGTCGCGCCATGGCCGAGGCAGCCTTCAAACAAATGATCTCCACCCTCGTACACCAGACCAGGCCTCAATCTTTTCGTCATGGAAAGCCGGCTCGATATCCTCAACGCCCGCTTTCCAACGCCGCCAGATCACGGCCACACCAGTCGGACCGCGTAGAAGCGCCAGAGTGGCAGCCGCATCGGATCCCCTCGTCGGAGCCCTCTTCCACGTCAGATCGATCTCGCCTCGAGCAGCTCCGAGCCGAGCCAGAGCCGCGTCCGTTTTCCTCCTTTCTGACGGACAATTATGCCCGACAACACAACTACCTGCGCATTTCTATTACCGAACGCTGCAACTTACGATGCCTCTACTGCATGCCCGAAGAGGGAGTCCCGCTGTCACCGCCGTCGCATCTCCTCACGACCCCCGAGATTGTCTACCTGTCGTCGCTGTTTGTGAACCAAGGCGTGGATAAAATCCGGTTGACAGGTGGCGAACCGACTGTGCGGAAGGACATTGTCGATCTGACGCGCCAAATTGGTCAGCTCCGAAGTCATGGCCTCAGAGAGCTTTGTATCACAACCAACGGCATCTCCCTTTATCGCAAGCTCGATGCCATGGTGGAGTCTGGCTTGACCGGGATCAACCTGAGTTTGGACACATTGGATCCGTATCAGTTCACGATTATGACACGCCGGAATGGCCATGACGCCGTGATGAAATCCATCCATCGCATCCTCGACATGAACAAACTTGGTGCAGGCATTAAGCTGAAGATCAATTGCGTCGTGATGCGCGGGCTGAATGAACGAGAAATTTTGCCTTTTGTCGACTTGGTGCGCGAGCAGGATCTGGAGGTCCGGTTCATCGAGTATATGCCGTTCGATGGAAATAAGTGGTCGGAACGGAAGATGTTCAGCTTCAGAGAAATGCTGGAGATCATCCGACAGAAATACCCGGATGTGCACAAGGTCAAGGACCATGTAAATGACACGAGCAAGACGTACCAAGTGCCTGGTTTCGTCGGCCGGTTCGGCTTCATCACAAGCATGACCCACAACTTCTGCGGCACCTGCAATCGGCTGCGGATCACGAGTGACGGCAATCTGAAGGTTTGTTTGTTCGGAAATAGCGAGGTGTCTCTGCGCGACATTTTACGTGAGGCCAACCACGGCCAGCCCATCGATGCCGAGGCGATGGAAGCCATCACACAGGTCGAAATGGACCGACGCCAAGGGGTGACTGGAGCATTAGGGATGTCAGAGAGGGAGGCACGACTACTAGACGTCATCGGCATGGCCGTCAAGCGAAAGAAAGCAAAGCACGCTGGCATTGGTGAGCTTGAAAACATGAAGAACAGGCCTATGATCCTCATCGGTGGGTAAACTCGTGGCGTTCATTTGGATTTTTCTTTCGAGATGAATGTATGGCGAAATGAAGTCATGATAGTCACGTCAACCACCCGATCCAGTTGATCTGGCCCGGTCTCGGTGCCTCTGGCTTCTCCATCTCCACCCTCCCTGAACCGGTCAGTCCAATTACTGACAGCCTGACTGAGGTAGATGAAGCTTCGTCTGAGCGTCCTCCAATATTCTTCTTTCGACCGCGCCCGTTGCCGCCCTGGCGAGGAGACCCCTATCAAAAGTGCAATCGTCGGAGCCCGTCCGTCCCTCTTCATTTGTTGCACCAATCGTCCCTCTCACACGTCGCCGCCGCCGGTGGAGCAGCCCAAGTTCGGCTTCTGTCATCATCTACTCGGCGCCTGATGCCGGCTCGCAGCATGGGCAGTCGGGCCATGTCGTCGGCGGTCCGGACCGGTCAAAGCATGGTTCGACCGGTTACCGGCATGAGCACGCATCGCCACATCCCCTGCCTCGACCCCGACGACATTCCTGCCGCATCATCAGCAGAGACATGGTCCGATGCCAGGAAAAAGGTGCATGAGCGAAGAAGGGGCCGCACGGGGAGGCGAGTCAGTCAACGGCACGACGTCATTCTGCGCGACATTATGACTCGCAGACTTCGTGCCCGGCCATACCATGATCTCAGCAGTAGGCTGGACATTCCCAATCTCGAAAACACGGATCCCAGGGCGGTGTCCCAAGATTCGTCGAGTGACGTCGCGCAAGTCTCCTCGAGTGATGCCGCACCAGTGTCCTCAGGTGATGACGTGCGGGCGGTGGTTGCAGGTGAACCATCGATCGGGGAACCGTCAATCGCCCCAAATTCCATCTCGGATTTGGATACGTCGGCCGCTGACGCTAATGCGCCCCAGCTCACACATCTGACCGGCTCTGGCGAAGCCCACATGGTCTCCATTGCAGGTAAAGTGCCGACGTCGCGTGCGGCCACGGCCACGACCACTCTACTGTTTTCGAACCAACAAACTTACAACGCGCTGTTGGCCGCTCGACTACGAAAAGGCGACGCTCTGGCCGTTGCTCGAGTGGCCGGAATCCAGGCGGCAAAGAAGACGGCTGACCTCATTCCCCTGGCACACCCTGGTTTGAACATCACGGGCATCAATGTGGAGATTCGACCATTCCACGGAGGGGAAAGCTCTAGATTCATCCCGGGCGCCCACGTTAAACCAGCGGACGCCAAGTACGGAGGTGTCCAGATCACGGCGGTTGTGGCTTGCGAAGGCAAGACCGGCGTCGAAATGGAGGCGCTGAGCGCAGCCTCGGTCGCCGGACTCACCATGTACGACATGCTCAAGGGCATCGACAGAGGCATGGTCCTAACCGGGACGCGTGTGATTGCCAAGCAAGGCGGGAAGAGTGGTAACTGGGTCTGGGATTACACGAAGGGTACCGTGGTGAAGGAGAACGCAATGCGGATGGAAGAGACTCTGGAGCAGCAGCATCAGCGCATCAAAGAAGATGCTGTCAAGGATCGAGTGTCGCAGAAGCAGGCCCAAGTAGATGCAATCTCGCAGGGAACGAACACGATGGAAGCGAGGGTGGAGCAAGGCCACCTCGAAGAGACGCGGAGGCGAAGATGGGCCGACTCGGGGCAATGTTGAGCACTGCAATGGAATGTCCGCCTCTATTGCACGGTGAACGAACCACGAATTCGTACCCTGAAAGCTCAGTGTATCGTCCGCGGCCCGAGGTTTCGCAATGAGAGCATGTCCTCGCCTGGGACCCAGACAGGCTGACTGGAAAACCGTGGAATGACGCACAGCACAAAGGCGTACGGACGTAGCAAATACTTCTGCGCGCAGGCACACCCTTCTTGATTGGCTCGAGAATACGACCTCGGGTCTGAGTGATTACTGATCAAAGCCAGTATTCAGGCGCCAATCTATAAGCTGCCCTCTCTAACCTGCTTCAGTTGGTCCGTCAGCACGCTGACACCAGATCCCCCTTTCAGCAAAATCTCGCTGGGTGAGTCGGCCCTTGCTCGGACCCAAGTCTGGACTTTCATCACCTTGCGTCGGGACCCCGTTCCCCACGCCAGCCGATACGCCGCAGACGCCAATGACTGTCTGCTCACGCCCTTTGTACGTTGCCGGGGCCCTAGTCCTGTCTGACTAATCTCCCAGCCATGGTTTGTCCGGTTTAAAGCAGCAACTGGCTCGGCGCGGGTGAGTATTACAAGACTGGCGTCCCAGAGATCTCTCTCCGTCTTTGGACGCCGCTCGGCGACACTCAAATTTTGGTTGAAACGGATTCAATACCCATTGAGACCACCGGAGTGATTGATTTGCCGGCAATCTGGTGGGAGAATAATCCCCAATCACCGCGGCTACTGCTAGACCAGCTCTCGATACCCGACACCAGCAGCAGCGGTGCCTGAGTGGAACAACTCTGTCCATTTGCGGGGTCGGAACAGCCAGGGTGTGGACCTGTGGCCATTAGAACGCGAGTCCACTATTCACGCCGCAATACTGAACTGTTCAGTAATCAAACTCGAGCCTAGGCAAGATATTGCCTTGCCATGCCGGTCACGATGCAAGCCTACGCCATGAATCAATTTGGGGAAACGACGTCCACGTCGTTGAGCACAATAATAGATGACCCGCTGAGTTTACTGATTACCTCGAGGGCAACGCTCTCGAGTCCACCAAGTGGAACCCTCGACATCCTTTCAGCCTCAAGGTATCCACAAGGACTCATGCAGCCATACCAGGAAGCAGAGAGGCCCCGCAAGCGCAAAGCGACCTCGACAGAGCCATTCTTTGGAGGTCTCGTTTTAACCGGCCATGCGACGGACAGTAATCGGTCTTCTTCCGCAGAGACCGAGGTGTCGCCAGCACCAAAGAAAAGGCCACGACGAGTCAAGGGCCATGAGACCGAGGAGGCCGCGGACGGTAAGAAGCAAAGGGGTCGTCCGAGACTCGATACTCAGGATGAGACTGCCGCCGACCGACGACGAACCCAGATTAGACTGGCTCAGCGGGCTTACCGGCATCGCAAGGAGACCACCATCTCCGCTCTCAAACAAAAAGCCCAGGAGTTACGGAGCACGATTGACCAGATGAATAAGACGTTCGGGGTCTTGCACGATAACCTGGTTGATGCCGGCGTGTTGCATTCGCACCATGCATTGACCCAACAGTTAAAAGCCGCGGCAGAGGAGTTTGTCAGTTTATCAAAAAGGGCCCCCCCGGAGTCCGATGAAGAAGGGGACGGCATTGCCAAAATGGCCAAATCCACCACCACTACCACACCCGCAATCACAAAGGACGAGTCAGGTGTCCGTTCAAGTACGAGCAGTAGCAGACGGACGAGTACGGAGAGTCAGAAGCCGAGCCCGAAGGCACTTCAAAGCACGAGGAAGACTCACACAAGCCTCGATGTCAGCTCCGCCACCTTCAACCAGTCCTTCATCGACGCTCACGCAGACATCGACGAACTTCCCTCGGCCACGAACCCAAGCCTCACCCTACCACATCACGGTTATGTCGAGGCAACCCCGCAATTTTACAACGAGTCGGCCCAATTTAACGTCCAAATTCCAGAAATCCCACTGTTCGACACCGTCTGGGCCGATAAGCTCGGAATCGAACGCCCTCTGAAAAATCCCGGTCAACACCAAGGCTCCTATACCTATAGCTTCCAAGAAACGACTTTCGCCCGCCGTCTCCATCGTATGTGTCTGGAGCGGGCCTTTCGCAGCCTCACCGACCCGGCCACCGACCCGGCCCTCCTCCATCGTGCGTTCCGGTTCAGCTTCTGCTTCTCAAACCGGAAGCGCATGCTCCAGCGCTTCCAGGACATACTCAAGCGCAAGGCCGGAGAGTCATTGGAGAACTGGAACGTCCCCTTCCTCCGCGTCGGCGGCGCAGGAATGCACTTCCCCCGACGCGACGAGAATGGCAACCCGATCTATCCGCCCAACATGGTCAGCCCGGCCAGGATCTTCGGCCCTCGACCGTGGATCGAAGTAGAAACGCCGCGGTGGGAGGCCACGACCGAAGAGATGCTTGAGGCAATCGGGTTCAATGGAGAATGGTTTGACTCACATGACGTCGAAGAATACCTCAAAACCAAGGGGATCTACCTTGACGGCTCCTCGTCCTTTGTCGAGATCGATGCGTCCGTCGTTACATCGGCCCTGGCGTCGACACCCTCACATTCCTCCCGCTCCCAGTCGACTGCCTCATCCAGTCCGCTGGATGTGCTCCGCACCCCCTCACCGTTGGTGAACATGTCCGATCCGACCACGGACCCGATCATCGCACAGGAGTTGAATGACATGTACACGCAATCCGGCTCCCTCGCACTCCTCACCTCTGCTAATGCCTCTGCCACCAACGACGCCGCCACCTCCTCCCCTTCTTTCTTCTCGCCCAAACCGCAAGACGACTTTGGCTGGGCGTCCTCGGGCGAGGTGCCGACGTTCGAGGACCTGCTGATGCGCCAGCCGAACCCCGTTGTCGTTGACGTCGAGCGCTTTCTCGAGCGGATGGTCGACGGCGGCGTCTGCCTGGGCCGCGCCCCAGGATTTAGGAAGGAGGTGATCGACCACGCGCTGGCCCTGAGCCTGCAGGAGGCTTTCTAGCTCGCGCAACCGACCAGGTCAGAGTCAATGAGGATAATTATGAATTCTTCATTCTATAGCTTTGCTATTCGGGTTTGCAGTTCTCTTGCTCTCTTCTCAAGCGAAAGGGTGGATAATGAAGTCGCCAGTCACGAAAAGTGGCTGAAGACTCGACGTAATCCTTCGGTTCGAGTCAATTCACTGCAAATCCCACAGCCGGCATTCGGGAACTTGTGCGGATAGAAGAAAGAGTTTGGTCATTCAGCAATGCAATGCTAATGATGTCGTGAAGCACCAAGCCCGTGTCCGACCTTGCCAGGAGGACTATCCCATCATCCAGGCCCAAGCGCCTTTCCAAATGCTCACATCCAGTCAGTTGTCAACAAGAAAGCTCAACTCGTCCCAGCTTAAAGTGCTCAACTTGAAAGTGCAAAAATGTGGTTGCTTACATGTCTTCCTGCGACATTGTCAAATCCACGCCGCGTCTCGTCATTCCATGGCATTTCACCGCTCATTTCATTCATTCCACTGACTCGACCTGATCGCGACTGATCAATCATTCTTCGCCTGTCTCTTCCTCCGTCTCGCTTTGCTAGGTCGCCACAATAACCGTCTGCAATTCGGCTCGCCACAGTAACACCGCACCAAGCCGTCATCGACGTCTTCGTCCTCCAAGTCGTACACCTTACCCGCGTCTCGGGGCGAGTAGTCAATGGTAATCTCGGTGCCCGCGCGGATGTCCTTGATCGCGAAGAAGGCCAGGTAATACACTTGCTGGTCGTTCTTGTGGATCTGGACCGGAAAGCACCGGGCGTTGGCCTGGCACGAGTGGTTGACGAAGCGCATGGCAGTGCCGAAATACTCTCCGTCGACGTGGTTGCAGTTCGGGTTCAGACCGTTGAACCAGTCCAACGAGTAGATGTAGGAGGACGCATTGCTGTCCTTGGCGTCTTCACGTCGCTCCAGTTCGCGTTGGGTGATGACTTCGCCTAAATAGAGCTCGATGAACTGGCCACGAAAGATGTCGGCCGACGACCGGACACCGAACCCGCATTTTTCAGTCTCGTAGATCTCCAGTGGCACCGTTCGACCTTTGCCGACGACGCGATTCCAACAGTCAGGCCCACAGGGACAGAGCTCGTTGCATTCTGTAATTTCGAAATGCTTGGCATCTGAGTTCAGTTCTCGTTCAATGTAGTTGTCAGACAAAACAACTAATCCATCTGCGCGGCGAACGTATGTTTGGATCTGCTCACGGTGTGTGGCACCGCCACTCCGGCCGCGAGGATCGTCGCCGTCGTCATCGTCGTCACTATCGTCATCATCCACGTCCTTCTGTAGGCACTCACAAGTCGACGGGTGACATTGACCCCCGCAGTCTCGACATCCATAATTTGAACCAGGGTCGGCCTCGCGAACACCGGTTCGCAGAATATATCTGTCCGTAAACTGGAATTTGCCGTTCAATCGCCTATCGTTGACATTATTTGCAAAGGACAGAGGCGGGCCAAACGGCTTGTGGAATCTGTCCGTGAGAATTTCTTTGACCTGCTTCTGGGGATGGACGAGTTCGCCTGGAGTGTTGAAGGCGGTGGGCGTCGACGAGCCCCAGTCGAGCTTGACACTGCTTCTATCCACTTTCTTTTTCTTCGCCGGAGCGAGTTTCCGCATACGATCCTCATCGGCGTCAGTGTTGAATCCTTTAGAGAAACCAATTTGTCCAAAGAGACGTTCCACTTCCTCGAGTCGATCGACAGCAGGCGCGGTGCTGCGCTTCAGTTCTCCCAGCAATGCTTCCTTCTCCGCTATTCGGTTGATCTGCTTTCGCATTGGCCGTGGGAACGGAGAAAGGCAGTCCTGACGTTGAGACGAGGGAACTATGACCTCGATCTTCGATGTTGACGTCGATTCGAACGATGGCCAGTTGCGCGGAAGAGGAGACAGAGCCTGGCTCGGTCGCATAGCCATCTTCACCTCCGTCACCTTCTCCGCCCCGAACTTCTTATCGGACGGTGCATGTTTGGGTAAATCCGACGGCGGCAGCGGTGTCTGTTTATTATTCGATGGCGTCAAATCCGACATATGCTGGTGCTGCCGGGAAGACGCAAATATTGATCGGAGATCTTTGCCATCGTGTCGCTCTCGCTGGGAGGAAACTTCCTCCTGGCTGGTGGTCAGCGGAGTTTTTGGTCGAGGCACGCCTTCTGCTGTCTCTCGCTCTGGATGCCGAGCAGACACGGCCATATGTCTTGGTCCATGGCTGCTGTCGCCCGACTTGACACTGAGAGCTCCAGGACGAGTCTGAGGGGATCCACCATTGACTTTCGGTCTTGAACGTGCGTGGAATAACTGTCCATCGGGGTATGAGTAGATTGACAGCTTCTTGAAGGGCGACTTTTTCGGTGTTGAATCATCACTGGGGACGGGGGAAGATGTTGCACGTGATTCTCGTGGAGAGGTAACATGCTTGGCAGGGGTCTAGTCAGTGTCAGTACCGAGTGGTCACGTGAAGCACCATCTGAACGGCTTAGACGGCCATACGGTCAGATGTCCATTATCCAAGGGCGTCGACGACCTTTGTCTCTTTACCGGAGGTGTTTGCCACTACCAAAATCAGTCAGAAATAGAGACACGGCAGCCGATCGGTCGTTTGACATGTTGCGCTGGGTACACTAGTATGACGCCATCTCTCAAAGTCTGGTTAGTGCACTCACCCGGTCTGCATCATCAGGGATTCCAGGGGACACTTTCTGCGACGACTTCAACTAGTTAGCGATGCTGATAATCTCTCATTTGCGCGGCAAGTTAAAAGTGCGAGGTCATATCCAAAGTAGAGACGCGAGTCTGTGGTGACAACACGTCTGCCGTCGAGCTGATAGGTTGGTCCGTTATGTCCAATGCTTATACTGCAATTGAATGGTGGTGTGGGAAACAAAACATCAGAAACGTCACCTTACATTGTGTTCAGGTACTGGCAGCTTTCGCTTTCCATTTGCTGCGGTAGCCATCTTCCAAATCCATTAACTGTGCATTTGGCTTATTGGCGACAATCGAGCTGAATTATAACTACGTTTAAAACAGAAGCATTTGCAGCTATTCCAAGAGCCGTCCGACGTTGCCTGGTGTTGTTAGATTGAAGACGCTAGATAACTAAGAAGACAAGATAACTAAGACAAGAATTGTCGCGAAGAGGTTGGCATTTATACCGAACCTAAACATGCCAAGAATTTTACCGAACTTCTCCTATTTCTGACCTTGTAGGTCACCTGGCTGAAAGCTAATCCTCACTGTATACCTCCAAGTAAGCATTATTTGTAATTCGATAATAGATGTCACACTAGCTCTGAGACTGCCCGTTCTCATCAGGAATAAACTGGACATACCCGAAGTCTTGGGCAGCGGCCATTGGGATCTTGGGGCGTGGGCGTCCGGATCTCCGTTCGGCTCTCCTGCCAGGCAAAGCCACCACCCAACCACTACATTTGAATAGGTCGGGGCAGCGTAGGCGATGGACTTGCTCCATGAAGTTAACAACCTGAGATGATAGGAGCTTTCGTCCTTTGCTGCGTCTCACCAGGGTTTTCTTAAGCGGTCCTCACCAAATCATCAAGCTTCAAGTGACACTGCCGTGGAGCTGTGACGGCGAGGGTCTTAAACTTTTCAAGGACCTTCACACATGATACAGACAAGAACTCATCTCACCATGTCTTCGCCGGAATATTTCCAGACAGCAATCGGCGAAGAAAGTTGGGTTGTCTTGCTCGAGCCTGAACCGCCTGGATCTGTCCTGGCATCCTCGGCTAGATGTCGAACAGTCTTATGACTTCGATGCCGGCCATTTGGTCTTTGCTAATTCTTGCCGTCGTGTCTTCGTCCTCAGATACTCGCGGTAACGATTGTTCGTGCTGCTTCTCTTCGTTTGTCTTTCCTATCTTGAGACGCCAGACCGCACCTTTATTCTCCAAGGCTGATGCCCTCACCTTGATCTCCGTCCATATCGTCAGACCCCATTCCTCCTCCCGCACCATCGTCGTCGTCAGCAGCAACGGCGTCATCCACTTCGTCCTCCAACCCTCCAATAAGGTATTTCTCACCTTTGCCCTCGGTCCCGTCACTCACGGCATTGCCGTCCTGCACCTCGCATCCCTGCAGGGTGCACTTGTTTCCGATCTTGGCTTTCTTGCCCACCACGGTGCCCGTCAACACACACTTCTCACCCACGCTGGCACCGTCCATGATGACGCAGTTGGTGATGCGGGTGCCCAAGCCGATGCTGACCGAGGCGCCGATGACGGACGACTTGATTACACACTGCGTCGCGATCGACGTGTTGGAGTCGATCAGCGTGTCGGAGCGGGAGATGGTGACGCGCGGGGCGATCGTGGCGGCGGGGTGGACTTTGGCTGAATGTGCCAAGGGAGATGTCGGCGTCTTGGACGCGGTCGCCTCGCTGGCGGAGGGAAGCTTGGCCAGGAGCAGCGACACGGAGAGGAGTAAGGGGGTGGTGTCGACTCGGCGGAGGAGCGGGGCGTCCGGGGTCGAAGGAAGGATGTAGGAGAGTATGGGCGGCACGAGAGGGACGACCCGGTCCGCTTCCCTCCCTTCCTCGGACTCGTTGTCTGGCGAGAGGTTCCTGTCTTCTCGGTCCGCCTGGACTCGGGACGCCAGTCGCGTGGTCTGCTGAGCCAACCGCCGACTCGGCGGTGCATGCGTCGTGATCTGCGTGCTGCTGAGTGAAAGCAGGTCGACTTCCTCCTCGATCGGCCTTCCCATCGGTCCCTGACTTCCTGTTTTCTCGGCCGCGCCACCGAATAACTTTTTCGCTCCGAAGCGAGCACGATAGCCGGGCTTGCGCCATTCTGACTTGGCCCAGGTGCCCACGAGGTCCTCACTCACGCTTTCGAAATCCTCGTTCAGCCGGGCAAAGTGCTTGACCCAGTAGGGAAAGAGGTAAATATGGGAGTCGCGATATCGGGTCAGGCATTTGACGGCGCCATACTTGATCAGCAACGATCGTCGTATCTTCCACGACTTGTCCTCTTCACACTGATCCCGCAACTCCGACATGGGCATGGTCCACACCAGCTTGCGCATGATACCTGCGGACGTGGCCGATGCCGATGGAGGCAAGGGCACGTCATGTTCCGGGTCGAGTCGCGTCGTACACATAAAGTCGCATTCTTCGCCTTTGACGCTTTCTTCGCGATCCGCCGTGTTGTACCATATCGACAGCCCTCCGCGCCGGCCGCTCCTTTCACCACCGAGACCGACGATTTCAGACCGGGCGGTGTCAAAGTCGGACCCGGGCGGGACACCGACTCCGCCCAGACCTCCGAGGCTGACGAGGTACGACTCCAAGAATGTCTCGCCCGGAAGGTCGCAGATCAGGTCGCAGGGCAGCAGGAGAAAGTCGGATTTGATGGCGTCTTGGACTTCAGGGAGTCGGAGCAGTTCTGCCGTGGGCGTCGTGAACTCCAAGCCTTTCGGGGCAACCAAGTTGGGAGACGGCGACGGAAGTGATGTCAGATATGGATTTTGCGCGAGTGCGGCCGCAATGCTGTCCTTTGACGTCGGCGGCGTCACCAGCGTGATGTCTGAGACGGCCATGCGATAGCACCAGTCCAGCACGTACCAGACCATGGGCCGGTTGGCCACTTCCACCAGTGCTTTCGGAAACTCGGCGGGGACACTGGTGAACGTGCTCAGGCCGATGCCAGGACCACAGAGGATCAGCGCCTGGAATCCTGATTGAGGCATTCTGACATACGTCCGTCGTGGAGATCTATGGTGGTCAGTCACACGGGCGATTGGGGGGCCGGTGAAGGGGGCCGTTGAGTCACTCAAACCTGGGGTTGACGGACAGAGAATAATTTGACAAGGCCAGATTCCGCAGTGGTGATGTTCGTCTGAAGAAGTCGAAGAGACCCCCGTGCTCGTCGACGGGCCCAATGTCGACGGGACGTAAGAGCGACGGCGCCGCGGGTTGATACGGGGGAGTGAGGCCTTGCACCCCTCTTCTCGTGCTGGCGAGGGACGAAAGGCGCAAAAATTGGACTCGGGGGTTTGTGTATTGCTGAAATGCACTTCTGCTGGGCCTTCCACCTGGCGCGCTGTCCGGAGGCCTCGCCTCAGACGCGTCAACGTGGTCGATGTCGCCGGTCAGATTTATATGATGACTGTTTGATTCAGAGGTGAAGGGAGCCTGCATGAAGTTTGAGGTTTATGGTCTCCATTATGACACAGTCGTTGGCCAGGCAGTGTTCCATGGCTTGGCATCTTGCCGGAGAAAACCCGATCCACTTTCCACTTTCTATTCACCTCGGTCTGAGACCCCTATTCACTTTTATCATATTTGATGGATGATGCTTTATAGACATACAATTCCAGCAACTGGCCGCAGTACCACACGCCGATGCCAACCGACGAGTCTTCATTGCGCGAGCTGAGCTTCCAACCGATTTTGCGCGGCCGAGGTCGACGGTGGCGGCGGTGGCTGCTCCGGCTGAGAGCTCTCTTTCTGGGCCTTGGCTTTATCCCACCCCCGAGCAAAGACCTCGTTCAAGGCGTCTTGAAATATGTGACAATTATAGTCGATCAAACCCTTCTTGTCCCTGGCCTCATCATTTTTGATCACCGTAACCAGGCAGAGATATCTATGCCAATCAGTCTGTGTCGGCGATCCTGGGGCCGGACCCACTCACCGATTCATCTCCTTGAGGTAAATCATGGTGCCGTCGTGGATCGTCACCGACGACTCTGCTTCCTGCATTTGCTCGCCGAGCACCCTTTTGTGATTGCGTTCGTAGCCGTATAGGTCGGTGATGTCGACAATGACGTCGATGTAATCCGAACACATTTCGTATACTTCCATATCAATGGGCCGACTGTCGCTGGCCACATAGATTTTGCTCAGGATGTCGAAGAGATAAGCCTTGGCCATACCGCAGTTGTTCACCAGGATGTCCAAGAGGTTCTGGAGCGTGTCGAGTTGCGGAATCAGCTTCTGGATGACCTTGCTGAAGGCCTCAAAGATGGAATAGTCGTAGATCGATGTCAGGTGATAGCTGACATTGGGGTTGATATATCCCGCGTCACTCAGCTCGTCGCTGACTCTCTGGACAATGTCTTGAAAGATGTCCGCTTTGAACTCTTCGTTGAGACTGTCAATCTTGTGAACAAAGACTTCGACGTTGATATGGGGAAATGTGGTCTGCAGGTTGAGGATGGTCGTGGTCAGCCGGTTCAACGAATCCGAATAATCGTCTTGCGCATCAATGACCCAGACCAGCGCTCCGATCTCGGAAAATATCTCGGTGGTGTCAAAGGCCGGATCAAAATAGTCGAGTTGTCCAGGGAAGTCCCAGATCTGAAAGTCCATGAAAGAACTGTCACACGTCAGTCCATCCTGTCGGTGCCGGCCGCACCACCACCACCACCTACTTCATTGTATCTTTTTGGATGCGCGTCGTCGATTCCAGGAAAAGGGTCTCTTGGGGCGGCATTTTATGGAAGACGACACTGGTAATGGATGACTTGCCACTCCTGAATGAAACGCCATCGTCAGCTCGGTTAGTCCTTGGACCCGGAGATGTACTCACCTGCGCTGGCCCATGAGGAGCAGTCGCGGCTTGTTTTGGGGCAGTCTTCGGTCCATGGTGGCCCCACGTTTGGAGAGGAAACTCGATCACCGCCACCCACTCGCACAGGATGGCAATAGAGGCGTCAGCGGAAGAGCAGCTGCGCGGTCGTCGGCGATCGAGTCTATTGAAGCTGCTGTTCAGGTTGCACCATCAGCTTCCCATCTTGGATATGTCCGGTCTTATTGAAGTGAGAGAGAGGCAGCCACCAGCAAAGGCAGCCACCAGCAAAGGCAGCCACTAGCAAAGGCACTGTCACTCAAAGAATGGAAGTGATCCCACTGGAGTCTGACTGAGTCAAGGACGGTGGGGGACCGTTGCGTCCGCCTCTGTCAGATAATGGTCCAAGATCCACCCTGCGGATGACAGCTCGGGATCGAGCAAAACACGCCCAAGATTGTTTCTCATCTCATATCCGGACCTCTGGAGCCAGTGTTGTTGTCTTCCATGCCCAAATGGCCATTTGCGACATGCGCAGGCTGATAGGAAGACAACGGCAGGCAGAATAAATTAAGCGGTGCAGCTAGAGGAGAGATTCATGGCTTCGGCCTTGCGCCGGGTGTCGATATGTCCCATTCAAAAGAATTCATACGCGGCTTAGGATGTCGCAGCTCACATACCTTGTGTCTTCTTGCCTTCGGCATCACTCTAGCGCACACAGCCAGGCGGGGAACGTATGCACTCCTCCAACACAAGGGTGTCCAGTCTTGGTCGCGTGGTCCTTGGATGATGGACTCGATTTCTAGGCCAGAAGGTGCCCAAGATATTATTGGCCGAACCGTCATCAATAGCTTTCAGTCAAGAGGTGATCGGCGGTGGTGTCTCCCAGGAGCTGTGGCGATATGGCAGTTCTTGGCAGTGGCATACTCTCCAATCCGTCACAGCAGATGCAATAACTGATTTCACCATTCCAAACCATGGTGGCTGTCTTTCCCCTTCTGCTCGTATATTTTCTCCGTTGGTTAATCCTCCCGGCTACATATTAACAATCCATACATTTTAACAGCTTTCGAAAGCCCGAAACGTTCACGGTATTATACGGTAGATTGCCAAATGGGTCCAGGCTGACGATCAAGACCCTTAACCAGCCCATCCCTAGGGCTTAGGAGCGGGTAGAGGCCGTCATCAGCCGGAGCAAGCCCGAAACCCCTGCAACTCTAACTATTCTGATTCATCCTATGGGGCCGCGAATGGCATCATTGCCACAACCAGCCAAGTCGTCATCATCCTCCCTCTCTCAACAAAATTTGTCCTTCAGGAGTGTGGCATACTGCGTTGTGATCCACCAGCGATGTCATCTAAATATCAAGCGGTCAGCGGGCCCCACGCACCTTTTAGCTCTGTGGCTTATCTCTTCCTGGTTCGTTGTCCACCAAAGGCGTGCCCTGGACAGCCCCGAGAGCGCCACGGTTATCGACTGGCAAACCACTGACCCTTTCCACGACGATTCTCAAAATGATGACCGAATTCGGCTTATCCTGTTGATCAGGTCATAATTATGACCCCCATCTCCTTGCGTGATGCCGTGCCCAGCCGCCATCAACTTCCTCTGTGTCTTCCTTTTTGGCAGTCCTTGAAATCTCCATCCACGCTCGGGGGGCAAACTGCCACGCGCCGAAGGGATCTGGACGCGCCGTAAACCTCCGGCGGGAGTGGTGACGACCATGGACACGTCGTCGGCGAGCGAGCCATGCTGGCTTCTCAATCTCCCAGACGAACTCAAGCTTCATATCGTCCAATACGTGGGTCTTTCCGGACAGCACACCCTCCCTGCTCTCGCTCACCGCTGGCAGCTTGACAAACGAAGAGATCTCTACAACTTGTCCAGAACCTGTCGTGTATGGGAGGCCATGACCATGGCCAGGCTGTACCACAATGTCGATGTGGAAATACCACCATTCAAGACTCGGTCTTGGGATGCCGCTCCCTTGCCGGTGCTTCGAGCGGTCGTGACCCAATCAGTCCGAGAATTGTCAATTCGACCGGGCCTCGTGGATCAGAGAAATCCGCTGTACACTCGCCGGAGACGGTCGCACGCTTGTTCAGACGACCCATATGTGAGCGAGGTGCTGTTGAAAGTACCCCCACACCGATTGATAAGCTTTTCGTGAGTGATGTCAACGTTGTTCGGTATTGATCGTTATTGACGATCAAGCAGATACCTTCCCCGAACTCCCTTGACGCGTCGAATGCTCGACCTCCTCACCACCAGACATGAAAGTCACCTCCGTGCGCTTCGCTTCTATGAACTGGAGCCTTTTTGGGACCACCAGGCCATCTTTCCACGAACCCTGACGAGCCTCGAATGCCGGTCTGTGAATGAAGGAGAGGGCCTGAGCAAGATGATGCTGGCAAACAGGCACACTTTAACAACGTTGGGATTGGGACAAGAGAGACAACTGGTCGAACAATACCAGCAGAGCAGAATCGGCTTTCTGGAGGAGATCCCTCAGCCACTGGAGTGCTTTTCCATGACCATCCAACTGCACATTCTGCCACATCTGCGCGAACTCGCTCTGTATGGACTGGACGTCACTTCTCTGGTGCCTTCTTCAACCCGGCAAGCGCTGCTCTTCTGCAACCTCCACAGTCTAACGCTCGAATCCTGCCTTGGTAGTACAGAACTGCTCGAATCCATGGCCGCGACGTTTCACTTTGCTCAGAACTCTCCCGAGGCGCCTCAGCCACGGTTCATGCCGCAGCTGCAGCACTTCCTCTTCCGCCACGAAGCGCCCACCATGGCACTGAAAAGTGCTCTCACCCGTGCGTTGAGCTCTTTTACCGGCCTCCGCACGCTTTCCGTCCTCCTCGAAAATGCGACAGTCCTGGAGCGTCCATCGACGTTAATCGCCGGGCATGGCCCAACCCTCACGACGCTGGTTCTCGAGTGTCGAATCCAGCCACGCGAGCATCTCAGTCTCGACACGTCGCGTCCTTTTGGAGTCGGCGGTCACTCGCAAGAATTGTGGCAGGAGTCCATGGACGACATTTGCCGCTTGTGCCCTAACCTCGTCGAACTGGGCATGGGCTTCCCATGGAACGACGAACTTGTTCGGCTCCGCAAGACAGGCCTCCCGGCCCTGACCAAGCTTCGCACCATCCACATCCGCAACTTCCCCGAAAATAACGTCCTGTCGCAGCTGGGTGATTATACTATCAAGGAGTCCGCGACCAAGTTTGTCGAGTGGGTGTTCCCGGCGCTGGTGGGTGGAGGCAAACCCAGCCTCGAGACTCTAGCCATTGGGCCGACACTGTACGAGAGTCGATGGAAGTCCAGCACCGTCAGACGGCAACCGCCGGAGTTTCTGAGGACGCATCACTACTGTCTGGACTGGGCCAAGACGCGGTTCGGAAGGTGGAGTCCTCTGATCACGGCCGTGACGGAGAAGTATATGGAAGAAGTGAGAGGCGAGAAGCCGCTGGGCGGGGTGTTTGAACAGGTCTGGTTGAAATGATTCGACATGGAAAAGAATTGAGGTGGAGAGAGACCGTGGCCACAGAAATGGTGGCGGCGTTTGTCTGAGGATAGTCAGCGCACAGGTGGGATAGGATAGTTAGGATTAGGTCGCGGATAATATCGGCATTTGCATTGGTTGTTTTCAAGATGCTTTCAGGCGCAGGAGGAAGGACCATCCTATTGATGCCGCCCAAATGATTCATGATTCGACTGGTGCATGGTGGTGTCGAGGAGGCGGACTCTAGACTAGAGGGGCATAGAAAGGGCAGAATCGATTTGAATAGACTATATAGAGTAGCTCCACTAGCTGGTATATATCGACATGAATCGTCACTGACTTGGATAAGGCATTCCTAGTTTCTCAGCAGTACCACGTGTTATCTCTTCCTGCTTACCCACGAACCCATCACTTAGTATGTGATGCCTTGCTGTCATTCAGTTAGATCATCCTGACGGGCGCCGTTCCTGTATCCTTCCTTCCGCCGACAGACGACTAACTGAACCTCTCCCTTCTTTTCTAGCATAAATTCACTTTCTGATCCACCCGAGGTGCGTCCATCCTCGCGCAAAATGGAGATTGAGCTGAAGCAAAGCAAGATGAGGGAAGCGACAGGGACAGGTGCAGGCTAGGCCAAAAGTAAATCAAACATCTCAACCATAATCCACTTTCTTACACCCAGTACTGTACAAGCGACGTGTATGTTGATCTAATACCGTTGGACTACCTACTTGTGACTAGACTTTCGGCTCCCTTATCCTGCCTCGTGCCCATGCCCACGCCCACCCGTCCTCGTACTCGTGCTCATGGCCATCATTATATCCGTCATCACCCATCCTAAGAAGAACATGAAGTTAATATTGCCGTGGCCTGCCTCGCCTCCCTGATCCGAGAACTCCACCGAAATCGGCCTAATCCCAGAAATCCCTAAGAATAGCAAAGGCGAGAGGCAAAATGCTCGCGCTGAACGCTCCAGTCTCATCGGAGCCAAGCTAGGCCAGGCCCGCTGAGTTGGTAATGAAAGATTGAGGCAACAGGAGAACGAAGAGACTCCACTCAATTCGAGTAGTCGATTTACCCAACTCTTTCCGGCCTCGATAGTGAAGAGCACCATCCGTGCGGCCGCTCTCCACCTAAGCACGCTCCAAGACTTCGAATATGCCGTGCAGTACCACAGGTGTCTGGCTCGTCTCCTTCATGAATTCCATCACGGGCCCAGAGCATTGGCTCGACAGAGACTGGCATAGCGACGAAGAGAGAGAGGAACAGGTTCTCGGTCTCGGTTCGAAGAGGCCCAGTCCCATGGTTTCGACGTCAGTCCCGGCGGACCGGTCAACCAAAAAACCGGTCTCTCGGGCACCGTTGCTCCGGGGTGAGGATGACGGGGGAGAATAGAGAGTGCTGAGGTCGGTGGCCGGGGCGGGTGCGGGCCGACGGTACCTGCTGTATGACAGCGTGGGAGAGGGTTTAGAGGAGCAAGAAGGTGTTGTGGCCGCGCTGCTATTGTTACTGGTCCTGCGGATCGCTTTAGATGGACGTTGATGAAAGATTGTGTGAATTGACTGCCGGAGTCGTGCTGCAGACGACCGCTTCCGGAGGCCAGGCTCGTGGTGGTCGAGCGATTCGAAGAGATGGACCAGTCGTGCCACAGCCATGTCCCCTTGTCTAGTCGGTTGTTTCTGTTGCAATGTTGTTGTAAGTGGTCAGCGAATGAGGGGACTCTTGGTCATTCAAATAAGGACGCTGCCAGCAGGTCGGTTGATGGTAATATCAAGGGAGCCCAGTTAGACAGAAAGAAAGAGAAGGGAGGGAGGAAGCTTCAAATTGAGCACAAAGACATGCGCGGAAAGAGCGAGATGACAAAACGTCAATGTCATGGGCGACAGACAGCTCAGACCAACGTCCGTGTTGAGACTTGATGGAGGCGAAATGGATACTTGTACTCTGTAGGGGAGGAAATGCGGCCCGAGTCTCAGACCAGCGGGAGAGAGCATCAATGATCAAACGTCGTCTGGGTTAGGGGTCGGGTTAGAGCAAGGGACCCGGATGAGGTCTAAAGCTTTGTAGGATCCCACGATCATGTGTCCTGGAGGCCAGAAGTTGCCCGAGTTCCACCGGCCATCACGCAAGTGCTGCTCAACGACGGAGCTGAGGCGGAAAGTTACCAGAACCTGACCCAGGCTCGGGTCATCAAACGCGACTGTCTTGCGCCTTTGACGCGATTGTTTCCAGGGGCCGCGACGACTCTGACGCGGGTCTCGCCATTGGTTCACCCCGTAACCCGTCAGTAGTGTCTATGCCCGGGCCTGACGCGTGCCAGGGCACGGCAGTGCGCGACAGGGGTCCTGAAGGAGTTGACCATCAGTGGTGTGGAACTGAAATGGTGGAATGGTGGAGACCAGGTGCGGCTGTGAAGAATGGCCGAATACCAATAACCCCTGTTGCTGTCTCAGCCCCGGCCGTGTACCTGTTCCTGAGGGGAACCCCTCAAACGCAACTGATTTCGCGAGGGCATAGCGTAGTATACAAGCCGTCGATTCAGTTCCCTCTCATAGTTGCAACAGTGATGCCGAGTGGTAGGAATGGAAGCAGAAAACATAAGGGGAGACGCAACTTTACTCTGCTGGCAGAGACGGATATGCCCGACATTTGAGACCAGAGTCTATGGTCAAACTCAATACGTTCCAGCAAGGCCGATCTTTGTATAATTCATTCATTATTGTATTCTCTGCAAGCTCCAAGAGCTCTATCGGAATGCTGTCGGTCATATGTCGCTGGCCTTGTTCAGCACATACATCGTGACGCCCTCGCTATGCTATGACAGGAAATCGCTCATGCAGCATTCCTTGATCCCATCCACATGCCTGCACATCACCGTAATGGATAGAATAGACCCACTCATTCAATCGTCCCGACATCACAGAGTCCTCTAATGATCTTGGCTCATTCGTCGCTGTCTTCTCATCGTGAAGCTTCGTCGAAGACTCTCGCCCCAGGCCGAGGCGTCGAAGCTCTCCATGACCCCTTGGGCCCCTATCGCACTGGCGTTGCTGCCCTGCCGGCTGTGTCCAAGTGTGGGGGTGGTAGGTGAAGAACGTCGTGCGCCTGAATACGACGTGTCCATCGAGTGCAGTCGTACACTCGACCTGATCGGACTCGTCCCGGGCGACAGGTCGAATCCCGGCGATGCAGGGCTCATCTTCCCCGAGTCCCTGGCGCTCCACGACGTGTCGAGCGGAGGTAAACGTGGTGGCGCCATCTTGGGAGACGGCAGCGCTGGTGATTGGGTAAAGTCGTGCGGCTCAGCACGACTGCTGGACTCGGCTACATCATCGGGGTTCTCAATGAAGATCTCGGGCACGGAAAGCTGAGGGGGCGCTCCGAGCCGAGAGTTGCGGTGTTGGTCGATGGCCCGCCTGAATCGGCGGGACCAATACAACGTGTCGAAGAATCCGATCACCGTATTCCGTCGAATGGACTCTTGCACTCGCTGCAATCGCGCTCTTCGGCGCAGGAATTCCTCGAGCCGGAGGCTTCGCGTGTCGGTGATCACGTTGTACTGGGCGAGGATCATCAAGCACGAGGTGAAGGAAATGCCGCGGTCTGGATCGGCCGAGTGAAGAATCTCCTCATAGAAAACATTCATCCTCTCTCTTCTCTGCCGGATTTCGGCCACCGGAATGTGACTGACTCGTTCGGCCAGTTTGTCCAAGTCGAGACCGTCGACGACACGGCGATGCTGTTGGAGAGGATCTTCCGGCTTCACCGAGCAGTCGTCGACGATGTTGCGGACGGTAAAGTCGCCGTCGTAGATTCGCATTTGAAACACACCGGAAAGTTCCTGCAGCGGTCAGTCAGGGGGCATTCACAATCACGTCGAGGGCATACACACCCCAAGTAACCGGGGAAATGCTTCCTTAGAGATGTAACCGGTGCCATTCGGGTCAAAGTCGGCCCATGCTTGCTTGAAACGGCGAATCTCGTCTCTGCTGACGACCGACAGTCCGTTGCTTTGCTGGTATACGTAAGAGAAACTCTCGAAGATTAACGACACAAACAAAGACACGAAGATGTACATGCTGATGATGTTCCAGGAAATGAACAACGATCGCGCCCAGCCCGAACTGCCACAGTCGGTCTGGAAAAAACTGTCATCCCGAACGCAAAATGGAGGAGTGATGGTGGCAAAATCCTCCATGATGGCGTTCCAACCTTCGCCCATACTGGTGCGAAAGAGGAGGATGAGGGCTTTGGGCACGGTACGGAAGTTGAGGTTGCCATTCTCGTTCTGGCCGAAGCGCGTGAGACCAAACGCCTGTGTCATGGCAATGGCATAAACCAAAAACAAGACGAACCATGTCGCGAGGAGATTCGCAATCATGGGCAGGGAGGCCGCGGCCGTCTTGAAGAGCTGATCCAGTTGATTGTTCCGAGGGATCAGCAAGAAGGCCAACGACACCAGGAACAATTTGTGCAGTTGGTCGAACGACTTGTTGTCCGCCTGCGACAGAGCCATGATCGAGGTGACGAAGCTGCCCGAGAGAGAGAGGGCGGCATACAGATTCCACGAACTCCGCCGGAACCGGTTCCACGACAGGCCGACGATTCGGATCACCATATTGCCGATGAGAATCAGGGTGAAGAGCAAAAAGATGTAATTGCGTAACTGCTCCCACCAATTCGGCTCCGGGTAAAAGTCAATGATCAGCAGGGCGAGGTGGGCGAGCAAGATGGCGGTAATAAATCGTTGCCACCTGCCGCGCTTCTTGATGGACAAATCGTAGCATCGTTTTCGGAAGGCGCTGCTCTTCTCCCCCAGAGATCGTTTCGACGGTGAGATCTGTTTCAACAATTTGCGCAACTCGAGCCAGGAGCGCTGGTCGGCCGTCAGGAACGCCACACCCGTCTGTTCGGTGTAGTTCCGAATGAAGACGGAGATGAACAAGGTGAGCACAAAGACGGCGCCGAGCAGGTTGAAGATGATAAAGTACACGGCGTTGCCCTGGGAGGCAAAGTCTTGGGGTTGGAGGCCCTTGCCCGTGATGCTCATGCTGCTCGACATGACATCGATCCATCCTTCCTGCGACACGATTTGGAAGAGAATGAACAGCGAACTGCTGAAATCGTCAAAGTTGTAGTAGGGATTGGCCACCTGGCGAGGTGCGAGCACGGGCCAATTGAACGGCGTCGAATTATATTCTCCCACACAGTCGCTCAGGTTGCCAAAGCCGAAACTGCCATCATTGCACGCCTCGAGTTTGCCGTTGAAGAGATTCAGGCCGAGGATGGCAAAGGGGATCAGCAAACTCATCGACACGAACGCCGCGGCCAAGACTTTGTAGCCGCCGACAATGATGACCGAGTGAAAAGTGTCGCGGGCGCTGTCGCTGATGTTGAGCAGGCGCAAAGCCCTCAGCGCCTTGAAGGCACCCACGCCTCGAGACACGCCATCGTCGCGATAAACCGCGGTGAGCACGTTGATCCACAGCGTGACGAGGACGATGCCGTCGATGAATCCCCAGACGCTTCTAAAGTAGGCGTGTGGTGTAAAGAGGAAACCGTCCGCGACGACTTTGATGATGGCTTCGATGCTGAAAAGGACCGCGAAGGCCAAGTCGGTCCACACGAACCAATTTCCGATGCTCAGAGTGTGGGTCAGGTAGTATTCCCGTTGGTAGAGGGGCGTTGTGATGCAGGCCAGGATCACCATGGCCACAATGGCGGTATAGGTAATGGCAGAGAAGACATACCATGCCGGCTTGTACGGTGACACGCCTTCGGCACGCTCCTGGCCACGTCCGGGGCCGACCAGGGATTGGCACAGCTTTCGAAAAGGATTGTCGGGCGTGAAGATAAACAGGGAGACATTGTATCTCGGATGTCTCGCCAGATACTGACGTTGCGCGCGACGCCGATTTTCGGCCGTCACCACCACTTGCTTGGCCACGGCGTGGGCGTCAAATTCCTCATTTGCTCGGGTGACGGTGTGGTGTGAGTAAAATGGGTTCGGATCGCGGTGGTCATTGAGGCCGGCCATCTTGCCCCAGATCCTTGACAACCACCCGGTTTGAACCTGGGTCGTGGAGACGCGAGGCAAATGGGTCGAAGGGGGACGGCCTTTGTGGGCCGCCGCCGGCTCGTCCTGCTCATCCAAAAAGTCTCGGACGACGGCTTCCTTCAGCAGCTGTTCCAGGGCGGCTGAACCATATTCCAGCGCATCGCGGTGCTGGACGGAGTCGCGACCCATCTTGAAGACGGCGGCCAGCGACAGGTTTCCCGTGTTGGACCCGCTCAGCTCTTTCTGCTTCAGAAACGCCTTCACCTGTTGCAGCCGCTTCTCGTCCTCGGACACGTCGAAACTCTCCTGGATGACGGCAATAAACATGTTGAGGATGATCAAATTGGCAATGGTAAACCACATGATGAAGAACATGGCGCTCAGCCACGCCGTGTCCCATCGCACATTGAACTGCGTCGCGTTGTACATGACCGTGGTCCAGTTCTCGCTCGACAAAATCTGGTACATTCCGATGAAGGAGTTCCAGATGTTGAAGAAAGTGATCAGGATCGTGCTGCCGGCGGCGTCTACGGGTGGGAAATCCCCTCTCAGCAGCTGAGAGGCGAGGATCGCGGCCAGAAAGGTGAATAAGAAGACGAAGACGATCAGGTTGAACAGTCCGACGAAGTTTCCAAAGACGATCATCACCAGCTCTCGGGTCACTCTGACCGCCAGCACCACTCGGTAGATTCGGGCGATCTGGAATGCCGACAGCCAGGCATATGCCTGGCCAGAATGTCGAATCGCAGGGATTTGAATAGCGGTGGTGACGATGGCGAGAAAGAGATCGACCCAGTTCCGCTTGCTGTGAAAGAAATGTCGCCAGTCGCATACGAAGCGCAAGACGATTTCAAGGAGCAGGAACAGCGTGACGACCGTCTCGGAATTCATGATAAAAGCCATCCGCTCGTGGCCCATGTGGGCTCTCCGGAGGCATTGCACCACCAGTCCGTAGATAATGAGCAAGACCCAGAAGAAGTAGGTTTTGTCGAACAACTTCTTCAGACCACTCGATCGAGTTTGCAGATCATCTTCCACCGACTGGTCGTCAATGTTTTCCGTGGTGAAGGCGCTTTGCTTGCTTTCCTCCCGAATGATCTGAAATGATGATGTGATGACGGCCACCAGCAAGTTCACCAGCCACAAAGCCAACACGACAATTCCGGTGGCAAAAAAGAGGGCGGCCGCCAGGTAGTCACTGTCGGTCAGGTAATACAACAGATCGGAAAATGTGTTGGAGCTGATCACCACGAAGACCAACTCGAGTGATTGGGCAATATTGTCGAAGCTCACCGTTCCGTTATACGGTCCCTGCGGACCCTCCACACAGAGTGAGCCTTGCGGACACAAATATCCTTTGTGCTGGCCCGTGCCATTGCGTCCATCAGCCGTCAGCCACGGCATCGGAGCGCCGGTCACGGCGTCCAAGTAGCCACCGCAGAATTGGATATTTTCCGGCGCGACGTTCAGCGAGTAATTCTGGCCGGATCCGTCATCGCCGACCCACACGCAGGTGCGGCGCAGACTCGACTTGAAACTTTGGACCCCGACGATGCCGAAGATCAGCCAGAAAAACCCGATGAGAAAGGCGACATGGACGAGAAGAGGGGCCGCTTTCTTCAAGCTTCGCAGAATGATGGAGGTCCCGGTGGTCAGGCCTAGCAAACGCAGGATGCGCAGCGAACTGAGCATGTTGAACACGTAGACATGACGACTGGTCTCCAGGCCACCGACTTGCATGGCAAATGAGATCCAATATGCCACGACGGCGACAAAGTCCAGTCGATTGAAAGAATGCCTCAGGAAGGCACGGCGGGCCAGACGGATTCTTTGCTGTTGTTTCTCGTGTCCGGGACCGCCATCTTCAGGGAGGGTCGTAAAGGCGCGAACAATCGAAGGCTGACCAGCCGCATCGAAACTGGAAGGAGGATGCGCGACGGGACGATCATGAGGCGCGAAAAGGCCGCGTCCTTTGGCGAGGAGGGCATTCTTGAGCCCAATCGATCGGTCCAACGTACTGTATTCGTAGGGGTTGAGAATGAAACCGGACACGATGGTTCTCGCCACCAGCTCCAACGTGTACACGACGAACAGGCCAAAGATGGCATAATCATACACCGTCCCTCCCCAGGCTCCGGAACGGGTCTGTAGATAGACGGCATCGGACGCCGCGTTGACCGTCAGCAAGACCGTCTGGGCGATGATCAACACGAGAATCAGAGGTTCCGTCATGGGGTGAATGAGCACTTCACAGAGCCATTTGCGAAGGACATTCTCCGGCCCGAAGATGCCCCAGGACTTTCCACGGAGAGGATTGACGTGTGGCGCAGGAGGCGTGAACGGAGCCGCCGCGGCCGACGCCGCCGTCGTTTCGACAGACGGAACCTTCTCGAGAGGGAAATGGGACGGAATGGCTTCCTCAACATCGGCCGCCGCCGGCGGAGGAGGAATCTCCACCTCGAACGATGGTCGTGCGGCGCTCGGTCGTCGAGGATGACGCACCGAGGACTTGCGCCTCATGCTCTGCTCCACCATGTCCGAGTCGTTACTCAGGTTCACCACGCGCTGAGAGATCTCGCGAAGGATTGAATTGGCCCGTGCCATGGGCGACGGCGACGGCGACAACGATCTTGATGATCGTCCTTCCTCCCCGGGCAGAGGCTGTTCTGCGGCCGATGGCGTGAGCCGATGGATCCCACTGGCCGCGCTCAGCTTCCGATGAAGACCAGCATTCGTGTCGAGCGTGGGCAAGTCATCTCCGAGACGGGACAAGCGACCACGTTGGAGCGTTGGCGGTTGTTCCCCATCCTCCCAATGGACGCTGGACCTCTTGGACTGTCTGGCATGACGTTGTCCTCTGGATGTCGAACCAGCGCTCCTCAAAGATTGCAGGCGCCCGCCCGTCGTCAAAGGCGTCGTATCGTTCTCCGGCGGTGAAAAGTGGCTCTCGGCCTCGTTGAGGTCCCCGTCCGCCGGCGTGGTGATAATGGTGGGCCGGCGCATTCTGGTCCCCGGCGGAGTGGACGGGCGGTGGTCTGAAGATGGTAAATTCAAATCGAGCCCGGCCGATGCCACCGCGAATGCTTCTGCATCTTCAAAGGACGCGTCGCTGCCCCGTTCACCACTCGAGTTCTGTCGAGCGGTCGCATACCTCGTGCCATCTCGGGTTGGGGACTCCTCTTCCAAGCGCGCATAATTCGACGTTCGATTTCTGGTCAGGAGCGACCGCGTACGGCCGTGTCGAGGGCCGAGGAAGCCACCGGCTGACGGATGAGGGACGTGGGTTGAAGGGTCGATGCCGTCCGGCGGTTGTGAGAGATCTTGAAGAGGGATCGACTGGGGCGCCGATGTCTTTGGGGGCGTTCCATCTCGAGATGCCATTGCGACCGATGCCACCGCAAGAGGTGGGCTCAGAATAACATCTTACCGCCCGCGCGTGCACATTTTGGAAGCAGCCTGGCTTCGCCGATTCTGGCAATCCGGTCGTCCCGTGCTGGCAGAGGACGATCTCGTTCGGCGACTCGACAACGGTGATGGTTTAGGTTTGCAAAAACGCCGCCGTCGAGAAAGACTGGACGAAGAGACCGAAGAAGTAATAATAGTAATAAGAGCAACGAGCGGATATGGAGCAAAGACCGACAAACACGTTTGACCTTTACTGGCGACAAGTTCAAATGCTTACACAGACCAGACGCGGTGCATCAGCTTGGCCGAAATCTGACGCGGCCTGCGGGTTCAAGGATGGGGGGGTTTTGGGAAGCTGATGTTCAGGGGCCCACTGAATAGCCTTGGCCTGGACTGTCCGGGGTTTCTGAAACAAGACTTGGGACCAGAACCCGCAAGTGACACAGGAGGTTAGTGCTGGCACGGCATATGCAGAGGAAAAATATACTGGTTCTCCCCACGAGTCTGCAGTGCTATTACTGTCAACGAATGTTTTCATGAAGCAGTTTGCGCCATCAAGCAAGCTACACTGAATCATCGACATTCGTCATTTCGTAAGTCATAATAAACGCTGGTCACCCGGCCATTTTTCACGGCCCTCGACGGTGGGGTCTCAATGCCATGCCACTCTGGCGGTTCGCAGCAGCCGTCTGACATGCTCTGGTAAGATTTCTCTCGTCCTCAAGCTGACCTTCCTCAATGCCTGCAAGCCTTTGTTCTTTCGACAGGGCTCATCATCCCACAGCGCATTCTGGACGCATTCGGCGTCGTTCTTGTCGTCCACGGGACTCAGCATCAATGGCACTTCCATGACTTCCTCCTGTTTCCGCTTCCAGTCGTCGTTGCCGCAGATGCGTGTCAAGGGAGCCAGGGCATCATCCCATGTTCCCGATCTCAGATGGCATTGCTCGTATTCAAATTCCTGCAAGACTTTGCGGTGTGACATGACAAAGGCGGCCGCCTGACTGGCGTCCAGGCTGGCGTTCTTCAGGTGCATGGATTTCAAATGGCGAAACTTGATCGGTTTGCAAGCCGGTCTCTCGCTGGACAGGGGACAGGCTTTTGCACAGTCGAGCGAGGCTGGCCGCGAAGTGCAGGGTTCTGCATCGAGGGATAAAGGGCACGGTCCCTTGGCCCCGAGCCAACGAAAGTCAAGGTGGTGTAATTGGCTGAAAGATTGGAGGTATGTATGCAAGATTTTGAGATGGTCGGAAGGGTGGTCGTCGCCGTACGCAAAACTTTCCATCTCCATCTTGAGCCGCCGGACCCGGTGCCAGACGCGAGAGGACGACGGTGAGGCGCCAATGCTGAGCTGGGGTCGCAGATAGAACGGCGCCGCGGGGTGAACGGATGTGAGTGACAGCGACTCGAGCGCGAGAGGATTGGCCCGTTCGACGGCCACTCTCAGGGAGATGAGCGCATAATCGACGGCATCCTTCCGGTATCGTTGCGCCGCCGGCTGGTCGGGACATGAAATGGTGAGGTGTCGCACGTGCGCCATGGCCGTGAATGCTCGGACGAAGCCGTCGATGTCGGTGGCCGCGTGGAACAAGGGAGGGTACTGTTTGACCAGCAGATCATTCATCTCCCAGGATCCATATTTGGAGGTCAATGAACCCGACGACGACGACGATGACGACGACGGTCTTGCCGCCGCCGGGGGCACACGAGGCTCGTACACAAACGTCACCTCGTCCCGCGTGCCGGGAGCCAGAAGGGGAGGGAGAAAGGTGTCGGCGCTGTGCGGCATGTTGAAAGACACATGGCGCACGTGGTGCCCAATCCGTTCCAGTGCCAGCATCCGCGACCGGCGCGAAAACGTATTGGTGTGGAAACAGATCGAAATCGACTGGAACAATCGTGGAGCCACGTGAACCGAAAAGTCGCGGCACACCAGGCGCAAAGCTTGCAGATCATGTTTGGTGGCATATGAGAGGAAGCAGTCGCGAGTGAGGTCGGTCCGCCAAAAATTGGCGCAGGCGACCGAAGGCATGTTTGTGATATTGCATCCTTATGGCGGCGAGCCTGACAACAGGTGTCGTGCAAATTCCCAGAGCAACCTGAGCGAGCCTGACAACGGGTGTCGTGCAAATTCCTAGAGCAACCCGACCAACGAGAACCGCAACCCAGACGGAGTGGAGAGTCCCAAAACCCGACCAAAAATGAAAAAAGTCAACCACAGCTATTCGCCGACTCGCATATCGAGCAAGAAAGACAACAGTGGAGAGTGGTGGAAGGAAGCAGAGGAGCCTGAGGTGTGAACGTGGCACAGGAGCAGAATATCGGGCATTTGTTGCGACCCACCTTTGGGGAGAAGAGGAGGGAGAATCATCGCGAGAGATGAGGGGGATTCGAGTGAGTCAGAAAGCCGACGACGAAGAGCAGTGGTTGGGAAGCCGACTCCTCGACTTGCAGCTAAGTCGGTCGTACTATATCGCGAGCGTTGCGCGCCCGCGACAGTCCATGGTGGTAGACGAACGCGAAGGAGGGGAGGAGGTGCATAAATCTATCTTGGCGCATCCTTCTGGTCGAAGAGCATGCTGCCAGACCGGGCGGGCGGCCACACCGTTAGTGTTGATCTCGTGCTATTCAGACGCCTCTGAGCAAGGGTATGAGTTCGAGCATGAAGGCCGGCTGTGTGGATTCTCTCCAGAATTTCATTTCTGTCCTTCTCCTCATGAGTTAGCAGGGAGTTGCGCGTGGCCGGTCCGCGCCGCGGTCGCAAATCCGCGTCTTTCCGTCCCCTGCATTGAGAGCACCATAGGACGTGCACAAGGTAGATATACACAGGTTCTGGTATATTGGCTGGGCACGGAGCACGGATGTCCAGACGTAATTCGAACAGGAGATTGTCCACGGACAGTGGCAACGCTTAGGGGGGTCTCCGGTGGCCGTCTCGGCAGCCCAATGATCACGCTCTTGCTCTGTGTGGTTCTTTCAGTTTCGCCACCACGGCCCCATGTCAGGGGAAAATTCATATGGGAGTTCCAGCGACTTCCAAGTCGGTCACGGCACGCGACCCACGCACACATTACGCACCTGGAAAGGAAGAATTCTCTCAATGACAGGATTCTTCAGCCACTCCCCCGTGTGATAGATTCTAATTTATATTTGCTGTGCCCTGTTCTCCAATCTCCAATCATCGTCACGCGACCATCCCTGACTGTGTGACAGCAGCGCCAAGAGCAGACATGATCTCTTTTCTCAATCCTGTCCCAGCCTTGCCCCCATACCCGGGACCGTTCAAGGTGGGCAGTGTAGAATATGAAATTCCAGTTTCTGAGATATCCACGGATGGTCCGCTGCCAGATCCCAGGATCACAACGGTCAAATTCCGCCTCTTTTATCCGACCACCGCGACGGCCTCTACGAAACAGTCGATACCGTGGCTACCGACTCCACAGAGACAATGGACGGAAGCATATGCTTCATTCATCGGGGCGGGCCCTGGTCTGTCCAGTCTCCTTGGTTCCTTACCCTCGTTGATATCCTACACCACCATTCCCGCCGTGCCCAACGCACCATTGCCCCAGCAATCCTCGCCGACGTATCCTGTCGTCGTCTTCTCTCACGGACTAGGTGGAAACGACAACGCGTATAGCTCCGTTTGCGGCTCTCTCGCCAGCTGCGGCATCGTCTGCGCGGCTCCTGAGCACAGAGATGGAAGTGCACCCGTCTCTTTGATCCGCTCACGCACGGGGCACGAGACGACCTCCATCCCGTACCAACGGCATTCACACTCGCCAACCGTCGAAGTGCTGAACGCACGGAATGCGCAACTTCGGATCCGTCTCTGGGAGCTCGGGCTGCTGTATTCCGTTCTCGCAGGGCTCAATGCCGGCCAGACATTCTCGAACTGCTCTGCTTCACCCGACCAGGACTTTCCGAGCTTTCAAGACACGCTCGACCTCCGACCAGGCCGTGTCACTTGGGCCGGCCACTCGTTCGGCGCGGCAACGGTCGTGCAGTTTGTCAAGTCGGTCTATCATCACCAGTCCCTGCCGTGCCTGAAGAACACTCCACACGAGAATGATGAGCACTGGCAGCCTCTCTTCACGCCGGGGAATGGCAGTCTATTGAAGCAGATTACCGCCCAGTCTCCGATGGCCTTGCTCGATCTGTGGGTCATGCCTCTTCGAACCGAAAGCACCAACTGGCTCTGGGAAAAGCCCCTTCCTTGTCATGACCGGGACCCCAGCCAATCCGACGGCCAGCCGAACGTGGTCGCCGTCATGTCTTCCGAATTCTTCAAATGGAAGGAAATGGTCAACTGGACCAGGGCCGCTCTCTCGGCGAGACCTGCCGAAGCGATCCAAAACTTGGAAGAGCAGAAGTATGATTCCCCGTCAGACTCGGAGCTGAACCCAGCACCATCCTCTGCCACCGACCTCTCCACGGGCCTCTCCGTGGCCGTCAACGAGATCGATGGAGACCCCGGGGCTTCCACATCGCCAGCCATTTCAGCCTTCTCCAGCCGCTCGAGCAGCCCAAGTCCGCCATCCAGTCCCGCGTCATCCACAACCTCCCTGTCCGCGTCCATCCCGCCATCGACGCCAGCGCCCACCTTTCCCCCGACTTCACACCCGAAACTCTTCGTGGTCCCCCGCTCCGCACACCTGTCACAATCCGACTTCGGCGTCCTCTTCCCCACTCTCATCCGCTACCTCAAGAACGCCGACCATCCGGAGCACATAATCAACCTGAATGTGCGTGCCATCTTGGCCGTCATGCGGGGGAGCGGGTTGGACGTGGCCAGGATCGGCGTCAATAAATCTCAGTCTCAGTCTCAGGCCTACATGCCCCCGGCGGGTGATGAAAATGACCAAGGACAAGCAGAAGATGAGGATGAGATATTAAGCGGGACCCTGCTCGAAGAGAGGTGGATCCCTGTGTCCTTGACCGGTTGAAATGGTGGAGTTCTGACATTTTGTTCCTCGCGCGAGCATGGCGTGGGGGATGGGAACCGTGTACAGGTCCAGCAGGTGGAGTCATGGCTATATATAAGGATTCGAATGAGGGGTAAATATGGGATAAGCATGGCGTCAGTATGAGCACAGTAGAGATGGATTCTTCCTGTGTTCAAACTCAGGGCGACAGTTCAACAGTGAAATCAAGAGAGTTTTATTCTATGATATATCATTGAAATGTTGAGCGGCTACCAGATATGCCTCTTTTCGCTGGCTTACCTTCATCACTACACTGGTCGCCGTCATTTACTGCTCATGCTCAGTCCTGGGCAGAAGAACAGACACAACTATCCCACACCTGAGGAAGCAATTTACACCATCGTACAGTCCATGATGGCGCGTCAGGTGAATCTCCCCTATCCTCCTCCTCCCTCTTGCTGATCGGCTCTACTTGTTCTTCCGGTCAGTTTTACCCTGACACATGACACAGACGCTGACTGGCTGGCGACAGAATTTTTGTCCAGATGATGGTTGTAGCAGACAATAGGGAGACAACAGGTGAAAAGTCTTTCACAAGCCCTGTTTGATTCGATAATCTCGCTATGCTATTGGCGGTCTAGACTGGAGAATCAGAAAGGGAGGATAAAGGGAGGAAGAACAAGTGTATCATGCCTGCCGTCGAGCAGGCCATCGTTCGTGTCGTCAACCCCTTGTATGCTGTGGATGCTGGATTCCCCAAAGATCCACTTCCCCATTGTAATCTGCACGACCTTCTGTTCGTCGTCTCGCTAAACCGAATCCCATGTGACAGTTTCAGGCGTCATAGGCCTCCACCTAGGGCGCCACAAAACGCATTCGCCGCGATCGCCTACAAGTCAGTGTCCTCTTCATCGGGCAGTGGCATGGCCGCCGCTTCGGTCATCTCTTTCTGGTACTGATCGAGCAATTCCTGGTTGACCTGGACTTCTGGCGGTGCAAGAGCCGGCGCTGCGACGAACTCAAGTTGTGGGTTGCCAACCAGCTTTCGGGCCAGCCACAGGAACGGCTTCTCGAAATTGTAGTTGGACTTGGCCGAAATGTCGTAGTACTGGAGGTTTTTCTTGCGGTGGAATGTAATGGCCTTTGCCTTCACTTTACGCTCCTTCACATCGACCTTATTGCCGCAGAGGACGATGGGGATGTTTTCGCACACCCGGACGAGATCACCTGTCATATGTCAGCCATGGCCACGATCCGAGATCGAAAGAACCATACGGTGCCAGTTGGGAACGTTCTTGTATGTGATTCTGGACGTGACGTCGAACATGATGATCCCACATTGACCGTTGATATAGTATCCATCTCTTAGGCCGCCAAACTTCTCTTGACCAGCCGTATCCCAGACATCGAACTGGATCTGACCAAGATTCTAGACCGATGTCAGACATGATCCGCTGGGCCTCGACGGGAATACGTACGGTGGTGAAGCCGAGGGGATGAACCTCGACACCGAGGGTGGCAATGTACTTTTTTTCGAATTCTCCGGTCAAGTGCCGCTTCACGAAAGTGGTCTGTTATTCTTGTCAGTCTCCCATCACCATCATCATGGACCGTGTGCGCCCATATCCACCCCGTCAAAAGGATGCAGGACGCAGAGATTTCTCACCTTGCCGGTGCCACCGTCGCCGACCAGCACAAGTTTGAAAGTTGGTACTCCAGGAGCAGCTTCGGCCATGGTAGACGCTGCCTCGTGTGAGGGGGTGTGATGCAAAGACTGGAGACGGTAGAATGCGATGTGGGGGGATGATTTGTGGATGGAAAGGAGAATCGCAATTTGACAAGAAAAGTTGGTCGAGTGATCTGTTTGGAAAACGGATGGCTCCGCAGGGTTGAGGCGGAAGTTGTTTTCACGATGCATATGCCAAGACTTGCCAGGCGGAACATCGTCACCAGAGAGTCACGTGCCTGGCCTGGGTGGAATGATCAAAGGTAGAAGAATCGAGTCGTTCACAGAATAACAACTTTAATTCTTCAATAATGCTCACAAGATCCTACAGCGGTGCAACACTGTACATAGTTACACCCGCCCACAAGCTCCTCCTTCCTTAAAGTGCGTGCACGTCATGGACGGCCATATCTGGGAGCACCGGGCCCCTTTGCAGATAGAAATAACTCCATCTGCCAACGCCGCTGGCTTCGGCCTCGTCAGGGGGGAAGCTCTGACAGCTCACGCTGAGCTGGGTTGAGATCTTCTCCGCATGATCAGCAGCGAGGCCGGTCTGGTCAGTTTGCGTTCGCGAAGCTGACGTTGTAGGTCATCCACCGCTCTTCAATCCTTCTGGAATTCATCATTTTCTCCGCTCGCGGACTCGCTGGTCCTTCTCATATTGGAAGGATATGACAGCCCAGAGAGCCTCTGCCGCCCCATCCTTGTCGGGGAGTTAATCGTAGATCCAGTTCTTGTGTATGGGAACCGTTCTCTCGCAGCACTTTAACGGGGATCGGACGACCCAGGTTTTGCCCAACGATCTCACCCACTTTCCGCAACCTTTCGTGATTCGACCAGTTCGCACTTCCAAATCGCCGAATTTTATCTCCAGCCTTCAGGCCCGCCTCGTGGGCTGGGCTTCCAGGCTCCACACTGTTCACTTTGGCGAACGGAGTTTCCGGCACGGCGGGCGTCTGCGTTTGACGCGGAGCAGGTGGAGAGGATGGCGCGGGCAAAGCAGCATTCTTCAACTCGCCAGAAGCCTGCATTTTCGCATGATGTTCATGGAGTCCTTTTTCAATCCTGTCCATGAGGTCTTTCCAGTCATTGCGCAGGATGATAATGCGAGCTCGGGTGACTCTCACTTGCGCCACATCAATGTCTGCTCGGGGGAAGCCATCGAATGTCGTGAGACTGGTTTGCATCGTGACGCCGTGACTATCCAGCACAGCGCCGAGTGCCTTGAGCTCTTCCTCGAGGTTGTCCTTCCTCACTATAAGTTGAGTCAAGGTCAGACCATCGAATGATGCCACCGTCTGGCCGAAAGATGTTGGGCCGCTTGGCACATGGATTTCAGCGAGCCCAGCGTCCATGGAAAGTCCCATCGTATGAAGAAGATATTGCGTGGAAAGCGTGATATCTCCCGCACTCTCGACACTCAGGCTCTGTGGTTGCGTCAGTCGAAGGCGAAGAAAAGCTGGAGACGCGCGGGGCTTTTGCCAAGCTTTGAAACTCCACTAGCAATGGGTATATCACGTGACAGGTTGGCTAGACAGGGGACTTTGGCTACTAAGATGGACCCCTTCCTGCTGGCCCTGCTGCACTGTCAAAGTCGCAACCGGAAAATCCCCTGGTGACGGTAGATCAGATTCCACTCACTCGAGGCAAGTCCAGTTCTGTGTTTCGCATGCAGCCTGCCGACCAGGCTAGAACAGACTGTGCATGAGGCCCTCTGCATCCTTTTCCACTCTTCGTGAGAGCCGTGCCCAAGTGCCGGCGCGCAAGTCGATATCATGTTCTCCCCCCACTGTTCCTCCGACCACAGAGTCATCGCCAGGCGAGAAAAAGGTGTGTTTTGGTTCTCTGAGAAAGCCGGCGATGACCAGGCCGCAGTGCCTCTCCGTTACATACGTGGGAGACGTTTTGGCCGCTGATGATGCATGTTCTTCAACGGGAACAGCAGTGAAACTCGGTCTTTGAGAAGACTCTCCGAGACCGACCAGGTAAGACGATTCATTCACCAATATCGCCAGCATCGTCTAGACCTCAGATATATTGCGTCGGCCGTGGCCAACACGGCCGTTTATCACGGAAGTTCCTCGGTGCACAGGGCAGCCACGATGGACAACATATACAGACCATTGCGCGCAGCCAGTATCATGAGCAAGATCGACATATATTCTGTCAGCCAGCGTCATCAGTAGGAAAGATCGAGAAGCACCGCTCTCTTTCAGTCAGAAGCGAGAGCTTGGAAGTGCCCACGTCAACGTAAACGTCCCTCGATCTGCGGTCCTCGACATGGATGGTTGCTAGTCACATAATGGACCAAGCAAACCCGCTGTCCTCGTTGGGAAGAGGGTTTCGTGGAAGGAGCATAACCAAGTTAAAAGACTTCAGCAGACGGTCTTTGACATCTCTTATATTCAAATACTCCGTGAGTCCCACGCACAAAAGTACAAGCATGGGTGGTTTGAGAGGCCCTCGTGACCAGCTTCCTGCAAGAAACCCAGGCCGTCCCCAAGCTTGTTTCTTCTCGCTAAACGTTCCAAAACCCCAACTCAGAGCCAAAAATAGGAGACACATCAATGACGCTGGCGGAGGACCTTTTGTTCATTGGCTCATCATGATTATGAAGCCGTCAAAGTGGAGACTAGGTGGAGTCTTCTATGCAAGGTTTCGCGCTATGAAGAGCTAAGATCAGCCAATTTCCGAGGGAGGAGGTCAACAACAGCCGCAGTAGATGGAGTTCTGCAGGCACCGTGCAGGATATTGGGCGCAAAGGATCTTGCAGATTGTACAGGGTGCAGCACAGAGGACCTCTACAACCCCTCACGTGGCCTGCTAGTAATTTGGAGAGTTTCTTGTTTGACTGTCAAGAAAAAGAATTCGTAAGGCTGCCTCTATACTAGCGGTGGGATGCCTAATCACGCCCCGCTGTGCAATTATCAGATAAGTCGGCAAGACTTCCTGAGTCTTGGGTGGGGGGTTTTGGAGTGAGTGGCTGAAACAAGTCTGGACCGGGCAGAGGAGCGGTTCAGGTCGCCTCGAGTTGGAACTCTCGCTAAGCAGAACAGAACTGAAAGGTTCACTGATTGCACTAGCTGATCTAACAGGGTGCAATACACGACACAGCACTACCAGATTTGATCCATTGGGGATTTGGAGGATTTGTGTGATGTTGAGATTACTGGACGATAGTTGTCGCTCCAGAACATACACAACTGCGCCGAGTCAGGACCGAAGGACCACCTCAAGAATCCAGGACCAGAGAGAGTACTGCACCAAAGGCAAGGATCTCTATTGAGGCCGGAAAACACCGCGTTTTCAAAATGCGATCTTTATGTACAATATCCGTGACCAGGTCCGGTTCCAGACCCCAAAACAAAACATGGCGTTGCATTAACACTAACGTGCCGGGTGTGAATTATTCTGAAAACGTGAAAGATGTTCGTCCTCGTGTGGGCGGGGTGATGAAAGTTGACAGACGCCCGCTTTGTGAGAAAGGGAGAGAAACAGGAAGGATGAGAAAACATCTCACAGGACCAAAGCAAGACCAGCGACAGCCATGGCGCCAACACCGGCAATCTTGACCTGGGCAGCAGCACCTGTGAATGTGGACGTCGCAGCGGTCGTCGCAGCACTGGCGCTGTGGCTCGAAGCGGGAGCAGAAGTAATCGTCGCCGCGGAGGTCGCGGCATGGGTCGCATTGGACCCGCTCGCACTGGACCCGGATGGGGTGTCCGGCGCATTGACCATCGATGTCCAGGTCTCGCCCGCGGAGTAGGTGACAGCAGTAGGGACAGTCCAAGTCGACGAACCGGACGAGAAGGGGGCGTCGTAGCTAGTGGTGAAGGTCCACTCACTCGGGCCAGTGTAGGGCGTTGCGCTGGTGGTGGTGTTGAGGGCGCCCGTGGGCGCGACTGTGACTGAAGTCCATGTGTTGCTGCCGCTGGAAAAAGTCCAGGTATAGGACCAGGGGTCTGCGAGAGCGGCCGCTGCGAAGAGGGCGGGGACGGCGAAGAAGGCCTTCATTTTTACTCCTTCAGGTTGCGGTAGTGGGCTGGTTGGCGAGGGAAAACGCGTGGTATGCTGGAAAAAGGGGTGGAGCGAGAGAGGAGCGGAGCGAGCGACTGTGCTGCTGGACCAGCAAGACGTATATGTAGTTGAAATGAGTGTCTGTGCAGAAAGACGCAATGACTGTGCAAGGGGAGAGAGACGAAAGAGACCGGGCAACCCCAGCGGGTGACCACACGAAATATAGAGTAGAGTAGTGCTGTCGTTCTGTAGGGGGGAGGCGCCAGGCCAGAGCCAAATGATGGTGTGGCAGGCGCGCCAGGCTAGCCTCGTCCGCGCGACAGGGATTGAAATTGGCATTGCCGAGCCAGTCAAGGTAGTAGTAGATTAGCCTCAGGCCTTGGAGCAAACGGCCCATCTCGTCAAACTTGACAAGCGTGCTAAATTTGACAGGGACCGTCTGGAGGCCGGGTTGTTTGCGGATCATACTGGCTTCCTCAAAGCAGGCGGCTCCCTGGCGGCCTGGGTGCCACACGCCTCAGCCAGCGCCATGCGAAGACGCTACCAATTACCACGTGCCGTGCGCTGAACTGTAGAATTCCACAACCTGATCGAGAGCGGGTCTGCGTGAGGTCGCGTGGTCTTTGTAAGGAGTGGATGGGGAATGGGTTGAGGGGGAATGGGTTGAGGGGAATGGGTTGAAGGGAATGGGTTGAAGGGAATGGGTTGAAGGGAATGGGTTGAAGGGAATGGGTTGAAGGGAATGGGTTGAAGGGAATGGGTTGAAGGGGAATGAGTTGAGCGGACATGGCAATGGCAGAGGCAAGGAACTCAGGTCTTTGGCCATTACAGTGCACAACCCCACACCAGCCGTCTCTCCAGCTCAACAACCACGCGGTCTCTCGTCTCATCATCCGGGACAGTTCTGAAGATTGACTATTTAGGTGTCATTTTGGATGAAAATCGCTTATGTGGATTTAGGATGAATTCGCCAACTGAATTCCTCCAACCTTACAGACGTCCCTGGTCATGACGTCCTCCCACTGAGATCACATATTGAGGTTCACGGCCTCGCAAACACGCAATTCTAACGCAGCTTGACAAGCGAGGTCTCCAGGTCGAGAGTCATACGACCGCTGAGGCGATACATCTCTCCTGCCGGGCCAATCACCGACGCCAACGACCGCGCTGCCACGAGGTATCACCGCCTCTCTGAGTGCGGGTGAAGAGGAAGACTGGCCGCTTTCGCCACCAATGATCAAGGATCACGTTCGTCATAAGTCATCTCTCCGAAACTATCCCTCGGGTGAAAAGCAGCAGTAATGGAGAGCAAGACCTTGTTGGGAACGCCTCAGATGGCAATTCCCAGCTAATGACACTCAGGCAGGTTGGCCAAAAGCTCCCTATCCCCATACCAGCAGGCCTGGCCGGCACAGAACGGGGAGGCGACGTGCCGCTCACTCGGTCATCACCTGGTGAGCAAAAGCGGCAGCATGAGGTGAGCGACAAGGTGAGTTGGGAGTTGATTCGTATCGAGGTCTTGATACGTCATGATGGAATCATACCAGGCACCTAATTGGCTCGTTCTTCCTTCTACACTGCTGCAAGGCGCAAGAGATGGACAGGCGCCCGAGGCAAAAGTGTGAAGCAATGCACCTTGCCTTTCTTCGGTCCTCTCGTATCCTCTCCAGCCGACTAACCCCAGCCGAGAAAAATTGGTGCGAATGGCACACTGGAATCGAGCGAGCCATAGTAGAAGAATCAGCAGCAAGGATACAAGTTCCTCAGTCCTGGTTCTTTGACCCCTCACAGTCCGGTTCATCATGCAGGGCACTTGTCCTTGATGCGTGTCTCGGCCGGTCGTGTCTTCCAAGCATTGGCCGAGCTAGACGAGGGTGCATTAAAGGGGCTGAGTCCATCCTGGGCTTCTTCACGCGAATTAAACCTGCAGAACAGATAATGGATGGCAGGGATACAGAATACTCGTATATAGCGAGCACTAGCGCTCGATCGAGCCTATGCTGACCTCTGCGGTGTCCTCGTTCTTGTGCCCACAAACACAGGGAGAACTCTATCTCACAAAACCCGGCAGGTATTGTTGCTGACAAAGTGAGCCGATTGCCACGGGGGTGAACCCTCTTTCTCTCAATCTCTTAGAGACACCCCAATCATATGAATCACGTGTTGTTTGATGCTGACCTCTTTGCTCGAATGATAGAAAAGCAACCAGAAAGAAGGAGAGCGTGTGGTCGAGAGCAAACATGCGAGATATGAGGCTATACAGCATATGGTGGCGTCAACGCCTTCAAAAGGCTGCAAGAGCTGGAAGTCACCAAGACGAAAGTTGGTGATGAGCAGTACGTTCCACGACGCATCGGCCATTGACTGTGTGGATCGATAACCGCGAGCATTCCCACTAATATCTGCCTCACAACAGAGCAAAAGGCAAATGGGTCACAGGCGTTAGAGGTCGAGCTGCAGAGGAGACTACCATCACGCTACCAACATACGGCGGCATGTCGCAACAATCTTACACGGTCAAGAAAGGTGACATCGTTACGCTACGAGACGACTATGATGGAGACAAGAAGACTCATGTCAATTTCTCAGCCGGTGGTGCTAATATTGCCTATCAGGAGAGGACTCTACCGAGCTACAATACCTATGCAGACCGTTTGAGGGATAACAATCAAGTCACGCATCATCCAGCATTCGAGTACCGAAACTGGACAGGGAACGATGATCGCATCGAATGGGATAAAAGTGATCCTAGGCACAAGCGCAACGATGCCAATGCTGTCCTGGACAGCTGGAATTCCAGATATGAGAAGAGTGACGACGATGATTGAATCGGAGCAGGGACCATGGCTTCAAGATCGACATGGCACTCACCGATGAAGAACTTGAGGTCTGCAGAAGGCCTCCGATGACAAGAGGACTGGTTTCACACGTTCCTCCGTCGCATTCTCGCCTCGAGATCGGAAATTCTTTGGTGGCATCCAGATAGCATATTATGGTTTCCATCCTTTACTTGTGATGGAGTCGGAAGCGGAATTGGAATCAATCGAACGTTTGATCTGCCACTCATCTTTGTTTGATTTTGATTTTCTCGATTCAGACAGACTTGGTCGACCCATCGGCAGTGATAAGGGGCAGCATGAGAAGGCAGGACAGGGCCAACACTGATTGAATTGCGTCCGAAGCTGTGGGAATACATTTTTCATCTGCTCAGGGTGATGCCATCTTCGTGGTGGGCCATCCGTTTGGTAAGATAAAACAGAGGGGACGGAAGTCTGTTGTCTGTCCGTCTTGTTAGCTGGGTATATCAGCCAGGTCAATTCCATAGCGGTATTAAATAGGAGAGATGGGTGAACAGACGCACCATGGGCAGGATGGAAGTGGAATATACTGAGCTGGATCGCACTCAGCAGGAACTTCAAAAAGACCTAGAGTCAGGAGATGGAATATATTCATGTCTAGCAAATGACAGGATTTGACCAGCCAGCCAGCCAAAACATGGACATCCAGCCTTGGCATCGGACGACATTCTATCCTTCTCTCCCCCCTGGGTAATGCCAACCGCAGACACCGTCGAGCAAAGTCCAAAACGCTGAGGTCATCATCTATTATAAGGCAGACATAACTCATACTTTGCCCGGTCTTGCGGACGGTCTTTTGGGCACGGTCCAAGGGTCCGCGCATACGGTCTGGGAGAATGAGTGAGTAGGTGGATCAAGGGGGTGAGTCGATGGCACATACCTCGCCTTCCGAGAAGGCCCAGAAGTAGATAATGACGCCGATGATGTAGTAGAGTGCCGCGTTGGTGGCTTCGTACAGCAAGATGGCTGCCAGCGCAGACAGCGGATACACCACCAGCCGGGCTTCGATGCTGCGGTGTAGGCCCGGCAACAGCTTGACCAGCGGTTGGAAGGGCCATTCCCACGCCAGCGCCATGAAGGCCATGACGAGGTTGATGATCTGCAGGATGGGAAACGGCTTCACGGCCGGGTCGAGGTTTTTGGTCAAAAAGTCCCACAAGATCTTGGGCCAGAAGAAACCTTCGAGGGCGGCGAGGACTTGGTAGGCGGCGGCGCTGAGGACGATGAGACGCGCCCAGTGGTTTTTGATGAGTTTGCCCATGGTTTTGGACGATGGCGCGAGCAGAAGAGATACACTGAGGCCGAATATCAAAGATGGAATGCCGTCGCAGATTCCTCCGTGCCCGCACAGAGACTTGAGGCGGTCGGTCACCTCGAGCGCATCGAAAGGATGCGGGAATGTAAGAGGCTGATGGATGGACAAGAAAGAACGGCAGTACAGATCCCGAGGCCAGGCTTTTGGCTCCTGACGGTTCCGTGGATAGGAGAGGTGATTTCCGGCACAGGGTCGACTCGGTCAGGCAATGAGCAGTCGACGGTCAGATCAAAGCCCTTAGCCTGCTTGAAGACACCAGGCCTCAGACAGACCAAGTAGGATGCGCCGAGTGAGACAGTCTCGGCGCGTATGAGATTTGAGCGCAGAGGCCGGATGGTGTGGCCGTCTGTTTTGTCGCGGTTGACCAGAGACAGAAAGTGTCACAGAAGTAAAACTCTCAACGACGCTGAGTTTGAGGAGGAGCGGCCCGACAGATGCTCTGAGATGAACAACAACAAGGACGACTTACGCTTTGGAATGACAGACGTTGCAGACGGTGAATGCCCTTGGGAATCACGGTGTAGATAGATAGCGACCTGGCCAGTGGGTTGTCACCCCACCAGATGAGTTTACCGTCCAGATTTGGTAACGATGGAGACCTGCATTTCGGCCTCTGGCGGCCAACCGCCTTGACCTCGAGGACATGATTCGTCCGTGCTGGGAAATCATCGAGCTCCGACTGTGATGGCGAGAGCATATTGGGTCCCGCTATGGAGAGCTCACCATGGCCAGCCAGCGAGAGTGGTCGAATTGACGCTGAAAATAGAACTGATGACCGCATCCGCAATTGGCGACAGGGTCTGGAGCCCGCATATTCATGCAGGACACTTTGAGTTTCTGGTCGCTCCCGAGAGGCGGTCATGCATGGTGGAAGTGGGATGTGACGAATCATGGAGCAGCAGGAGGTGGTGACCAGGTGGTCAGCCCAGGCGCTAATGGTCTCGCACGCAGACAGAGGACCGGAGTGGGTGAGTATTGACAGTGGTGCCTCGGCCATGGCCGCCAGGGCGCGTCGAGGGTGGCGCTGATACGCTCTTGCAACCGCGGGTGTTCCAGTGTGGAGAAGACCACTGACACTGTCTGCCCTCTGCTTCCTCGCTTGGATTTTTCTCCCAGCCATGCGTTTTGGCCAGAGTTCAACGCGTGACTTTGATCAATATCACCGCCACTTCCGTGTGATGCCCGCTCTCGGTCGCTCGCTATGGAGGAGGAAAAAGCTCGAGCATGCCACCGCCGGTTTGGCACGCCACACTCGGCCGGCATGGGCCTAACCGCCAAAAATATTCCGCTCGCTTCAGAAGCATGGTGGAGTGAGATGAGATCTGGCTGGCCGTTCCTCGCAGCACCCGCCGTTAGTGTAGGCCCTGCCTCTCACGACCACCGACTCAGCGCTTGTGGTTCTGCAGTGGAGAGGCGCTTGTACTCGACCGGTGGCTCGGCCCTGGTGATAGACCTCGCATCTTTCAATCATTCAGTCCCCGTATCTTCCGTCCAGGATACGGCTAACCGATCCCTTTCTCTCCTCGACGAACATCACGATCGATAATCTCTTCCGGTGCCACTGCCCACGCACGTGGAAGATCAAGGGGTCGGTTTGGTGGATGGTCTCCCCTGTTACAAGAAGTGTCGCGATCCACCCACGGTTTCGACCTTCGCACAACTTGCGTTTGGTCTTGATTATCGTGAAGCAACATCCTCCTCACTCGATTGGAAAGGCTTACCTCCGCAAAGACCAGTCTGACCTTTGCAACGATCGCGGTCAGGACTCTCATCCGCAATCTTGATCAGTACCCTCGACGTGGTGTGAGTTCCGACTGCTCGTCCAGCTGCGGCCTAGTCCTGCCCGAGCTTTGGTCGGCGAACCGTTGTCAAAAGCGCCAACCGTCCCTGGACCGTTGAGGCTGTGTCTTCGCCTCCATTATCAAAGATCAGTCTGTCACTTCTGCATTGCTTTTGGCCCGTCCCTCGCTCGATTGATTAGATATGCGATCGATATAGCTTGGATCAGAATCACGACTTCCACGTTGTCTCCCGCCATGGCGACGCTCAAGTCCCATTTTTCTCCCAGCAAGATCGTCTTCTATGCACTGTGGTGGCCTTTTCATTGGGCTCTCTTCGCCTATGGATGGTGAGTTTGGTGCCGATGAGACTCGAGTGGACGCTGACACTCTCACAGGTGGAAGCAGGCGCATGACCCCCGCCTGGCGGGTCTGAACACTCTCACATTCTCGGTGTGGATCTCGAGAGGGGCCGGTCTGGTCTTGTCGGTCGACGTGCTCCTCATTCTCCTGCCCATGTGCCGAAATATTATGAGGTTCATCCGACCCAAGTTCAGATGGCTGCCGCTGGACGAGACGCAGTGGTTCCACAGACAGGTCGCCTATGCACTGCTTCTGTTTACCTGCATCCACGTCTGTGGGCATTATGTCAACTTCTTCAACGTGGAGAGAACGCAGATTCGGCCGGAGACGGCCGTTCAGATTCACTACACACAGGCGGGTGGCATCACGGGCCACGTGATGCTTCTGTGCATGCTGTTCATGTACACCACAGCCCACCACAAAATCCGGCAGCAATCGTTCGAAACGTTTTGGTATACGCACCACCTCTTCATCCCATTCCTGCTCGCCATGTACACGCACGCCACGGGCTGCTTTGTCCGCGACACCGCCCAGCCGTTCTCGCCTTTTGCGGGGGAGAAGTTTTGGGATCATTGCTTGGGCTATCAAGGATGGCGGTGGGAGCTTTTTGGAGGAGGTTTTTACCTGATTGAACGCATCTACCGGGAAATTCGGGCCCGACGCGAGACCAAAATCACCCGCGTGATTCGACATCCCTATGACGTGATGGAAATCCAGTTCAGCAAGCCTTCGATGAAGTACAAGGCCGGGCAATGGCTGTTCATCCAGGTGCCCACGGTGTCGTCGCAGCAGTGGCATCCCTTCACCATCACCTCGTGCCCCTTCGACCCCTACATCTCCATCCACGTGCGTCAGGTGGGCGACTGGACCAAAGCGCTTGGAGACGCGCTTGGTTGTGGTCCGGCCCAGGCCAAGGAATTCGAAGACCTCGATGACAACGGCATCTACGAGATTGCCCTCCAGCATGGCCAGGAGATGCCGGCGATCAAGATCGACGGCCCCTACGGCGCGCCAGCCGAAGACGTCTTTGACAATGAAATCGCCGTCCTCATCGGGACGGGCATCGGCGTGACGCCTTGGGCGTCTGTGCTCAAGCACATCTACAACATTCGCGCGGGCCCGAACCCGCCACGCCGGCTGAAGCGAGTCGAGTTTCTTTGGGTCACCCGCAGCATCGAGTCGTTTGAATGGTTCCAGCACCTCCTGGCCTCCCTGGAAGCGCAGTCGGCCCAAGCGGCCCAAGTCACGGGCGGGCCGGAATTCTTGCGCATCCACACGTATCTGACGCAGCGCGTCGATGCCAACATGGCGGCCAACATCTACCTCAACACCGTGGGCAACACCGTCGACCCGCTGACGGAGCTGCGCACCAAGACCCAGTACGGCCGACCGGACTTCCGGCGGCTGTTCGGCGCCATGCGGGATGGCCTCGTCGACCAGACCTACCTGGACGTCGACCCCGAGAAGAAACTGTACGCCCAGATGAAGGCCACCGTGGGGGTGTACTTCTGCGGGCCCGGTGCTGCAGCAAGAGAGATCCGCTCCGCGTGCAAGAGCGTCAGCAACGATCTGGTCAAGTTTAAGTTTTGGAAAGAGCATTTTTGAAGTGGTGATGGTGGCGGCGGCGATGATCCTCATCATGTTGTCTGCCGTGTCCTTCTGATGGACTCGTTTGCTCAATTGCTCACTCAGTGGCTACTGCTTTCTGCTTCTCCAGTGCCTTCAGGTCTGTGTTTGAGACCGAATCGAGTTGGTCAGCGAAGCGAGAGTGTCTTTTGGGTTTGATTTGACAAGATTGGCGTAAATATGGACGGCCGCGAGAATGATACCTGACGTGTGTACTACTACCAAGCTGGCGAACAGTAGAGTCATTTATACCGAAGACAGTCTGCGCCAGTGCTTTTGTTTCATTCCAATGATCAAGATGAAGAATACCGACCTGATGATGGTAGTTTGCTGTATAGATCCTCGTCTGTGCTGGCCACCAATGATGGCTGGGAATGCCAAGGCTCTCTTTTCAACTGTTCCCAGGAAGAGATTGATTAACCTGGAGTCGGCACCAGAGAGGAGACGTTCGTACACACCTCTCTCCCCTCTTTTGGATATCGTGGGAAAGATGTATCAAGACCATTTGGTTGAATGATGCACACATTTTGCGAGGTTTCCTCGATTCAGCTATTTATCCTTCCTATCTCCTGCGCCTCATTCCACCAGGCGGCGCATTTCGGTTGCAGACGACATGGCATAGTGTATGGACCCGCATATTTTTGTGGAGCCATTGGCATCGTTGATCATGAAGATATTACGATACTTCGCCGGCGTTGTGGGCTGTTCTCGATCCCTTACTCTCGTTGCGGTTGCCACGGCGGTCGGGGGCCTGGGGGGGTGTTAGTTCCTGTGGTTACCATGAGTCGATCGAGTGACGCACTTCGATGGTCTGAGGTTGGCCTTGCTCCAAAATCTTCTTGATGACTTCGTCTTCGTTCGATGTGCCGAACTCGTTTTCGAGGCTCGCCTTGGATGCGCCATCCATCTGGCCTTGTGCCCCGTGCCTACCACCACAGAGTCAGCCGGTATTCCGATCGTTGGGCAAACATGTCATGCCTACTTGTGAGTGAGCATGATCTGGAACGAGTTCACAACCTGAGCCAAAGGAATGGAATGGTCGGCCTTCCACGCCTGCAAGTCTTCGGGGGATTCGACGAAGACGACAAAGTCATCGGTCTCGCCTCTGTAAAAAACCTTGGTAACGGTACCGCTTCCTCGAGTCATGATGGAGGGATGATTGAGGCAGATATCGCTGGAGGACGAGCGCTGCGGATGGGACGGTCAGGTGATCAACCACAGTAGGGAATGGGGTGTATAAGTGTAGTGTTCTGGATGCCGAGTGTCGACACAAGGATTGCAGTCAAGTGTCTCACAGATAATTTCAGGCGAGCAAAATGGTTCCAGGTGAGATGGTCTTGTTGGATTTGAAAGCCAGCCCGCCAAATGCCGCATGAGCTTTTGAAGGTTCGCGAAGGACGGTAATGACGTCAATATTGTCATGAGGTCGACCTTGCTTGGCAGGGGCACAGTCAGTGATCTGATGAGCACGAGATCAAGAAAATGCACGCCCTCACCAGATTATTTGCAGCCATGACCGATCAATACCTCATCGGATGGGCCGCAGAGCCTCATGGTCACAAACACCGTACCACCATTTGGGAGCGGCATCTTCTGATCTGACCTGATGTCTTCTCGCTCCGATGCTTCTTCTGTAGCATCTGAATCGTCATGTCGATCCCGCTCCCAAGGTCCCATTTCACGCCGTGATTATCGTCGCGATATGGCAATATCTTGGGCTTCAATGCTGGCAAGTCTTGAACTTGGACTCAACTTGCAGAGGTAAAGGTCATCGGTTTTCAATGTTGACCAGCAATTCTGTCCCGAGCGATCTAGTGACCGAGACGTACTAAGATTGTGGAGTCTCGCTTTCTTCACCAAAGCACAGGTCACAGGTGGCCAAATGCTTGAAAGATGAGATTGGGGACACATCTACACTTAGCGGCGCCAGAGCACAAATCCTCTGGATCACGCACTTCACTCAGGCTTTAGAGGCAAAGAGACGTTGCTACGGCCACGCATAGCATTCTACCACAGGAGTTAACACAACATGTCGGTGTGGGAACCTCATCTCATCGACTCACAGCGCTGGATATGGACACAACTTGAGTGGTATGTGGCAGAACAACTGGAGGACTTCTCTCTCACGCCGTAGGAACCAGCGCTTTAGTGTCTCACCACGTCCTCGATCATTCGGATCGTGCTCATATATCGCCCCCACTGACCAAACGCGGACGAACTCTGTTCTTCCACGGCTCTGCGTTGGAGGTGGCAAAGGGCGGCAGTTGTCAAGCTTGCAAAAAGTTAGGTCGAGCATATACGGATCCGCTGAGAAACTAATTACCCATGACAGGATCCGAAGACGAGTCTAACACCTTCTCCTCGCACATCTGTGGCCGCCCAATCCCACTTACTGCGAGGAGGTGGGATGTGAGTTTGGAGGACGTGCCGTTACATCCCGCGGTAAGAAAATTAGTACTTCCAGAGTTGTCACGTTTCATATCCTTGATATTTATCTTTTCTCGATGACGCACCCGTCGTCCGTCCATAAATTCCTTCAAACGATCTCGAACGAGTATTGTCGCCAGTATTGTTGCCAGTGGGCGGGAGAGAGCTATACCTTGGTTCCTCCCGAAGGTTGACCCTGATCAGAACAGACAATTCGGCAGTGTTCGTAACAGACTCTGCAACGTCATCACCATCCTTGGCCACCTTTCTTCATTTCTTGCAAGGCGTCCAGATGCGGGTACAGAACGTCGCCCCCGCCCTTTTGGTCCTCATTCTCGCCCGCATTGCTCTTCCTGTACCAAAGTCTCACATCACCGCTTCTGTCGGTGCCTCACCCGTTCTGGGCCCGCTTCAGCCGGCTGTGGTTCTTCAACCGCGTGCGCCTGGGCCACTTTGAGCGCGACAATATCGCCTTGCATCGAAAGTATGGCCCCGTGGTCAGCATTGCACCGGACATGTACAGCATCGACTCCCGGAGGTGGTGGAAACCGTGTATGACATCGGGTCCAAGTTCCCAAGTCCGACTGCAGACCGGTGGACCGTTTTCCCGACCGGGACATCAAGAGACACGCAGAGACGAGGAAGCGGTTCCAAAGCTTGTACAGCATGACCAGCTTGGTGAACTATGAGAGCTATGTCGACGAGATCTTTGGCCGGCGACTGGACGATCGACATGGCGACGTGATTGGCGATATCACCTATTCTCAGTGCTTTGGATTCCTGGACAAGGGCCAAGATGTCGCCGGTTTGTTGAAGGCGTTGCGCCGCGCCGTGGTGTACAGCACGTTGGTCGGTATCTACGCGAAATTGCGTCCCTATCTCTCCGCGGTCATGGCCCGCCTCAATATCGGCGGAGCGGCGGGACGGAATTACCTGATGCAGTTCGTCGAACAGAGGATCAAGCAGAGGAAGACGCAAAGGACGTGGAGAAGACGGGCCAGAAGGACGAGAGGGGCCACAAGACTTTCTCGAGAAGCTGATGGTGAGAGAATCCGGAGAAGGTGACGTTGTATCATGTCTTGATGATGGGCCTGTCGAACATCATCGCCGGTTCGGATACCACGGCGATCAGCCTGTCGTCGATCCTGTACCACCTCATATCGACGAGATCGAACAGTGCGAGGCTCAAGGCCGGTGTGGAAATCCCCACGTGAGTTTCAAAGAGACCCAGAACACACCTTACCTGCAGCAGTGATGAAAGAGGCGCTTCGTGTGCATTCAGCAGCGGGCCTGCCGTTGTGGCGGGTCGTTCCTGAGCACGGCGTCCACATCTGTGTGCGATTCTTTCCCGAGGGCACGGTGATCGGACTGAATACGTGGTGTGCGGATCACGATCAGGACGTCTTCGGGAAAGACGCCGAAACCTTGAGGCCGGAAAGATGGAGGGGCCAGTGGTGATGGTGGTGGTGATAAGCTGAGGAGTATGGATGCATACTATATGCCGGTACGTCAGAGATCGACGCACCATTCACCCGCATGCATGCCCACAGGTCAATAACAATGGTCAACATTTTGGATTTGGATCAAGGACATGCTTGGGCAGACACATCTCGATCTTGGAGATGTCCAAGCTGATACCCCAGCCGGTGAGGAGGTTTGACTTTGAGCTCGAGCGCCCAGATAAGGAACGGACGACTGAGAACTAATTACTGGTTTGTGAAACTGACACGCTTTAGGGTCAAGGTCATAGCTCGCTGCGCCTGAGAGGAAGACCCATGCAATATGCCGGCGGGGGCCTCTGGACGCGAAAATTGGAATTCAAGTCCATGCCGAGGTACGAATGAAGCCTGTGCCACTGGGACAACAGGAAGAAAGGGCGGCCCTCTTTTTTGAAATGAGATCCAGGAGTGCCGGCGCCATGATGGGAAATCAAAATGCCGTCTTGCCCGCTAAGGGGTTGTCGAGGTGAATACATGGAGATAAGAAAACCGGCGGCGACACAACCCATGTGGTTGACATGCCACGTCCAGTCGCGATCAGAGCCACGACCTACCCTACCCGCGGCCGCAAGTTCTTTTGCACTTTGGATGAGTTTTCAACGATGGAGCTGCACGGTGGGACGCCGGTGGCCAACCCTGTGGCGTTCAAGTACGTCCATGACATCCGTCTTCCCCCTCCTGGTCGAATCCGCCATTCCCCTCCTCTGCGTCGCCCCGAGCCTGAAGACGGCGGCAGCACAGCGTGGCCGCGCTTAATAGCCGTCGAGTCGGATTGAAGGACTACCATGATAGCGTGGGGCGTTCGCGGAGGCCGGAAACCTATGAGCTGTGGCGCGGGCGGGGCGACCTTGCTATTCGCAAAGGTCGAGGGCCTATGAGACCTAGGGAACCTCCTAGTCAGGATGGTCCGGGAGCATTGAGCCCATCGACTCCAGCCTAATTTCCGCTCACTCGCTGGGTATCGCCGCTACTGTCCTGCGTGGGCAAAGAATGGAGTCGTTCGCTGCCCGGTGCCAATGCCAGTGCCAGGTGCCAGCGCCAGTGCCAGCGCCAGCAGCCGCTGCCAACTCCAGCATCGTGCCATTCACCACCTCATCACCACTGACCACCACCACCGGAACTTCATCTTGCGCATCTTGCGACCTCGCGACCTTTGCGCTCTCCCTCGATCCTGTGGGCGAGACATCTCCATCATCGAAGCGCGACCGACCACCACTGCCATCACCGGCCGCTGTCGCTCGACGTCAGCCGACAACCAGCCACCCCCCATCATCGTCTTGTCGCTTGCCGCTCCTTCGCGATCGCTTTCTCGGACCGGGATTGGGATATCCCCTTCACCATTCGCATCCTGCATGGTCTGGATTCGACACCTTTTATCACGCTGCGCACACGCCAGAGGAGGAGGCCGTCGCAGGCCTTTCATCGCCCCACATGAGTGGTAGCGCCGCCGCTCCTCCACCTTCATCAGGTATCAGCGACCAGCTTCATCTCGGCAGCCTGTGCCTGGACGCCTCTGTCGCCGTCGCCGAGTCCTGTTGCTGACACGATACATTGCAGGTCCTCCGTCCGCCGTCGACCCCCCCGCCGGTGATCCTCCCGTCGCCCACTCGACCGTCACGGTGCCATCTCCCGGCAATGACACGACGACAACAGACAGGAGCCGGCAGAAATCTTCCCCGGTGAATATTCCGTCGCGGTCCTCATCCAACCAAAAGAGCGCCGAATCGAATTCCCGCGTCATCCCTCCCGCGACAGCCCTGACCGGGTTGATCGAACCTCCCCCCAGCCCTCGACGAGGTTCGAAGCGTAGTCTCTTGAGCAGAAGCAGGAACAACAGTCGAAGCAGTCGGAGATCGGCCCGAGCAGCGCGAGCCGCGGAGGCGGCCAAGGAGCCCGTCCCGCCGCTGCCCCCAAATGATGGCCCGAGAAGTGAGAAGAAAGTCAGAAACGGGTTCCTCGCGTTCTTGAACTGCTGCAGCGGTCGTCAGGAAGACATTGACTCGTTGAGCCACGACGAGCCTGATGTTGCGGCCAAAAAGATCAAGATTCAGCCGACCCCTCCGCGATCGACGAGACCTCCGGAGCAGAACGAGGTGGTGGAGAATGAGAAGATGACGGACGTGAAACCTCTGGTCGTGGAGGACAGGACCCAGTACTTGGCCAATGGAGAAGGAGACAAAGCCGAGATGGGAGAGAAGAGACCGATCGACGAGCCGCGGCATCGCGTCACGAAAGAGAGCGACACTCACGACAAGGTTCCTCCCGTTCCTCCCGCTGTCGACGCTCCCGTTCCTGCGCCGAGAGAAGAGCCCGACGATGGGGGACCGGAGGAGGTGGCCCTTGATGGTGAGCACGATCTGCCCCGAGTGCGACCGATCACCACACACGACCCGGCCACGAAGCCCGGCGTCAACGTCATCACGGCGACTCCCATCGAGGGTGACGACCATGTGGCCGAAAGTCAAAGACAGATTTCGGCGGACAGCAAGAGGAACAGCGATGTGGAAATGACCGACGCACCGCCCATGGCGCCCGAGGATGAAGAAGACCCGTTAGACGAACCCCTTCAACCGGCGGAGCTTCTGCCGCAAGTGCCCTTACCACCACCTCCACCTCTCTCTAAGCGACAAGAACTGCTCGGGACCAGAGAAGTTCCTCCCGTGCCCGAGGTCGGCCCCGAGAGGCAGACATATCTGTTACCGCCTGTGGAACCTCACCTGAAGGGACGAAAGTGTCTTGTCCTCGATCTCGACGAGACGCTGGTCCACAGCAGCTTTAAGCTCCTCAATCAGGCCGATTTCACGATCCCGGTCGAAATCGAGGGGCAATACCACAATGTCTACGTGATCAAAAGGCCCGGCGTTGATCAGTTCATGAAAAGAGTCGGAGAACTGTATGAGATCGTGGTCTTCACGGCGTCCGTTTCCAAATATGGCGACCCTCTGCTCGATCAATTGGACATCCATCACGTTGTCCACCACCGGCTCTTTCGAGAAAGCTGTTATAACCATCAGGGAAATTACGTCAAGGTACATCCACCTCCGACAGGCTCCAATCGGACCTAACTGACCGATTCTAGGACCTTTCCCAGGTGGGAAGAGATCTGAAGGACACGATTATAATCGACAATTCACCCACCTCCTATATATTCCACCCTCAGCACGCGGTCCCGATCAGCTCGTGGTTCTCCGACGCACATGACAATGAACTCCTTGACCTGATCCCGGTTCTGGAAGACCTCGCCGGCTCGCAGGTCCAAGACGTCAGTCTGGTGCTGGATGTTGCATTATGAGCTCGACGAATCCCCCGCCAGCCCGAGGCAGGAAGGGCCAGGCCGTTTCACTTCTCCTGTTGCTATTAGAACGGCATGTCATCCAAAAGCGTATTTGCATTTCAGCACGGCGTCCGTTGCGGAGGGGTTGCTGGATAGATTTACTGGTCTGAAAAGGGACTCTGAGCAGCAAAAGGTGCCACGCCCGGAAAAAGCAGTCCAATTTGAGCGAGGGAAAAAGAGTCTCTCCATTATAATCGAGCTGGAAGGCCATATGGATGCGCCAGCATTCTGACATTTCTCTCGGTCACCGTCGCCGTGAGCTGACCGGGGCTTGAGATGTCCCTCTGACGAGGAATCTGTCTCTTTTGTTTCTGCAGGTCGAGGTTGCATGTGCACGCAGGCACGAGGCGGTGGTTTTGGCGGGATCAACGACGGGGCATGGGCAAAATAACAGAGGAAACAAGAAAGACGTGGGCATATATTGGTCTGTCTGGTATCTGATGGATGTACCACCGTTTGATTTTTTGGGAAACGGCCCCGTCACTTTGTATCTGCGGCGGTTCCTGGCTCTGACCGGGCCACGTCGCCCTCGTCACGATGTAGCAATCGTGGTGATGCGGCTTGGCCTGGTGGACAGGCCCAGTTATAAGTTGAAGATTAAAGAAGAACAGACAGAGAACAGGAATGTGGATTCTTCTCCTAGCTGCTTCTAATCGCTGTCGCTGCCAACTTGAAGTGCCTCGTGTGCACGGCCATATGACGATTCTTCCCCGTCATTTCTCAATTGGACCATCCATTTCGGCTTGTCAATTCGGGAGAGAAGACGAGGTGAGATCCTGTTCGGTGGCGGCACTGTGCTGTGCGACGAGAGTGATATGACAAGACTGATGTATACAGGCCTCGGGTCAGAAATTGCAGTCTCGTCGAAGGGATATTCTATTGAGATGGATTCCATGGCAAGCGTGGAGGTATTGGCTATCCATGAAAGACCAGAGGTAGGAAAGGAAAGAGTGACAAGCGATCTGGGAAAGGCGAAATTGAGCAGATTCATGGATATTCGCTGCATTATACGATGTTGCGCTGCCGCTGTAGAGAGGCGACACTCATGCTGATGATTCTGCCCGGCCTGAGGCTACCAGAGGAATCATCACCGTCGTCACCATCATCACGGTCATAATAACACCAATCTTGTCCTACCCTTGTCATCTTCGAGATTGGTTGAGATATAACAAATCAGTGGAGGCATGGTTGGTCCAGGCTGCGGCGGCGAGGAGAGTGTTGGTGGTCCATCGAGACAGTTCATGGCCCAAATGTCCGGCGGACGATCCGGTTCAACAACCTATCTCTCCCATATGGCAACAAATGAGTGACTTGCTCACCTGTCCTCCGGGAGGAATGGAATCCGGGCCAATGTGGTTGCCAATGCCGTAACGGCCCACAGAGGCGCGCTTTGGACACATGCAGGAAGATCTGAGCGACATGAGCACGGACGAGAAGAGTAATAGGCTGGAGGTGTCAAGAGAACTGGCCGGGCACGGGCTTCGAGCTCCGGATGAAATTGGGTCTCATTCGAGAGTATTGAAGGACTGCAACAGTAGAATGATCCGAGCAGAATAGGCAATTCTTTGCACCCTAGAAACAGTGAAGGGAGCTCAGGTGGGTTTGCCCACTGAAGATATCATGGCAGAAGCTTGACCGCTTGGAGTGGATTTCGACAACCGCAACAGGCGCGTGCACGTCCAGAGACCCGGTTCTCAGGACCCATGCTGATTGCGTGCAGTTTCTCGACCTTTGCCGATAAGTGAGACAGAATGCGATGGCTGTTCTTGGCTGTCGTCGTCAGCTGAGAGTCGAATGATGGCATACACTCTATGCTAGATAAAGTGTCATTGGCGGTAGAGGCCGTGAAGTGGGTAGCAGATGGTGGAGCGCGAAAGGACCAGCCAACAGCCAACAGCTTGGCTGGCACGCAGCCAGTGATTATTCCCCATTGTTGTGGACTCGCAGGGGTTCACATAATTAGGTCTCGTCCATTCGCTGGTTCTCGTTCTGCTGCCGGACTTCCACGGTATCACTCGCGCTCCGCAAAGCGAACAGTTTCTTGCAGCAGCACGCCTCCTCCTCCCCAACGCGTACAGAGCTTACCTGCTCCGGCGACGAGCCCTCAAAGCTGTCAGCGATCAGTTGGTCATCTGTCTGACGACGCAACCCAGGGAAGTCGGCTCCCAAATGATTGTCCGGTAGCCAGAGCAGGCCCTTCTGTTTTCTTCCGTCAGCCGCGCTCTGGCATTCGGTGCCGATTGCATTCGCTATACCTTCAACACCATGCCCACCGACGTGCGGCTTCCCATCTGGTTGAGCCGATTGGCCCTTTTGTTCTTCGTCCTCGCCTTCTCCTGCGCGTCGGACGCTTTCTACATTCCAGGTAGGGCTTGTCCGGGACCGGATGTTCCGCCCACTGACCAGAATCCAGGCTACTCGATTCGGAGCTATCGCGACGATGAGAATATTCCACTGCTGGTGAACAAGGTCTACTCGGACAACACGCAGCTCCAGTATGCGTATTTCGACCTCCCCTTTGTCTGCCCGCCGACGGGCCACCAACAACATGGATCTCCGTTTGCCAGCGGCCACAGCGTCCCCCTCAACCTGGGCGAGGTCTTGCGCGGGGACCGAATCACGAACTCGGACTTTCGAATTAACATGGGTGAGGATATTGAGTGCCAGTATCTGTGTGATCGAGAGGTGGGCCGAAAGGATCTGCGATGGGCCCAGGAGTTGATCGAACATGGCTACGTCACCGAATGGATCTTGGACAACCTTCCTGGCGCCACGTCCTTTGTCACGGTCGATCGAAGTCGTAAGTACTACGCGCCCGGGTTCAAGTTGGGCTACAAGGACTTTGACCTGGTCACGGGCAAGGAGAGATACTACTTGAACAACCATTACACCATTGTCGTGCGATGGCGAACGGCCCCGGGCAAGGCCGGTGACAACGGGGGGAAGGTCGTGGTCGGATTCGAGGTGTATACCAAGAGCATTGACGGCGGACATCGCAATGAAACGGGATGTCCCCTCGACGTCCAGGCCGACCACGGGCCGTTGGCATTGTACATCCCGCCCGACAATTCCGCCCTGGCCGAGCAGTACCCCGACTCGTCGTACGTGCCCGAGGAGCCGATCGACGTGACCGACGGGGCCACCATGGTCATTCCATACACGTATTCCGTCTATTTCCGAGAGTGGAACGACGTCGACTGGGCGAATCGGTGGGATCTGTACTTCAACGACCAAGCCGACAGCTCCTTTACTCATTGGCTGGCCATTGTCAATTCTCTCATTATCTCGGGCATCCTGGCCGCCGTCTGCACCGTCATCTGGAGTCGGACGATGCAAGGAGACGTCAAAGGCCGAGGTGATGGCGTGCTAGAGGAGGCCCGGCTTCGCATCACAAAACGCGGAGACAAGAAGAAGGCGACCCCGGCGGGAGTGGGTGCTGCCGGTGGCGGCGCTGGTGTTGGCAGCGGCAGTGGTCTGCTCGAAAAGATGGCCGAAACGGTCGGAGTCGAGGATGACCTGTCCTCGGACGAGGAAGCTTTGGAAGACATCACCGGATGGAAGTTGCTCCACGGTGATGTCTTCCGCCCGCCTGCCTATGGGGGACTCCTGGCGCCCCTGATCGGCTCCGGTGTCCAGCTTATTTTCATGGTCTCCGGCCTCCTCCTCCTGAGCTCTTTGGGCCTTCTGAACCCGAGCTGGCGCGGCGGCTTTCTGAGTGTCGGTGTCGGTCTCTTTGTCTTTGCTGGCCTCTTCTCCGGCTTCCTCTCGGCACGGGTGTACAAGACGTTTGGAGGGCAGAACTGGCGCAAGAACGCTTTAATGGTATGTCTCCGATGTAGGCCTTCCAAGACGTGGGCTAACCGCGGCCTCCGCAGACGGCTCTCCTGATCCCCGGCCTTCTCTTCACCCTGATCTTCGTTTTGAACCTCTTTACCTGGGCACAGGCGTCTTCGACCGCCCTTCCGTTTTCCACCCTGCTCGCCCTGGCGTGCCTGTGGTTGCTCATCCAGATGCCTCTGGCCCACCTGGGATCCTATTACGGCTTCTACCGCTGCGCCGCGTGGGAGCATCCGACGCGAACGAACTGTGTTCCGCGACAAATACCTCCACAAGCCTGGTACACAAAACACCCCGTGATTTTGGCCTTGCTGGCCGGTCTGGTGCCATTTGCCGTCTTGTTCATCGAGCTCATCTTTGTCTTCAAGTCGCTCTACCTGGACAAGTCGTCGTATTATTACGTGTTTGGCTTCCTCAGCATCATCTCGGCCCTTCTCGCCATCACCATCGCCGAAACGGTGACCATTACCACGTACATCCAACTGTGTGCCGAAAACTACCACTGGTGGTGGCAGTCGTTCTTGGTTGGCGGAGCATCGGGCTTCTGGATTTTTGTCTACTCGGCGTGGTATTATGCGTCACGCCTGCATATTGAGGGGTTTGTGAGCAGCCTGCTGTTCTTCAGCTACAGCGCCCTGACATGTGCCGTCTATGCACTCGCCACGGGTACCATCGGCTTCTTGACCGCTTACATGTTTGTTCGGCGCATCTACGGAGGGGTCAAGGTGGACTGACGCGCCATGTCACCACCAGGACCTAATGATGATAGACAGACATGAGAAGATTATTGATTGTGTCGGATAGGACAATTATGATCTAATGCTACTGACTCCACAGACGAAGAATCCGCCAGCCAAGGCCAGGGAGTCCTAATGATTGAAACATGGCCCAAAACCTTGAACTCGCCACGATCAGACCCAGAAAAAATGGAGTCGCCACGTGAGATATTCGTGGCCTGTGGGCCTCTGCTGTAAACGCTGGCCTGTAGGCTGATCTCGGATTTGAAGATTGTATTATTCAGCATCTCCGAAGAGTCATTTGGGGCGCGTAATACGTTCGCTGACAAAGAGAAACTGGAGAATCGCAGGTTTCCCGGATCAGGACCATTCTTTTAGGGCACGAAATATCCAGAAGTGGAAAAGGAGGCCTCCTAGGGCAGCACGGCCTGTGGAGCTGCTCTTACGGCTCCAGTCAAGCGGGCATCGAACTCTTACCTCAGCACAGTAGTGGAAGGCTTTTCCCAGCCTGGAGATCTGCGCCCTTCGATCCAGTCCCGTGGTGTCAATATTTACATGACTCACGCCTTCCACGCCTTTACAATACATGCTGTCATGTTCCAGGCCGCAGGTTTGATGTCAGCTTTATATCATTGCCGCCACCCATGTAGGTGATCTTCGTCGTGTTGTGCCCTTGGACGTCTCTTTTCTTTTTCTGTCTGGTAAGAATCGAGCTGCGTTATCGGAGGTCCACTGCGCGTTATCCCCCGCAAAAAAACTGGGCTTCCCCCCGCCAGACCCCCTCTATATATCAGTCCTGTTGCTGGGCTTTGCGCCGCCATGACCACGAGCCCGACTTCTCGGCCTTGCGAGATGCCGTCCCTCGCTGCTCTCACGGCGCCTTCATACCCTGGCCGGGCGTTCTCCCTGCCAGTTAACATGGCACCGTCCGGTCGGAGGCCGTCGGCGCTTGCGGCGATGGTGATGCGCAAAAAGAGCGAGATCGATATCGTCCTAGACGGCGAAGAAGAATTAGTGCACTCGTACTCGACCTACGACGAGATCAAGGGCCATGTGGACGTGAAATTCGACAAAGACACCCTGTTTGACGACATGATCATCACCTTTGAAGGCCAGAGCGCGACGTTTGTGGAGAAGATAGCCTCGACGGCGCCGACGACCGGTCGCACCACGGGCAAGCACACGTTCCTCCGGATGCAGCAGCCCGTTCATTTCGATGTGCTGCCCGAAGACGGCATGTTTCGGGCTGGTGTCACATACTCGCTTCCCTTCACCTTTGTCGTCCCGGACCGGTTGCTGCCCTACATCTGCACCCACAAGGTGGACAACGAAGAGATCCGCAAGGAGCATTGTCAACTGCCACCGAGTCTGGGCGATCCTACCATCTCAGGCGATGGCCACACGGCCATGGACGATTTGGCGCCGGACATGTCGAAAATCGTGTACGCGATTCGGGCCAGAGCGATCAAGCGTGGTGCCACGAGCCGACTGATCGAGTTGGCCGACAGAGTGGAACGCATTCGCATCGTGCCCGGGAAACAGGAAGAGCCACCGCTCAGCATCGACGAGAATAAGTCGGACTATATCTTGCGCAAAGAGAAGACGGTCAAAAAGGGCTTATTCAAGATCGGCAAGATTGGCCGACTGACGGCGGAGACGAGCCAACCTCGAAGTCTGCATCTTCCCCATCCGCGCCACAGCAGGTCCCGAGAGTCGATCTCGACCATGACGACGGTGAACTTGCGATTCGACCCCCACACGCCTGAAGACCTGCCGCCACAGCTGGACTCGATCGTCAGCAAACTGCGTGTGTATACCTTCTTTGGTGCCGCTCCGTTTAGGTATCTGCCTTCCGTCTACAGGTGCGACGCCTGGTCCACGCTACATGGAGTCTACCCTGAGTCGGTCCCACTCTCTTCGCGCTGTCTCTCCACCGTCTCGTGGACACGACACGAGCCGTCATCAGAAGAACCAGGATCCTCATCTACCGATCTCAGCCGTCATCTGTCAAGCTATTCCACCTCGTCGGCCTCGTCCATCCCCGAACCCTCGTGCTCATACCAGGCCGGGTCCCCGTTCTACACCGCCAGCGTCCTGGTGCCGATATCCTTACCAAGCCCTCAAAGCACGAGCCGACCCAAAGTCTTCGTCCCTTCGTTCAACTCCTGCATCATCTCGCGCACTTATTCGCTCGAACTCAACCTCTCCTATCACACACCGGGTACCAATGTGTCCAATCCGCGCATCATTCTCAAGTCGCCCATCCAGATCTCGTCCGAAGGCGGAACGCCGCCGGCGCCGGCGCCCGAGTCCGACGAGGCCATTGTCGCCGAGATCGAACGACAATTCGGCCTGTACGAAGCGAGGCAGCTTCAGGACGAACTGGGCCTTGAGTCGCCCATATACGAGGAAACAGCAGCTCCCGCGACGACCATGTCAATGCCCACCACGAGGCATGCCAGCGTGGACTCTGGCGCCCCGCCCGAATACAACGCTGGTTCCGTTCTGGGCAGGCCGAGGGGACCGAGGACACAGAGCGTGAGTATCTCCGCCTGATTTACCGCATCTTTTTTTACATTCCCCATTCAGAGCCCAATTTCTTCGAGCGGAGCGGCGCGAGAGCGAGAGAGACCCTGAGAGAGAGCATTACCGACAGAGCGAGACCTGACATCTGGTCACAGGAATTCAACTTCCTCTGGCAACGACGACCGAGTGCCACCCGAACTGGTGTCGGGCTGGGACCGTTGGCTGTGCTCGCGCTTTGAGCACGGCAGGGTAAGCCCAGCTGTCTGTGGTCAGAATCGACGCCACCGTTCCAACGGGACCCACACTTGAAGCGATGGACTCTTTAAATTTAGGACACCAGGCGAGACAGCACGAAATGAGACAGGACGAGACGAGGCACTCAACTGGAGTTGACTTGGCCCAACCGGACATGAACGACATGACACGACCTAAGCAACCGTTTCAACATTTGTTTTTATTTTCACAATTTGCCTGATCATAATGTATCATCCATGGCGTCTGAGTATTCGCCAGCTACATGTGGCATCTGGTCCATTTCAGCCGAACCAAGGCAAGCAAGAGTCTCCTGGGACACGGTCGAGGCCATTACTGGTTCAGCCATGTGATATGCGCTCCTCCGTGTTCCGACCGGGATCGCGAATTGAGTCTGGATTGGATTTTGATCAGGATTTGCATTCAACGCGAATACGTCCGAAGGCTTTCTGTTTGTTTTAATTAGTTCATTGGTCTGAAGGATAAGAGAGGGCAAGCAAGAACACGAAGAGATACCCATTGAATTTTCCTTTCTTTTTAGTCAGTGGATAGTTCGGGTACATGGGTAATAAGCAGCGAAGTCCTGCCAGGCGGAAAAGAGACAATGTTACATTGTTTATCTCCAGTAGAGAGGTGGACCGGTGGTTCTTTCATGCTCTATTTTCGATGACTTCATTCCAGACATTTACCATACCGCCTCATTCATACTACGAACATAAGGCACTCATTACCCGCCCCTCGTCTCTCTTAAGACTCTGGGAACTTTTCAATGCTGGAAGGGGCGCATCAACTGACTTCCGTCTCCCTTGAAACCATACCATGAGCTTTTCATCCCCCCAAGTTTGCTCTCTGACATCCTCCTAGTCATGTGCGGCCTTCCCATTTCCAGGCTCCTCCATCTTCATAGCCTCCTTCTCCGCGCGTTTCTTTTCTCTAAAGGTTTTGTATCGAAGCGCGTTCTTCTCCTTTCGGGTCATGCGAGGAACTGCGTCGACCTCGGGTTTCGACTGAGTGGAAGAGAGGTCGTCTAATTCCAGAGGTTGCTGGGCGAGGCTGAGCGCAGACCGGTATCGGGCCATGAGACTGGATGATCGTTGGAGTACCTTGGACCGAGTTTGTTCAGGTCCATCAGAGACCGGGCCGCTGTGCGTGGCCGGGGGAGCAGAAGTCGTGGCCGGTGATCTTCTGGTATTTGAGTGCGGGTCATATCCTGACAGACCGGCGGCGAGGCCTTGTGGAGCGGCTGCCTCGAGCAGAACTTCGTACAGTCTGCCTTTATCTTTTTGGGAGGAGGGCGCGTCGAGCAGTCCGCGACGAGCAAATCCCTCCTTCTCCCACTCTCGGCCAACAGCAGCAACCTCACATGTCATCGAAGCGGGCCGAGGCTGCTTGCGCTGCTGCAATCCGCGAACATCATAAGGATCGATGTCGGCCGGATTTGGCAAGTCATGATTGACTGCAACGGCGAAAGGACTATCTCTGCAAGCATGTGCAACCTGCTCCGGAGAGGAGAAGAGGACGTCAAAGTCTTGGACTTCCTCTCGATCACCACGCCCGGCACATTTGGCAAATGCCGTGACCCGACCAAAGGACTGGAGTTTGCGAAGGACAGCCGCCGACTCGGCGAGTGTCGACGGCGGTGGAATCACAGACACTTTGGCCGCGAGGTGCTTCAGCGTGGCAGCAGATGCGAGGGGCATGTTAGATCGTCCAGTGGTCGATCCATCTGCGCATTGAACCGGAGCAGGGGAGCATGAATGGCCAAGACGCTGTTTTGGAGCTGGTCTGATTAACTATGCCATGACCAGGTCGTGTGACCACAGTATGCGACCGACCGGCGTCCGCCAATGACTGTCGATCGCCGCGAGAAGACTTTTTGTCGTTGTGTCTATGAAGTACGTGCAGAAAAGGCGCCAGGGGGACGAAATCACCACAGCTGGATTTGTAGAAAGTTCTGGTCAACGCTGTGGCGGTGCTAAAACTAAGAGGCGCAGCCCCAAGATTTGGACCTTGGGGACCATAAGGAGCCAATCACAGGAGGAGAAGCAACGGGTCTGGAAGCAGCCTTGGAAGGGGTAATTATCCTCTCCTCCCCTAGCGCTGCCACAGCCCATCCTGGGCGCGTTGGGGGCGAGGATTTGCATTGGTATGGCAGGGGAATGGGTGGTGCACGTAAGCAGGCAGGCTGGGCAGGGCAGGGCACCGGTATGCAACCCAAGTTCCATTTCACGAGTCGGGCGCAAGGAAAGGCACACTTGTATATCTACGAGACTCGGGAGCAATGTCTTTGATCTTGGGTTAGCTGAGATCACTCGCAATTGAGACTTTCAGACTACTTGGCACAGCTCATTGCACCTACAGGAGCACAAGTTGTGCGGCGTTGCCTGTGGATAACTCACTGTGGGCAGGGCGGAACGGAATTGACTCTTGACGGTCCCTTCCACCAAAAGAACCACCACATCTGACTGAGAGTCCATTGTATTTCTTCTGTGGATACACACCTCACACCTCCTTTGCGTCCACACGCGTCCACACTCGATTTGCTTCGCCAGCACTTCAACCGCCTTCGTTTAGCCAGTCGCGTCGACCACCAATCCGCGCCAGGCACACTGGCAGAAGCGGACCCCTCCTGCGTTGCAGCCGCACCATCGTTTGGACTTGAGCCAGAAGACCGACTCCCTTCTCATCCTTCCACATTGACATCCCCGCGATCGACGTACGTGGTGAGAACGCCAGCTACGTCGGGTCCAGGTTGTGAGTGACACCTGCGACACCTGCGACACCTGCTTTGGGGGCCAGCAAACGACATCGACTGGGCGCTGGACTTTTTCAGCGGAGCGCACTCTCGTTGTGACAGCACTCAACCGCAGCACGAGAGAGACAGACTCTTATTGTCATTGTGCTCCACGCGGAGCACCTACCGCCAAAATTCGCTCCCACGAGGCTCGCGCTTCCCTCCTCGGGAGTCAGACCGACTCCTCATACCGGCCACTGGCAGGTGCATCTCAGCAGCGGGAGGGCTATGCTGTGAACAATCCCCGTCGCCCAAGGACTCGAGTTAACATGTTCTGGCCAAGTTCGCGCTGGGGCTGGTCTTTCCTGCTCATTGCCACCATCCAGGCGGGCATCGTTCTCGCCTTTGAAAGGTCGACCACGACCACCCATTATTCTTCATCTACTGACTTTTCCTAGTTACGTTTTTGGCACTTTCCAAGTCCACCTCCACGGTGATGCCACAAACCAAAGTCAATCACGAACGATCCCGACGTTTTTGATCCTCTACATCTTCGGCTTCCTCTACCAATTGGTTCTGGTCTGGGATGCGCTGCGGCTGAAGAACACCATCCAGGTCATTGGTTTAGTGGCCTACAATGTTGGACTGCTCATCTACGGTGCCGCGCAGACGGAGCAGATCAAGGATGCCGTGAACCAACTGCATGCCGAAGACGGTTTTGATCAGTCGGTCTGGAGCCATACCAAACCCTTCTTGATTGCCATTCCTTGCATTCTGGCCCTGGGCACGGTGTTGATGGCCGTCTGTGCCTGGAAACTCTACGACGAGTTCGCATGGACCATCTACAAACACATTTCGGCCGATCTGAGGATGAAGCGGCGCTACCTCACCTACCAAGTTTACATTGCCCTTTTAAAATTCGACTTTTTCTTCTTCCTGGGATTCACCGTCCAGTTCGTGGTGATCGTGACGGTGAGGAAGACCGAATTTGGCGTCACCATCGCCGCCATTCCGGTTACCATTCTCATCCTCCTCTCTGCCGCGTGGTTCGCGATGAGAGAATCCCTCATTGGCACCATCGCAGTCATTGTACGTTGATGCTGTTTGCTTTCCCCTTGACCGTCGCGCGAACTGACAGCTGAATCAGATCCTCTATTTCGGCGGCCTCGCCTATTTCATCTTCAAGATGGTCCGCATGTACTCGCATTCCCACGAGGGACCCTATCTTCCAGCGCGGAAGGAATTGACCATCTTTGCCGTCCTGACCATCATCCTCATTCTGATGACCATCGTCAACGCCTGCATGTGTGCTCACAATTATAAAAAGGGCTTGAGACCCTACATCTCCAAGTCCAAGTACTCCAATGATGTCGAGAAGCCGATCGGAAGCGCGTATGCACCTTACGCGACCGAGATGGAGCCGACGACGGGGGGGAAGATGGGTGTGCCAGGGGGGCATGTTGCGACGAGGATGGAAATTGATTAAGTACGCATCAATGTTGGAAGATGGTGTTAATCTCACCTGGCCGGCGTTTCCATGTACGTGGATCATGAGGAGTTCTGGGAAGGGCGATCATGGAATGAGACCTGAAATTAGCAATTGTCAATGCTGGGACCCTTCTGTATTTTGCAGTGCCCGGCATTTTATCTTGATCACTCGAGAATCCAATCGAGATTTCGACCACGTCAAAGGACTCAGTCTGAGATGGCGGTGAAAGGCTGCACACAGCGACAAAACTCACCTCGGTAAGATTTTGAATCGGCCATCAGGCGTAAGCGTGTAAGTGAGGTGGATTTCGGTGCGCCTCTGCCCTTGCGAAAGAGATGAAGGAGGTTGTCCGCATATATCTGCACCTAGAGACATGTGTTGTCTGCCTGTGTCTGCCTGCCTGTCTGTCTGTTCGGACATGACTATCGAAAAGTGACGCCGCGACTTGCTTGTTCGGAGCCAGACCCATATCCGTGGTCAGTGATACTTGATTAAGCACCTGCTCTTCCACCCGTGACCCTAGCTAGTTCCGCCCGGTGTCCTCAGGTGCGTGATGGCGCGGCGGCCTATGGTCGTAGGGTTTGATTTCGTTTCCGCACTCGCTGGTTCATACACTTCACCTCGTGTCCATCCCCGTCAGCGTCCGTGTCCCGGTGCCGGTCTTGACGCTGACCCGACGCTGTATCTATCCCTGGTCGATTTCGATTCGTCCATGAGTACACCTGAGGAGGATACGTGATTTACTCGTCAAACACCACCGTCACGACCTCATGCCACGGCATATGATGCAAGACCCCAATACCGACGCCGATACCCGGTCCGATCTTGGGTTTCTCCTCTGCAATGTCGTCCGAGACCTTCCAGAAGGCCGTGGGCCCCGCGGGACCGTGGACATCGTAGTCCTTGTCGAACCAGCTGCCCAGGATGCCGCGGGCGGAGCGGATGCCGCCGATCTGCACGCCTTCGCTGCGCCAGCGCTCTTCGCCGTGGAAGATGGAGAAGCTCGTCCAGCGGATGGCGCCGGAGCGGGTAGTGCGCACGGTACCTGTGGAGAAAGAGAGACCGGCGTTAGTCTCTGCTGAGGACATACCCAAGCTTGGAATGCGGGCGGGCGAGTGATGCAAAGGAGGGCAGAAAGAGAGAGGCCGGGAAAATTACCTCGAATGCGCGAGTTGGCATTCGGATCCCACGACATGTATGTCGATTTGGACGCGCCGCTGAAATGCACGACAGGCATGTTTGGGTCGTCATCTTCGCCGGGCTTCTCGATCTCGGTGACGTGCAGCTGCAATCGGATCAGGCGAAAGGCTTCGCGCGTGCTGATGGGCTCGCGCTCCTGGTGAAGAGGAACGGTCCCGGATTCAAAGTTGAAGGCGTACAGGTCGTTGTAGTCGAGGAAGCAGACGACACGCATCCACGTGCCGGCCACGCCGTATGGGTCCTGTGCGTCGAGTGATGGGTTCAACGGTGGAGCGAGAGGACCGGAGAGAGGACTAGAGGTGTAGCTGTCGGCGGCCAGGCCATGGAATGGAACGTCCCATTGCTGGCCCGGCGTCACGGTGTTGTGCCGCCGGTGCCGAGTCGACGACTGACCGGTGGAGAAGTGGCCGTGATTGCTGAGGTTGCTCCGCCGTTCTGCGTACATTCGGAGGTTGTACAGCAGGTCGATCATGATGGACTGGACTTTCTCCCAGTCAACACGTTGGGATCCGTCGTCCATGAAAGGGCCCCACAGGTTGCCCTCGTTGTACCGCCGGAGGTCGTACACACGAGAACGGGCGTAGGGATGAACTTGACGAGTTATTTGATTGCAGAGGTCAGTCGATGGCGGCTCGACTTCGAGCCCGTAGAAGACGTGCAGTTTGGCGCTGAGTTGGCGAAGAGATTCGGTCGGAGCGGGGATATCGGTGGAGGCGCGCGCATGAGCGAACAGAGAGGACCGGCAAAGGAACGCGGAGATGTTGGATTCGGTCGCGAAATGGGACGACAGGAACTCTTCATTCTTGGTGGGCTGAGATGTCGATGCTGTGACCAGGTCGATGGCGCCCGTGGCTACTAGCTCGAGGTCGTCGCTCTAAGACTCTGTCAATCAGAGTTCCCCTCTCCCGGTGGGTCAAGCTGATGTGGCAGTCTTGCCTTGCGTTCAGTATTCTCTGACAATAGTAAATTTTGCAGATTCACCAATCTGGTGAGCCTGTCACGCCAGGTTCTCCCGGAATCTGGCGATTGAAAAGTCGGTTCGTCCTGTTATCATTATCAGAAGATAACCCGACGGCGGAGACCTCGGCATACAAATCGAGTCAGATACTGGGTCTTCCAAAGGAGATCATCGTTCTGGATGAAATGGTTGAAAGGGCGGCAAGTCTTTGCCAACGAAGCGAGGTCCGCCGGCTCAACCTGCTCGAAGATATTGTGTAGGACTTCCGGGCACTGGTCGAGGAGGGTGGCCATTAGTCAGAACTGAATGGAACGTAGCTGATGGTACCCGATATGAAGAAGCGGAGTCCCGATTAGACCGCAGAGGAGTCGATCGGTTTGCGAACGCTGCTGGAGGTCACAAAGCGAGATCAGCAATGACACGAGCTGGCTAAGCTGAAACGTTCATCTAAAAGCGGAGTTTCGTCCAGAAGACGGAATTTACGAATGGGGTTAGCGTCATGCGGAGATAAGGATGGCGTCACTGGTTGACCCCAAGGAAATTCGGCTCTTGAATTGTGTCCTCAAAAAAGAGAGCATGCATATTATGAGTAATATCTCCATCTGAACAGCATGCCAGACCGGTTCTCGCATCAACAGACTACATGGCGGATATAAATGGCAGGTAGATATACTGGCAGACAGATATACATGACAGACAGACATAACAGACATGCAGACATATGACAGACATACACGGCAGACATACATGACATACATGGCTTTTCAGAAATTGCCTGGCACCTCTTTGAGTAGTTGTGACGTCCCCCAGTGTTCTCTTCCAAAGCAAAGCATCACCATTCCATTCCTGACGAGCCTCCATCAAAAAGAATATTTCTCAGCCGATCGAACTTGCATCAGCGTATTCACCTCTTGCCAGACATTGAAGTATCTGTCCTCGTCTGGCAGTCCTACCCACAAGAAGTGGGAAAGCGTGTGCCTCAAGCGATCCCAATCAACCAGCCCATACCTCACACAAGCAAGCTCTAGCTGGGCCAAAAAGCCGTTATGAAGATGCGATCCGGTACTGGCCACAGATCCCACGCTGAACACCCAGACCAGTAAGGCAGGTGCAAAACCCAATTCTTGCAGAGAATGGTCCATCGTGAGCAGCGTCTCATGCAGCTGCATGACCAAGGGCTCGAAATTGCGGTACCGGAGAGGATTGCCACGCAAGTAGTGGTGCACAAAGATCAAGGCCGTCAGCGCGACCGTCCGCCAAACAGTGGCGTTCCATCGATCGGCCATCGGGGAGGCAGTCGCCTGGATGATGAGTCGAAGCCGCCGCTCGATCTGGTGGAACATGTCTCCTCGCTGCATTCTGCCTTGTTCACCGAGCCGTGCCAGAGGACTGACCTGCTCAGCGTGGCACAACTGACGCATAGCTTCGAGAATGCTGAGGACCTCATGGTGCGGCACTCCGGCGGCCCGAAGCTCGCTGCGTGCAAGACCTGGCAGACTGCCGGGGAGAGATGGTTGCTGGTAGGTCCGCCAGGCCTGATCCCAGATCTCGATCGGAGGAAACTTGAGGGCTTCGTCGAACAACTCCGAGTAGATGAGATCGTTCCAGCTAATCAGCCTCTGCAGGAGGAGCTGCACGCCAGTATCCATAGACAGCAGGCCGCCTCTCATGTTCACCAAAACTTGCAAGCCGTTCATATGCTTGGTCGCCTCGTCCTTGGTCCCAAAAACAAGTTCCATGTTCGTGAGTGCGGCCACGGCGGCTAAGGTCTCGTCCCTGACGGCCTGCTGAGGATCCGACAGACGAGCGTTGATCATGGATATGGCCGCCAATTTGTGCCGGATGATTTCAGGATTGCGGTTTAGGAAATAAACTCCTTCCTGGCCCGAGAAACGAGCGCGAAAATGCATCCCCCAGCTGTACATTGTGGCGTGAAAGACCAACTGATCCGAGAGCGCAAACGGCGACCACATGCCTTGCCCATTGATGGGACACCAGGGCCATCTTTCATAATTCTGGAATCTGTCGACCAGCACTTCGTCCGACGGGTCGATTTCAACCGGAAGAACGTTAAACGGATCAAATTTTCCATCTCCAAATGGCAAAAGCATTGATGTGAGAGATTCCACACCGGTCTGTTGGTCGTCAGCCCCTCTCCACTGACCATACATATCGTAGGTCGCCGACTCACCACTGCATTCTCACCGGTGCCATTCGCGTGAATCGCTCTTCTCCCACGATCCTGGCTCCCGTCTTCCGCCCTCGCCTCCTCCTCGGATCGGTTCTTGCGGTATCGGTGTGGGAACCGCTGTTCCAACCCATCAGGTCTCAGTCTGAATCGCATCTTCTGTCCTGTTATCGGTCGCGCTGCCGGAGGCCGGGGTACATCACGTCTCTCCTTGTCCAGGTAATTATGCATCACATGCGCCCTGAGGGATCTCAGGGCCTGTCGGTCACCCCCCATGTCCTTCTGGCCGGTTGATGGCACGAATAGGAAGCCTTGCGATGGCTGTATCCCATGACTGCTGGCACCCCTTTCCTGTTCCTGGGCCTCGGCATTAGCCCCGGCGTGAGGAGGACGTGACTGCTTGGACTTCCTGCCCATTGTGGAAGAGACTATCAAAACTACTCTCTTTCTTCTTGTTAGGGTTAAAGGTCCTACAGCGACATTTGAAGCTTGACGCACGCCGCTGGTATGGACGGTGCCAACCTACCGACTCTCGAAAGAACTTCAATTCTCGCATCGGTGACAAGGCGTTTTTGATACATCCACGCGTTGGAAGAAGTCAAATCTCACGCACTCAGATGCTGGGTTTCTGGATTAATCATCACATCCATTACCTAAACTCATCCACTTCCACAGTCGCCACTGTCACAAGCATAGGCTCATTCATCACCAAAAATCAGCCACGTCGCGATCCTCGACGTCTCAGAGTTCACAAACCAGGTTTCGGATCTCAGCCCTAGAGGGCTGTTCAGCGGAATTGGAAGCTTTCCCAGCATCCATCAAGGACCAAGCATGACTACAAGCTCCGCCAAGGCCGAACTATGAATACAAAGTTGCGCCCGTTCCCCGCGCAGTTTAGGCGGCACTCCTTTCGGGAATGGTCTAGGTCTTGGCCGCCTGCCGCTTTTGACGTCGCTATAACGGCCCTCCCATCCTCCTCGACGTCGACCTCTTCATCCATCCTTCTCTCCATCCCCCCTCCCCCCTGGAACTCTCACCCTGCATCACATGGCGCAGTCGGAACCTTGCACTTTCAGGCCTCCCATCCCACCCTTCCGCTGCTCTCCGTCTGTCCTCGTCCGAGCGAGCCTCGAATCATCGACCCTTCCTTCGTCACGATCTCAACTCGAGGAGTTTCGGCCGTCCAAAGTCACCATTTCTGCCTGACTGACCCCACCTGCTACGCCATGTGCTGATGTGGCTCACCATTTCGTCGCGCCAGCCGGGCTCGCCGTCAAGTCCACCTTGAAGGTGTGACTGATCGCGATGATCTCCTGGAGTTGCCCCAGTTCATCACCCCCGGAGGAGTGATCGCCCCAAGCGTTGATGAAAAGACGGTCTCTGCGACATCAAGAGTTTGCAACCAGACTTCAGTACTGCACCGTCGCTGGCGTTTCTCCCAATTTCGGCGCGGAGGTATCGATGACTTGACTGTCTACGTCTCATGAACATCATGTGAAGCAAAAGCGCCCGCCCCTAGAGGTCAATTTTGGGCACATTGATTCAGCTGGGCTAGGGTTACCGGAGATGGCTCTGCGTACAATCAAGCACGATGCCATATCTTGATGTTCTTCAAGATCAGCTGCCTCGCTGCTGGCAACCTGGTATGCTATTCATGCAAGACAATCCCCCCATTCATAAGGCAAAGACTGTGATGCATTGGCTGGAGCAATCAGGAGTAACATGCCTGGATTGGCCACCATATTCACCCGATTTGAACACCATTGAGAACATCTGGGTAATCCTCAAGGACCGGATCAATAAGATGCATCCACAGCTTGAAGACATGGGTCGTACACAAGAGGCTTGTGATGCATTGGCCAGGGCCATTGTGGAGGAATGGAACGCAATTCCTCAAGAGATAATTGATCGTGCAATCATAAGGATGAAGGGGAGGGTCAGTGACTGCCTTCATGCCAAAGGCTGGTATACCAGGCATTAGAGAGCCAGCCTGGGGCCAATCATTAGTGGAACAGTAGAAAACCTCTTGTACTATTAATATACAGAGCATCAGCAACTGACAATAAACGCTCATCAATTAGGAGGCAGTTATTTGACGAGGACAAGATTGAGGTGGTGGGGAAGTGCCAAGGGGTGCGAAGACTTATGCACACTATCTGCGGGTAGCTCTGCCTATCGTTCAAGATACACGGCCCCCAAACACCGCTTCTTTGACAAGTCGTTATTGTGAGAGAATAGTGGTCCAATCCGTCCTGCGGACAAAGTCCTCTAGACTCGTCATGGGGCAATCAATACCTTCCTACGACACCGATCAGCAATCGAGATTGGTAGACGGGGCATTATACTCACCTTCCTCATATCTGCCGCCGTTATCAATTCTACGCCCCCATCGTATCCGGGTTCGGAGGTATAGAGAAACATGTCAGCAACCTCTCTACCAAACTCCTTGTCGGGCGTGGCGTCCATCATTTGCTGCACCGTGGCCTGCTTGTACGAGCCTTTCTGGTTCGTGATCTCCGCCCAGGTTCGGATCCAGTCCGACCAGCTGCAAGTGGTCCCCTCGGCCATGTAGTGACCGCCAGGTGATCGTTGCGATACAGCATAGACGAAATTACCCGTGTCAGCGTTGACATCAAGGTGCGGTACTGGCTTGTCAGAATTTGTGGCGAGACTCATTCGGAAGCTACCGTCCGATAACTGATGGTCTCATGTTAGCCACAACAATACAAGTACCAATTCCCGGTGATATCAACCTTTTTAAGATACGATTCAGGAAGAAGCCGGTAGCTAGTGAAAAAGCATCCGGTCTGAATGCACGACATCTTCGCAGCCAAATTGGGGTGGTTGTTGTCGACATAATCCGGGAAGATATCGGCCTTAGCATCAAAATGGTACAACTCTTTGAAGGTGCCTTTACTGCATTTGCCGGCATGACTTAACGTGGAGACAAGAAAACCATTGGGCTCTAATGAATCGACCACTGTGGCAGCGGCGTCGGCCATGTTTTTGCCATGTCGATACTCGACATCGTATGCGTACCTTCTACAGGAGATGCCCTGTTCTCGTGCTTCCTGCCGGCAGTCGGGTCGAAAGAACGGCTCCCAGTAATTCGTGACGGTGAATATTACGTTGGCGCCATCAAATGCTTTCTTGAGACTTTCAACATCGTCCAGATCAGCCGGTACAATTTCCACGCCTTGCGCGGCGAACTCTTTTGCTTTGGGGGCATCAGGGTTGCGGGTCACACCTCTGACACGGTAATTCGAGTCTTTCAGAAACCTTTGCGCCACGGAGCCGCCTTGGTTGCCTGTGATGCCGATGACAACGATGAGCTTCGACATGTTCGTAAACGGCTTGGAGAAGGGTGAAGGCTTCCAACGTGCCGTCCCCGGAGTTTACAGCTGACGGTGACATTGGAAGATCTGATGAGGGGTTACTACGTGGCATCACAGTAAATAGCTCCTTGGCTGCAGATTTGGGACATTAGTATCGAATAAAGGCTTATCAATTTCGAGGGATTGGCCCTAGCCCCACCATTCTCAGGTTGTAAGCACCCATGTCTGGGGGTACGGTTGATCATTATCGAAGTAACGAGTCCGAAGCGGGCCCGGCAGTGAAGATGGACTGGTCTGGCGTACAGGATGCTTCGGAAGGAACCGCTAGTGGAGAATGAAGCACACAACTACTATAAGACTCGCTTAGCTAGGGTACGAAACACCTCGCCGTCTTGTTCTCAAATCGAACGGCTCGAGATTTGGCTGAGCGGGGCACTCCTGCTGAGCCAAAGCGTACTCGCTGCTTCTTTCTGTCAATGGTAGACTCGGGCAGGTTTACACGATTTACCCATAACACTATGGTGGAATGTCTGCCGCTTCGCCAAGAGAGTTGCATCTCACCATTTGACGCATTCAAGTTCACCGCTGAATTTGTTAAAAGATACATAACCTGATGTGCCTCGCGCTCGCCCTCGTGTGGTCAACTACATACACAGTAGAAACCCTCCATGTCTGAATCACCGCGCCCACCACCATCCGACGCTATCGAAGCCTCTGGAGATCCCTCCCAGCCGCAACAACCTCTACAAGTTGACGGTAAGCTTAATCAACATCCTCAACTGCTTCTGGTTCGTCATGTGACGCCTGTTGTTCCCTAGAGAACGTCGCCGCTGACGAGGTCGATGTTGAGGGGGATGCGGACTCTACGTATGGCAGTGTTCCTGGGAGTGTGCGGACTGGATCGATAGCATCGTCGATCTACAACTACGGATACGAAAATGGTCGCCGCTACCATGCCTATCGCGAAGGCAAGTATGTTCTGCCCAATGATGATACCGAGCAAGAGCGCCTCGACCTGCAGCACCATATCTGGCGACTTCTACTTCATGGCCGCCTTTACACGGCGCCCCTCTCTAACCCTCAACGTATACTTGATTTGGGAACCGGAACCGGCATCTGGGCGATTGATATGGCGGACGAATTTCCCACCGCTACCGTCATTGGTGTAGATTTGTCGCCGATCCAGCCCCAATGGGTCCCTCCCAACTGCGCATTCTACGTCGATGACTACGAAAGTGACTGGACATACCGCCCCCACGAGGCCTTCGATTACATCCACGGCCGGGCCCTGTGCGGCACAACGTCCGACTGGTCAAAGTTCTACCGCCAAGTCTACAACCATCTCAATCCCGGTGGATACGTCGAAATGCAAGAGTATGACGCCGAATTCTTCGCCGACGACGACTCGTGCGACAGGGCGCGCTGGTCGGTAACCTGGACCACCCAGCTCGACGAAGCGAGCAAGGGTTTCAACAAACGCATCAACGTCGCACAATTTCAAAAACAGTGGTTCATTGATGCGGGCTTCGTCGACGTAAAGGAGGAGGTGCACCGGATTCCGGTTGGGCCGTGGACCAAGGATCCGCATCTGAAGGAGCTCGGGAAGTGGGAGAGGATACACATGCAAATGAGCGTGGACAGCCATACCCCCGCGCTGTTCTCGAGGATCTTGGGATATAACCCGGATCAGGCTCGCGTCTTGATGGAGCAGGTCAAGGCCGAGATCAGAGATAAGAGTTTGCACCTCATCACGAGCTATCGCTTCATCACGGGTCGGCGGCCTACGGAAGGTGCTGCGGCGCACACAAGCTAGGGGGAGTAGTGCCCGCTGAGCTACAACATTCCCTTTCTCCGCCGATGATGCCACAGCCACGGTTCAGAGCTACTAACTCAAAACACCCAAAACTGGGAACCTAGGGGCCGAGTTATAGGTCCTTCTCAAAGTGCTCAGGGCTCGCTTCGCCAACCTAAGGACAGGACTGCACAGCCACACTGGCAGCCACCCAGCCCCTGACAGAACTCAATGAACAACCCAAATCATTTCTCCGCACAAGAGTGGCACACTAAAATATGGCTGTGACATTGTGAGACTGATCTAGTTATTAGGTTGAAGGTAGGACTGTTGATTTAGTGTAGTTGACTGTACGGAGCAGTACAGCGACCATAAGCGCAATTGAGACGCGCCATGGCCAACCGCGTCTTGGACCATTGCCGACGCGACTGGGGCTGACAAAAGCCAAAGAATATATCTCGAGCTAAGAGGTAGTGGCTGACCTCTGCGAATCTTAGGCCTTGCCATGAGTTTTGTTTGCACACGTGGAAAGAGTCGAAGCAGTCCGCTGCATTGCAAACTATTTGGCCGAAAAGGCGCTCCATCCCGACGAGATAGCATCAATCTCTGCAGGACTTGCCGCCTCATTCATTCTTCGGACACAGCAGGGACAATCTGTCCAAGGTTCTGGATGCAGGAATAAAGCAAGATTGACGCAGAAATCCCTTAACCAGCTGTGACCCAGCAGGCCAGTACGAGCATGAGCCACACTAAGCAGCCATCGAAGAAAGCTTGATCTCTTCCATTGGTACGTGGTTCACTTGTTGCATCAACCCTCATTTCTCAACAAAGACGACGGCCCTTGTTCAGCTTCGCTTATTCAAAATAAGTAGAAAGACAAGGATCTCGTACTGCTCAGCGAGGAGACAGCGGCACCGTTGGACAAAAGACCAGTTCTCGACTTTGAACCAATCGATATGAATGGTGGCTCAATGTCTGAGATCGGCCTAGGTAAGGCATGATGGATGATGTCTCCAGCCACGCTAAGGCTCGTGAGCTTTGCAGAAGCCGGCCCTCTCGCCCGACGGCGATCTTCTTGCTGTCATTACGCCACATTCTGAAATACAAATAATCAATCTCCTCGAGACATGTACCGGCAACCGAGTGCTGAAGAGGATCCATCTGCCGCGATCCTACGATGCCTTTCTATCCAAATGCACAATCATCCGGTGGTCGCCTGAACGCTTGCTCTTCGATGATGGCCAAATGAGTTCCGAGCGGAGGCCTGCTCTTGGAATGACATGGTTGCTCTTATCTGACACTAGTCGCATCATCGTCTTGAGCATCGACCTCCAAGGACCAGGCCTTGACCCCGTTGGCAGCCATGGCACCATTTCTGGTAATTCTCCTCTTATGGCTGACCACCAGCTCGGTAATCAATTTGGAAAACTCGTTCTCGCCGATTTCGTCTTCAATCACCGACAGGCTTTGCTGTTATTTGATCTGGCCCCTCACGCATCAATCCTTTCCTTGACCAGTCCTCGGAGAGATGATGTGCCGAACGTCAAGTTTTCGGACTCGAGGGGTTTCGCCCAATCGCCAGGTCATAGATACTTTGCCCTTCTTCTGAGAGCCAAAGGACAAGACCAGGTGACCGTCTTTACACCAAAGGATGCTACGTCAAGCAATCATGTCACCTTCAGTCCTCAAACATCAGATGCTCAAGGCTTAATGTGGTCTCCTGATGGTGATCCTATGATCGCGGTTTGGGACTCACCGGCATATGGTAAAAAGATTTCATTCTTCACGGCAATGGGTCATCCCCTCAAGCAATTCGATGTCTCCTCGGAGAACCTCCACCCGATCAAGCAACCAATGGGAATAGAAGGCATTGGCATCACTCGATTAGCATGGGTGGCAACGAACAATGGTACTGTTATTGCTGTGGCCGATGGCTACGATCGAGTAGTGGCTCGGTATCAGCATCATCGAACGATGGTAGGTCGGACGTCTTGTTCGTGGACATTGTTGACAATGCTCGAGACCCTTCAGTCATTGGCCAATTTCAAGCACGCCGATATCGTTGACGGTTCAAAGAGTACAGTCTGGGAGGAACAGGTCGACGGTACGGGAACATTTACGTTAAACAAGAATGCCTTTGAAGCTCCCACAGGGCAAAGCATTCCGCAAGTTGTGAATGCCATCGAGCTCAACGTGGACTGTACTTTCATCGCCACGACACTCGAAAATTACCTCAAAGCCGTGTGGTTATGGCAACCCTATCGAAGCGACCCTCATACGGTTATCGTGTTTCGAGAGAATATAAAGCAAATCCTGTGGCACCCAACTCTACCCAATGTTTTGCTCGTCATCACAAATCAGAAACGGCCCATGGTGTATATGTGGTATCAAGAGATGCTTCCACCAGCAGCTGGCGAAATCCCTGTCAGCAATACTCAATCAAACAAGTGGGAGGTCCAGTGGGTGAATGAAAGCGAAGAACGTCGGACGTTCATGCTCGCAAGCACGAAAAGTTTCGACATTGGCTCTTTGCGATTTCTTGACGGCCAATTTGTTTTTGATAGTATCCTGCACCGAGGATATTCAGCCGAAGCAGACGAAGACGATGGGGAGACGGAAGTTATTGTCACGCCGAGCAAATCTCGTCAGAAGACAGTCAATCACGTCTTGAGGGCGGATAAGAAAGCTATTGGACACGCCGAGGAAAGGTATACACGATGGTAGCGTCGTTGTCGGCTGAACAAAGCCATACGGTCCGAATGTCGCCGGAGCCTTCAATTTGCATTGGACAGACAGGAGCACGCCACAGCTCCGGTCCTGTACCAGCCTGGCAGTTGCCGGTTGTCGTTACGCCTTGGGTGGCTTTGTGGATGGACATGCTGGGTAACAACTGATTAGAAGTCTGGAATACACCACTAATTTTGGATAACCGGCGGCCGCCACATTCCCAGCATCTCCTCCAACAGCCTGCCTGCATCCAACGACTACAGCATCCAGTCTGTCAGCATACCCTGCTTTAAAGACGACGATGATCCTCTTTCATTTTTCTCTTCGTCTATTAGGTGCCCAGACCGATGGAAGAGAAATAGATCACATAAACAAGATGAATGGTATAGTCCTTCCATGCCACATGCTCAATCCATGAAGCTGACAGGCTCCAACGCCTCGCTTGCCGTGTTTTCTTCCGGGATTTGGATGCTCTCACTTGCATGTCCAGATTCAGTGCATTCGTTATCGCCTAGGTCCTCCGTCGCGTTCGACCTGACCATGCACAACGGCCATCTTCATTCACCTCACCTTCGTCCTCGCGGCTCTTGTGGAAATTTTCAAAAATTTGTCTCTTTGTTTAGAATCCCTCTTCAATCTGTCCTGCCCACTCTTGCGTTCCGTCAATCAAACCGTGGGCAGGCTGGTCCAGGTTGTGACCACACTGACTCTTCCAGTTGCGCGGCGTGAACCCATCGGCAACCCGTTTGAACGCCTCGAGCGTGCAGAAACTCTTGTCTCCCTCGAGATGACGGCCGGCCTGGGCGCATCCGGGAACATACATGACCCGATCATTGAACCTCAGACGGACGTAATATCCCTCGAGTTTCTTTTTTTCCTCGTCCGAAAGGTCCACGTATGGTCTGCGGGCGATGCCCTCCAAAGCAGCGCCGGGTTCCCGGGTTGAGAAGTCGCGTGATGGTTCGGAAGCCTTGGAGTTAGGACTGCTGGACCTCAAGCCCAGCAGACCAGCAATCCAGCCGGGCCGAGTTGCTCCCGCTTGCTGGTTTGTCTCTCCTGGCGGCGTATCCCGTGGCGCTGGATCCACGGATGGCTTTGCATCTCTTTGCCTGAACAACTCAATCGCGATGTGGCTGGTGTACGGAGGCCATTTCTCTCCATTAAAGGCGCCCATTGACGTCAACAGTGCCGCGAGCGTTGTATCGTGGCATCCCGACAGGGCCAAGCGAATTCCTGTCTCTCCTCCACGACCTTTGCCCGGCTGCCCGTTCACGCCGCCAACTTCTTGAATGCTCAAGCCGGCCCCTTCGACCTTGGAAATCATTCGTTCCACGATATCGCCGACCAGGGCTCCAATGCCAACAGTCCGGTATTCTCGACTTTCGTTGTATCCGCTGAACCACTCCTCCACGCCAATTTTGTCAACGATCGCTCGTCCTTTCTCGTCGTAGAACTCTTTGGGCAACCTGGTCTCCGGACCGTGTGCGAGGGTGCTGTTGATGGTGTCCATGATGCCAGAGAGCCGAGGATGGCTGTCCACGGCGACCTTCTTGCTCGACTCGGGCATCCACTTGCTGATTAACTTATTCAGATACATCATGTCATCCGAGTCATTCCATCGGTCTGCCGCTCTCTGCGCAAACGCCCTCGATAGTTGTGCGAAGCGCCGACAATTTCCATCATTGGGAAACAGTGTTTCGTCGGCCGGCGTCCTGGTGACAATGGTCGCAGCCGGAAATGCTGCCGTCCGAGCGGGGAGAGGATACATCCCCCAGAAGACCTGTTGGACCGATTCGAGGGCGCGCGGTAAGGGAGTCGCGCGGAGATAGATGAGATCGGCATTTGCGATGAGAGGAGGCATGAATTTGAGTTGGTCCACGTAGAGATGCCTCAGACGTTCTCCGAGGGCGTAGGTGGTCTCTCGACCTTTATCTGTGAGCTCACCAAGGTAGCTGCAAAGCCCCGTTAGTCCTCCTCGTTCCCCTCCTGGCATTGCGTGTCTGAACGTACCAGACGCCGTCCACCTCGCTGCTGGGTCCGGCTGCAACAAGAGGTCCGTCATCTTCACCGAATCTCTCTAGCCTCCTCCTCCACTGTAACGAGTTCCACTGTGAGGTGTCATGCGGAGTCATGACCACGGAACGGAGACGTTGGGCGGCATTGCAGTATGGCCAGTACGGCGGCAGGCCAGTCTGCCAACAGATGCCGTTTAGCTATGTTTGCGACGGTCGGAATTGGTGGGCTTGCTTACATTGCCGAACCGCACAGAGACGGGTGAACGTTCGCCATGCCGCAGAAGAACCTGGACCAGTCGAAGCTCGAGTTCTTTGGGATAGAGCTTCTCGAGCTCTTCTCGTGAGTACGCCGGACGCGGATTGAGAGATGTCATTGTCCTCGATCACGATTGGACCCTGGCTCACGGACTGAGGGTCAGCCGAGGCCGTGTCCTTTTTTTTTTCAAATCATGACAGCGCAGATGGCCGCCCAGGCGCGACCCCCATTAAGTATGCAACAAGTTCATCCTTCACTAGCTCACAAGCCCAATCAGTCATGCCGCCAGCTTCACATGCGACGCCCCCGCTCTTGGTCGTGAACTTCGTTATGAGAAGACGTCTGTCGCAGTTTGTCGCTATAATCTAGATATGCACGGGTATCTACAGTCAATCTGGCAAGTAAACAGTCCGGCCCGGTCTTCTCAAACATGCAAGTCATTCACCCTCTTGCTTGCCTCATCTATTGGACTGATAGGGTTCCTGGCGAATGTGCCCATCTGCTCCTGATTCGAGGCCGGACCATTCCGTGCTGCATTGTACTGGCCATTGTGCTGTTGAGCATATTGATTGCCAGCATATTGGTCGGACGGCGGTGTCTGGTTGGTCCGATCAAACAGAGAATAGGACTTTGGTCGCGGATGCTCTCCATACGCGTCGTCGGAAAAAGGGTTATCTGCCACTCCATAAACCGCAGTCGACGTGGGTTGGCCGACAGCCTGGGTCGGTGGGCGGGCGCGGACGGGAATGGGAGGCGCGGGGCCGGCATAGGCATCAGCGAAATCATAGTTCTGTGCTTGAGCCTGCTCTCGACCGGCTCCTTGACTCGGAGGAGGGCCTGGCGGTGGAGAGAATTGTTGGTTGTCGAGTTGAGGACTGACGGGACTTTGCAGAGTGCTCTGTCGTCTCGGCGGAGGAGACGACGAGTAGGGTCCATAATCAGGCTGCTGAGTGGTGGAATACACGTTCCGTCCCAGTTGATGTTGAGGCATCGGTTGGCCGGATTGGGTCGGCTCCGGCTGGGGTTGTGAGCTCGGGGTCGCGATTCCGGCAGACTTTCGCGCCTGGAGCAGTGCTCGCTGGTGCTTGGACATGGCGATATTGAGCTGGTCATTTGTTTCGATCAACGTGAGCATCGTGTCTTCGTCTGGACTCGGGTCGTCGCAACTCATGTAGTTCTGGATGCTCTTGTTCGCTAACCGAGCACGTTCGGCAAACTCCTTGACCAAATCATTGGCCAGCAGTTCTGCTTGCGGCGTGGATTGGACCGTCTGGACGAGGAGGCGAGCGGTCGTCTTTGCCTCTTCGATGCGAGTCGCGAGCTCTTCTGGAGGCGGGAGGACATTTTGTCGCCGACTGGACCGTTGTAAGACGCCGCCAGCAACCGTTCCGTACTGGTTCCGCTGTCAGTCTGGATGAGCGGACGAACAGGGCTTCAAAAACTCACCCCCGCGCCTGCTGGTGCCCGAATCGTGTTTCGCTTCCCTTTCTCTTTTCTCCACATCTCGACCAGTGGCCCCAGGGTGTCGTTGTCGGGCAACTTTTCGGCCTCCAAGTAGTCCAAGGTCTCCCTCAAGATTTGCTGCACGCTGGTGTCACGGCCGTCTCGCAGCAAGTCCTTTATCGTCGACACGAATTTGGCATCGAAATTCTGGGTAAACGGTCGCGCAGGATTGTCCGTCAAGATGCGCGTGAGCATGATGGCATTGTATTGAGCAAATCCTCGTTGATAGTGGTCTTTGGATAGATAACGACGGATACAGCGCGCCGCTTCTTTGGCCGCGTTGGGACTCGATTCCGCCGCGTCGACAATGGCCGGGAGGTGCAAATACTCGTCGCCAGCGGTGTGCGATCCGGGCGCGCCTGACTCGCAGAAGGCAGTCTAGAAACAAGGCCATGTCAGGTCGCTGTCAATCAGCTCATCGTGCGGCCACCACCAACCACTTCGCGCACGACAACGGCTTCGGGCGCATCCCCTTGAGGCAAAGCTCCAGGACTACTGTTGTTTCGTTCTGGACCTGCGTCTTCTCGTCAGCCAGACCCGTGAGTGAGACCGGCTATCCTCACTGTCTCCCCCTCCTCCTTTCCTTTTGATGTTTCCCAAGAACTTCTTCATCCTCGCAGCAATGGCCACCGTTTCGCTCGATATGTTGATCCCGAGGCTGTCAGCCTGTTGGACCGCGCTGGGACCGGACGGCGTGTGGAATGATGCGGGCGATCCCGCGGCGCGCCGATCGCGATCGGTGGAGCAACTATGGACCAGGTCCTGAGGGATCTGGCGTGACTAGGGTTCAGGCAAAGGGTTTAGCTTTGCAGGGGGAGGGCAAAGATGTGAGTTTGGAGGAGGTCCAACCTCAAATAGTCTGGATCAATCATTGAGAGTACGATGGCGAGATGGCGTATGTGGTGATGCAAGCAGGCTGCAACTTGGTCAGCGCTTGGCTCTACGTCCACGCGGCTTTGCTCGGCGAGGCGGTGCTGAGCTTATGCTGAGATCAATGGAGCTGGCTGACAGGCAAAGGCTCTTGCCACATTCGGCTTTGCAACCGGTTCTATTATAAGTCAATTGATTGCATTGCTGGTGTCGAGCCCGGACAACCTGACTTCCCAATGAATGACCGATCTGCGTCGACCTTGATGCCTCACCTCGTGGTCTACCAGGTAAAGCTCTCCTCCACCATATCAATGCAACCGATATGAATCCTGCTTCGCACGGCCGCCCTCACTTCATCGGCAAAGGCTCCTGGACCACAGATGCTCACCATCGTCGCTCCGACCCTGGCGGGAAGTTCTTCGTCCAAGACGACTTCTGGGTCGACTCGGCCTTGATACAGTTGAATCGTCGCGTTGGGGCTGCGGTAGTCAGCGGTCCCACGAGGCCGGGTGACGTAGAGGTTCATTTTCAAGACGTCCCGGCCGCGCTCCATGATCAAAATCTCGTCCATCCAAGGCTGGACCCATGTCAAAGCATCGACATCTCGCACCGACCAGATCAAGGTGATCCTTCTCGTGGCGACGGTATTGGCTTGAACACAGGCGAGGAGATGTCGGATCTGAATGAGGTGATGGGTGATGCCCGCTCCGCCCGCGAACATGATCACCGTACCATAGCTGGCCAGGGAGTCATGACCTGCGTACGGACCCTCCAAGCAGCCGTACATGTGGATCGTGCGTCCTGGGGCCGCCAAAGCTCGCTGGTAAATCTTGCGGGTCATGCCGGTGCGGGCGACGACGATCAGAGAGACACTCGTGGGCGCCTTTGAATGGTCAAAGGTCGGATTGACTTTTTGTTTCTCGAGCGAATTCGGCGTCCGTGGTCTGAAGTCCTCGATGCTGTGACCGGTGGGTGGGGCCGACTCGATATTCGTCCACGCGACCGAGAATGGATGCGACATCCAGAGGGCCACGCGCGGAAGGTAGGCATAAATGTGGCTTCCCGGCGGAATCCTCACATGCCGCGGCAGCTGAAAGGTCAGTCGGCATGCTTCTCCGGGAAGGGCTTCAATGGCGACAGACGTCATTCCGCCACGCCGAGAGTGGTTCAGGTAGAGGATGCGAAGGAGGCGCACCGCCCTTTCGCCGATCCACAAGCCGATAGCCGCTCTGATATATGGAACGGAGGGCAGTTGCGCGATCTCGAGATGGAAAGAGACTCCGAGGAGGGCGACGAAGGCCAGGATCTGATGCAAGTGCAAGAATGTCTCGTAAAAGGCATGCCGGATCGCAGACACCGACTGGCAGAGGATCACGGCCATGGCCAGCATCGCGACGAGACCGTACTGCAAGAATGGATCACCCACGAAACTCTTCGACGTCGCTCCGGCCCCCTTGGCCAGCGCGGATGCGGCATACCAGGCGAGAACATGGATCGTAGATTCGATGACCACCAGTCGGCCGATCCAACGGTGAAATAGGTTGAATGTATCAAAACTGACCTGGAGAAGGCTGATGGCAGGATTGTTTCGACCCGCGAACACCACGAGTGGAACGAGATTGACCGTTGCCAGAACTCCAGATCGACCACGGAGCTCCGCAAACACGGCTCCTTTGGACGGATTGCCATAGTCTAGAAGACAGCAATAGACGGTATTACTGAGCACATAGGACACCAGCAGAACCGTATGTAGGCGACCCGGCACCGTTCCATTGTTCATGGCGCCCGACAGCCGAATTTCGCGATTGTGCCTTTTCTTGCCCAAGGGAGCATATATGACTTCTCTTTTCAGCCACGGCCAGAAGCGGGACTTGTCGAAAGACCAGTATTTTTGTTGCTCGCCATTCGCCGTGAGGCAATAGATGTGTCGGAGATGTAAGCTGAGAAGCTGCCATAAACGCAAGCCGAGCACGGTCGTCAGTACGATCAAGATCGACATCCACATTGCGAGAACCAAAATAGAGTCGAGGTCAAGATGGACACCATCCAAACCTGTATAGTATGCCGCGTGAGAAGATGAAACTGCGTTCGTGTCGTTATTGCTGGTGTCGTCCACCACGAAAATGTCTGAATTGGCGAAGCTGGTTCTCGGAGCAATATGCTGTCGTCGGTGAGGAAGAGGGTTAAGGTGACGAGACATCGCGTCCGGCGCTGACGTCCCGGCCCAGAACAGTCAATGAATGGATCTGAAAGGAGTAGTCTTGAATAGGTCTTCGGCCGGTTGATAGACCGACAGACGATCGTAAAATTGTCTGATGAGGCTCTGGTTAGATCTTGTTGGATCTCTTGTCGGCCGGTTGATGGACGGACAGACGATCGTACAACTGTCTGGTGAGGCGTTGTTAGATCTTGTTGGATCTCTTGTCGGCCGGTTGATGGACAGACGATCGTACAATTGTCTGATGAGGCCTTGTTAGATCTTGTTGGATCTCTTTGTTCGGACAAAGGCCTGCTTCGCCGGACAAATGCTCTTCTTGATCTCCCAAACAAAGAGACAATGCCTTTGCTGTACCAAGGGTAGTGCAGACAGAGAGAGGGTGCGCGGTAAGACGGATGGCAACAAAATGAATGACCAAAGAAAGGGCAAGCCAGAAGAGTGAAGGCAATTCAGCGCGTGAAGCTCAACAGGGTCAATAAGAACATATGTCACGTGATCTGTACAGAGTCGGACCGGCCGGCAGAAACAGGAGGGAAATAACCAGACAGTTCATGTCTTATTGAATTGATTGGTTCTGGTGAGCACTTCAGAACACTCAACCAGGAGAGATGGCGAGGAAGCACCACTCAGGGAAAAGGACGGACACTGGGTGAGTGTGCACGTCGACGAGTCCGATGCTGAAACAAACCTAGTTTGACCTGATGTTCAAGTGTCGTCAGCATATGGGCTCGTCAGAAGCAGGACATTTTCGAGGTCGACGACGTGGACGTGGCGTGGCAGAGCTGACGCAACCTGCAGACTTCCGACGAGTCATCCGATGAGAACGACAGGCAGAACCGCACACTCAAAAGGTCCAAGACTACTCTTCTTTGAGCACCATTAGTGGCGTAGACTTGAGAGCTTTGGTCTGTTGGTGGTGCGAGGAGGGAGTGTCAAGGAAAGCACAAGAAGTGACGCGTCGAGTGGTGGATCTTGGCCGAGCAAAAAAGTCAGGCTGCGGCCCGCGAACGCGCCCACAAGGGCAAGCCGACGGCAGCGGTGCTGCTATTGAGTGAGACACATTGCAGACACCCATCTTTCTCTGCTCGACCTCCTGGCCCTGAGATCTGCTTCTTCTGCCGACCTCACCTCTATCACCAGAATCTAAGCGCGATCCCTGTCACCGTGCAGTGGACTCTACCTTCCCATCCAACCACCGTCTACGGTCAATATTTCGCCAGTGATATAACTGCTCGCTTCGCTCGCCAGGAAGATAACGGTGCCCTTGAAGTCCTCCGGTTTGCCCCATCTGCCGGCGGGGATTCTCTCCAAAATTTGTCGTGCTCTGGTCGGATTCTGGATCAGCGCCTCATTCATGTCTGTGTCAATGTATCCAGGGGCAATTGCGTTGACCTGGATGCCCTTGCCGGCCCACTCATTGCTCAGTGCCTTGGTGAGTTGTCCGACACCGCCTTTGGACGCTGCGTAGGCTGGCACCGTGATCCCCCCTTGAAATGTGAGAAGAGAGGCCACGTTGATGATGCTGCCTCGACTGCCAGAGCGGGGAGCAGGCTTGGACAGGAGATAAGCGCCAAAATCCCGGCACAAGGTGAAGACGGTCGTCAAGTTGACCTGGAGGACATTGTTCCAATCATCCAAGGGAAATTGATGGCTTGGGTGTCGTTTTTGAATGCCGGCGCAAGTGAGGAGGATGTGCATATCATGTCCCGCTTTCACAAGACTGGGGATGATCTTCTCCACCGCAGACTGGTCCGAGAGATCCGCGGTCACAATAAAGGCCTTTCGACCCAGATTTTGTATCTGTTGGAAAGTCGACTTGTTGCTTTCATCCCTCTGCACGTGCCTGATATCAGTAAGCTGAAATCCAAGAATGATGAGACTAAAGGAGGGCACTTCATACCTGTACCAATATGATGTCTGCTCCTGCTTCCGCCAGGGCCACGGCCATCGCAGCTCCAATGCCGCGAGTGCCGCCGGTGACCACGGCAGTCTTCCCAGATAATGTAAACATTTTGGTGAGTGCGTCCATCTTGAATACGATCTCTGCACACCAAATTCGGCGACGAAGCTGTGGGGGAACGGGCGACAGCGAGGCCTAGATTATAGCTTAGGTCAAAGGAAGCAGAATTCTGGGAAGACTGTCCTGCAAGTTGACGAAGAAATCAAGTAATTCATTTGCGGCGTGGCGGGTTCGGGTAATCCGAGGCGGCAATTGGTTGGGTGACCCCCGTCGGCTATTGACCATTTTTGAGGACAGAAGCCGAAAATGACAGGATGGGTCTGCCAGCCTTGCAGCGGCAACGGAGAGTATAGCGGCACAGCATGGTTCATGTACCATTTTGCGGATTGTCAGCTGGAGATGGAGCAGGGAGCCACAGTTCAATGCAGTGGGCGGAGGCACTTCATCCGAGGTACTTTATTCAGGTATTGTACTCCGCATATATTCTCAGCAGGCGAAAGCACTGTTTTTCAAGACCTAATAAATGATAGTTTCATCCAGTCTGCTAGAGCTGCATGGCCTAACATTATTACCTGAACCTCACAGCTTATCGCCGATAAATTGCGTCAACTGACCAAATGCAAAGTCGTATCATGCGCTTTCATGTCTTCATCCGAGAGCTCAATTCCTTGTCAACTCAATGGCATCCATAAACAAACTCCACATTTTAGGTCAATGATTCAGGAAGAATCTTCCTATCCATAATGACCTGGCCATTGAGAATAGGAGTCGGCCCGAGAACTCAAAGAAGGAATGTCGCGGCGGGTGATAGCCAAAACTCCAGACCGTGCGGGGCATGACGATCCACCTGCGATGGTCCCGATATTTCAGAGACCGCAAGATGCTCCGGAGGGGGCAAGACAGGGGAATATCGGCATAAACGTCTATATCCATGGGATGACTGTCCAAACCTTTGAGAAATACACTCTCTTTCGCCTGGCCGTTTGAGATCTGCATCTGTTACCCCGCACCCACGTCCGCCAGCACGATGTCTACACTCACAAAGTCAAATATTGGCGTCTATACGAACCCGAAGCACGATCTCTGGGTGGCCGAAGCGCACCCAACGCTCGACCAAGTCAAAGCGGGCAAAGATCTCGGAGAAGGCCAAGTCTATGTCGCCGTCAAGTCGACCGGAATATGCGGTTCGGACGTCCACTTCTGGCACGCCGGCTGTATAGGTCCCATGGTCGTCGAGGGGGATCACATCCTGGGACACGAGTCGTCCGGCGTCATTTTATCGGTCCACCCTTCGGTCACGAACTTGAAAGTCGGAGACAGAGTGGCCATTGAGCCCAACATCCCGTGTTTCAAATGCGAGCCATGTCTCACCGGACGATACAACGGATGTGAAAGTGTCGAATTCCTCAGCACACCGCCGATTCACGGCCTTTTGAGAAGATACGTCAAACATCCGGCGGTGTGGTGCCACAAGATTGGGGACATGAGCTTCGAAAACGGTAGCCTTCTGGAACCGCTTTCGGTCGCCTTAGCAGGCATGGACCGGGCGGGCGTCAGGCTCGGTGACCCCGTGCTGGTCTGTGGCGCCGGCCCCATCGGCCTCGTAACATTGCTCTGTTGTGAAGCGGCCGGAGCCTGCCCGCTCGTCGTCACTGATATCGACGCCGGCAGACTGAAATTCGCCCAAGAGCTCGTGCCGCGAGCGACGACGTACCAAGTTCCGCTGGGCAAATCGGCCGAAGAATGTGCCGCCGGCATCGTCGAAGCCTTCGGCGGCATGCGGCCTCGGGTGGCCATGGAATGCACGGGCGTCGAATCATCGGTCGCCAGTGCCATCTGGAGTGTCCGGTTCGGCGGCAAGGTGTTTGTGATTGGAGTGGGGAAGAATGAAATGAAGGTGCCTTTTATGCGGCTGAGCACGCAGGAGATTGATCTGCAATACCAGTACCGCTATGCCAACACGTGGCCGAAAGCAATCCGGCTGGTACAGAGTGGAGTCATCCAGATGGACAAGCTCGTCACACACCGGTACAACATGTCGGACGCCATTGAGGCTTTCCAGACTGCGGCCGACCCGAAAACCGGGGCGATCAAAGTCCAGATCAAGAACGATGACAGTTTGTCATGACTGACCACAATAAACTGGGATGGGGTGTCCGACTTAACTCACATAGACATAGACGTCGATGCCATGGATGATTATATCTTCCTGACGAGTTCCTGCCCATTCAACCACCTCTGCACATTGGCCGCCTGCTGGTCGTACCACGAATGCATCGTCTCGTCTTCGACATAGCCCATGTGTGGACTCAGCAATACCGGGCTGGTGCCACCTGTTCCCCACTCCAGACTCCTCCATGGACTGTCGCTGGGTAAGGGCTCCGGGTCAAAGACGTCGAGTCCAACACCACCGATGCGGCCGGCCTTCAGGACGTCCAGCAATGCGGCCTCGTCGATCAGCGGACCCCGACTGGTGTTGACGAGCAGGGCACCCTCCTTCATGGCCTCCAGTTCCTCCTTGCCCACGATGCCCTTGCTCCTCGGACTCAGCACGTAATGCACACTGACGACGTCGGCTTTCTCAAACAGCTCCTTTTTGCTCGCCGTCACTCGGAAGCTGTCTGGGGGCAGCCCACGGCTCCGCGCCGCGTCATCCGCCTTGTCCTGTGTCAGGCTGCTGCTCCAGCAGATGACATCCATCCCAAAGCCCAGTTTGCCTGTGACGGCGGCCTGGGTCCCCAGCCGACCGAGCCCGACCAGGCCGAGCGTTTTGCCCGCGAGACTCTGTGCCAGACCGTCTTGCCATCCTTGGCTGGTGGACTTGATCCGGCGATCACCACCTGCAACGTCCTTGGCCAGGCCCAATATCAGTGCCCATGTCATTTCATTCGTCGTGTCGTATCCGGCCGTCGCGGTCGGTTTGGCCGTCGCGGTCGGTTTGGCCGTCGTCCCGACGAGAGAAATTCCCAAGTCCCGGCACGCGTCGACATCGATGCTCGCATTCTTCATCCCCGTCGTCAGTAACAACTTCAGCTTCGGCAGCTCCTGGAGCACCTCCCGGGGGAAGGCGGTGCGCTCGCGCATCGTGCTGACGATCGTAAAGTCCCGCAGCCGGTCGACCAGGGCGGTGCGACCATGCTCCGTGCGCGCATTGAGCGTTGCAGAGAATGAATCCACCTCGAGCTTGGGCGACAGGCCGGCGAACCTGGCCTTTGCGATGTCGGCATAATCATCCAGAATGGCGAGCTTGATGCGCTGCTGTGCCATTGCCGCGGGAGCGTTGGGTCTCGAGCGCGGGATGGCGAAGCTCACTCTGTTGGGTTAACCTTAGCATGCAATAGATAGCTACAGAACAAGAAAGAAATCCGAACTTATTATCATCATCATCCTTGTCATCGGGTCAATGAGCAGCTATGTGCGTATGGAGACTCCAATTATCCGGTGCCCCTCCGAATTGGAGATGTTCAGAGAAAGGCAATTGGACAGCTCGGAGGTATCGATAGACAGAGACTTGAACGAACCAATGAGCCCTCTTTACCATGGCGTGCGATTCCTGTTCTCGGTGTCCATGTTGGACAGCTGCCATAGGCTGATAGTCGTTTGTTCACAGTCTCCAACGGACTGAGTTGCGCTCCTCTTCTCGGTGTCCATGTTGGACAGCTGCCATAGGCTGACAGTCGTTTGTTCAGTCTCCAACGGACTTTGAGTTGCGCTCCAGTGGAGTCAGTTAAGTTGACTGGTACCAGAGTAAATCTCGCCTTGAAGTCGAATATACAGATTGGGTGCGGTACCCGAGACAACAACTATGACCCTCAATCCCAACCATGCCCTATCTCTACCCTGAACCGATTCGCCATATGGTAGCGGTGCTGCCTCTATTGTTTGGAGCAGCGTTGCAGAAAGAAAACGTCCTCACACACGACATGATCAAATATGCCATTTCTCATTCTGTCGGTCGTTTCGGATCTTCGCAATCCTCCGCTCTAACCAGATTCCAACCCCCGCGACGACGCAGCTCACGACCTCGAGACACAGCAAGGCAACCGTCAGGCCAAAGGCCGCCTCGCTCTCGAGACAGATGCGTCCAAATCCTCCGGGTGTGCGCACCGAGCCGTAGACGGGAATTTGAAGTTTGTGTGCGTCTGACATGAACGACCGGGCCCCACGATAAAACTTGCAGGTATAACTCTGCAATGACTCCCGGGTATCGGGATCCACATCATGGACAAGCACGGCATTGTACACGACGGCGAAGATGGAGACGGCCAGCCCGCTGATGGCGACGAGGCCGAAGAAGATATTCAAGATCAGGGTTCGAGAGCGTGGCTGTCACGGCTCAGTCAGCAGTCCGATGAAAAATCCCACGGCGGACATACAGAAGGTAGAATGGCGAACAGCAGGTAGGTCAAGCTGGTGGCGGTCATGATGACCGCTGGGACCAGGATGGCAATTGTCGGCTTCACGTCGATGTTCCGCGGCCAAAGGGGGAGGAACCAGTCGCTGCCCAGATGCGTCGCGTTGTACTGATGCAACGTGTGGGCCGTACAGCCCAGGGCTGCAGAGCCTGTCCCGACGACGAGGACGGCGAGGACGAGGCGGATCCAGCGTAGCCACCATGCCTGACCGAGGTATGCGGACTCCTGGGCCGACGAAGCCGAGTGTCGCGAATGTAAAGAGGAGGTCAACGGGGGAGAAGATGTGATGGTCAGCCGAGTGGTGTCGAACGAGGCCTGCTTTCGGGGAAGGGAACGGGCGCGCACACTGCCATCACGCTGCTGAGATGGTGGCCTTGAGCTCTCCATGATGGCGGTAGGGCGAGGACAAACGGAGGGAGGAAGAAATGGCCAGGTTAAGTGTCTCTTCATTGCTTACCATCTCTCCCGGGCGGCTCCCTCACATCCAGGCAAACCACTGATTCACGTCAATTGGCCGCGGCGGTATCATCGCCATGTCTGGTGCATCAGGTTACAAAAGACGGGGCTTCAGCAAGCGCCCTGATCTATGAAAAGGTACATCTGGATCTGAAGCGCTGCCATGAACCCTGTGGATGGCGAATCGGCGTGGACAGAGGCCCACTCCTCAGCCAATGTGGCGCTAAGAAGGCGGATCTGAGGGTGGTGGGAGGACAAGCATGAAGGATGACGACGGAAGCTGAGGGCCTCTTGGCAGAGCTGCGGGCGGCGATTGGGCGATTGTTTCCTCCTTCCCTTCCCTCCTCCACTTGTTGGCCGCTCGCAATCTATTGTCGCTCTAGTCATGCCCGTCGGCCATTGGCCTCTTTCACTTTCTCCCCTTCCCCCACCACTTGCCAGCCCCTCCCCCTTCCAAGCTGGCCACGAATCCCAATCCCTGGCCAGTGTCTGACTGTGCGGTCGTTCATTGACGCTACATCCGCTGTTCCAGCTGGGGCCGGCCCATATCAGAGTCGGAAAATTGTCTGTCTCTCATCGCTCCTCGCTTCTGCGCTGGATTTGAACCCAACCTGCAGCTATCCATGGCCAGCCATGCTGCAACTGGTTACACCCACGACGCTGGCGGACGTGCAACCATTCCACTATCGCCGGAATCAGCCTCCCGCGCCGACTCTCCACTGCCTCCACCACATGACTTGCTGCTGCTGCACAACATTCTTCGATGTTGGTCCATGAACTTCTTTCTCCCTCCGCATTCAGTATTTCGTTGTCCGATTTGGGCAGTTCGAATATTAAACTCTTCGATCGTGCAACCTTATCCGAGCATGGACACTTCGGGGTGGATCGCGCCATGTCCAGACACCACGGAAGTTTCTGTCGCACTAGTATTGCTGAATTTTATGGCCCGTTGCGGGTGCCCCCGTTCGCAGTCGGTGCCAATCGAGTTGGCATGCCACAACGTCGTCAAGGGCCAGCAAACATGCCCGCCACTTTTTCCAAGGCCCGAATCTCTTCGCGGTCGTCGACGACTTTGCCGGGGATGACGGCGGCGGTCTGCGCCGCGACTGTTTCACCGTTCCGTTCAAGGTGTGAGCTCGTGCGTTGTTCAATGTAGGCTCGTCGCTCTTCGCGGCGCTCATCCCTTGCGCTCTTCCCCACGCCGACCGTGGCATGCTTCAACACGGCCAGCTTGGGGCCGAGTTCGGCTAACAGAGCGGTCAACGCGGGGATCTGGGAGAGGGCGAATGTCGTGTTGGTGGTCAGAGGTTGTTCCGCCGGGTTGAGAGAACCATTCAGAGGGCGAGCATGAGGTCGGCCGGCAGTCAAGAAGGAGAGAGTGCCTGGAGCGTCCGGCGATCCACCTTCGACCAAGCGGCGCAGTTGTTGCAACAGCACTTGGTTGCGGTGGTATTCTTCCCGCAAATCTTTGGACACCAGTTTGGAGGCCGCCAATTTGCGTCGGAGCAACAGCACCGACTCCGCCGTCGGCGCGTTCTCAGGTCGTGGATCAGAGATGCCCTGGCGCGGTGAGCGGTGGTCGCGTCGACGCGATGGAGAGACACACCTCGTAGTGGGGGAGCCGCACCCAACTGACCAAGTCCGCAGGCACGGACAAGACATTTCGCAGCACGTAGATCTCAAATTTGTCAAAGTTCTTGTCGACCGTCGAGTTCAGCAATGTTTCCAGTTTGTGAAGGCCTTCTTCGATCTCGTGCTTGGCCTCGGGATACTCCAGCCCGCCATCGTCGTTCCCTTCACTCGGTGGGACCGGTTGGAAGCCCAGTCTTTCGGGAGGGATCGAGAGCAAGCCGGTCTCGAGACTGCCGACTCCTTGATAGACGAAATTGTTGACCGCGTTGATGATGTCGTCAATCAGAGACTATGCGGACATCAGCACCGCCCGTCGACGACGGAGAGATCATGTTGCCCATCACGCACCAACGGTGTATACTGCAAGTGCTCGGTGAGCAGCGCGGTCGCCGCCTGCGACGAGTCAACCATCTTTGCCGGCCGAATCAAAGATGCGGGCCGTTGCACTGAGATGGCCTGGACCAGCGACGCGTGAGCGAGTGTTGTCGTTCTCGAAATGGAATAGCGTCGATCGGCCAGTCTTTTGAAGTTGTCGGAAGCCGGGCCTTCTGTAATGACGCCCTGGGCTCTGGCCAACCTGCGCCATTTTCCAGCCACGTGTGCCTCAAAAGACCTCCATTAAAAGGACGACATTACAACTTCCAAAGCCTCGAGCCGATCCCGGCCATCATCATGGGAGGACCGGGCTCAGGTGGCTACAAGAGCCTACCGGGGGACGTGGAAACGCATTCTGCGTGGGATATCATCCCCCCGGACCCCAAGGGCACGCAGGTTCCATCTCACCTCCCCTCCGCGGCGCGCCAGATCGATCTAACAATGAGCAGAAGCTGGCGCAAGTACGATGCAAGTACTGCTCGCGGGAGATGGCGCAACACACCTCACGCCAGCGAGTGCACCTCCTTGGCTGCCACGCATATCTGGATGAAATGAAAGCCCAAGGCATTGAGAACAGCATCACTCGACAGGCCGCTGATCCGGCCGCGTTTTTCAGAAACTCCAAATCGCTCCAAGGACATGGGGAGCCCAAGGCGCCCAAGGTGTTGAGGATGCATGAGCATTCTACCGCCGTGCGCATACAGGCGTTGGCACTCGCCGAGGCCAGCATCTCCTCGGAAAGGATCCACGAGATCACCGGCGTAGATCCGAAACAATTGGCTGGACTGCGAAAGCTGGCCCGCGAACGAGGCTATGACCCGCACATTTCGATGCAATTGAAAGAAGAATATGTTCTAGATCCACCAAACACCAACCGACCCCGCGGACGGCCGAAGAAGAGAAAGCAGGCGCCAGGAGCAGAAGGAGAGGGGGAACGAGGGGCAGAAGGAGAAGAAGAAGAGGGGGTTGACCCGGCCCTGACCGCGATGCAGAACAGTAGAGCACCACCAGGATATGTGCAAGCTGACAGTCTCCCGCCTGGAAACTGGAATTTCATCGCTCCGTCCCCGCAAGGATTTGGCTTTACGGCCTAGGAGGTTGGTACATGCACATTCCTTTCATCCTGGGCTGAATTCGGTCGTGGGGGTTGAATTCCCTGTGCTGTCCTTGACGAATGCCACATGAGGTGGCCGATCGAGACCGAGTTGATCATGATGAAAATGCAAGGCGCCTTGGGCTTTGGGTTGATATGACGGTGACAATGAAAGGTATCTCTAATCTGGGCTATTCTCGGAACCATATCACTCCGGTTGTTTGGTAAGAGACCTCGGAGCGAGAAGGAGAATTGATGACGTTGGCATGCCCACCTAGAGTATCAAGTCGGACAGAACATGCTTGCTCTCGTCGCATCAGCGATGACGATCGCCTGGTGGCTGAGCTTCCACCTATCCGGCAACCAGCCAGATGAAACCGGGGTAGAGAATATCCGATGCCCTTCACAGAAGAGGTAAGACGTTTATTGACCAAGCTGTGAGTGTGGCTGGGAGAGGCACAGGAATGGCTGAGCCCGGAGCCAAGCATTGTCGCAAGCGCCCGCATCAAACAGGAGGCGCCTCAGATATGCTTCGTCGCGACGTTCTCCAAACGGCCCAGCGCGTCGAATTCTTCTTTGAACGACTATCTGCTACACTGATGCCAAAATGATATTTGACCATGTCACAGCTTTGAGCCCAGCGGGCCCCGACCTTCCCTTTTAGGCGCTCTCCTGTGTCCTGGCATTCCTCATCCAGATCTCGCCGGTCGCGCCTTGTCCGGATGGCGGGACTTGAGACGCACATCTAACATCTGGTGGTTGGATCTCTTCAATGCCTTCCAGGCCGGTCAGCACCAACTGACCAGGTGACGAGACTTGGTCAGTGCCAGCTCAAGTCCCTGGGGAGCGCAATGCCTAATTTCAGTAAGTTGCACCGCCCTCTGAAATGGCCTACATATTGGGGTCGTGATTCCGTTTCCTCAGATCCCTCGTTGGGATCATCTCTTTTCTGCCCTGTCATTTGGCATCACATTAGTCACTCCTTCTGCTGCTCGACGCAGTGCACTTGGCTGCCTTTCATTCATTCTTCGCGCCGGCCGCTCGTTGATCTTTCCTCATCGGCCCCTTCTGTCGTCTGAACGTCTCGTCTCTCGCCGAAGATGCCGTCGAAATTGCTCGTGACGACGCTGCTCGTTGCCGCTGCCACGGCGAACGCATCAAATTACAACTATGGCGGCAGTAGTGGCTACGGAGGTGGTGGCTACGGAGGCAGTTCAAGCTGGGGCGTTGCTACCGCCACCGCCTCGGCCGGGTCCTTCGTGGCGTCGCAAGCAGGCGAGCTGATTGTCCAAATCGTGTCTGTTTCCGACCAAAACGGCAGTCTGAAATATTTCCCTGACAGCGTGCAAGCCGCGCCAGGGTCGATCGTGCAATTTCAATATCACCCCAAGGTAACCTTCTCAGACCACTGCCCATCAATTCCACCAGCCGACTGACACGACTCAGAATCACACCATCACGGAATCGAGCTTCGCCGCACCATGCAAACCCCTCGCAGCAAATCTCACCACTCCCACACGGCCCGGCCTCCGCTCTGGTTTCGTCCCCGTCACGGGCACCGAGGCGTTCACGCCCGTGTTTAACGTTCTCATCAACGACACCAAACCCATCTGGATCTACTGCGGGCAGACCAACCACTGCGAAAAAGGCATGTCCATGGTCATCAACCAGAACTTGAGCGACACCGTCCACACGATCGAGAAATATCAGGCCGCCGCCGCCCTATTGCCGCTCGTCAACACAACCACCCCCCCCAGCACGACCTCGAGCGTGGCGTCCGTGGCCGTCGGCACCAGCACGACATCGACCGAGAGTTTCAGTGCCGCGTTTGGCTTGTCGACGACGACAGCAGCAGCAGCGACGAGTACGAGCGAAGTGCTATCGCCTCCGACCGAGACTACTGCAGTAGCCGCATCTTCCACTGCCGCCGTGCAGCCCGCTACGTTCACCGGTGTGGCGAGTAGGCAACACGCCATGGGCGTGACTTCGTTGGCCGGTCTGCTGCTGGGGGGAGTCTTTGCGATATGGTAATCACAGTCAGGACGATTGCGTGTGAGGACGGCATAAAACGAATATTCGGGGTTTTATTTATTTCAGCTTTTTGGTTCTTCGGGCGTGTACTGCCCTAGCCTTGCCTGCTGCAAGTGACTGGCGTGGACGCCGCCACTGACAGACATGGATATTTAAATGCGAGAGCAGATAGAGATACCAATGCCGTGCAAATGTCGATCCTAGTCGCATCTCAGTTCGAGTTCAATCCAATCCAATCTAATTCCAACGGCCGGTGAGTCTCAGACTCGCAGGTCGTAGAGGATAATTGACAGGCCTGGTCTTCTGTCTCATGTTATATATTATATCTATAGGCGTTGTTTTGGCTTCATACCGACCTCTGCCGCCACAATCTTCGGTGGATGAGTTGTGACTCTCGTATTCGAGTGGTTGGATGTCGCCGTGTCGTAGACGGCGTTGGGAGATTGGTCATCAAGTTGTGTCGCGTGGTCGTAATAGGCTATCGCGAGGGAGCCGAAGGTGAAGGTGCCTTCTTTGCACCATGGGGAGAAGCTAAAGAGGGCAATTTTGGTGTCGCAGGTCCATTCTCTCCCCTCAAAGACAGCCAACCGGTTAGAAATCCAAACATAATTGTGGCGCGATTCGCTCCAAATCCTCGACCTCGACCCAGCCGTCGTTCACATCAGCTTCTTTGCCAGCTTTACCACCACCCCCTTGTTCCACCACACTTCTCCCAATCGCCTCCTTCACAAATACCTCCACGTACCTGCCCACCAGCACTCTCGCGTCGCTCGATATTCTGGTCATGTCCTTCTCCGTCCAATGCTCAGCCATGATCCTGTGCAACAGCGGCAGGGGGATCGCATGCTCTTTCTCATTTGGCTCCCTGGTGACTTCGGCGAGTATGAAGTCGGGCTCCGGCGACTCCTCTGCAGACGCATGTGATGCCTCCTTTTCGGCATCCTGATCCCGATCCATTTCATTCTCGCCATTATCATCCTCGTCTTCCTCTTCCTTCTCATCGTCATTGTCATCACTCGCGCTGGGAGTTGGCGACACGAGTCTGGATCGCCGGACACCATTTGCTGTCTTCGTACCTTGACGTCTCTTGTCGTTTGGTCTCGCGCCATCGCTTTTGGACATCGTCTTTGCCGCCTTTGCCCTGGACTTGCCCGGCCGTGGTGGAGAAAACGCGGGTCGTGCTCGTTTCGTGGGAGCCATGTCAGATCACAAAGTTCAAAGGCTTTACGATCTCGCCAGATTCACAATTCCAGAGGCGAACTGGTGGGCTGAAAAAAGGACAATGAGATAGGAAGGCTTGTGTATTCTCGTTTGGCATGACATCAGCAGTGGCCTAAACACGTCCATATTGCGCTTAGCCTGACGCGTTGACACGTGCATTTCCACCAGTCTGATCGGTCAGAGCAGTTACAAATATATGATAGATGGATGCAAAAGTTCAATTATTCATCAAAATGCTGTGTATTGAACCTCCTTTTGGTCCCAGCGTGCCTTTTTGCACAGTTGCTAGTTCCTACCTTCTGGCACCAATGTCCTGTCCTCTAATGCTACCAACGCCAAATGCTCATGGTCACGTATCAGAGTTTCCGTTGCTCATCTCACTCGTAAAGGTCCATGCCGCCATTGGGAACATCTTCGAGCTCCAACATGGCATCGTCCTCGTCCATCATCTCTTCGTCCTCCTCCAATTCACTGTCGCTGTGATTGGGCAGAACGACGACCCTTCCGTCTTCCAGCACGACTCGGGCGGTCTCGCCATCCTTGATGGCCCCTCTCAGGATCAAGATGGCCAGACGATTGAGAATCTCCTTCTCAATGAGCCGCTGAAGTGGACGCGCACCGTAGGCGGGTGAATAGCCGGCGGCACCGAGATAGTCCTTGACATCCTCGCTCGCATCGATGAAGATATGTTTCTCGTTGGATTCCAACCGCTTCTGGATCTCGGCCAGTCTGAGATCGACGATCTTCCGGATCTCTCTTCTCGTCAGGCGGTTGAAGATGACGATGGAGCTGATTCTGTTCAGGAATTCCGGCAAGAAGTAGTTGCGCAGCGCGTTCATCACCAGTTCTTGGGTCGTGGGGTCAATCTTGCCCTCCCGCGCGTTGTTTCTCGCCAGGTATTCGGCACCGAGATTGCTCGTCATCACGACGATGCAATTCCTCGCGTCGACGACCCGACCTTGGCCGTCGGTGATTCGCCCGTCGTCCATGAGTTGGAGCAACACGGTGAGGACCTCCTTGGCCGCCTTCTCCACCTCATCGAAGAGCAAGATCGAGAATGGTCGTCTCCGAAGGGCCTCGGTGAGCTGACCGCCGGCGTCGTGCCCGACATAGCCTGGCGGGGCGCCGATCATCCTGGCGAGTGAATGTCGTTCTTGATACTCGGACATATCAAACCGGATCATGGCCTTGGGGTCATCGAAGAGAAATTCCGCCAGGGCTTTGGTCAACAACGTCTTACCCGTCCCGGACGGACCGCAGAACAGGAAGCTGGGCGGCTGATTGGGGTTCCCGAGACCCGATCTCTGTAGTCTGATGGCATTCGACACCGCTCTCACGGCCTCCTTTTGGCCGACCACGATCTTGGCCAAGTGTTGCTCCATATGCAGGATCTTGTCCTTTTCCGAAGCACGCAGCCGGGCCACCGGGATGCCCGTCTGCTTGGCCACGATATTGTGGATCTGTTCGGGCCCAACGGCATCGGTGACGGTGGCCTCGCCGATGGCGCCGAGTCGTTCATGCTGCTCGGCGTCCGCCTGAGCTCGGAGGCTCTCCAAATTCTTGATCTTGGCCGTCACGTCCGGAATGGCGAAGTAGGTCAAGTCGGATGCGGTCTGAAGGTCGTGGGACCGTTCGGCCTCGTCTCGCTTGTTCTTGAGCTGGTCGAGCTTGCTCTTGGCTTCTTGAATCTCTCGCGACCGCTGCTTCTCCCGCTCATAGTGCTCCTTGAGAGGTTCCAACTCCTCCTTGACGTTGGCCGCCTCCCGCTTGGCCTCCTCGAGACGCTGCGTCGCCGCCGGATCGGTTTCTCTTTGGAGCGCGTGGATTTCGATTTCGAGTTGTCTCAGTCGCCGTTCGAGGTTGTCCAACACCTCGGGTTGCGATTCGCGGATGACTCGAACGTCGGCGGCCGCCTCATCGATGAGATCGACGGCCGAGTCGGGCAGTCTCCGCGTCGTGATATAGCGTGCGGCGAGTTGGGCGGCCGCGACGATGGCGCCATCCAAAATGGTCACACCATGGTGGATCTCGAACCGTTCTTTCAATCCACGCAAGATGGACACGGTCTCGGCCACGGTCGGCTCTTTCACGAGAACTTGCTGGAATCGTCGCTCGAAGGCCGCGTCTTTCTCGATGTACTTCCGGTACTCGGTCAGCGTGGTCGCGCCAATGCAGTGCAGTTGGCCTCGTGCGAGCATCGGCTTGAGCAGATTCGCCGCGTCCATGCCGCCTTCGCCGCTGGCGCCGGCGCCCATGAGAAGGTGGATTTCGTCGACGAACAGGATGATCGTCTCGTGTGATTGCTCGATTTCCTTGAGGACGCCCTTCATTCTCTCTTCGAATTCGCCTCGGTATTTGCTGCCCGCCACCAACGAGCCGACATCGAGGGAGAGCAGACGACAAGCGGCCAGGTTGGCGGGCACGTCGGCGTTAATGATCCGCTGCGCCAGACCCTCCACCACGGTGGTCTTGCCGACACCCGGCTCGCCGATGAGCACCGGATTGTTCTTCGTCCGTCGAGACAAGATTCGGATCACTCGTCGGATTTCCTCTTCTCGGCCGATGACCGGATCGAACTTTCCTTCTCGCGCCAGTTGTGTCATATCAATCGTGAATTTTTTGAGATTCTCATTTTCCTCCTCGGAATCCGCCGTCTTCGAGTCCACTCTCTTCGTGCCTCGAATTTGCTGAATGGCCGAGTCGACGAGTTTGTTGTTGGGGATGTTCGCCTCCCGTAATGCTTCCTGAATCTTGGGATCTTGCGCTAATGCCGTGATCAGATGGTCAATGGCGACAAAGCTGTCCTTCTGCGTCTTCTGGAGGTCTGCCGCACTGCGGATGACCTTTGCGAGGGACGGAGACGTCGTCACATGTTCCGGTGGCGGTTCTTGCGCCGGCAGCCGCACCAGCTGCTTCTTGAGTGCTCGGTCCAGTAATTGTACGTCGCCATGTGCTCGCTCGACGACTTGCTTGAACAGCGGCGCCGAAGCGTGCTGTTGGGAGGCATTGACAGTGGTTTGCTGATCTCTGGATTCATCGGGAGGCGGGTCAAATAATGAGACCGCCAGATGCACGGGCATGATCTGTGAGTGTCCATATTGTTCCGCAAGGTTTGCCGAATCCGCGAGGGCCTTTGCAGCGCGGTCAGTAAACTGTGGTATTGAAGCCATGATTGTGAAGTGCGGACGGCAGTCAACGCAGACTGATTACGTCCAACTATTTCGTGGGGGTGGATTGGTACAAAGGTATAATTTTGGCTAGAAGAGGGAAAACAAGTCAATGAGGCGGAAGTACTTGTAGTAGATGGCCTTTGGGCACCAGGCGCTATGACATCGCATCTTCCAGAACGCACGGGCGGGCGCTAGCTATTTCTATTAGAGGCCAGCAGCGTGTGGAAACTCTTCCGAGAATCCGCACCAACCGCCACTCGACTTGATAGCGCCTCATTCCGGTGCCTGCTTGTGTCGACCCTCACACCAGGGTCATGCCATTCGCTCCGGAGTTGCGAGGCTTTTTCTGACGTCCACAGATCCGGGTCTTGGAGAGTCGGCCAAAACCGCGAGCAGACGTGACGTGTGAACCAAGTTGACGTTCATCTCACTGACTGCAGGGCGATCCATGCCCCGCGGACAACCGGGCAGACAACCCAGCTGAGCGCCGAATTAAAACCACTATTGGAGATTCTACCATCTCGTGCTCACGGCTTCAGAGCAAACCGCTTCAGGTAAAGATAGTCGTCCATATTCTTGTCGACGGTGTCCCGGATGACTTTGGCAGCTTTCTCGCCATACTTGTCCCTCCACTCAGCGTCCCACTGACCCTCAGATTTTGCTGCTTTCTTCTGCCACGGATTAGTTCTGCGTCGGGAGGGGACGGCGGCGACCATGGTCATGACCTGGTGTGCATGCCACTCACGTTCTTTCGCGGCTTCAAGTCTTTGGAATCAATGGCGTCCTCATGGAATCCTTTCCATTTGGCAAATGCCGTTTTGGCCCTCTTTTGGTCCTCTTCGTTGTCCCAGTTGAGCATTTCAGGATCAAAGTCCAAGCCGACCGTACGGCAGTACGCTTTGATGATGCCTTCCGGGTCGTCGAGCAAATCATCGGCGTCGACCACGCAGGTCCGGACGCTGTTGCTCCCTCCGTTGGAGACTCCATTCACGCCGGCGGCCTGCTTCGAGTCCACCAAGCCGGTGTCCCGCAAAAAATCAAAAACTCGACGCAGTTCGTCGTAGCCGGCTTCGTTGGGATAAAATTCATAAAAGCCGGTCATGTCGTCCAACGGCGGGATGGTACATCGATAGTATGAGGGAATGCTGGAGTGCGGGTCGCGAATGAGAAAGGAGAAGTGGAAGCGCTCCAGCATCGCCCTGGGTACGACCGTCGGGTTCCCGGGCTCACCCTCGGTGTGATATGGAAACGGCGGCTGACTGACAGTCCCCTTGACCACGTCCGTGATGGTGCCGATGCCTCGCTTTCTGGCCCCCAGGGACGGCGCAATGCGCGGGGGTTGGCCGTCGGGTGGAACAAGGTAGTGAATGATGTCCTTGATGAAGATTCCTTTGCCCTGTTCAAGGTAAGTATGGTCCCTGGGGCCGGCCCTGACCCTTGCCGGAGTGCTTCGGTCTGATCGTCATCACACCTCAGAACCTTCACGATCGATGTGATCAAAGATGGACTGGAACGTCGACTCGCTGTAGCCACTTTCTTTCCGGGCTTGCTCGTCTTGCTCGTACCGCAGACTCAGTCTCTCCGGACTAGACACACCGGTCAGGCCAGCAGCGGTGAGGGCATGCATGTGTCGGGCTTACCCATAGTAAAAGGCGTCTCCAAATGGTTCGTGGACACAAGCCAGGTCCTTCCTGGTCATGAAAACCTTGTATGGTCAGCCATCACACCAAGCGGAAAGAGGTGAGCCGGACACGCTCAAAGGCGGTGCTACATGCACGCGGATGCGTGGCGCAGAAAATCGGTTTGGCCATGGCCGCAACCTTCTCCGTGACAATGCTACAAGTCAGTCGAGAAGTTTGCCCGCGGGAAGCCAGTCCGAAATGACAGGCAGAAGGCTGTGAGACCAGAAAAAATAGCCTTTTTCGGTCAGCTATGCCAGACCGTATTGCGACTGTGGTCGGTCATCGGTCTGGGCAGTCGGCGAGGTCGATTGGATTCTTATATCACGACCGAGGCCAGCTACATCATTAGAGACAGGCTCGGCCTTGATGGCCTTGGTCGTTGGGACGAATGGAGGCGAGCGAAAAATTCATCACGATGCGTGGATCTAATGGCTTTTACCTGGTGGTCGTGACGACACCGGCTCTGGAGATTCGTCGCTGAGAGCAGCCACGCCCCGCACGCCGGGTGTCCAGGACTTCCTGTTCGTCCATGTGTCCAGGAACCCGCTGGCTGCAGCAACCTGGGACCTGTTCGAGTGGCCTGTGTGGTCTCCGTGTGAGGAGGCGAGCCTCAGACAAAAAAGGAGCTGATCATGTGCCTTGCCACCGTGACTGCGACTGCTGTTGCTGGCTGAGCATACAGTGGGTACCTGGCCTGGCGATCCTGCGACTGAAGTTTCGAGGACGCCCAACTTATGCCATTGGGAAAGGATCCTTTCTGCCATTGCCTGTGCCTGGGCCTGAGTTCCATCTTTAGACTTGGTCAAAACTCCCTGGCCTGGAACGTGGCAATTTTGTGATGCTATGACTCCAGCCAAGCCTCGGCTAGCCACGGTTGAGGCCAGCAGGGGGATTCGCGACTTCAGCCAGCTCAACAGGACACCAATGTCTCTAGCCTGTTGACTACTCCTGTCATGCTGAGCCACTTGTTCATTGATTTACCCTGTGGATCATTCTGTCCTGCTGGTCTTCGCTCTGGCGGGCCTGCCAGCTCTACTCGGCGCAGGCCGACGCCTATTGACCACGAGCTACCAATCCGTCGAATTCGCAATGTTTTTCTTCAAGAAGACTCCTCCGCCTGAACCCAAGATCGTGCACCCTTTCTATCCCGTCGAGATTGAAATCGTCGATTTCGTGGCCAACGACAAATCGGTGCCGCAACTTCTCGTGCCCTTCTTGGGAGGATTGGTCGTGATTCTGGCGACAGCATGGCTGAGTGCATCCAGGTTTGCACCTCACCTGAGGGCGTTAGATAAGACTATCTTGTTATGGTTCATTTTGAGTAGGGCGGCAGAGGCAGCAGATGGATCTCGGCTAATTGTGGACGTCAGCTGGCACGATACACATCTTTTTCGAAGGTTATTTTGTTTACAATCATACTCGCATGGCAGCGGCACGAGATTACTTCGGACAACTATGGAAAGAGTATGCTTTGTCGGACTCGCGATATTTGATATCAGACCCTCTTGTTCTATCCATGGAGACCATCACTGCAGTAAGACGCGTATCGCTGTGTGGTGGTAGGAATGCTGAATCATGGACAGATCTGCTGGGGACCTCTCTCGTACCTCATGGTCTACTTGATCGCCATATCGCATCCACTTCGATATCCTCTACAGGCCGTCGTGTCGCTCGCCCATATCTACGGGGACACGCTCTACTACGCGACCTCACTGTACTATCACCACTACAAGGATGTGTCATACTGTCGGCCCGAGGCCTACTACTTTTGGTTCTATTTTGTTTTCATGAATTTCATTGGATCCTCGTTCCCGGCCGTAAGTGTTGGCGCATGCAACATGCCAACGACGCTGACATGATCAGTGCTGCTGTACCAGAGTATGTCGATGACAACCAAGGCATTCAAGGCCTTGGATCGGATGTCGAGATCACTACAAAGCAATGTTACAGGGGGCGATACCAAGCCCCATCATCGCGTCAAAAAGGTTTAAAGCAGTCTCTCAGGGTTGGATGGACGAAAAGATGGCACCAAGACGCGTCTTGGAGATATATTCATTACAGATGGCGAGATGCTGGCCATCTCTGGATGGCATCATGCTGACGCGTGATCCGTGGCTTTGCAGGTCAACACAGTAAAGTGGGCAAGGGTATACCCGGGTATACAAGCCACGACAAACCTATGGCGGTTACCGGCCACTGTCCGTGGTATCAACCTCAATACCATACTGGTCTCGAGGCACATGCCTCTCAAGCCTCAAACCGACGTCGACGCAGATGGAAGCAAGCCCATTCGCTTCCAGTATATCGGATTCCAAGAGTCCTAGGTGGCGGTGATCATCGGCGGCTGTGGCGTTGCAGGGGTGGGCAGAGGCGTCCGTTGCCCGGGTAAAACCCTTGCCAGTGGGCCCGCTGCAGATTCGGGTATTGACGCAACCAGGCTTGCAGCTGCTGAGGCCCAGAAGCTGCGTAAGACCAACCTTGTTGTACTGTATATGTGTTTGGGAGCTCGTCCATTGTACCGTCCGTCCGTGCTGCCGCCCTTTGAGATCGTCAAAGACCACGTGCATTTGTCGAAGCCTGAACTTCTGGCGTCCAGACTGGATCTTGCGATCATGTCCATTCTGCGATTCAGCCCACGACACGACATCGCGACCGCGGGAACCATTGCAGCCTTTCCACGACCAGTGCCATACCTCTGATCGGGTCGCAGCCACACCAATGCCCGTCACGCCCGGCTCTGCTCGACGATCGTCCAATGCCCGGCGCCAGGAGCAGACTTCCAGCAGCCGCGAGGCGACTCCCAAGTCCCAGAGTCTGCACGAGGCAGCTTCGGTGCAGGATCGTATTCGACAATGGCAAGCCCGAAGTGCTGCAGATGCTCTCCCGCCCGACGCCTTGAGTGTCCGATCATTCCCGCTCTCAGAACGCGCGAATTCACTGGCCGAGTCGGAATCTCACATCGGAGGAGATGACACGGTATCGCCGAAAAGTGGCAGGAATGGGAGCCAGAACGGGGGTCGCGAGGAAAGGAAAGGAACCCGAGGCAGTACACCAAGAAAGAGAGTCATCAGCGACGAGCACTGGAAAGCCCAAAGAGACGCAAACGGCCCACGAGTTTCCAAGTCAGTCCGGAGGCCGCCAGCGGGAGCGCATCGGTATGACCTGTCGTATACGTCCACGGACGACAAGAAGAACGGGCGGCGCCGTTCACGCAGGGACCGCCGCACCTCGGCCGGTACTCGGAGCAACCAGCAAGACGGTGATAGACTCCGTGTCCGTGGAGCCGCAGGGAGCGATCTGGAAGAGGAGCGGGACGGTGACGGTGATGACCAGTGCGATGTGGCGGCCAGCCCAGAGTACGATGGAGTCGGGGAACGACGACCAACCAGTCCTTCCATCCCTCCGGTGGAAGAGAATGGCAGACGTTCAGAGGAAACGATCCGGCCGGACGAGGAAGATGGGCGCCACCGAAGGCGAAGGAACAATGCAGAGACCTGGGACGCGAGCCGACGGGCAAGCCCCTCGATCGCGCTCGAAGAGGATGACAGACGTTCAGAGGGAACGCTACGGCTCGATGAGGACGACGGGCGTCACCGAAGGCGAAGCAAATATGCAGAGACCTTGGGTCGGCAGGCTTCAGATTCCCGCGAGGCCGACCACTCAATCTTGAAACCCAAAAAAGGCCGGATCTTCGGCAGACGGAAGGAAATCTTCACAAAACGGGAGGATGAGCCCGCTGGATCCAATCGAATTCCAAGCATCGAAGCATGGCTCGATGAACAGCCGGACCCTTTTGTGGATGATGCTTTCCGGGATGAACTCCCAGCAGCGGAGGTTCGCGAGCGCCCGCGACGACGCTCTACGCGCCATCTGTCCTCGGGCGAACAGGTGACGACCTTGACAGATCCGAACAACATCTGGAACTTGGTGGGTCAACCTGAGAGTCCAAAGTTGGAGAATGGAGGAAAACCCCAGACGTCATCCCACGAGCCCATGACCGACAGCCACAGCCCGGAGACGCCTTCTCACAGACCTTCTGATGGCCAGCAACCGCCAGATGAGGTTTCTCCGACCAGACTCCGGAGGCGAGGTGCAAAAGCACGTCGGACTCGGGGATCCCGAACGAGGGAGGCATACTCTTCGGATCAGGAGGTCCCGTCGGCCAGAAGTCCCCCTTCTCAGGTGTCGGGAAGGACTCAAAATGGACTCGAACGACCATGTCCACCAACGGGGCCCCACCGCTTGTCGACAATTGCCTCGGTTGAGACATTGAGAGAGAAGAGCGAAAACCCTCCGGTGTATCAAGACACCATCGCCCAAGATGGCTGTGGTCTGAAACGGAAGTTGACCACGCACGAAGATCTCATGTCGGTGCTCTCGTTACCGAGGAAGGGGAGGAGTCTGCGGGCTGCCCGCAGTGTCAAAAGTCTACGGCCCCGGCCTGGCACCGACTCGGCCAAACAAGTTCTCGAGAGTCTGGTGGCAGAAGAGGAAAGATATGGCCGTGAGCTGCGCACACTGGTGGATGGGGTGATCCCCGTTCTCTTGCAATGTGTCCTGTCCAAGGCAGACTCTGCTGCTGCTGCCGGCTTGTTTACTTCTTCCGGAAGCGCGGGAAACGACCTCAACATCACCAAGCCCATCATCGATATGGGTATCGCTCTCGAGAGGTTGAAGACCTTGCACAACCGCATACCATTACATCACGTCGACAGCCTGTTGGGTTGGGCCCAGACGGCACAAAAAGCGTACTCGGACTATCTCAACTCTTGGAGACTCGGCTTCCAGGACGTGGTCGTGAACTTGGCACCTTTGGATGACGGACAGCATGAAACAGACCAGGGCATGGCCCGAGACGAGAACGGCGACGTCATCAATGCTGAAGGCAAGAAGGTTGACGTGGCTTACCTCCTCAAAAGGCCTCTGGTCCGAGTCAAGAATCTGAGCAAGACGTTCAACGGCATCAGGGACCAATCAGACAGGCCGTTGGCACACCAGATTGCTCAAAGTTATGCCGACCTGACCGTGATGGCAAAGCGCCGACACAAGGAAGAGCAGGGACGGCTGGAAGATGAAGCAGCCGCCCATATAGATGCAATGCGCGCACGGGATATTCGGACAATGGCCGCCACGGCAGGGGTGACGGTTGACAAGAGCCGTAAAGTCAGAGCCCGAGACTCGTTCAGCCTGACGCTTTACCATTCCTCCTGCCAACGCATTGACTGCAGCATTGAACTGATCCTGAGAGACAACGCAGGTGATGGCTCCCCAGGAGGAGACGTGCTTATTTGCGAAGTCGACGAAACCGGCAAGTGGCTACTTTTCGCCCCTGTCGAGTTGAATGCTATTTCTGCCCGTCGAGGGGAGAGTGGCTTTGATCTCGTTGTCATGGTCCGTGGACCGGCTGGGTTTGGCCGAGAATGGCATGAGCTTCTGGCACTCAAGACGGATGACCCTGAAGCCGCGACCGAGTGGATGGGCATGCTGGGTTCCAATCCTCTGCCCCCGAAGTTGAACCGCACTTCCAGTTTCGTGAAACGGCACAAGGAGTGTGTCACCAACTCCGAAGCTCAGAATCTGACGCCCGAGGAGAACGAACAACAACCGCTCACGCAAAGTCCAGGGCTGACGGACGCGGATGTCCCGATTGGAGAGCCCTCTCTTCTGGGTTCGCGCCGTGCATGGAATCCACGGCCCGATATCAGCAAACCACTGGTCGACAGGCCCAAGCAAGGACTCCATCTGGGCGGTGGACTTCAGTCGAAACCCACCCCTCTCTTCCCACCGTCACCTGTGGTCATTGATCGAAAGTCTTTGCCATCGGTACATTCCTCCGACAGATCCACCTTATCTGACCGGTCGACAAAGACTCTTCCTAAATTGCCATCGTCACAGCCGACTTTTCCATCACCACAACATGAAACACCCACAAAATGTGTCAAATCGACGAGCAGGGACAAACGCTCACCTGCAGCCTCGCTTGTCAACAGCTCTCCCAGATCTCTGGGGGACCCTCGCCCCAAAATCAAGAGTACAGATGAAGGTTCTCGAGAACAGAGAAGGACACCTCCAGAAACGAGGCAACATCTGCCGTCGAATCTGGGTAGAGCATCCGGGTCTCCTCAGTCGGCCCATCCAAAGCCAGAATCGGTCGATAGAGTACTCTCTTCCACACCCTCAAAGGAACTTCCGTTTGTTGCAAAACTTAGAACTCCGTCGAGTCCAGTTAGCCCGTCCTCCGGCCGTGGACATAGGGCGGCGCCAGAAGATTCCTCAAGAGCAAGAATCGAGGACCAAACCCGAAGCCAGCGGGACAAGGTTACGAAGAGCTCATCAAGGAGCCAGATCTATACCGAGGACGTGCCTGCCCCACCACCACATCTAGCTCAACGTGACCAGCGGCCATTCCCGACCGCCAGAGCTCCGCTGTCCGCTCCTGCTCCACCCATTCACCAAGATACAAGCCTTCTCCCATCCGCATCGTCTGGTGGGCCAGGTCTCGAGCGCCAGATTTACTCCAACCCCAAGAACCCTTCGAGCAAACGCGGATCGTCCTCGCCTCTGAAGCATGAGTATTCGCCATCGACAGACTCGGACTCATCTTCCGAATATGACACGGAGAGTGTCAGTGATGATTCATCATCATCATCGTCAGAGACCACTGAAGACGAGGCGTCTGAAAATGGGGACAAGGCTACGCCTCTCGTTGCGGTCACCGCTGGTGGTCGCCGGGCGTCAAGAGTGGTTCAGAATCCAACGGCACCGCTACCTTCCACCGGCACCAGGACCCTAGCCCCGTCCGATTCCGCTTCACAGGGCCCGTACCGGAAAGTGCCGGTGTCCTCAGCGTACAAAAAGTCCAAGACGATTGCCCTCGTGTGTTCCTGGTCAGACAAGGGACAATGGGAGCAGATTCATCCGGATGAATGTTCGATCGTGATATCTCCAGGATTAATTGAGGCATTTGAAATGTCCGCCGCTCATTCGGATCCTCGAGCCCTGGCGCAAATGGAGGAATCGGGCGAGTCCGACTCGCGCGCATCGTCCCTCTCTCGGCAACCACTCGTCGCGTTTGAATTGACTCCCATTGTTCCCCTTCGAAGAGGGACAGCGCTTGATATATCGATTCGATCACCGCCCACCCCGAACTCCAGGATGAAGACAACCAGCAACGTCATGTTCAGGTCACGCAATGCAGAGGAATGCGACGCTCTCTACGGAATGATCAATTGGGCGAGGTGCAACAATCCAACATATATTCAACTGCAGAATGCTCGGCGATACCATCATCAGCCCTCGGTGACTTTCAATGTCGGGCAAGCTAACCATAGTCAGTCCAAATCCAGCTCCTGGTTCAGCTTTGGGGGCAGTCAAAGGAAGTCAAGTTATCGAGCTTCATCTGCCCCGACGCCCGCCTCGATCGGTGGTGCGTCAGATGCAAGTGCCGGAACGATGGCCAGTGCTTTCTCTGCGTTGAAGAGATTTAGCGCCACTTCTGCATTCAACCTCAATCGTTCTTCCGTTCTCCGCAAGACTGGCCAGAGCACCGGTGAGTCCTTGTCCTCATCCGACAGTGGCCCTAGGACCGGCTCGGGCTCAGGCTCCAGCACGCAAGCACCGAGTCAAATTGGGCTGGTGCCCGGAAAGGATGGCCCCAACGTACCGTTAACCAGCGCCGCGGCTGTGGATGGGGGTGGGATGATCAACAACATGAAAATCCGGCTGTATATCAGAAAGGGCCAGCACTGGGAGAACCTCGGTGCCGCGAGGCTGAGTGTTTTGCCTCTACCCACCCTCAACGCCAGTGGCGGTGGCGATGTCGGCGTGACGCTGCCCAGTCAGGTCGAGAACTTGGATCCGCGACCGCCTGGCCCAGGTACTCCCCCACGTCCTCCGAGCACCGTCGTGGTGGGACAGCCCGGTCAAAGTCGTGGGCCCCGTCTCCCCAGCTCAAGTCACACCCCGCATCGCATTCACGGGAACGGACGGGAGAAGAGGATCGTGGTGACGAGAAACAAGAACCGCGATCTGGTCCTGTTGGATGCGATTTTGGGCGAGAGCTGCTTTGAGAGAGTCATGCAGACGGGAATCGCTGTCAAAGTCTGGACAGCCGATGAAGTTATTGGGAACACAGGAGGGGTGATGATGGGAAAGGAGAAGCTATACATGATGCAATTCCCCGGAACGAAGGAGGCAGGCTGGGTTTTTTCTTTGGTGGGGACGTACAGGTACGGCAATGCGCTGGATTAGAACGCTGGCACGATTTCCACGGTTTGCGATACATATCAGCGTGGTGTTGGTCGGCCGCTCACTTGGGTTTTTGGACTATTTCAGTCTCTATCCGACTCTGGAAGCGAGCCATACGGGTATTGACAGGGTCTGAGCAAAGCACACTCTCACCTCCTCCTCGTCAGGGGCGATAGAGGTGATAAGAGAGATTCGGCTGTTTTTTTATGCATCAAGGATATAAATGGGGAGAGATAAACGACACCTCTGGCAACAGCTTGCAATAGATTTGTCATTATCATTGCATTTCTTTCTTGCAGTAACGGGACCACCATCTGATTGGCTTTTTGATCTGGATTTACTGTACGAGTCCAGCAGATAGTCAATTAAGGCAGCTTATAGTTCACCAAGGCTTCACTAAATATCTGCTGAGATCCCTAAGACAGGCCGAAGCAAGATTCGCGAGTGTAACATTCTGCTCTGGCTCGGGCCCTTCTCACATTTTATCCACTCTGGGCCGTTGCAGAACCTCAGTTATGTATTATCTGACCGTATTTCCGTTTCCTCCATCCTTGTAACCAATTCCGAGGATTCGGTCTTGCCCTGAATGTGAGGAACTTGGTCATTCCTACGCCTCTGACATAGTTTGCCGAGGTTAATCTGCTTTACGTTGGCCCCTGAGGGATCGCGTGAACCTGGGTGTAGACTTTCGTCGTCAAGTCTGAGTTTTCCGACAGCTGTATCTTCAAAAGGAGAGCCCGTTGCTCGGCCGCCGGTCTAGAGCCACAATCGGGCTCACTGCGATGTGGATACAGCCTTTCTCAGCTGTGTCGGAGCCGAGAATGACTAGAGTGGCGTCTGTGGTTGGTTTACACTGTCGCAAGGGACTGATGCTCCCCGAAGCTAGCCATATGGAGCAAGAGATGTCCACTGAATCCAGCACGCTAATCTCGGCAGTACCCTGGCGAATGTGCTGAAGCGATGCAATAAAGTTGTGCTCCGATGGTGCCGCCAATGGGTTGGAGGTCCAGTTCTTACCTTACCTAGGCGCTCACAAGCACATGGCGGCTGGTGGAAGCACCCGAGTAATGTGTGGCAATGCTCCCTTAGCTCCCTAACTACCGCCGTTGGCCAGCACTCCGAAGCCGAGATGTAGACCGAAACTTAGCTAGCACGATGCCGAGCACTTCATGAAGCGTAGAGGGAGGTTCTCAGGATTCGCGACCGAAAGGATGACAAGGCTTTCCTTGCTGGTGAATTTGTCGTTGCTGCCATGGAGGGTTGTTGCGTGTTGCAAGTTCACTGGATATCCACCGTCCATGCTGAGCCACTGAGAAACGCAGACAGTGTCCAGGTCAGAACTCTGAGGACTCCTCCTGTTCTCGGAAGCTCTATGCTTGGCGGTTTCAGCGCGTTCGATTGAACCCAGTCACCACTTGCTGCATGGCTTGTCCCTGATATTCGAGTTCTATACGGCTAATGATCAATCGAATGGCTGGTCCGAACGTGTCCGCAAAATTTGTCGACGTCGCCTTTGCGAAACAAATTGCTTTCGGCAGGTGTACTGTTCATTAACATTATTCCACGGTATCCAGCTCGAAAAATTCTGAGACGCAAGTTCTGGTTCCGAGGCGAATTCTCGTCCAACACAATAGTTAGAAAGGTCGTCCAGCGAGGAGAATACGTTGCTACCGCCTCACACGTTAAGCACGGCTTTCTTCAATCGAATCTGACCTTCTGTTCTGTGTGGAATCCCTACCGTCTTGGCTGGACCACTCGGCTCCGTCAGGCGAGGCTCGGGTCCGTGACCAGAAAGCTCTCGAACAGGTGGCCTGCTAGCGACACGGCGGCCTGCTGCAATGGAGATTCAGCAGGCATTAATTGTTACAAATGCTCACCATACCGACGTCTGACGACTTCTAGATGAGTGGAATATGAAGGGAGTTTGCATCATGGCAGCACCCACCTTCCAGTCTGAGCAGAATTGGCCCTGGAACTCTCATTCTTCCAGCAAATTGGTCCATCGGCCATAGTCCACTCACACCGATGCGACGTTGACAGATAAGGGCAACTATCACAACCAGCTCCGGCCGCGGCTTCTGGCCCATGTCTCGGTCACATAAAGTTTCGAGCCAGGCGAATGGGAATTAGATCTAAGCAAAGAGGTCCCAGGTTAATCGACCATTGTTTGAAGAGTCTGTCACATGGAACCACGTGATTGCGCCAGTGAAGTGGACCTGAGTGGCGGAAGCCGCGGGAGATTGCAGTCTGCTATGCCATGCCCCTGTTGCCTTTTGGCTCGGATCTGCAAAAGTATGAACAGTGGTATGACCGATCAGATGTAAACCTCACATGTTGGCATCCCTATTCTGTCCAGTTCTTTTGTACAATTTGCTCCTTGCTGAGTGAGAGCTGCTCTTCTCATCGAACTTCGCAGCATCCCCCGTCTCGAGTGGTTCTCTTCGACACTTGATCTTCGCTATGCCTAGTCGAACTCTTCCTACGATCACTCGCACCGAGGTCGAGTCGCACAACTCGAAAAAGTCGTGCTATGTCACGATTGGAGAACGCGTGTATGATGTGACCGGCTTCGTGGATGATCATCCCGGTGGCAGCGACCTCATCCTCCAACATGCCGGCAAAGACGTCAAGGACGCCATGGAGGACGAAGTGTCACATTTCCACAGTGAGGCTGCCTATGAGATATTGGAAGAAAACCTGGTGGGCTTCCTCGCGGGACCGACCGAGAATGGCAATGGACAATTAAAAACAGGGGGAGATTCGTCCTCGAGACCCCTCTACGTTTCCACAGGCATGTCCTCTGCAGAAGACTTGTCCAAAGAGACAGACTACGATTCAGACTACAAGACACATAAATTTCTCGACCTGAACCGACCTCTCTTTCCACAGATGATCTTTGCCACCTTCTCCAAAGAATTCTACCTGGAACAAGTCCATAGACCGCGACACTACAAAGGTGGTGCCTCGGCGCCTCTGTTTGGAAATTTCATGGAACCGCTCAGCAAGACGGCCTGGTACGTCGTGCCAATGCTGTGGTTACCACCGGTCATCTACGGTTCTGTGCTCGGCATCAGTCACCTCTCCAGTCCCCTGGAAGGTGTGGCGTATTGGTGCTTTGGCCTCTTCATGTGGACCCTGGTCGAATACATCCTCCACCGCTTCCTCTTTCATATCGACAAATATCTGCCCGACCACCCGGCCGCTCTGACCCTCCACTTCCTGCTCCACGGCGTCCATCACTACCTGCCTATGGACAAATACCGACTCGTCATGCCCCCGGCTCTCTTCATCATTCTCGCCACGCCTTTCTATCATCTGGCCCATGCGGTGTTTTTCTACAACTGGTATGCAGCTGTCACCGTCTTCTCAGGCGGCATCTTCGGCTACGTCTGCTATGACTGCACACATTATTGGTTACATCATCGCCAGTTGCCGTCATATGTCAAGGATCTGAAGAAGTATCACCTTGCTCACCATTACCAGAACTATGAATTGGGGTAGGTTTCTATTTTCTCTTGCCACCACTGTTTGGCCCAGGAGACTAACAACGAGGACAGCTTCGGTGTCACATCCAAATTCTGGGATTACGTCTGGGGCACCCAGCTCGAATACGCCAAGCCGATCAAGACTGCTTGAAGTGTCCCCATTTGTGTGGCAAGTGTGGCGATTTGCAACTTGACCACTTTCCACTGTACAATAAATAACCTCATGGACATGTTGATGAGTCCGGCGTCGAGCGGGTTTCTTGCTTCGTCTTGAGACGGCGTTGCAATGTCAATCTGCTTTAACTGGACACATCTCCCTCCGTATGGATGTGATTGATAGAGACAGTGGCGTGAGGAAGGTGGTGTTGGGAGAGTGGAGGTCGTCGGGCGCAGATCTGCTAATAATGATAATAATCTCTCTTCACATGTTCGACTGAATCTATCACATCTTTTTCTTTCATCAGAAGTGACCGTTTCACCGTCGCTCTACTTCTGTTTTTGGTCCGTGGCATTTTTCATTGCACTCCTGAAATACTAACCACCATACACACGGCACGTCAATCCGACTTCTCTTTGATCCATACTGTGGCGCCTTCCGGTACGCATAAGGATAATCAAAGTCAAACAATACAAGTAGTCCGTTCCAGCCAAGGGCTTTCTCGGAAAGAAGAAAAATCTGAACGGACCGACACAGAATCAAATCCGGGAAAACTGAAAAGCAGAGATAGGAAGAGATGGAACCAGGAATGAACATGCTCGACATCGTGTTGCCCATCGCACGACATGTGTATCGCATGCCCTGTAGTGATACATCATATGCCTGGTCACCATGCTGCTTCCCAGCCTTGCTTCCTGGTTCCGGCGTCTCGGTTCTCCCAGCTAGCGCAATGGACAAACCTCCAACTCACGGCATGATTGACAGACACGTAGTTAACACCCCATGGTCGCCTCGGCCTGTCCTCCAAACAGCAGAAAGAAGGGATTCCTCGCCTTGAGCCTGTACGCGGACTCTGTTTGAGAGCAGGAGATCGCCGAGCTTGTTTCTGTGGGGTCAACTAGATCCACGGTAAGCACGTCTCCACCACTTGAACTAGGACTGGATGCTTGGGGTGGGGAGACAGCACAGAAAGGGTCAGGACAACGTCGGGCAGAGTTTTCACTACCTGTCGGAGAACAGGCGGCTGACGAGGAACTGAAAGGATGGTGTATAGATGTGATACGAATATGGACGAGCGGAGAAGAAAGGAACGTACTGTTGTCTCTCTTGGTGTAAAGCGTGTGAACGATGGTGTTATAGACAGTCTCAGTAAACGGGTCGAATTGCGTAAACGTCACCATGGGTTGCGTGGGAGCTGAATTCGTTAGTGTGGAGGTGATGGGCAGGACGGAAAAGATCAAACCTGTCTCGCCAGCGTTGGGTGCAGCAGTCGGGTCGCCGCTGGAACCAAAACCACCAGGCTTGTGACCACTTTGACTACCTGGTTGCGGAGCGGTGGTAGTGGCAGTAACGGTTGTAGGTGTGACACCAATCGGAATGATGGTGGTGGCAGTTTCCAAACCCGGTCCGTCCGTTGAGGTGGTGTGAACCGACAGGTAGCCCGGAATCGAGGTCGTGTCGCTTTCGGTGGCCACAAATGATGCGCTGGCAGCCGCGGCGGCACCAGATGCTGGACCTGTGGCAGAGGCGGAGAAGGCGATGGTGGAGCCCGTAACAGCAGTTGGGTTGGTAATGTCGGCCACCTCAGACTCGATCGCCGCGCTGTCGAGAGACTGGCCCTGCACGAAACTGGACCCTTCGGCATTTGACACGGTCCCCGTGGAACCAGAACCGACGACATCAACGTCCATGCAAGTCGTGTAGATCTCCTGCTTACCGTCGGGGAAGCCCGCAGTGCCCGGTAAGGTAGGCCAGTCCCACACCCAATACAAAGCATAGGGCTGGCCGGTGGGAGCATTGGCCGGGAGCGCGATGTCTTGCTGACACCAAATGTCTGCACCCATCAAGGTGTTGGCGACGTGGGGAAACTCTTGCTGACGTTGTTGAGAAATCGCCCCCCCGTTGACCTGATAGCACTGGCCATCATCAAAGTTTTGGGTCGACAGCAGGACTCCGCGACCATCGCCGCCGGTGCCATCGGGAGTCCAAACGCGGTGGATGGCCAGAAAGGCGTCGTCGGGACTGGGCTGAGTCGTGCCATAGACGTAGACCGTGCCACGGTTCGTCGGCTTGCCCGGCTGATTGGCCGGCAGCGTGACATGGCCGTTCTCTTGATACCTCAAAGCGATGCCCGCGCCCGGAGCTGCCTGCAGTCGGGGGCTGCCATCGGTCTGAGTCTGCGATGTTTGAGTGGATTTGCACATCAGGTCGGTCGGAAGAATCTCATTGATCGTCCGTCCGTCCGGAGGAATCAGGTTGACCATGGTCGGGTCACTGAAGTCGGGGGAGGACCGCAGCACATTGCCACGGGCATAACCCGGATCCCCGACGAAGGTGCCGTTGGGCGCGATGACCGTCATCTGTTCGATCCACGAATGCGCATGGACCGAGGATGATGCCGCGAGGAGTCCGGCAAGGACCAGTCGTCGAAGGACCGAGTTGGACGCCATCTAGCCTAGATCTCGTCACAGAGAAGAATGAATGGCTTTTCGTTTCGACCTGCGAAATCGGCTGCAGAGGAAGCGGCGGATACGACGATGCGTGGTTTCGCCGCCGCCTTTGATGGAAGGAGTGGTATGATCTGAAATGAACGTGCTCGAAAAGGCCCAGACGGTCAAGGTCGAGTCCAGATATAGCGAGGCGCTGCCGTCTGACAAAGGAGTGAACGAAGAATGGAAGGCCTTCTCTATCAAAGGAGTGACAAAGTGACGAGATCAGAACTATGGTGCTGTGGACAATGCCTGTTGTGACACCATTGTTTGTCTGCCGCAGAACCAAAGCCAATCCCTCAAACACCAAGGCACGCCCGTCACCGCCGGGGCAAAAAGAGCGAGAATGTTGGTAATGATAGACGGCCAGCGTGGTGAAGCGGCATTTTGACCAGCTTCTGGGCCCAAGGAGCAGTAAGATGCCTGTCTAAGCTCGAGCCATGATCCTGGCTTTGGGGCCCCTTGCCAGGGTCCGCGCGGGTGGACAGGCCACGGCAGTCGCCATGCAAAGCATCATCGGCCCAGTCAAGCTCACCGTCGAGTCAAGCTCTGAATGGAGATCGGCGAAGGGGAGCCAATGCATGGGCAGCCGGTGCTCGACCATGCATCTGGACCCGCCGTGGTTGGTGTTTCAGATATTCTCCTCGGGTGGCGCTCCGAGGTGACCAGCCTTTTCGGCTATTGTCGATCGTGGATAAGAGATAAAGCTGGGAAGCTTCCAAGGACGGACTCGTCAGCTCAGCCTACCGTGGATGAGGATTGAATGTCAGGTCCGTGGAATAATGCGAAAATATTGTTGTCATGATTCCATATTCTCTGCACACGAGCACCTGACACCCGTGGCAGGCAGGACAGGAACCATTTCAACGGACGGGAGGGGGAGGCCAGGATAATGGACCCCTTCATCTTGCAGCTGGTCGCATGATCGAGAGGTAGGCGAAGAATGGTTCGAAGATGGGGGCAAAAGGGGTGCAAGGAAGCAGCGGACAATTCAGTCTCCAAGCTAACCTCGTGGCGGCGTGTTTCGAATCAGTCCTAGCGCCGTGCTCCAGCAGCCAATCGCTGTCACCTGCATGACCCTTCCCCGCGGCGTCTCTGTTGCCGCTGATGCCTCCCAGCTCATGAAAGCTGGGCCAATCACGGACCGGATAGCCTGTGCCTGTGATGCATTTTCACCAACATTCTAATGTCTTTGCTGTTTGTGTCGCAACTGAAGAGCATTTCTGGAACTGCCGACGCACAGGTCCACCGTGGTTGATGAGCAAGTGTGGGATCGTTGAATTATCGGCGGTGTGATCTGCAGCCTGCTACGCGTAACCAATGTCATCCCCCCTGTCATGGCCAATCTGGCATGCTCTCGGCACTTCAATGTAACATGGTGGGCGAAACGTCGAAGGGGAAGCTTCTGAGAGTTGGCTGGCTGATGATAATATCAAGAAGAATGGGATCGGAAAAAGTAGGTGGCGGGTGATGTCCGTATCCCACAAGACATTCGCTGCCGGACGCCTCCTGCCCTCGATAATCCAAATGAACAGGTCAATGGGAGTCGCAGGCATCCGCCAGACCATGACCCCTCGGCGTCGGTGAACTCGTCATCGCTTGAAGCCGCTCTCCTGTCGCAGCCAGGCCTCGAAATTGAGCATGGTCTTGTTCAGCTGCCGGCACTGGGTGACGTCGGCCCCGTAGCCAACGTCCACAAACCACTTGAACATCAAGCCGAGTTCCGGCACCATCCACTGGACAAACCAGCCCATGAAGCCGTATGCTTTGGGCATGGGTCTGCCCAGGGCTTTCCAGAATACTTCATTCGCTTCCGCCTGGGTGAGCTCGTCACCGGCCAAACTAATCGCTTTGTTTCTGTATTCGTCCGTGTCAGAGGCCGCAAAAGCCTGTGCCGCAAAAATGCCAATGTCTTTGGTGGCGACCAATTGTAGCTTCTTGTCGCCCATGTTGGACCACATGGCTGCGAATACTCGGCCGGGGAAATCGGGGGTCAAATTTTCCATGAATGCGACCGGTCGCAGGATGGTATAGGTCATGGCATGGGTGGGCCGGCCTTGAACCTTGTTCTTTAAATGATGCTCCACGTTGTACTGATCTTGCGTCAGCCCCAATCATCTCCAGTGACAACGAATGCGCCTCACCTTGGACGCAAAGTGCGGGATGTCGGTGGCGTCGGTGTCTGATCGGTCGTGGCCGCCGCGATCGACAGAGGTGTAGACAAAATGTTGGACATCATGGACGAGGGAGGCATCAACCAGATCGCAGCCTTGCTTTTGCTCCGACTCCAGGGCCTCCTTCTTGCCAAAGGACGGAAGCGTGACGCAAAATACGCCCCAGATCGAACCGACTCCGCCAGCCTTGGTAAATATCGCCGGACTGTCGTTGAGGTCGCCTTCGATCAGCGTCACTTTGGCGTGGGACGCGAGCGCTTTGGCCGCGGGCGACGTTGCCCTTCGGGTGAGCGCGAGGATCTGGTAGTCGAACGGCGGCGGAGAAGCTAAGAGAGCCTTGACCACGGCTCCGCCCTGTTTACCAGTGGCACCAGTCACAAGGATGTTCCGCGCCGACATCCCGAGATCTGTATTGCAACGTGATGTGGTCAGCAGATGAATATGGTCCTGAGAGGACGTTTCCTGTGAAAAGGGAGACCGAGCTCGTTTCGCAATCCGGAGATTGACGTCATAGGGTCAACACATGCGACTGGCTGGCGACTTTAACAGCCTTCGCCTTCCTCCACGCTAGAGAGACGATGATAATGTAGTCACTCGATAGAAGAGTCGGGTGTATCTTATTGTGTGGCTGACAGGCCGAGAGACACAACCGCGGTCTCCAAGGGCTCTAAATGTATGGTGGTAAATTCATCATGATATCCAACGCGCAGCCTTCAACCGTCTGGGAGGCCGGCCGCGTGTGCAATCGCTCCTTCATCCGAGTCGATCACGTCGCCGGCGACCACGCCGTTGTCCTACAGCTCTTTCTTCAGGAAATGCTCTGGTTTGTGCGTCGTCTCGAAATCCACGTGGACGTACGCTCTCTCCACGTCGGGCAGACTCTCGAGCTTCATCTGCAACTCTTCGGCCACGTCGTGGCTAATTCTGAGGCTCTCCTCCGGATCCATGACCACGTCGACTTCGACGACCAGGCGTGGTCCGGAATGCCAGGCACGCACGGTGTCGATTTGCTTCACCCGTTCACTGTGCGTCATGCTGACATACGTGATTAATTGCTGGGTCTCGGTGTCGGCGGTGATGCCGATGAGCAGCTGGAACTCGGAGTATGCGGTGCGAAGCCAGAGAGCGGAGATCAGGATGGACAGAGCCAGGGCTCCAGCAGGATCGATCCACCATCGCAGCTTGGACCCTCCGACCGAGGTCAAGACACCAAAGCCGTTGATGAAGAGGTCGTTGCGATGGTCTTCCCATAGAATGCGCACTTGGGAGTACTGGTTGCGGAGGGCCCAACAGTACAAGAACAGCACCAACTTGGTGCAAAACGCCACCGTGACGGCAATGACCGAAGGCAAATGAAACTGTTTCGTGTCCTCGGTGCTGCCCCGGGCCAGTTCCTGGATGGAGAAGGCAATCAAAATAAACGACACGGACGTCATCAAGAAGCAGAACACGATGTTCCCCGCCGTTTCAATTCTCGCTTTGCCCGCGGGGTACTTGCGAGCATCCACTTTTTGTACGGCTTTGCTGCTGAGGATCAGTGTGATATTCGACAAGGGATCGAAAACGGCATCGGCCATGGTCGTGAAGAGGGACAGAGACCCGGACGCGACGGCGCCATATACCTGGAGGATGGCCAAGATAATGTTGGCGATGAAGCTGCCGTAGACGGCAATTTGATAGCGCAAATGATTCGACATCTGCACGTCTCTGGCTTCTCGCACATGCACGTGGACTGGCTTCAACAGCCGTGCTATCTGCTCATTTTGAGACTCGTAGAAATCGGTGATCTTGGTGTATGGGCTCTGCCCGGTCATGGCCAGTGGGTTGCATATGGCATTCCTCTTGCGAGCCGTGTTCGCCGAGATGCGCTCGATTTCCGACCGAGACTTCAGCCGCCGAGAGAGTTCGAGAGGATCAGAGGGCGAGGTGTACGGACCCGATTGGTTCTCGGTGTCGAATGTCGCGGCCGTTCGATGGCGTGAAACGGCATCTTCTAGCGGTATGGCTGACGTCGTTGCTTCGCCGTGGAGGAGGTGTGGCTTGGGCAGTGGGCTGTGTCGTTGGTGTAGATCGATAGAGGGAGGATTTCGATGAAAAGAGACAGTGGTGAAGGTTAGGGGTTGGTCTGAGCCGGGGCTGCCCGGATTGCTCTCCATATTTGAGAAGCGTCTGAACAGGCACCTCAAAATGTAGTCGAGGCAGGTTAAAGGCTCGATAAGTCGTCTGTCTGGCAGGAAAACTACTCAAATAGTATTACTGATGAAGGTCCAATGAATCCTTCATTGCCACGACCAGCAGCTTGCTTTGGTAGTCCACGGTGCAGCAGTGTTGGTCAGGTTAGGCTGTGATGGAGGTGGTGCAGCCGAGGTGGGTGAAGGACCAATCGGACTGATAGGATTTTGGACCAACCAGTCGGTCTGTCAGTCAGCCAAAAGACCGCACACCAAATATACACTTGGGAAATCTATTTGAGTCCGCCAGTCAACAATATGCTTTGACCCGTCAAGTATCCTGTCTTGCATAACATCGTCACGACATTCGCACATTCTTGCGGCGTTCCTAACCTTCCCACAGGGATGTTCTTGACATCGCCAGGCGTTCCCTCGACGAACTTTGCGTCAGGGATCATACCCGTTTCTCCTATCATGGCGGGCGCCACGTCATTGACGGTGATACCATCCCCCGCCAGCTTGAGAGCCAGATTCTTCGCCATCCCGGTCAGTCCTGCTTTCGATGCGGCATAGTGGCACCCGTTGATCCCTCCGCCATAAGCGGCGATGCTCGACATGAGAATGATCCTGCCCCACTTTTGCTCGATCATGTGAGGAACGGCGAGTTTGGACAGGATAAAAGACGCTCTCAGGTTGATCGAGATGGTATGGTCAAACTCGTCGATGCTGATGTCCATGATCTGCGGGATTCTCTTTCCGTACCCGGCGTTGGAAATCAGGATATCGGGACCGTGCCCATGTTGGGATCGGATCTCTTCAAATAACCGCTGCATCTCCTCTGCCGATCCCATGTCCACCTGGTGAGACGATATCTTCTGCCCTGTGGCAGACGCCTGCAGTTCTGAGATGAGATGGTCGACATTGCTCTTGTTCTTGGAATACGTCAGCGCCAGATGAACGCCTTGTTTGTGCAGGTCGCGGGCACAAGCGGCACCGATCCTGCCCGCGTCAGCAGCAACCTGTGGCAAGCTCGACACACCACCCACCCCCCGGAAGCACCAGTGATCAGAGCAAGCCTGCCATTGATATCGTTGTCTACAGACATCTCAGAGAGCGGTTGGCGCTTTGGTCCGATTTCCTGCTGTATCTGCCGCAGCGCGGGACAGTGAACCTTTCACCGCGCACGAAGAGTCGTTCCACTAATAACGGAAGGAAGGGCTCAAGCCGCAAATAATGGCGACCATGACCGCGGACACTTGGGCGACGTGCTGAGCGGGACCCAGTAGCGGGTGCGGGGCACCGTAGGGGCGCTCCGCAGTGCTCGGCCTTTGGGTCTCTTCCGAAGAAATCAGACGCCGATATTCAGCCGGCAGGCCAGGCCAGACAGCGGGTGTGGTTTCTTGTCCATCAACATCATTATTCGTCGGGATTTCTGGCGGCGTGTTCCAATTGACTTTGGCGATCGCAGAGCTGGCCGGCCGCCATCTCGGTCAAAACAAGAGAGTTCCCTGAAAGTCGGTTGCCCAGTTCATTGTGTAGTCGGGTGGCGGCCACTGCATGCCCGAGGTCGGGGGGATATATGCAGCGGGCGATTGGTATTCAGCCATGGGGCCAACAAGATGGGCGTCGCCGCCAGCCACCTGGTCTCCCGACACATAGTCACCAACGGCCCCGAGGTCGAGCCAGGAGAAGTCGTTGGCAGGACTGTGCTGCATATGACCGGCGGCATCAATCTTGATACTGCCCGTCGAGGACAACGGAGCATCGGAGGTGCCTGCGGGAGAATGGACGGGTGGTTGGGTCGGCGCACTTCCTTTTGGCGGCTTCATCCACAACAACTCGAGCAGGCGCGCATAGCGTGAGCCGGGATCTTGGGCCGACACGGATGCCCGTCTCAGGACTTCCATGGCCTGAAAGACCAGCTGACGGACGTGCCGTTCTTCCAGGTCGGTCATGACACCAAAGGACCGAGCTTTGTACAGAAAGACGGCCGAGTAGATGGTGTACAAGTAGTATCTCAGGGGCATGTACCGGAGGTATTTGCTGGGGTCGATCTGGGTGCTGAGCAAGGTCAAGTAGGCCTTTGCGGCCCCGACACTGGCCCAGATAAAGCGGGCGTCAGGCATGGCGGCCACATTGCTGAAGACGCTCCGCAGATGGTCGCGCAGAGAGTGAACATCCGACTTGGGCTTGCTGGCGATGGCTTGAGAAATAGCGGCCTGGAAGACGAAGGCGTTGGTGTACAGACATAAATACTCATATGACAACTGCAAGGTGACCTTGATGTGGTGGGAACACTGTAGTCGTCCCCAGGTGGTATTCCACCGGGCGATGGCGTTCCGAAAATCATCCACGTATTTGACGTAGTCACCCATGAGCATCATTTGACCGCTCGTTCGCATGCCCGAATACAGAACGTCGTGGACATTGGAGTAAAGTTGGGTGAGGTCCAACGTGGCCTGAAAAATTTTGGCATAATCCTCATCGCCGACACGGAGGGGTTGCAGAGATGGGAAATCCTGGGACGAGAGGCCGGTCATGGGTCCGGGTCCGCGCGACCAGAATGCTTTGCCAATGCGGAGGGAGATCAACCGGTCTGAAACATAGCAATTCGCCCAGGCCAGCCGTTTTCGCCCATCGATTTTGGCTTCTTCAGCCGACTCCTGTCGGAAGGCCGTTCGGTCCAACCCGAGAAAATATCCGGTTCGCAAGGCGATGCCCACATGCATCCAGGCCGACCGGTCTTCCTCGCCGCGGCCCACGGCTTCGATGCGGTTGCGCAGGCCCTGAGGCTCCCATTCGGCCAGGAGCAGCAGGGCCTCGACCGCTTCGACGTCACAATCATGGCCCGCCGCGATGCCGGAGATCAAGTCGTGCATATACCGCGAGCAACACGCATGAATATGTGGTTGTTCGATGAGATCTTTCGACGAGATCGTCAGCACGGCCGTCAGAAGATGCTTGTCGTTGATGGCAAAGAGATCAAGCTGTGCCGGATCGAAATATCGCCGGGGGACCAGAGGGAGGTAGGCATGATAATGCTCAGCATACTGCCTCACCAGCATGTGGATGACATCCGAGGTCAGGTAGCCTTCACGGACGAGGCGATACGAGGATATGCCAGCGTGCACGCCATTGATGGAACCCCGTGCTTCCACCTGTGATCCATTGGCCATGTCGTGTGCCGACCCGCCAGCTTGGGCACTGGCGCTGGCCTGTATGGGGAAGTTGTCTGCTTCGCGATTCGCCACGTCCTTCAGGAGCTGCCACGCGTCTGACGGATTTCTCGGTATGCTGGGCCCCATGGTGCTGTCGGCCGTCGAAGCCGTGTCATCGTCCATCGGGTCCCCCACCGAGGTCGACGAGGGTGGGCCATTGGGGAGAGCGACGTCGCCGGGGGCTTCCACTCTCTGACTCCGGACAGCCGGTTGCAGGAAGGAGGGAGGCGCCGCCGGCGGACGTTGTGCAGCCTCGTGGACTTTGCTCAATGGCGGCGGATTGGACGGGCCCGTCAGGCTGGCACCAGCACCCACCCCGACGATGTTCTTCTTCCTCACGCGGCTGCCGCCGCGATTGGACGTGCCCAGGACGCATTCGCGGCCCTCCTTCTTGCATCGTCCACAAGGTGGATGGCCGCCGGACACCTCAACTAGCAGAGCGAGTCAGTCCTCGACGCCTCAACAGTGAGGTTGCCGACACGGCTATTCAATCTGCGCCAGAAGCCGGCCTCATCCGGATCTCAACCGAACGGGGACCCACTGGGGGGAAACACGGGCGCCCAAAGTTGGAGGAATGGAGCCTGAGGGGGGAGACGTACGGTCGCATCTGCTCTTCCTTGCACGGCAAAAGGTACATGCTCGCGACACACGCTTCATGGGCGCAGCAGCGCTCTTGTCGGCCATGGCGGGTGCGTGTGTTGGAGGAACATGATATGACAACGCGCAAAACTTCAAGTTCAGGCCGGCGGTTACGTTCCTTGCAGTTATGTCGCCACGGCTGAGGAAAAAAAAGCACCACTGCTCACACCCGGTCGACTTTAGGGGCTTGTGGGAGCTCTTTTCACCCGTCGCCTCCGAACTCCGCACCCAGCCCCAGCTACGCCTCTTCCGAAGTTGGCATGATGCATCCTCACAACCTCGTTGTGCGGCGTCCACACACCCTCCTGGGACTTGTGCAGCTGCTGTCTGAAGAGACCCTGCACAGGTCGCGGATCCCCTCGGCATTGGCGAGACTCTTGGTTGCTTTAACAATATGTCGTCCTCCCTTCCTGTCCGAAGACACAACCCCGCTGCATCGAAGAGTCTTGTCTCGAGACTCTTAACAGCTCCTTCGTTCCACGGACTGGACCAAAATCTCATACCAGGCTTCAGGGAGTCCATTGCTTGACCGCCGTACTTCTGCCTTCGCCGTTGCCACCGTGGCTCGCGGACCGAACGGCGACGACCTCTCAGGTGATCATCCGACCGCTCATAGCGTGATTACCGGTCGTGGTGCTCGAGGACACTGGAGCCCTTGCTAGTCGAACCCGATGTATGGTATAGGATCATGCCACCAGCAGAAGAGGGATACCCGCGACGGGAAGGGGCAGTCAAACGCTCACTTGTGGCAGTGGGCAAGAAGATCTCCAGAGACTGGCCGGCTGGCGATCACCCTCCTGCGCCGGGTACATTTCAACGCTGGTTGCCTGATGATTCGGAAGCGTATTTGGACCACTTGTCTGAATTCGCAATCGATCTGTGCATGACAGGCAAAGAGACTTGTGATAGTCAAAGTGTAGTATTCATGGCCGCCCTGCCAGGACGCGTCAAGGAGAGGCAACGCGTTTTTTGCTTTTGGCGGTATGCGGGTAGGCAACAAGAGGAGTAATCGAGATAATATTAAGGAAATCCACCGGGATGATCAGACATCTCACTCCCCAGAGCCTTTAGTTACTGGAAGGGAGATAGCCATGCGTCCGTGGGTTGTCCAGGTTCCGCCTCACTGAACAAGGTCATCCGAGATTGGCGCGAGATAAACAGACTCTACAATTAGCTATGCCATCCGCCAAATCTACTACAACTTCCGTCCCACGCTTGCACCTCCTTGACGCAGGATTGTCGCAAATATGACGAAGAGGTGATTCCTTTTGCAGCCCGCCGCCTGCAGCTGTGCATGTTAGGCTGTGCGTCAGGCTCCGTGTCAGGCTGCATTCAGTGCTACTCTGCCTGCTCGGTGTCGGCCTTGTGGCGTCGCCTACCACCCGCCGCCTCACTCCGCAAAAATGAGTGAACCTAGACATATAGCCTCACCAGAGGCCGACGACATCCGGGAAGATATCGCTCTGAACGAAGGTCTTCTAGCCAGCCTGGCCGACGCTGACGACAGCGAATCTGAAGAATCGCGGACACTTATCCAGCGCACTTTGCGGACACTGCGCAAGAGGCTCCAATCTGTGGACGGTTCCGAGCAGACGACTCAGCACGACACCGGTGGCGCCATGTCCTCGAATCACAGCCGTCATCCTCCTCCATTCAATGTCCTTCGACATCACGATCACGAAAGAAGCAGCACCAGCCGGCCTGCATGGTCCTTACGTGGCGATTCATTCGGTCGCTCTTCATATCTCATGCCTCCGCCAAAGTTCGACCTGGCCAGCCGAAAGCGTCAACGAGACAATTTTGAGCATGACGAGAGCCTTCGGGAATCCAAATCTCTGCGAGCGACGCCGAGTCCGGCGGGAACGAGGGTGCCGTCTCCCGTGCCGTCGACCGATAGTCTCGACAGCTTCGATTTTGACGACCCTGTGATGCAATCTTTGCTTGATGGGTATTCCAGGCAGGAGCAGAGAGGGGATCGAGAATACCTGAAAACCCTTGAGAGGAAGAGGAAGCAGGAGGAGGAGGATGCCGAGTTGGCAAGACTGTTGTCAACAGAGTGGGATCAGGCCGAACCCCTCCAACCTTCTCAAAATCACACTGCAGCATCAACGAATTCGTACACTCAGGCCTATCTCAGATCGGATGGTTCGTTGAGTCGACCGGCGCCACCGCCGGTGACATCGTCGGCGTCGTCATCTCAGTCCTCTCACAATGTCTTCCGGGCTGACTATGGATTTGACGACATCAAAGCAGAGCCTCGACGGTCCTGGGAGCATAACCTTGCATTCTCCGATCCCTCGACTCCTATCAGCTCACCCGATGATTCAATAGAGGAGATTTCGGCCAACGAATTCGTACCTCGCCAGCAATTTACTCAGCATCAACCGTCGCTCTCACAGCCAACGTTTTCTCAACCGTCGTTTCCCCCACAGTCTTTCTCACGGCCGTCATTCCCTGTCACCCTCTACGCGTCCAGTTCCACGATGCCGGGCGCTTTTCCTGGTATGCTGCCGTATTCTTCAGGCACTGGTGGCACTTCGGTATATCAGACCACTCCCTACAACAACCTACACTCGGCCTTGGGTCCCGCCACGAGTGTTTATGGAGGGGTCCCGTTTCGACCCAGTCCCTTCGACACCGCCCTCCCGGGATCGGCCCGCGCACCCTTTGATCTGGAAGCTTATGATTCATGGCGTGACGGCCTTTTTGACAGCGTCAGAGATAGCTATGCGGATCCGGCAAAGACTCGGGAGCAGATCAAGGAGTTGTTGCAGCACATCAGACCCGATGAAGAGTTGACACCGGAACAACGGGCACAGATGCCGGACGGGATCAAGGTGAGGCTGATGCCGCATCAGCTCGCGGGCCTGACATGGATGAAGAAGATGGAGGCAGGGAGTAACAAGGGCGGTATCCTTGCCGACGACATGGGCCTCGGCAAGACCATTCAAAGCATCGCTCTCATACTGGCCAACCCGCCCCGTGATGGACCTCGACCGACGCTCATCGTGGCGCCTGTGGCGTTGATCCAGCAGTGGAAGCGGGAGTTGGAGAAGAAGGTTCGATTATCGCACAGCTTAAATATCATGGTCCTGCATGGGGAGGCGAGAAGAACGAGCTGGAGTGTTTTGAGAAGATTCGACGTGGTTTTGACGACCTACGGCCTCCTGGCTTCCGAGCTCAAGCGCAAACTGGCCTGGGAAGAGAAGCTGAAGAGCATACCCGATGCCCGTCCTGCGCCTCATGAGGAGTGTCCCATCCTTGGTGACCGGTCGAAGTTTCACCGAGTGATCCTGGATGAAGCCCAATGGATCAAGAACAGGAATACCAAGGCCGCTTTGGCAGCTTGCCGAATTCAAAGCGACTATCGATGGGCTCTGACAGGCACGCCAATGCAGAACAACGTCGATGAGATGTTCAGCTTGATCAAGTTCTGCCGCATCAAACCGTACAATGACTGGAACAAATTCGCCCGAGACTTTAGCAGACCACTGCGGGCCCGATACGAAGCCAGCAAAGACAAGGCCATGCAGCAATTGCAAGCCCTTCTCCGTGCCATACTCTTGCGACGAACTAAGACGTCCCAGATCGATGGGAAACCGATCATCCAGCTGCCACCGAAGCGGACGGTTCAGGACCGCGCCGTCTTTGACCGCGACGAATTGGACTTCTACCGAGGACTTGAGGACCGGGCCAAAATTGAATTCAACAAATTCCTGCGCAACGGTAGAATCGGCCAGAACTATTCACACGCTCTCGTCCTGATTCTGCGGTTGCGACAATGCTGCTGTCACCCGCAATTGGTCGCACAGAGCATGGACTTCATCCAGACCGGCACTCTGGATCCTGCCGAGCTCATCTCCAATGCCAAAGCTCTCGCCAATGACGTCGTCGCACGGTTGAAGCAACTTGATGCTTTCGAATGTCCAATCTGCATGGATGTGAACGAAAACCCCGCCCTTCCTCCTTGCGGTCATGCTTTGTGCAATGATTGCCTGAGCAAACTTGTGGATCAAGCCTTGAACAGTGAAGAAGATGCTCACGCGTCCTGTCCTCACTGCCGAGCCAAGATTGATTCGACCAAGATGACCGACCTCGTCAGCTTCCTGAAAGTTCATTGCCCTGAAAGAGCGGGTGTTGAGCCTCTCGACGACGTGGATCGCAATGGTGACAGTGACCTTGATGACGACGAAGACGACGACGATAACGAAGACGAAGTGATGGCCAAGAAAGACGGCGGGAGCTCTGGTCATTATTATCACAAATATGATGAAGAGGATTATCACAGGCCGACCAAGGCCAATGCTGGATCGTCCCAGGGCAAAGGAAAGGCCAGCCGCGACCAGGCCAAGTCGGCACGTAAAGGCAAGCAGACCATGAAAGGGAAATCATTGGCGGATCTGCGCAAAGAGGGACTTCGAAATAAAGCTGCCAGACGCAAGTATCTGGATCAATTGGAGAAGGACTACAAGCCCTCAGCCAAGATCACCAAGACCATAGAACTACTTCAGCAGATCAGGGATCGGGCACTGAACGAGAAGACGATCATCTTCTCCAGTTTCACGTCATTTCTCGATCTCCTCGAAGTGGAATTACGGCGCCATCCAGATTTCAACAACTACGCTCGATACGACGGGTCTATGAAACCAAGTGACCGCAACGACGCGGTTCTGACCTTTGTCGATAATCCTCACTGCAAGGTCATTCTTGTCAGCATCAAGGCAGGCAATGCCGGTCTGAACTTGACTGCCGCGAACCATGTCATCATCCTGGATCCGTTTTGGAATCCCTTTGTGGAACACCAAGCGGCCGATCGTTGCCACAGGATCGGTCAATATCGCGAAGTCACGATTCATCGTATCTTAATCGGCAGAGAGGGCGCGGAAGAGAACCACCTTCCCCCCGAAGATGAGGCGGAATTTACGATTGAAGATCGAATACTGCGACTTCAAGAGAAAAAGCAGCAGTTGATCGACACCGCCCTTGACGAATCTGCAGGCCAGAATATCGCCAGGCTAGGTGTCCGAGAACTTGGCTATCTTTTCGGCGTCAACTCTCTGGACTGAGTGTGAGGGGAGATCATACCATCTACAAGATACCCAAAGACATAACCGGCTGCGCCTGAAGAGAGGACTCACGCCGTGCACAAGTGCGATGTCGATAATGCCCACGACAACGACACAATTGTCGCACCTTTCTGGAATTTGGTTTGGAAACGAGCAAAGCACCTACGTGTACTTGGTCTATTATCACTGACACCTAGAGGGTTGGCATACACAAACGTGCATCGGAGATGAGCCAACGAATGTGCCCATGCTACTGATCATTATCATGATTATTTCGGCATCCCATGCCCTGTCCAGACCACGTTATGATGCCGTCTGATTTGGAGGTCTCTCAGCCCGGACTCTTATCAGACAGATTGCGCATGCATGGTACTCTCTAGCCTTTGCTCGGGCGATTTCATGACCTTTACCTTGGCTAGACTCAGTGGAATGGAGTGGAGTAGACTTTGTGTTGACAGGCAATTAAACAGAAAGACTAGATCGAATTAACTTGTTGAAATTAGGGGAGGTTTCATTTCTCTTTGGCAAAAAGGGGGAGAAGATGGGTGGTGAGACAAAGATTATTCTCATTATGTCCTGTCTAATGACATCAGCCTCGATCACTGATGGCCCTCGCGTCCCTTCTCCATCCTATCTACCATTCATGATTTGCCCAAGTCCCATTAATCGTACCTCAAACAATGTCCTTCGGCTTTCTGTCTTCCGTTCATACTTATCCGTAGTTCGAAACCCCTTTTTCCTTGTCCCCCTGTTTCCAATAGCAAGGCCATTGTTGTCTGATATTAGTTTGTCCTGGCTGTCATCGCTTTTGTTTTGAGTGTGCCAAGCATAGCGAGTGGCAAACATTAAGCAGAATTGTGGACAATGAACTGAACAACCAGATGAAGAATGAATCGAAGAATGAACAATGAATCTTGGCCAAACAATGTATACTGCGCCCCAATATCCTGTCCTCAAAGATCAAAGTCCGGGTGAGGAAGAAAAGCCCGCGTCGTTTGTTTTGTTACCTCGCCTTGATATAAAGCAGCTCCCTCATACGACGCATGGCCAGCTCACTGGGGTATCTATTCTCTGAACGGCACACTGCTCCTTCGAGATGGCAGCCAGCAGCCAGAGTATAGACAGAGACTGGGGCAAAGATAGGGATGGAGAAAGTAGAGCTCGACCCCAGTCTCCATCTCCTCCTTCCTCAATCCCACTCACGCCGGCCACAAGGCTCAGAGATGCCCGTCTGCGACTGATCCAGGAACTCTCTCAACTGACATCACAGCACCGCACCTCCACGCTCGTCCGCTTGAAGGCACTCAAACTCCGCATGTACGCTAACGACGGCATGATCCGCAGCGGACGTCTCTTCACGATCCCCGTCAACCTCTCCGCTCTATTTAACGCAACACCTGCAGAGAGTTGGTCCGCACGTCAATCGGGGCTCCGCAATGAGCTGACAGCGGACAAAATGGGACCAGACTCGGATCCGAGACAAGTGCAAGAAGTTCCACGAGGACGGAGTGAGCGACGCAATCGCAGGACGAGTGAGTCGCCTCCTCAACCGTCTGAGATGCTGAAAACCATTCAGAAGCAAAAACAGCCTCCTGGCGTGCTGATAATGAGGCGACGGGAGCGCAGCAGAGAGCGAGTGGCCGGGGAGAGAGCGAGGGGGAGAGCAGAATTGCAGGAGACGCTGACACGGTTGAGGTCGCAGCGGAAACCCGTGTGCAAGGATGTCTTTTTGCATGGAGAAGTCGAGCAGCGTGACAGCGAAACCGAAGTCAGGGAGGTCGATCCCAACGACGCGACCGCTCTGCCCCGGGGCCGGAGCCGTCAGAGACGTAAAGAGAACAATGGGAGGGAAGAAGGTGAGTGAAGAGGGCCACGATGCTGGTGGACCGGTATGCCAACATAGGCGGCTGCGCAAATGCTTCTGACGCAGATGAGGAGGTTCTCGGTGGGTAAGAGGCCGACAAGGATGAAGGGAAGCTAGGCAGGAGTATCGGTGGATGAGGAGTTGAAGGTAAACCTGGTTCGGTTCCTGCACGGAAGGAGATCATGCAAGGTGGCGAATGAACAGTAACCGTTGGAACAAAGTGATTGGAGTAGGGAGGCGGACAGGTCTCGTTGAGATTGGTAGTATGATTTTTCCTTGGACATCTGCAAAGGATCTTGTAGACCTCTAGTCATCCCAGTCTCGGCTTTGCTTTGGTGACTCTCGCAAGTAATACTGGACTTGTTCCTGTTGCTGTTCCGGTATTCGTGATTGCTCGCCTTTCCTGGTGCCGGTTGTGTTGAATGTTGCGCCATACCGGGTCGAGAGAATAGGAGAAATCTGTATCACAAAATCAGGCTGCATCATCGATCAATGTCGTATCGGTCCCAAGGTCTCGGTGGGTATGATTGGCTTTAGAACTGTGGTGAGCCCTTCTGAGGTTGACGAGTCCGATGCGGTGGTAAGGGCTTGAAGACGCAATGATCACCACAATCATGCCTTGCCCACCTCTTGCTGCACATGGTATGCTGCGTGCATCGACATCATGTTGTTGCTGCCGCTCACGACGTTGCTTGACCCCCTCCCGCACTCTTTTCGTCGTCTAAATAGTCTGGTGCCTTCAGCTCTTCACCCCCCACAACGACAACTTTCCCCAACTCCTCTTCGATCTCCTTTTTTCTCCTTTGCCACTCACCAACCTTTGCCAGCTTCTCTCTCAACTCCCTCAACTCCTTCTCCACGCCGGTTTTCTCCTGCTCCGTGCCGACCCTAACCATTTCCCAATCACCGCCTTCCTCTCCGAGTCCGAGGATCAGATTGAAAGTGTGATACTTGCGCAAACTCGCTCGCGTGCTGAGCGTGATCAGTGTGATTCCTCTATCCTTGGCGGTCTGGTATAGCAGGCCTTCTACGTCCGACGATACCGCGCTTGTGCCTTCGTCGAGGAAAGCATATTTTGGCTCGTGATAGAGGAGTCGGGCGATGGCCATCCGCTGCTTCTCACCTCCACTCAGGACGTCTTTCCATTCTTTGCGCGTGTCCCAGCCACCTTCGCGGGCGAGCAGATGGCCCAGCTTGGCATCTTCGAGGATTCGTTCAAGCTCAGCGTCTCGTCGTTCACGTTCACGCATGTCCATCTCGGTATGGGGATAGATGACCTGATCTCTCAGCGTGCCTATACTCAGATAGGGCCGTTGCGGCAGAAACATGATTCCGTCTTGACCAATGTTCCGCGGTCTGGAGACCAAACCGCGGTACACAGGCCAGAGGCCAGCCACGATGCGAGCGATGGACGACTTGCCCACGCCGTTGCTGCCTGAGATCAGGAGGTGCTCGCCAGAGTGGACGAGGAAAGATAACGATTCGATGAGCTCGTCACCGCCGTATGGCCAGAGAGCCGGGGCGACGATGGGGACGTCCTCGAGACGAACGCCATCAAAGCCGGCATACACCGTCCCCTGGACATCAGCCAGATTGTACAGCTCGACCCGCGACGGACCTCGCCGATGAAGAGGTGCATATGCATTCGCATGAACCCGGTGCAAGGTCGATATTAGCTGGTAGACGCGGGAAGTGTAGCCTGCCAGTTCAGAAAGATCCTTGATACTGTACATCATCCGTCCGCCCGCATCGGCCAGCGATAGCATGAGTCTTTTGTTGGTGATGAAGTCCTTCATGTGACTCCGCTCCCTACTCGGCTGATCCGAAGTGCTGTCGAGCAAAGCGCCCACGCCGGCCCACGCCGGCAGGTACACTGGAATCGACGTGATGATGTAGCCGAATGCCGACCACGAATACTTCAGCACAAAGTCCTCCAGCATGTTGTAGCGGAGTTTGACGTTGTAAATTCCTTCCATCCACGACCTCAGCTCTTTAAAGGATTTGTTCAAGTACACCTTTTCAACGTCCGCACCACCATAGAACGCCACCTCTTCGGCGTTGGCGATGAGTCGGGCGTGGAGGCCACGGAAGTCGCCTTCCTTCTTTCCTTCCACGGCTTTCAGCTTGCCAAAGGGGGGCGACAATCGTCGTAGCAGGGTTGCGGTCGCGAAGTAGTTGAACAGCAATCCCGTCAACGCCAGAGGCCCCAGAGACCGATAGAGCTGGTAGTTGAATACGAATATGTCGACCAGTGGTTTGCCGATGGACGAATACAAGGAAGCCGCCGCTGTACAGAAGAGGGTCAGGTCTTGAGTGATGAACTGGTCGGCGCTGTGTCCGACTCCGCCATCGAGGTTCGTCAGCTTGTAGTAGTTGAGATTGGAGTTGAGGTAGAGGTCGTGGATATATCGCGTCAGTCGCGTCCGGAAGGCTATCGAGATCTTGGACTGCAAGAATTTGATCATGGCGTTTGTATATGAGGCCAGTGTCCCGACTGACAGCCATCGAAGGATACCGAGGATGAACGATTTTCCCTGGCCGGCAACGAGATCCCTCACAATGGCGCCATCCAGCCGAGCCACGATGAGAGAGAGGTATGTCCTCAGGATCAGGAAGACTCCGTGACTCAGCAACAAGGCCGTTTCTTTGCTTCGAAATCGAGGAATCATGATGTTCAACAAACTCAGGAATTGATGCAGGAATGCGAGATTCAGGCCGGGCCTCGTCTGAGGAGGCGGACCGTATGCTGGCGTCGAGGTCTCACTGCCGAGCCGTGTTACGCCCGGTGGAGTGAGGAACAATCTTCGATGAGCATCGAAAGTCGTCGGTCTCGTCGGGCGGATGATGACCTTGGAAATAGTGCTTCCCTTTGGAACGTATATGATGCGGGACCCATCTTTCCCCCTGATACCACTGTTGGTCCGGACCAGTTGTAGACCCTCGGCGTTTTCCCGCGATTGTTTCTGCCACCACCTGTAGCCGCCGTAGCTGCTGGAGATGATCGAAAGGAGAAGGGCGGTGGTCGCGGTCAATTTCAAGGAGCGCGGTGTTCGCCGTAGTCTCGAACGTAGCAGATCGAGGTAGTATGAGTACAGGACCATCAAAGGGTCTTCTTTCGACTGTGCCGGCATGATGGGGTGCGAAGTGCCTAGTATGTTGTTGTTGTGTGGTGGTTGTGTTGGTGGTGGTGGTGGTGGTTGTGTTGGTGGTGGTGGTGGTAGTTGTGTTGGTGGTGGTGGTGGTGGTT